>Ga0326721_10000002_pt1 | contig 366265 bp, 329 predicted proteins | sample SGPome_FD_203951 | JGI IMG/M metagenome (GOLD analysis project Ga0326721, IMG submission 203951) | Soil microbial communities from Southern Great Plains, Lamont, Oklahoma, United States - SGP_1_2016 | ecosystem: Engineered > Artificial ecosystem > Soil microcosm > Unclassified | place: USA... | reverse complement strand
CCTGAACAACCTCGCCACGCTGCTGCGCGACCTGGGCGAGGCAGCCACCGCCCGCCCCCTGGCCGAACGCGCCCTAGCCATCACCGAAGCCACCCACGGCCCAAACCACCCCACCGTCGCCATCCGTCTGAGCACCCTCGCCACGGTGCTGCGCGACCTGGGCGAGGCAGCCACCGCCCGCCCCCTGGCCGAACGCGCCCTAGCCATCACCGAAGCCGTCTACGGCCCAAACCACCCCGACGTCGCCATCCCCTTGAACAACCTCGCCATGCTGCTGCGCAACCTGGGCGAGGCAGCCACCGCCCACCCCCTGGCCGAACGCGCCCTAGCCATCACCGAAGCCGTCTACGGCCCAAACCACCCCGCCGTCGCCATCCGCCTGAGCAACCTCGCCGCGGTGCTGAGCGACCTGGGCGAGGCAGCCACCGCCCGCCTCCTGGCCGAACGCGCCCTAGCCATCACCGAAGCCACCCACGGCCCAAACCACCCCGACGTCGCCATCCGCCTGAACAACCTCGCCATGGTGCTGAGCGACCTGGGCGAGGCAGCCACCGCCCGCCCCCTGGCCGAACGCGCCCTAGCCATCACCGAAGCCGTCTATGGCCCAAACCACCCCGACGTCGCCATATACCTGAACAACCTCGCCACGGTGCTGCGTAACCTCGGCGAGCCCACCGCCGCCCGCTCACTAGCCGAACGAGCTCAGACCATTACCAAGGCGGCCCAGGGCAGGACCGACAACCGGTCGAACTCAACTGCCTGAGCTCGTCAGTTCAGTCACGAATCAGCTCTCGGTCGAGGTAGCGACTGGCCACCGCGGCCGGCCGCTCCACCACCCGGCCGGCGGCCAGGTCGCGCGCCAGCCGGATGTACTGGGCGTGCGTCCAGGCCAGCGGGGTGGCCGAGAAGGTCGGCGTGCCGGGAGTGAAACCGGGCTGGCCGGCCGGCGGCTGGTTGTCCCAGACCTGTTCGGGCAGCAGGTAGCCGGAATTGGCGCTGCGGGCCATGGTGGCCAGCCGCGCGTGCGCCGCCGAAGGCCGCCCGGCGGCCAGCTCGTACTCGCCCCGCTCGCCGCCCAGCAGCGGCCAGCCACGGCCGTGGGTGACGAAGCTGTCGGCCGGCGCGCCCAGGATCCACGGACCGCCGGTCGAGGTTTCGCCATAACCGTCGAAGGAAGCCCGGTGCCAGAACCGGCCGCGCGCGGTGTCGTAGGACAGCTGCCGGTCCACCACCCGGACGGTGTTGACGATGTCGGGGTCATCGGCGGGCAGCACGCCGAGCCGGACCAGCTCCAGGAAGCTCGGGTCGACCACGCTGCGCTGGTCGGCGGCACTCGGGCCGCTGTCGCCGATCGAGTAGGGAGTGCCCAGATCCGGCTTGCCGTCCTTGGTCAGTCGCAGGAAGTACGGCTTGGGCGAGTACGGCCCGGTGCTGGTGACCGTCCAGCCCTTCAGGTGCGCCTGCCAGGCATCGGCGGTGCGCAGGTAGCGGGCGGCCGAGGCCGGGTCGCCGTTGGCCCGGGCGATCACCGCCGCGCACACCAGGCCGGCGATCTCGCTGGCGATGGTGGCCGGTGAGTAGCCGCTCTGGTTCTCCCAGCGGTCCTGCGGCGACCAGGGCGCGGCATTGCCGTCCTGGGAGAAGCCGATCAGGAAGTCCGCTGCCCGCTGGACGTGCGTCCAGGTGGCGGGGTCGAAGCGGCGCAGCTGGTAGGCGAGCACGATCGGCAACGCCACCTCGTCCAGCTGCAGGCCGGTCCAGAACGGCGTGCCGGCGACGGTGGAGTTCTGCGGGAAGGAGCCGTCCGGTTTCTGCTGTGTCCGGAAGAGGAAATCCAGCGCCCGGTTCGCCCCGGCGCGGTCGCCGTCGGCGATCAGCGCCGTGGCGATCTGGTACAGATCCCGCGACCACACCAGGTGATAGGGCCCGGACGGGTTCTCCGCGCCCCACGCCCACGGCATGCTCGGCGAGGCCACGTAGGCGCCGCGGTGCAGCTTGTCCTCGCTGGCGGCCAGCACCAGCTCCGAGACCCGGTACTCCTGCCGCTGCCGCTCGGTGCGCAGGCTGGACGGCACCGGCCGGAGCGTGTCGAGGTAGGAGTGCCAGCCCGCGGCGTAAGCCCGGGCCGTCCGGTCGAAACCGCTCGCCTGGCTGGCCCGGGCCGCCTTCAGGGCCGCGTCGGCGGCGGTCGCGAAGCCCACCACCAGGCTCAGCCGTTGCCGGTGCGGCAGCCCGGTCAGTGCCGTCTGGCCTGCCTGCACCAGGTTGCCGGGACCGGCGGAGCTGTAGCGGCGGTCCATCCGGCCGTCGGCGGCCAGGTCTGCCCAGCCGTCACTGGTGCCGCGATAGCCGGTGGAGGTCGCGGTGAAGGCGGGCCGGCTCAGCACCGCACTGGCCGCCCGGGCGTCGGAGGCCACCAGCGCGGTGCCGGCGGTGCGGCCGGAGTCGTCGGACGGGGTGTTGGACAGGGTGGGTTCGTACAGCACGTAGAGCCGGTAGGGCCGGTGGTCGAGCGAGGTGAACCGGACGTCGACCAGCACCGTCGAGCGCTGCGGGTCGGTGACGTAGCTGCTGACCAGTCGCCAGCCGTCGTGCCGGTCGGTGTCGGTCTGGCGGTAGCCGAGGCTGCGGCCGTCCGTCAGCGAGGTGACCGAGGTAGCGGCGTCGGCGACCCGGACCGCGGTGCCGGTCCGGTCCACCACGACGAAGCTGAGGCTGCGGGCGGCGGGCGTGCCGAGGTCGGGGTAGTACAGCTCGCCGGTGCCGCCGCCGGGCTGCAGGGTGTACCAGACGGTGCTGTGCAGGCTGTGCGCCGTGCCGAAGCCGGCCTTGTCCGAGGGCAGGTACGGCGCCGCCGTGCCGGGCCGGCCGGGCGCCAGACCGGTACCCGGATGTGGCGCGGCGGCCCGGGCGGGTCCCGGGCTCAGCAGGGCAAGGGCCGGCAGGATCCCGAGCGCTGCGACGGAAACCCGGCGGACAGTCCCACGGCGAGCGTTCATCAGAATCCTCCGAAACGATCCGGAAAGGGGATTTCGACGCTACGACTGGTGGTGTTCGAATCGCATGAGGCGGCGCGCCCAAGCCTAGGGACCGCGAGATTCCGGTAGTGATCCTCTCCCGCGCTTGAGCCAGGCGTCGCTGGTCGCTGGTGCCAGACCATCGCCCCTCCGGCTGTGGGATTCTTGTCTGGTGACGAGGGCCTCCGGCGACGAAGTGTGGGACTTCTTCGTCTCCTACACCCAGGCGGACCGACCATGGGCCGAATGGGTGGCGTGGCAGCTGGAAGAAACCGGCTATCGGGTGCTCATCCAGGCCTGGGACTTCGTCGGCGGCAGCAACTGGATCTCCAAGATGCAGCAGGGGCTCACTCGCAGCGAGCGGATGCTGGCGGTGCTGTCGGACGCCTACCTAGCATCGGTGTACGCCAGCGCCGAGTGGCAAGCCGTCTGGGCCACCGATCCCAAAGGTGAACAACGGAAACTTTTGACGGTCCGGGTCACCGACTGCGACCGACCCGGACTGCTGGCAGGCGTGACTGGTCTCGACCTCATCGGAGTAGCGGAGCCGACCGCTCGGCAGCGACTGCAAGACCTCGTCGACGGCGCGAAGAAAGGTCGAGGAAAGCCGCACTTGCCACCGCCGTTTCCACCCACATTGCGTGCAGTGCCTCACCCGGCGCCGTTTCCGGGCACGACGGCCCGCATCTGGAATGTGCCGCCCCGCAATCCCAACTTCACCGGCCGAGCTGATGCCCTGGACACGCTGGCAGGCACGCTCGACGAGGAGTCGGCGGTCACCGTCAGCGCGGTGCACGGCATGGGCGGGGTGGGCAAGACACAGTTGGTGAATGAGTACGCCCATGCCCATCCCACCAAGTATGAAGTGGTGTGGTGGATTGCAGCTGAAACGACAGAGACCATCCCGGACCAGTTTGCCGCCCTGGCGACTCGGCTGGGGTTAGAGCCCGAGTCTGACCCGGACTCGATCCGGACGGCTGTCCACGAGCAGTTGCACCAGGTACAAGGCTGGCTGCTCGTTTTCGACAATGCCGATAGCGTGGCGGATGTGCGGAACTGGATTCCCAGCTCGCCGCAGCCAACCGGTGTCCCCGGGCGTGTAGTGGTCACGACCCGGCGCAAGGGTTTTAAAAGCCTGGGTAGGGTGCTCGATCTAGATGTCTTCGAACCCGAGGCAGCCGTCGCGTTAATCCGGACACGAGTGCCCGACATCGACACCGAACTCGCTGTCGACATCGCAGAATTCCTTGGCAGGCTTCCACTAGCGCTGGAGCAGGCGGCAGCTTATATGGATGCAACAAGCATGCCGGCCTCGGAGTACCTGAAGCTGCTGAGGACTCGGACCGAAGAACTGATCGCTCGTGGCCTGGTCGCCGATCGGGCCGGCACGACCGTCGCGACGTTGTGGGATCTCAGCCTGGACCAGATAGCCCCAGACTGCCCTGCAGCTGTGCAATTGCTTGACCTGTGCGCTTACCTGGCGCCAGAGGCGGTACCACTCGATCTCTTCACTGATCACTCGCAACTACTACCTAGCCCGTTGTCCCAAGCGGCGACGGACCGCTCGAGTTCGCTGATGTGCTTGCCACCCTGATGGATTTCTCACTAGCTAAGAGGACTGCCAGCGGTTTGCAGATTCACCGCCTAGTGCAGGCCGCGATCCGCGCGAAGCACCGGTCCGCAACCCAGTCGGATGCACCGTGACACTCGACGTCCACCTTGAGCCGGCTCATCTCGGCCGTGAATTGCCTTACACCGGGATTCTATTTCGACAGCTGCGAGCTAGCGATGATTAGCAACGAATCACACAGCCACCTGGCGACGGTTCTCAAGCTGTTACGGGCGGACGCTCCGTCTCAGATCCTAGGTGCGCCGCAAGGCTGGTCGCGTTGGGCAATCTTACTGCCCCATGCCTTGGCTGCTACCGGGCTTTACCTGGCAACCCCTACCGCTGAACTGTCGAGAAGCGCGCCAGAGGTATGGTGGCTGATGGACCGGGCCGGCACCTACCTTCAGGTACACGGCCGCGCCCCGGAGGGCCATCCACTTATGGAACAGGCCTTGGCCATCGCCGAAGCCACCCACGGCCCGAACCACCCCTGGGTCGCTGGCTGCCGAAGCAATCTTGCTTCGGTGCTGTACGACCTGGGTGAACTCACCGCCGCCCGGCCACTGGCCGAACAGGCCATGGATGTTACTGAAGCCACCTACGGGCCCAGCCACCCACAGGTCGCCATATGCCTGAACAATCTGGCCTCAATTCTGTACGCCTTGGGTGAACTCACCGCCGCTCGACCCCTGGCTGAGAGGGCTCTGGCGATCACTGAGGCCACCTCAGGCCCGAACCACCCCAGCGTCGCCACTCGCTTGATCAACCTGGCCGCCATGCTTCGCGACATGGGCGAGCTCGCCGCCGCCCGGCCACTGGCCGAGCGGGCGCTGGCCATCACCGAAGCCACTTACGGCCCGGACCACCCCAGCGTCGCTATCAGCCTCAGCAACCTCGCTATGGGCCTGTGTGCCCTGGGTGAGCACACCGCAGCCCGCCCATTGGCCGAGCGCGCCCTGGCGATCACTGAGGCGGCCTACAGCCCCTCGCACCCCAACGTCGCCACTCGCCTGGTAAACCTTGTCGGGGTGCTGCGCGATCTAGGTGAGCCTGCCGGAGCTCGTCCGCTGGCCGAGCGGGCCCTGGCCATCACCGAAGCCACCTACAGCCCCTCGCACCCCAACGTCGTCAGCCCGCTGACCCACCTAGCTATGGTGCTGCGCGACCTAGGTGAACCTGCCGCAGCCCGTCCCCTGGCCGAGCGGGCCCTGGCCATCACCGAAGCCACCTACAGCCCCTCGCACCCCAACGTCGTCAGCCCGCTGATCAACCTAGCTATGGTGCTGCGCGACCTTGGTCGGCCCGCGGCGGCCCGCGCCTTGGCCAAACGGGCCCAGGCCATCACTACGACGGCCTGGATGCATACCGGCGACTAGCCAGATCTAACGGCTTAACCGACCCTGAGCAGCAGGTAGATCGGCTCGTTCGGCGAGGCCGGTGAGTTCGGTTCTTGACGGCCCGACGAGCCGAGTGGTACCCACGAAGGAGAGTGATCTTTCTAAGAAACACGAAACTTCACTCACATCGAACGCCAGGAGACAGCTATGTCGACCCCAGGCGCAGTCGTCCAGCCCATCCGAAGCCTCGTCCCGGCCCGTCTCGACCGGCTGCCCTGGTCGAAGTTCCACTGGCGGGTCGTCATCGCCCTCGGCATCACCTGGGTGCTCGACGGCATCGAAATCACCGTGGCCGGTGCCATCGGCGAGCGGCTGACCGAGGCCGGCACCCTGCACTTCACGCCGGGCGAGATCGGCCTTGCCGCATCGGTGTACCTGTTCGGCGAGGTGGTCGGCGCCCTGTACTTCGGGCAGCTGGCTGACAAGCTGGGCCGGCGGAAGCTCTTCATCATCACGCTGGGCATCTACCTGATCGGCAACCTGCTCACCGCGTTCTCCTTCAGCTTCGTCTTCTTCATCGCCACCCGGTTCATCGCGGGCCTCGGCATCGGCGGCGAGTACGCGGCGATCAACTCCGCGATCGACGAGCTGATCCCGGCCGACTACCGCGGCCGGGTGGACCTGGCCATCAACGGCACCTACTGGCTGGGCGCGATGATCGGCGCGGCGGCCAACATCGCCTTCCTCAACCCGGACCTGTTCGACATCAACCTGGGATGGCGGCTGGGCCTGCTGGTCGGCCCGGTGATCGGGGTGGCGATCTGGGGGCTGCGCCGGCACATCCCGGAAAGTCCCCGATGGCTGCTCACCCACGGGCACCCGGACGAGGCCGAGCAGGTCGTCGACGGCATCGAGCACGACATCGAGGCCGGTGGCGTGACGCTGCCCCCGGTCGACCCGAGCGCGGCGCTGGTGGTGGAGGAACGCGCCGAACCGGGCTACCAGGAACTGGCCCGGGTGATCATGCGCGACTACCCGAGCCGGGCGTTCCTCGGCTTCATGCTGATGGTGACCCAGTCGTTCCTGTACAACGCGATCTTCTTCACCTTCGCCCTCATCCTCGGCAAGTTCTACGGCATCAGCGGCGGCGCGGTCGGGTACTTCATCTTCCCGTTCGCGGTCGGCAACCTGCTCGGCCCGGTGCTGCTGGGCAAGCTCTTCGACACCGTCGGGCGGCGGGTGATGATCGGCAGCACCTACTGCTCGTCGGCCATCCTGCTGTTCGTCACCGGGCTGCTGTTCAAGAACGGCTCGCTCAACGCGACCACCCAGACCATCCTGTGGTGCGTCATCTTCTTCATCGCCTCGGCGGCGGCTTCGTCGGCCTACCTGACGGTCAGCGAGATCTTTCCCCTGGAAGTCCGGGCCAAGGCCATCTCGCTGTTCTTCGCGGTGTCGCAGTTCTTCGGCGGGGTGATCGCGCCGTTCCTGTTCGGCAAGCTGGTCGGCGCCGCGGGCTCCGGCCCTACCCCGAACCGGGATCCGCTGTTCTGGGGCTACACCATCGGCGCGGTGCTGATGTTCCTCGGTGGCGTAACCGCCTTCGTCTTCGGCGTCAACGCCGAGCGGCAGTCCCTGGAAAGCATCGCCAAGCCACTGTCGGCCCGCGACACGGCAATGGCCTCCGGCGGTGCCAGCCGGCTGACCGGCGGCCTGGGTGCGGGCGTCCGCCGGGACAGCGGCGCCGGGCTGCTGCGCGCCGGCCCACCGTCGCGGGACAGGTAGCCGATCTTTCCGGCCGAGTGGCTGCGGACGGTCCGGGCGTCTCGCGCCGCCCGGGCATCCGGCGCGGCCCGGTCGCGGCCGCGGAACGAGCGCGTGCCCCAGCCAACCAGTCCGGGCTCGCTGCCGCGGCCGTGGCTGCGGGCCGGCTGGCTGCTGCTGTGGGGCTGGATGCCCGCCGGGATCGGCTGGCAGCTGCTGCACGCCGAGCGGCTCGACGCCTACAGCATGCTCGGCTGGTTCGGCTGGCCGGTGGTGCCGGCCTGCTACCTCGCCGCGCTGTTGCTCCGCCGGCGCTGAAACCCTGCCGGCGCTGGGGATCGGTCAGCTGAGCACCCGGAACCACAGCCCGACCGCCAGCGGCACCTCGCTGACGCTGAGCCGCTCCAGCCTGGCCGTGGTACCACCGGGCCAGTCCAGCAACCGGACCCCGTCGCCGAGCAGCACTGGGGCCACGAACACCAGGATCTCGTCCAGCACCCCGGCCTGCAGGCACTGCCGGGCGACGTCGGCACCGAGGATGTTGACGTAGCGCTCCCCCGCGGCGGCCTTGGCCGCGGCGACGGCGGCGTCGAAGTCGTCGAGGAAGGTGACATCGGGTACCGCCGGCCGGTCGGTGGCGTGGGTGAGCACGACCTGCGGCCCGCTCCAGGTGCCGCCGAACGCGCCTTCGGCGTCGGTGCCGCGGTTCGGGTCGTCGCCGGTGAAGGTGCGATGCCCGATCAGCAGCGCACCGATCCGGGGCACCAGCTCGTCGGCGACCGGGTTGGGCCCGAGGTAGTCGGTCAGCCACGACATGTCCCCGCCCGGGCCGGCGATGAAGCCGTCCAGCGACATGGTGGCCGAGTACAGCATCCTTGCCATGCTTCCCCCTCGCTCGCGGGTACCGTGCTGCGGGTGAGTGCCGCCCCCGCAACCGCCACCGCAGCACAACCGGAACCGGCTGCCGAGGTTAGCCGGGCGTCCGTGGTGATCTACACCGACGGCTCCTGCAAGGGCAATCCCGGCCCGGGCGGCTGGGGCGCGTGGCTGGCCAGCGGCGAGCACTCCCGGGAGCTGTTCGGCGGCGAGCCGCAGACCACCAACCAGCGGATGGAGCTGACCGCGGCCATCCAGGCGCTGACCGCGCTGAACCGGCCGTGCGACGTGGTCCTCTACACCGACAGCCAGTACGTGCTCAAGGGCATCACCAGCTGGATCTCCGGCTGGAAGCGCAACGGCTGGCAGAACTCGGCCAAGCAGCCGGTCAAGAACGCCGAGCTGTGGCGCGCGCTGGACGCCGCGGCCGCCCCGCACCGGATCGACTGGCGCTGGGTCAAGGGGCATTCCGGGGACGTCGGCAACGAGCGGGCCGACGCGCTGGCCAACCAGGGCGCGGCCCAGGGAATGACCGCACCGGTCAGCGGGACTCGCGCGGCACCTTGATCCGGGGCATGCCGCCCAGCCCGAGGTTGTACCGGACGTCGGCGGAGTACTCGGCCAGCTTCTTCCACAGCGCCGCGTGCGACGGCCACGGGATCGGGTTATCGCCGTCCAGCCAGCTGTCGCCGAAGGTGATCCAGACGACGGTCCAGTTGGCCGCCACGTTCCACCGGCCGTTGCTCCAGTCGATCAGGGCCCGGCGGATCTGCATGGCGGCCTGCGGCGCGTCCGGGAAGGTGGAGCTGGTGTGCACCGTCCAGACCCGGAAGTCGTGCGACATCAGGTCCAGCTCGAAGTCGGCCAGCACCCGGGGATTGACCAGCACCGTGGCCATGTTCTCGAAACCCTCACCTCGCACCGGACAATTATTGACCAGCACCCGGTGGCACACCACGCGAGCAGTTGCCTGCCGGCCGGGTCGCAGCCGCACGCCCGGCGCTCAGCCGATCACCAGCCCGTCCCGCCGGGCGCCGAGCGAGTCCAGGTAGCCGGTGATCCGGGCCAGTGCCGCGTGGTAGCCGGCCCGGGTGCCGGCGGCGGTCCGCGGGTCGGCGATCGCGGCCGGCAGATCGATCGCCCGCAGCTGCGGCCAGAGCTGCATCCAGGTCGGGATCGCCTCGGCCCTGCTGGCCACGAAGTGGTGCGGGCCCACCTCGGTGAAGGTGAACCGGACCAGCGCCCCTTCCCGGCTCTCCTCGCTGGCCACCGCGTGCCGCGAGACCTCATCGCCCATGCAGTAGGCCACCCACTTGCCGTGCAGCTTCCGCATCGGCTGCACCACGTGGGCATGGTCGCCCAGGATCAGGTCGACGTCGGGCGAGGCCAGCAGCCGGTCCGCCTGCTCGGCCTGCTCGGCGGTCACCTGGTGGGAGTACTCCAGGCCCCAGTGCATGCTCAGCACCACGATGTCCGCACCGGCCTGCTTGGCCCGGTGCGCCGCCGCCAGGATGGCCGGCACGTCGGTCCGGTTCGCCAGCCACGGCTGCCCGGCCGGCACCGAATGGCCGTTGAAACCGAAGGCGAACGCCAGCTGGGCGATGCGGACGCCAGTGCCGGTGGTCAGGATCAGCGGCCGGGCGGCCTCGGCCGCCGACCGGGCGCTTCCGGTGTGCCGCAGCCCCGCGGCATCCAGCGCGTCCAGGGTCCGGCGCACGCCGGCGGAGCCCTGGTCGAGGGTGTGGTTGGAGGCCGTGGTGCAGCTGTCGTAGCCGGTCGCCACCAGCGCGGCCAGCACCTGCGGCGGAGCGTCGAAGTCCGGCCAGCCGGCGAACGGGCCCTGCGGCGCGGCCAGTGGCGTCTCCAGCTCGCAGATGGCCAGGTCCGCTGCCCGGACGGCCGGCGCCAGGCCGGCGAACAGCGGGCCGAAGTCATAACCGGGCCGGCCCTGGGCCCGGGCGTCGGCGGCCGCCTGCTGCCACAGCGCCGGGTGGATCAGCACGTCGCCCGATCCGAGCACGGTCACGCTGCGCCGGCCGGCCGGCGGTGCCGCGGCGGTACTGCCCGGCGGGCCGGCCGTGGTGCCTGACGGGCCGGCGATTGGGGTGCCGGCGGCCGGGACCGCCGGAGAACGTGCCGGAGCGGTAGCTACCGGTGCCGAATGTGCTGGTGCGGTAGGCGTCGACGACTGCGCCGGCCCGGCTCGGGAATGCTCGCCACGGCCGGAGTCGCAGCCACCGAGCACCAGCGCGAGCGCCAGCCCCATGGCCCACCGGGCCCGACCGCTCCCCCTGACCGGCACGCGTGCACGTTACCTGCCTGCCCGGTCCGCCGGGGCCGATCGCGGCTGGTCAGGCTTGCCGGCCAGGGGCCCCTAGTGCCAATGCCCGGGCATGCAGGTAGTGCTGTTCGGGAATGCTGGTGGCCAGCCGCGCCGCGGCGGTGTAGGCCTGCTGCGCCTGGTCGCGGTCGCCGGCCAGTTCCAGCAGGTGGGCCCGGACCGCGGGCAGCCGGTGGTTGTGGCGCAGCCGCCGGTCGGCCAGCAGCGGCTCGAGCATCTCCAGGCCCGCGGCGGGACCGGCCACCATGGCCAACGCCACCGCATGGTTGAGGGTGACCATCGGCCCGGGCGCGATCCCGGCCAGCATCCGGTACAGCGCCTCGATCTGGGCCCAGTCGGTGTGCCCGGCGTCGGCGGCCTCGGCGTGCACCGCGGCGATCGCGGCCTGCAGCTGGTACGGCCCGACCGGGCCGGACGGCAGGGCGGCCTCGATCAGCGCGATGCCCTCGGCGAGCTGCCCCCGGTCCCACCGGTCGCGGTCCTGCTCGGCCAGCGGCACCAGCGCCCCGTCGGCGCCGATCCGGGCGGCCCGCCGGGCGTCGGTGAGCAGCATCAGCGCCAGCAGCCCGCTGATCTCCGGATCGCCGGGCAGTTGCCGGTGCAGCCGGCGGGTCAGCCGGATCGCCTCGCCGCTCAGCGACACGTCGAGCAGGCCGGTGCCGGCGGTGCTGGTGTGGCCTTCGGTGAAGACCAGGTACAGCACCTGCATCACCGCCGCCACCCGGTCGGGCAGCTCATGCGCCGGCGGCAGCGGAAAGCGCGCGCCGACCTGGCGCAACCGGGCCTTGGCGCGGCTGATCCGTTGCGCCATGGTGGGCTCGGGCACCAGGAAGGCCCGGGCGATCTGGCCGGTGGTCAGCCCGCCGACCGCCCGCAGCGTCAGCGCCACCTGCGCCGGAGGTGGCAGCGCCGGGTGGCAGCACAGCACCAGCAACGGCAGCGAATCATCCGTGCCGGCCTGGGGATTGTCGGCCGGCGCGCCGACCAGCTCGTCCGGTGGCGTCTGGTACGCCAGCAGCCGCTCCCGCTCGGTGCGGGCGGAGTCTGCCCGCCACTGGTCGATCAGCCGGCGGGACGCGACGGTGATCAGCCAGCTGGTCGGGTTGTCCGGCACGCCGGCGTCCGGCCACTGCCGCGACGCCGCCAGCAGCGCCTCCTGCAGCGCGTCCTCGGCGGTGTCGAAGTCGCCGTAGCGGCGGACCAGCGCGGCCAGCACCCGCGGGGCAGCCTCGCGCCACAGCTGCTCCAACTCACGGGTGCCGGCCGGGGTCATCGTCGGGTCAGCCGGTCACTGGTCGTCGGCGCCCGGCCACATCGCCGGACGGAGCTCGACGGTACTGCCCGGCCCGGCGAAGCCGATCGCGATCTGCTCGGCCCGCTCCCGGGTGGCGCAGTCGATCAGGAAGAAGCCGGCCAGCTGCTCCTTGGCCTCGGCGTACGGGCCGTCGGTGGCGGTGCGGCCCTCCGGTGACCAGGTGTAGATGGACGAGGACGCGGGGTCGGCCAGCGCCTCGGCGGTGACGAACTCCCCCGACGCCGAGATCTCGGCCAGCAGCGCGTCGAACTCGCGGTCCATCTGCTCGTGGCGGTCGGCCGGGACGGCCCGTCCCTCGGCGGTGAACTGCGAGGTCGGGTGCCCCCAGGGGTCGGGGTTGCTGTGGATCAGGATCACGTACTTCACGAGCGTCTCCTTCGTCTCCCAGCCCGCCGGTCGGGCCGTGACCTACCTAGGTCGGAGCCCATCGGCCGGTCTCGACAGTAGGGCAGCACGACGATGCGAGGATGGGACGGTGGGCAGCGCACCGGTACCGGCGGCCGGCATCGTCGACTACGGCCGGGCGTCGCTCGCCGACGTGCTGCCTTCCGCGCTGGCCGCCCTCGGGGTGCCCGGCGAGCCGAACCCGCTGGCCCTGCAGCCGGCCGAGTGCGTCGTGGTGCTGCTGGTGGACGGGCTGGGCTGGCAGCTGCTGGCCGAGCACGGTGAGCATGCCCCATTCCTGTCGTCGCTGGCCGGCCGGCCGCTGACGGCGGGGTTCCCCACCACCACGGCGGTCAGCATCACCTCGCTGGGCACCGGCGCCCCGCCCGGGCAGCACGGCATCACCGGCTACCACACCCGGGCCGACCGGCTGGGCGAGCCGGTCAACTGGCTGACCTGGCGGGGCGCCCGGTCCGGCGTCGACCTGACCGGTGAGCAGCCGCCCGACCGGGTGCAGCCGCTGACCACCGCCTTCCAGCGGGCCGAGCGGGCCGGGGTGCGGGCCACCGTGGTGTCGGCGCCGGCGTTCCGGACCAGCGGGCTGACCCTGGCGGCACTGCGCGGCGGGCACTACCTGCGGGCCTTCACCGCCGCCGACACCGCCACCCAGGTGGCCGAGACGGCCCGGTCCCGGCGTGGGCTGATCTACTGCTACATCGCCGACCTGGACCTGATCGGGCACGTGCACGGCTGCCGGTCGGAGGCCTGGCGGGTGCAGCTGGAGCTGATCGACGCCGGCGCCCGGCTGCTGGCCGACCGGCTGCCCGGCCATGCCCGGCTGCTGGTGACCGCCGACCACGGCATGCTGGACGTGCCGGAATCGGCCAAGCTCGACTACGACGCCGAGCCGGTGCTGCGCGAGGGTGTGGAGATGCTGGCCGGTGAGGCCCGGGTGCGCTACCTGCACGTCGCGCCGAGCGAGATCGAGGCGGTGCGGGCCCGCTGGGAGGACCGGCTCGGCGACCGGATGGCGGTGCTGGGCCGGGAGGAGGCGATCGCCCGCGGCTGGTTCGGCCCGGTAGTGAGCAACGCGGCCCGCGGCCGGATCGGCGACCTGATTGCGGTGTCGGTGTCGGATACCGCCGTGGTGCGTCGCAAGGCCGAGTCCCGCAACGCCTCGCTGATCGGCCAGCACGGCGCGCTGACCGACGCCGAGCTGCTCGTCCCGCTGCTGACCCGTTGAGGCAGCTACGAGCGGGTCAGCCCAGCGGCTGGCCGGTTTCGTCGAGGTAGTCGCGCCATGTCCGGGTGGGTTGCCAGCCGAGCAGCCGTTCCGCCTTGGCCGCCGAGGTGCCGCTGGCGTCCGGACGGGCGAAGGAGCGGTACTCCACCCGGTCGCCGTACTGCGCCCGCAACGCGGCAGCGGTGTCGGCCACCCCGGCCGAGTCCGGCGAGCAGATGTAGAACACCTCGTGCCCCGGCAGTGACGATTCCACCGCCAATCGCAGGGCAATCGCCAGATCGTAGGCGTCGATGTAGGACCAGCCGTTTACGGTCGGCTCCGGCGTCCCGGCAGCAGCCAGAGCGATCATCGGCCCGAGATTGCGCGCGTACGACGACGAATCCTGCACCCAGGTCGGCCGGATCGTGATGCAGCGCAGCTCCGAGCGGCGCACCGCGGCGTCGCACAGCTGCTCGCCGAAGTGCTTGGCCAGCGCGTACGGGTCCTGCGGCCGCACTGGATGCTCCTCGTCGATCGGAAAATACTCAGGGTCGAACGGCCGCTCGGCGAAGGCCATGCCGGGCACCGTCTCCGACGAGAGGTTCACCAGCCGGCCGGTCCCCCACCGCACGCACGCCTCGACCACGTTGAACATGGCCAGCAGGTTGTTGCCGAACACCGTGTGCGCAATGTCCTGGGACGGCTCGGGAATCGCCGCGCAGTGCAACACCGCGTCCTGACCGCGGACCAGCTGGAAGGCAGCACCCGCGTCGGTCAGATCGGCCCGGACGTAGCGCGCCGCGCCCGGCTCGCCCCGCTCGTAGGTGGGCACACCGAGGTCGGTGGCCAGCACCTGGTGCCCGGCGGCCAGCAGCTCGGCGACCGCGGCGCGACCGACCTTGCCCCGGGCGCCGGTCACCAGGACCCGCACGGCTCAGGCCCCGGCGGAGGCCACCAGGCCGGTCTCGGCGAGGTTGGCCAGCAGCGGGTGCTTGGGCAGCACCCGCACGGTGTAGCCGAACGGCCCGGCCTTCTTCAGCGGGATGTCACCGGCGAAGATGCCGGTCGAGTCCCGCTCGTCGGCCAGCTGCAGCGGCAGCGTCTCGAACGAGGTCAGCCGGTTGTCGGCGTCCACCGGCCCGTACACCGCCTGCACCTCGACGTCGCGGGAGTGCAGGCCGGACAGCGCCACCTCCGCGCGCAGCTGCAGGTGCCCGCCCAGGCTCGGGTCGCCCTCCACGAGGGACTCGACGTGGCGCACCGCGACGTCCTTCCAGGAGCCGGCCACCCAGCTCTTCCAGGCGGCCAGGTCCTTGGCGGCGCGGAAGTCGTCGGCCACCAGCAGTGCCGCCGACTGCGCAGCCGGGGCGTAGAGCCGCTGGATGTAGTCGCGCACCATCCGGCTGGCCTGCACCTTCGGGCCCAGCGACTTCAGGGTGTAGCGCACCATCGACACCCACTGCGCCGGAATCCCCCGGCCGTCGCGGGCGTAGAACCGCGGCGCCACCTGGTGCTCGATCAGGTCGTAGAGACCGGCGGCCTCCACCGCGTCCCGGTGGTCGTCGGTGGTGCCGGCGAGCGAGTCGTTGGCCGACGGGATCTCCCAGCCGTTCTTGCCGTCCTCGCACCACTCGTCCCACCAGCCGTCCTTGATGGACAGGTTCAGCGCGCCGTTCAGGGCTGCCTTCATGCCGGACGTGCCGCAGGCCTCCAGCGGCCGCAGCGGGTTGTTCAGCCAGACGTCGCTGCCCCAGTACAGGTAGCGCGCCATCCCGATGTCGTAGTCGGGCAGGAAGGCGATCCGGCCGCGCACCTCGGGGTCGTCGGCGAACCGGACCAGCTGGGCGATCAGTTCCTTGCCGCCGTCGTCGGCCGGGTGCGACTTGCCGGCCACCACGATCTGCACCGGACGCTCCGGGTCGGTCAGGATCTTCTTCAACCGGGCCGGGTCGCGCAGCATCAGGGTCAGCCGCTTGTAAGAGGGCACCCGGCGGGCGAAGCCGATGGTGAGGACGTCCGGGTCGAAGGCGGTGGCGGTCCAGGCCAGCTCCACGCCGGAGAAGCCGCGCTCCAGGCCGGACTGCCGGATGCGGCGGCGGATCTCGACGACCAGCCGTTCCCGCAGCTCGTGCTTGAGCTCCCAGAGCTCGACGTCGGAGACCCGGTCGATGCCGTCCCAGCCCTCGCCGGCGACCAGGTCCGCCGCGCCGGCGTTGCGCTGGGCCAGGTCCATGAACTCCCGGGCCATCCAGGTCGGGGTGTGCACCCCGTTGGTGACCGAGGTGATCGGCACCTCCTCGGCGTCCAGGCCCGGCCACAGGTCGTTGAACATCGACCGGCTGACCCGGCCGTGCAACTGGGCCACGCCGTTGGCCCGCTGGCCCAGCCGCAGCCCCATGTGGGCCATGTTGAACTTGGTCGGGTCGTCCTCGGCGCCCAGCGCGAGGATCCGGTCCACCGGCACCCCGGGAACTCCGCCCAGGTAGGCCCGCACCAGCTCGCGCTCGAACCGGTCGATGCCGGCCGGAACCGGGGTGTGGGTGGTGAACACCGTGCCGGCCCGGACCGCGGTCAGCGCCTCGTCGAAGGTCAGCTTGGCCGGACCGTCGGACAGCTCGCTGATCCGCTCGATGCCGAGGAAGCCGGCGTGGCCCTCGTTGGTGTGGAACACCTCCGGCGCGGGGTGGCCGGTGATCGCGCAGTAGCACCGCAGCGCCCGGACGCCGCCGATGCCGAGCAGCAGCTCCTGCTGCAGCCGGTGCTCCGGGCCGCCGCCGTAGAGCCGGTCGGTCACCCCGCGGGCGGCCTCGTCGTTCTCCTCGACGTCGGAGTCCAGCAACAGCAGCGGCACCCGGCCGACCCAGGCCTGCCAGATCTGGGCGTGCAGGGTGCTGCCCCCGGGCAGGTCCAGCACCACCCGGGCGGGATTGCCCTCCTGGTCGCGCAGCGGGATCAGCGGCAGGCCCTGCGGGTCCAGCGACGGGTAGCGCTCCTGCTGCCAGCCCTCCCGCGACAGCGACTGGGAGAAGTAGCCGGCCCGGTACAGCAGGCCCACCCCGATCAGCGGGGCGCCCAGGTCCGAGGCGGCCTTGAGATGGTCGCCGGCCAGGATGCCGAGGCCCCCGGAGTACTGCGGCAGCACCTCGGTGATCCCGAACTCCGGGGAGAAGTAGGCGATCGAGGACGGCAGCGAGCCGGGCTCGGCCTCCTGCTGGCGCTGGTACCAGCGCGGCTGCTCGAGGTAGTCGCGCAGGTCGTCGGAGACGTCCTGCAGCCGGCGCAGGAACTTGCGGTCCTTGGCCAGGGTGGCCAGCCGGTCGGTGCTGACCCCGCCCAGCAGCCGGGCCGGGTCGCCGTTGCACTCGGCCCACAGCTCCGGAGCGACCGATTCGAGCAGGTCCAGGGACTCGGCGTGCCAGGACCAGCGCAGGTTGGCCACGATGTCGCCCAGCGGGGCCAGCGGAGCCGGCAGCGCCGCGCGAACGGTCAGCCGTCGTAATGCCTTCATTCCGCACACCTTAGCCTCTGTCGAGAGCGCTTTCAGACCACGGTGGGTGGCAACTTTCGACAAGGCAACCTGGAACGATACGGTGAGCCGGTGGCTGGACGCATAGGGCTGAATTCTGTACATCCGGTGATTGCGCACGGCGAACTGCCGTCCCGGGCGGTGGTCGGCGAGCCGGTCGGCATCGAGGCGACGGTGTTCCGGGAGGGCCACGACGCGGTCGCGGCGTCCGTGCTGTGGCGCTCGCCGTCCGGGACTGAGGCGCCGTTCAACCGGATGCGCCCGCTCGGCGGCGGCACCGACCGGTGGCGGACCGAGGTGGTCGCCGACACCACCGGCACCTGGAGCTACGTCGTGGAGGCCTGGGGCGACCCGCTGGCTACCTGGTACCACGCCGTGGAGGTCAAGGTGGACGCCGGCCAGAGCGCTGAGGAGCTGGCCAACGACCTGGAGGTCGGTGCCCGGCTGTTCGACCGGATCGCCGACGCACTGGGCGCCGCGGGGCCGTCCGGAGCGGCGGCCAACGCCGCGACGGCCGCCGAGGTCGCCGGCCGCTCGGATGCCGCCAGCCGCCCGGACGCGGTGAAGGAACCGGCCAAGGCCACCGCCGTGGTCGGCAAGGGACTGTCCGCGGCCCGGGTGGCCGGCTCCGACGTGGTGGTCGGCGAGCTGGAGCCGGCCGCGGCGCGGGACGCGGTCGAACTGGCCCGCGCGGTGGCGAGGGACCTGCGCCGCACCGAGGCCGACGTGCCGCTGCGGATCACCCGGGCGATGAGTGCGGAAGCCCGCGCCCTGGCCCACGACCATCCGGTGCGCGACCTGATCACCCGCTCCCCCCGCTACAGCGTCTGGGTGGACCGGCAGCGCGCGCTGTACGGCGCCTGGTACGAGTTCTTCCCCCGCTCGATCGGCGCCGAGCTCGCCGAGGACCCGGACGACCCGGCCCGGCCGGTGCGGCACGGCACCTTCGCCGACGCCACCAAGCACCTGGACTACGTCGCCGACCTGCTCTTCGACGTGGTGTACCTGCCGCCGATCCACCCGATCGGCCGGGTCAACCGCAAGGGCCCGAACAACACGCTGAACGCCAAGCCGACCGACACCGGCTCGCCGTGGGCGATCGGCTCGGCCGAGGGCGGCCACGACGCGATCCACCCGGAGCTGGGCACCGAGGCCGACTTCGCCGCCTTCGTGGCCCGCGCCGAGGAGCTGGGCATGGAGGTGGCGCTGGACCTGGCGCTGCAGTGCGCACCGGACCACCCGTGGGTCAGCGAGCATCCGGAGTGGTTCACCACGCTGCCGGACGGCACCATCGCCTATGCGGAGAACCCGCCGAAGAAGTACCAGGACATCTACCCGCTGAACTTCGACAACGACCCGGCGGGGCTGTACGCCGAGTGCCTGCGGGTCACCCTGCTGTGGGTGTCGCGCGGAGTGAAGATCTTCCGGGTCGACAACCCGCACACCAAGCCGCTGAACTTCTGGCAGTGGTTGATCGCCACCGTCAAGGCACAGCACCCGGACGTGCTGTTTCTGGCCGAGGCGTTCACCCGCCCGGCGATGATGCACGAGCTGGCCCGGATCGGCTTCACCCAGAGCTACACCTACTTCACCTGGCGCAACACCGCCTGGGAACTGGGCCAGTACGGCGAGGAACTGGTCGCCGCCGCCGACTACATGCGGCCGAACTTCTTTCCCAACACCCCCGACATCCTCAACGAGTTCCTGGTGCACGGCGGCCGGGCCGGCTTCGCGATCCGGGCGGTGCTGGCGTCGATGATCTCGCCCACCTACGGCATCTACTCCGGCTACGAGCTGTACGAGAACGTGCCGGTGCGGCCGGGCAGCGAGGAGTACCTGGACTCGGAGAAGTACCAGCTGCGGCCGCGGGACCTGCAGGGCGCGATCGACCGGGGCGACTCGCTGGCGCCGTTCCTCAAGCGGCTCAACGAGATCCGCCGGGCCCACCCGGCGCTGCACCAGTTGCGCAACCTGCGGTTCCACTCCTGCGAGAACGACGCCATCCTGGTGTTCTCCAAGCGGGACGCCGCGACCGGGGACACGATCCTGGTGACCTGCTCGATGGACCCGCACAACACCCGGGAGGGCTGGGTGCACCTGCGGCTCAACGAGCTGGGCATCGGGTGGGATGAAGGTTTCGAGGTGTCGGACCTGATCAGCGGCGTCAACTACGAGTGGGGCGAGCACAACTTCGTCCGGCTCACCCCCTACCAGCCGTCGCACATCTTCCACGTCCGGCGCCGCGGCTAGCCAGGTCCTTACCGGCTGGGCCTATCCCGGCACGGTAAGGATTTCGGCTCCGTCGTCGGTGATGGCGACGGTGTGCTCGCTGTGGGCGGTCCGGCAGCCGGTCGCGCTGCGCAGGGTCCAGCCGTCGGCGTCGGTGACCAGTTCGGCGGTGTCGGCCATCACCCACGGTTCCAGCGCCAGCAGCAGCCCCGGCCGCAGCCGGTAACCGCGACCGGGCCGTCCGGTGTTGGGAACGTGCGGGTCCTGGTGCATGGTCGATCCGACGCCGTGACCGCCGAACTCGGTGTTGACCGAATACCCTGCCGCGTCGAGGACCGAGCCGATGGCGGCGGAGATGTCACCGATCCGGGCGCCGGGCCGGGCGGCGGCTATCCCGGCACTCAGCGCGCGTTCGGTCGCCTCGATCAGGGCCAGGCTGCCTGCCGGCTGCCGCTCGCCCACCAGGAAGCTGATGGCGGAGTCGGCGACGATTCCGCCGTAGGAGACGGCAAGATCCAGCGACAGCAGGTCGCCGTCGGCCAGCGGGTAGTCGTGGGGCAGTCCGTGCAGCACCGCGTCGTTGACCGAGGTGCAGATGTAGTGCCCGAACGGCCCGCGCCCGAAGGGCGGCTCGTAGTCGACGTAGCAGGACAGCGCACCGGCCTCGGCGATCAGGTCCTGCGCCCAGCGGTCGATGTCCAGCAGGTTGACGCCTACCCGGCAGCGGCCCTTCAGCGTCTGCAGGATGCCAGCGACCAGGGCACCCGCCTGCCGGGCCCGGGGCAGCTCGGTCGAGCTGAGGATCTCGATCATCGGGCGTCTTCCGTGTTTCGCTCGCCAATAACTATCCCGGCAATAGTATGCCGGTACTAGAATCGGTGCCATGGTCAGGTTGCCGCTCACGCCCGCCGAGGTCGAACGCGGGCAGCGCCTCGGCGCCCTGCTGCGCCGGGCCAGGGGTGAGAGCTCGATGCTCGGCACTGCGCTGGACGCCAGGATCTCACCGGAAACGTTGCGAAAGATCGAGACCGGCCGGGTGGCCACCCCGGCCTTCTCCACCATCGCCGCGATCGCCGACGTGCTCGGCCTGTCCCTGGATGCGCTGTGGGCGGAGGTCAACTCCTCCGCCGGTGTAGCCGCCGGTGGCGATCGCAAACCAGCCGAGCGGTTGGTCTCCTAGCCGGACGCGGCCCTGGTCCGGGTGCAGGGGCGCAACCGATCGAGCTTGTTCCAACCCCCGCCTGCTGCCACCATTTCCGCAAACAGCACGTCCGCCCGGCCGAGAAGAGCGCCATGGACATCGACGTCGTCGATCGGAGTGCGGGTCCTGTTGTTGGAACCAGGCGGGTTTCCGGCAGGGTGATCGCCACGGTCGCAGTTGTTGTGGTGCTCGTGGTGGCCACGGTCGTCCTGCGCAATGTTGCGGTCTCCCGCGCCAACCGCGCGCCGTACGCCGCTGACGCAATTTCCGCCAGCGTGTGGATGGAGATCGTCGCCCCGGGACAGGCCCAGCCAACTGTGGACCGCCTCGCCGGTCCCGGCAGGTTGCCCGCGCCGTTCATCGAACCGGCCGACGGCGGGCCCGCCCCGCAACAGGTCGTCGGTCAGTTGACGTTCTCCACGCCTCCCAACGCGCCCACGGACGGGCAGTACGCCCTGTTCGTCATCGAACGCGCGCGGAACAAGCCGGTTGACGCGCTCTACGGAGCCGGTCCGGCCGGCACGGACGTGATGCAGGGCTGGGACGGCAGATACGACAAGGTCGCGGCCAAATACCCGTGGCTGCACATGCTCGCCTCGGTGCGGACTCCGGACGGGTTGAGTTTCACCAACTCCGGAATGGCGGTGATGTTTCCTCCCAACACTGTCGGGCCGGTCACCTTCACCGCCGTGTTGAGCCAGGAGAGCCTGCCCATCACGGACCCATTGCGGCAACTGACCGTGGCCCTCGTTTTCATCGGTGCGAACGACCACATCTACTGGGCCACCAAGCTCGCCGGATGACGACGGTCCGCCCACTAAGCACCGCCACGGGCAAAGCGCAGGCATTCGTGATCAACTGATTTGCTCTTAGTCTGCAAGGTTTTCGCCGCAGCAAAGTTGTCGTACCCCTGGTCTAGGTTTTCAGTCATGACGACGGGGATGGCAGGCGACGCTCCGGCTCTGGCCGGGGCCGCGCTGGCTGCCGTCTCACAGTTGGCCGGTGCCGACCTGTCCGTGCTGAACGAGTCCCAGCTGCTGGAGCTGATCCGCACCATGGAGACGCTGCGCCGCACGGTGGAGGCGTTCGACAACGTCACCATTCCCGAACTAGAAGCCCGCGGCATCCCCGCCCGGCACGTGGTGCGCAGCACCGGTCAGTTCGTCGCCGGGCTGCTCAACCTGGCGCCGTTCGAGACCGGGGTGCGGGTCCGGCACGCTCGCGAACTGGGCGTGCGGGTACAGCTGACCGGAGAGCGCAGCGAGCCGCAGTTGCCGGTGCTCGCCGCCGCCCGGGCCAGCGGTGCGGTATCGAGCAGGCAGGCCGACGTGGTCATCCGCTGCCTCGGCACACTGCGGGCGGGCGCCCTGCCGGTCGAGGAGCTTGCCAAGGCAGAGCGGTTCCTGGTCGAGCAGGCCGAGCTCCTCGACGCGGGCACGCTGGCCGGGATCGCCCGGCGGCTGGTGGACACGCTGCTTCCGGACGGCACGCTGGCCGACGAGCGGTTCCAGCAGCGGCGCCGGTTCCTGTCCTGCGTGCCGAACGGCGAGGGGATGCACCGGCTGACGGCGGACCTGGACTCCGAGACCGCCGCCCTGGCACTGACCGTCCTGCACTCGCTGGCGGCACCGAAGCCGGCAGCCGAGGGCGATCCTGACGAGCGAACCGCCGGGCAGCGCATGCACGACGCGTTCCGGTCGGTGCTGAAGATCGCGCTGCGATCGGCGGAACTGCCGCGCACGGCGGGCGTGCCGGCGACCGTGCTGATCACCCTGACCGCCGAGCAGTTCGAGACCCGGACCGGCCTGGCCGCCACCAGCTTCGGTCAGCACCTGTCGGTCGACCGGGCGCTGCGGCTCGCTGACCAGGCCGGTATTGCCTGGGTGGTGCACGACAGTGCGGGCGGCGTGCTGAACTACGGCACCACCCGCCGGTACGCCAGCGAGAAACAGAGCCTGGCACTGATCGCGCGGGACCAGGGCTGCGCCTTTCCGGGCTGCACCGATCCACCGGAGTGGACCGAGAAGCACCACGTGATCCCGTGGTCCGAGGGCGGACCGACCGATCTGAACAACCTGGTGCTGCTGTGTGACTACCACCATGACCGGATCGACACCGGCGGCTGGCAGGTCACCATGCGCGGCGGGCTGCCGTGGTTCGTTCCGCCGGCCTGGGTCGATCCTGAGCAGCGCCCGCACCGCCATACCCGCTACGCGGTACCGGCCGGCTGACCTGGCTTGTCCTGCGATCAGTGATCGCGCGGCCGCGCCGCCACACCCGCTACGCGGTACCGGCCGGCTGACCGGTCGTCTTGACATTCCAGGCGCCGGTGGTTGTGTGGAATTTGGCGTGATTGCGCCGTGATCGAGGAGGCTCCCCATGAACGGTCCCCAGCAAACCCGGCACTCGGCTGCCAGCCGTCGAGCCTTTCTGACCGGTTCCGCGGCTGTCGCTGCCGGAGCGGTCGGCTCCCAGCTGTTGCCCGCGACCGCGGACGCCGACGAGCGGGACGACGCTGTCGGCAGCCAGCAATGGCCGCCCGGTCCGGGTGCTCGGCTGAAGCCGCAACGCCCCGACCGGTAATTGCTCGCGATCCTCGAAGAGATCGATGAGGACCGGATAGAAGCGACCGTACGCAAGCTGGTGTCCTTCGGTACCCGGCACACGTTGTCCTCCCAGACCGACCCGCACCGCGGAATCGGCGCTGCCCGGGACTGGATCGCAGCCGAGCTGCGCCGGTACGCGGCCGCATCCGGCGGCCGGATGACGGTCACGGTGCCGTCCTACATCCAGCAGCCGGCGTCCCGGATACCCACTCCGACACGGATAAGCAACATGGTCGCGACGCTGCGCGGCTCTGCTGATCCGAACCGGGTCTACGTCGTTTCGGGTCACTACGACTCGCGGGTCACCGATGTCCTGAACTTCACCAGCGATGCCCCGGGCGCCGACGATGATGCCTCCGGTGTTGCCGTCTCGATGGAACTGGCGCGTGTTATGGCCACCCGCCGCCCCGAGGCAACGATCATCTTCGCCGCTGTGGCGGGCGAGGAGCAGGGCTTGTACGGCTCGACCTTCCTGGCCAAGCAGCTCAAGGACGCCGGCGCCGACGTCCAGGCCATGTTCACCAACGACATCGTCGGCAGCAGCCGAGCCGATGACGGCACCCGCGACCGGCACAGTGTTCGGCTGTTCGCGCAAGGCATTCCACCCAGTGAGGATCCGGCGCGGGCAGCGATCCGGGTGTCGATCGGGGGCGAGAACGACTCTCCGGCCCGTGAGCTGGCCCGGTTCGTGGCCGAGGTCGCCGACCCGCACGCCACCGGCGCCCGGGTGCGTGTCATCTACCGCCTGGACCGCTACCTTCGCGGTGGCGATCACACGCCCTTCTTGCAACAGGGTTTCCCGGCGGCCCGATTCACCGAGCCCAACGAGAACTTCGCCCACCAGCACCAGGATGTCCGGGTGGTCGACGGCGTCCAGTTCGGTGACCTGCCGCAGTTCTGCGACTTCGACTACATCGCCCGGGTTGCCCGGACGAATGCGGCAGCGCTGTGGTCACTGGCCCAAGGACCCGGTACGCCGAAGAACGTGGTGGTGGACACCACGGCCCTGACCAATGACACCACCCTGGCCTGGAGCCGCGGCACGGATGCCGACCTCGCCGGCTACGAGGTGGTCTGGCGCCCGACCACCGCGCCGTTCTGGACCCATGTCATCAAGGTGGGAGACACCACGCGGGTGACCATCGACCTGTCCAAGGACAATGTGATCTTCGGCGTACGGGCCGTGGACCGGTCCGGTCACCGCAGTCCGGCCACCTTCCCCTTCCCGGCCTGACCCGAGCAGGCCCGCCACCGGATGCGGGTGGCGGGCATTGCATCAGCAGGCGGCCGCCTCACTCCCCCATCAGGTTGTCGACGGCGATGATCTTGTCCGGCCGCAGCCGGATCAGCAGCTCGCCGGCGACGGCGTTGCGGCGGCCGAACCGCGACCGCCCGTACTCCCCGACTGCTCGGTGATAGGACGGTTAGCGCACGCCGATAGCGGGATAGCTGCGTTAGGCGACGCTGGGCACCGGGTTCATAAGTTGTCACCGGGTATCCCACGGTTCGTACCGTCCACGTCACAGCGCTTAGCGCAGGACGGCTCTTCCCAGCCATTGCCTACCATCGGAATCTTCCCATCGGCAAGACCTGCTGCCAGACTGATCCGACGATCTCCGGTATTGCCATTCTGCATAGCGACAATGCGCGGATGGTGGGGAGTGCGATGACGGCTTGGTGGCGCCGTTTCACGGGGGGCCCGCACCGGCCCGAGCAGATGGCCGGCGCGACCAACGTGACAGCCCTGCTGCAGGCGCCGATCAGCGGCACAGTGGCCGTGGGCACCCACATCGAGCAGCGCGTGCTGAACATCGGTGGCGTGCACGGCGGTGCGGTCACCATTGTCGACGGCACGGTGGTGACACCGACCCGACGGCAGCGGCCGGTTTTGCTCCGACCGGTGCGCCCTGCCCTGGTGCTCGACCGCCTCCCGGTCCGCGAGCTGGCCCGTACCGGTCCCCCGGTGGGTGGACTGGAGTTGTACGGCGAGGTCGGAAGCGGCAAGACAACCCTGCTCGAGGAGCTGGCCTGGACGATCACGGACTCCGAGTACCCGGACGGGGTGGTGTTCCTGTCCTTGCACTCCTATGAGGTCAACGACGCGGTTCACGACGTCTGGAGCGCATTCCACGAGTGCTCGACGCCGTACAAGCCGACGGGGGCACAACTGCGCCACGATCTGGCACCGGTGTGCGCGCTGCTCCTGCTCGACGACGTCGAGTTGGAGCCGGATCAGCTCCGCAATGTCCTCCATCTCCTGCCGCACAGCCGATGTGTCGTGGCGACTCCGGATCGTCGGCTCTGGGGTGACGGCCGCAGCGTACCCATCGGTGGGTTGCCGTTGGAGGACGCGGTTCCGCTCATCGAGCACTGCATCGCCCGGGCCCTGAGCACCGAGGAAACCGGATGGGCCCATGCCCTGTGGCGGCGCGACAGAGGCCATCCGCTACGCCTGATGCAGTCCTTCGCCGCGGTGCTCGACGAAGCGTCCCGGCGCACCGCGCGCGACGTGGTAGGAGATCCGCTCGGATCGGTCAGCGCGGAGCCCGAAACGACCCGCCAGGTCGTCGACGGCGCGGTCCTTGACCGGTTCCTGACGCCGCCTGGAGTCTCGCCCGACCTCGATGGCCGGCTGGAATCGCAGACAGACGAATGGCGGGCTTCGGCCCTCGACCTCCTTTCACGGCAGAGCACCGAACGTGACGACTCCTCCAGAACACCCGAAAGGCTCCGCCTGGAAGAACTGCTGATCACCTGGGGCGTGTCGACCGGACGCTACGAGCCGGCCATGCGGCTCGCTCGCTCCACCGAAGCCGCGTTGGCTGTCCAGGGCCACTGGGACGCCTGGTTACGGGTGCTGAACTGCGCGCATTCGGCGGCCGTCGAGGTCTCAGACACTCGCACCCGGGCATGGGCGTTACACCAGCAGGGCACTCGATCCCTGTGCCTGGGAGACACACTGGCGGCGAACTCGGCGCTGGCCGACTCGCTGGAGCTGCGCACCCGAGCCGGGGACCGCCACGGCGCTGCCGTCACACTTCACAATCTCCAGATATCGCAGCGGCTCCGGGGCGGGTTCCACGGCGCACGCCGGACAGGCCCGGGCTTCCTCAGACCGTCGAGCCGGACGCTCGCCATCGCTGCGAGCATCCTTGTCGCCATTCTCGCCGTAGGTCAGGTTGCCGACGCCGGTCAGTGGTGGCACCGTCCGGCCGCGAACAGGGCGATTTCCTTGCCAACCCGGTCAACCCCGCCCCCGACCAACCCGAGCCCATCGACCAGCCCGCTCCCGTCGACCAGCCCGCTCCCGTCGACCAGCCCGCTCCCGTCGACCAGCCCGAGTACTTCGGCCAGCCCGAGCACTTCGGCCAGCCCGCTCCCGTCGACCAGCCCGAGCACCCCGGCCAGCCCGAGCCCATCGACCAGCCCGAGCCCGTCGTCGGATGCATCGCCGCCATCGCCGCCTATTCTCGCCAGCCCGAAGGCGCTGAAATTCCCGGCAATCGATCTCAACACGTCCGCGACCCGGCCCGTCACATTCACCATGAGCAGCAAGCGCCTTCCCACCATCACCATTACGGACGCGAGCAACTTCAGCAGTGACGGGATATGTCATGATATTTCGACTGCCTCCGCCGGGCAGACTTGTTCGGTGACGGTGCGATTCGTACCAACGACTACCGGCCTGGCCTCCGCGACATTGACCGCCGCGCTGCCGGATGGCTCGTCCATCTCCGTTCCGCTGACAGGTATGGGAACGCAGCCGCTAGTGACCATCGACGTCGTGAACGGCAACCCGGAATACGCCCCTCCTCTCGGCGTCATCACCGGCAACGGGATCGACTGCCCAGGCGACTGCACAGTGGACGTTGCCGTCGACAGCCCTGTGAGCCTGACCGCCAAAAGTTGTGGGGACGACATCTGTTCGCTCGCCTTCAGCGGTTGGAGCGAGCCGTGCGCCGGCAATCCCGACTTTCCCCTTCGCTGCGAATTCAAGGCTTCCCGGCAACCCGCGGGCGGGAAGATCGAGGTGCGTTACCACTACGTCATTCTCAACTGACGGGGAGTATCGAACATGGACACCAATCGTGGCGACAGCTATTCCGCGACCGTGAACGCGCCCGTGACCGGACAGTTCGCGGTCGGGCGCGACATCGCCCAGACTTCCACCGATCTGGGCGGCGCCGCAGAGCACCTGTCACCAGCACAGGTCAGTGAGCTGGCAGAGCTGTTCGCGGGGCTCCGCTCTGACGTCGCCTCCGGTGCCCCACCGGCACAACGAGCGGAGGCGTTGTCGAAGGTCGTCGAACTGGAAACCGCGATCGCCGCCGAGGACAAGCCTGACCTGGTCACGATGGACTACGTCCGTGGCTGGTTCTCCAAGCACCTGCCGCACCTGGCCGGCGTGGTCGTGTCACTCATCGTCCATCCGCTGGTCGGCCAATTGGTCACCGCGGCCGGCGAATCCATGGTCGCGGAGTTCCACCACAGGTTCCACTGAACGGGCTCGACCCCATGATCATGACCCGCCGATTGCGAAGGCGGGGGTGACCCCCTGAAGATCGCTCAGTCGCCCATCAGGTCGTCGACGGCGATGATCCTGTCCGGCCGCAGCCGGACCAGCAGCTCACCGGCGACGGCGTTGCGGCGGCCGAACGCCTCGGCCTCGGCGTCGCCGACGTAGCGGCGGGCGATCGCGATGGACAGCGGCAGCATCTCCTCCAGGTCCTCGGAGATCTCCACGCTGCCCTCCACGGTAACGAACGCGTACGGCGGTTGCTCCAGGTCCACCGACAGCGCCGCCCGCGGATCCCGGCGCAGGGTGCGGCCCTTGACGGTGTTCGCACCGGTCATGAAGACCAGGTCCTCACCGTCCAGGACGAACCAGATCGGTGCCACGTGCGGCCGCCCGTCGGCCCGGCTGGTGGCCAACTTGCCGGTCCGGGTGCCCTCGGCCAGAAACGCGCGGGCCTGCTCATCGGTCATCGGGTGTGCCATGCGAGAACTATGCCGCACCCGGCCGGTGTCGCGCCGCTCGCGAGCGGTGGCCGCCCAGCAGGGACGATGCGCCGAGGATGCCCTGCTGTTAGGCCAACGCTCCGGCATCGGACCGCAGCCGGACGAACTACGCCCGGAGCATCGGACCGCCGCCGGAAGGCTGGCGCCCAAGGCACCGGACCGCCGGCGCTGCGGCAGAAGCCTGAACCGATGGCCGCCGCCTGTCGTACGGTGAGGAATGACCACCGTGCAGCGCTGGCTGGCCGTGCTCGCCGGCACCGCGCTGCTCGCCGCGCTGCCGGCCCTGGTGGCCGCGGTCCCGGCCCGGACCAGCGATCTGTCCGCCGCCGAGCTGCTGCGGCGGATCAACGCCTCGGCCACCCGCCCCTTCAGCGGTTATGCCGAGGCCACCGGCGGGCTGGCATTGCCGGTGACCAGCAGGTTCACCTCCGTCGCCGACCTGTTCGGCGGCCGCACCCAGCTGCGGGCCTGGTACCGCAACAGCGACGACTGGCGGGTGGACGCGGTCAGCTTCGCCGGCGAGTCCGGCATCCACCACGACGCATCCGGCGACTGGACCTGGGACTACGAGTCCAACGCCGTCGACCGGACCGGCTCACCGGTCCCCCCGCAGGTGCGGCTGCCCGTCGCCGCGGACCTGGTGCCCCCCGAGCTCGGCCGCCGGCTGCTCAGCCAGGCGCTGCCCAGCGAGGCGTCCCGGCTGGGCTCGGAACGGATCGCCGGCCGCAGCGCGCCCGGCCTGCGGATCACCCCCGCCCAGCTGGCCAGCAACATCGCGCACGTCGACGTCTGGGCCGACGCCGCCACCGGGCTGCCGCTGCGGGTCCGGGTGCAGGGCAAGCAGTCCGGCAGCGCCGTGCTGAGCAGCTCCTTCCTCGACTTCTCCACCGCCGAGCCGCCCGCGTCGGTCACCGCCTTCTCACCGCCGCTCGCCGCCCGGGTCTCCAGCCAGCCGTCCCGGGACCTGGTCACCGCCATCGACCAGCTTGGCGCGGTGGTGCCGCCGGCCCGGCTGGCGGGCCTGGACCGCAACCTGCAACTGCCGCCCTTCGGCAGCGTCGGGGTGTACGGCCGGGGCGTGACCGAGTTCGTGGCGGTGCCGCTGCCCGATCGGATCGCCTACTCGCTCGGCCGGGAGCTGGCCGACGCCATAAACGCCGACCCGGCCGAGCCGCAGCTGAAGCTGTCCATCGGCCCGCTCACCCTGCTGCTGGCCACCCCGACCCAGCGGGACTCGTCCTGGCTGCTGGTCGGCACCGTCACCGACCAGACGCTGGCCGCGGCCGCCGCGCAGCTGCCCGACCACCCGGGGCTGAGCTGATGATCACCACGCACGCCCTGACCAAGCGGTTCGGCTCGCTGACCGCCGTCGATTCGATCGACCTCGACGTCCGGCCGGGCGACATCTACGGCTTCCTGGGCGCCAACGGTTCGGGCAAGACCACCACCGTCCGGATGCTGCTCGGCCTGGTGATGGCGACCTCCGGCCGGATCGAGCTGCTCGGCCAGCCGGTGCCGGCGGCGGCCGGCCGGGTGCTCGACCAGGTCGGCGCGATGGTGGAGGGACCGGCCGCCTACGGCCACCTGTCCGGCCGGGCGAACCTCGGCCTGCTGGACGCCAGCGGCTCGCGGCGCGCTCGGGGCGCCCGCCGGGACCGGACCGAGCGCATCACACAGGTGCTGGAGCAGGTGGGCCTGGCCGGGGTGGGCCGCCGGCCGGTCAAGGCGTACTCGCTGGGCATGCGGCAGCGGCTGGGGCTGGCCGCCGCGCTGCTGCGCAGGCCCCGGCTGCTGGTGCTGGACGAGCCCACCAACGGCCTGGACCCGCAGGGCATCCGGGAGATCCGCGACCTGCTGCTGCGGTTGCACGCCGGCGGCACCACCATCTTCCTGTCCAGCCACCTGCTGGCCGAGGTGGAGCAGCTGTGCACCCGGGTGGGCGTGCTGGACCGGGGCCGGCTGGTGGTGCAGTCCGAGCTGGCCGACCTGCAGGCGCCGACCGGCCGCACCCTGGTCCGCACCCCGGACGCCGCGGCGGCGCTGGCGCTGCTCGACGGCCGGGTCGAGCACCGCGACGGCGAGACGCTGCTGGTCCGCGGCGGGGATCCGGCGGCGCTCAACGCGCTGCTGGTCGGCTCCGGCATCCGGGTCCGCGAGCTCGGGCCGGAGCGGCGCACCCTGGAGCAGGCGGTGCTGGAGCTGACCGGGCCGAGCAGCGACCGGGTGGAGGGCTAGATGATCAGGGTCGAGCTGCTCAAGCTGTTCCGGCGGCCCCGGACCTGGATGACGATCGGCCTGCTGGACGCGCTGCCGACCGTGGTGGCGATCCTGCTGGCCGTCACCGGCATCGGCCCGCGACCGGGCCAGGGCCCGGCGTTCCTGTCCGCGGTGCTGACCAACGGCTCGCTGTTCGCGGTGGCGGCGCTGGCCATCGTGCTGCCGCTGTTCCTCCCGGTGGCGGTGGCCGTGGTGGCCGGTGACACCGTGGCCGGCGAGGCCGCGTCGGGCACCCTGCGCTACCTGCTGATCCGGCCGGTCGGGCGCACCCGGTTGCTGGTGGCCAAGCTGGTGTCGGTGTTCGCCTTCGTGCTGACCGCGGTGGTGGTGGTGTCGGGCACCGGCTACCTGGTCGGCCGGGCGTTGCTGGGCGACCAGCCGCTGTCGGCGGTGGCGGTCACCAGCGTCTCGGGCACCAGCCTGACCTCGGGCCAGATCGCCGGACGGACCGTGCTCGCCATCGGCTACGTCGCGTTCTCGATGCTGGGTGTGGCGGCGGTGGCGCTGTTCCTGTCCACGGTGACCGACTCGGCGCTGTCGGCCAGCATGGGCGCGCTGGCGATCCTGATCGGGTCCTCGCTGCTGCTCACCATCGACGCCTCCCGGGCGCTGCAGCCCTACCTGCCGACCCGGTACTGGCTGTCGTTCATCGACCTGTTCCGGGATCCGATCCTGTGGCGCAACGTGCTGCGCGGCGTCGCGCTGCAGGGCGTCTACGTGCTGGTGCTGCTGGGTGCGGCCTGGGCGAACTTCACCACCAAGGACGTCACCAGCTGAGGATCGCTGAGGCATCAGGAGCTGAGGCATCAGGAGCTGAGGCATCAGGAGCTGAGGCATCAGGAGCTGGGGAAATCAGGAGCTGAGGGATCAGGAGCTGAGCCGGGCGCAGTCGCGGGCGGTCAGCTGCACCGGGTCGGAGGGCTGCAGCTCGGCGAGCACCATCGCCGCCACCAGCGGGTCGCCCGGCAGGCCGCCGTGGCCGACCGCCGAGGCCGGGCAGACGTCCTGGATCCGGATGTTGATCCCGCCGGCCAGCACCGCCGACTCGGGCGGGATCACCACCTCGTCGGAGCTGGTCCACAGCGAGACGAACACCGGCCCGGACGGCACCTCGCCGCCGGAACCCCCGGAGCGGCCGGGGCGGCCGTTCAGCCGGGCCAGCAGGTCGCTGGCCGGATCCAGCTGCTGGCAGGCCAGCGGGCACTGGCCGGCGACCAGCGCGCCGAGGCTGGCCAGCGCGGTGCCGTGCTGCGGCGAGCCCAGGCTGACCACCCGGCGCACCGGCGCGCCGCGGTCCCCGCTCAGCCATAGCCGGGCCACCACCCCGCCGGCCGAGTAGCCCACCACGTCCACCGACGGCGCACCGGTCCGGGCGACGGCGGCCCGCGCCGCCGCGGCCAGCACGTCCGCCTGGGCCGCCAGGTCGCCCTGGGCGTTGCCGGGCAGGCTCACCACCTCGGCGTCCTTGCCGTGCTGGCGCAACCGGGCGGCCAGCACCGCCAGCCCGCTGGTCGAACCGCCGTAGCCGGGCACCAGCAGCACCGGCCCGGGCTGGTCGGCAGGTACCGCGCGCGGCGGTTCTCCACCGCTGCCGCGGTGCGCCAGGACGCCTCCCAGCACCGCCATCAGGGCCAGCACCAGCGCGACGCAGCAGCCCACGGCCAGGCGACGGCGGGCCGGGGCCAGCGATCCGAACACCAGCTCATTGTGCCCAGCCGAGCTGAGCCATTCGCCGCGGTGACTGCTAACGAATCGGCGCATATCCCGGCCCGCCGGGCGCCCAGATGGTTCGATGAGGGTATGCACGCCTGGTTGATCTGGCTGATCCTGGCCGCCGCGTTGGCCGGCGCCGAGACCCTGAGCCTGGACCTGGTGCTGCTCATGTGCGCCGGTGGCGCCGGGGCTGGCGGGATCGCCGCCGCGGCCGGGCTGCCACCGGCCCTGCAGGTGCTCGTCGCCGTCATGGGCGCGCTGGCGCTGCTGCTGTTCGTGCGCCCGGTCGCCAAGCGGCACCTGACCGGCAGCGGCACGGCCCGGACCGGGATCGAGGCGCTGATCGGCACCCAGGCCATCGTGACCAGCAAGGTCGACGCCACCGACGGCCGGGTCCGGCTCGGCGGCAGCGAGTGGTCGGCGCGCGCCTACGACCACTCCCAGGTGATCCCGGTGGGCAGCAGCGTGCAGGTGATCGAGATCGCTGGTGCCACGGCGCTGGTGTGGGACAGTTCGCGCTAGTCCATACCCTCCGAGCACGGGGGAACACGAGAGGAGACCGGCATGGACGCCATCCTGTTCGCCGTCCTGATCATCGCGGTGGTGGCGGTGGTGACCCTGCTGCGCAGCGTGCGGATCGTCCCGCAGGCCCGCGCCGCCGTGGTGGAGCGGCTGGGCCGCTACACCCGCACCCAGGGGCCAGGGGTGGCGATCCTGCTGCCCTTCGTGGACCGGATGCGCCCGCTGATCGACATGCGCGAGCAGGTGGTCAGCTTCCCGCCGCAGCCGGTGATCACCTCCGACAACCTGACGGTCGGCATCGACTCGGTGATCTACTTCCAGGTCACCGACCCGCGGGCAGCCACCTACGAGATCCAGAACTACATCCAGGCGGTCGAGCAGCTGACCATCACCACGCTGCGCAACGTGGTCGGCTCACTGAACCTGGAGCAGACCCTGACCAGCCGGGACGGCATCAACACCCAGCTGCGCGGGGTGCTGGACGAGGCCACCGGGCCGTGGGGCATCCGGGTGGCCCGGGTCGAGATCAAGGCCATCGAGCCGCCGCCCTCGATCCGGGACGCGATGGAGAAGCAGATGCGCGCCGACCGGGACAAGCGGGCCATCATCCTGTCGGCCGAAGGCCAGCGGGAGTCGGCCATCAAGACCGCCGAGGGCCAGAAGGCCGCGCAGATCCTGGCGGCCGAGGGTGCCAAGACGGCGGCGATCCTGTCTGCCGAGGCGGAGCGGCAGTCCCGGATCCTGCGCGCCGAAGGCGAGCGGGCGGCCCGCTACCTCAGCGCCCAGGGTGAGGCCAAGGCGATCGAGACCACCTTCAACGCCATCCACGCGGCCCAGCCAGATCCGGCGCTGCTGGCCTACCAGTACCTGCAGACGCTGCCGAAGATCGCCCAGGGCGACGCAAACAAGATGTGGATCGTGCCAAGCGAGTTCAGCAAGGCATTGGAAGGCCTGGCAGGACTGGCCGGCGCCGGGGCCGGCAGTGGCTCCGGGGGCTCCGACTCCGGAGCGTCGTCCTGGCTCGCGGTCGGCTCCGCCGGCTCCGGGGCCCACGCGGTGGGCGGCGCCGACGCTACCGGCAACGGCACCTCGGGCAACGGCGCGTCCGGGACCGAGGCGATCCCCACCGACGGCTGGTTCGACTCCAACCTGCCGCCGGCCGCCGCCCAGCCCGAGGCCGGCAACCTGCGCGCCTCCGACGACGACCCGGACAGCCGGGCCGCGCACGAGGGCATCGTCGAGCCGCTGACCGAACTGCCCGGCCGGCCTGACCTGTCCAAACCCTGACCCCTCGCCATGCCCGCCTCGCCGGGCGGTAGCGTGAGAAACCGGCTGAGCAGGACGCCGTAACACGCAGCGCGAGAGGGGCACGGCGTGAAGATCGGATATTTCCTGTCCTGCGAGGAGTACTCACCCAGCGAACTGGTGGACCAGGCGGCCGCCGCCGAGCAGGCCGGCTTCGACGCCCTGTGGATCTCCGACCATTTCCATCCCTGGAACGACGAGCAGGGTGAGAGCCCGTTCGTGTGGTCGGTGATCGGCGCGATCTCCCAGGTCTGCCAGCTGCCGGTGACCACCGCGGTCACCTGCCCCACGGTGCGCGTCCACCCCGCCGTGGTGGCCCAGGCGGCCGCCACCGCGAGCCTGCTGCTGAACGGCAGGTTCGTCCTCGGCGTGGGCAGCGGCGAGGCGCTGAACGAGCACATCACCGGCGCCAACTGGCCGAACACCGACGTCCGGCTGGAGATGCTGGAAGAGGCCGTCGAGGTGATGCGGCTGCTGTGGAACTCCGACGGCTTCGTCAGCCACCGCGGCACCCACTACACCGTCGACGACGCCAAGCTGTACAGCAAGCCGGCCACCCCGCTGCCGGTCTACGTCTCGGGCTTCGGCCCCAAGGCGGTGCAGCTAGCCGGCCGGATCGGCGACGGCTTCGTGTGCACCATGCCCGACCGCGACCTGCTGCAGCTGTTCGCCGACTCCGGCGGCGCCGGCAAGCCCACCCAGGCCGGCTACAAGGTCTGCTGGGGCAGCGACGACGACACCTGCATCGACACCGCGCACCGGCTGTGGGCCAACTCGGGCGTGCCGGGCGAGCTGTCCCAGGTGCTGCCCAGCCCGAAGCACTTCGAGCAGGCCAGCCAGCTGGTCACTCGGCAGATGACCGCCGACTCGATCGCCTACGGCAAGGACCCGGACCGGCACCTGCAGTCGTTCCGGCCGTTCGCCGAGGCCGGTTTCGATGAGATCTACGTCTCGCAGATGGGCGGTTCGGAGCCGGGGACGTCCTACGCCGGCTTCTTCGACTTCTACGCAGACCTGCTGCCCCGGCTGCGCGAACTCGGCTGAGCAGGACTCGCCGCAAACCCCCGTCGGAGCCACTGGGGGTCACTGCGGCCGGACACCGACTGGTCGGGCGGCGGCTGGCCGGTGGATAGGATCGATCGGACGCCTCAACAAGCACTGGCGCTCGGCTGCTAGCCGAATCTTTGACTCTTTCAGAGCTCTCCGGACAGGAATCCCATGCAAATCTGGCCAGGCACCGCGTACCCGCTGGGCGCCAGCTACGACGGCTCCGGCACCAACTTCGCCCTGTTCAGCGAGGCCGCCGAGCGGGTCGAGCTGTGCCTGTTCGACTCCGACGGCACCGAGACCCGGATCGAGCTCCCCGAGGTGGACGGCCTGGTGTGGCACGCCTTCCTGCCGGGCATCGAACCGGGCCAGCTCTACGGCTACCGGGTGCACGGCCCGTACGACCCGGACAACGGCCAGCGGTGCAATCCCAACAAGCTGCTGCTGGACCCCTACTCCAAGGCCATCTCCGGCCACTTCGACTGGGACCAGGCGCTGTTCGGCTACGACTTCGGCGACCCGGACAGCCGCAACGACGAGGACTCGGCCGCCAAGATGCCGAAGTCCGTGGTGATCAGCCCGTTCTTCGACTGGGGCGTGGACCGCCCGCCGCGGCGCCAGTACGCCGACACGGTGATCTACGAGGCGCACATCAAGGGCCTGACCCAGCGCCATCCGGGGCTGCCCGACGAGCTGCGCGGCACCTATGCCGGCGTGGCACACCCGGTGATCATTGAGCACCTGCAGTCGCTGGGGGTGACGGCACTGGAGCTGATGCCGGTGCACCACTTCGCCAACGACTCGATCCTGCTGGACAAGGGCCTGACCAACTACTGGGGCTACAACACCATCGGCTTCCTGGCCCCGGACGCCAAGTACAGCTCCTCGAGCACGCCCGGCGGGCAGGTCCAGGAGTTCAAGGCGATGGTGCGCGCGCTGCACGCCGCCGACATCGAGGTGATCCTCGACGTGGTCTACAACCACACCGCCGAGGGCAACCACCTGGGCCCGACGCTGTCGTTCAAGGGCATCGACAACGCCGCCTACTACCGGCTGGTCGACGACGACCGGCGGTACTACATGGACTACACCGGCACCGGCAACAGCCTCAACGTCCGGCACCCGCACGCGCTGCAGCTGATCATGGACTCGCTGCGGTACTGGGTCACCGAGATGCACGTCGACGGCTTCCGGTTCGACCTGGCTGCCACCCTGGCCCGGGAGTTCTACGACGTCGACCGGCTGTCCAGCTTCTTCGAACTCGTGCAGCAGGACCCCACCGTCAGCCAGGTCAAGCTGATCGCCGAGCCCTGGGACGTCGGTCCCGGCGGCTACCAGGTCGGCAACTTCCCGCCGCAGTGGACGGAGTGGAACGGCAAGTACCGCGACACCGTCCGGGACTTCTGGCGTGGCGAGCCCGGCACCATCGGCGAGTTCGCGGCCCGGCTCACCGGCTCGGCCGACCTGTACGAGCACTCGGCCCGCCGGCCGGTGGCCAGCATCAACTTCGTCACCGCGCACGACGGGTTCACGCTGCGCGACCTGGTGTCTTACAACGAGAAGCACAACGAGGCCAACGGCGAGGACAACAACGACGGCGAGAGCCACAACCGGTCCTGGAACTGCGGGGTGGAGGGCCCGACCGACGACCCGGAGGTCAACGAGCTGCGGGCCCGCCAGCAGCGCAACTTCCTGGCCACCCTGTTCCTGTCCCAGGGCGTACCGATGATCTCCCACGGCGACGAGCTCGGCCGGACCCAGCAGGGCAACAACAACGGCTTCTGCCAGGACAACGAGCTGACCTGGATCGACTGGGACAACGCCGACGACGACCTGCTGGCCTTCACCCAGGTGGTCTCGGAGCTGCGCCGCAAGCACCCGACGTTCCGCCGCCGCCGGTTCTTCGAAGGCCGGCCGGTGCGCGGCAAGGACGGCGCCGCGCTGCCCGACATCGCCTGGCTGCGTCCGGACGGCAGCGTGATGACCGAGGAGGACTGGGGTTCCGGCTTCGGCCGGGCGGTGGCGGTGTTCCTCAACGGCGAGGCCATCTCCGGCACCGACGCCCGCGGCGAGCGGGTCACCGACGACTCGTTTCTCCTGTGTTTCTCGGCCCATTCCGAGCCGATCGAGTTCACCACCCCGCCGGAGCTGCACGAGTCCAGCTGGCAGCTGGTGCTCGACACCGCCCGTCCCACCCTGGACGAGTCCGACGACAAGCCGGTGCTGGCCGGTGACGCCGTCACCGTCCAGCCGAGGACGCTGGTGGTCCTGCAGAGGGTCAGCTGATGCCCGACCAGCTGTCCCGGCAGGTGCCCGGCTCCACCTACCGCCTGCAGATCCGCCGGCAGTTCCCGCTGCCGGCGGCGGCGGAACTGGCCGACTACCTGGTCTTCCTCGGCGCGCAGGCGTTCTACCTGTCCCCGCTGCTGCAGGCCACCGCGGGCTCCGACCACGGCTACGACATCACCAGCCACCGCCGGGTCGACGAGGAGCGGGGCGGCGAGGAGGGCCGGCGCACGCTGGCGGCGGCCGCCCGTGACGCGGGCCTGCTGACCGTCGTCGACATCGTGCCCAACCACATGGGGGTCGCCGACGCCGCCCAGAACCAGCCCTGGTGGCAGCTGCTGCGCGACGGAGAAGGATCGGAGTACGCCGCCTGGTTCGACATCGACTGGCGGGCCGGCGACGGCCGGGTCAAGCTGCCGGTGCTCGGCGACGGCGCGGGAGACGACGACCTCAGCGTGGATCTCGAGGCCGGCGAGCTGCGCTACTACGAGCACCGCTACCCGATCGCCGACGGCACCGCCAAGCCCGGCGATTCCGCCGGCGACGTGCACGCCCGCCAGCACTACCAGCTGGTCAGCTACCGGCGCGCCGACACCGAGCAGAACTACCGGCGGTTCTTCGCCGTCACCGACCTGGCCGGCATCCGGGTGGAGGATCCGGCGGTGTTCGAAGCCAGCCACGCCGAGGTGCTGCGCTGGGTGCGGGCCGGTGACGTGCAGGGCATCCGGATCGACCACCCGGACGGGCTGGCCGACCCCGCCGGCTACCTGGACCGGCTGGCCGCGGCCGCGCCGGACGCCTGGATCACCGTGGAGAAGATCACCGAGCCCGGCGAGCTGCTGCCGCCGGACTGGCCGGTGGCCGGCACCACCGGCTACGACGCGCTGGCCGAGGTGAACAACCTGCTCTACGACCCGGCCGCCGAGGCCGAGGTCAGCCGCCGGTACGCCGAGCTGACCGGCGACCGGCGCAGCTGGGCCGAGCACCTGGAGCAGGGCAAGCGGCTGGTGGCCGACACCATCCTGCACGCCGAGCTGCTGCGGATCTCCCGCGCGGTGCGGGCCGCTACCCCGTCAGTGCCGGCTCCGGCGGCCGGGAACGACGAGCAGGTGGTGGCCGCGCTCACCGAGCTGGCGGTGGCTTTCGCGGTGTACCGCTCCTACCAGCCGGTCGGCGCCGAGCGGCTGGCCGAGGCCGCCGCGCTGGCCCGGTCCCGCCGTCCGGAGCTGGCCGGAGTGATCGACGAGCTGCTTCCCTTACTTTCCAACGGAAACCGCGAGGTGACCGTCCGGTTCGAGCAGGCCACTGGCGCCATCATGGCCAAGGGCGTGGAGGACACCGCCTACTACCGCTACAACCGCGCGGTCGGGCTGAACGAGGTGGGCGGTGACCCGGGCTCCTTCGGCAGCACGCCGGCGCAGTTCCACGCCGCCCAGCTGCAGCGCCAGCAGCTGCTGCCGGAGTCGATGACCACGCTGTCCACCCACGACACCAAGCGCAGCGAGGACGTCCGAGCCCGGCTGGCGGTGCTGGCCGAGCTCGGCGAGCGGTGGTACGGCACCGCCGAGCGGCTGCTGGCCGCCGCGCCCATCCCGTCCAGGGCCTTCGGCTACCTGCTGTGGCAGAGCTTCGCCGGGGCCGGCTGGATCTCCTCCGACCGGATGCACGCCTACGCCGAGAAGGCGATGCGCGAGGCGGCCGAGGGCACCGGCTGGCGGGATCCGGACGCCGGTTTCGAAGCCGCGGTGCACCGGGCGGTGGACCGGGCCTACGACGACGCAGAAATCCACAGCCTGCTGGACGAGCTGATCACCGAGATCACCCCGGACGGCTGGTCGAACAGCCTGTCCCAGAAGCTTGTCCAGCTGGCCATGCCCGGCGTGCCGGACGTCTACCAGGGCAGCGAGCTCTACGACTACTCCCTCGTCGACCCGGACAACCGGCGGCCGGTGGACTTCGAGCTGCGCCGGCAGCTGCTGGCCGGCTTCGACGGTCCGCCGCCGCTGGAGGCCACCGGCGCCGCCAAGCTCTGGCTGACCAGCCGGGTGCTGCGCGAGCGGCGCGAGCACCCCGAGCGGTTCACCAGCTACACCCCGCTGCCCGTCACCGGGCCCGCGGCCGAGCATGCCGTCGCCTTCGACCGCGGCGGCGCGGTGGCGGTGGCCACCCGGCTGCCGGTCGGGTTGCGGCGGGCCGGCGGCTGGCGGGACACCGGGCTGGAGCTGCCGGCAGGCCGCTACGTCGACCAGCTGACCGGCGAGCAGCACTCCGGGCGGGCCCGGCTGGCCGACCTGCTGCGCCGCTACCCGGTGGCGTTCCTGACCCGCACCGACTGAGGACGGCACCCGCCCGGCCAGCCGGGCACACCGAGCACCATTTCGGCCTGAACAGCCAGGCCTTCGCAAAGCACCGAGGCACGAACGCGAGGCGAGGACGAGGATGCGACCCGCAGTGTGGGCACCGCAGGCAGGCCAGGTCCGGGCGGTCATCGGCACTGGCTCCGGCCGGACCTCCGAACTGCTGCCGGACCAGACCCGGCCGGGCTGGTGGCAGCTGGACACCGACCTGGCGCCGGGCACCCGGTACGGCTACCTGCTCGACGACGACGACACCCCGCTGCCCGACCCGCGCTCGCAGCGGCTGCCGGACGGCGTGCACGGCCTGACCGAGGTCTACGACTCCGCCGGCTACCGCTGGCAGGACGCCGGCTGGACCGGCCGGGAGCTGGCCGGTGCGGTGATCTACGAGCTGCACATCGGCACCTTCACCCCAGGCGCCACCCTGGACTCGGCGATCGAGCGGCTGGACCACCTGGTGAACTTGGGCATCAGCCACGTGGAGCTGCTGCCGGTCAACGGCGTCAACGGCACCTGGAACTGGGGCTACGACGGGGTCGCCTGGTACGCCGTGCACGAGCCGTACGGCGGCCCGGACGCCCTCAAGCGGTTCGTCGAAGCCTGCCACGGCCGGGGCCTGGCGGTGATCCTAGACGTGGTCTACAACCACCTGGGCCCGAGCGGCAACTACCTGCCCCGGTTCGGCCCGTACCTCAAGAGCGGGCGCAACACCTGGGGCGACCTGGTCAACCTGGACGGCGAGGGCAGCGCGGAGGTCCGCCGCTACATCCTGGACAACGCGCTGATGTGGCTGCGGGACTTCCACATCGACGGCCTGCGGCTGGACGCGGTGCACGCCCTTCAGGACAGCTCGCCGACCCACCTGCTGGAGCAGCTGGCCGTCGAGGTGGCCGAGCTCAGCGCAGAGCTGGGCCGGCCGCTGCCGCTGATCGCCGAGTCCGACCTCAACGACCCGAAGCTGATCACCCCGCGCGGCACAGGTGATTACTCCAACGATCCGGACGGCGGCTACGGCCTGGACGCCCAGTGGGACGACGACGTGCACCACGCGTTGCACGCGCTGCTGTCCGGCGAGCGGCACGGCTACTACGCCGACTTCGGCTCGCTGGAGTGCCTGGCCAAGGTGTTCACGCGGGCGTTCTTCCACGACGGCAGCTACTCCTCCTTCCGCGGCCGCAACCACGGCAGGCCGGTGGACCGCGAGCACACCCCGGGCTGGCGGTTCGTGGTGTTCCTGCAGGACCACGACCAGGTCGGCAACCGGGCGGCCGGTGACCGGCTGCCCGAGATCACCAGCCCCGGCCGGCTCGAGATCGGTGCGGTGCTGCTGTTCAGCTCGCCATTCACTCCGATGCTGTGGATGGGCGAGGAGTGGGCGGCCAGCACCCGGTGGCCGTTCTTCACCTCGCACCCGCAGCCGGAACTGGCCGCGGCGGTCAGCCAGGGCCGGGTGGCCGAGTTCGCCGACCACGGCTGGGACGTCTCGGCGATGGTCGACCCGCAGGACGAGGCCGCCTACCGCAACGCCGTGCTGGACTGGTCCGAGCCCCAGACCGGCAGCCACGCCGAGATGCTCGAGCTGTACCGCCGGCTGATCCGGCTCCGCCGGGACGAGCCGAGCCTGGCCGACCCGAAGCTGGCCGCCGTGACGGTGGACTTCGACGCCGAGCGGAACTGGCTGGTGGTGCACCGCGGCGAGCTGCGGGTGGCGGTCAACCTGGCCGGCGGGCAGCAGGACGTGCCGGTGGCGGGCGCGGCCGAGATCGTGCTGGCCACCGACACTGCGAGCCTGGCCGGGGACTCCTCGGCCGTCCGGCTGGCGCGAGAGTCGGCAGCCATCGTCCGGGTCCGGTGACGGGGTGCGGCTACCGGCCCCGCGACCGGGAGCCGGCCGGGTGGCCACGCTGTGAGCGTTTACACCACGTGGCAGACTCGGGCTGGAGGAGACGCCGTCCAGCAGCGACGGCCCATCGGCCCGACAGCAGCGCAGACCAGACAGTGTGAGGAGCGCCGGCAGTGGAAATCGATCTGAGTCATCCCGTATCCGACGTGCCTGATCCGGAATGGTTCAAGCGCGCGGTGTTCTACGAGGTCCTGGTGCGCGGCTTCGCCGACTCCAACGGTGACGGCACCGGCGACCTCAAGGGGCTGACCAGCAAGCTCGACTACCTGCAGTGGCTCGGCGTGGACTGCCTCTGGCTGCCGCCGTTCTACCCCTCGCCGCTGCGCGACGGCGGCTACGACGTGTCCAACTACACCGACGTGCTGCCCGAGTTCGGCACCATCGACGACTTCCAGGAGTTCCTCGACGCCGCCCACGACCGCGGCATCCGGGTGATCGTCGACTTCGTCATGAACCACACCTCCGACCAGCACCCGTGGTTCCAGGCCAGCCGCAACGACCCGGACGGCCCGTACGGCGACTTCTACGTCTGGGCCGACGACGACACCCGCTACCCGGACGCCCGGATCATCTTCGTCGACACCGAGCCGTCCAACTGGACCTTCGACCCGGTGCGCAAGCAGTACTTCTGGCACCGGTTCTTCTCCCACCAGCCCGACCTCAACTTCGACAACCCGGCCGTGGTGGACGCCATCATGGACGCGCTGCGGTTCTGGCTGGACATGGGCATCGACGGCTTCCGGCTGGACGCGGTGCCCTACCTGTTCGTCCGGGACGGCACCAACGGCGAGAACCTGCCCGAGACCCACCAGGTGCTCAAGCGGGTCCGCAAGGAGGTCGACGCCAACTACCCGGACCGGGTGCTGCTGTGCGAGGCCAACCAGTGGCCCGACGACGTGGTGGAGTACTTCGGCGACTTCTCCGTCGGCGGCGACGAGTGCCACATGGCCTTCCACTTCCCGGTGATGCCCCGGATCTTCATGGCGGTCCGGCGGGAGAGCCGGTACCCGATCTCGGAGATCCTGGCCCAGACCCCGCCGATCCCGGACAAGTGCCAGTGGGGCATCTTCCTGCGCAACCACGACGAGCTGACCCTGGAGATGGTCACCGACGAGGAGCGCGACTACATGTGGGCCGAGTACGCCCAGGACCCGCGGATGAAGGCCAACCTCGGCATCCGCCGCCGGCTGGCGCCGCTGCTGGACAACGACCTGAACCGGATCGAGCTGTTCACCGCGCTGCTGCTGTCGCTGCCGGGCTCGCCGGTGCTGTACTACGGCGACGAGATCGGCATGGGCGACAACATCTGGCTCGGTGACCGCGACGGGGTGCGTACCCCGATGCAGTGGACGCCCGACCGCAACGCCGGCTTCTCCAGCTGCGACCCGGGCCGGCTGTACCTGCCGGTCAACCTGGACTCCATCTACGGCTACCAGGTCACCAACGTCGAGTCCCAGACCCGCAACACCTCCTCGCTGCTGCACTGGACCCGGCGGATGATCGGGCTGCGCAAGGCCAATCCGGCTTTCGGGATGGGCACCTTCACCGACCTGGGCGGCTCCAACCCGTGCGTGCTGTCCTTCGTCCGGGAGTTCGGCGACGACGTGGTGCTGTGCGTGAACAACCTGTCCCGGTTCCCGCAGGCAGTCCAGCTGGACCTGCGTCCCTGGCAGGGCGCCGAGCCGATCGAGATGACCGGCGGCAGCCACTTCCCGGCGATCGGCGAGCTGCCCTACCTGCTCACGGTGGCCGGGCACGGCTTCTACTGGCTGCGCATCCCGGTCCACCAGCTGCCCGGCGGCACCGGGTTGCCGGCCGCCGGGGCGCTGTCGACCGACTGGGCGGAGGGCGGCTCGCAGCCGGGAGCCGGCACCGAGGGACGAGGGGGCCTGCGATGAAGGTGGAAGCCACCGAGGTGAGCCGGGTGCTGCGCGACTGGCTGGGCCACCAGCGCTGGTACGCGGGCAAGTCGCGCACCGGCACCGTGCAGGCGAGGCTGCTGGCCACCCTGGCCGAGCGACCGCAGCTGGTGCAGATCTGGCTGGCCGACGTCAGCTACGCCGAGGGCGTCGAGCACTACCAGGTGCCGCTGGTGATGCGCACCGAACCGGTCGAGCAGCTGAGCCACGCCCTGGTCGGCTCGGTGCCCGACGCCGACGGCGGCCCACCCATCGAGCTCTACGACGCCCTGCACGACAAGGAGGTCACCGGCCTGTGGCTGCAGGCGATCGCCGAGCAGAGCACGGTGGACGGGGTGAGCTTCGTGCGGGTGGTGGCGGCCGACGAGATCCCGCTGCGGGCGACCAGCCTGGCGCTGTCCGGCGAGCAGTCCAACACCTCGCTGGTGTTCGACGACACCGCCATCCTCAAGGTGTTCCGGCGGCTGGAGGCCGGCCTCAACCCCGACATCGAGGTGCACGCCGCGCTCGGCAAGCTGGGCGGCCGGCACGTCGCCAAGCTGATGGGCCATGTGAGCGCCGAGCTCGACTCCGACGTCTGGAGCCTGGCGATGCTGCAGGAGTTCATGACGACCGCCTCGGACGGCTGGCAGCTGGCCACCACCAGCGTGCGGGACCTGATGGCCGAGGCCGACCTGCACGCCGACGAGGCCGGCGGCGACTTCGCGGGCGAGGCGCACCGGCTCGGGGTCTCCACCGCCGAGGTGCACGCCGACCTCGCCGAGGCGTTCGGCACCACCGTGCTGGACCAGCCCGAGCTCGCCGAGCGGGCCGCCGCCATGAACGGCCGGCTCACCGCGGCGCTGGCCGAGGTGCCGGAGCTGGCCGAGGTGGCCGACGGCCTGCGGCAGGCCTACGCCGACTTCGCCGAGCTGCCCGGCCAGGTGCTGGCCCAGCGGGTGCACGGCGACCTGCACCTGGGCCAGGTGCTGCGCACCGCCTACCGCTGGGTGCTGCTGGACTTCGAGGGCGAGCCCGCCAAGTCCATCGGCGAGCGGCAGGCGCACGACTCCCCGATCCGGGACGTGGCCGGGATGCTGCGCAGCTTCGACTACGCAGCCCGGCACCAGTTGATCGACATGGGCTCGACGCCGCAGTCGGAGTTCCGGGCCGCCGAGTGGGCCGAGCGCAACCGTGCCGCGTTCTGCACCGGCTACGCCCAGGCCGGTGGCCAGGACCCGAAGGAGGCCGCGGTGCTGCTGCGCGCCTTCGAAGCCGACAAGGCGGTCTACGAGTCGGTGTACGAGGCGCGCAACCGCCCGAACTGGCTCCCCATCCCGCTGGCCTCCTTGCACCGATTGGCAGGAAACGCATGAGCACGCAGGATCCGAACGGCGCCGCGGACGACCCGATCGGCGCGGCGAAGAAGGCGGCCAAGGCCGTGGTGAAGAAGGCCGCCGCCGTGGCGAAGGGCCCGGCCGGCAAGGCCGTGGCGAAGGCGCCGGGCGGCAAGGCAGCGGCGGCCAAGGCACCGGCCAAGAAGGCGGCCGGCGCGGCCAAGACCGCCGCCACCAAGACCGCCAAGGCTGCCGACACCCCCGCGAAGAAGGCCGCCGCCGGCAAGGCCGGCCCGCCGGTGGTGGGCACTGCCCCGGCGGGCGAACCAGCGGTGGTCTCGGCCGCCGCCGACACCCCGCAGGCCGCGCAGGGCGAGCTGGCCACCACCGCCGAGGCGACCGCGCTGGCCACTCCGCGACCGTCCCGCGGCCCCAGCCCCGCCGAGGGGCAGGGCACCGCGACCGACGCGGGAGCGGAGTTCCGGCCAGAACCGAGCCAGGAGGACCTAGACCGGCTGGCGGCCGGCGTCCACTCCGGGCCGCACTCGATCCTCGGCGCCCATCCGGTCGGTCCCGGCAAGATCGCCATCCGCACCCTGCGCCCGGAGGCCAGCGCGGTCAGCGCAGTCATCTCCGGGCAGCGCTACCCGCTGGAGCAGCTGCACCCGGGCGGCATCTTCGGCGCGGTGATCGACCTCGGCCCCACCGACTACCGGCTCGAGGTCAGCTACGGCGAGGACAAGTTCATCGTCGACGACCCGTACCGGTGGCTGCCCACCCTGGGCGAGCTGGACCTGTACCTGCTCGGCGAGGGCCGGCACGAGCAGCTGTGGGACGTGCTGGGCGCGCACGTGCGCAGCTACGACACCCCGTCCGGCCCGGTCACCGGCACCTCGTTCGCGGTCTGGGCGCCCAACGCGCGGGCCGTCCGGGTGGTCGGCGACTTCGACTACTGGTCCGGCCGGGCGTTCCCGATGCGCTCGATGGGCGGCCCCGGCATCTGGGAGCTGTTCATCCCCGGCGTCGGCGACGGCTGCCGGTACAAGTTCCAGATCCTCGGCGCCGACGGCGAGTGGCGGGACAAGGCCGACCCGCTGGCCTTCGCCACCGAGGTGCCGCCGGCCACCGCGTCGGTGGTGTTCACCTCCTCCTACACCTGGAACGACGACGAGTGGCTGGCCGCCAGGGCTGAGACCGCCTGGCACGCCGCGCCGATGTCGATCTACGAGGTGCACCTGGGCTCCTGGCGGCTGGGGCTGGACTACCGGCAGCTGGCCGAGCAACTGGTCGACTACGTCCGCGACACCGGCTTCACTCACGTGGAGTTCCTGCCGGTGGCCGAGCACCCCTACGGCGGGTCCTGGGGCTACCAGGTGTCGTCCTACTTCGCGCCGACCTCCCGGTTCGGCAGCCCGGACGACTTCCGCTACCTGGTCGACGCGCTGCACCAGGCCGGCATCGGCGTGATCGTGGACTGGGTGCCGGCGCACTTCCCGAAGGATTCCTTCGCGCTGGCCCGCTTCGACGGCACCCCACTCTACGAGCACGCCGACCCGCGCCGCGGCGAGCAGCCGGACTGGGGCACCTACGTCTTCAACTTCGGGCGCAGCCAGGTCCGCAACTTCCTGGTCGCCAACGCCCTGTACTGGCTGGAGGAGTTCCACATCGACGGCCTGCGGGTGGACGCGGTCGCCTCGATGCTCTACCTGGACTACTCCCGCAAGGCCGGCGAGTGGCTGCCCAACGTGCACGGCGGCCGGGAGAACCTGGAAGCGGTGGCGTTCCTGCAGGAGATGAACGCCACCGTCTACAAGCGGGTGCCCGGCGTGGTGACCATCGCCGAGGAGTCCACCTCCTGGCCCGGGGTGACCCGGCCGACCCACCTGGGCGGGCTCGGGTTCGGTTTCAAGTGGAACATGGGCTGGATGCACGACACCCTGGGCTACGTCCAGCACCAGCCGGTCCACCGGCAGTACCACCACCACGAGATGACCTTCTCGATGGTCTACGCCTACTCCGAGAACTACGTGCTGCCGTTCAGCCACGACGAGGTGGTGCACGGCAAGGGCTCGCTGCTGAACAAGATCCCCGGCGACCGGTGGCAGCAGATGGCCACGTTGCGGGCGCTGTACGCCTTCATGTGGGCGCACCCGGGCAAGCAGTTGATCTTCCAGGGCTCGGAGTTCGCGCAGGGCGGCGAGTGGAACGAGGGCCGCACCCTGGACTGGTGGCTGCTCGACGGCGCCGACCACGCCGGGGTACGCCGGGTGGTCAGCGACCTCAACCGGCAGTACCGCGACGACCGCGCGCTGTGGTCGCAGGACATCCTGCCGGCCGGCTTCGGCTGGATCGACGCCAACGACGCCAGCGGCAACGTGTTCTCCTTCCTGCGCTGGGGCGATGACGGCTCGGTGCTGGCCTGCGTGGTCAACTTCTCCCCGGTGCCGCACGAGCACTACCGGCTGGGCCTGCCCCGGCCCGGCCGGTGGGACGAGGTGGTCAACACCGACGCCGAGATCTACGGCGGTTCCGGGGTGGGCAACCTCGGCGGGGTCACCGCCGAGGAGCGCAGCTGGCACGGCCAGCCGGCCTCGGCGAGCGTCCGGGTGCCGCCGCTGGGTGCGCTGTGGCTGCGCTACCGGGCCGGGCAACCGGACGGGCCCGCGGCGGAGCCGGCGTCGGGGGATTCCGAGCAGTAACGACGAATTCCGGAACTGGTCACTTATTGTGACCAGATCCGGCATACTTCCGATCGATTTGTAACTGTACGTAATCGACACGGAGGTCGTTGTGACTCGAATGATGCGCCCGGCCGCGGCCGGCGTTGCCTTTGTACTGGCCTGCGGCGTGCTCGGTGCCGGCGGCTCTGCCCTCGCCGCGCCCGGCAAGGCCCACTCCAAGCCCGCCGCGCACAGCCGGCCGGCCGCACACAGCCACCCGGCGTCGCACAAGCCGGTGGACAAGCTCGCCGGTGCGCGCAAGGGCGCGACCAAGGCGCTGGCCGCCGACGCCGCCCGGGTACGCCGGATCGCGGCCGCCGCAGCCGCCTCCGCGCTGCTGTCGGCCGAGGACAAGAGCGCGCTGGCCACCGCCACCGCTGCCGACCTGGCCGCGCTCGCCGCCGACAGCGCCGCGGTGGCCGCCGCGACGTCCGGCCCGGCGATCCGGTCCGCCACCGAGGCCGGCCTGCGCACCGTGCAGGGCGCGGAGCTGCAATTCCAGCTGGTCACCGCCGCCGCCCGGGTGCGCAGCGCCGCGGCGAAGCTGGCCGATCGCGCCGGCGAGCTGGCCGGGCAGGCGGACGAGCTGGCCGCGGCGGGCGCGGACGTCAGCACGGTGTCCGCCCCGCTGGCTGACCTGGCCGCCAAGCTGGACGGGGCGACGGCCCACGCCGGGAGCGCCACCGCGACCGCACTGGCTCTCCCGGCCGCGGGAACGGCCGCGCAGCTGCGCACCGCCCGCGCCGCGGCCCGGGCCGATCTGGACGCCGCCGCGCTGGCACTGGCCGGCGCCGCACAGGATCTTGCCGCCGCGACGGCCGAGCTCACCGCCCTCCAAACGCCTGATGACAGCGAAGAGTAATCGGAATAGCCGTATCTGTTACCGCAAGTCACCGAGTCGGCCCAGTTTGCCGTCCGAGTGCGACGCGTCACCTCCGGACGGCTCAACTGGGCCGTTTTCGGCCGATGAGAAATGCACACCTCCACGGAAGGACCTCCTATGACTCGACTGCTGCGCCCGGCCACTGCCGGCATTGCCCTACTGCTGACCTGCGGCATCCTCGGTACCGCCAACCCGGCTTTCGCCGACAAGAGCGCCAAGCTGACCGTCAACGACAAGTCCGCGAGCGTGACCGTGGACGACAAGTCGGCTGGCATCACCGTCACCGACGACAAGTCGGCCGGCCTCACCGTCACCGACGACAAGTCGGCCGACGTCACCGTGACCGTCGATGACAAGAGCGCCGGCCTCACGGGAACCGACGACAAGAGCGCCCTGACCCCTGCCGACAAGAGCGCCTGACCAGTCGGGACGCCGGAACGAGGGCAGCGCACGCGGCCACCGGCCGCCTACGTCCACCGCCGCACCCAGGCCGCCTTCCGGCGTGCCGGGTGCGGCGGTCGTTGTGCGGAAAGCCTGCGCCAGCCAGCCGGCGTGGAATAGCTTCGATGGCCCACTGGTTGCAGAAGCTAGTTGCACATGCAACGAGCGAGGAGGCTGGAAGACAATGGCTGCCGTTACTGCCGACACCATGACCCTGCCCCGGGTGACCGGGGCCTCCCTGGGCGACGTCGAGCGTCCGGTGCTGGCGGTGTCCACCGCCCCGGCCGGCCTGGAGGGCGAGGGCTTTCCGGTGCGCCGGACCATGGCGGGCATCGACTACCGCTACCTGGACCCGTTCATCATGATGGACCACATGGGCGAGGTGGACTACGCCGCCGGCGAGCCCAAGGGCACCCACTGGCACCCGCACCGCGGCTTCGAGACGGTGACCTACCTGATCGAGGGCCAGTTCATCCACCAGGACACCCACGGCGGTGGCGGCGTCATCACCGAGGGCTCCACCCAGTGGATGACGGCCGGTGCCGGGCTGCTGCACATCGAGACCCCGCCGGAGAAGCTGGTCGAGGAGGGCGGGCTGTTCCACGGCTTCCAGCTGTGGGTGAACCTGCCGGCCAAGGACAAGTTCCTGGCCCCCAACTACCAGGGCATCGAGGCCGCCAACATCACCCTGCTGGCCAGCGCCGACGGCGGCTCGCTGCTGCGGGTGATCGCCGGCGAGGTGGACGGACACCGCGGCCCGGGCTCGACGCACACCCCGATCACCCTGTTGCACGCCTCGGTCGCGGCCGGCAGCCAGCTGTCGCTGCCGTGGCAGCCGACCTACAACGCGCTCGGCTACGTGCTGGCCGGCTCCGGCACGGTCGGCCCGCAGGGCCAGCCGATCCATGCCGGGCAGCTCGCGGTGTTCGGCCCCGGTGACCGGATCACTGTCTCGGCCGACGCCCGCCAGGACAGCCGGACCAGCTCGCTGGAGGTCATCCTGCTGGGCGGCGAGCCGATCCGGGAGCCGATGGTGCACTACGGCCCGTTCGTGATGAACACCCGCGCGGAGTTGCAGCAGGCGCTGACCGACTACCAGGCCGGCCGGCTGGGCGTCATCCCGCCGAACGCGATCATGCCGCACGTGCCGCGCGGCCAGCGCAGCCCGCTGGAGGACTGACCGACGGGGAGGTGCCCGCGAGCGGAATATCGAGCGGTCGCCAGGACGACGCCTGGATATCACACACGCGAGAGAGCGGGGCGGTGGCTACGGCCACCGCCCCGCTTTGTCAGCCCGGCACCGACACCGAGCGGCAGCCGAGGGTTGCGGTGCTGCCGATGCCGTAGATGTTGCGGGCGTAGGCGCACACCTGGTGCACTCCGGGCGTGGCTCGCATCAGCACCGCGAAGCCGTGTGCCGAACCCCAGCGCGGATAGCGCGTGGCGATGTCGGACCGCGGCTGGTTGGCCCAGATGCCGACCTGGCCACCCGGCTGCTCGTACACCGCCACCGGCACCGCCCCGGTGCTGGTGTCCGGGTCGAGGGCCCAGCCGGTGACCAGGATGCCCTGCCCGGACGGCACCACCGAGTCCAGGTGCCCGATCGGGGTGCCGCTGACCGCCACCGTCCGGCACCCCAGCAGCACGGTGGCGCCGGCGCCGGCGGCGTTCAGCGCCCGCACGCACACGGTGTGCCGGCCCGGACTCGCGTTCAGCGTCAACCGGTAACCGTGGTTGTTGCCATAACCCGGATGGGTGCGGCCGACGTCCTCGCGGAGGCTGTCGGCCCGTACCGTGATCACCTTGCTGTCCAGCTGGACGGTCACCGAGGTCGGCCCCGAGGTGTCCGGGTCGATCGCCCAGCCCCGGATGAAGACCGCCGCCAGCTGCGGCACCACGTTGTCCAGGCTGCCCACCGGGTTGCCGGTGCGGATCGGCACGCCCCGCGAGGCGGCCAGCCGCTGCCGCTCGCTCGCGGTCGGCCAGGCGTTAGGGCGGCAGCCCTGCAGCGAGATGGACTGCTGCTGCATCACCGGCGCCAGCTGGCCTGAACCGCCGCAGAACGCGTGGCCGAAGCCGAGCCAGTGACCGGTCTCGTGGTTGACCACCAGGTTGCGGTAGCTGGCCAGCGAGGCTCCGTAGGCGTTCCAGGACGGCGAGGCGTTCAGCCAGCGGGTCTCGTTGATGATGACGTTGCGGCCGACCCGGCAGGAGTAGGTGCTGTCGCAGGGCGAGCCGAAGCCGGGCACCCGGCTGGCGGCGGCCAGCCAGAGCGTGAAGTTCCCGCCGGAGGCGACCCGGCGGAAGGCGATCGAGCCGCCGAGGTTCCAGCCCCGCGGGTCGGCGTAGGTGCTCGCCGCGGCGGCCGCGAACGATTCCAGGCTGCTGCTGTTGGCCAGCCCGCGCACCTCGTAGGTGTAGACGATCTGGGGCGCGGCCGTTGCCGCTGCCGACGGCTGGCTGAACCCGAGGAGGCAGCCGGCTGCACAGAGCAGGGCCGCAGCCAGGGCACGGATGGGCTGACGGTGCATCGGACACTCCTGCCGCCTGGGTGGGGATGGCCGCGATGCTGCCAGCCGGACCTCCGCACGGCCGGCGAACGGGGCCCGGCGTTGCCAATCCGTTGCCCTGGCGGTGTGGAATACCGAGTGGTCGCCGGAGCGCTGCCCGGGCGTGATATCGAGCGGTCGCTGGAACGGTCCCGGATATTCCACAGAACAGGAACAGTGCGGCGGGGCTCAGGGCGCCGGGCTAGAACAGCGCGTTGGCCAGCTCCCGGCGGGCCGGCGGCACCCGGGGGTCGTCCGGGCCGAGCAGGTCGAAGTACTCCACCAGCCGGTCGCGGACCGGCGTCCGGTCGTCCCCGCGCAGCCGCCGCACCAGCCCGATCAGCCGGCTGAACGCCGCCTCGACCTGGTTGTCGGCGAGCTCGGCGTCGGCGGCGGCCAGCTGGGCCGGCACGTCGTCGGGCTTGAGCACCGCCTGGTGCAGCACGTCCGCCGGCAGCACCGCCAGCCGGCGCAGCAGCTCCACCTGCCGCAGCGCCAGCTGTGCCAGCGCGTTGGCGGGCTCGGCGTTCAGGATCGCCTGGTAACGCTCGGCCGCCAGGTCGAAATCGCCGGCCTGCAGCGCGTCCTCGGCGGCGGTGAACCGCTCGTCCTCCGGCGGCTCGGGGGCCGCCGCCGCACCAGCCGGCCCAGCACCGTCGCCCGTCGGCCCGGACAGTCCCGCCTGGCTCGCCGCCTGCAGCAGCGCGGCCAGGAACTCGCGCACCTGCGGCTCGGGCAGCGCCCCCTGGAAGCCCGGCACCAGCTGGCCGCCGATCACCGCGAAGACCGTCGGGATGCTCTGCACCTGCAGCATCTGGGCGATCCGTTGGTTGGCGTCCACGTCCACCTTGGCCAGCACCCAGCTGCCGCCGGCCTCGTTGGCCAGCCGCTCCAGCAGCGGCGAGAGCTGCTTGCACGGCTGGCACCAGTCCGCCCACAGGTCCAGCAGCACCGGGACCTGGAACGAGCGGTCCAACACCTCGGACTGGAAGTTCGCCTCGGTGGCGTCGATGACGTACTCGCCGCCGGCCGGCGGCGGGGCGCTGGCGGCGCGGGCCGCCGCCTCGGACCGGGCCTTCACGGCGGCAAGGTCGATCGCGCCGCTCATCGCCGCGAGCGCGGCAGGCGACGGAGCGGGCGGGGCGGAACGGGCAGGGCGAGAACCAGGACGCATGAGAACTATTTTTCCAGACGGTCAATGGCCGGGCAGCACCCCGGCTGCCCGGCCCACCGGCAACAGCGAACCGATCAGAACCGGGCGGGTTCCCGGTACTCCCCCCACAACGGCTTGAACGCGTTGCAGATCTCGCCCAGGGTGGCCTCGGCACGCACCGCGTCCAGCATCGCCGGCACGGTGTTCTGGTCGCGGACGGCGGCCGCGACCATCCGCTCTAGCGCCTCGGTGACGGCCTGCTCGTCCCGGGTGGCGCGGCGGCTGGCCACCAGCTCGCGCTGCTCCAGCTCCACCTCGTGGGACACCCGCAGGATCTCCAGCGGCTCGCCGTACTCGCCCTGGTGGACGTTGACGCCGACCACCCGCTTGTCGCCCTTCTCCAGCGCCACCTGGTAGCGGAACGCCGACTCGGCGATCTCGCCGGTGAACCAGCCGTCCTCGATGCCGCGCAGCAGGCCGGCGGTCATGGTGCCGTCGCCGCCCATCTCCTTGATCTGGGCGAAGATCTTCTCGGCCTCGGCCTCGATCTTGTCGGTCAGCGCCTCGACGTACCAGGAGCCGCCGAGCGGGTCGGCGACGTTGAGCACGCCGATCTCCTCGGCGATCACCTGCTGGGTGCGCAGCGCGATCTGGGCGGACTTGTCGGTGGGCAGCGCCAGCACCTCGTCCAAGGCGTTGGTGTGCAGCGAGTTGGTGCCGCCCAGCACCGCGGCCAGCGCCTCGATGGCGGTCCGGACGATGTTGTTCTCCGGCTGCTGGGCGGTCAGCGACACCCCGGCGGTCTGGGTGTGGAAACGCAGCCACTGCGCCTTCTCGGTCTTGGCGCCGTAGACGTCGCGCATCCAGCGCGCCCAGATCCGGCGGGCCGCCCGGAACTTGGCGATCTCTTCGAAGAAGTCCAGGTGGGCGTCGAAGAAGAACGACAGGCCCGGGGCGAAGGTCTCGATGTCGAGCCCGCGGGCCAGCCCCAGCTCGACGTAGCCGAACCCGTCGGCCAGGGTGAAGGCCAGCTCCTGCGCGGCGGTCGCCCCGGCCTCGCGGATGTGGTAGCCGGAGACCGACAGCGGCTTGTAGGCCGGGATCTTCTCGGCGACGAACTCCATCAGGTCACCGATCAGCTTCAGGTGCGGCTCCGGTGGGTAGATCCATTCCTTCTGGGCGATGTACTCCTTGAAGATGTCGGTCTGCAGGGTGCCGTTGAGCCGGGAGATGTCCGCGCCCTGCCGCTCGGCGGCCACCACGTACATGCAGAAGACCGGCACCGCCGGGCCGGAGATGGTCATCGAGGTGGTGACCGCGTCCAGGTCGATGCCCTCGAAGAGCACGTCCATGTCGGCGGCCGAATCGATCGCCACGCCGCAGTGCCCGACCTCGCCGATCGAGCGCGGGTCGTCGGAGTCCCGGCCCATCAGGGTGGGCATGTCGAAGGCCACCGACAGCCCGCCGCCCCCGGAGGCCAGGATCATCTTGTAGCGCTCGTTGGTCTGCTTGGCATTGCCGAAGCCGGCGAACTGCCGGATGGTCCAGGGCTTGCCCCGGTACCCGGAGGCGTACAGGCCGCGGGTGTACGGGTACTCCCCCGGCCAGCCGATCCGCTCCAGCCGCTCGTCGGAGCTGCCCTCCGGCGGGCCGTAGACCGGCTCCACCTCGACGCCGGACAGGGTGGTGAAGTCGCGCTCGGCGATCCGGGACTTCTCGTAGCGCTGCTGCCAGCGGGCCCGGCCCGCGTCGATCTGCTCGGCATCCATGCGTCGATGCTACTAGGACGTCCGACTATATGCTAGGACGTCCTAGTAGTTAGCGTCACAGCCCGCAAGCCGTTTCATGCCTTGGGGCTGGCCGTCGTCCAGTCCTCGTCGGCCCAGGTCACCGTCGAGGGCACTTTGCGCTGGTAGTCCGGCAGCGCCGCCACCCGGGCCCGCACGCTGGCATGGCACTGCGCGTTGGCCGGCAGCGGGCGGCGCCGGTAGGTGAGCAGGCCCCACACCCGGCCCATCCGGTGGATGGTTCCCTTGGCGTTGTCGTCGCTGACGGTGCAGTGCTGGGCGTAGGCGTCCGGCCGCAGGAACAGCCCGCTTTCCAGCCCCCCGTCCACCACCCACTTCAGCGAGATCTGGGGCAGCCGGGGGTCGTCGTCGAAGGTCCCGCCGACGTCGGAGTGCACGCCCGCGAACCAGGCCTCCTCCAGGTGCGGGATCGGCGGCTTGTCCCGCGGGGCGACGAGGTATTCCTGGTAGGGCCGGCGCTTCTCGTCGATCGACACCGCGTGGCGGATGCGCCGCGCATTGGGCAGCTGCCGCGTCCACAGCCAGTGCAGGTCGCCCCAGCGCAGGAAACCGGCCGCCTTCACCGAGTCCCAGATGCCGAGGTACTCGACCGGAACGGCGATCTGGCCGTCCACCCGGCGCGAGAACGTCGCGGCGAAGTCCCGCAGCTGCTTCCAGTCGTCGTCGCTGAGGTCCTTGCTCTGCGCGTAGACGCCGATGGCATAGGGAATCAGGTTCTCGGTGCCGGGCCGCAGCAGCCCGATCTGGTTGAGCAGCCCGGCGAGCGCCCGTGCGGTATAGGCCCCCCGGCTGAAGCCGAACAGGAACAGCCGGTCGCCGGCCTCGAAGTTGTGCAGCAGGTAGGTGTACGCCTCGCCGAGGTTGGTCTTCAGCCCGGTTCCGAACGCCAGGCCGGTCAGGCGGGACGCCCGTTGCGTCCACGGGGTCCAAGCTCCGCCGGCGCTGAAGGTGCCCACCCCCGGGTCGTAGTACGCGACCTGCCGGCCGGGGTCGCTCAGGTCGAGCATCTGGAACAGCTTCACGACATTCGTGTTGCCTTTGGCCTTCAGCTGGTTGCCGGTGCCGTCGAGGCACACCACCACGTTCTTGGCCACGGTGTTCCCTCTCTCGAAGCAGACTCTTGCAGCGGACTCTGGTAGCGGACGGACGGGTCAACGAGACGGCAGCCGGGGCGGCACGACGTCCGGGGACAGCTCCTCGCTCGCCACCACCCTGGGTGCGTCGGCGAGCGCGCCCAGGGCGTGCCGGACCGGGCCGAGCGAGCCGCGCGCGGCGACCGCCACCTCGACCGGGCCGGCGATGCCGTGGATCGCACGCACCAGCTCCCACTCGGCCTCGGCGCGAGCGGTCCCCTCCCCCGTGAGCGCCTGCTCCAGCTCCGGAGGAAGCACGACCGTGCCGAGCGGCCGCTCGGGCAGGCCGGCCTGCCACGCCTCGTCGTTCATCCGCTTGCGGACGTGCGAGGCCAGCTGCTCGGCGTCCCCGTGAGCCCGCCCGGTCACCGTGCCGTCCAGGTCGGCGATGCGGAATCCGCCGGGGCGGGCGCCGGCGTCGATGTCGAGCAGCAGCCACATGATGCGGGTCTGGTTGCGCACGCTGTCCTGATTGCGCACCAGGCACCGCAGGCAGGCCGTCAACCGCGCATCGTTGAATACGACGCTCGACACCGCGGCCAGGTCGGGCATGATGTCGAGCAGCTGGTCCCAGGCGGCCGACACGTCCGACAACCGGACGAAGCACGCGGCGGACTCGGTGAAGGCGGCCTGCAGCCACCGGAGCACGAGCGGCCAGCTGTCCAGGCCGGGATCGCCAGTACAGCTGAGGTGATTGAGCATCACCCGGGGTGCCACCTGGTCGGAGACCGGGCGGATGCGCAGGTCGGGAAGCTGGACGCCCCACTGGCCGAAGAGCGCCGATCGAACCGTGTCGAAGCCGTCGGCCAGCTCGGGATCCCGGCGGCGCAGCACCTCCTCGCTGACCTGGAGGTCCAGCACCCGCGGCGCGGCCACCTCGAGCAGCACCTCGGCGAGCTCCTCAGGCGTGTCGCATCCGGCCACTTCCGGCGGAGGGGTGAAGCCGGGCGGGATGCCCAGCCGCACGCCGTTGCCGAGCAGGTACGCCGGAAGGCCCAGGTAGAGGTGCGCGCGGCGGTCGTGGCACGCCGACTGCCACCGCCTGGCGTGCCAGGCCACGTCCGCCTCGTCGAGCACCAGCGCCAGCCGCCGGCGCACCACCTCGTCGATCCGGTGCTCGAGTGCCTCGTCGTACTCGCGTCCCCCGTCGGCGGAGCCGGGCAGGTCGCAGAGCGCGAGCGGCCTGCCGCGTACCGAGATCTCGACGGTCGGGCCGAGCGCACCGGTCGCCTGCACGCCCACGTCGAGCTTGCGGTCGATCCCTAGCTCCCGGGTGCGGTGCTCGAGGATTCGGCTGACCGCTTCTCCGAGTACCTCGCACCGGGTGTCGGACGAGCCGGCCGGCAGCCGGACCTCCACGACGAGCCGGTCCAGATGCAGCGGCGCCGGCGGGCCGGCCTCCGCCAGCTCCTGCCGGAACCGCAGCCACCGGCCCCGCAGCCGGTCCCGGATCACCTCGGTCACGGCAGCTCATCCGTTCCCACCACCGGCAGCAACGGCCGCTCGGCGGCGAGCAGGCGCCAGGCGAACGGGCGTACCCGGCCGTCGTCGACGCTGATCACCTGCACCCCCGCGGCTGCCTGCTGCTTCCGCCACGCGGACAGGTCCGCCACCAGCGCGCGGACCTGATCCCGCGGCAGCTCCCAGGTGCCGGGAGCCGACTCGCTCAGGCCGGCGGCGATCCGGTCCTGCAGGCCACGCTCCAGCGGTACCGGCTCCGCTCCGGCGCCTCCGGTGAGAACCGCCGGGTCGAGCCGGCGCCGCACGGTGCGCAGGGTGGTGGCCAGCGAGGCCGGCCCGGCCGCCCGGAACGCTTCCAGGATCGCGTCCCGGTCGCCGATCGGCACCTCCTCGACCAGCAGCGCCCGCAACACCCGGGCCAGCCGGACCCGATCCACCGGGTCCGGAGGCAGCCACGGATCGCCGTCGGAGTCCTCGGCGGCACTCCAGCCCGCTGCCCACAGCTCGACGTCGTCCACCCCGATCCACCGGAACAGGTGGGGCAGCAACGCCTGCTCGAAATGCCGCATGATCGCCGCGACCGCGCCGTCACCGGGGAGCACCGACGCCTCACCGGCCGTCCGCTCGTGCACCGTCTCGCGAATGCCTTCCGCCGGCAGCGAGGTGTCCAGGTAGACCTTCACCCCGGGAATGCGCACCCCGGTACGTTGCAGGATGCCTTCCCGCAGCGGCGGAAACCCGCTCGTGAACTCCGGCATACCGATCAACGCCGCGTGCGCCGGACCGAGGGCGAGACCGATGGGCCGGGTGAGGGGCGTGACGTCCTGCGCGGGAATGCGCGTCCGGCTGGTGCGGAAGAGCCGCTCGTACGGCAGCTGCTCGGCACACCCGAGCAGCGCGGCGCGGTCGGCAGCCGGCAGCGCCGGATCGGCGGCGACGGCCCGCAGGCCGTCCTGGTGCGTCCAGGCGGTGGCCGGGGTGCGCGCGAACCGGTCGAACGCCTCCTCCAGGGCGCTCGCGTCGCTGCCCGCGAGCCACTTCGCCGCCTCGGGGTCGCCCGGCCCGGCCAGCTCCAGCGTGCTGAGCCCCAGCCGCGCGCGCAACGCCGCGCGCTCGGCGGACAACGCGGGAAGCCGCTCGGCCTGGGCGTGCAGCTCCAGCCAGCGCCGCCGCGCCCCGGGCAGGTCGCCGTCGGCCAGCAGGGCATCGGCCGCGGCGGCCTGCTCGGCCACGATCCTGCTCGCCGCCGCCGCGGTCTCCGGCACGGCTGCCGCTATGACCGGATCGGTATAGGTGCGCAGTGCCTCCTCGGGATCGGCGCCCGGCCGGCGGGCCCTGGCCAGGCGTACCGGGATCTTCTCCTCCGGCCGCCGGCGCCGAAGCAGCTCCTCGACGCGCTGCTCGATCCGCACCGCGGCCTGGTCCAGCACCGCCGACACCGCCTCCTGGTGCGGCTTGGCAGTCACCGCTGCCCGGAGCAGTGGAAGTTCCACGGTGTCGATGTGCCGCAGCTCGTCGGCCAGGCAGTGCGCGTCGATGGCACCGAGCAGCAGCGCCGCGCCGCGCTCGACGTCGTCGCCGGCAGGATCCCCCCGGCTCAGCAGGGCCTGCCCGAGGTCGGCCGCCCGCAGCGGGTGCTGTGGAGCCAGCTGGTGCAGCTCGGCCATGATCGCGATCGCCTCGGAGACCAGGCCCAGCCGGTAGCCGGCCCAGCCGAGGGTGGACCGGCTCCGGACGGCGTCCCCGCGGTCCCACAGTGCCTGGAACTCCCGCCGCTCCGCCTCCGCGGCGCCGAGGTGGCTGTAGCCGACGCCGAGCGCGAAATGCCGGGTCTCCTCGTCGAGTCCGGGGTCCGCGAACGCAGTGAGCGCCGCGTCGAGGTTTCCCAGGCGGAGGTAGGCGGTTCCCTGCGCGAGCAGGACGGGCTGCGAGCCGGGCCAGCTCGCGAGGTGCTCGGCGGCGCAGTCGATCACCTCGTCGTAGCGCCCGACATCCATCAGCGTCCACAGGTGCTGGGCGGTCAGGAACTCCACCGACCGGTCGAGCGCCATGCCCTGCTCGGCTGCCTCGACGGCCTCGGCGAGGAATCCGTGCCTGCGCAACAGCACGCTGAGGAAGGCGTAACCCAGGGTGTAGCCCGGATCGAGGAGCAGCGCCCGCTCGAGCAGCAGCTCGGAATCCGCCGTGCCGTCCAGGGCGTCGGCCGCGAGAGCGGCGCTGCCGAAGACCCAGGCCTGCTCGGCCGTTGGATCCGCCTTCCGCAGGCCCTCCTCGAGGACGGCCAGGGCCTCGGCCATCCGCTCGCGGTGGACGACCTCGTCGATGTCGACGGCGCTGAACCGCAGGGATTCGCCGTACAGCCAGCAGTACTCGGCGTTGTCCGGATCGTTGCGGTAGGCCTTGCGGTACAGCTCGATCGCGCGATCCGAGCCGATGGCCGAGTACCGGTCGGCCGCGGCTCGGTAGGCCGCGGCGGCCTCGGGCAGCCGGCCACGCAATTCGAGCAGGACGGCCTTGTCCCACAGCGCCCGCCGCTCGGCGTACTCGGAGTTGCCGACCATGCCGGCCTCCACCGCACGGTCGTACAGCGTCAGCGCCTCGTCGTCCTCGCGGTTGGCGGCTACCCGGGCCAGGGCCCACAACAGGTTGCCGGGCACCTCGCGCAACAGGCAGGAGCGGCCGGCCTCGTCCGGGAAGCGGGCGGCGGCGGCGCCGTAGCACTCGTCGGCCTGGGCGTAGTCGGCCTGGGCAGCCGCCAGCCGGCCCGCCGCGATCAGGCGGTCGCACCCCGCTTCGTCCGGGTCGAGGGGATCGCCGAGCAGGTAGCCGGAGTCGTCGATCCGGCCGAGGGCGAGATAGGCCTCGGCTACCGAGACCTTGGCCAGCGCGGTCAAGGCCGGGTCGGCGGAGGCGTGGCGGGAGGCACGCACCGCCGACTCCGCGCACTCGAGCGCGCCGGCCGAGTCGTCGCCGAACCGGCGCAGGTAGCGCGACCTGAGCACCAGCATCCGCACCCGGGTCGCCGGTGGCACGCGTTCCGCGGTGCCCATCGTCCGCACCGCCGCGGCCAGCTCCGAGGTCCAGGGCGGGTCGAGGCCGGCAGAGATGGTGCCGACCAGCTCGTGCAGGTCCGGCTCGCCTGCCATCGGGGCCGGCAGCACCGCGAGGTCCTGCGCCCGGCCGAGCCGGTCGGCGGCCAGCGCCTGCGACCACGCGTCCAGCCACAGCGCGGTCCGCCCTTCGGACGTGGGAGTCTCGGCCAGCCTGCGCTCGACATCGGCCAGCCACGCCGGGCCCAGTGGTTCGGCCAGCGCTTCGGCCGCCTCGGCGCGCCGGCCACGCTGGTAGATGTCGTCGAGGATCCGTTCCACGCTGCGCAGCTCGTCCCGGATCTTGGACAGGGACGTCAACGCCGCGGCCGGATCGCGTTTCTTCAGCGAGCGCAGCCGGATCCTGGTCAGCGCCCGGGTGGTCAGCGGGAGCTCGGCCAGCCGGCGCTCGCCCTCTTCCAGCGCTTGCTGCATGTCCAGCAGGCGCACGTCGGGCCCCGGGCTGCTCATGCCGGCTCCGTTCCTTCGAAACGCTTGCGCAGCACCTGCAGCAGGCGCTGGCACATCAGGTCCGCCTCCGGATCGTTGGCGAACTGCCGGCGCTGGAACCGGATGGCCCGCTTGACCTTGTACAGCGTCTCCGGGTCGGTTCCCTCCGGCCAGTGGGTGCCGTCCAGCCACTCCTGCAGCGCGTCGACGGCCGTCGACCCGGATTCCTCGTAGATCTTGTCGAGCTCGTCGAGCAGGAACCGCTTCAGGCTGATCGGTGCCGGAGTGGCGCGGTGCTGCTCACCGGGCAGGCTGGACGGGATCACGCCGGCCCTGGGCTGCCCCGAGTCACTGGCGACCCGGCGCCGGACGAGGCTGCCGTCCACCATGGACTGCATGAACAGCACCGGGATGCCGAACTGGCGGGCCTGGGCGGGCTCGACGCCGTTCTGGCGGAGGTCGTAGCGGGCCAGTTGGACGGCGTCGCCGACGTTCTTGCCCTCCGCCAGGCGTTCGTAGAACGTCTGGACGAACGACCAACAGTTTTGCGGTTGCATCGGGTACTGCATCGCGAGAACCGCGGGAATGCCCGCCATGATGAAAGCCGGAGCGACCTGCTCGAGATGTTCAGTGACCTCGTCGTCGGAATCGCACAGGTGCAGCACCACCAGTTGCGGCAGGTTGCTGCCGTCGCGGGTCAGGACCTCGACCACGCCCTCCGCCTCGGTCCATCTCTGGTTGCCACCCACGTACAGCTCCGGGGTCTTCGCGGCCGAGGACAGCCGGCACAGGCTGATCAGGTGCACGACGTCGACCGGGCCCGGGTTCGGCCCGGTCTTGAAGGCGGCCAGGCGCCTGCCGACCTCCGCGGCATTCCAGCCGTCGATGTAGTCAGCCTCGATGACCACGTCGGGAACGGCCGTGGGGTTCTCCTCGGTCTGGCCGCGCGTGAGCAGCGCCGTCCGCAGGTTCTCCACCCCGGCACGCTCGTCGGAATACCGTCCCTCCACCGGCAGGCTGAGCACGAAAAGCACCCGGACCCGCCCGTCGGCGGGCCGGAAAGCCTGCTTGACCAGCCCCAGGTCCGGCAGGTACCGGTCCAGCACCAGGTTGGTCTCGGTGGCGAGCAGGAAGGCCGCCTGCGGCGGCGGGCCGGGAAACCGGATGAACTCCCACGGCAGTGCCGCGAGGTCGGTCGCATCCCTGCCGAAGCTCATCCGTACCCGGATCGTGGTCGGCCGGACATCGCGGTCGACCCGGCGCACGATGCGGCGTGCCTCGATGATCTTCTGACCGACCCTGCCGTCCGCGAAGGCCAGGTTCCACAGGTGGTTGCCGAGAATCGTGAAGGTGTCCGGCACCAGCAGCCGGGTGCTGGCCCCGCTCATCCGGGCGATCCACTCCCACCGCTTGAGCCATTCCTCGAGCAGCAGGATCGTGTCGAGGTGGGACCTGTCGATCCTGCCCTCGAGATCCTGGTTCAACCTGCCCGGCTCGTCGTAGCTGCACCGGACCTCGTCCCCTATCAGCTTGATCCGGAACTCGTAGCAGTCGGTGCCGGTACCCATGGCTCACTGCACCGGCGCCGGGCGGTCGAGCAGCGCGTGCTCGTTCTGCAGGTACACCACCGGGACGCCCACCAGGCGGGGGTCGGCCGGGTCGCTGAACCGGAGGATCTTCCAGCGCGCCTCCTGGGCAGCCGTGTCGAGATCGGCGCCGCGGGCCAGCTGGTCGTACAGGCAGGTGCTGAAGAGGATCGCCGTCTCGTTGGTCACCGGGTACTGCATCGCGATGACCGACTGGGTGCCGTTTCGCACCAGCTGCGGCGCCATGCCTGCGAAGCTGGCCGAGTAGTCGGCGACCCCGCCCTCGCAGCTGTGCAGGACGACGGCCCGGGGCGCGGCACCGTTGCGGGTGAGCAGCTCGGAGAACGTCCGGTCGTCGACCCACCTTAGGCCGTCGTCGGGATCGGTGAGCGCGACGGCCGCTTCGCTCGATGCCGCGTCGAAGCGGCCGTGTCCCATGAAGTGGACCAGGTGCTGGGGCCGCCCGGCCACGTTCATCGCCTCGTTCAGCGAGGCGATGGTCGGCTGCCGCAACACGGTCAGGGTGAAGCCCAGCCCGTCCGAGGTACGGGTGATCTCGTCCAGGACGTCCTGGTAGTCCACCGGTCCCAGCCGGGGATCGGCGGGCATGCTGATGACGACCAGGACGTTGAGGTGCTCCAGCGGCGGGAAGGGCTGCTGGCCCTCCTCGGTCGGGATGTAGCGGGACAGGATCAGCCCCTTCTCGGCGGCCAGGTAGGCGCCGCGCCGTCCTGCCCGTTCGGGGCGGTAGAGGTATTCCCACGGGATCGCCGACAGCGCCGCGAACGGGCCCTCGGCCGGGAAGACGAGCTCGACGCGGACGGTGCCCTCGGCCTGGTCGATGACCGCCTGCACCCAGTCCCAGACGGCTCGGTCGGGGAACAGGCAGCGGAACAGCAGGCTGCCGAAGGCCTTGATCTCCCGCTCGCGCCAGTACCGCTCGCGCAGCGCCAGCCACTCCATGAACAGCCGGACGAGCTCGGCGTCGAGGCCGGCAAGCCCGACGGTGGTAGTCGGCGACCGGCCGTGGTTGTCCCACCGTTCGGCCTGCACGACGCCGTTGGCGTCGACGCTCACCTGGATTCGCACGTCAGCTTCCCTTCCGCCGCGGGCAGTACGACCCGGACGCCGGCCGAGCCGGGCTCGGGGTAGCGCGCCCGAGTGCCGAAGGTGTCCAGGAGTGCCTGGTCGTCCCAGGCCCGGTTGCGCGGGTTGTCGTAGTTGAACACCAGCTCACCGGTCGGCCGGCCGTGCTGGACGATGGTCGCCACGGCGGTGTCGTCGGGATGGTTGAAGTAGCTGCCGTCGGTCGAGATCAGGTAGTGGTCGGCCGGCACCAGCCGGGCGATGGCGGCATCGATGTTCTTGGCGCTGCCGTGGTGCGGGATCTTGAACACGTCGACGGGCAACGTCGCGCCGCCGCGCTGGTCGAGCAGCCGCTGCACGGCCAGCCGCAGCGCCGCTGGCGTGGCATCGCCGGTCAGGAGTGCGCTGCGATCGCGCCATTCCAGCAGCAGCACGATGCTGCTGCCGTTCGCCACCCGGGTGTCGTTGCCCCGCCGCTGCTCTGCGAACCTGGCGACGTCGGGCGTCGAACCGGCGGAGAGGTAGGCGCTCGCCGGCACCAGTTTCGGCCTGGCGCGCAGCGCGGCGAGCGCGGCGGCGGTCGAGCCGACCGGCAGGTCCGCGGCCAGGCACACCTCGAGCCAGGTGTCGTGCAAGCGATGCAGCTGGGTCAGGTCCGGCCCCAGCACGGTGACCCGCAGGCCGGCGGGAAACCCGACACACCGCGGGGTCTCGCCGTCGCGGGCCAGCACGGCCTCGCCGCCGAACGCGCGGTTCCACGGCAGCCGCCGCTCGGCGATCAGGGCGCCGAGGATCTCCCCCTGGACGGGACCGAGCGTGCCGCTGGTGAGCTGGGGTGCGCCGTTGTACCAGACCTCGCCGATCTCGAGGCCGAGCTCGCTGTCGTTCACGAGCAGGATCGTTCCCTCGACGTGATCGGCGTCGATGTGGGTCAGCACCAGCAGGTCGACGGCAGTGACCGACCGCGCCTGCAACTGCGCTGCGATGTCCTGGTAGGCGAAGGCCGGTCCGGCATCGACGAGCAGGTGGTGCCGGTCGGCCGGGGTCCCCCAGCTGACGAGGATGCAGTCGCCGTGCCGGGCCGGAAGCAGTTCGACCGTGAGATCTGCTGCGGGCATGGTCGCCGATGTCTCCACCGCAACCCCCGAACCGCCGCGCTGCGGCGGCGAGCGCTGCAGCGGGCTCCCCCGTAAGGCGGCACGAAACCACCTCGTCAAGCTAAGGCCGGCGAGTATCTCACGATCGGCGCGTAGCGGACAAGCCTCGTTTCGACGTCAATCTTCGTCCGGACGGGCGGCAGGCGCTCCTCCGGTGCTCCTCCGGTGCTCGTCCTAGCCGGCCGCCCCGGTCAGCTCGGCGACCTGCTCGTCGGTCAGCCGGAGCCCGGCCGCGCCGACGTTCTCCTCCAGGTGGCTCACCTTCGAGGTTCCCGGGATCGGCAGGGTCACCGGCGAGGTGGCCAGCAGCCAGGCCAGCGCCACCTGCGACGGGCTCGCGCCGGTGGCCTGCACGACGTGGTCCACCGGGCCGCCGGGCTTGGCCAGGTCGCCGGCCGCGATCGGGTACCACGGGATGAAGCCGACGCCCTGCGCCTCGCAGTAGCGCAGCACGTCCTCGGACTGGCGGTTGGTCAGGTTGTAGAGGTTCTGCACGGTGGCGATCTCGGCGAGGCCGCGGGCCTCCTCCAGCTGCGCCACGCTCACCTCCGACAGGCCGATGGCGCCGATCTTGCCCTCGTCCCGCAGCGCCGTCAGCTCGCCGAGCTGGTCGGCCAGCGGCACCTCGGCGTCGATCCGGTGCAGCTGGAACAGCTCGATCCGCTCCAGCTTGAGCCGGCGCAGCGAGAGCTCCGCCTGCTGACGCAGGTACGCCGGCCGCCCCACCGGCCTCCACTGGTCCGGGCCCTGCCGGGTGAGTCCGGCCTTGGTGGCGATCAGCAGGCCGTCCGGGTACGGGTGCAGCGCCTCGGCGATGATCTCCTCGCTGACGCCCGGGCCGTAGGAGTCGGCGGTGTCGAGAAAGTCGACGCCGAGCTCCACCGCGCGGCGCAGCACCGCGACGCACTCGGCCCGGTCGGCGGGCTCTCCCCAGATGCCCGGGCCGGTCAGGCGCATCGCGCCGAATCCCAGCCGGTGCACGGTGCGGCCCGCGATCGAGAAGGTTCCGGATGCCTCGGCGGTGACGGTGCGGTCTGCTGACACGTTCTCTCCCGTGCTCGTGGTGGTCTGCTGCTTCCTCTGCTGCTTCTCTTCGCGACAACTGCCGGGCCCGGCCGGTCATTCCGGGGCGGGTGGGCGTGCCGGCCCGGAACGCAACTTCCAGCCTGCCGGACGGGCTCCGCCTGACGATCCGGGACGTGGCTGGAGAATGTCGGCATGACCACTCCCCCGGTCCGCCCGCCCGCCCTGCGGCCGGGCGACACCGTCGCCGTCGTGTCGCTGTCCTCGGGCGGGGCCGCGGCGTTTCCGCACCGCTACGCCACCGGCAAGCGGCAGCTGGCCGAGACGTTCGGGTTGCGGGTGATCGACGCGCCGCACGCCACCCGGGACTCCGACTGGCTGCGGGACAACCCGGCCGCCCGGGCCGACGACCTGCACTGGGCGCTGACCAATCCGGACGTGCACGGCATCGTGTCGACGATCGGCGGCCACCACGCGCTGCGGATGGTCCCCTACCTGGACTACGGCCTGATCGCCGCGCATCCCAAGGTGTTCACCGGCTACTCCGACACCACCATCAACCACCTCGCCTTCGGCCGGGCCGGGGTCGGCTCGTTCTACGGCATGGCAGTGCTCAGCACCGCAGCCGAGAACGGCGGCATCGCCACCTTCTCGGCCGACTCGTTCCGGGCCACCGTGATGTCCGCCGAGCCGATCGGCGACCTCGCCCCGGCGCCGGTCTGGACCGAGGAGCAGCTGGACTGGTTCCGCCCGGAGCTGCAGGACCGGCCCCGGCGCTGGGTGCCCAACTACGGCTGGCTGTGGTTGCAGGGCAGCGAGCCGGTGCAGGGCCCGCTGATCGGCGGCTGCCTGGAGGTGCTGGCGATGGCGGTGGGCACCGAGGTCTGGCCGGAGCTGACCGACTTCGACGGTGCGGTGCTGCACCTGGAGCTCTCCAACGAGCGGCCGCCGCAGCTGCAGGTGCGGGCGTGGCTGCGCCAGTTCGTTGCGCTCGGCATCGTGGCGCGGCTGTCGGCCCTGCTGTTCTCCCGGCCGGAGGGGATGTCGCTGCGCGAGACGCTGGCCCTGTACGAGGCGGTCTGCGAGGAGCTGGCGGTGGCCGGCCGGCCGGACCTGCCGTTCGTGGCGAACCTGGACTACGGGCACTCCTCCCCGATGGGCGTGCTGCCGCTGGGACGGCAGCTGCTGGTCGACCCGGTGCGGCGCCGGCTGAGCATTCCGGAGGCCGCGGTCAGCTGAGGTCTGCCAGCGCGGGGCTCGGACAGTGCGGGGGTTCAGCCAGCGCGGGGTCAGACCTCGAAGTCGCCGGCCTCGACCCGCAGCCGGCGCAGCGAGGCGAACAGGCCGTCCAGGTCCTCGGCCGACAGGCCTTCCAGCCCGAACCGGTTCTTGTGCAGTTCCCGGGTGGCGGCGTCGGCGATCCGGCGGCCCTCGTCGGTCAGTACCGCCAGGGTGCCCCGGCCGTCGCGCGGGTTCGGCTCACGCCGGACCATTCCGGAGGCCTCCAGCCGGTCGATCAGGTTGGTCACGCTGGTGGCGTGCACCTGCAGCCGCTCACCGATCTTGGACAGCGGCAGCGCGCCGGTGGATGAGAAGGTCAGCAGCACCAGCGCCTCGTAGCGGGCGAAGGTCAGCCCGAACGGGCGCAGCGCCGCGTCCAGGCCGGCGATCAGGATCTGCTGGGCCCGCATGATCGAGGTCACCGCGCGCATCGCGGCATAGACCTGCTCGCCGGCGTCCGGGTAGTGCTTGGCCCAGGAGTCGCTGGCGCGCTCGACCGGGTCGAAGGGCAGCGGTCCGGACATGCGATAAGCCTAACGACTAGCCCACACCGGGCCCGCAGGGCAACCGGGACGGGGCTGCCGAGGACTATCGTGACCTCATGACGCTCGCACCCCAGCCCGACTTCGACGCCCTGGACCGGGTGGACCTGCTGGACCTCGACGACACCCTCGACGGCGAGGACCGGCTGCTGCGCGACACCGTGCGGCGGTTCGCCACCGAGCAGCTGCGTCCGCACATCGCCGAGTGGTTCGAGGCCGGCACCCTGCCGGCCCGCGACCTGGCGCTGGAGTTCGGCAAGCTGGGCGTGCTCGGCATGCACCTGTCCGGCTACGACTGCCCCGGCGCCAAGGCCAGCCAGTACGCGCTGGCCTGCACCGAGATCGAAGCGGTCGACTCCGGGCTGCGGTCGCTGGTGAGCGTGCAGGGGTCACTGGCGATGTATGCCATCCACGCCTACGGCAGCGAGCAGCAGAAGCAGGAATGGCTGCCCCGGATGGCCCGCGGCGAAGCGATCGGCTGCTTCGGGCTGACCGAGTCCGACGCCGGCTCGGACCCGGCCTCGATGCGCACCTACGCACGCCGCGACGGGGACGACTGGATCCTGCACGGGTCGAAGATGTGGATCACCAACGGCTCGATCTCCGACGTCGCGGTGGTGTGGGCGCGTACCGAGGACGGCATCCGCGGTTTCCTGGTGGAGAAGGGCACTCCCGGCTTCACCAGCTCCGACGTGCACCACAAGATCTCGCTGCGCGCCTCGATCACCTCCGAGCTCAGCCTGGACGAGGTACGGCTGCCGGCCAGTGCCCAGCTGCCGGAGGCGCGCGGGCTGCGGGCGCCGCTGGGGTGCCTGACCGAAGCCCGGTTCGGCATCATCGCGGGCGTGGTGGGCGCGGCCCGGGACTCGCTGACCAGCGCGCTGGACTACGCCAACAGCCGGGTCCAGTTCAGCCGGCCGATCTCGTCCTTCCAGCTGACCCAGCGCAAGCTCGCCGAACTCGCGGTGACGGTGAACACCATGCAGCTGGTGGCCCGCCGGCTGGCCGAGCTCAAGGACGCCCACCGGATCCAGCCGCACCAGGTCAGCTTCGGCAAGTTCTCCAACGTCCGGGCCGCTCTGGAGGTGTGCCGGGAGGCGCGCAGCATCCTGGGCGGCTCCGGCATCACCACCGAGTACTCGCCGCTGCGGCACGCGGTGAACCTGGAGACCGTCTACACCTACGAGGGCACCCACGAGGTGCACACCCTGGTGCTGGGCGAGCGGCTCACCGGGTTCTCCTCCTACCGCTGAGGGCGCGGGGGTGCTAGCCGGCTCTGGAGATGACCGGCCGCACTGAAGCCGGCTGTGGATGGGTGGCCGCACTGAGTGGGGCTGTGGATGGGTGGCCGCACTGAGCAGGCCTGTGGATAACTCAGCGCACCAGTCGGCCCGATTGCCTAACGTGCTCCCCCATGCGGGAGATGGCTGGCAAGTCCGGGTGCGGCTGCCATGGCGACTAGCCGGTTCGAACTGCCCGGCGACGGGCTGCAGGCGGCTCGAACCTGCCTGAGCCAGCGGATGCCGGCCGGCGATCCGGTACAGCTGCGGTCGGCTGCCCGCCGGTCGGACGCCCGGGCCGCTGACCTGCGCCGGGTCGCGGAAAGCCTGCTGTCCTGCACCGAGACCCCGATGTGGCGCGGCGTGGCACATCGAGCGTTCGTCGAGCAGCTTCGGGCCTCCGCGCCTTCGATCACGGCTACCGCCGAGCGTTACGAGCACTACGCCGGTGCGCTGAACTGCTATGCCAGCGTCCTGGACGAGACCGCACCGCTGCTGGTCGTCACTCGCAACCGGTTGCGACAGCGCTATGAGGACGTCGCAGGTCGATGTCCCGGGACGCTCGGCTCGGCGGAGACCACCCGGCCGACGGCGGCGGACCTGTTGCCGCTCGCCAGCACGTTCAAAGCCGGTTACGACCGGTGGGCCGACGCGCTGGACCGCTGTATCGCCGCGCTGTCACAGGCTGACGAGAGCGATCCGACCCGGGATCGGCACGGCTTCGCCGCGTTCGGCCACCACGTCGCGGGGGTCGTCGGGGCCGCGCTCAGTCCCTTCGAACGGGCGGTGCTGCATCCATCCCTGGCCAACATCTCGGCCTGCCTCGGCTCTCTCAACCTCGGGTTGACCGCCCTCGGAGTGGGCCTGCTGTTCGTCTGCCCCGCAGTCGGGGCGGCCTGCCTGACTGCGGCAACGGTGCTCGCTGTCGCCCAACTGGCGGTGGACTCCGCGCGGCGCGAGCAGGGTGAGCAGGTCAGCGCCGGCAACCTCGGCATGGACCTCGCGGCGGCCGTTCCCGTCGGAGGCGGCGCCGTGCGTGGGCTGCGGACGGCTGCGAAGGTGACCCATCTGGTTCCCGGCGGCGGGCTGATGGTCCACGAAGGACTGGACGGCGGCCACACCCTGGCCAAGCACGTCGGCAAGAGCGAGCAATTCCTGCGCAACCGGCTGGCCACCGAGCCAGATCTCACGGCCGCCTCTACGTTCTACGACCGCCAGACTGCGGAGTCCGGCATCAGCTGGACGTTCAAGGAGCACGGTGTGACGCTGGACCGCTGGCTGACAGGCAAGGTCACGACCTTGATACTGGAGTCGACGATAACCCGACCGGTCGGTGTCGTGATCCCCCGGGCGACCGGCACACTGGTACATGCCAGCGGCATGAGGGTGATCGTCAAGCGCAGCCCGTTAATGGTGACAGGATTCCGAATCCACACGGCTATGGTGATCGAATGAAGCAGTTTCCAGCCTTGTACCAATTTCTCGGGGGCTACCTCCACGAGGATTGGAAGGACGACTACCCCGACCTCTGGCATGCCGTGGACGACTTTATTGACGGCGAACCGGATTGGGCGCCCCGCTTCAATGCTGACGTGCAGCAGCTGCTCGGCGAATGTGCCACCGAGCAGGAAATCGAGCAGCGGTTTGATCAACTCGGCGCGGTCTACTACCCGCCCGGGGGTGGCTGGGACAGCTACCGCGCCTGGTTGGTAGCCGTCGCGGACTACGTCGAGAAGCACCTGCACAAGGCTCCGGCTGCCTGAACGGAACGACACTGCAAGGGTGATCGAATGAAGCGGCTAGAGGCGCTGCAAACGTTGCTTGACTGCTACCTCCACGAGGATTGGAAGGACGACTACTCCGACCTCTGGCATGCCGTGGACGACTTCATCGATGGCCAACCGGACTGGGCGCCCCGCTTCAACGCTGACATGCAGCAGCTGCTCGGCGAATGTGCCACCGAGCAGGAAATCGAGCAGCGGTTTGATCAACTCGGCGCGGTCTACTATCCGCCCGGGGGTGGCTGGGACAGCTACCGCGCCTGGTTGGTAGCCGTCGCGGACTACGTCGAGAAGCACCTGCACAAGGCTCCGGCTGCCTGAGCGCCCGCCGCCAATTTCGGCTCAGACCGAGGCGGGCTCGCCCGCCCGGGTCAGCCGCGTCGCCTTGCGGGCACCGCGCAGCACCCGCACCACCATGGCCGGCTTCATCAGCTCGGCCGGGTCGGTGATCAGGTGCTGCACCGAGGTGAACGTCCGCCGGACCTGCGGGTCGACCATCGAGGCCAGCTGCACTCGCTTGGCGTAGGCGTTCTTCAGCCGGATGCCGCGCGGGCGCTCGCCGCCGGTCTCGGGATAGCTGAAGTCCCCGCCGGTCGCGAACTGCCACGGGGTCGCCACGATCCTCCCGGCCTGCTGGTAGTACCGGCGGGACAGCTCCGCATCCACCGGACCCGCGGCACCGTCGAGCAGCCTGCCCAACTCCACCGCCTCCAGCGCCGCGCAGGTCATGCCCTGGCCGTAGATCGGGTTGAAGCTGCAGATCGCGTCGCCCAGCGCCAGGTACCCGCCGGGTAGCTCGGCCAGCTCCTCGAAGTAGCGCCGCCGGCTGGTCGGGTAGTGCACCACCGAGAGCTCGGTGAGCGGCTCGCAGCGCTCCAGCAGCCGGGCGATGCCGGGATGCGGCAGCTTCTTGGCGTGCCGCTCGAAGGCCGCCAGGTCACGCGGAAAGTCCTCGTGCCAGCCGCCCAGCGAGATCAGCCACCGGTCGTCCTCCACCGGCAGCGCGAGACCGGCCCGCTTCTCGGCCGGCGGGCTGGGCAGCGAGAACACCGCCGAGCCCTGCAGCAGGTCGCCCGGGGAGCGGCGGTAGAACCGGGTGGCGTACCCGACGCCGACCTTGACCTCGCTGGTGCGCGGCGCTGGGAACCCGAGGGCTGCCAGCCAGTGGTTGGACCGGGCGCCCCGGCCGGTGCAGTCGACGATCAGGTCGGTCTCGATCAGCTCACCGTCGTCCAACCGGGCCCCGGTGACCCGGCCCCCGACGCCCTCCAGCCCGGCCACCGACACCGAGTCCCGGATGCTGACGTTGGAGAGCGCCGCCACCCGGCGCCGGATCGCCAGCTCCAGCAGCGGCCGGCTGAAGGTGACCAGCCGCAGCTCCGACGGCTCGGCCGGCCAGATCGAGCCGAACCGATAGAAGGACAGCCCCGTCCCCGGGTCGAAGCGCACCCCGCCGGCGGCGACCAGCTCGTCCATCAGGTCTTCGAAAAGCTCGCCCAGCGCCCGCTGGCCCGAGACCAGCAGCACGTGGCCGTGGCCGCCCTGGGTCACCCCGCGGCGCGGCACCGCCGCATCCGGCAGCTCGTCCCGGTCGAGCACCACCACCTGGGAAAACCGGTCGGCCAGGGCGCGGGCCGCGCACAGCCCGGCGATGCCGGCCCCGATCACCACCGCGCAGGAGCGGTCGGAGGAGTTCACCACCACAGCGGGAGTTCCTCCAGCCGGCGGACCACCAGGCCCTGGGTGTAGCGCAGCTCCGACTCCGGCACCGCCAGCCGCAGGTTGGGCATCCGGGCCAGCAGCCCCTTCATCGCCTCCTGCAGCTCCACCCGGGCCAGCTGCGCGCCGAGGCAGTGGTGCACCCCGGCACCGAAGGCCAGGTGCGGGTTGGCCGGGCGGTCCAGCTTCAGCCCGTCCGGCTCGGTGAACATCAGCTCGTCCCGGTTGGCCACCATGAAAGCCGGCAGCACGGTGGAACCCGCCGGGATCAGGGTGCCGCCCAGCTCGACCGGCTCCAGGGTGACCCGGGGCAGCATCACGCCGGTCTCGCCGAGCTGGATGAACCGGCTCAGCTCCTCGACGGCGGCCGGGATCTTGCCCGGGTCGGCCTGCAGCGCGGCCAGCTGTTCGGGAAAGCGCAGCAGGGTCAGCACGAACAGGTTGATCTGGGTGGTGGTGGTCTCGTGACCGCCGATCATCACCCCGATGCTGACCATCAGCAGTTCTTCGTCGGTGAGCCGGTCGGAGTCGACGTTGACCTTGATCAGCGCGGTCAGCAGGTCATCGCCGGGCTTGTCCCGGCGGCTGTCGATCAGCTCCTTGAAGCCCTGCACGGCGGCCGCGGTGCCCTCCGGGTCGACCTGCCAGTCGCCCATCATGGTGTCCGACCACTCCTTGCACTTCCAGCGCTCCTCCTCTGGAATCCCGAACAGCTCGCTGATCACCGCCACCGGCAGCGGGGTGGAGAAGCCGGCCACCAGGTCGACCGGGCCGGGCCCGACCAGCATCTTGTCCAGGAACCCGTCCACCAGCTCGGCGATCCGGGGCCGCAGCTCCTCCACCCGGCGCGGGGTGAAGGCGTAGGACACCAGCTTGCGCAGCCGGGTGTGCCGCGGCGGGTCCATGCCGATCAGCGACTCGGTCTCCAGCTCCCCCAGCTCCTTGGCCGGGCCCCCCGGGTCCTTCACCGCCGCCCGGCTGAAGCGCCGGTCCACCAGGATCTGCCGGACGTCGGCATAGCGCGAGACCAGGTAGGCCTCGATGCCGTCGGCCATCCGGACCTTCACCACCGGCTGGTTGCGCTGGAAGTCCACCAGCACCGGCGGCGGCTCGTAGATCGAGGGCGGCGGGGGCAGCGGGTAGCTGGGCATCGGTTGGCTCACAGAGGTGCTCCTGACAGGGATCCGGTTCGGGTGGTGCGGCACAGCCGTTCCAGGACCGGCACGAGGAGCGCCGGCGGCGGCATGGCCGCCACCTGCCCGGCGAGCTCGGCCGCTCGGTGCGGTATCCGGGTACCGGCGAGCAGGTCTGCCACCAGCCGCCGGACCTGCTCCGGGCCGGCCGCGCCGTCCGGCACGCTCAGCCCGGCGCCGACGGCCACCAGCCGCTCGGCGTTGAAGTGCTGGTCCGAGACCAGGGGCACCACGACCTGCGGCACCCCGGCGGCCAGCGCCGTCATCATGCTGCCCGCCCCACCCTGGTGGATCAGCACCTGGCAGCTGGGCAGTACCAGCTGCAGCGCCAGCGGCGAGCGGGGCAGCCGGACGTTGTCCGGCAGCTCGCCCAGGCCCGCGTGCTGGGCCGGGTGCAGCGCCAGCACCAGCTCGACGTCCAAGCCCGCCAGCTCGGCGATCACCGCGGGCAGGTCGAACTTCGAGTCCAGGCCCAGCGAGGCCATCATGGTGCCCCAGGTCAGGCACACCCGCGGCTTGTCCGGAGGCGGCAGCCGCAGCCAGTCCGGCAGCACGGTCGGGCCGTTGTAGGGCACGAACCGGACCGGCTCGGACGGTGCCGCCAACCGGACCTGCATGCCCGGCGGGCACGGGTCGAGCAGCAGGTCGCCGGCCTGGCGCACCTCGGCCAGGTCCACCCCGACCCGCTCGGCCAGCGGCCCGAGGACCGAGGACCGGTCCAGGTCGAGCTGGGTGGTCTCGTCCGGGCCCCAGAGCTGGCGCACGCCCGGCACCCCGAGCGCGGCCGCGGTGACCGCACCGGCCAGGTTCTGCGGCTCGAACAGCACCAGGTCCGGACCGAACTCCCGGCCGAAGGCGACCAGATCGGGCAGCATGGCCGCGGCATACCGGACCACCCCGCCGTCAGGGGTCACCGCCGGGGTCACCGACTCGGGTGCCGCACCGCGGGCCCGCTCGGCCCGGGTGGCCACCCGGCCGATCTTGCCGGAGAACACCTCGGCGAAGTCCAGGTCCTCGCCGACCGCCACCGCCGGCAGCCCTGCGCCGGTGATGACGTCGGTCATGCCCGGTTGGCTGGCGACGAGCACCTCGTGGCCGGCCGAGCGCAGCGCCCAGGCCAGCGGGACCAGCGGATAGAAGTGCGACCGCCAGCCCCAGCTCGTGACCAGCACCCTCATCCGGCAGCCACCACGCCCAGCAGCCGCTGGTTGGCCTCGTCGGTGCCGACGGTGACCCGCACGCCGAGGCCGGGGTGCGCCCGCAGCAGGATGCCCGCCGCCCGGCAGCGGGCGACGAAGTCCTCGGCCTCGGCACCGAGCGGCAGCCAGACGAAGTTGCCCTGCGAGTCGGGCACGTCCAGTCCCGCGGCCCGCAGGTCTTCGACGAACCGGGCCCGGACGCCGGCGAACTCGGCGCACCGTTCCTGCATCTGCTTCTCGGCCTCCGGCTCCAGCGCGGCCACCGCGGCCAGCTGGGCCAGCCCGCCGGGGTAATACACCATGTTGGTCATCCGGGCCTGCTGGGCGATGGCCGCTGCCACGATCGCGTAGCCGACCCGCAGGGTGGCCAGGCCGTAGGCTTTGGAGAAGGTGCGCAGCACGCACACGTTGTCCCGGCCGGCCCGCAACTGCATGCCGTCGGCGGCGTCCGGGTCGGTGACGAACTCCCGGTAGGCCTCGTCCAGGAACACCGGCACGTCTGCCGGCACCCGGTCCAGGAAGGCGGTCAGCTCGTCGCGGCCGACCACCGAACCGGTCGGGTTGTTCGGGTTGCAGACCAGCACGCACCGGGTGTTGTCGGTGATCGCCGCGGCCATCGCGTCCAGGTCGAGACCGTAGCCGGCCATCGGCACCGGAACCGGCCGGCAGTAGGTGTTCATCACCATCAGCGGGTAGGCCTCGAACGACAGCGCCGGGTACACCACCTCGGTGCGCTCCGGCCCGAGCGAGGCGATCAGGTTCTGGGTGAGGCCGGCCGAGCCCGGGCCGACCAGCACCTCGGCCGGCGACACGCCGTAGTGGCCAGCCAGCGCGGCGACCAGCTCGGCCGCGGTGTGCGAGGGATAGCGGTGTAGCTGCGCCGCGCCCTGCTCGACGGCCGCCCGCACGCTGGGCAGTGGGCCGAACCGGGACTCGTTCATCGACATGTCGTGCAGGTCCGTCACATAGGTCGTCGGACGGGTCATCGACCGGACTCCTCACTTACGGCGGGGCTGACTGCAGGGCCGGGGACGGAGCCGGCGGTCTCGTCGGCCTGCTCGGTCTTTTCCGAGTACAGCCCCAGCGCGCGCAGCGCCAGGCCCCGGGTAATGGCGCCGTTGGGGTAGTACATGTGGTGGCGGATGTAGGCACAGATCCGGCTCGGCTGCCAGCCGCCGGTGGGCAGCTGGGCGTCCACCAGCCAGGACACCGCCCGGCGGGCGGAGTCCGAGGCGGGGTCCAGGCCCGCCTCCAGCAGCGCGTTCAGCGCCCAGGCGGTCTCCTCCACCGAGCTGTCGGAGTCCGCCCCGTCGCCCCACGAACCGTCCGGGCGCTGGGTGCCCGCCAGCCACTGCCGGGCTCGGTCCGCCACCGGCTCACTACCCCGGCCGGCCCGGGCCAGTGCCGCCAGCACCGCCGCGGTGCCGGTGGTGTAGTCGCGGTACCAGAGGTTGTCGAAGGTGCCGTCCGGACGCTGCTGGGTGGCCAGCCAGGCCGCCGCCTTGCCGATCTCGGGACTGTCGGCCGCAAGCCCGGCGTCCAGCAGCGCGACGATCGCCTGGCTGGTGATGGAAGGGCACGGCCCGTCGTTGGCGAGCTTGGTGTTGCGCACCCACAGGCTCCAGGAGCCCCGGCTGTCCTGCCGGTCGCGCAACCACTGCACCCCGGTCCGCAGCACCGGATCGGTGGCCGCACCCGGCAGCCCGGCGAGCGCGGCGACGATCTCGGCGGACTCCAGCGTCACCGGCCAGCCGCGGGCACCGGAGAAGCTCCAGCCGCCCGGCGGGCAGGCCAGCACCGTGAACTCCTGCTGCTGCTGGCAGCGGTGAAACAGCTGCCGGGCCTGCTCCAGCCGTGGGTCACCGGCGTAGCCGGCCGCCACCAGCCCGGTCACCGCGTAGCCGGACCGGGTCAGGTCCAGGTTGCTGACCGCGTCCCAGGAGCCGTCGGGACGCACCGAGCGGCGCAGGTAGCCGGCGCTGGCGGCCACCAGGTCCGGGGCCAGGCCGGCCCGGGCCAGGCTCAGGCACACCAGCGCGGCCGGCCACGGGTCTTCTGAGAAGTCGCCGGTCCGGCCCTCGTGCTCGTAGATCGCGCGCAGCAGCCCGAGCGCCTTGCCCCGGGCCAGCCGCGCGGTCCGGCCGCGCAGCCCCGGGGCCGGGTCGGTGACCGACTGGGCCAGTGCCAGCGCGGCGAACGGCGCGGTGCGGAACCCGATCCGCTCCCGGCGCACCTTGTCGAACAGCACGATCTCTAGCGGCAGCCGGCGCATGTCCGACGGCTGCAGGAACCCCGCCAGCAGGTAGAACGTCTTGCACAGCAGCAGCACCGCCGGATCGGTCACCGCAGTGATGCCGCCAAACTGCTCCAGCCGGGCCCGGCCGGCCGCGATCGCCTCGGTGCTGGCCCCGGGGTCGACGATCTGCAGGGCAGCCGTGGCCACCGCGGTGGCAACCGGCTCGCTGCCGGCACCGAGCACGCCGCCCCAGCCGCCGTCGGGCTGCTGCACCGAGCGCAGCCACCGGCTGCCGCCCGCGATCAGCTCGGCGGAGTTGGCCCGGTCGGCGAACCACAGCGCGGTGATCGCGCCGGCGGTGCCCAGCACCGAGGGCGGCGGGTCGTCGCCGAAGGCGCCGTTGTCGCGCTGCCGGCCGAACAGCTCCTCGGCTCCCAACCGGACGGCGTGCGCGGCCCGCTCGGCCAGCTCAGGCATAGCTATTTCCCTTCGGAACGCTCGGCGGGGTGGCGCCGGCCGGCTCGGGATGCGGCCGGCCGGCACCGAATTCGTACCAGGATCGCAGCATCCGCTGCGACCACCAGGTCAGGGCCAGCGCGGGCACCAGCAGCAGCACCGCCGGCAGCGCGCCCAGTCCCAGGCCGAGGACCGCCGCGGCCAGGCACATCCGCTCCAGCACCAGCAGCTCGTGGGCGCGCAGCGCGTCCCGGGCGGCGAGCTCGCCGGCCCGCAGCAGCGGCAGCACGGCGGACAGGCCCACCGCCGCCACCCCGGCCAGCGCCAGCAGGAACCAGCCGGTCCGGCCGGCGGGGGCGGCCAGCCCACCCCAGCCGGCTGCGGCCAGGGTGGCCAGGTAGAGCCCGAGGGCGACCCGGGCGCCGGTGCCGGTGCCGTGGGTGACCGGCAGGGTGCGGTACCCGCCGGCCCGGTCGCCGTCGACGTCACGCAGCGTGCCGACCAGGTTCGAGCAGGTGTCGTGCAGCCAGAACGCGGCGACGAACGGCAGCAGCTGCGACCAGCCGAACGGCGGCACGCAGGCTGCCCCGTACAGCAGCGCCAGCGCCCCGAGCGCCCCGCGGACCAGGTTGCCGGCGATCCCGGCGGCCTTGAGCCGCAGGCCGTAGGCGAGCACCGCCGCCACCGCCAGCACCGCGATCAGGCTGGTGCGCCAGCCGGTGAGCACCGCCAGCACCGCCACCGCGGCCATGGCCAGCACCCCGCAGGCCAGCGCCGTCCGGGCCAGCAGCCGGCCGGACGGGATCGGCCGGTGCGGCTTGGCGATGGCGTCGAGGTCGCGGTCGAAGTAGTCGCTGAGGTAGTGCCCGCCGAGCCAGCCCAGGGTGGGCACCGCCCAGGCCGCGACCAGCCGGACGCCCTCGTGCCGGCCCGGGCTCAGGCCCGCGCCGGCCAGGCCCACGAACCCGACGTACCACAGGGTGTAGAGCCGCCAGGTCTGCAGGTGCGCGGTCGCCCGGGTACGCAGCCGGCTCACCGTAGCCGACCGGGAGGCCGAAGTACGCAAGTGCTGGTCATGGCCGGGTGGTGACCGCCCACTGGACGATCCCGGTGAGCAGGTCCACGCTCTGCGACGGGGGCAGCTCGGACAGCTCGTCCAACGCCAGCCGGCCGTATTCGGTGGCGTGGTCCTGGCAGCCCTGCAGCGCGCCGGTGGCCATCAGCAGCGAGCGGAACTCGTCGAACTCGGCCGGCTCGGCCGACCGGCGGGCCAGGGCTGCGGCCAGCGCCAGCCGGGTGTCGGCGTCGGACGTCTGGTAGGCCATCAGCACCGGCAGGGTCGGCCGGCCGTTGGCCAGGTCGCTGCCGGTCGGCTTGTCGGTGTCGTCGGGGTCGGCGAACAGGATCAGGTCGTCGCGGATCTGGAAGGCCACCCCGAGGTAGGAGCCGTAGCGGCCCAGCGCCGCGGCCTGCTCGCTGGTCGCGCCGGCCAGCAGCGCGCCGATCTGGCAGACCGCCCGGAACAGTGCGCCGGTCTTGAGCCGCGCCATCTCCAGGTACAGCGCGGGGTCGGCGGTGATGTCGCCGACCAGCCGGGACTCCAGCATCTGGCCCCGGCACAGGTCCGAGCCGGCCTCGGCCAGCACCGCCACCGACTCCACCACCGCGGGATCGCGCAGCCCCGCCGCCCGGCACTCGGCAAGGCCGGTGAAGGCGGCGAAGATCAGGTGGTCGCCGGCCACGATGGCGTGCGCCAGGCCGTGCGCGACGTGCACGGTGGGACGCCCGCGGCGCAGCAGGTCGCCGTCGATGATGTCGTCGTGGGTCAGGGTGGCTACGTGCAGGTACTCCATGGCCAGCGCCGCGGGCAGCACCTGGCTCGGCTCGCCGCCGACCGCCTCGGCCGCCGTCAGGGTCATCACCGGACGCAGGAACTTGCCGGCCGGCAGCAGCGCGTAGCGCGCGATGCTGTTCAGCTCGTCGGAGTCCGAGGGCCACCGGGCGGCCAGCGCGTCGAAGAGCAGCGCACCGGCGCGGCTGTGCGCCAGGTCGTCGAGCAGGGCGGGTGGAACCCGTCCGGTGATGGTCATGGCCTGATCCCTCCAGCCTGGGGTGTCGACTGCTGGGCCGGCCGGGCTGGCCGCGGGCCGGTCAGCGGGGTGCACATGCGTACTCCAGCAGTACCAGCCCCTGCCGGCCCCGGTAGACGCCGACCGGCACCAGGCCGGCGTCCGCGGCGATCGCGTCGAAGTCCTCTCCGGTCCGCTCCCGCCCGCCCACGGTCACCAGCATCTCCAGGTCGAAGGAGGTGGCGTAGGGCACCTGCGGATCGGTGGGCAGCACCTCGATGACCAGCACCCGGCCGCCAACGCCCGCCGCCTCCGCCATCCGGCGCAGCACCCGGGTGGCCTCGGCGTCCGGCCAGTCGGTGACGGCGCGCGAGATGGTGTAGACGTCCCGGCCGGCCGGCAGCGGGTCGAAGAAGCTGCCGGTGACGATCTCGGTCCGGTCGGTCAGACCGCGCTCGGCGAACAGCTGCCGGGCCACCGCCGGCGAATTGGGCAGGTCCACCAGGGTGCCCCGCAGGTGCGGGTGCCGGCCGAGCAGTTCCGACAGCAGGATGCCGCTGCCGCCGCCGACATCGCAGACCTCGGTGACTGCGCTCCAGTCGTAGAGTTCGGCCACCTGCGGCGAGGTGCGGCTGCCCTGCACCACCATCAGCTCGTCGATGAAGCGGCGGTGCTCCTCGGCGTCCAGGTCCTCCCAGAAGGTCAGGCCGTGCACGACCGGATAGGCCACCTCGCCGGTACGCACCGAGTGCAGCAGGCCGGTGTAGGCCAGGTCCATCCGGCCGCCCATGTTCTCCAGGTCCAGCCAGCGACCCATGCCGGCCGGGCTCCGGTCGAGCAGCTCCCGGCTCACCTCGGTCAGGTCGAAGTGCCCTTTCCCGTCCTCGGTGAACACCCCCTGGTGCACCAGGTAGCGCAGCAGCCGGTCCAGCGCGTCCGGGTCGGCACCCACCGCCGCGGCGATCGCGTTGACGTCGTGGACGCCGGCCGCCAGCTGGTCGGCCACCTGCAGCGAGGCCACCACCCGGATCGCGAACGGGGTCGCCAGGTTGACCATGCTGCGGAGCCGGGTGGCGGCATCTGGCGAGACTGCTGCGTCGGGAGGGGGCACCAGGCGGGCTTTCTGATCGGGGGCGCGATGGCCGGGCGGCTGGCGTGCTGGTACAGCCCCCATCGGCGCATCGTGTTGAATCGTGCGGGTAGCGCAGACACTAGGTCAAGGTCGGAATCGTGCGCTAGCCAACAGGAATAATCATTGCTGATAGTTCATCCGATGCACCAGATGACTGACCGGCGAAGCGCAAGTGTCTGCGACGGGAGTCTGCGGAAAGGGTTCGCGGGAGCATATTTCCAGCGCTGCCGCGCGGTGCTCGCAGGGACCATCGGACCGGGATGCGTCGCGCGAGACCTGCTCGGCCACGTCCGGTCGCCGGTAGCCGGCCGGCGGGCACGGCCGCGCGGCCAGCGGGGACGGTGGGCGGTGGCCGCGCCGGTCTAGAGTGCGGCAGGGCGGTCTGATATCCGGACGGCGGCAGTCGCCCGGACGGCAGAAGGTGGGTCATGACGGAGCTGATCGTGCTGGTGGACGAGGCCGGCACCGTGGTGGGCACCGCCCCGAAGGCGAGCGTGCACCATGCCGACACGCCGCTGCACCTGGCCTTCTCGTCCTATGTCTTCGACCGGCAGGGCCGGTTCCTGCTGACTCGGCGGGCGCTGTCCAAGCAGACCTGGCCGGGTGTCTGGACCAACAGCTGCTGCGGGCACCCGATGCCCGGGGAGTCCTTCCAGCAGGCGCTGCACCGCCGGCTGGACTACGAGCTGGGCCTGTCCGCCGACGAGGTGGTCGAGCTGCTGCCCGACTTCCGCTACCGCGCCGAGCTCGACGGCGTGGTGGAGAACGAGATCTGCCCGGTGTTCGGGGTGCGGGTCGGCAGCGAGCCGGCCCCGCGCCCCACCGAGGTCGAGCAGAGCAGCTGGGTGGACTGGGCGGACGTGCTGGCCGGGCGCACCCCGCCGCTGTCGCCGTGGTGCCTGCTGCAGCTGGAGGCGCTGGCTGGCCATCCCGGCATCGAGCGGCTGCGCCGGCCCGCCTGAGGTCTGCACGAACCCTCTGCGATCGGGACAGCTCAGGACGGCAGCGAGCCGACCAGCTCGTCGGCGGCGGCGTACGGGTCCAGCTGGCCGGCCGCCACCCGGCCGGCCAGCTCGGTCAGGGCCGCCGCGCCGTGGATCTCGGAGAACCGCCGGCGCACCGTCTCCACCGCGATCGCCTCGATCTCGGCACCGGCCCGGGCCTGCCGGCGGCGCGGCAGCTCACCGGTGGCCGTCATCCAGTTCCAGTGCTTGTCGAGGGCGGCCACCAGGTCGTCCACCCCCTCGGCGCGGGCGGCCACCGTCTTGACGATCGGCGGGCGCCAGGCGCCGGCCGTCGAGTGCTTGCCGCCCAGCGACAGCATGTAGCGCAGGTCGCGCGCGACCTGATCGGCGCCGTCCCGGTCGGCCTTGTTCACCACGAACACGTCGGCGATCTCGAGGATGCCGGCCTTGGCCGCCTGGATGCCGTCCCCCATGCCCGGCGCCAGCAGCACCACCGTGGTGTCGGCCAGCTGCACCACCTCGACCTCGGACTGGCCGACCCCGACCGTCTCGATCAGCACCACGTCGCAGCCCACCGCGTCCAGTACCCGCAGCGCCTGGGGCGCGGCGGCGGCCAGCCCGCCGAGGTGCCCGCGGGTGGCCATCGAGCGGATGAACACCCCCGGGTCGGTGGCGTGGTCCTGCATCCGCACCCGGTCGCCGAGCAGCGCGCCACCGGAGAACGGCGAGGACGGGTCCACCGCCAGGATCGCGACCCGCTTGCCGGCCGCGCGCAGCGCGCCGACCAGCGCCGAGGTGGAGGTCGACTTGCCGACTCCGGGCGAGCCGGTGATGCCCACCACCCGGGCATGGCCGGTGAAGGGCATCAACCGCTCGGCGACCTCGCGCAGCGCCGGCGAGCCGTCCTCGACCAGGGAGATCAGCCTGGCCACCGACCGCGGATCGGCGTTCCTGGCCCGCTCCACCAGTCCGGCGATGTCGGCCTTCGCGCCGCGCAGGGTGGCCCGTCCGGAGACCACCGATCAGGCCGCGGGGTGCTGGCTGCCCTCGCTCCGGGTGCCCGCGGTGGGTGGCACGCGCAGGATCAGGGCGTCGCCCTGCCCGCCGCCGCCGCACAGCGCCGCCACGCCGGTCCCGCCGCCGCGGCGCTGCAGCTCCAGCGCCAGGTGCAGGGCGATCCGGGCGCCGGACATCCCGATCGGGTGGCCGATGGCGATCGCGCCGCCGTTGACGTTGACGATGTCGGCCGGCACGCCCAGCTCCTTGACCGAGGCCAGGCCCACCGCGGCGAACGCCTCGTTGATCTCGATCAGGTCCAGGTCGGACACGCTGATGCCCTCCTTGGCCACCGCCGCCCGGATCGCGTTGGCAGGCTGGTGCTGCAGGCTCGAGTCGGGACCGGCGACCACGCCGTGCGCGCCGATCTCGGCCAGCCAGCTCAGGCCCAGCTCCTCGGCCTTGGCCTTGCTCATCACCACCACCGCCGCGGCGCCGTCGGAGATCGGCGAGGCCGAGCCCGCGGTGATGGTGCCGTCCGGACGGAAGGCCGGCCGCAGCCGGGCCAGCACCTCGACGCTGGTGTCACCACGCACGCCCTCGTCGGTGCGGAACTCCAGCGGCTCGCCCTTGCGCTGCGGGATCGAGACCGGCACCACCTCGTCGTCGAAGATGCCGTTCTTCCAGCCCTCGGCGGCCAGCTGGTGGCTGCGCGCGGCGAAGGCGTCCTGCTCGGCCCGGCTGAACTCCTGGTCACCGGTGTTGGCGGCCTCGGTCAGCGCGCCCATCGCCTGGGTGGTGAGCACGTCCCACAGGCCGTCGTAGGCCATGTGGTCGGTCATCTCGACGGTGCCGTACTTGAAGCCCTCGCGGGACTTGGGCAGCAGGTGCGGCGCCTGGCTCATCGACTCCTGGCCGCCGGCCACCACCACCTCGAACTCGCCGGCCCGGATCAGCTGGTCGGCCAGTGCGATGGCGTCGATGCCGGACAGGCACACCTTGTTGATGGTCAGCGCCGGGACGCTCAGCGGGATGCCGGCCTTGTGGGCGGCCTGCCGGGCCGGGATCTGGCCGGCGCCGGCGGTGAGCACCTGGCCCATGATCACGTACTGCACCTGCTCCGGGGCGACGCCCGCGCGCTCCAGCGCGGCCTTGATGGCCAGCCCGCCGAGGTCGGTGCCGGAGAAGTCCTTGAGGGAGCCGAGCAGTTTGCCGACCGGGGTGCGGGCACCGGCGACGATCACCGAGGTGGTTGCTGACATGTGGCCTCCTACAGCTTCGGCGGGCGGTGCCGGCTCGGGTTCCCGAGCTGCCGCGGTACTAGCTGCCAGGATATCGACCCGGCCGGCCGCTGACAGCCGCTGCCGGGCCGGTCGCGCTATGAACCGTGCCACCCCGGGGCGGTTCGCCTTCTCCGCCGCCCGGCCCAGGGCGCACCATGAGCCATGACCATCCTGCGGATCGACCATGTCGGAATCGCCGTCGCCGACCTCGACGCGGCGATCGCCTTCTACCGGGACACCTTCGGCATCGTGAGCGTGCACGAGGAGGTTAACGCCGAGCAGGGCGTCCGGGAGGCGATGCTGGCCGTCGGCGACGGCAGCAGCCGGATCCAGTTGCTGGCGCCGCTGAATGCCGACTCCACCATCGCGAAGTTCCTGGACCGCAACGGCCCCGGCCTGCAGCAGCTGGCCTACACCGTCGACGACGTGGCGGCGACCTCGGCCGAGCTGCGCGAGCGCGGGCTGCGGCTGCTCTACGACGAGCCCCGGCGCGGCACCGCGGGCTCGAAGATCAACTTCGTGCATCCCAAGGACGCCGGCGGCGTGCTGATCGAGCTGGTGGAGCCGGCCCGGTAGTCCGGTGACACGCCGGCCGGTGTGCAACCGGTCACCCCATCCGGCGTGAAAGCGCTACCCGTCAGTAACCTCCTCTACCGAACGTCACAGCCTGCAACGCCGCAGCCTGCGTCGATGGGGAGGACATCCGCCGTGGACCAGATCCGTGCCGCCGTCAACGAGGCCAGTACCGACGCCCTGACAGGACTCGCCGGGCTGGCGGTTCCCGACAGCTACCGCGGCGTGGTGGTGCGCGCCGACGAGGCGGGGATGTTCGCCGGGCTCGCCACCCGGGACAAGGACCCGCGCAAGTCGCTGCACCTGCAGGAGGTGCCCACCCCGGAGGTGGGGCCCGGCGAGGCGCTGATCGCGGTGCTGGCCAGCGCCATCAACTACAACACCGTGTGGACCTCGATCTTCGAGCCGGTGTCGACGTTCGAGTTCCTCAAGCGCTACGGCCGCAGCTCCGAGCTCGCCCGCAAGCACGACCAGCCCTACCACGTGGTCGGCTCGGACCTGGCCGGCGTGGTGCTGCGGACCGGTCCGGGGGTATCCCGCTGGCAGGTCGGCGACCGGGTGGTGGCGCACTGCCTGTCGGTGGAGCTGGAGGAGCCGCAGGGCCACGACGACACCATGCTCGACCCGCAGCAGCGGATCTGGGGCTTCGAGACCAACTTCGGCGGGCTGGCCGAGCTCGCCCTGGTCAAGTCCAACCAGCTGATGCCCAAGCCCGAGCACCTGACCTGGGAGGAGGCCGCCTCCCCCGGCCTGGTCAACTCCACCGCCTACCGGCAGCTGGTCAGCCACAACGGCGCCAACCTCAAGCAGGGCGACATCGTGCTGATCTGGGGCGCCTCCGGGGGGCTGGGCGGCTATGCCACCCAGTACGCGCTCAACGGCGGCGCGATCCCGGTCTGCGTGGTCTCCTCGCCGGACAAGGCGGAGCTGTGCCGCCGGATGGGCGCCGAGCTGATCATCGACCGGTCGGCCGAGGGCTACCGGTTCTGGAAGGACGAACACACCCAGGACCCGTCGGAGTGGAAGCGGCTGGGCGCCCGAATCCGGGAGCTGACCGGCGGCGACGACCCCGACATCGTCTTCGAGCACCCCGGCCGGGAGACCTTCGGCGCCTCGGTCTACGTGGTGCGCCGGGGCGGCACCGTGGTCACCTGTGCCTCCACGTCGGGCTTCCTGCACGAGTACGACAACCGCTACCTGTGGATGAACCTCAAGCGGATCGTCGGCACCCACTTCGCCAACTACCGCGAGTCCTGGGAGGCCAACCGGCTGATCGCCCGGGGCGCCATCCACCCGACGCTGTCGCGCGCCTACCCGCTGGCCGAGACCGGCCAGGCGGCCTACGACGTGCACCGCAACAGCCACCAGGGCAAGGTCGGGGTGCTGTGCCTGGCCGAGGCCGAGGGGCAGGGCGTCACCGCACCCGAACTGCGCGCGAAGCACCTGGACGCGATCAACCGGTTCCGCAACGCCTGAGCGGTTTGCCCCTCCGAACTCCCGGACTCCACGCTCGGTAACCGGAACGGATACGCTGCGCGGCAGCTACGCCGGGGCCCGGCATGCAACCATGGTGGCATGGCAGCAGAAGACAACAGCACCGAGCTCCTGCCGTTGATCGACGAGGACGAGCCGATCTTCGATGTCGGCATCCGCGGCTACGACAAGCGCCAGGTGGACGGCTATGTGTCCCGGGCCGAGGCCCAGATCGCGGAGCTGAAGGCCGCCCGCGACGCCGCCCTGGCCACCAGCGCCGACCGGGCCGCGCAACTGGCCAGCCGCGAGGCCTACATCGAGTCGCTCAAGCAACAGGCCGCCAAGGCGGCCGAGGCACCGAGCCCGGTGGTGCACGTCTCGGACCGGATCCGGGAGATGCTGCAGCTGGCCACCGACGAGGCCGAGCAGACCCGGCAGGCCGCCGAGGAGGAGGCGGCCGGCATCCGGCGGGCCGCCGAGGAAGAGGCCGACCGGGTGCTGTCGGCCGCCCGGGCGGATGCCGAGGGGGTCCGGGCCGAGGCCGCCGCCGCCCAGCAGCGGCTCACCGCCGCGGCCAGCCAGCGCTCGGCGGAGGCCGACCAGAAGCTGGCCCAGGCCCGGATCGAGGCCAACCGGATCCTGGATCAGGCCACCGCGGAGCTGGACAAGGCGCAGGCCGCGGCGGCGAGCATCGCCGAGGCGGCCGCCGCCGAGCGCACCCGGCTCGACGACGAGGCGGCCGCGGCCCGGGCGATGGCCGAACGGGCCTCCGCCGAGCGGCTGCGCACCGCCGAGGAGGACTTCGAGATCACCCTGCGAGCCCGGCGCACCGCCGCCGAGCGGCAGGCCCAGCTCGACCACCAGGCAGCCCGCGACACCGCCGAGCAGATCGTTGCCGAGGCCCACCGGCGGGCCGAGGCGCTCGCGGCCGAGCGGCAGCGGACCTACCAGCAGCTGGTGGCCCTGCACGAGCGGCTCGGCGGCGTTCTGTCCGACACCGCGCCCGACACCGCGCCCTCGTGACCGAGTCGGCTCTGCCGTCCACCGCTGAGCCGGCCCCGCCCGGTGCCGGACCGGTCCCGCCGTCCCCCGCCGAGCCGGCTCTCCCGCCGGCCGAGCCGGACCAGGCCGCCGCCGAGCCGGTCCCGTCCGGCGCCGGGCTGGTCCTGCCGTCCGCGTCGGGGCCGGCGTCCGCGTGGGGCGCAGTGCCGCCGGCTGCCGAGCAGTCCCTGCAGCAGCAGCTGACCGGCCGCCCCCGGCGCGGGTTTGCCACCTACTCCCCGTTCCGGCTCGGCCTCACCGCCGCGATCGGCTTTGGCCTGGCCTACCTGCTGTTCCGGGCGCTGGAGCACGGCAAGGACACCTTGGTGCTGCTGGGGCTGTCGCTGTTCCTGGCGGCCGGCCTGGACCCGGCGGTGCGCCGGATCGAGGCCGCCGGGCTCAAGCGCGGCCCGTCGGTGGCCATCGTGTTCGTCGGCACGCTGGTGTTCCTGACCGGGATGTGCCTGGCCGTCGTCCCGCCGCTGGTCGACCAGACCGCCACTTTCCTGCATCACCTGCCCGGCTACGTCACCGACCTGCAGCACAACCGCCGGGTCGCCGAGCTGGACCGCCGGTTCGGCCTGCTGGACTCGGTGCAACACCGGCTGGAGGGCTCGGCCGTCATCCAGCAGGTCGCGGGCAACCTGCTCAGCGTCGGCAGCACGGTGGCCTCGACCATCTTCGAGGTCTTCACGGTGGCCATCCTCACGCTGTACTTCCTGGCCTACCTGCGCGACATCACCGCCTTCGCCTACCGGCTGACGCCGGCCTCCCGGCGGCCCCGGGTCAGCCGGATCGGGGACAAGATCGTGGCCCAGATCGGGGCCTACGTGGTGGGCACCGTAACCCTGGCGCTGGTGCGCGGCGCCGTCACCGCGGTGTTCCTGTGGATCGTCGGGGTGCCCTACCCGTTCGCGCTGGCCTTCATTGCGGCAGTGCTGGACCTGGCCCCGGTGCTGGGCACCGCGCTCGGCGCGCTGGTGGTCTCCACCGTCGTGCTGCTGGAGTCGGTGCCGACCGGCATCGGGGTGATCGGCTTCTTCATCGCCTACGAGGCGGTGGCCCGGATGCTGCTGCTGCCCCGGGTGCTGGACCGGTCGGTCCGGATCAGCCCGGCCGGCGCGCTGGTCGGAGCCCTGGTCGGCTACACGGTGCTGGGCGTGATCGGTTTCCTGATCTCGATCCCGCTGGTCGCGGTGCTCACCCTGATCATGCGCGAGGTGGTGCTGCCCCGGCAGGCCAGCCGCTGAGCCGCTCAGCCGTAGCGGGGGGCGTTGCGGCTGCGCTCGATGCCCGGCGCCCGGCGGTCGCGGGCCTGCCAGCAGGCTGTGTGCCAGTGCCGGCGGTCGGTGGCGTCGAGGTCGTCGGCGGGCCAGGCCACCACGTGCCCGACACCGGCGGGCAGCAGCTGGTCACAGCCCGGGCAGCGGTACGGCCCGCCACCAGTGCCGGCCACCGGGCGGACCCGGTAGGCCGTTCCGCGCCAGCTCTCGGCGCGCTCGCCGGTCTCGGTGGCCAGCGGCCGGGCCGGCCGGTTCCACTTCGACTGCCGCCTGCTGGGCATGTCAGCCGGCCAACGCCTGGACCACCCGGGACGGGCTGGGCCGGCCGAGCTGGCGTGCCATCCAGGCGCTGGTCTCGACCAGCTTGGCCAGGTCCACCCCGGTCTCGATGCCCAGCCCCGCCAGCTGCCACAGCAGGTCCTCGGTGGCCAGGTTGCCGGTCGCGCTCTCGGCGTACGGACAGCCGCCCAGCCCGCCGGCCGACGCGTCCACGATCCGCACGCCGGCCTGCAGTGCGGCCAGCGTGTTGGCCAGCGCCTGGCCGTAGGTGTCGTGGAAGTGCACCGCCACGGTGTCGGGGCCGATGCCGGCCTCGGCAAGCAGCCGCAACAGCGCCCGGACCTGGCCCGGGGTGGCCACCCCGATGGTGTCCCCCAGGCTGATCTCGGTGCAACCGAGGCCGACCAGGTCGGTGGCGGCGCGCACCACCTGCGGCAGCGGCACCCGCCCCTCCCACGGGTCGCCGAAGCACATCGACAGGTACCCGCGTACCCGCAGGCCGCGGTCGCGGGCCCCGGCCACCACCGGGGCGAACATCTGCAGGGCCTCAGCCATGGTCCGGTTCAGGTTGCGCCGGGCGAAGGTCTCGGTGGCGCTGGCGAAGATCGCGATCTCGGTGACGCCGGCGTCCAGCGCCCGGTCCAGCCCGCGGGCGTTGGGCACCAGCACCGGGTAGCGCACTCCCGGACGCCGGTCCAGCCGGGCGACCAGCTGCTCGGCGTCGGCCAGCTGGGGAACCCAGGACGGGTGCACGAAGCTGGTCACCTCGATCAGCTGGTGGCCGGCGTCGGCCAGCCGCTCGATGAACTCGAGCTTGACCTCCAGCGGCACGATCGCCGACTCGTTCTGCAGCCCGTCGCGCGGGCCGACCTCGCAGATGGTCACCCGGGCCGGCAGCGCGTCCAGTTCCACCACGTCGGGCAGCCCGTCGGCGACCATCGCCCTTCTCCCTTCTGACAACTCCAGCCGGCTCGACCGATGCAACGCCCGGACCGAGAAGAACCTTTCAGGTGTACTCGCGGAAACCCTTGCCGGACTTGCGGCCCAGCCGGCCGGCGGTGACCAGGTGTTCCAGCAGCGGGGCCGGCGCGAAGCCGGGCTCACGGAACTCCGTGTAGAGCATCCGCTGGATGGCCAGTGCCACGTCCAGGCCCACCACGTCGAGCAGCTCGAACGGGCCCATCGGGTAGCCGCAGCCGACCTTCATGGCCGAATCGATGTCGTCGGTGGTGGCGTAGTGCGCCTGCAGCATCTTCACCGCGTCGTTGAGGTACGGAAACAGCAGGGCGTTGACGATGAAGCCGGCCCGGTCGCCGCAGCGCACCGGATGCTTGCCCAGCCGGGTGCACACCGCCAGCGCGGTGGCCTCCACGTCGGGGGCGGTGGCCACCGTGCTGACCACCTCGACCAGCGACATCACCGGCGCCGGGTTGAAGAAGTGCAGCCCGATCACCTCGCTCTGCCGCCCGGTGGCCGCCGCGCACGCGATCACCGGCAGCGAGGAGGTGGTGGTGGCCAGCACCGCGCCCGGCCGGCAGATCCCGTCCAGGTTGGCGAACAGCGCCTGCTTGACCGAGAGGTCCTCGACCACCGCCTCGACGACCAGGTCCATCGGGGCCAGGTCGTCCAGCCGGACCGACCCGGTCAGCCGGCCGGCCGCCTCGTCGCGCTCGGAGGCGGTCAGCTTGCCGCGCTGCACGCCCTTGTCCAGCGAGCGCCGGACCGCGTTCTGGGCGGCCTGCAGCTTCTGCTCCGAGCGGGCGACGAAGGTGACGTCGTAGCCGGCCCGGGCGAACACCTCGATGATGCCGATCGCCATGGTGCCCGAGCCCACCACGCCGACCCGCTGCACCGGGCGGGCGCCGCCGTTGTCCGGCTGCTCAGCCGGGGTGCTGGCGTCGGCCACCACCTTCGGCGAGTCCGGCCCGTCATAGGTGTAGAAGCCGCGGCCCACCTTGCGGCCGAGCAGGCCGGCGGTGATCAGGTGCTTGAAGATCGGGGTCGGGGCGTGCAGCCGCTCCCGCGACTGCTTGTACATGGTGTCGAGGATCTCGTAGGCGGTGTCCAGGCCGATCAGGTCCAGCAGCGCCAGCGGGCCCATCGGCAGGCCGCAGCCCAGCTTCATCGCGGCGTCGATGTCCTCGCGGCTGGCGTAGCGCTCGGAGTACATCGCGGCGGCGTGGTTGAGGTAGCCGAACAGCAGCGCGTTGGCGATGAAGCCGGCCCGATCGCCGATGGTGACGTCGGTCTTGCCGAGCGAGGCCACGAACGCCTCGATGTCGGCCACCACGTCCGGCTCGGTGACCACGCTGCGCACCACCTCGACCAGCCTCATCACCGGGGCGGGGTTGAAGAAGTGCATGCCGACGACCTTGCCGGGACGCGTGGTGGCCACCGCGATCTCGGTGACCGACAGCGAGGAGGTGTTGGTGGCCAGGATCGTCTCGGGCCCGCAGATCTCGTCCAGCGCGGTGAAGATGGCCCGCTTGAGGGCGAGCTGCTCGGGCACCGCCTCGATGACCAGGTCGACGTCGGCCATCGCCTTGAGCTCGGTGTCGAAGCTGATCCGGCCCAGCAGCTCGGCCTGCTCGGACTCGGCCAGCTTGCCGCGGGCCACCGCCCGGCCGGTGGAGTGCTCGATGTGGCCCCGGCCGCGGGTCACCGCGGCCTGGTCGCGATCGACCGCCACCACCTGCAGGCCGTTGCGGGCGAACACCTCGGCGATGCCCGCACCCATGGTGCCCAGGCCCACCACGCCCACCCGGCTGAATGTCCGCGCCACTGCTGGCCTCCTCGAAGCTTTGTCGGGCGCGCTCGGGTTTCGTCATAGGGCTCGACCGTCCGGACGAGGCGATCCCTATGACAGTCGAGCGGTGGCCCGCTGTCGGCCCACGGTAACCTCCCGGCCCGACCGGACGCACCGGGGAGGTGGGTGAAGTCTCACGCGCCGGCGGAGGTCAGCGCCTGCCCCAGCGCAGCCGGGCCAGCCCGCGCAGCTGCCGGACCGAGCGGTCCGGGCGGGCGAAGGTGGCGATCCTGAGCGGGATGTCGAACAGCTGGGCGGTGACCGCCCGGGACCGGGCGAACTCGCGCAGGCCGTCCGGGCCGTGGATGCGGCCGAAGCCGGACTCGCCGCTGCCGCCCCACGGCAGCCCCGGCACCGAGGCATAGGTCAGCACCGAGTTGATGCTGACCATGCCGGCGGTCAGCCGGCTGGCCAGCTGGCGCCCGTGCCGGCGGCTGAACACCGAGGCGCCCAGGCCGTAGCCGCCCGAGTTGGCCGCCTCGACCGCCTCGTCCAGGTCGGCCACCTTGCTGATCACCACCACCGGGCCGAAGGTCTCCTCGGTGACGGCGGGCTCGTCGGGCGGCACGTCGACCAGCACCACCGGCTCGACCCAGGGCGCCCGCACCGAGTCCGGCCCGCCGACCAGCGCCCGGCCGCCGTGCTCGAGCGCCTGCCGGACGTGGGAGGAGATCACCTCCAGCTGGCCCGGCATGGTGATCGCGCCGTAGTGCGCCGCCGCGCCATGCTCCGGCCCGGTGCGCAGGCCGGCCGCGGCCGCGCTGACCCGGTCGAGGAACTCCTGGTAGACCGGCGCCTCGACATAGACCCGCTCCACCCCGGCGCAGGTCTGGCCGGCGTTGTACATCGACCCCCAGACCGCCTGCTCGGCGGCCCGGGGCAGGTCGGCGTCGGCGGCCACGATCAGGGCGTCCTTGCCGCCGCACTCGATCACGCACGGGGTCAGGGTGGCCGCGCACCCGGCCATCACCTTCCGGCCGGTGGCCGCGGAGCCGGTGAAGGCCAGCTTGTCCACCCCGGCCTGGTACAGCGCGGCGCCGGTCTCGCCGAAGCCGGTGACCAACTGGAAAACCGGCTGCTCGGGGACTGCTTCGGCGAACGTGTCTACCAGCCAGCGGCCGACCGCCGGGGTGTACTCGCTGGGCTTGAACACCACCGCGTTGCCGGCCGCCAGCGCGTAGGAGATCGAGCCCATCGGAGTGTGCACCGGGTAGTTCCACGGCCCGATCACCCCGACCACGCCGTAGGGCAGGTACTCCACGAACGCCGAATGGTTGACCGCCAGCAGGCCGGGATTGACCCGGCGCCGGCGCAGCACCTTCGCGGCGTTGCGGGCCGCCCAGGCCAGGTGCGCGATGGCGATGGTCACCTCGACCGCGGCGTCGTCGACCGGCTTGCCGTTCTCCCGCGCGATCAAGCCGGCCAGCTCGTCGGTGCGGCGCACCAGCTGCACCCGCCAGGCGTCCAGCCGGGCCCGGCGTCCGGCGGCGCCGAGTTGCGCCCACCAGGCGGCGGCCTGCCGGGCCCGCTCGACGGCGGCGGCCACGTCTTCGGCGGTGTGCACCTCGAAGCTCGCGATCGGCTCGCCGGTCGCCGGGTTGACCGAGTCGAACCGCTGCCGGTCGGTGGGTAGCGAAACCGAACTGCCGGACTGCTCCGAGACGGCGATCATGCCCGCGAGGTTACTGGCCGGTAGCTCAGCCCGCTATACAAGTCATGCCCGACACGTCATGCCCGCCGCGCTCAGAACAGCCGCTGGGACGGGTCGTCCACCCCGCGCAGCAGGTCGTAGTCCAGCACCAGGCACTCGATGCCCCGGTCCAGAGCCAGCACCCGGGCCTGCGGCTTGATCTCCTGCGCGGCGAACACCCCGCGGACCGGGGCCAGCAGCGGGTCCCGGTTGAGCAGTTCCAGGTAGCGGGTCAGCTGCTCCACGCCGTCGATGTCGCCGCGCCGCTTGATCTCCACCGCCACCGACACCCCGGAGGCATCCCGGGCCATGATGTCGACCGGGCCGATCGCGGTCGGGAACTCCCGCCGGACCAGCCGGTAACCGGGGCCCAGGGTCTCGATCTGCTCGGCCAGCAGCACCTGCAGGTGCGCCTCGACGCCGTCCTTGACCAGCCCCGGGTCGACCCCGAGAGCGTGTTGCGAGTCGTGCAGCACCTCTTCGACGGTGATCAGCAGCTGGTCGCCGGTCTTGTTGGTGACCGTCCAGAGGGCTTCCCCGCCGGGCAGCTCGGACTCCACCAGCGTGCACGGCGGCGACATCCAGTTCAGCGGCTTGTAGGACCCGCCGTCGGAGTGCACCAGCACCGAGCCGTCGGCCTTGACCATCAGCAGCCGCGGCGCCATCGGCAGGTGCGCGGTCAGCCGTCCGACGTAGTCGACTCTGCAACGAGCGATCACCAGGCGCACGCTGGGCAGCATAGGGCGAGCGCGCCGACGCCCCCGCCCTGGGCCAGATCGTCCAGGGCTCAGACCAGCTCGTCCGCCGCCAGCCCCTGGGCCTCCCGGACGGCGTCCAGCACCTCGCCGAGCACCGCGGTCAGCTCGAAGTCCTTGGCGGTGAACACCCGGGCCACCCCCAGCTCGCGCAGCCGGGCGGCGTCGGCGTCCGGAATGATGCCGCCGACCACCAGCGGGACGTCGTCGAGCCCCGCCGCCCGCATGCCGTCCAGCACCTCCGGGACCACCGACAGGTGCGAGCCGGACAGCACCGACAGGCCCACCACCGCGACGTCCTCCTCCACCGCCGAGGCGACGATCTGTGCGGGCGTCAGCCGGATGCCGGAGTACACCACTTCGAAGCCGGCGTCCCGGGCCCGCACGGCGATCTGCTCGGCACCGTTGGAGTGCCCGTCCAGGCCCGGCTTGCCGACCAGGAACCGCAACCGGCCGCCGAGCTCGGCACCGGTCTCGGCGACCCGGCGGCGCAGCTCGGTGAGCGCGGAATCGGCCGGGCCCACCCCGGCGGCACCGGCGGCCGACACCCCGGTCGGCGCCCGGTACTCGCCGAACACCTCGCGCAGCGCGCCGGCCCACTCCCCCGTGGTGACGCCGGCCCGGGCGCACCGCAGGGTGGCCGGCATCAGGTTGGCGTCGGTGGCCGCCACCGCCTTCAGCTCGGCGAGGCTGGCCGCCACCTCGGCGGCGTCCCGGCCCGCCCGCCAGGCCCGCACCGCGGCCGCGGCGGCCGCCTCCACGCCGGCGTCGACGGTCAGGATCGAGCTGTCGATGTCGGCGGTCAGCGGGTTCGGCTCGGTCTCGGTGAACCGGTTGACCCCGACCACCACGTCCTCGCCGGTCTCGATCCGGCGCCGCCGCTCGGCCAGCGAGGCGACCAGCGCGGCCTTGAGATAGCCGGACTCCACCGCGGCCACCGCGCCGCCGGCCTCCAGCACCCGGGCGATCTCGGCCCGGGCGCCGTCGGCGATCTCGGCCACCTTGGCCTCGACCACCTCCGACCCGGTGAACAGGTCGTCGTACTCCAGCAGGTCGGTCTCGTAGGCCAGCACCTGCTGCATCCGCAGCGACCACTGCTGGTCCCACGGCCGGGGCAGGCCGAGCGCCTCGTTCCAGGCCGGCAGCTGCACGGCCCGGGCCCGGGCGTCCTTGGACAGCGTCACCCCGAGCATCTCCAGCAGGATCCGGGTCACGTTGTTCTCTGGCTGCGCCTCGGTCAGGCCGAGCGAGTTGACCTGCACCCCGTAGCGGAACCGCCGCTGGCGCGGGTCGGAGACGCCGTACCGCTCGGTGGTGATCTCGTCCCACAGCCGGCCGAAGGCGCGCATCTTGCACAGCTCCTCGACGAAGCGCACCCCGGCGTTGACGAAGAACGACATCCGCGCCACCACCTCGCCGAACCGCTCGGGCGGGATCTGGCCGGACGCGCGCACCGAGTCCAGCACCGCGATGGCGGTGCACAGCGCGTAGGCGACCTCCTGCACTGGCGTGGCACCGGCCTCCTGCAGGTGGTAGCTGCAGATGTTGATCGGGTTCCACCGCGGCACCTCGGCCACCGTGTAGGCGATCAGGTCGGTGATCAGCCGCAGCGACTCGGCCGGCGGGAAGATGAAGGTGCCGCGCGACAGGTACTCCTTGACGATGTCGTTCTGGGTGGTGCCGGCCAGCCGGGCCCGCACCTCCTCGGCCGGCACGCCTGTCGCGGAAGCCTGCTCCTCGGCCACCACCAGGTACAGCGCCAGCAGCCACATGGCCGGGGCGTTGATGGTCATCGAGGTGTTCATGTCGGCCAGCGGGATGCCGTCGAACAGCGCCCGCAGGTCGCCGAGGTGGGCGATCGGCACCCCGACCTTGCCGACTTCGCCGCGGGCCAGCTCGGCGTCCGGGTCGTAGCCGGTCTGGGTGGGCAGGTCGAAGGCGACCGACAGCCCGGTCTGGCCCTTGGCCAGGTTGCGCCGGTACAGCGCGTTGGACTCCTGCGGGCTGGAGTGCCCGGCGTAGGTGCGCATCACCCACGGCGTGCTCCGCTCGGCCATCGCACGCTCCTGATCATGGAAACGGGTCTGGTAAGGCCGAGTCTGGCACGCCCGCTACCGGCGAGTAGGGCGATGTGGCTCAGTTCGCACAGCGCCGGAGCAGCCCGGACGGCAGGGAACGCAGCCCGGACGGCCGGGAACGCGTCAGTAGCTGTAGAAGCCCTGCCCGGTCTTGCGGCCCAGGTCGCCGGCCACCACCATCCGCGACAGCAGTTCCGGCGGGGCGAACTTGCCGTCCCGGGTGTCGTTGTAGATGTTGGTGGTGGCGTTGCGCATGATGTCGATGCCGGTCAGGTCCAGGGTGGCCAGCGGCCCCATGGCGTGACCGAAGCCCAGCTTGCAGGCGGTGTCGATGTCCTCGGCGGTGGCCACCCCGGTCTCCAGCAGCCGGACCGCCTCGTTGGCCAGCGCCGCGATCAGCCGGGTGGTGACGAAGCCGGCGACGTCGCGGTTGACCACGATGCAGGTCTTGCCGATCTGCTCGGCGAAGGCGCGGGCCCGGGCCAGGGTGTCGTCGGAGGTCTTGTAGCCGCGGACCAGCTCGCACAGCGCCATCATCGGCACCGGCGAGAAGAAGTGGGTGCCGACCACCGACTCCGGACGCCGGGTGGCTGCCGCCAGCTGGCTGATCGGGATCGCGGAGGTGTTGGAGGCCAGCACCGCGCCGTCCTTGCACAGCCCGTCCAGGGTGGTGAAGATCCCGTGCTTGACGTCGAGGCTCTCGAACACCGCCTCGATGACGATGTCGGCCTCGGCGGCAGCGCCCAGGTCGGTGGACAGCGTTATCCGCTCCAGCGCGGCCTGCGCGTCGGACTCGGCCAGCTTGTCCTTGGAGACGAACTTGGCCAGTGACTTCTCGATGCCGTCCTTGCCGCGGTTCAGGGCCACCTCGGTGACGTCGGTTAGCACCACCGGCAGCCCGGCCACCGCCGTCACCTGGGCGATCCCCGACCCCATCAGGCCGGCCCCGACGATCGCTACCTGCTGTGTCATGGCGTGTCTCTCCTCGGATCTGTGGAACGGTTCGAACGGGCGAAGGCCTGCGCGCGACGGCCGGCGGGGTTGCTCGCACGATAGCCGCCGGGCCACTCGCGGTGGTTGCCGGGCGGCTGCCATGCTGGCGGGCAGGGCGGGTGATCCGCCTGACGGAGGGCAGGCTGGGCATGGGCTTCGACCTCGGCATCCTGGTGTGGGCGGCCGGCATCCTGGCGGTGCTGATTGTCGTGATGCGCTGGGTGTTCTCCCCGTCCCGGCCGCGTACCGGCCGTCCGGACAGCGGCCCGCAGGCCGACCTCGGCCTGCTCACCGCGGTGCTGTCGCGGGCACCGCGGGCCCAGGTGCTGGCCGGCAAGAACCTGCTGTCCGCGCACGGCCTGCGCTGCTCGGTCTCCCGGCTGGACCGCGACAGCTACGACCTGCTGGTCTTCGGCCGGGACGAGGCCAGGGCTCGCGAGGTGCTGGACGGCTCCGCTCCCAACGCCGGGCAGCGCTAGCCATGGCACCGGTCAGCGTGTCCCGGCTGGACTACGGCTACTTCGTCCGGCCGGCCGCCGAGACCCGAACCGGATCGGTGCGGGTGGAGCCGTGCCTGGGCTACCTGGTGCGCCATCCGGACGGCCTGCTGCTCTTCGACACCGGGATGGGAACCGACCCGGAGGTGGACGAGTGGTACCGGCCGCGGCGCACCGGCGTGGCCGAGGCGCTGGCCGCACTCGGCGTCGGGATCGCCGACATCGACCTGGTCGCCAACTGCCACCTGCACTTCGACCACTGCGGCGGCAACGGGCTGTTCGGGGGCACGCCGATCTACGTGCAGTCCGTGGAGCTGGCCACCGCCCGCACCGAGCCGGACTACACGCTGGCCGCGCTCATCGACACCCCGGACGCGGTCTACCGCGAGGTGAGCGGCGACGGCGAGTTGCTGCCCGGGGTGTTCGTGTGGCCGACGCCCGGCCACACCGCGGGCCACCAGTCGCTGGTGGTGGGCAAGCCGGACGGCACCGTGGTGGTGGCCGGCCAGAGCCACGACAACGCCACCGGCTTCGCCGCCGATCTGCTCGCGCTGCGCGCCCGGCGGGACGGGCATTCACCCCCGCTGCCGGACGTCGCGGACTGGGTGGCGCGGATCGAGCGGCTGGAGCCGGCCGAGGTGGTCTTCGCACACGACCACTCCAGCTGGCGTCCCGGGTGACCGGCGACAGCTGGAGATCATCGAGGCCCTAGATTGAGGCCATGGCCGTACACCTGACCCGCATCTACACCAAGACCGGTGACACCGGTACCACCGCGCTCGGCGATCTCAGCCGGGTGCCCAAGACCGACCTGCGGGTGGCGGCCTACGCCGACTCGGACGAGACGAACGCCGCCCTCGGTGCCGCGCTGGCGTTCGGCGAGCTGGCCGAACCGCTCGCGGCGGTGCTGCGCCAGGTGCAGAACGACCTGTTCGACGTCGGGGCCGATCTGTGCACCCCGGTGATCCCCGACCCCAAGTACCCGCCGCTGCGGATCACCGAGAGCTACCTGAGCCGGCTGGAGGCCTGGTGCGACCAGTTCAACGCCGAGCTGCCGGCGCTGGCCAGCTTCATCCTGCCCGGCGGCACCCCGGGCGCGGCGCTGCTGCACGTGGCCCGCACGGTGGCCCGGCGGGCCGAGCGCAGCACCTGGGCGCTGATCGAGGCCGACCCGGAGCACACCAATCCGCTGGCTGCCACCTACCTCAACCGGCTGTCGGACCTGCTGTTCATCCTGGCCCGGTGCGCCAACGCCGGCGCGGACGTGCTGTGGCAGCCGGGCGGCGCGAACGCCGGCTGAGCGGCCAGCCCGGACGCCCGCGGTATCAGAACCGGGGCGCCGAGGACTCCAGCCAGGACAGGAAGCCGGTCAGCCCGTTGTCCGGAAAGCCGAGGCTGACCTCGCCGTCGCGGAACTTGCACTCGGCGATCGTCAGGTTCGGCCGCAGCGCCATGTCGCGCTGCGGGTTCCACGGCCGGCTCGCGATGACCACCAGGTCGCTGCGCGGCATCCGCAGCACCGGTCGCAGCGACAACGACAGGGTGCGGTACCAGTGCAGCTCGTCGCCGACGTAGCGGCCCACCCCGTTGGACCAGCGCTGGTCGTCGCGCTTGAGCGCCATCGGCAGGCCGCCGGCCGAGGCCACCACCCGGCGCTGATGCACCAGCACGGCGAGCCAGAGGGCCACTGCGCAGACAGCCAGCAGGCACACCACGATCAGGCCGGAGAGCTCGAGCTCGGCCAACAATCGGGGCCTCCTACACGCTGTCTACCCAGCTTGCCGGATCCTGACTGGAATCGCTAAATCTGTTCGCCTGCCGCACGCAGTCTGGCCAGCGCCCGGTTGCGGGCGTCGACCGTTTCTTCGTCGGTGCCGGTGCCGGCCCGCTCCAGGGCGTGCCGGGCCCGGGCGACGTCGATCTCCTCGGCATCCTCGGCCATTTCGGCCAGCACCGACACGCCGTCCGGGCGCACCGACAGGAACCCGCCGTGCACCGCCACCCGCTGCTCGACCCCGTCGGCGTGCAGGATGCGCACCAGCCAGCCCGGTGCCAGCGCCCCGAGCAGTGGAGCATGGCCGGGCAGCACGCCGATCTCGCCCTCGGTGGTCCGGGCGTACACCGCGGTGGCCTCACCCGACCAGATCGGTCGCTCGACCGACACCAGTTCGACCTGCATGGTGGTGGTGCTAGCCATTCACTCCGCTCCTCGCTCTACCGACGTGCCGGCCCACACCTCAGGCGTTGCGCAGCTCGTGCGCCTTCTTCTCCAGGTCCTCCACGCCACCGCACATGAAGAACGCCTGCTCCGGGTAGTTGTCGAAGTCACCGGCCGCCAGCCGCTTGAACGCGTCGATGGTCTCCTCGATCGGCACGAACGAGCCCTCGATGCCGGTGAACTGCTTGGCCACGAAGGTGTTCTGCGACAGGAACCGCTCGATCCGGCGGGCCCGGCCGACCAGCACCTTGTCCTCCTCGGACAGCTCGTCGATGCCGAGGATGGCGATGATGGACTGCAGCTCGTTGTAGCGCTGCAGGATCCGCTTGACCTCCGAGGCCACCGCATAGTGCTCCTGGCCGATGTACTGGGCGTCCAGGATGCGCGAGGTGGAGTCCAGCGGGTCCACCGCCGGGTAGATGCCCTTTTCTGAAATGGGGCGCGAGAGGACCGTCGTCGCGTCCAGGTGCGCGAACGCGGTGTGCGGCGCCGGGTCGGTGATGTCGTCGGCGGGCACGTAGATCGCCTGCATCGAGGTGATCGAGTGGCCACGGGTCGAGGTGATCCGCTCCTGCAGCTGGCCCATCTCGTCGGCCAGGGTGGGCTGGTAGCCCACCGCGGACGGCATCCGGCCGAGCAGCGTGGAGACCTCCGAGCCCGCCTGGGTGAACCGGAAGATGTTGTCGATGAACAGCAGCACGTCCTGGTTCTGCACGTCGCGGAAGTACTCGGCCATGGTCAGCGCCGACAGCGCCACCCGCAGCCGGGTGCCCGGCGGCTCGTCCATCTGCCCGAACACCAGCGCGGTCTTGTCCAGCACGCCCGAGTCGGTCATCTCCGCGATCAGGTCGTTGCCCTCACGGGTCCGCTCGCCCACCCCGGCGAACACCGACACGCCACCGAAGTTCTCGGCCACCCGGTAGATCATCTCCTGGATGAGCACCGTCTTGCCGACGCCGGCGCCGCCGAACAGGCCGATCTTGCCGCCGGTGACGTACGGGGTGAGCAGGTCGATGACCTTGATGCCGGTCCACATCGGCTCGGTCTTGGGCTCGAGCTGGTCGAACGGCGGCGGGTCGCGGTGGATCGACCACCGCTCGGTGAACTCCACCTTCTTGCCTGCCTCGTCCAGCGGGTCGCCCAGGGCGTTGAACACGTGGCCCTTGGTGATGTCGCCGACCGGGACGCTGATGGCGGCGCCGGTGTCGGTCACCTCGGTGCCGCGCACCAGGCCGTCGGTCGGCTGCAGCGCGATGGCCCGCACCATGTCGTCGCCGATGTGCTGGGCAACCTCGAGGGTCAGGGTCTTGGACAGCTCACCCAGCTCGATGTCGACCTTGAGCGCGTTGTAGAGCGCGGGCAGGCTGTTGCGGCCGAACTCGATGTCGACGACCGGCCCGATCACCCGGACCACCCGGCCGCGGACCGGAGCCGGGGTGGTGTCGGTGCCGGCGAGGTTTTCCATCACAGTGCTCATCAGTAGTCACTTCCTGCTGCTGCCGCGAGGGCGTCGGCGCCACCGACGATCTCACTGATTTCCTGGGTGATTTCGGCCTGGCGGGCCTGGTTGGCCAACCGGGTGTAGGTCTTGATCAGGTCCGCGGCGTTGTCCGAGGCGGACTTCATGGCCCGCCGCCGGGCCGCCGACTCCGACGCCGCGGACTCCAGTAGCGCCGAGAAGATCCGGGCCCGGACGTAGCGGGGCAGCAGGGCGGTCAGCAGCTCGTCCGGTTCCGGCTCGAACTCGTACGCCGGGGCCGGGGCGTCCTCGGAGGCTTCCTCGTCCAAGGCAGCGTGCTCGGCCTCGGACAGCCGCACCGGGGCGACCAGCGCCGCGGTGGGTGTCTGGCTCACCATCGAGTCGAACCGGGTGTAGACGACGTACAGCTCGTCGATGCCGGGCTCGCCGTCCACCGAGCCCTCGCTGGTGGCCAGCAGCGCCGAGACCACGGTGTCGGTGGCCCCCCGGGCGTCGAGGAAGTTCGGCTGCTCGGAGAAGCCGGTCCAGCTGCCGGCGATCGGCAGCTGGCGGAACCGGTAGTAGCCGACGCCCTTGCGGCCGATCACGTAGATCACCGGTTCCCGGCCGTCGGCCCGGACCGAGGCGGCCAGCTCGTTGGCCTTCTTGATCGCATTGGCGCTGTAGCCGCCGGCCAGGCCGCGGTCGGAGGTGACCAGCAGGATGCCGGTGCGCCGCACGGTGTCGGCGCCGGTCAGCAGCGGGTGCTTGAGCGAGGCGTCCTTGCCCAGTGCCGCCAGCGCCCGGGTCAGCTCCAGGGCGTAGGGCCGGGCCGCGTTGACCCGGTTCTGCGCCTTGACGATCCGCGACGCGGCGATGAGCTCCATCGCCTTGGTGATCTTCTGGGTCGACTGGACCGACCTGATCTGGCGCCGGTAGACCCGCAGCTGGGCACCCATCAGTTACCGGTTCTCTCCGCCGGCAGCCGCGCCGGCACCGGCCGGGGCGGCGTCAGAGGCGTCGGCCTGCTCCGAGGAGCCGTTCCGGTCGGCGGCCCGGGCGTCGGCCTGCTGGGTGGCCTGCTCGCGGTCGGCGGCATCGGCGTCAGCCTGCTCGCGCACGGTGGAGGCGTACTGCGCCTTGACCTCGACCACCGCCTTCTCCAGCTGGCTGATGGTGTCGTCCTCCAGCCGGCCGGTGTTGACGATGCTGTCGAAGATCTCCGGCTTGTTGTGCGCGATGTAGTCGTGCAAGGCCGCTTCGAACGGGCGGACGTCGGCAACCTCGAGGTCGTCGAGCTGGCCGGTGGTGCCGGCCCAGATCGAGACCACCTCGCGCTCGGCGGGGAACGGCGAGGCGGCCGGCTGCTTGAGCAGCTCCACCAGCCGGGACCCGCGCCGCAGCTGCTGCTGGCTGGCCTTGTCCAGGTCCGAGCCGAAGGCGGCGAACGCCTCCAGCTCGCGGTACTGGGCCAGGTCCACCCGGAGCCGGCCGGCGACCGAGCGCATCGCCTTGGACTGCGCGGCACCGCCGACCCGCGACACCGAGATGCCGACGTTGATGGCCGGCCGGACGCCGGCGTTGAACAGGTCGGTCTCCAGGAAGCACTGGCCGTCGGTGATCGAGATGACGTTGGTCGGGATGTAGGCCGAGACGTCGTTGCCCTTGGTCTCGATGATCGGCAGGCCGGTCATCGAGCCGCCGCCGAACTCCTCCGACAGCTTCGCGCAGCGCTCCAGCAGCCGCGAGTGCAGGTAGAACACGTCACCCGGGTAGGCCTCGCGGCCCGGTGGGCGGCGCAGCAGCAGCGACACCGCGCGGTAGGCCTCGGCCTGCTTGGACAGGTCGTCGAAGACGATCAGGACGTGCTTGCCGTCGTACATCCAGTGCTGGCCGATGGCCGAGCCGGTGTAGGGGGCCAGGTACTTGAAGCCGGCCGAGTTCGAGGCCGGGGCGGCCACGATGGTGGTGTAGGGCAGTGCGCCGGCCTCCTCCAGGGTGGAGCGGGCCGCGGCGATGGTCGAGCCCTTCTGGCCGATCGCGACGTAGATGCAGCGCACCTGCTTCTTCGGGTCGCCGGTCGCCCAGTTGTCGCGCTGGTTGATGATGGCGTCCAGGGCGACGGTGCTCTTGCCGGTCTGCCGGTCGCCGATGATCAGCTGGCGCTGGCCGCGCCCGATGGCGGTCATCGCGTCGATGGCCTTGATGCCGGTCAGCAGCGGCTCGCGCACCTCCTGGCGCATCACCACCGACGGCGCCTGCAGCTCCAGGGCGCGCCGCTCGCTGGACTCGATCTCGCCCAGGCCGTCGATCGGCTGGCCGAGCGGGTTGATCACCCGGCCCATGAAGCCGTCGCCGACCGGCACCGAGAGGATCTCGCCGGTGCGCTTGACCGACTGGCCCTCGGCGATGTGGGCGTCGTCGCCCAGGATCACTACGCCGATGTCGCGGACGTCGAGGTTGAGGGCCAGGCCCAGGGTGCCGTCCTCGAACCGCAGCAGCTCGTTGGTCATCACGCTCGGCAAGCCCTCGACGTGAGCGATGCCGTCACCGGCGTCGGCGACGATCCCGACCTCTTCGCGGGAGGCTTCCGGCGAGTACGAGGACACGTAGCCCTCGAGTGCGTTCCGGATCTCTTCGGCAGAGATCGTCAGCTCAGCCATCTTGGTTCCTCAATCTCGATCATCCGATGATGCATGGTTACCTGTGCTACCTGTGGTGGCCGTCAGCCGGCGAACGCGGCCCGGGCGGCGGCCAGCCTGCTGGCCACGCTGCCGTCGATGACCTCGTCGCCCACCCGGACCACCAGCCCGCCCTGGACGCTGTCGTCGACGGCGGTTCGAACGTTTATCTCTCGACCGTAGAGCCGGCTCAGCGCCGCCGCCAGCCGCTCGGTCTGCTCGGAAGTCAGCTCGGCCGCCGACAGCACCCGGGCCACCGACCGCTCGCGGCGGGCGGCGCTGGCCTGCAGCAGGTCGTCGATCGCCAGCAGCAGGGTCGGCCGGCGGCCGCTGGTCACCGCGTGCTCGAGCAGCTGCCGGGTGATCGGGTGCACCTTCTGCCCGACGAGCGAGTCCAGCAGGGCGACCCGGCGCTCGGCCGGCATGCCGGCCTCGTCCAGCGCCGCGGTCAGCTCGCCGGAGTTGGCCAGGATCCGCTCGAACCGGAACAGCTCGTCCTCGACGGTGTCCAGCTGGCCGTCCTGCTCGGCCGCGGCCAGCAGGGTGTCGTCGGCGATGATCTCCAGGGCGTCGGGCAGGTCCCACGGCGAGGACCAGCGCAGCGACACCGCGTCGGCGATCAGGTCCAGCGCCACGTCGCCGACCTTGCCGGTGAACAGCGTCCGGGCCAGCTCGCCGCGGGCCGAGGCGTCGGTCGACGGGTCGCCCAGCGCCCGGCGCAGCCGGGGCTGGCCGGCCAGCAGGCCGGCCGCGGCGTACAGCTCGCCGGCCAGTTCCTGGTACCGGTTGCCGGCATGCCCGCCGACCAGCGGCAGCCAGCTGAACCGGCTGTCGGACAGCTGCGGCAGCATCGCGTTCAGCCGCTCGCGCAGTTCGGCCAGCGCCGCCCGCGAGGCGGCGGAGGTCATCATCGCTGCTCGCCCGCCTGCTGCCGCTCGATGTCGGCCAGGAACGCGTCCACGGTGCCGCGGATCGCCGCGTCGTCGGACAGCCGCTGGCGCACGATCTTCTCCGACAGCTCCACGGCCAAGGTGCCGATCTCGCTGCGCAGCTCGCGCACCACCTGGCTGCGCTGGGCGGCCAGCTGCTCCTCGCCGCGGGCCACGATCCGCGCCGATTCCTGCTGGGCCTGGGTGCGCAGCTCCTCGACGATGCGCTGCGCCTCGGCGCGGGCGTTCTCCCGGATCTGGGCGGCCTCGGTGCGGGCCTCGGCCAGCTGGGCGTTGTACTGCTCCAGCAGCCGGGCCGCCTCGGCCTGCGCCTGCTCGGCGCGTGCGATGCCGCCCTCGATCGCGTCCCGCCGGGCCTCGAAGGCCCGCTCGAACGCCGGCACGACGAACTTGGCGATCAGGAAGAACAGGATGCCGAAGATGATCAGCACCAGGACGAACTCCGCGACGTTGAAGCCGAGCGGGTTCGGTTCTTCCTCAGCAGCGAGCAGGGTCAGGGTCATGACGCACTCCTAGCAGGTAGGTCGGCAGCTTTTAGGAGTTGCTGGCCTTGATGACGAACGCCAGCGCGATGCCGATGATGGCCAGCGCCTCAGCGAGGGCGAAGCCCAGGATCGCGATCGGCTGCAGCCGGCTCTGCATCTCCGGCTGCCGCGCGGTGCCGTTGATGTAGGCCGCGAAGATCAGGCCGATGCCGATACCCGGGCCGATAGCCGCCAGGCCGTAGCCAACCATGTTGAGCGAGCCACCCATGAGGGTTTCCTTTCGTTTCTCGGCCGGCGTGGCCGATCGGGAATTCGTGTGCGCAGGTGCGCGGTGGTGCAGGTGGAGCCGAACTCAGTGCTCGGAGGCCAGCGCCCCGGAGATGTACTGCGCCGTCAGCAGGGTGAAGACGTATGCCTGCAGCAGCGCCACCACGATCTCGAGGAAGCCGATGGCCACCCCCAGGGCGAAGGCGAGCACGCCGGCGGGCTTGAGCACCACCGAGCCGGTGGCGTGGATGAGCAGGTAGGCCCCGCCGGTGGAGAACAGGATGAGCAGCAGGTGGCCGGCGAACATGTTCGCGAACAGACGCAGCGACAGGGTCACCGGCCGGATCAGGATGTTGGACAGGAACTCCAGCGGGATCAGCAGCGGCAGGATCCAGACCGGCACGCCCGAGGGCACCGTGGCGTGCTTGAGGTAGCCGAAGAAGCCCTTGTGCATGACCCCGACGCCGTTGTAGATCAGCCACACCAGCACGGCCAGGCCGTAGGCGAAGCTGACCCGCGAGAACGGCGCGAAGGTGAGCAGCGGGACGATGCCGAACAGGTTGTTGACCACGACGAAGAAGAAGATCGAGACCAGCAGCGGGACGTAGCGGCGGTATTCCTTGCTGCCGATGATGTCCTGGGCGATGCCGTTGCGGACGAAGTTGTAGGCCTGCTCGCCGAGGAACTGGCTCTTGGTCGGCACCACGGCGCCGCGCCGGGAGGTCATCGCCAGGAACAGGTAGGCCACCACGGCGCCGAGCACCAGCAGCAGCGACGCCTTGGTCAGCAGGACCTGGTAGCCGTGCTCTCCCCAGGAGTTGCCTGTGAAATCCGGCAGAAAGAAGTCAATGGGCCCAGGCGCGTGAAATCCTTCGGCTGCCAGGACTAGGCCGGTGTGGCTCACGCAGTCTCTCCTCGGTCATCACTATCTGGCCGCGTTGTTCGGGCTGCTTCGTCGTCAGACGTCGTCCGGTCGTGGGCGATACGGTGCTCTGTCGGTGTGCTGCTTGCCGGGCGGTGTTCAGCTTTGGGCGCCTTGAGGCGCAGTTGGGCGAACACCAGATACATCCCGAAACCGGCCCCGACCAGAATGCCGACGGGAATCCAGAACTCGGCATGCAACCAGATGCTCAGCAGCCAGCCCACGAACCCGTAGAACAGCACTCCGGCTACAAGATAGCCGAAGGCCGCCCACGGATCTGCGCCCCCCTGTTGTGGGGCGTTCGGGCCTGGCGGACTGTTCATTTGTAAGGGAATGCTAACAGGCCCTCAGGAGTGCTCCTGCACCACCTCAGGGTTGCTCGCGCACCACCCAGGAGGCCAGCAGCTCACCGCCGAGCCAGATCACCAGCCCGCTGAACAGGCCCACCGCGACCGCCAGGCCGTCCACCACCTCGGGGCTGGCGGCGACCAGCACCAGTGCCAGCGCGACCACGGTGGTGAGGTAGCTCAGCAGCGCCACCGGCAGCGTCAGGCTCGGCGCGTACCGGCCGACCAGGCGGATGTTGAACGCTCCGAACTCGAAGGCCGCCGCCACCAGCACCAGCCCGCCGACGAAGCTCACGCCGGCCCGCAGCCCGGCCGCCGAGACCAGGCCGAAGCCGATCAGGCCGAGCACGGCGACCGCGGCCAGCACCAGCCAGCGCAGCGTCCGGGCCGCCGTCCGGACCGGGGCCGGGAGCCGGGTCGCGACCGGCGGCCGGCGCGAAGCCGGGGCAGGCGGGGTCGGGGTCACAGCCGGGCGGACCGCAGCCGCGGGATGGCGGTCACCAGCAGGCCGGCGGTGAGCAGCGCCGCCACCACCGCCAGCACCAGCCACGGCCCGCTGCTGAACGACATCGCCACCGCGCCGAAGGCCAGCACCGCCGACCAGAAGTACATCAGCAGGACGGCCCGGCGGTGGCTGTGGCCGAGGTCCATCAGCCGGTGGTGCAGGTGCTCCTTGTCCGGCGCGAACGGCGACTGGCCACGGGACAGCCGGCGGATGACCGCCAGCAGCAGGTCGAACAGCGGCAGCGCCAGCACTGCCAGCGGCAGGATCAGCGGCAGGTACAGCGGCAGCGCGCCCTTGATGCCCAGCGACTGCGGGTCGGCCTGCGAGGAGGCGGTGGTCGCCCCGGCCGACAGCAGCAGCCCGATCAGCATGGCGCCCGAGTCGCCCATGAAGATCCGGGCGGCGGCGAAGTTGTGCGGCAGGAACCCCACACAGGCGCCCACCAGGCCGGCGCAGATCAGCGTCGGGGCCAGCGCGATGTCGGTGTTGCCGATCTGGGCCAGGTGGTAGCTGTAGCCGAAGAAGGCGATCCCCTGGATGGCGGTGATGCCGGCCGCCAGCCCGTCCAGGCCGTCGATGAAGTTGATCGCGTTGACGGTCAGCACGGTGAGCAGGATGGTCAGCTCCACGCTGGCGTCGCGGTCCAGCGGGATGGTGCCGATGTCGCCCCACGGCACGTAGACGTAGAGCAGCTGGATGCCGCCGACGATCGACATCACCGCGGCCGCCGAGACCTGGCCGGCGAACTTGGTCAGCGAGTCCAGCTCGTAGCGGTCGTCGAGCACGCCCAGCGCGCAGATGATCAGGCCGCCGGCCAGCACCCCGGCGATCTCGCTGCCGTTGGCGAAGGTGGCGCGCAGGGTGGGCAGGGCGTGTGCGACCAGCATCGCCACCGCGAAGCCGGCCAGCAGCGCGACTCCGCCGAGCCGCGGGGTGTCCACGGCGTGCACGTCACGGTCGCGGGGCTTGGCCACCGCTCCCCACCGGGTGGCGATCTGGCGGGCCAGCGGGGTGCACAGGAACGTCCCCAGGGCGGCGACCAGGCCGACCAGCGCGTACTCCAGGGACGGGTGCATGTACTACCGGCCAGCCGTCCTCAGCTGTGCGGGTAGGCCGGGTGCGCGGCGACCAGCGAGCTGACCTCGCCCCGGATCTCGGCGTGCACCGACGCGTCGTCGCTGGTCACCGCCCGGCCGATCAGTCGGGCGATCTGGGCCATCTGCGGCTCGGTCATGCCCTGGGTGGTCACCGACGGGGTGCCGACCCGGACCCCGGAGGCGATCGACGGCGGCGCCGGGTCGTTGGGAATGGCGTTCTTGTTCAGCACGATGCCCGCGGCGTCGCAGCGTGCCTCGGCGTCCTTGCCGCTGACCCCGAGGCCCTGCAGGTCCAGCAGCGCCAGGTGGGTGTCGGTGCCGCCGGTGACCGGGCGCATGCCCGCCTCGGCCAGCCCCGCGGTCAGCGCCCGGGCGTTGCTGATCACCTGCCGGGCGTAGGTCTGATACTCCGGCGTCGCGCACTCGGCGAGGTTGACCGCCTTGGCCGCGATCGCGTGCATCAGCGGTCCGCCCTGCATCATCGGGAACACCGCCTTGTCGAGCTTGGCGGCGTGCTCGGCCTTGCACACCAGCGCACCGCCGCGCGGGCCGCGCAGCACCTTGTGGGTGGTGAAGGTGACCACGTCGGCGTACGGCACCGGCGACGGGATCGCCTTGCCCGCCACCAGGCCGATGAAGTGCGCGGCGTCCACCATCAGCAGCGCGCCCACCTCGTCGGCGATCTCGCGGAACGCGGCGAAGTCGATCAGCCGGGGAATCGCCGAACCGCCGCAGATGATCATCTTGGGGCGGTGCTCGCGGGCCAGGTCGCGGGCCTGGTCGTAGTCGATGTCCTCGGTCTGCGGGTGCACGCCGTAGTGCACCGCGCTGAACCACTTGCCCGAGAAGCTGACCTTGGTGCCGTGCGTCAGGTGGCCGCCGTGCGGCAGGGACATCGCCAGCACCGTGTCACCGGGCTGCAGGAAGGCGCCGTACACCGCGATGTTCGCGCTGGCGCCCGAGTGCGGCTGCAGGTTGGCGTGCTCGGCGCCGAACAGCGCCTTGGCCCGGTCGATGCCGATCTGCTCGGCCCGGTCGACCACCTCGCAGCCGCCGTAGTACCGCCTGCCGGGATAGCCCTCGGCGTACTTGTTGCTCAGCGTGCTGCCGAGCGCGGCCAGCACCGCCGGCGAGGTGAAGTTCTCGCTCGCGATCAGCTGCAGGCCGCCGCGCAGCCGGTCCAGCTCGTCCAGCACCACGCCGGCGATCTCGGGGTCGATCTTCTGCAGCGCTTCGAAATCCGGTCCCCAGTACTGCTCAGGCATCTGCTCGACGCTCCCTCGGCTGAGATCGGGCGGGAAGAGGTTCGGCGGCTACCCGCAACGCCGCGCAGGAAAGAAGCTGCTGGGAAAGAGGTTAGCCGACCCGGGCCGGCCGGTGGCAGCGCCGCCGGCCGGTGCGCCGCTAGGGCACCTCGAACTCGCCGATCACCTCGCGCAGCCGGTCCACGCTCACCGCCCCGGCCCGCAGCAGCCGCGGCCGCGGGCCGGTCAGGTCCACGATCGTGGACGGCTGGCCGGCCGGCGCCTCGCCGCCGTCGAGGTAGACCGACACCGACTCGCCGAGCTGCTCGTAGGCCTGCTGGGCCGTCACCGCCGGCGGCATCGAGGTGATGTTGGCGCTCGACACCGCCATCGGCCCGGTCTCGGCCAGCAGTTCCAGGGCCACCGGGTGCAGCGGCATCCGGACCGCCACGGTGCCCCGGGCATCGCCCAGGTCCCAGGCCAGCGACGGCGCGTGCTCCACCACCAGGGTCAGCGCGCCGGGCCAGAACGCCTCGATCAGGTCGCGGGCGGCGCCGGTCACCGCGCTGACCAGGCCGTCGATGGTGTGCCAGGAGCCGACCAGCACCGGCACCGGCATGTCCCGTCCCCGGCCCTTGGCGGCCAGCAGGCTGGTCACCGCGGCGGAGTTGAAGGCGTCGGCGCCGATGCCGTACAGCGTGTCGGTCGGCAGCACCACGAGCGAACCGGTGCTCACCGCGCGCGCCGCGGCGGTGATCGCCAGCGGCCGGGTGGCGGGATCGGTGCAGTCCAGCAGGTCGCTCATGGCTGACCATCCTGCCGCACGCCTGTTCGGCCGCCGCAGCCGCCGCTTCCAGTGGCCGGCCGGCGCCCGGACTGCCAGGATCGCACTGTTTAGCCGAGTCCCTCGTCGTCGGCGCCGCTACGCACCCTCCCGCTCCCCCGCTGTCTCCCCTGCTTTCCCTGTCCCCCGTGCCGTCCGGAAGGAACCCTCGATGCTCCCTGCTGCCCGTCCCGTCCCGTTCCGACTACTCCGGCGACGGGGCTGGCAGCGGGCGGCCGCCCTGCTGGCCGGCGCCGCCACCGCGACCGGGGCACTGGTCGCCCTGGCCGGTCCCGCGACCGCCACCAAGGCCCGGCCGGCCGCCGTTCCGGCCGGCAGCACCTGGGCGGTCAGCCTGGGCGACTCCTACATCTCCGGCGAGGCCGGCCGGTGGGCTGGCAACTCCAGCGACTCCAGCCAGACCGACGCGCTCGGCTCAGGCGCCTACTACGACGCCGGCACCGGCGAGTCGACCGTCGGCTGCCACCGGTCGAAGTCGGCCGAGATCGGCTTCGGCACTCTCGCCTCGGCGAACCTGGCCTGCTCGGGAGCGAAGTCCGCCACCTCGCCGTACTCCTCCGACAGCGACTTCAAGCCCGGACTGGACTTCTACGACGACGGCGCCGGCCACATCGGCCAGGCGCTGGCGCTGCAGAACTTCTCCGCCACCCACCGGGTCGGCATGGTGGTGGTCTCGATCGGCGGCAACGACTTCAACTTCGGCTCGATCGTGCAGACCTGCGTCGAGGACTTCCTGGCCTCACCCACCTGGTGGAAGGACTACTGCAAGGACGACGCCTCGGTGACGGCCAACTTCACCAGCGCCAACGTCACGGCCGTCACCACCCGGATCGCCAACGCGCTCAGGAACGTCAACACCGCGCTGGCCCGCAACGGCTACCTGACCAGCGACTACAGCCTGGTGCTGCAGACCTACCCGTCGCCACTACCGGGCGGCGCCGGAATCCGCTACACCGAGTCCGGCTACACCCGGCAGAACACCGGCGGCTGCGGGTTCTGGAACGCCGACGCCGACTGGTCCAACGCCACCGCGCTGCCCACCATCAACGCGGCGGTGACCAACGCCGCGGCCCAGTCCGGGCTGCCCAACATCAAGATCGTCAACATCAGCGGGCTGCTGAACGGCCGCCGGCTGTGCGAGACCGGCGTGCACAAGCTGCAGGAGACCTCGCTGGCCAGCTGGCGCAGCGCCGGCGCGGTGGACGCCAGCGAGTGGATCGAGAACATCCGTACGGTCTCGGCCGCGTTCGGCCCGTACTACGTGCAGGAGTCGCTGCACCCGAACTACTGGGCCCAGCTGGCGCTGCGCAACTGCCTGCGGCAGGCCTACAACGGCGGCGCGATCCGGGGCGGCACCTGCACCCGGACCGGCAACGGCCTGACCTCGGCCGGCGAGCCGGTGGTGACCCTGAGCTGAGGCGTCCCGCCGCCGGCCCAGGGTCAGCGGCGGATCGCCAGGCTGAACCGTGGCCGGCCGGTCAGGTCCGGCCGGCCGGCCACCCGGTCCCAGTCCCCGGCGGCAGCCAGTAGTTCGTGCAGCGCTGGGGTCTGGTCCTCGGCGTGCTCGATGCCGAGCAGCCCGCCCGGCCGCAGCAGCCGGCCGGCGAGCGCGATCAGCGCCGACATCAGCGCCAGCCCGTCCGGGCCGGCGAACAGCGCCTCGTCCGGGTCGGAGGCCACCTCGGGCGGCAGCCGGTCCCGGAGCGACTCGGCGACGTAGGGCGGGTTGGCCAGCACCGCCGCCACCGTCCCGGTGAGGTCGGCCAGCAGCTTCGGGTCGGAGATGTCGCCGGCCACCACCTCGACCGGCCGGTCGCCGGCGGCCTGCCGATCGGCGGCGTTGCGGCGCAGCCAGCGCAGCGCTGGCTCCGAGCGCTCCACCGCGATCACCCGGGCCGGCGCGAACTCGTTCGCCACCGCGAGGGCGACCGCGCCGGAACCGGCGCACAGGTCGACCACCGTGGCACCGGGCAGCAGCCATCCGGCGGCCAGCTCCACCAGCAGCTCGGTCTCCGGCCGGGGGATGAACACCCCCGGGCCGACGGCGAGTTCCAGGTGCCGGAACGGCGCGCTGCCGGTCAGGTGCTGCAGCGGCACCCCGGTCGCCCGCCGGCCCACCAGCTCCCGGAACCGGGCAGCCTGCTCCGGGCTGACCGTGGGGCCGGCCAGCAGCCCGCTCCGGCCGCGGCCGAGCACGAAGGCCAGCAGCAGCTCGGCCTCCACCCGGGCCGGGCCCACCCCGGCGGCCGAGAGCTGGGCGGTGGCGGCGGCCAGCTCGGTGTGGGCCTGCGGCTGCATCAGGCGCCGGACGCCGGACCCGCATCCGACGACAGGGCCGCCTCGATGTCGGCCCGGGTCAGCGCGTCGATGACGTCGTCCAGGGCGCCGTCGAGCACCTGGTCGAGGTTGTAGGCCTTGAAGTTGACCCGGTGGTCGGCGATCCGGTTCTCGGCGAAGTTGTAGGTACGCACCCGCTCGGACCGGTCCACGGTGCGCACCTGGGAGCGGCGGGCGTCCGAGGCGTCCTGGTCGGCCTGCTCCTGGGCGTGCGCCAGCAGCCGGGCCCGCAGCACCCGCAGTGCCGCCTCCCGGTTCTGCAGCTGGCTCTTCTCGTTCTGCATCGAGACCACGGTGCCGGTCGGGACGTGGGTGATCCGGACCGCCGAGTCGGTGGTGTTGACGCTCTGCCCGCCCGGGCCGGACGAGCGGTAGACGTCGATGCGCAGGTCGTTCGGGTCGATCTCGACCTCGACCTCCTCGGCCTCGGGCAGCACCAGCACGCCGGCCGCCGAGGTGTGGATGCGGCCCTGGGACTCGGTCACCGGCACCCGCTGCACCCGGTGCACGCCGCCCTCGTACTTCAGCCGGCTCCAGACCGGCTGCTCCACGCTGCGCGAGCGCACCGCGACGGTCACCGACTTGTGGCCACCCAGGTCGGTCTCCTCGTCGTCGAGGATCTCGGTCTGCCAGCCCTGCCGCTCGGCGTAGCGCAGGTACATCCGCAGCAGGTCACCGGCGAACAGGGCCGACTCGTCGCCGCCCTCACCGGCCTTGATCTCCAGGATCACGTCCTTGACGTCGTTGGGGTCCTTGGGGACCAGCAGCTCGCGCAGCCGGTCCTCCAGCTCCGGGATCCGGTTCTCCAGCTCCTCGGCCTCGGCCGCGAACGAGGCGTCCTCGCCGGCCAGCTCGCGGGCGGTGGCAGCGTCGGCCCGGACCCGCTCCAGCTCCCGGGACGCGGTGACCACCGGGGCGAGCTGGGCGAACCGGCGGCCGAGCCGGCGGGCGGTGGACTGGTCGGCGTGCACCGCCGGGTCGGAAAGCGCCGTCTCGGTCTCGGCGTACTCGGCCAGCAGCTGGGACAGCGTGGCCGATCCGTCGCTCTGGTGAGCCATGGCTCCGTCCTGGGTCGAAGAGGGTCGAGAGGTTCCGGGTCAGTGTGGCCGGCGGTACGGCTCCGGGCTGGTCCGGGCAGAGAAAACGGCGCCCCGGGGTGCCGGTCAGGCACGCCCAGGGCGCCGTCGAGGTAGCTAGGCGGTGGTGCGCTGGCGCTTGCCGTAGCGCTTCTCGAAGCGGTCCACCCGGCCGCCGACGTCCATGATCTTCTGCTTGCCGGTGTAGAACGGGTGGCAGGCCGAGCACACTTCGGCGTGCAGCGTGCCGCTCTTGGCGGTGCTGCGGGTGGTGAACGTGTTACCGCACGAGCAGGTCACCTCGGTGACCACGTACGCGGGGTGGATGCCGTCCTTCACGGTGGTTCCCTTCTTCTGACGCCGCATTCGGCGCCGATCATGGCCGCCGGGTCGCCCTGACAGATCGACTGAGAAGCGATCTGTTCGCCGTACCGAACCGCAGGGCGAAGCAGGACGTGAACCGGAGCCGGGTCGTCAACCAGACAGTGTGCCAGTTGCGGGCACGCCTACCAAACGCCGGGGCGGTGGCCGGCATTCCCGGCGAACGCGCTCGTCCCCGCTGCCGTGGGGCAGCGGGGACGGGCGTGCGGTCAGCGGCGCGGGCTCAGCCCTTGACGCCACCGGCGGTCAGGCCGCTGACGATGCGGCGCTGGAAGAGCAGCACCACGATCACCAGCGGAACGGTGACCACCACGCCGGCGGCCATCGTCTGGGTGTAGGGCACCACGTGCGGCCCGGCGGTGAAGTTGGCCAGCGCCACCGTGGACGGCTCCACGTTCTTGACGCCGTTGGACAGCACGCTGGAGAGCAGATACTCGTTCCAGGAGGCCAGGAACACCAGGATCGCGGTGGTGAACAGCGCGGGCGCGGCCAGCGGGAAGATCACCAGCCGGAACGCCTGGCCGGGGGTGGCCCCGTCCACCCGGGCCGCCTGTTCCAGCTCCCACGGCATGTCGGAGAAGAAGCTGGTGAGGGTGTAGACGGCCAGCGGCAGCGAGAACGAGATCTGCGGCAGGATCAGCGCCGGGTAGGTGCCGAGCATCCCCCAGTCGGCGAACAGCTGGAACAGCGGGGTCAGGATCGCCACGCCCGGGAACATCGACGCGCCCAGGATGGCGGCCAGGATCAGGCCCTTGCCCCGGAAGGACAGCCGGGCCATCGCGTAGCCGGCGAACACCCCGATGATCATGGCCAGCAGGGTCACCACCGAGCCGATGAACAGGCTGTTGATCAGCGACCGGCCGAACTTGTTGTCGGTGGTGTCGAAGGCGTACCGGAAGTTCTCGAAGCTGACGTGGGTGAACCACGGGGTGGTGTCGAAGGTGTAGGCGGTGTCCCGGAAGGCCAGCACCACCATCCAGTAGAACGGCGCCAGGCACCAGACGATGATCAGCACGATCACCGCCATGGTGCCGACGTTGCCGCGGTTGAAATTGGACCTGCGGCGGGTGGCGACGGCCTCGGTGGGGGCGCCAACTGCGGTGGAACCGTGCGCGACGGCAGTCATGTCACTTACCGCCCTTTCCCGGGGTGCCGACGATATTGGCGTTGAACAGCCTCACCATGCCCAGGGCGATGGCGAAGATGAAGATGAAGGTGATGGTCGACAGTGCCGAGGCCGAGTACACGCCGCTGTGCAGCTGCTTGACCACCAGGATCGACAGCGTCGTGGTGCCGTTGGCGCCGCCGGTGAGGATGGCCGGCAGGTCGTACATCCGCAGCACGTCCAGGGTGCGGAAGATGACCGCGACGGCCAGCGCGGGCTTGACCAGCGGCAGGGTGATCCGCCAGAACCGCTGCCAGGCGTTGGCGCCGTCGACCTTGGCCGACTCGTAGATGTCGGCGCTGATGCCCTGCAGGCCGGCCAGGATCAGCAGCGCGATGAACGGCGTGGTCTTCCAGACGTCGGCGATCACAATTGCCGAGCGGGCCGGCCATTTCTCGCTGGTCCAGGCGAAGTGGGTGCCGAGCAGCTTGTTCAGCACGCCCTGCGGGTCGAAGACCACCTGCCACAGCTTGGCGGTGACCGCGGTCGGGATCGCCCACGGGATCAGGATGGCGGCCCGCACCAGCGCCCGGCCGCGGAAGGCCCGGTTCATCATCAGCGCGAAGATCATGCCGATCACGGTCTCGAGCGCGACGGTGACCACGGTGAACCCGACGGTGACGCTGACCGAGTCCCAGAACTGCGAGCCGATGTTGCCCGGCGGGCACTTGATGGTGGTGCCGGTGCCGGACGGGCACTGCTCGAGCAGCCAGTGCTTGAAGTTGGTGAGGCCGGTCCAGGCGCCGGCCTGCTCCAGCAGCCCGGTGTCCGGGTTGATCTTCTGGTTGTCGGACAGGAAGGCGTTGTAGATGGCCTTGACGATGGGATAGCCCACGATCAGGCCGAGCAGCGCGATGGTGGGTGTGACCAGGAAGAAGGCCAGGCGTCCCTCGCCGGTCTTGATCTTGTTCCGCTTGGGACGGGAGGCGGGGGGCGGCGAGCCTTGGGCGGTGGAGCCGGCTGCCGGTTCGGCGAGGGTCATGGGGCCTCCTCTGGCTATGACATCCCGGTGGAACTGAGGGAAGACATCCCGGTCTTACTAGAGAACCAGCTTTCCCAGGTTTAGGGAATGGTGCGGTGCCGGCCGGCGGAGCCAGGCGATGGTGCGCACCTGGCCCCGCCGGCCGGCGAGTGCCTGGATCAGCCGGCGGTGGCCGTCTGGATCGCGGCCGAGAGGTTCTTCAGGGCGTCCTGGACGGAGGTGGTGCCCTGCAGGGCCGCGTAGGCGTTGGTCTCGATCGCCTCGGTCACGGCGGGGTAGAACGGGGTCGCCGGACGCGGGATGGCGTTCTGGATGCCTTCCTTCAGCACCGGCAGGTACGGGAACTTCTTGACCAGCTCGGCGTCGTCGTACAGCGAGGCCAGCACCGGCGCGTTCGAACCCTGGGTCAGGTTGTAGCGCTGGACGCTCTCGCTCTCGACGAACTTCAGGAAGTCGAGCGCGGTGGCCTTGTACTTGGAGTAGGAGCTGATGGCGACGCTGTGACCGCCGAGGCTGGAGGCACCCGGGCCGTTGAGGCCCGGCAGCGGCGCGATGTCGAACTTGCCGGCCACCTTGCTGCCGGTGCCGGCGAGGATCGCGTCGGCGTAGGGCCAGTTGCGCATGAAGACCAGCTGGCCGGCCTGGAAGGCGTTCAGGCTCTGGGTCTCCTGGAAGCCGAGGGCCTCCTTGGGGATGTAGCCCTGCTTGAACCCGTCGACCAGGAAGCTCAGGCCCTTGGCGGCCTCGGCGGAGTCGACGGCCGGCGTCTTGCCGTCGTCCTCGACGATCTTGCCGCCGGCGGTGTTGATCGCCTCGGAGGCGTTCACCGTCAGGCCCTCGTACTTGGCGAACTGGCCGGCGTAGCAGGCCGGGGTCTTGCCGGTGATGGTCGGGGAGGTGTTGGCCGCCTTGCAGGCGGCGATCATCTCGTCCCACGTGGTGGGCGCCTTGGAGACCAGGTCCTTGCGGTAGTACAGCAGGCCGGCGTCGGAGGCGTACGGGGCGGCGTAGAGCTTGCCGTTGTAGGTCGCCGCCTTCACGGTCGGGCCGAGCAGCTTGTCGGTCGGCAGGGCGTACTTGCCCTCCAGCGGGATGACCCAGCCCTTGGCGGCGAACTCGGCGGTCCACACCACGTCGACGGTCACCACGTCGTAGCCGGGGTCCTTGGCCTGGAAGTGCTGCTCGAGGTCGGACAGCTGCTGGTCGGCCTGATCGGACTGCTGCTTGATCGTGACCTTCTCGTTGGCGTGGTTGGCGTTCCACTCACTGGCAAGGTGCGGCATCAGGCCGCTGTTGTCCTTGCCGGTGACGAACGTGATCGGACCACGGGCGTCCGCGCCCGCATTGGCACCCGATTTGTTGTCGTTGCTGCTGCTACACCCGGCCAGAACCACAGCCGCAGTGAGCAGGGAGACCGCACCGATGGCGACCTTGGGACTCATTAAAACTGTCCTTCCGACGATGATTCTTAAGCGCTTACAGGCAGTTGCAGAATGACATCGAACACAGTGATTGCCGAGGATCGACAGAGATAAGATGCCTAACCGTTACCTCCTCGTCGCCAGTGGCACCACATTAGTATCGATCATGACGACTCCCCCTGATACGCCGGGCTTCGATCTGATTGCCGACACTGTGAAGCCGGGCCAGCGCCCTCGGTTTGGACGTCGGAACGGCCGGTTGCAACAACGACGGCGGCACATCCACATAGCTGCCGTCGTGCCGCACCACTCGCACCGTATCGGACCCGCGCACGCCTGACACCACCTCGACCCGGGCGACCTGCGACCAGGGCAGCCAGGCCGGCTTCCACAGGTAGCGGACCTCGATGCCCTCGTCATCGGCGATCAGGTACATCCGCAGCGCGAACACCGCCAGCAGCAGGGCAACCGCGCCGGCGGTCAGCGCCAGGTAGCGGACCGTGTCGGATGGATGGCCGTACAGCACCAGGGCGGCAGCGGCGCACACCACCAGCATCAGCAGGGCCGGCTGGTACGGCGGCACCCGCACCGACAGCGGCGCCTCGGCCTCGAGCGCCGGGCGGTCCGTCCCACCTGCGGCCATCCCTGGAGTCTAGGACCGCGGCCGGTACCAGCGGCAGGGGACGGAATGCACAAGTTCTTCCCGGGTAGATTCGCAGTCCCGCCCCGCCGGGCAGCGCGGCGCGGTCAGTCCGCCGTCGGCGTCGGGAGGCTCTCGTGTCCAGCAGCCGGGCCACCTGGTGGCAGTCAGCGGTGGTCTACCAGATCTATCCGCGCAGCTTCTGCGACGCCAACGGCGACGGCATCGGCGACCTGCCCGGCATCCTGGCCCGGCTGGACTACCTGCGGCACCTGGGAGTGGACGTGCTGTGGCTGTCGCCGATGTTCCCCTCGCCGCAGGACGACGCCGGCTACGACATCAGCAACTACACCGACGTCGATCCGGTGTTCGGCTCGCTGGCCGACTTCGACCTGCTGCTGGCCGAGGTGCACCGGCGCGGCATGAAACTGGTGCTGGACCTGGTGGTCAACCACACCTCCGACGAGCACCCGTGGTTCGAAGCGTCCCGCCGCGGCCGGCACGACCCGCAGCGGGACTGGTACTGGTGGCGCGGCCCGCGTGCCGGGATGGCCGCCGGCGCGCCCGGCGCCGAGCCGACCAACTGGGCCTCGGCGTTCTCCGGCTCCGCCTGGCAGTTCGACGAGGCCAGCGGCGAGTACTACCTGCACCTGTTCTCCCGCAAGCAGCCGGACCTGAACTGGGAGAACCCGCAGGTGCGCTCGGCCGTCTACCGGATGATGCGCTGGTGGCTGGACCGCGGGGTGGACGGCTTCCGGATGGATGTCATCAACATGATCTCCAAGGACCCGCGGCTGCCGGACGGCATAGTCGGCTCCGTCGGCTCCAGCGGCTTCGGCGACGGCTCACCGTTCTATATCTGTGGCCCGCGCATCCACGAGTTCCTGCAGGAGATGTATGCCCAGGTGTTCGCCGGCCGGGACGCGCAGCTGCTGACGGTCGGCGAGATGCCCGGGGTGACGGTGGAGCAGGCCAGGCTGTTCACCGACCCGGACCGGCACGAGGTCGACATGGTGTTCCAGTTCGAGCACGTGCAAATCGACCACGGCATCGACAAGTTCCACCCGACGGCGTTCCGGCTGGTCGACCTCAAGGCCAGCTTCGGCCGCTGGCAGGCGGGCCTGGCCGAGGTCGGGTGGAACAGCCTGTACTGGAACAACCACGACCAGCCGCGGGTGGTCTCGCGCTTCGGCGACGACAGCGACCGCTACCGGGTGCGGTCGGCGACTCTGCTGGGCACCGTGCTGCACCTGCACCGGGGCACGCCCTACGTCTACCAGGGCGAGGAACTGGGCATGACCAACGGGGTGTTCGGCTCGATCGCCGACTTCCGCGACATCGAGTCGCTGAACTACTACGCGGCAGCGCTGGCCGGCGAGGGCTCCGGCGCACCGCAACCCGGCGACCCGCTGGCCGACGAGACGGCGGGCGGCACGGCGGTGACCGCTGCCGGCCCGGGCCGGCAGCCCGACGACAGCACGGTGCTGGCGGCGCTGCGCCGGATGAGCCGGGACAACGCCCGCACCCCGATGCAGTGGACGGCCGGCCCGCACGCCGGGTTCAGCTCCGCCGAACCGTGGATCGGGGTGAACCCGAACCACCGCACCGTCAACGCCGAGGCCGAATACGCCGATCCGGACTCGGTGTACTCCCACTACCGGCGGCTGATCGCGCTGCGGCACTCCCATCCGGTCGTGGCCCGGGGCAGCTTCACGATGCTGCTGCCCGACCACGAACAGGTCTATGCCTTCCTGCGGCAACTGGACGCCGAGCAGTGGCTGGTGCTGGGCAACTTCAGCGCCGCGGACGTCGCGGTGCCACTGCCCGACGCGGCTGACTGGGCCAGCGCCGAGCTGCTGCTCGGCAACTACCCCACCGGCGAGGCAATCGGGTCGCCGCCGGACGCGCCCGCCCCGGCCAGGTCGGCCGAGCTGTGGCTGCGGGCCTGGGAGTGCCGGGTCTACCGCCGCACCGCACCGCCGGCCTGAGCGGCGCTACGGGCCGAGCTGGACCTGCGGATCGCCGGCCAGCCGCTCCAGCAGCACTGCTGGCACCGGCACCGCACGCGGCACCTGGGCCGTCACCGCCACGCTGCAGCCGGGCGTGCCGGGCACCACGAAGTCGGCCTGGGCCGGGCCGACCACGGGCAACGGGGCGGCCCGGGGCGGGATCGGGGCGGCTCCCGGCACGCACTGGGCGGTGGCCGAGACCTCCAGCCCGGACGGGGTCTGCAGCACGATGGTGGTCTGCACCGTCTGCCCGGTCTCCCGGCTGGTCACCGACACCGAGCTCAGCACGGTCGCGTCGGGGAACAGCCGGCGGGCCTGCACGCTCAGCGACTGGCCGAAGTCCGAGCGCACCTGGCAGTGCGAGCCGCTCGGGCAGCCGGCGGCGTCCGGCCCGGCCGGCAGGTAGGGCCGGATCTGCCGGGTCACCTCGATCACCCGGGACCGGTGCTGCCACCACAGCGCGGCGAGGGCCACCGCAACGCAGGCCAGCAGCACCGCGCCGGCGACCAGCCAGGTCGGCACCAGCCGCGGCGGGCCGGCCGGCGTTCCCGCCCGGGGACCGGCCACCGGCTGCTCGCCGGAGAAGAGCACCATCTCGTCGGCCCAGGAGTGGTCGGTGCCGGCCGGGCGCCGGGCATCCTCCGGCTGCCGGCCCTGGCGCCCGGTCATGACGGCGACGGCCCGGTCATGGCAGCGGCAACTGGACGGCCGGGTCGCGCGCCAGCCGCAGGGCGGCCTGCTCGAACCGGATGGCCGCGCCGCGGGTCCGCAGCAGCAGCGCCACCCCGCAGCCGGGCAGGCCCGGCACCAGCACGCTGAGCTGCCGGTAGGCGATCACGCTGTTTCCGGCCAGGTCGGTGAAGGCGGTGCTGGAGCGGTCCAGCCGGCCGGGCGGGCGGGGTGCGCCCGGCACGCACTGCGAGACCAGGCTCACCGTCGAACCGTCCTCGATCAGCCCCACCAGGCTCTTGCGGTAGCTGGAGCTGGTGCGCAGGTCCAGGGTGGCCTGCACGCTGAGCACCTCACCGGAGGGAAAGGCCCGGGTGAAGGCGTCGTCCAGCCCGATGGCCCGCTGCGCCACCCGGCAGTCGGCCCGCACCGGGCAGCCGCTGGCGTCCACGGACACCGCGGCCGGCGGTGCCGGCAGCACGATGGTGCGGACTCGTCGCTCGGGATGGGCCCGCGCTGCATTGACGGTGATTACCGTCGCCAGCAGCGCCAGGACCGCCGCGGTGACGGCCAGCCGGCGCTGGGCCGGGCCGGCGAATGCCCAGCCCGGCCGGCCCGCAACCGTGGCGGGCACCTCCGGCTCAGCGGTCGTCGGCGCCCGGCGTGGTCTTGGCGATCTGCATCAGGAACTCGATGTTCGTCCGGGTCTTGCGCAACCGGTCGAGCAGCAGGTCGATGCCCTGCTGCGGGTCCAGCGCGTGCAGCACCCGGCGCAGCTTGATCACCACGGCCAGCTCGTCCGGCGAGAGCAGGATCTCTTCCTTACGGGTCGAGGACTGGTCCACGTCCACCGCCGGGAAGACCCGCTTGTCGGCGATCTTGCGGTCCAGCCGCAGCTCGGCGTTGCCGGTGCCCTTGAACTCCTCGAAGATCACGGTGTCACCGGCGGAGCCGGTCTCGACCAGCGCCGATGCGATGATGGTCAGCGAGCCGCCGTCCTCGATGTTGCGCGCCGCACCCAGGAACCGCTTCGGCGGGTACAGGGCCGTCGAGTCCACGCCACCGGACAGGATTCGCCCGGATGCCGGTGCCGCGAGGTTGTAGGCACGCCCCAGCCGGGTGATCGAGTCCAGCAGCACGACCACGTCGTGGCCCATCTCCACCAGCCGCTTGGCCCGCTCGATGGACAGCTCCGCGACCATGGTGTGGTCCTGCGGGCGCCGGTCGAAGGTCGAGGCGATGACCTCGCCCTTCACCGAGCGCTGCATGTCGGTGACCTCTTCGGGCCGCTCGTCGATCAGCACCACCATCAGGTGGCATTCCGGGTTGTTGGTGGCGATGGCGTTGGCGATCGCCTGCATGATCATGGTCTTGCCCGCCTTGGGCGGGGAGACGATCAGCGCGCGCTGGCCCTTGCCGATCGGCATCACCAGGTCGATCACCCGGGTGGTCAGGATGTGCGGCTCGGTCTCCAGCCGCAACCGCTCCTGCGGGTAGAGCGGGGTGAGCTTGGTGAACTCGACCCGGCTGCGGGCCCGCTCGGGGTCCACGCCGTTGATGGTGTCGAGCCGGACCAGCGGGTTGAACTTCTCCTTGCGCTCGCCCTCGCGGGCCTGGCGCACCGCGCCGGTGACCGCGTCGCCGCGCCGCAGGTTGTAGCGGCGGACGTGGGAGTTGGAGACGTAGACGTCGTCGGAGCTGGCGAAGTAGCCGTTCACCCGGATGAACCAGGAGCCCTTGTCGTCGACGTTGTCGATGATGCCGGCCACCGGGACGAGCACGTCGTCCTCGGAGATGGTCGGCTCGATGTCGTTGCGGCTGCTGGTACCGGAGTCCGCGCGGTCCCGGGACCGGCCGCGCCGGTCGCGGTAGCGGCGGGGACGCCGGCCCTGGCCGTACTCCTCGTCGTCGTCGGAGCCGCCCTGATTGCGGTCGTTGCGGCCGCCGTCCCGGTTGGCGTTGCGGTTGTTGTCCCGGCCGGCGAAGTCGCGGTTGCCGTCCCGGTTCTGGTTGTCGCGGTTCTGGTTGTCGCGGCCCTGGCCGTCGCGGGTCTGGCCGTCGCGGGTCTGGCCGTCGCGGGTCTGGTTGTCGCGGCCGTTGACCTGCTGGTTGTCGCGGGTCTGGCTGTCCCGGTTCTGGCTGTCCCGGTTCTGACCGTCGCGGGTCTGGTTGTCGCGGGTCTGGCCGTCGCGGCCGTTGACCTGCTGGCCGTCTCGGCTGCTGCCCTGCTGACCGTCCCGGTTCTGGCCGTCGCGGTAGCGGCCGCCGTCCCGGGTGCGGGTCCGCTCGGGCTGCCGGTCGCCGCCGTCGGTCCGGGAGGCGCCCTCTGCCGTGCCGTTGCCGGCCGGCGCGGTGGCCGTGCCGTTGCTGGCGGAGGTCTCGGCGGCCGGCGGGGCGGCGGCCGGCTCGATGGTGGTCACGGCGCGGCTGGCGGAGCGGCGGCTGCGGGCAGCCGGCGGTGCCTGGGTGGCGGCCGGAGCAGCGTCAGCGGCGCTCGGGGCCGGCTGGGCCGCGCCGTTGGCGCTGCCCTGCGGGCGCTGGGCGGTCTGGATGGCGGCGATCAGGTCGCTCTTGCGCATCTTGCCGGTGGCAATGCCCATCGAGCTCGCCAGCGCCTGCAGCTCGGGGAGCAGCATCGAGGTGAGCGAGCCGGAACGGCGCTTGGCGCGTTCCTGGGCGGCATTGTTGGCGCTCGCGTCCGCGGACTCGGCGCCGGGCAGGACGATGAGTTGGTCCTGGGTGTCTGTCACAGTGGTTTCGGATCCTTCCGAGTGGTCGTACGTCTCTTTTCGGTCAGACGCACACCGGTGTTAGTTCGGCGGGGACCGCCGGGCCTGATCGAGCTACCGATCAGGGGAACTCGCAGTCGAGGTCGGAGCGGACTTTTCCAGGGGGTGCCCAGCTCGAAGTTCAGTAGGTGCTGACTGAGATTTCGACTTCTGGAGCGTCCGCGCAGGCTCTTCAGGCTGCTTCGTCGCGAGGCTGGACAACCGTGGTCACGCGAGGAATGAGCTAAGAGTAGACGCAAGCTGCTTACTGCGCCAACACGGGGGTGGGTGTGTCGTATTCCGATTTCGTCGCGACCCGCCCCGCCGGATGGCCGCCGGCTCCCTGCGGGGCGGCCGGGCTCACTGTGCGACGGTGCCGGCTCCGGCCGAGACCGGCAGCGCCGTGCACTCCCAGCCGGCCGGCGCCAGCTCGGCGGCCGCCATCGACTGGCCTCCTGCCTCCCCTCCGGTGACCAGCGCGAGCACCGCGGACCCGGCGCCGGACAGGGCCGCGGCGATGCCCCGCTGCCGCAGCGCGGCCACCAGCCCGGCGCTGGCCGGCATGGCCGCGGCCCGGTAGTCCTGGTGCAGCCGGTCCTCGGTGGCCGGCAGCAGCAGCTCCGGGCGGCCGGTCAGCGCCAGCACCAGCAGCGCGGCCCGGCCGGCGTTGAACGCCGCGTCGGCATGGGGCACCCGGTCGGGCAGCGCGGCCCGGGCCACCTCGGTGCGCGACTGCTCGGCCGGCACGAACAGCACCGGGCAGATCCCGCCGGCCGCCAGCTGCTCCGGGGTGGCCGCCTGGACCGCCCGGGCCCGGCCACCGGCCAGCCAGGCAACGCTCAGGCCGCCGAGCAGGCAGGCGGCGACGTTGTCGGGATGCCCCTCGATCGCGGTGGCCAGCTCCAGGGCGTCGGCGTCGCCGAGCCGGGCCCGGCCCTCGACGGCCAGGCCCCGGGCGAGCTCGATGCCGCTGACGATGGCCGCCGCCGACGACCCCAGGCCGCGGCCGTGCGGTATGCCGTTGGCGCACTCCAGCGCCAGCCCCGGCGGCTGGCCGCCGAGGGCGTCGAAGGCGGCCCGCATCGCCCGGACCACCAGGTGCCGCTCGTCGGTGGCCAGCTCGCCGGCCCCGGCACCGCTGACCCGGACCTCCAGGCCGGCGGAGCTGACCTGGGCCCGCACCTGGTCGTAGCGCCCCAGTGCCAGCCCGAAGCTGTCGAAGCCCGGCCCGAGGTTGGCGCTGGTGGCCGGCGCCCGGACGGTGACGGCGCCGGCGACGAACTGCATCAGGCCAGCCCCAGCTCGACCGCGGCGGCGTGCCCGTCCACCGGGATGGTCACCGGCGCCGGCGCCCCGGAGATCGCCCACTCCGGGTCCTTGAGGCCGTTGCCGGTGACCGTGCAGGCCACCAGCGCGCCGGCCGGCAGCCGGCCCTCCCGCGCGGACCTGATCAGCCCGGCGACGCTGGCGGCCGAGGCCGGCTCGACGAACACCGCCTCCCTGCGGGCCAGCAACCGGTAGGCCTCCAGGATCTCCTTGTCGGTCACCGCGTCGATCAGCCCGCCCGAGGCGTCCCGGGCGGCCTCGGCCTGCTGCCAGGACGCCGGGTTGCCGATCCGGATCGCGGTGGCGATGGTGATGGGCTTGGCCACCGGCCGGCCGAGCACGATCGGAGCCGAGCCGGCCGCCTGAAAGCCATACATTGCAGGGGTATTCTCGATCAGGCCGGCGGCCAGATACTCCTGGTAGCCCTTCCAGTAGGCGGTGATGTTGCCGGCGTTGCCGACCGGGATGCAGTGCACGTCCGGAGCCCGGCCGAGCCAGTCGCAGATCTCGAACGCGGCGGTCTTCTGGCCCTCGATCCGGTCGGGGTTCACCGAGTTCACCAGCGCGACCGGGTAGTCGATGGCCAGCTTGCGCGCCAGCTCCAGGCAGTCGTCGAAGTTGCCGTCCACCTGCAGCAACCGGGCGCCGTGCACCAGCGCCTGCGCCAGCTTGCCGAGCGCGATCTTGCCCTGCGGCACCAGCACCGCGCACACCAGGCCGGCCCGGACCGCGTAGGCGGCCGCCGAGGCTGAGGTGTTGCCGGTGGAGGCGCAGATCACCGCCTTGGCGCCGGCCTCGACGGCCTTGGAGATGGCCACCGTCATGCCGCGGTCCTTGAACGAGCCGGTCGGGTTGGCTCCCTCAACCTTGAGGTACACCTCGGCGCCGACCAGGGCCGACAGCTCCGGAGCCGGCACCAGCGGGGTGCCGCCCTCGTACAGGGTCACCACCGGGGTGCGGTCCGAGACCGGCAACCGGTCCCGGTAGGCCTCGATGACCCCGGGCCACCCGCTCGCGTGCTGCCGTCCGGCCATCCCTCGCCCACTCCCCTTGCCGCTGGAACCGTTGCCCGCCCGGGCGAACGCCGCTCAGTCCGGTGGCAGCCCTTCGACCCGCATCACGCTGCGTACCCGGCGGATGAAATCGTAGGACGCCAGCCGGTGCACGGTCGCCGCGAGCGCGGCGTCCGGCGCGAGGTGGGTGACCAGCACCAGGGTCGCGGCGTCGCCCCGGCCCTCCTGGCGCACCGTGGAGATGCTCACCCCGTGCTCGGCGAAGGCGCCCGCCACCGCGGCCAGCACGCCCGGCCGGTCGGCGACGTCCAGCGCGACGTGGTAGCGGGTCAGCACCTCGCCGATCGGCTGGATGGCGAGGTCGGCGTAGGCGCTCTCGCCGGCGCCGCGGCTGCCGCTGAGCCGGTTGCGGGCCACCGCAACCAGGTCGCCGAGCACGGCGCTCGCGGTCGGCTCGCCGCCGGCACCCCGGCCGTAGAACATCAGCGAACCGGCCGCCTGGGCCTCGACGTAGACGGCGTTGTAGGCCTCGCCGACGCCGGCCAACGGGTGGGCGGACGGGATCATCGCCGGGTGCACCCGCACCGCGACCGACTCCCGGCCTCCCGCGCCGGACGGGGAGTCGGTGCCGAGCGAGGAGTTCGGGCCGTGCCGCTCGCAGATCGCCAGCAGCTTGACGGTGCAGTCCATCGCCGCGGCGCTGGCCACGTCCGCGGCGCTGACCTCGCTGATCCCCTCCCGGTGCACGTCGGCGGCGGTGACCCGGGTGTGGAAGGCCAGCCCCGCCAGGATCGCGGCCTTGGCGGCGGCGTCGAAGCCGTCGACGTCGGCACTCGGGTCGGCCTCGGCGTAGCCCAGCGCGGTGGCCTCGGCCAGTGCCTCGGAGAACCCGGCGCCGCTGGCCGCCATCCGGGACAGGATGAAGTTGGTGGTGCCGTTGACGATGCCGATCACCCGGGTGATCCGGTCGCCGGCCAGCGACTCCCGCAGCGGCCGCAGCAGCGGGATGGCGCCGGCCACCGCCGCCTCGTAGTACAGGTCCAGGCCGGCGGCGGCGGCCGCGGCGTGCAGGCTGGCGCCGTCCTCGGCCAGCAGCGCCTTGTTGGCGCTGACCACACTCTTGCCGGACTTCAGGGCGGCCAGCAGCAGGCTGCGGGCGGGCTCGATGCCGCCGATCACCTCGATGACGATGTCGACGTCGTCGCGGGTCACCAGGGCCTGGGCGTCGGTGGTCAGCAGGGCCGGGTCGATGCCCGGGTGCCGGTTCGGCCGGCGGACCGCGATGCCGGCCAGTTCCAGCGGCGCCCCGACCCGGGCGGCGAGCTCGGCGGACTGCTCCGCCAGCAGCCGGACCACCGCGCTGCCCACCACGCCGCAGCCGAGCAGCGCCAGCCGGAGGGGCCGGGGCCGGCTCATCCGGCCCGTCCGGGCACCGGCGCCGGCTCCGGACCGGCCGGGGCGACCGCCCAGCCGACGTCGTTGGCCATCAGCTGCTCCAGGGTCTCCCGGCGCAGCAGCACCTCCGACTCCCCGTCGACCACCGCCACCACCGGCGGGCGCGGGATCCGGTTGTAGTTGCTGGCCATCGCGTAGCAGTAGGCGCCGGTGGCCGCGACCGCCAGCAGGTCGCCCGGGGCGACGTCGGCGGGCAGCCAGCAGTCGCGCACCACGATGTCGCCGCTCTCGCAGTGCTTGCCGACCACCCGGGACAGCTGCGGCGGGGCCTCGGAGGTCCGGTTGGCCAGCACCACGGTGTAGCCGGCGTCGTAGAGCGCGGTGCGGATGTTGTCGCTCATCCCGCCGTCGACCGAGACGTAGTGGCGCACCAGGCCGCCGTCGAGCTCGACCGGCTTGACGGTGCCGACCTCGTACAGGGTCAGCATGGACGGGCCGATGATGGCGCGGCCGGGCTCCACCGCCAGCCGCGGCACCGCGAGGCCGGCCAGGCCGCACTCGCGCTCGACGATCTCGCGCAGCCGGGCCGCCACCCGGGCCGGCGGCTGCGGGTCGTCGCCGTCGACGTAGGCGATGCCCTGGCCGCCGCCGAGGTCGATCTCGGGCAGCTCGATGCCGTGTGAGTCCCGGATCCGGGCCAGCAGGCCGACCACCCGGTGCGCGGCGACCTCGAAGCCGCCGGTGTCGAAGATCTGCGAGCCGATGTGGGAGTGCAGCCCGACCAGCTGCAGCTCGGGATGATCCAGCACCCGGGCCACCGCGGCGGCGGCCTGCCCGCTGGCCAGCGAGAAGCCGAACTTCTGGTCCTCGTGGGCGGTGGCGATGAAGGCGTGGGTGTGCGCCTCGACGCCGACGGTCACCCGGACCAGCACCCGGGGACGGACGCCGAGCCGGGCGGCGAGCTCGGCCAGCCGCTCGATCTCGAGGTGGCTGTCCAGCACGATCCGGCCGGCCCCTGCCGCCAGCGCCTGCCGGAGCTCGTCGACGGACTTGTTGTTGCCGTGCAACGCCAGCCGCTGCGGGTCGACGCCGGCCCGCAGCGCGATGGCCAGCTCGCCGGCGGTGCACACGTCGATGCCCAGGCCCTCCTCGGCCAGCAGCCGGGCGACGGCGGTGCACAGGAAGGCCTTGCCGGCGTAGAAGACGTCGCCGCCGGCGAAGGCGGCTACGTAGTCGCGGGCCCGTTGCCGCAGGTCGGCGGAGTCCAGCACGAACACCGGGGTGCCGTGCTCGGCGGCCAGCTGGCCGGCGGGCAGGCCCGCCACGGTCAGCTCGCCGTCGGCGGCCCGGTCGACGTTGGCCGACCAGATCCGGCGGTTGAGCACCGTCAGGTCGGGCGGCGCGACCACCGGCTCGCCGCCCGGCAGCGGGTGGCCGTGACTGGGGCCGGCGGGATGGGCGGAGTGGCTCACCGGGTTACTTCCGCTCGGGTGCCGACACCCCGAGCAGGGCCAGGCCGTTGGCCAGCACCGTCCGGGTGGCGGCGTCCAGCCAGAGCCGGGTCCGGTTGACGTCGGTGATCTCCTCGTCGCCCTTTGGCAGCACCCGGCAGGTGTCGTACCAGCGGTGGAACTCCCCCGCCAGCGCCTCCAGGTAGCGGGCCACCCGGTGCGGTTCGCGAAGCTCGGCGGCCTGCGCCACCACCCGCGGGAACTCGCCGAGCGAGGTGAGCAGCGCCGTCTCGGTCTCGGCGGTCAGCAGGTCGGGAGCGAAGATGTCGAGGCCGATGCCCACCGCGGCGGCGTTCTTCATCACGTTCACAGTGCGGGCGTGGGCGTACTGCACGTAGTGCACCGGGTTGTCGTTGGTGGCCCGGACCAGCAGGTCCAGGTCGATGTCGATCGTCGAGTCGGCCGACGAGCGGGTCAGCTGGTAGCGGGCGGCGTCCACCCCGACCGCGCCCACCAGGTCCTCCAGGGTGATCACGTTGCCGGTGCGCTTGCCCATCCGGACCGGCTCGCCGTCCTTGACCAGGTGGACCAGCTGCCCGATCAGGATCTGCAGGTTCACCCCGGGGACGTCGCCGAAGCAGGCGCACATCGCCATCAGCCGGCCGACGTAGCCGTGGTGGTCGGCGCCGAGCATGATGATCACCCGGTTGAAGCCGCGTTCCCGCTTGTCGAGGTAGTAGGCCAGGTCGCCGGCGATGTAGGCGGGCTCGCCGTCGCGCTTGATCACCACCCGGTCCTTGTCGTCGCCGAAGTCGGTGGTGCGCAGCCACACCGCACCGTCGGCCTCGTAGATCCGGCCCTGCTCGCGCAGCCGGGCCACCGCCCGCTGCACCGCGCCTGCCTCGTGCAGCGAGTTCTCGTGGAAGTAGACGTCGAAGTCCACCCCGAACTCGTGCAGGCTCTGCTTGATCTCGTCGAACATCAGCTCGACCCCGGTGGCCCGCAGCAGCTCCTGGGCCTCCTGGCGCGGCAGGCTGGTCACCTCGGGGTGCTCGGCGACGATCCGGCCGGCGATCTCGCCGATGTAGCTGCCGGCGTAGCCGTCCTCGGGCACCGGCTCGCCGAGGGCGGCGGCCAGTAGCGAGCGGGCGAACCGGTCGATCTGGGCGCCGTGGTCGTTGAAGTAGTACTCCCGGCTCACCTCGGCCCCGCTGGCCTGCAGCACCCGGGCCAGCGAGTCGCCGACCGCGGCCCACCGGACGCCGCCGATGTGCACCGGGCCGGTCGGGTTGGCCGAGACGAACTCCAGGTTCACCTTCTGCCCGGCGAGGGCCTGCGAGCGGCCGTACTCGGAGCCCTGCTCGACGATGGTCCGGGCCAACGAGCCGAGGCTGGCGCTGTCCAGGGTGATGTTGAGGAAGCCGGGACCGGCCACGTCCACGTGCGCGATGCCCTCGGTGTCGAGCAGCGCCTTGGCGATGGCCTCGGCGATCTCGCGCGGCGGCCGTCTGGCGGCCTTGGCCAGCCGCATCGCGACGTTGCTGGCGTAGTCGCCGTGCGCCCGGTTCTTCGGGCGGTCCACCACGATCTCAGCGGGCGGTTCGGCGTTGAAGGCACCGGAGTCGACGGCACGCCCGATGGCGGCGCGGAGGGCTGCGCTGAGGTCGGCTGGCGTCACCGGGCCCATCCTAGTGCCGGGGAGCTACCGGGTTTCCCTGCTCGCCCCGGCCCGGCAGCCCCCGGCCGGGGCCCGGCTTGTCCGGCTACCGAAGCAATCCACAGCTCGGAGACCCTAGACTGGGCGGCAAGGACGCCAGCGTGCGCTGCGCGCCAGAGAGAACGAAAGCGACTCGATGACCAATCCGACGAAGCCGGCGGCCGGTGGCCCGAAGCGCAACCAGCCGGCGGGCAGCGCCGCTGCTCCCAAGGTGAGCACCGGCAAGACGGCTGCCGGCAAGCCCGCGCCCAACCGCGCCCAGTCCAAGAAGATCGTCAACCAGCGGCAGACGCCGTGGGGGCTGATCATCGCCACCGTGCTGATCGTGGCACTGGCCATCGGGGTGATCGGCTACGCGGTGAGCCAGAACAAGAAGAAGAGCGACGCCTCCAACCCGGACAAGATCGCCGGCATCGTGCACAAGGAGTTCTCCAGCGGCGAGCACAAGACCGAGGTGATCTCCTACGACGAGTCCCCGCCGATGGGCGGCCCGCACTCCCCCATCTGGGCCGACTGCGACGGCACCGTGTACCCCAACCAGATCGCCAACGAGAACGCCGTGCACGACCTGGAGCACGGCGCGGTCTGGATCACCTACAAGCCCGGCCTGCCCGCCGAACAGCTCGACGTGCTGACCAAGCTGGTGTCCGGGCAGCCGTACACCCTGCTCACCCCGTACGAGGGGCTGAAGACCAACGTGTCGCTGCAGGCCTGGGGTTACCAGCTGTTCGTGGACTCCGCCTCCGACCCGCGGGTGGAGCGGTTCATCACGGCGCTGCGGGTCAGCCAGAAGAACACCCCGGAACTGGGTGCCAGCTGCAGCAACCCGACCTTCAAGGCCAACCCGAGCACGCCGGGCCACCCGACGGTGTCCTGACGATCATTCGGAGCTGACATGGTGGTGAGTACCGAGCCGGCGAGCGTGGTGGTCTCCGACGAGCCCCAGCGGCCGGCCGGCCGGTCGCTGCGCACGCTGCTGGCGGCGGTGCTGTGCCTGGCCGCCCTGGTGGTGGCCGGCGGGGTGGGCTACGTCGCCGGTCACCGGGCCGGTTCGGCCACCCCGGGTGCCTCGTCGGTGGACGCCGGCTTCGCCTGGGACATGTCGACCCACCACCGGCAGGCGGTGATCATGGCCAGCTACGTCCGCGACCACAGCACCGACGGGGTGGTCCGGACGCTGGCCTACGACATCGAGACCAGCCAGTTCAACCAGGTCGGGCAGATGCAGGGCTGGCTGGACGCCTGGGGGCTGCCGCCGGAGAACCCCGGCACCCAGATGAGCTGGATGTCCGGCGGTCACGACATGAGCATGATGAGCTCCGGCGGCCTGATGCCCGGCATGGCGACCCAGGCCGAGGTGGACAAGCTGCAGACCATGACCGGCAAGGCGATGGACGTCTACTTCCTGCAGCTGATGCTGCGCCACCACCAGGGCGGGCTGCCGATGGCCCGGTACGGCGCCGAGCACGCCTCGGAGGCCTACGTGCGCAACTTCGCACAGAAGATCATCAACGGCCAGAGCGCCGAGGTGGTGCTGATGGAGCAGCTGCTGCGCGAACGGGGCGCCAGCCCGCTGCCGCCGCCGGCTTGACGGGTGCCGGCCGGGGCGTTGCGCCGCGGCTGATAGCATTCTCGACGGTCAGCGGGCGGCGTTCGCCGCATGCCGGCCAGGGCCGTACGGCCCCCGTAGCTCAGGGGATAGAGCGCTACCCTCCGGAGGTAGAAGCGCAGGTTCGAATCCTGCCGGGGGCACCAGCACAGCGATCCTTACTGGTCTTAGGTGCCTCAAGTGGTGTCATTGCGGCGCCTCCCCCACAACGACAACGCAACACAATCGTGCCCTCAAACGCAGATCAGGTAACGCTGTCTCATGCGCCTACTTAGCAGCCGCAGCTAACAAAGATTTTAACTTCACATCGATTTGATACCGGTCGATCCTCTTCCCCACAAAGCTATCCCTCCGCCTTGAGTGCCAGGAGTATGGTATGCGCCAAATGGGGGGAAGCGTTGAGTTCACTAAGCCGGGTGCATAGAACGATTACTACCAAAAAGAGGGGATCTTCTAGCAGTCCCAGCAAGCTATTTAGGATTGCGCTGACCCTGCTTCTCTCTTCAATAGCTACTCTGACGGGCTGCGACTCAGGCTCTACGCCATGCTGCAATTCAACGCCTCCAGAGTGCGCGAATAGAGTTGCCATTGTCGCTGCACAACGTGCCAATCAGCCTAAACTCGAAGTTAAGGGTAAACTGTCTACAATCATCAACTGCGCAGTTGAGCAGCACTCTACGGTCGCTTTTTTCCTTGCAGACGGTAATCCTGACGGGCCCTACAAAATTATTCATTTAACTAATAACGGTAACAATAGTGGCAGTCGCGACACAATCGATGATCAGAATCGCACCAACGTTAGGCAGGTCTTACAAATTTTAAAAGCCAAAATAAGCCAGTCAAACCCGCTTCAGGCCATAAACCTTGCCGCTGATTGGTTGGCCGAAGAGGACGCGACAAAACAATTAGTTATTCTAGACTCTGGCCTGCAAACAGTTGCGCCTTTACGCTTCGAGGACAATCTTCTGAATCCGAAGACTAACGCCAAGAACGTAGTCTCAGCAATAATCGCTGCGCAATCGATTCCCCATCTTGAAAATATCGACGTCATATGGTTGGGGATGGGGCAATCGACACCACCCCAGCAGACATTAACAAGTAGCGCAAGAAACAAAGAGCTCGAAATTTGGCGTGGCATTCTGAGTCAAGGCAATCCCAAAAGTTTAGATCTTAAGCATCAAATAAAACAACAGCCATCCGTAAGTGGGTTACCTGAAGTATCAACTGTTCCAGTAACATTTGATGCGTCTGCGACAGGACCATCATGTGCCCCCTTCACAAGCACAGTTACTTGGAAAGATGTCAGCTTCAAGGGAGAGACTGCGGAACTGGTCGATCCAGCAGCAGCAAAGAAACGGATCACCAAGCTTGCTAGCGAGCTAGTTACAGGAAATTATCACTCAATTAGCCTTAAGGGAACTACTGCTGACTGGGGCGATTTACCGGGACAAAAATCACTGGCACGGCTGCGCGCCATCGTAGTTGAGCGCTTATTGACAATCAGTGGCGTTCAACCAAAATACATAGCTTCTGTTGAAGGCTTGGGATCCGAATTCGCTGGTCACGTAAATGAGTATGACTCGCATGGGAAATGGAATGAAGAGCTTGCTGCGCTGAACCGCCAAGTCATTGTCCTGGCTACCGCTCAGCGGTGCCAATGAGGTCCCTGAGAGAGGCCTGATGTCACTGAGTCGCTGGTATGCGCTTCGTTTCCGGAGCCGTCGAGAGGATGATGTCTGGGATTTCGTGGCCAAGCTCGCCAAGCAATCTGCGGTATCAGACCAAACTCTGGCCCTTTCACAGGCAATTGAGGAAGCACGTCTAGATGCAGGCAGTTACGACACTTTTACCATGGGCGTCGATCAGCCTTTAGCATACCGGATAGAACTTGAAGCAAAAAGCCGCAAATGGTTGGCCGACCTACATTTGCAGGAGTCTTGGAGGCAAATTCGAACGGAACGGAAGTGGGCTCAAACCATTGAAGAAATCGTCGAAGAGCGCGAAAGGGCTGCCAATTTCGAGACTCAGCTTAGCGACGCGAATATAATCGCAACAGAACAAAAAGAAACGCTTCAAGGGGACGGACCGTATGCCGACCCGGCGCGAGTATACGAATCTGCTGCTATATCGTTACTGAAAGAGCTAGCACCTTCAACTGTTGTAGGCTCTTCGGAAGTAAGCCTTAACTACCTAGTTTTTGAAGGTTTTAACTTTACTACATTCGAAACCTGGGTGCTATCTATAACAATCAGCATTGCATGCGTATTCGGCGCACATTTGATTGGAGTATGGTCTCGAAAGCGGCGCGGTGTGGCAGATAATTGGCGACAGAAGGCACTGCGCTTCTTACTTCCCGCGGCACTGGCAAGTCTTCTATCTCTCGTACAAGTTATGGTTGCAGTTCTCCGAGGCGGTTTCCTTAATAAGCCGCAAACTAATGACGATGGTGATCAACTCCCATCTCTTCTTGCTGGTATGCATATTCCTCTATGGTTAATAATTGTCGGGTGGTGGGCTTTACAAGCGGCGCTCACGATGTATATTGCCTCACACGTTGAGGAAACCCACAATCCTCATGTGCAAGCCCATCGCAAGGCACTTCGCCAAACGGAATTAGCGTCACAGACATTGACGCGCAGTCGTTCGCGTATCGCCAGCTTGGAAATGACGGAGATCACGCTTTCCAAGGACCTCGAGCGTATTTCATTGGCATTCGCGGAACAAAGAAACGCCATGGATGCATTCACGGATCAGCTGATGGCCGTATACATTCGGGCTCTGAGCCGCACTAAGCTCGATCCAGAGTTCACTGCGGTTGCCGAACAGCGATTAGCCCGCGACCATCGCGCTTCATCTCCACCCGAGGTTCCCACTGAACTACACTCAGTACCTCCGGAATATGACGAGGAAAAACCCGCATGACGCGGATCGCGAAAGGGGATGCAGCGGCCAGCGCAGACTTCATCCTCAGGGTTCCCACGGCACGCCCTGTGGACTTTTGGGCATTATTTAAAGCGACCCGTGCGGGACGACGAGACCGGAAAAGTTTTTTTATAGATGAATCTGGACGCGCCCCTTATATTGCGTACCTTGAAGGTATTACTGCCATCTCCGAAGCCACTGTAGGACAAGCTTTATATGGAGCCGTCTCTAAGCTCGATCAAGAATTCGTTTCATTATGTGCCGCGATCGCACAGCACCGGCAAAAGCTCACGCGAGCCGCTCCTAATAGTGATGACGCCTCCCCAAATGCCCCTACCTTAATGTTGCCATACACTATCAGAACAGCGACCATAGCTCGCCGGCATGCATTGGTCGACTTGCAGCTACAAAACGATACACAGCGCATAGCCGAGCTAATCGAATTGTTACCGGCTAAGCTAGTAGCGCGACGGTACCTTATAGACAGAGCTAGAGCTATTGTTGCCGGTTATATCGGCCGGTTTTCTTCATTAGCAGCCGCGCACAGCCGCGGCTTACTTACTCCGACACGCCGCGGAGCATCGCCTAGAGGCCACTTAACTAACATCTCTCTACCTCACTATACGCCTATTTCTCCATGGATGAACGGTGACCTCCCTATCCTTGTGGCACGCATTGATTTTGCAACCCAAGAGGTTATTACCTGGGCTGTGCAGAAGTTTGACCGCTCCGACAGCAGCAAATTGTAGCCAGTCCGGAGTTAGAGTGTTCGTGAACCAAGGTTGGTATGGTTGATGCGCGTGCGACGCCCTTGAGGTGATTGAAGCCCGTCTGCACCTCTTAATCCGGAACACGACAGGGTTAGGTGCTGGCTTGGGCGACGTTCTGTGGAAGTCGCTATTTTGTGTTCGTGCTAGCCGAGCCGTGGGGCGTGCTGTAGGGCTGGCCGAGGCTTTCGCATTTCATATCGCGTACGGGTGGGTTCGCCCGTCCTGTATAAATCGGGATAGGGTGGGACTCTGACAACGAGCTTTCCTATTATCTAAGATCAATCAATCATCCGCGGCAGCCAGGCACTCGACCGCCTCATGCCCAAGTTGCCCGCGAGGTTTGGGCGACTAGGACTCCCGTACAAGTCGTGCCGCGTCCCGGTCGCAGGCATTACGGAGAGGCTTCGCCGCGGTTCAAAGATGTGTTGTACTGTAGTGACTTGTCCAGAAAAAGTATTATTCGTTTAATTGATAAGTTTGTAAGATGCGCGATCAAGGGCTCCGAAGTACTCATCGGTCCCCGACCGGCTGCGACGCGGCAGTGCCGGCCGAACTTCCCGAACCCGATTGGCTTCGACAACCGCCCAAACGGCCGAAGGCCGCCCTGGAGCCGGAGACCGCCCGGGAACCAAAGGCGCGCCCGGGAGGGTCGGTAGCGTGGCGGGGCCGGGTGCGATAGCCTCCCCTCCGCCTCAAGGCACCGGCACCGCGTAGGCAGGCGGTATCCGCGATCGCGAATACCACTGAGGGCGCTCGTGCGCCCGCTGCCGAAGCGGCGCTCGGAGATCAACCCGCGGCTAGCATCGTCGACCGTGGCGCCATCGGACGGACGGAGACAGTCCCATATCCAGTGACACGCAGCCGCAGAGTGCCGGCATCTGGCAGACCTTCAGCGAATCGCCGATGGCGGTCAAGGCCATCTTCGCCGGAGCGTTCGTCAACCGGCTCGGCGCCTTCCTAAGCATTTTCCTGGTGTTGTTCGTGGCATCCAAGGGCCACTCGGCCGCCGCCGCCGCGGCCACCCTCGGCGCCTACGGGGTGGGCGGGGTGATCGGCACCCTGATCGGAGGGGTGCTGGCCGACCGGCTCGGCGCTCGGACGGCCACGGTGTTCAGCATGGCCAGCTCGGCGGTGCTGACCGTGTCGCTGCTGTACCTGCCGAACTACGCCCTGCTGTTCGCCGTGACCGCGGTGCTCGGCCTGGTCAGCCTGGTCTTCCGGCCGGCCTCGGCCACCCTGCTGTCGGAACTGACGCCGGAGAGCCGGCAGGTGATGGTCTTCGCGATGTACCGGTTCGCGGTCAACGTGGGCACCACCGCCTCGCCGCTGCTCGGCTACGCGCTCTACGCCGCCGGCGGCCACCGCTACACCCTGCTCTTCTGGGGTGAGGGGCTGGTCGCGGTGGTCTACGGCATCCTGGCGCTGTACGCACTGCCCCGCAAGGAGCGCGCGCCCCGCACGGACGCCGCAGGCGATGCCGAGCCGGCCGACAGCTTGCTGGACGTGTTGCGCAACCGGCGCTACGTGATGTTCCTGATCGCGGTCTTCTTCAACACCGTGGTGTACATGCAGTACCTGAGCACGCTGCCGCTGGACATCAAGGCCCAGGGCGTCGCGTTGATCTGGTACACCGTGGCAGTCGCGTTGAACGGGGCGATCGTGATCGCGTTCGAACTGCCGCTGACCAAGATTTCCCAGCACTGGCCGGTCAAGGTCTCGATCTGCTCGGCATGCGTGCTGGTCGGGTTGGGGATGGCCAGTTACGGCCTGCCGCTCGGCCCCGCCGTGGTGGTGCTCGGCACGTTGATCTGGACGACCGGTGAGATCGTCGGCGCGCCGGCGATGTTCGCCTACCCGGCAATCGCCGGGCCGGCTCAGCTGAAGGGCCGCTACATCGGCACCTTCCAGTTCATGTTCGCCGCGGGCTCCGCGCTCGGACCGGTGATCGGTGGCCTGCTGTTCACCGCCCTGGACCACCGGGTCTGGCCGGTGGTCTCGGTCGGTTCGTTCATCGCCGCGCTGCTGGTGGTGATCGCCGTCCGGCAGCCGGCCGCCGAGGCCGAGCAGGAGCTGGCCGAGGCCGAGCTGGCGGAGGTGCCGACCCCGCTCGTGCCACCGGCCGTCGAGTCACCACCAGCACTCGAGATTCCGCCGGGCACGGCGGCCGGCGAGGTGACCGGCGCCGAGCGCCGGTGAGGATTCCCGCTCCGCGCGCCGGCGGGTGGCGCCGGTCGAACCCGGCGCTAGGCGAGCCCCAACCCGCCGGCCAGGGTAACCACCTGTCCGGTGAGCGACGGTCCGCTGCCGGCGATCAGGTGCCACACGGTGTCGGCCACCTCGTCCGGGGTGACCAGCCGACCGAGCGGCACCCGGGACAGGTACCGGGACAGCGCGTCGTCGAGATCGGCGGCCACCGTGCCGAGCACGTCGTCGCGCAGGCCGGTGTCCACCAGCGCGGGCGCCACCGCGTTGCACCGGATCGGCAGGCCGGCCCGCGCGCAGTGCAGCGCGATCGAGCTGGTCAGGTGCCGCACCGCGGCCTTCATCGCACCGTAGGCAATCATCCCGGGGGTAGCCATCTGCCCCGCCGTCGAGGACACGTTGACGATCGAGAACGGATGCGGCCAGGCCCGGCTGATCACTTCCCGGCAGCCCAACCAGGCCCCGACCACGTGGCTGTCCAGCAGCTCGTGCCAGGTCTGCGGTGAGGTCGACAGCACGTCCTGCGGGGTGTCGCCCAGCCCGCCAGCGGCGTTCACCAGCGCATCCAGTCGACCGTGCCGGTCCAGCACCGCGTCGACCACCTGCCGCCAGCTGGCCGGGTCGCAGACGTTGTGTTCCAGCCCGCCGGGGCCGGGATGGCGGCCGGTGCGTACCGCGGTCGCCCCGGCCTGCTCGGCCCGCGCGGCGATCGCGGTGCCGAGGCCGCCGAAGCCGCCGGTGATCAGGACGACGGTCATGCCGGGGCTCCGGTGCCGAGTCGGGCCTGTAGCCGCCGGCTGGCTTCGGTGAGGGTGTTGGGTTGTTTGCACAGGGCGAAGCGGACCATGCTGGCTGCTTCGGGGACGGGGTGGGAGTAGAACACCGACAGGGGTAGGCCGGCGACCCCGTGGTCGAGGAGCATCCGTTCGCACCAGGCGGTGGCGTCTTGGCCGACGTCGGCGAGCACGTAGAAGCCGGCCTCGGGCACCCGGGTGGGGATGCCGAGGCTGGTCAGGGTGTGAACGAACCCGGTCACCTGCTCCGACAGCGCGGTCACCGTGCTGGCCATCAGGTCGTCGAAGTCGGGGCTGTCCAGCACCCGGGCCACCGCCAGTTGCAGCGGGGCGGCCGGGCAGAAGGTGACGAACTGGTGCGCAGCCCGAATCCGACGGGTCAGGGCGGGCCCGGCCAGCGCCCACCCGACCCGCCACCCGGTCACGGCCAGCGTCTTCGACGCCGAGGAAATCTTGACCCGCAACTCCGGATCGGCCACCCGCTCCAACACCCCCCGATGCGGCCGGCCGTCCAGCACCAGGTGCTCATAGGTCTCATCCGAGACCACCACCACCCCCCGGGACTCGGCCAACTCCACCACGGCCTGCCACTCCAGGTCATCCAGGCACCGCCCGAACGGATTCCACGGACTGTTCACCACGATCACCCGGGTCGCCGGGCTGGTCACCGCCGCCAACACCGCCGCGTCCAGCCGATCCCCCGGCCCGGTCAACCGGACCGGGCGGACGATGCCGCCGAAGCCGGTGATCACCGGCGCGTACTGCTCATACGCCGGCTCCACCACAATCACCTCATCCCCCGGGCGAATCAGCGCCGCCATCGTGCTGTAATACGCCTCCGTCGCACCGGCACACACGGTGACCTCGGTGTCCGCATCCAACGGCCCGTACCGGCCGGCCAACGCCGCCCGCAACACCGGATGCCCGGCACTGGGCGCGTACTGATGCTCCGCCCCCGCCCCCACCCCGGCCAACGCCGCCAACACCTGCGCCGGCGGCCCATGATCGAACACCCCCTGCGCCAAATTCACCGCACCATGCCGCACCGCAGCAGCCGGAATCCGAACAAACACCGACTCCACCGGCACGGCGGCCGGCTGAGCAACGTGCACCATCAACACTCCTTACGAGGCGGAAGCTGCCGAGGCAAGCCGGCGGCGGCGGACGAGTTGCACGGCCAGGGCCACGGCCAGCACCGCCACACCGTAGACGGCCCGCCAGCCCGACTGGAACAGGCTGACCACCATCACCACCAGCAGCAGCAGGTTTGCCGCCGAGCGCAGGGTCAGGCCCCTGATGCGGACGTAGGACACGATGCTGAGCAGGTACATCAGCAGGAAGATGGCGCTCGCGGTAGCCACCGCATCCACCAGCAAGCCGGGGTAGCCCACCAACACCGCGGTGCTCACGGCGAACAGCGCCGCCAGCAGCAGCACGGCCCGGCGCGGCACCCCCTTGGCGGTCGTCCTTGCCAGGCCGGCCGGCAGGATCTGGTGGGTAGCCGCCTCCGCGACCAACCGAGACACCCCCCAGATCCAGGCCACCGCGTTGAGGGTCATGGCGAACAGCGCGATGGCCGTCACGCAGTAGGTGACGAGCCGGTGCGGCCTGATGGTGCCGGCCAGCTGCAGCAACCCGGCGACCTGGTCGACGTCGGCGCGGTTCACCCGAACCGCGATGGCGACGGTGAGCAGGATCGTGAACAGGCCGTACGCGCCCAACGCGATCGCGCTGACTGGCAGGAAGTCCCGCTCCGGCCGCCGGAACTCCCGGCTGAGGAAGGTCAGGTTCTCGAACCCCGCGAAGGTCCAGAACGCCAGCACCACCGCGGGCAGCACCGGGCCCGGGTTGCCGAGGTCCGGGCTGAGCATGTGCAGTCCGGACCGCGCGGTCGGCAGCGCGAAGATCAGCAACACCGTCGCCATCGCCACCAGCGCCCAGGTGGTGGCACCCTGCAGCCGGGTGTTCGTCTTGACCCCGAACAGGTTGGAGGCCAGCGCCGCCAGCAGCACCACGATCGCCGCGACCACCTCGGCCGGCCGGCCGGCCTCCAGCGCGTTGCCGACGTAACGGCCGGCCACCAGCGCACCGGCTGGCAACCCGATGATCACCAGGGCCAGGAACAGCACCGGCACGCACCGGGCCACAGCATCTCCCAGGCCGTGCCGGATGAAGGCCTCGATACCGCGACCGTCGGGATGGCTGCGCACCATGTCCTCGAACATCAGCAGCATCGGCAGGCACAGCAGGGTCGCCAGTATCCACACCAGCAGGCTGTTGCGGCCGGCCGCGACGTAGACCGCCGAGGGCAGGAACAGGATGCCGGAACCGGCCACCGAGCCGATGGCCAGCGGGATCGCCTGGCGCCGGGTAAGCCCGATCCCGGCCGGCCGAGCCTGTCGTTCCCGCTGCCCGCGGTCTGAGCTCATGCCGGATCGGTCTCGTTTCCCCAGGTCAGCACCCGCCCGCGGTTGAGGATGCCGGCCGGGTCCAGCAACGCCTTCAGCGACCGCATCAGTTCCATTTCCTCCGGCGAGCGGGTGTAGCCGAGATACGGCCGCTTCTCGAACCCGATCCCATGCTCTGCCGAGATTGAACCAGAGCTCCTGGACACGCACCCATACACGATGTGCTCGACTTCGGCCTTGCGCTTGCGGGTCTGTTCCCCAGTGACCACCGCGATGTGGACGTTGTCATCGCCCAGATGGCCGAACACCAGCAGCTTGACCTGCGGCCACCGCTCGGTGAGTTCGGCACGCATCCGCTCCAGGCAGTCCTGCAGGTCGCGAGCCGACACGCTGACGTCGAAGCCGAACAGCGGCTGCATCCGCAGGATCTCGCTCGGAATGCGCTCGCGGGCCTGCCAGAACACCGCCAGCTCCGCTGCCGTGTCGGCCACCGCCGAGTCCAGCAGCACGTGCTCGATGCTGGCCAGGCAGGCCAGCAACGCCTCGCTGTCCGCCTCGGGCCGGCCGCCCTGCACCTCGGCGAGCACGTACACCGGATACCCCATCGGCAGCGGCAGCCGCAGGTCCAGCCCGTCCAGGACCGCGTAGGCGTCGGCCCAGACCACTTCGAAGGCGGTCAGCATGCCGGGCAGCTGGGCCCGGATGGCGGTGAGCAACTCCAGCGCCCCGGCGACGTCGGCCACCGCGCAGAATACCCCGGTCCGGGTGCGCGGCGCCTGGCGCAGCGCGAGCGTCGCTGCCGTCACCACCCCGAGGGTGCCCTCGCTGCCGATGAACAGCTGCTTGAGGTCGAAGCCGGCGTTGTCCTTGACCAGCGGGGTGGACAGCTCCAGCAGCCGGCCGTCGGCCAGGGCCACCTGCAGCGACCGGACGTGCTGGCGGGTCATGCCGTAGCCCACCACGTTCACCCCGCCGGCATTGGTGGCCACGCACCCGCCGATGGTGGCGCTGCCCTTGGACGCCAGGTCGATCGGCACCACCAGCCCGTGCCGGGCCGCCTCGTCCTGCAGGTCGGCGAGCGTCACCCCGGCGCCGGCAGTCACCGTGGCGATCGCCGGGTCGATCTCGCCGATCGAGTCGAGCCGCTCGGTGGACAGCACCACCTCCTCGGGGCCGGGAACCCCGCCGGACACCAGCCCGGTCATGCCGCCCTGCACCACCACCGGCTGCCGGTGTTCGGCACACAGCCGCAGCACCCGGGCCACCTCGGCCGGCGTGCCGGGGCATACGACGACGCTGGCCACGCCCTTGCGGTCGCTGCCCCACAGGTCCTGGACGTGCCGGGCCGGCACCTGCTCGCCCACCAGCACATGCTGGCGGCCGACGACCTCGGCAAGCGCGTCGACGTGCCGGAGCACCTCGGGTGCGGCGGGCGCGGTCATGCCTGCCGGTCCCGGGGCAGCTCGTGGTTGGCATGCACCGCCTGCAGGCTGGTGCGCACGTGCACCAGGTAGCCGTCCGGGCTGTCCAGGGCCCGGCCGAGCGCCGGACCGACCTGCTCGGGCCGCTCGACCCGCTCACCGGGGACTCCGAAGGCACCGGCCCAGGCCACGAAGTCGGGATTGGCCAGCCCGGTGCCGCAGTCGGAGTCCGGGAAGTAGCGGGCCTGGTGGTCGCGGATGGTGCCGTAGCTGGCGTTGTCGGCCACGATCACCACCGGCGCCCGGCCGGCCGCCCGGGCCACCGCCAGCTCGTTGCCGGTCATCAGCAGGCCGCCGTCGCCCACCACCGCCACCGCCGTCGCGGCGGGGTCGCGCAGCACCGCCGCGACGGCGGCCGGCACGCCAAAGCCCATCGCGCCGCTGGCCAGTGCGAGCAGCCGCTGGCCCGGACGAAGCCGGACGTAGCGATGGACCCAACTGCTGAAGTGGCCGGCGTCCAGGGTGAGCACGGCACCGTCGGGCAGCCGGGCGTCCAGCTCTCGGGCCACCAGGGCGAAATCCAGGCCGTCGTCGGTGGTCCGGATTCGGGGCGTCGCCAGGTTCGCGGCCAGCTCCTGCCAGCCGGCCTGCCAGTCCCGGGAGGCGGCGGGCCACTGGTGGCCGGCCAGCTCGCGCAGCACCGCCAGCGGGTGCTCGGCGTGGACGGCCAGCTGGTGGCCGGCGTACCAGTGGGCCAGCTGCACCTCGTCGGGGCGGCCGCCCAGGAAGACCACCAGGTCGGCCTGGGCCAGCCTGTCCCGGAGCTGCTGCGGGGAGCCCAGGTGCAGGTGACCGGCGTAGCCGGGATGCCGGTTGTCCATCAGATCCTGCTGCTTGTTGCCGGCCAGCACCGGAACCGCGCTGTGCTCGGCGAACCGGGCGAGCAGCTCAGCCACCTCGGGCCCCGGCCCGCCGGCCACCCGCAGCAGCTGCCCGGCGATCAACACCGGACGCTGGGCCGCGGTCAGCGCCCGGACCAGGTCACCGGCTCCGGTGCCGCCGGGTTCGGTGCCGCCGGCGGGACGGCCGGCCACCGGTTCCCGGTCGCCGTCCGGTTCGGGCACCTGATCGGCGAAGACGTCCTCGGGCACGATCAGCGACACCGGGCTCGGCTCCGGCCGGGTCAGCAGCGCGGCCACCTGCTCGAGCACACCAGCCAGGCCCGGTCCGTCGGGCACCGTGAACACCGGGGCCAGGCCGCCGAGGAAGCCGGTGAGGTCGGTGCCCTGGAATCCGGTCACCGGATCGGTCCCCCGCCGCGGGCCACCGACGATCAGCAGCAGCGGCGTCGGGTCGGCCCGGGCGGCGTCCAGCGCGATGCTGGCGTTGGTCGCGCCGGGCGACCGGTTCACCGCCACCACCGCCGGCCCGCCGCGCAACCGCGCATCGGCCACCGCGCACAGCGCGGCGCCGGCCTCGTGCCGGGAGGTGACCAGCTCGACACCGGCCCTGCCGGCGTGGCCGAGCAGTGGCAGGAACGCCTCGCCCGGCACCGTGAACAGCCGGTCACAGCCGAGCGTGTCGTGCAGGAACGTCAGCAGCTGCTCGGCCACCGTCCGGCCGGCGGAGCCGGCCGCCGGAACGGGCGTGGTCGCCACCGCCGCGGCCGCGCCGGAGGTCATCGGCCGCCTCGGGGGTCGAGGTACTCGCCGGTTGCGGCCTCCGGCGGCCAGACGATGACCGCGTCGTCGGCGCTGTCGCCCACCGCCCGGTAGTGCTGCAGCACCAGCTCCGGCGGCTGGTGGTACCCGTCCTGCTCGGACCAGCCGAAGCTCACCGGGCCCCGCCAGGTGTCGAAGGTGCCGCTGGTCAGTGCCGCGTGCAGCGCGGCGCGCTCGCCGGTGCCGGCCGTCTTGGCGGCCTGGGCCAGGATGGTGACGTCGGTGAAGGAGTTCAGGGTGTTGTCCGGCGGGTAGCTGCCGAAGTCGCGGTGGTAGGTCTCGACGAACCACCGGCCGATCGGGGTGAGGCCCTCCCAGCTGGGACTGAACCGGGTCGCCGGCCACACCACTCCGGCCCCGGCCTCGCCGGCCAGCCGCCAGTAGTCGGCCGAGCGCATCGGGAACGGGAAGCACACCATCATCGGGATGCCCGGCAGCAACCCGGCTGCCCGCGCTCCGTCGATGACCAGGTAGTTGGTGCGCACCACGCCGGCGTTGAGCAGCAGGTCCGGCCCGAACTGCGCGGCCTCGCCCAGCTGGGCGTCCAGGTCGGCCACCCCGTCCTGGGCGAAGTCGATCCGGTGCAGCTGCACTCCGGGCACCGTGCTGGCCAGCTCGTCGCACAAGGTGTCGGCCAGCATCTGCCCGAACACCGTGTCGGCCGCCAGTACCGCCACCCGCCGCCAACCCCGGCTGGCCACGAACGCCGCCATCATCGGCGCCCGGTCGGCGATCGAGAAGTAGGTGCGAAACACCTGGCGCCGGCCGCGGGTGACGGTGTTGTGGCCGTTCTCGACGAAGATCGGCAGGCCGATCTCCTCGGCCACCTCGGCCACCACCGGAGCGGTGCGCAGGTGCCACTGGCCGACCACCGCGCTCACCCGGTCCAGGAAGGCGAGCTTGGCCAGCCCGCCCACCGCCGAGCGGGACATGTGCTCCACCGTGGCGCTGCGCTGGTCGTTCTCCAGCAGCAGCCGGACCTCGACGCCGAGGTGCTCGGCGGCGTACCGGGCGCCGAGCACCGCGCCGCGCACCACCAGTTCACCGGCCACCGGGTCGCCGGGTCCCGACAGCGGTGTCAGCACCCCGATCGGCAGCGCCGACTCGCCGGCGTCGCGGTTGTGGGTCGCGACCAGCTCCCGGGCGCGGGTTTCCTCATCGGTCAGGACGGCACCGGACAACTTCTGCTCCTCCTGGGTGTCTAGACGCCGAAGCGGCTGCGGTAGTCGGACGTGCTGGCCAGGATGCCTTCGGCGGTCAGGCCGAACTCCTCGGGGGTGTAGCGGTGGGCACCGTGCGCCCCGGCCCGGTGCCGCTGCAGGTGGCCGGAGATCGCCGCGTGGTACTGCTCGGTGTAGGGCAGGTCGAGGAACTCGCAGGCCCGGCGCATCGTCGCGTGCGGGTCGGCGACCAGCTCCCGGTAGCGCACGTCCAGCACCGGACGCCCCGCCACCAGCTCGTCCCTGGCCTCGGCCAGCTGCCGGGACCGGGTGGTGATCCGCCGCTGCCACAGCTCGCCGATCTCGGCCAGGTCCTGGCTGTCGCTGCGGGCGCCGCGCACCGTCCGGCACAGGCTCGCGGTGGAGACCACCGACTCGACCGGATCGCGGTGCAGGTGGATGAACCGGGCCTCGGGATAGGCCCGCACCAGGTCGGACAGGAACCAGGTGTGGAACGGGCACTTGAGCACCGGCACCGGCACGCTGCCGTCGTCGCGGCGGTGCGCCGACATCAGCGCGTTGAGCTGCCGGCGGTGCCAGCGGTAGGGCTCGGTCAGGTCCTGGGCATGCAGCCACTCGCCGTAGGAGGGCACCCGGTAGCGCATCTCCAGCACCATGCTGGAGAAGGTGTTGGCCAGCAGCCGGTGGCACTCGTCGGGCATCCCGGCGTCGATGAAGTGGATGCTGGGCAGGCTCGGCGCCAGCCGGAAGTACTCCTCGACGTAGGCCTGGGCCTGCTTCTCCAGCAGCACCCGCTCCTCAGGCCCTGCCAGCGCCGTCTCCACCGGGTTGGCCAGCTCCCACAACAGCGGGCTGTGCACGTCCGGGTGCAGGCCGAACAGGTTGTGCACCAGGGTGCTACCGGTCCGCAGGAAGCCGATCACGAAGACCGGCGAGCCGAGATCCAGGGCGGCGATGTCGGGCCGGCTGTGCTCCAGCGCCTCGGTGTCGGCGATCACCTGCAACCCGCGCAGCAGCGAGCGCCGCACCGGTTCGGCGTCGGCCGGCCGCAGCCGGGCCTCGGAGTCCAGGGCGGCGCAGAACTGCTGCAGTCCCGCCAGGAACGGCAAAGTGGTCAACCCAGGCTCCCTTCCAGCAGCCAGCCGGCGCGATCCCGGGGGGCTTGGCCGCGGCGCAGGTCGTCGAGATTGTCGAGGAAGGCGGCGGCCACCGCGGCCGGCTCACCCGGGAAGCGGAACGCGCAGTGCGGCGAGACGACCAGCCCGGGCACCTGCCAGGCCTCATGGTCGGCCGGCAGCGGCTCGACGTCGTGGACGTCGAGGAAGGCACCAGCCAGCCGGCCGGCCCGCAGCGCCTCGTACAGCGCCTCGGTGTCGACGGTGCTGGCCCGCCCGACGTTGACCACCCGGGCGTGCGCCGGCAGCCCCGCGAGCACCTCGCGGCTGAGCGCGTACACCGTGCCGGGACCGCCCGGCAGGCAGCCGATCACCGCGTCGAGGCCGGCCGCCTCGGCGGCCAGGCCTGCCAGGCCGATGGTGCGAGCGGCTTCGGCCACCGGGCTGGCGCCGTCCCGGGTCACCGCCACGGTGCGCGCACCGAGTGCCGACAGCCGGCTCAGCACCGCACGGCCGATCCGCCCAGCTCCGAGCACGCCGACCGTGCTGCCGGCCACCAGGGTGGCCGCGGAGGAGAACCAGGCCCGCCGCTGGCCACTCGCCAGCCCGGCCAGATCCTTGGTGAGCAGGAACAACCCGGCCACGGCGTACTCGGCGACCGCCGTGACCGGCACCCGGCTGGAGGTGGTGACCAGCACGTCCGGGCCCAGCCCGGCTGGTTGCAGGTGATCGACCCCGGTGCCGGTCAGGTGCAGCCAGCGCGGCCCGGCCAGCCCGCGCAGGCTGCCCGGGCCGAACTGGTAGCCGATCACGGCATCCGGGCGGTAGTCGCCGAGGCCGGCCGCCACCGGGTCGGCAGGCTCGGCGCCCTCGACCACCCGCAGCCGCAGGCCGGCCTGCCCGTCCAGCGCCGCGACCAGTTCGCGAGCCATGCCGCAGTGCGTGACCAGGACATCGAGGCAGTCCCAGTCAGACACCCGCACTCTCCGCACGGCGAGCCGCGAGCAGTTCGGGCACCGGGTCGGCGCCGTGCTGGGAGGCGATCTCGAGGACGTCGGAGGTGTTGCGCCGAACCTGCTGGCCGACCCAGTCGAACATCCAGCGCACCAGTTCCTCGGTGGGCACGTCGGAGGGAGCCAGCCCGGTCAGGATGCAGCCGGTGACGGCGGCCCCGCCCACATTGGCCACCACGTCGGGCACCACCACGGTGCCGGCCGACCGCAGCGCCTCCTTGGCGGCCGCGGTGCAGCACAGATTGCCGCCCTCGACCACCACGTCGGCGCGCAGCCGGCTCAGGTTGTCCTCCCGGATGGCGCCGCCGCCGGCGGCCAGCACCAGCACCTCGGCATCGACGTCCAGCCATCCCTCGGGCTGGTTGAGCACGGTGACCGACTGCGGCAACCGGGAGCGGTCGATGGTGCCGGCCGCGTCGGTGATCTCCAGCAGCTCCGACACCGGCAGGCCGTCGGGATCGCTGATCGTGCCCAGCACGTCGGCCACCGCGACGATGCGGTGCCCGTATGCCTGCAGGTTCTTGGCCACCGACCGGCCCACCGTGCCGAAGCCCTGGATGGACACCCGGCGCTGCCGCTCGTCCGAGCGCAGCCGCAGGGCCGCGATCGCGCTCTCGGCCACCCCGTAGCCGGTGATGTCCTTGAGGTGTCGCCACAACTCGGTCCAGTCCGCGCGCATCTCGGTGATGCCCGGCCGGCGCCGCACGTCGTAGCCGGCCTCGACGAAGAAGACGTCCCGATCGTCGTGGGTGGTGCCCTGGTCGCACCCCAGGTACACCCCGCCGTGCAACAGCGGCGCGACCGAGCGGCCGAAGGCACGCAACACCTCGTCGCGATGCTCGGGTACCGCGACGATGCCCGCCTTGGCACCACCGATCCGCAGGCCGACCAGCGCCAGCTTGACCGTCATCGCGGCGGCCAGGTCGCACACCTCCTGCTCGGTGACCGAGGCGGTCATCCGAGTACCTCCCATGGCCATGCCGTCGACGAGCGAGTCCACGACCACCCACCCGGTCAGGTGATGGGCCTGGTCGCGGATAGCAGTCGACAGCAGTGGCGAGTGCTTGGCTGAATGCAGCCGGTCGTCAAGTAGCTGGGTCACGCAATCCCCCAACGTCGATGAGTAGGGCGATTCTCCCTATCGTGGGTAGCCTCGGGCAAGGCGCACACATTCTGGCAGATCAGGCGGTCGCTGTTGACTGCCCCCCGGCCCATTTGCGGTCTCGCAGTCGCCTCGTCCCGACCGCAAAACCGTGCTCGGGTCAGCCCGTGCGGCTCGTCGCCCGCGGCTGACCCGCAGTCCTTGGCCTAGCTCGGGCTGGCGGTGGCGGCGAACTCGGCGGCGTCCTGCTCGACCTGCCGGCGGGGGTAGAGCCAGGCCAGCAGCGGGCCGGCCATGGTGGTGGTGATGACGGCCATCACCACCATCAGGGAGTACAGCTGTCCGTCGAGGAAGCCCAGTTGCAGGCCGACGCTGAGGATGACCAGTTCGGTGAGGCCGCGGGTGTTCATCAGGGTGGCCAGCACGGCGGCGTCCCGGTTGCCGGCTCCTTGCACCCGGGCGCCCAGGTAGGCGCCGACGGTCTTGCCCAGGATGGCGACCAGCATGATGAGCACCAGTTCGCCCCAGGCGGCCGCTCCCAGGTCGGACAGGTCGACCTTGAACCCGGCGACGATGAAGAAGATCGGCAGCAGCACCAGGGTGGTGACCGGTTCGATCCGGGCCACGATCTGGCGGCGGGCGCCGTGCAGGCCGTCGCGGGGCATGACCGCGCCGAACAGGAACGCCCCGAAGATCAGATGCACGCCCATCCATTCGGCGGCCCAGGAGGACAGCAGTAGGCCGACGACTACCGGTACCAGCAGCTCGGCCGGCGGGGTGCCCCGGTTGCTGCAGGCCGTGACCAGCCAGGCCAGCAGTGGCCGGATGACGGTGAACATGATCACCACGAAGACCGGCAGCAGCAGGGTGCGCCACTGCCCGGACCCGCCGCCGCTGACGGTGACCGCCACCGCCAGCAGGCCCCAGGCCAGCACGTCGCTGATCGCGGCGCTGGCCAACGCCACCGCCCCGAGCCGGGTCTGGGTCATCCCCCGGTCCGACAAGATCCGGGCCAGCACCGGAAACGCCGTCACCGACATGGAGGCGGCGAAGAACAACACGAAGCCGAGCCGGCTGCCGTGCTGGTGGTCGGTGTAGAGGTAGAGGCCGAGGCCCGAGCCGAGCAGGAACGGCAGTACGGTCGAGCCGACCGACACGCTGATCGGCATCAGCTTGCGCTCGACCACGGTGGCGTGTTCCAGCTCACACCCGACGATGAACATGAACAACGCCAGCCCCACATTGGCCAATGCGGCCAGCAGCGGGCGGATCTCGGTGGGGAACAGCGTCGAGGCGATCTGGCCCCCGAACAGCGTTGGGCCCATCGCGATCCCGGCAATGATCTCACCGATCACCGGCGGCTGACCCAACCGGGCGGCCAGCCAGCCCAATACCCGAGCCAACACCAGAATCGCGGCCAAACCCAGAAACAGCGCCTGGATCTGATGGGTGGGCACAGGCAACTCCTTCGTCGCCGCGGGTAGAAAAAGACATTAACCCATCCTCGGCGCACCCGGCGGAACTCCTAATCCGGGCGCTCGGTCCGGCACCGAGCCGAGCCGGCAGCCCGGGAACCGGCTCGGCCGGCCCCGCGGTGCGGCTGCCCGGCGCGCCAAAGCCCGGACGGGCTCCGGTCGCAGACACCGGACTCGCAGACACCGGACTCGCAGACACCGGACCTCTTCGAAGCCATTACCGATCCGCGGCGCCGCGATACCGGCAGCGCCTTTCGGGCCGCACTGAATTATCTGGTCCCGTCAATTCGCAGGAATCGAATTTCGAAATACCACTCACTATGTGCCGTTCCCGTCGCGGCCGGAACCGCGGCAGGCACCGGCCGGCATTTCCGGTACCGGTTCCACCGGACGCCGGGCGAGGCAGCCCGTCGGCCCGCGCGACGAGCCGGGCCGGGCCGCAACCCCGCTTCCAGGGCAATCCTGGAGTGGCATCGCGGGCTGAAGGCTGCTACCGGACGAGGCTGTCGAGCGAGGTGAGGGAGGCAGGCACGCCGCCACCTCTTGCCCTTCGGGATATTCTGACCCAAAACCTTGTTCCACCCATTTCCGCAAGCGGATGGCGAGTGCACACCTGCCAGGTACGCATTGTGGGTCCCGCGGCCGGCGTACCGCTATTCGGGAATTTCTCGGCAATGGCCAGGAGGGTCTGCCACCGTGTCCGGGGCAGTTTGAACGCTATACGATGCTTCGGCCCGGTCCCTTCGTCCGCCCCGGTCGCCGGTTCTTCTAGGAGCGCAAGCCTGTGTACGAGACCAGCAGCAGCACGCTGTCGGCGAGCCAGGAGCGGCTGTGGTTCATCGATCAGTACATCCCCGCGCCGGTCAACACGCTGGCCGGTGAGTTCCGGGTCAGCGGACCGCTCGACCAGCGCCTGGTGCAGGACGCCTTCGGTCAGGTCGTCGACCAGCTCCCCGGCCTGCGGCAGGTGATCGGCTCGGTGGACGGCCGTCCGGTGCCGGCGATCGCCCAGCATCCGGGCCTGCAGCTCATCGATGTGAGCGAGTTGCCGCGCGCCGAGCTGACCGGCCGGCTGGAGGCGCTGCGGGACGAGGCGGCCGGCCACCGCTTCGCGATGGGCGAGACTCCCATGGTGTCGGCGACGCTGGTCCGGCTGGCCCCGCAGGAACACGTCCTGCTGCTCAGCGCGCACCGGGCGGTCCTCGATGAGGCCAGCCTGTTCCGGCTTCCCGAACTCATCGCCGACAGCTACCGCGCGCTGCGATCCGGCCAGCGGTGGCAAGCCCCGCCTAACGACCTGGAGCCCTGCTACGCGGCGGTCGCGGAGTTACGGACCACGCCGGCGGTCCAGCAGCGGCTGGCCGAGCTGCAGGCTCAGCTCGTCGACCTGGCGCCCCTGGAGCTGCCGACCGACCGGGCTCGGCCCGCCCAAGCGGGCTATGCCGCCGGATCGGTCAGCCAACCGCTCGGTCGCAGGCTTGCCGACCGGCTGCGGCAGGCCTCCGACGAGCTGCAGGTTCCGGCCGCCACCTTGCTGCGCTCGGCGTTCCAGGCCTTGTTGCATCGCTATACCGGCCAGCGCGAGCTGGCCATCGGCACGCTGGGCGGCCGGCCGCGGCCGGGATTCGCCGAGCTCCTCGGCCCGCTGAACTCCTGGCAGCTCGAGCTCTCCGGGATCGAGGACCGGACCACCTTCCGCGACCTCGCGCTCGCCCCGCCGGCGCAACCGGTCGCCTTCGAGTGGCTGGTGGAAGCCGTGCAGCGGCCTCGCGATCCCGGGCGCAGCCCCCTGTTCCAGGCGTGCCTGCGCCAGTTGGACGGCACCCCGGCGGCGGACTTCGAACTCGCTCGGCTCACCTCGGCGCGGCTGCTGCCGCCCGCGGCGACCCAGTTCGACCTCGACCTGCTGGTCGAGCCGGATCCCGCCGAGCAGTCGCTCACCCTGAGCTACCGGCAGGACCTGTTCGACCCGGCCACCGCGCGGCGCATGCTCGGCCATCTCGTCGGAATGCTGGCCGCGGGGCTCGATCAGCCGGACCAGGAGGTGCTGTCGCTGCCGTACCTGGATCCCGACGAGCGGCTCCGGATCGAGGTCGACCTCAACCGCACCGACGTGCCCTACGCCTCGACCGCCACCATCCAGCAACTGTTCGAGGAGCAGGTGCTGCGCAGGCCGGATGCCCGCGCGCTGACGATGGAGGGCAGGCATCTCAGCTACGCCGAGCTGAACCGCCGGGTGAACCGGCTCGCGCACTTCCTGCGCGGTCAGGGCGCCGGCCGGGGAACGCTGATCGGGCTGTGCCTGGACCGCTCGTTCGACATGATCATCGCGATGCTGGGCGTGGTGAAGGCCGGAGCCGCCTACGTGCCGCTGGATCCGGGCAATCCGCCCGACCGGCTGCGGTTCATGATTGAAGACACCGAGCTGCGGCTGATGCTGACCAGCGAGAAGCTGGACGGCACCGTGGCGCTGCCCGAGGGCGGCACCGTCGTGGTGCTGGACCGGGACAGCGATCAGCGCGCCATCCAGGCCCAGCCCGAGAGCAACCCGGCGAACCTCAACCAGCCCGAGGACCTCTGCTACGTCATCTACACCTCGGGCTCGACCGGACGACCGAAGGGCGTGCTGACCCCCCATCGCGGCATCGTCCGGCTGGTCAGCAACACCGACATCCTGGAGCTGGACGACCAGACCAGCTACATGCAGACCTCGCCGCTGTCCTTCGATCCGAACAGCCTGGAGATCTACGGCCCCCTGCTCAACGGCGGCCGGGTGGTGCTGCTGCCGCCGGGCGTGCCGACACCGGCACTGGTCGGCCAGACCGTCCGGGAGCAGGGCGTCGACACGCTGTGGCTGGCAGCGCCGCTCGCCGCGCTCACCATCGAGACCAACCTGGCCGACCTGGCCGGGCTGCGCCAGTTCATGGCCGGCGGCGATGTGGTGTCGCTGCCGCACATGCGCCGGATGCTCACCGAGCTGCCGCACGTCCGCCTGGTCAACGGGTACGGGCCCACCGAGGTCGCCGCGTTCAGCGTCAGTCACAAGATCACCCACCTGGATCCGGACTGGCCCTCGGTCCCGATCGGGCGACCGTTGCACAACACCACCGCCTACATCCTCGACGACCGGCAGCAGCTGGTACCGGTGGGCGTGTGGGGCGAGCTCTACCTGGGCGGCCCGGGGGTCGCCGTCGGCTACCACAACCGGCCGGAGCTCGACGCCGAGCGGTTTATCGCCGATCCGTTCCGGCCGGCACCCGGTGCTCGGCTGTACCGGACCGGTGACCGCTGCCGCTGGCTGCCGGAGGGCCTGATCCAGTTCCAGGGCCGGCTCGACACCCAGTTCAAGATCGACGGCGTGCGCATCGAACCGGGCGAGGTGGAAAGCCTGATCACGGCCGACCCCACCGTCCTCGCCGCCGTCGTCGCCGCCCCCGTGATCGAGTCGCGGCGGTCCCTGGTCGCCTACATCGTGCCGGCCGGGCCGGACTTCGACGTGGCCGCGCTGCGCGGCAGGCTGCGGTCCGGCCTGCCCGCCATCATGGTGCCGGCGCACTACGTGCTGCTCGACGCGATTCCGCTGACGCCCAACAACAAGGTCGACTACGCCCGGTTGCCGACGCCGGCGGCCGTCCGGGGCAGCGGCCACGCACCGAGCACCCCCACCCAGATCCAGCTGGCCGAGATCTGGCGCGAGGTGCTGGGAACCGAGGAGATCGGCGAGGAGGACAACTTCTTCGACCTCGGTGGCCAGTCACTGCGCGCCATCCCGGTGCTCGCCGCCATCAGCGCCCGGTTCGGAATCGACCTGTCCGTCCAGGACGTCTTCGAGATGCCGACGCTGGCCGGGCTCGCGCAACGGATCGAAGACCGGATGCTGGCCGCGGTGGACCCGCAGGAACTGGCCAGGTTGCTCAGCCAGGCCCTCGACTGAGCCGGTGGTCGCGGCGTCCCTTCCCGGCCGCCGCGGCCGCCGTCAGCCGGACATCCCGCAGCACCGCAGTAGACCACCAGCCGGCGCCGACCCGCCGGCTCTTGGAGGAGGAGAGAGATGGAAGACCTCGCGCAACGGCTGGCAGGCCTGTCCGCCGACCAACGCGCCGCCCTGCTCGCCCGGCTCAGCCGCAAGCTGACCGAGGAGCGCCAGCCGGCCGCCGAGATCCCGCGACGGGTCCAGGACTCCTCCCCCATCCCCCTGTCCTACCAGCAGGAACAGCTCTGGTTCCTGGAACGGCTGGCACCCAGCCAGCCGACCTACAACATCCCGATCGCCTTCCGGTTGACCGGCCCGCTCGACGAGCCGGCGCTGCGGCAGGCGCTGCAGCACATGGTGCGCCGGCACGACGCGCTGCGGACCCGGTTCGCCGAGGTCGACGGCGTACCGCAGCAGATCGTGGAGCCCCCGGAGGACTGCCAGCCGGAACTGGTGGTCGAGGATCTGCGCGGCACCGATCCGGAGCTGGCCTACCGCCGGCTCTCCGAGGACGTCCAGCGGCCGTTCGACCTGCACGCCGGGCCGCTGTTCCGGTCGCTGCTGCTCCGCCTGACCGACGACGAGCACATTCTGGCGATCACGATGCACCACATCTGCTCCGACGGCTGGTCCTCGGCGATCGTGAAGGCCGAGCTGTCCAGCTGCTACAACGCGTTCCGCGAGGGACGGCAACCCGAACTGGCGGAGCTGCCGGTGCAGTACGCCGACTATGCGAGCTGGCAGCGCGAGCAGTTCGGCAAGGACGCCTTCGAAGAGCAGCTGGACTACTGGCAACAGCGACTCGCCGCACTGTCGACGCTGGAACTGCCGACCGACCGGCCCCGGCCGGCGACGCTGTCCTACCGGAGCAAGTCGGTGACCAGCGTCGTGCGTCCGGAGCTGCTTGCCGAGCTGCGGGCGCTGGCGGCCAGCCGCAACGCGAGCTTGTTCATGGTGCTGATGGCGGCCTACATGACGGTGCTGGCCAGGTACAGCGACGCCGAGGAGATGGTGGTGGGAACGACCACCACCGGCCGCGACCAGGCCGAGCTACGGCCGCTGATCGGCTACTTCGTGAACATGATCGTGCTGCGCACCGAGGTGGGCGGCGACCCGTCGTTCCTGGAGCTGCTGGACCGGGTGCGCACCACCGTGTTGGAGGCGTGGCGGCACCAGCAGGTGCCCTTCGACATGGTGGTGCAACGGGTGCAGCCGCCTCGCGAGGCGTCCCGCAACCCGTTCTTCCAGGTCGCCTTGCAACTGCTGGGCAGCGAGACCGAGGGCAGCGAGCCGGCGCTGTCTGGCCTGGACGTGGAGTCCGTCGAGATCAATCCGGACGGGCACCCCTTCGACATGTCGATCACCGCCTCGGAGAGCCGGGACCAGCTGCGGCTGCTGCTGGAGTACTCGACCGACCTGTTCGACGAGCCGCGGATGCGCCGGCTGCTCGGCCACCTGGAGACGGTGCTGGCCGCGGTGGTGGCCGAGCCGGACACCCCGCTGTCGGCGATCCCGCTGCTCACCGAAGCCGAGCTCGGCTGCCTGCTGGACAGCTGGCAGGGGCCGGCGGCGCCGCGTTTTCCCGATCCGGTGCACGTGCAGATCCACAACTTCGCGGTCAGTCATCCGGACGTCATCGCCGCCAAGGTGGGCGATCGGGAATTCAGCTTCGCCGAGCTGGACGACCGCTCGCACCAGCTCGCGCTAGCGCTGCGGGAGCACGGCGTCGGGCACGGCGACATCGTGGCGCTGTTCGTCCAGCGCGGCTTCGACCTGCTGGTGGGCCTGCTCGGCGTGCAGAAGGCCGGCGCGGCCTTCGTGGTCCTGGACATCACCCATCCGAGCAACCGGCTGGAGTACATCCTCGACGACACCGCCGCCAAGGTGGTGCTGACCAACGGCGAGCTGGTCGACCGGTTGCCTGCCGAGCAGGGCTGGCACCGGCTGCTGTTCGAGCAGGTGCGGGCCACCGATCACTCCGGAGCCGAGCTGGTCGAGCTGGCCGACCAGCACAGCCTCGCCTATGTGCTCTACACCTCCGGCTCGAGCGGCCGGCCCAAGGGCGTTCTGGTCGAGCATCACGCGCTGAGCACGTTCATCCACTGGCTGCGTGGGTTGTTCGACTTCGGCCCGGGCGTCCGGATGCTCCAGCACATGGCGCCGGGCTTCGACTTCGCGGTCGGCGAGTTCTTCACCTCGATGGCCTTCGGCGTGACGATCGTTTTCGTGCCGGAGGGACACCGGGTCAATCCGGAGGTCATCGGCGAGCTGCTGGACAGCGAACGGATCAACTACCTCGGTGGCCCGCCGACGATCCTCGGCCGCATCCCGATGCGCGAGTACCCCGACCTGCGTTTCCTGATCGGCGGCGGTGAGGCGCTCACCGGCGAGCTGGTCAACCGGTGGAACACCCCGCAGCGCCGATTCATCAACGGCTACGGCCCCACCGAGGCGACCATCGGCTGCAGCTTCTACGAGTGCGAGCACCGGGTGTGGACCGGCCAGCCGCCGATCGGCCGGGCGATGCCGAACCGGGTGGCCTACGTGCTGGGCCCGTCGAACACGCTGCAGCCGGTGGGAGTGCCCGGTGAGATCGTGGTGGGCGGCGAGGGCCTGGCCCGTGGCTATCTCAACCTGCCCGAGCTGACCGCGGAGAAGTTCGTGCTGAACCCGTTCCGGCCGGGCGAGCGGATGTACCGGACCGGGGATCTGGGCGTCTGGACCGAGAGCGGCCAGATCCAATTCCTCGGCAGGGTCGACACCCAGGTGAAGCTGAACGGCCTGCGGATCGAGCTGGAGGAGATCGAGTCGGCGCTGACCGCGCACCCGCTGGTCAGCGAGGCAGCGGTCGCCGTCCGGGACGGCGCCGGCGGGCTGGCGACGCTGATCGGCTACGTGGTCCCGGCCGGCTCCGAGGAACCGGCCGGCGAGCAGTTGCGCGAGTACCTGCTGCGCGAGCTGCCTCCCTACATGGTCCCGCTCACCTTCCTGGTGCTCGAGGAGCTGCCGCTCACCACCGTGGGCAAGGTCGATCGCAAGGCGCTGCCCACCCCGGGCGCCCCCAGTGACGCGGCGAAGCCCTTCGTGGCGGCCGAGACCGCGACCCAGCGGCAGGTGGCCGACATCTTCCAGCAGGTGCTGGGTGTCCCCCTGGTGGGCGCCGGCGACAGCTTCTTCGACATCGGCGGCAGCTCGCTGGACGCCGCCCGGGTGCTGTCCCGGATCACCGAGGCAACCGGCGCGGAGCTCACCATGCGTGATTTCTACGCCAATTCCAGAGTGGACCAGGTGGCGACGCTGCTCGAGCAGCTGGCACCCGCGACCGAGGACGACGAGGTCGACTCCGAGATAGCGGAGCTGGAGGCGCGCCTGGCCGAGGCACGCAACCGCCTTGCCCACCGGAAGAACCCGGCGGCCCGGCCGGCTAAGAGGTTCCAGCCCGGTGAGCATGCCCCGCTCTCGCCGGCCCAGGAACAGCTGTGGTTCCTGGACCAGCTGGCCCCTGGTGAGCCGACGTACAACCTCGGGGTGCCGATCCGGCTGACCGGCCCGCTGGATCTCGAGCTGGCCGAGGCGGCGCTGGAGCGGTTGCTCACCCGGCACGACGCGCTGCGCACCAGGTTCGGCTCCGATGCCGAGGGCCCGTACCAGACGATCGTCGAGGCCCCGCCGGTGCGGTTGCCGGTCACCGATCTCAGCCAACTGGCGGCCGGCGAGCGGGAGGCGGAGCTGGAGCGCGAGCTGCGCCAGGACGCCCGGCAGCCGTTCGACCTCAACGCCGACCTGCCGTTCCGGGCCCGGGTGATCCGGCTCGGGCCGGACGAGCACGTGCTCAGCATGGTGATGCACCACATCTGCTCCGACGGCTGGTCGGTCGGCGTCCTGATGCGTGATTTCGCCGAGATCTACGACGCGTTGCGCCACCGGCGCGCGGTGGAGCTGCCGGAGCTGACCGTGCAGTACGCCGCGGCGGCGGCCCGGCTGCGGGAGCAGGCTCGATCCGGTGAATGGGACGCGCTGGTCGACTACTGGGTCGGCCGGCTGGCCGGTTCGACACCGCTCGAGCTGCCCACCGATCGCCCCCGGCCGCCGATCGCGTCCAACCGCGGCGCCCTGCTGGTGTACCGGATGCCGCCGGCGCTGCTGGATCGGCTGCATGCCTTCAGCAGGTCCGAACAGGTCAGCTCGTATGCCACGTTGCTGACCGGCTTCGCCTCCCTGTTGCACCGCTACAGCGGCCAGGACGACCTGCTGGTCGGTACCAGCAGCAGCGGCCGGGACCGCCCGGAGCTGGAGGACCTGATCGGGTTCTTCGTCAACATCCTGCCGCTGCGGATCGACCTGTCCGGCAGCCCTACCTTCCGGCAGGCGGCGCGGCGCACCATGAGCACGCTGCTGGAAGGCTGGGAGCACCAGGCCGCACCGTTCGAGCAGGTGGTGCAACGGCTCAACCAGCCACGCGACCCGTCCCGCAATCCGGTGTTCACGGTCTCACTGGACATGCTCAACGCCAACCTGATCGACCTCGCGGTCCCGGGCCTGGCCGCCGAGTTCCTCGACGTCGACCCGCTGGTGTCGCGCTTCGACATGGCGATCAACGCCTACGACGGCGCGGACGGCCTCACCTTCCGGGTCGAGTACTCCACCGACCTCTACGACGCCGAGCGGATAACGGCGATGTTCAGCCACCTGGAGCGGCTGCTCGCCGAGGCGCTGGCCGACCCGGATCACCGGCTGGACACGATCGCCCTGCTGACCGAGGCCGAAACCGCCCAGCTGCTGGCCTGGGGCGACGGTGCTGCCGGGCCGGCCGGCGCTGCCGACCTGTGCCGGCTGTTCGCCGAGACCGTCGACCGGTACCCGGATCGGGTCGCGGTCCGGCAGGACGGCCAGGACTGTACCTACCGGCAGCTTGCCGGACGGGTCGCCGGGCTGCTGGCCGAGTTGCAGCAGGCGGGGGTGCGGGCCGGCGACATCGTGCCGGTGCTGCTGCCGGGTGGGCTGGACGAGGTGGTTGCCCTGCTGGCGATCCAGCACGCCGGCGCCGGTTACCTGCCGCTCGCCCTCGACAACCCGCCGCATCGGCTGGCGCTTCAGCTGTCGGACGCCGGCGCCCGGTCGCTGGTGACCACCTCCGCCCACGCCGGGCGACTGGCCGGGCTGCCGACCTCGCCGGTCCTGCTCGACCGGCTGACGCCGGCCGGCACGGAGCAGGCACCGGAATCGACGCCGGAGGTGGACGGCCGGTCGCTGGCATATGTGCTCTACGTCCCGGGTCCCACCGGCGAGCCGACCGGGCTGCCGATCGAGCACGCCATGGTGACCAACTACCTCGCCTGGCTGGGCCAGGAGATAGGGCTGGGCGCCGAAGACCGGCTGCTGCACTGCGGCGTCCCCGGTTCCGACACCGCGATCGCGGAGGTGCTGGGCGCAGTCTGCACCGGCGCCACCCTGGTCGTCGCCGCGCAGGACGAGCTGGATGACCCGGCAGCGCTGGCCGGGCTGGTGCGTCGCGAGCGGGTGACGCACATCTTCGGCACCTCGACGCTGGTCGGCCTACTGCCGGCCGGCGACTGTCCGGACGTCCGGGTGGTGGTGCTCACCGGCGAGCGGGCCGATCCCGAGGTGGTCAACCGGTGGACGGCCGATCCCGGCCGCCGGGTCTTCACCCTCTACGGCCCGGCCGAGACCACCATCGCCTGCTCCTGGTTCGAGTGCGCCTCCGGCGAGCGGTACCAGACCGAGCCGCCGATCGGCCCGATGATGCCGAACCGGCACTGCTACCTGCTCGACCCGGCGGGCAACCTCGTTCCGCCGGGGCTGCCGGGTGAGGTGGTGATCGGCGGCACCGGGGTCGCCCGCGGCTACCTGAACCGTCCCGAGCTCACCGCGGCGGCATTCGTCGCCGATCCCTTCCGGCCGGACGGCATCGTCTACCGGTCGGGTGACCTGGCGCTGTGGAACCCGCGGGGCCAGCTGGAGTTCGTCGGCCGGCGGGACGGCCGGGTCACGCTGCAGGGGTCGCGGATCGAGCCCGGTGAGATCGAGCAGGTACTGCGCACCCATCCGTCGGTCAGCGATGCCGCGGTCGCGGTGCGCGGCACGGGCACCGGCGAACCCGCCCTGGTCGGCTACGTGGTGACGGCCGAGCCGGTGCCGGAGCCGGCCGTCCTGGGCGAGTACCTGGCCGAGTTCCTGCCGCCCGCCATGATTCCGGGCAGTTGGCTGGTACTCGCCGAGCTTCCGCGCAGCAGCAACGGCACGCTCGACCGCAACGCACTCCCCGACCCGGGGCTCAGCACCGGCTCCGGAACCCGGACGGCGGCCGAGACGGCCACCGAGAAGGTGATCGCCGGGGTGTTCGCCGACCTGCTCGAGGTCAGCGATATCGGCGTCGGCGACGAGTTCTTCAGCATCGGCGGCAACTCGCTGCTGGCGATTCGAGCGGTCAACCGGATCAACGAGGCCTGCGACGTCGAGCTCTCGGTGCGGGAGTTCTACTCCGGCGCGTCGGTAGCCGGGTTGGCCGTCCTGATCGACCAGCGGGCCGACCAGCTGCGGCTGGAGCAGGAGCGCCTGCTGGCCTCGGTGGAGGACATGACGGAGGAGGAAGTGGAGCGGTTGCTCCGCGGCGAGTGACCGGGCCGCGCCGGTTCAGGCACGGGTAGCCGATCCAGACACGGATGAGGGAATCGCATGTCCGAAGAATTCGATGCACGGGTTGCACAGCTCTCCGATCGCAAGCAGGAACTGCTGCGCCGGCTGGCCAGCCAGGCGGCGGCTCGCGGCCCGGCCGGCCAGCCGTCGGCAGCGGGTGGGACACCGGCCGGCCCACCGGCCGCTCAGCAGCAACCGGCCGGGGCGTCACTGGTCCTGCTCAGCGAGGGCGGCAGCGCCGCGCCGCTGTACTGCCCGCACGCCGTCTCGGGTTCGCCGTACTCCTACCACGCCCTAAGCCGGGCACTGCGGACGGAGCGGTCGGTGTACGGCTTCGAGGCACCCGGCCTGGAAGGCGGGGCCGACCTCATCACCGACGTGGTCGAGTTCGCCCGCCGGTACAGCGCGGAGCTGCTGCGGCAGCAGCCGGAGTCATGCCACCTGCTGGGCTGGTCGATGGGCGGGTACGTGGCCTTCGAGATGGCGCGTCAGCTGACCGAGGCCGGCCGGCCGCCGGCCACCCTGATCATGGTGGACAGCCACGATCCCGGACCGTGGGAGATGCCTCCCGAGCCCGAGGTCCAGCTGGCCTTCCTCAACGAGCTCGCCGCGATGGCGGGCCGGCCGGCGATCCCCTGGGAGAGCGCCGCTGACGTGCTCACCGAGCCCGAGCTGGACGGCATGATCAAGCTGGCCACCACCGCCGGGCTGATCGCACCCGACGTACCGGCCAGCTTCGTCCAGAACCGGTACCGCGTCTTCCGCGCCAACATGCGGGCCATGTACGGCTACCAGGCCAAACCCTTCCCCGGCAGGCTGGTCATGCTGGAAGCGGCCGAGGGAGCCGACCTGCTCGGCTGGGCTCCGTACGCCGAAGGAGGATTCGAACGGGTGAGCGTGCCGGGCAACCACTACACGATGTGGGCGGAGTCGAACCTGCCGACGCTCATCGAGGCCGTCCGCACCATCCTGGCCAGGGACAACCCGGCGCCCGGAAAGGATTACCGCTAGCATTCCCGCCCATGACGAGCTGGTTCCGCGATGAGTGAGCTGGCGCAGACCTCCAAGGACCGGTGGGGCAACCTGCCGGTCAGCTACGACGAGCACAATCTGAAGATCTCCCAGTACCACGTGATGGCGGACTGGGAACGGCCCTACATGGAGCGACTGGCCGAGATCGCCACGTCCAGGGGCGGGACCGTGCTGGAGGTGGGCTACGGCATGGGGATCGCCGCGTCCGCCCTGCAGGCCCGCAATGTCGACCTCCACCTCGTCATCGAGTGCCATCCGGACGTGATAGCGCGGTGCGTGAGCGCACATCGGACGGCGCTGGCATCCGGTTCGATGCACCTGCTGACCGGGTACTGGCAGGACGTCACGCCGCTGCTCGCCGCCGCCTCGATCGACGGCATCCTCTTCGACACCTTCCCGGTCTCTGCCCAGGAATGGGTCGGCACGCACATGTTCTTCTTCGAAGAGGCGTACCGGCTTCTCAAGCCCGGCGGGGTGCTGACCTACTTCTCCTCCGAGCCGACCACGCTCGGCGAGCCGCATCTCGAGCGGCTCGAGCAGGCCGGCTTCGAACGCGGCAACATCTCCTTCGAGGTGTGCCCGGTACAGCAGTCCGAGGACTCCAAGTACTGGGACGCTTCCTCGATCGTCGCTCCCATCGTCGTCAAGTAGCCCAGCTCAGAACGGCCAGGACGGGATCTCCGGCAGGTCGGGGCGGGTCGGCCGGCCGACCAGCCAGGCCAGCACCTCGTGGTCGGGCAGCTCGGGCACCGCGACGTCACCCACTGCCTCCTTCAAGGCAGGCAGCTCGGTGGTCAGGGTGGCCGCGACGAACTCGGCCGGCCAGTCCGCCGGGGTGTGACCGAGGTCGAGATCGAGGTGGTGGATCTCCACCTCGCGCCACCGCAGGGTGACCAGGTCCCGGGCCGCCACCGGCTTGCGCCAGCGGACCGGAGTGTCGAGCGCGTCCTCGGGAAGCAGCCGCAGAGTCGCCAGCGCCCGCGACCCGGCGAAGTCGTGGTCGGCCGCCAGCAGGGAGGCCGGCCGGCCGGCGCCCTCCTCGATCGCGGCGTTGCGCGCGTCCGGACCGCCCGGGTACATCTCGGCCGGTTCCCTACTCAGCACCCCCAACGCCAGCCGGCGGATCGCGTCGGCGTTGCGGCACAGGTGGGTGGCGACGTGGCCGCGGCTCCAGCCGGGCAGCCTCGACGGTTGCCGAGCCTGGGAGTCGGTGAGGCCGGCCAGGGTCTCGGCCAGCCGGGCGTGCGATCGTCCGAGCTGGTGCAGCAGCTCGGCATGGTCAGCCGTCATGGCCGAGATCCTAGGCACCGGCGGCGGCTGGCGCGGGCGCCCTGCCGGATGAGCTCTTCTACTCATCCCCGGTCGAGTAGTTGTCGCGATCCGCCCGCGGCACCCGAGGGCCAGGCTCGTCGGCATGGATCTCACCCTCTCCGGCAGCACCGTTGCGACCGTGCGCCTGTCCGGCACCGTCCGCGTCCTGCTGCAGTTCCTCCGGGGCCTGCTGGCCCTCGCGCTGGTCCGCCTCGCCCGGGCCACCATCGGCCGGCGGCCGGCCGGGCTGGCCGTCCTCGGCCGGCACGGCGGCACGCTGGTCGAGCTGGCCGGCCCGGTCGCCGCGGTCCTCACCGCGATGCATGCCCGGCGCACCGTGCCGGCCTACCGGTCGGCGACCGAGAGCGCCAGCCCGTGGCGCTCGGCTCTCGAAACCGGCCGGCTGGCGGGCTACCTCGATGCCCTGCCGGTGCTGGACAAGAGCAGTTACATCGACCGCTACCCGCTGGCCCAGCGGTGCCGCGGCGGCCAGCTCCCGGAGAACGGTGTCGAGCTCGACGAATCCTCCGGCTCGTCCGGCCGTCCCTACCAGTGGCTTCGCTCGCGTGCCGAACTGGACCAGATCGAACGGGGCCTGGCCGTCCAGGCGCGGGGGATGCTGCGCAGCCGCGCGCACGACCGGGTCGTGGTGCTCAACTGCTTCTCGATGGGAGCCTGGGCCACCGGCTCGTCGGTGACGGCCGCGTTGCGGAGCCTCGGCCTGATCAAGTCGTGCGGACCCGACGCCGACAAGGCGCTGGCCGCGATCGAGCTGATCGGCCCGGATGCCTGCTACGTCGTGTGCGGCTACCCGCCGTTCCTGGCCACGCTCCTCGACGCCGCGGCCGCGCGCGGGAAGGACCTGCGCGGCTACGAGCTGTGGGGGTTCGTCGGCGGCGAGGGCATGACCGAGGTGCTGCGCAGCCGGCTCGAACGGGTCTTCTGCCGGGTCCGGTCCGCCTACGGCGCGTCCGACCTGGACATCGGCGTGGCGGGCGAGACGGAGCTGGCGGTGGCCCTCCGGCAGGCAGCGGCCGCGAACCCGGACCTGGCCCAGGCGCTGTTCGGCCACACCGGGCGGTTGCCGATGGTCTTCCAGTACGACCCGTCGACCTATTCCGTCGAGACGATCGGCGGCGAGCTGGTCGTGACCGTCACCCGGCGGCTGCTCTCGCCCCGGGTCCGCTATGCCGTCCACGACGCCGGCGGATCGCTTTCCTACCGCACCGCGCTGGCGATCGCCCGGGCCCACGGCGTGGAACTGCCTCCCGGCGGCGCCCGGCTGCCGTTCCTCTACGTGGCCGGGCGGGCGGACTCCACGCTGTCCTACCTGGGCGCCAACCTCTACCCCGAGGACGTGGACGCGGCCCTCGGCGCGCTGGCCGAGGAGCATCCCGAACTCGGGCTGGGCGCCTTCTGCCTGGAACTGGCCGACGCGGCAGACGGCACCAGCGTGCCCCGGATCCATGTCGAAGCGCGGCACACCGCGGCGGCGGAGCAGATCCGGGCCGGCATCGCCGGCTGGCTGGTCGCCCACAACCGGGACTGGGCGGCCGCCGCCACGGAGAACGCGCACGCCCTGGCCTTCGAGATCCGGCTCGCCGCCCCGGGAAGCGGGGTGTTCCAGGCCAACGCCCACCGCATCAAGCGCCGCTACGTCCTGCACTGACCAGCACCAGCCCACGAACCGCACACTCGAATGACCTTGCGAAGAAAGGCGATTCCGATGACTTCAGCTACCGCCCCGACGACAACCGCCGGACAGACAGCAACCGCCGGGCACATGACGACCGCCGGGCACGCCCTGGCCGCGACGCTGCCGGCCGCTCACCGGCGGGTGCTGAGCGCCGCACTGCGGGCCCCGAGCGCCCACAACGCCCAGCCCTGGCGCATCTCCGTCAGACCCGGCCGGTACGAGCTGCACTACGACCACCACAACTACCTGCCCGCCGACCCCGAGGACCGGGACGCCTACCTGTGCATGGGCGCGTTCTGCGAGACCCTGGTGCTCGCGGCCGTCCGCGAGGGACTGGTTGCCGAGGTGCGCCTGGTGCTGCGACGCACCGGCACCGACCTGCACGTCGCCGACGTCGAGCTGCACCCGGGCGCGGTCGCCGACCCGCTGGCCGCCGCCGTCGCCGACCGGGCGACGAACCGGTCCCGGTACACCGACGAACCGCTCCCCGCCGCCCTGACCAGCGCCCTGCGCGACCTGCGGTGCGTGCTCGTCCCGACCGGCGAGGTGGCCAGGATCGTCCGGCGCGCCTCGGTGCTGTCCTGGCGCGACCGGCGCTTCGTCGGCGACCTCAGGGCGTGGATCCGGGCCGATGCCGACCGGCCGGACGGGATGACCCGGCGGCAGCTCCGGCTTGCCGGCTACGAATGGCTGGCACTGCGGGCCGCGTTCGTGCTGGGCCGGCTGCCCGCGCCACTGGCCCGCGCCTACAGCGGGCGCGACATCCGGTTGCTCGGCGAGGCACCGGCGGTCGCCGTGCTGTGCGCGGACTCCGACAGCCCCGCCGACCTGGTGGCGGCAGGCCGCCGGCTGCTGCGGGCCTGGACCACGATCTGCGCCCACCGGTTCGGCTACCACCCGATCTCGATCGCCATCGACCGTCCCGAGACCCGGCCGGACGTCGCCGCGCTGGCCGGCGGCCACGGCACCCCGGTCGCGCTGTTCCGGATCGGCCGGCCAACCGAGCCCGCCGGCGAGAGCAACCGGCTCCAGCTGGCCGACGTGCTCCGCGGCTGAGGCGACACCCAACGGGTGCCCAGCGCTACTCGGCCATCCCCTGCTCGATGGCCCACCGGGTGAGCTGCACCTTGTTGTGCAACTGCAGCTTGCGCAGCGTGTTCTGCACGTGGTTCTGCACCGTCCGGTGCGAGAGCACCAGCCGGTCGGCGACCTGCCTGGCGGTCAGCCCCTTCGCCACCAGCCTGAGCACCTCGGTCTCCCGCTCGGTCAGCCGCGCCGGGTCGTCGGCCGGCCCTGCAGCCAGCCGCCGGAACTCGCCGAGGACGAGGGCAGCCAGGCCCGGCGAGAACACCGCCTGGCCGGCCGCCGTCCGGTGCACCGCCTCGATGAGTTCCTCGGTGGCCGCCGACTTGACCAGGTAGCCGCGCGCTCCGGCCTTGGCGGCGGCCAGCACGTCGGCGTCCTCACCGGAGGAGGAGAGCATCAGGACCCGGATCGACGGATCGGCCCGCACCAGCTCAGCCGTCGCCTCGACACCGGTGATGCCCGGCAGCTGGAGGTCCATCAAAACCACATCCGGTCGGGTCGCCGGGGCCAGCCGGACCGCGGCCTCGCCGTCGGCCACGCAGGCAACCACCTCGAAGCCCGCCTCGACCAGGTCACGCTCCACCGCCCGGCGCCAGATCGGATGGTCGTCGACGACCATCACCCGGGCCCCCGCCCCCTCCTCGCTCACCGCGCGGCTCCCCTCGACGTGCCGGCCGGGACGACGATGTCGACCTCGGTGCCCTCGCCGGGTACCGAGCTGATCCGGACCCGGCCGCCGAGCTCGGCGACGCGTCCCCGGATGGACTCGGCCACCCCGACACGGCCCTCCGCGGCGGCCTCGTCCAGCCGGCCCGGCCGCAGGCCGCCGCCGTCGTCGCGCACCGTCACCGCGACCTGGTCGCCGAGATCCTCCAGGAACACCCAGGCCGTGGCGCCGGCTCCCGCGTGCCGTTCGACATTGCGCACCGCCTCCCGGGTCGCGGCCAGCACCTCGTCGGCCACCTGCCCGGCCAGCATCACCGGCGCGTCCGGCACCGAGACGGTCACCCGCGCCGAGCGCAGCGTGACGAGGTCGGCGGCGACATTGCGCTGCCCGGCCGGGGTCGGCGCCAGTGCCTGGCTGGTGATCAGCGCTCGCAGCGCCGCTTCGGAAGCCGCGGCCTCCCGGGCCAGGTCGGCCCACTCGCCACCCGCCGCGGCGCCGCGGCGATGGACCAGTCCGAGGACCTGCAACACCCCGTCGTGGATGGAGCGGGTCAGCCGATCGCGCTCGGCCAGCCGGGCACGCTCGGCGGCCGCCTCCGCTCGCTCCTGCTCGGCCCGCACCGCCGCCGTCGCCAGGTAACCGACGACCCCGCCGACCAGGACGAGCAACACGCCGTTGGCCAGCGTCCGGCCGTCGTAGCCCTCACGCACCAGCACGCTCGCCCCGAGCTGCAGGAGGCCGGCCAGCACGCCGGCGGCACCGCCGAGCAGCAGCCCGACCTCGATCGCCGGACCGGCCGCCCAGATCGAGGTCAGGGTCGGCATGCTGCCGTGGTACTGGCTCGGCTGCTGGGCCAGCCGGGTCAGGATCGTCAGGCCCGCACAGGCGATCGTGTCGGCCAGCACGAAGCCGAGCCGGTGCGCTCGACCCGGCCACGCCACCAGCACTACCGCCCCGGTCACCAGCACCATCGCCGCACCCACCCCGAACGCCACCGCCGGTTCGGCGTACAGGTCCCGCCAGCGGAGGATCAGGTATCCGCAGAACGCCAGGGCAGCGATCCGGAACACCGCGGCAGCCCGCCACAGCGACAGCAGCACGCCCGTCGCCACACCGGGCCCGACCGCGCCCGGGAGCCGGTGCCACGGCACCCGCCACCAACCCCGATCGGTCATCCGGTTTCCCGCCTGCCCAGCACTGCCTGCCATTCCGCGTCAGAAGCTACTATCCGGCCATGGTGAGCTGGGCCGACTTCGCCGAGGGCGCGCCACGGATCGCGGCGATCTTCACCCGCCGGCACGCGGCGACCGGCAAGCTGTGCATGCTGGCCACCCTGCGCGCGGACGGCTCGCCCCGGATCAGCCCGATGGAACCGCGGATCTTCGAGAGCAGGCTGTGGCTGATCGGCATGCCGGACACCACCAAGTTCCGCGACCTGGCGCGGGATCCGCGGTTCTGCCTGCACACCGCCACCGTCGACACCCAGGTCGGCGACGGCGACGCCAAGCTCTGGGGCGTGGTCCGCCACGATCCCGACCGGGACCTGCACCAGCGCTTCGCCCAGGACCTGTTCGACGACATCGGCCTGGACCTGCGCGGGGCTGAGTTCGACCACTTCTACGAGGCGGACCTGACCAGCGCCTCGGCCGTCGAGATCGTCGACGGGCATCTGGACGTCACCGTCTGGACGCCGGGCCGGCCGGAGCGGGTGATCCGCAAGCACTGATCCCCACCCGGGGGCAGCCGGATTCCGGTTCGGTCACCGACCCGGCTCAACCGGGCGTGGGCCAGACCGATAGAGCTAGAGTCCGGCGCTACCGACGTCGCCTCTCGAAGGGCCGCCCAGCTATGCAGCACCCGACCTACGGGCCGCCACCGCACCCGGCAGCGCAGTGGTATCCCCCGCCGCCGGCTCCGCGTACCGGCGGCCGGGGCCTGGCCATCACCGCCCTGGTGCTGTCCGGCCTCGCGCTGCTCGGCGTCCTGATCGTGGGAGTCGGGTTGCTGGTCATGAACGCGCCGTCCGACGAGGGGGACTCGGTCACCGGACCGCTCACCGGACAGCTGACGGCCTCTCCGCACGGCGGTCGCGTTCTCGGCGCCACCCTGGCCGAGGCGGTCACCGACCGGATCACCCAGGACGGTGGCGAGGTCTCCCGGATGGACTGCCCCGTGACTCCGAAGGCCGGCCAGGGCATCGTGACGGTCTGCCACGGCGTCATCAGCATGTCGGACTGGGCCGTCATCGTGTACTTCGAGGACACCGACGGTCGCTTCACCCTCGAACCGCTCTAGGCGCAGCGGGCCCGACCCGCGGGCTCAGTACTCGTGGCTGAGCAGGTCGGCCAGGATGAGCAGCCGCCGGACGGTGCCGGTATCGCCCCGGGCGGCCTCGGTCGCGTCGACCAGCAGCCGCTGGGTGGTTTTCAGGTCGGCCGTCGCCGCGAGCCTGGCCAGCCGTTCCAGGTCGTAGGGCTGCACCGTGCTGTCCTTGAGCGCCTCGGAGAACGACGCGACCACCAGCACCGGGTCCAGCGCGGTACTGAACTGCCGCCTGCCGTAGGGGTCGGCGACGGTGCGGAACAGCAGCTTGTCCCCCTCGGTGAAGTCGAGCTTGAACTCCCAGTGCAGCTGGTACACCGCGCGTTCGAAGTCGTCGTCGTCGGCGAAGCGGAAGTCGCGCCCGCAGTACGCCTTGCGCTCGGCCCTGCGTTCGGGCCGTTCGAACTCGCTACGCAGCTCGGCCGGCGCGATCGGTCCCCCGCCGCCGGCATGCCGCTCGCGCAGGATCTTCAGCAGCAGCCGCAGCGCGCCGCTCTCGGCCTCCCGGCGGGAATCGCGGCGCCACTCCTTGACGGTCTTGAAGGTCCAGCCGACCAGGCCGGCGACCAGGGTGACGAAGGTGAGGAACATGCCGATATCGACCGTGTGGTCCAAGGTCAGCCCGAACGGGTCGAGACCGGCGGCGAGGCTTGGCATGGCCACTCCCGGCAGCGTCCTGAATCGGACCAGGATAGCCACCGGCGACCGGGCGCGTGCCGGGTTTCACCCGAACTGTGGCGACGCACGGTGCCACCGCGGTCTCTCCGCGTCACCTTTCCGCCAGCTTGACGTTGGTAGGTATTCAGTAAGAGAAATGCTCCCCCGCCTGCACCGCTATCGGTCCCGTCCGTGGAGGCTCCATGACCCAGTACGTCCGCACCAGGCGGCGCAGCGCCGCCGCCCGACTCGGCGCCGGCGCGCTCGCCGCCGGTCTCGCCGTCGCCATGACCAGTGGCAGCGGGGCGTCCGCCGCCCCGGCCGCGGCCCCGACCGCCGCGGCCGGCAGCAGCCTGTCGCTGCTCGGCGTCCCGATCGGCTTCTCCGACCTCGACGCCCGGGTCGGGCAGGTCGCCCCGACCGCCGCCCAGCAGGACCGGGTCTCAGCCCTGGGCGCCGTGGCCCGGTTCACCCGGTACGGCACGGTTGGCTCCCTCATCTCCTACGGCGGCTATCTCGGCACCGGCTACTCCGGCGACGCGGTCGCCGTGGCCCGGGCCTGGCTGAAGGACAACGCGTCGCTGTTCCGGATGACGCCGGCCGAGGTCGACGCGCTGCCCCTGCTCAACGACCAGCGAACCGCCGGTGGCGCCGGCCACGCGGTGCTGTTCCGCCAGCAGTACGGCTCGCTGCCGGCCGCCCAGGACGGCCTGATCGACGTCAGCGTGACCGGCGACAAGGTCGTCTACGTCTCCTCCTCGGCGACCGGGCCGCAGACCGCACCGCCGGCTGCCACCCTGTCGGCCACCGCCGCCTGGCTCAAGGCCGCCGCCAACGTCGGTCGCGGCCTGGCCGGCACCGGCCTGTCGGTCCCGACCGTCTCCGACGGCTGGAGCGTCTTCTCCGCACCCGGCTTCGCCCAGCAGCAGCGGGCCCGGCTGGTCGCGGTGCCGACTCCCGCCGGCCAGGCCCGGCCGGCCTGGGAAACCGTCGTGCTGGACGTCCAGGGCGGCGCTGCCCAGGCCTACACGGTGTTCGTCGACGCGGTCACCGGCGACATCCTGATGCGCTACAACCGGGTCCAGCACAGTGCGGCCAGCAACCAGTTCAGCGCCACCTTCACCGAAGCGGCCTGCGGGCCGGCGGTACCGGGCGGCACGGTCGACGCCGCCACCAAGCAGATCGTGGTGGCCGCCACCTCGACGGTGCCGACCAACGACATCGTGGTCCGGCTGGTGTTCGGCGGCATCACCGTCGCCTCCAGCAGCGATGCCGGCGTCGGCCAGGAGGAACTGACCTACGCCCCCGCCGGCGGGGTGCCGGCCGGCGACTACTTCGTGCAGGTCTGCCCGTCACCCGCCCCGGCCGGGCCGTTCGTCGCCCCGCTCACCGCATCGGGTGTCTTCCTGTCCTCCGACACGGCCGATCCCGCGGGAGCCGGCCTGCCCTACCCGCCGAAGTGGAAGTACTTCTTCAACGCCCCGCCGCTGGACTACTCCGCCACCGACAACCGCAAGACCGGCTGCTGGGAGACCACCAACCAGACCGGCTGCGACCGCAAGGAGCAGAACCTGGCATCCCGGGCACCGTGGGACGTCGACCCGCACACCAACCTGCCCACCTTCACCACGTCGGGCAACAACGCGGTGACCGCCGAGTCGTGGCTGTCCCCGCTCACCCCGGGCCCGCTCGGGCAGCGCCCGCTGGCCGCCGACCGCAACTACAGCTTCCCCTGGACCAACACCTGGAACACCTCCAAGTGCAACCCCACCAGCCTGACCGGAACCGCTCGCAACGACATCGACGCGGCGGTGACCAACCTGTTCTCAGGCCACAACCGGTTCCACGACTTCGCCTACTTCCTCGGTTTCACCGAGGGAAACTACAACGCCCAGCTGAGCAACTACGGCAACGGCGGCGCGCAGGGCGACCCTGAGATCGGCAACGTCCAGGCCGGCGCCGTCAGCGGCGGCGCGCCGTCCTACGAGGGCCGCGACAACGCCAACCAGGTCACCCTCAACGACGGTGTTCCGCCGATCACCAACCAGTACCTGTTCCAGCCGATCTCGGGTTCCTTCTACGCGGCCTGCTCCGACGGCGACTACGACGCCTCGGTGTTCGGCCACGAGTACACCCACCTGATCAGCAACCGGATGGTCGCCGGTCCGGACGACGGCCTGTCCGGCCACCAGGCGGGCTCGATGGGTGAGAGCTGGGGCGACCTGGACGCGTTGGAGTACCTGCACGAGTTCGGCTACACCCCGCAGAACGGTGAGAACCCCTGGGCCGAAGGACCCTACGTCACCGGCAACAAGCAGCGCGGGATCCGCAACTACGGCCTGAACACCAACCCGCTGAACTACAGCGACATCGGCTACGACATCACCGGTCCCGAGGTGCACGCCGACGGCGAGGTCTGGAATGCCGTCAACTACGACATCCGCCAGGCCCTGGTCGCCAAGTACAACGCCGCCTTCCCCGAGTCCGACGCCGCCCTGCAGCTGCGCTGCGCCCAGGGGACGCTGCCGGCCGACCAGTGCCCGGGCAACCGGCGCTGGATCCAGCTGGTCTACGACGGCTGGCTGATGCAGCCGTCGGCCGACAGCATGCTCGACGCCCGGGACAGCTACCTGGCCGCCGATCTGATGCGCTTCGGCGGCGCCAACCAGGCAGCGCTGTGGACCGCGTTCGCCAAGCGCGGCTTCGGCAAGAACGCCACCACCAACGGCACCGACGACACCGACCCGCAGCCCAGCTTCGTGGCGCTGACCGGATCGCAGGCCGGCACGGTGAAGTTCACGCTGAGCGCGCAGGACAAGGCGGGCGCACCGAAGGTCGCCGGCGCCCGGATCTATGTGGGCCCGTACTCGGCCGGCGTCACCCCGGTGGCCACCTCGGACGCCAATGGCGTAGCCAGCTTCACCGCTGAGCCCGGCAGCTACACCATCACCGTGGTCAAGCCCGGCTTCGGCGTCCAGAGCTTCACCCAGACGGTGACGGCGGCCAAGACCACCGCTCGCGCGGTCGGCCTGCCCACCAACCTGGCCTCCTCGGCCAGCGGGGCCACCGTCACCGGCGACGCCACCAGCACCAACCTGACCGGGCTGATCGACGACGACGAGGCGACCACCTGGACCGACGACACCGCAGTCCCGGTCAACGTCAGCAAGCCGTCGGTGGTGGTGCACCTGGCCAACACCGCCACCGGCCCGGTGACGGTCCGGACGGTGCGGGTCAGCGCCTTCACCCAGCAGACCGGCGGCCGGTTCACCGCGTTGCGACAGTTCGCGATCGCGGCGTGCACGGCCAGTGCGGCCAACCTAGGCTGCACCAGCCCGACCGGTTTCCAGACTGTCTACACCAGTCCGGCGAACGCCTTCCCGGCCGGCCAGCCGCGCCCGCTGGCACCCGACCTGCTGGTGCGCACGTTCGACATCCCGGACACGGCGGCGACCCACCTGAAGCTGATCGTGTTGAACAACCAGTGCACCGGCGCCCCGGAGTACCAGGGTGACCAGGACAACGACCCGCTCAACGACAGCGACTGCGTCGCGGGTTCTTCCACCACCAACCCGCTGCTGACGCCGCAGGCGCCGACGGTGAAGGCAGCCGAGTTCCAGGCCTACGCCTCCGCCCTGAAGTAGGCCGGCCGCAGGACCTGAACGGGGCGCTGCCGGGGGTTACCCGGCAGCGCCCCGTTCCGTCCGCAACCGCGCTCGCTGTCGCCGAGGCTGGGTCGGGAGTACCTTGCGCGGCATGTCGGCTGTGTTCGAACCGGCGCACGAGTCAGCGGCACCGGCGCGCTACCGGACCGGTGGGAGCTCTGGGCTGTCCACCGGTGTGGCCATGCTCGTGATCGCCGCCGCTGACCTCCTGCTGCTGAGCCTCTACCTGGTGGCCTTCAACCTCGAGCCCACCGGAGCGCCGGCCACTCTGCTCGCCATCGGGACGTGGACCGGCCTGACCGCCCTGGGGGCTGCGTTCCTCACGGCGGTCGTCTGGAGATGGCGACGGCACCCGGGCGATCCCGGTGGCGGGAACGGTGGCGGTGGCGGGCCGCCGGAGCCCGGCGGCTGGTGGCCGATCATCGCCGTCCTGGTGCTGACCGCGGTGGGCATCGTGGTCGGCTTCGCGGTCGCGTACTGGCTCTGCTACCCGGCGGTTGCCGGGGCACGGGGCTATCCGGGCCGGTTGGACGCATTGCATGCGGTGCACGGCAGCCTCAGCACGCTGGCCACCCTGGGCGAGGGCGTGGACCCCTGCCCGCTGACCGCGTGCCTGAAACCTCCCGGACTGCTGGCCGTCGAGATGATCCAGGCCGTGGTCGGGCTGGTCTTCCTCAGCGGTGCGGTCAGCCTCGCGCTGTCCGCGGTGGCCGACCGGATGCGGCCCGGGTAAGCCACTCAGGCAGAGGGGCGCTGCCGGGAAGTCCCGGCAGCGCCCCTGCCCTGCTATCCGATCAGCTGGTGCCGATCAGCTTCCGATCAGCTGCTGGGCACCGCCACGTTGGCGGTCCGCAGCTCCTGGTCGTTGGCCACCGCGGCGTTCGACGCGCTGGCGGTGCACAACTGCGGTGCGCTGCTGGTCGTTCCGGTGCCGGGGCACAGGAACAGCTCCGGCGTCCGGGTGTCCATCCACAGCGGGTTGGCGTTCGACGGTGCCACCAGGCCGGTGTAGTCACCAAAGAACACGCCGTCGAACTGGGTGGGCGGCGGCATCGACGAGGACGTGACCCGCTTGACCCCGTAGTTCACGGTGTCGTTGCTGCCCGACAGGCTGACGTCGGAGAACCCGGTGGTCTCGTCGTTGCCGTACTGCCGGTCGTAGTACGAGGTGGCGAGCTTGCCGGTCTTGGTGAAGTCGATCCACTGCCACCACTGGTCGGTGGTCGCCTGGCCCGGGTCGGTGGTGGCCACCTGCAGCACCCGCGGGTCGGCCGTCGTCCCGGTGAAGGTGTTGCCCTTGTCATTGGAGACGCTGACCAGGATGTCGTTGTTGCAGGAACCCGGCACCTTCACACCGGTGTACAGGTTGAGCCCGAACGGCGAGAAGCCGGTCGGCACGCAGCCGTTGGACTCATTCGAGTGCCGGTTGATGTAGGAGCCGAAGGTCACCACGACCTTGCTCGGGTTGGTCGGGTCGACCGCACCGGACGGGTAGTTGACCGCACGGAAGTAGGAGTTCGTGCTCGGGCCCTTCTCCGGCACGCAGGCCCGGCCCGGGTCCTTGCCACCCTGGTAGGTCGCGCAGTCGGGCAGGTCGTAGTAGTCGCTGACCTTAACCGGCGGCGAGAAGGTGTTGCCACCGTCGGTCGACTTCGACAGCAGCATCTGGTTGCGGTTGTCGGCCGGGTCGGCGGCGTTCAACGCCGCGCCAGCGGCGTCCTCGCCCTCGTCGCCGCCCTCGCCCTCGTCGTCGCCCTCCTCCGGCAAGCCGGCGCTGACCGAGTTGTTGAAGTTGGCGTAGACGATGTAGAGCGTGCCGTCCGGGCCGGTGAACGGCTGCGAGAACTGGTTCTCGTTGCAGGTGGAGTTCTCACCGGTGGTGGCCACGGTGCCGGCGCCGAAGGTCTGCACGCACAGCGAGCTGGTGGTGCTGACCAGGTGCGGCGGCGTGAAGTGCTCGCCGTAGTCGGCCGAGTACGCCTCGTAGATGAAGGCCGAACCATCGGCGGCGAACTCGGTCCAGGACACGTACACCCGGTCCTGGTACGGGCTGCCCACGTGGTTGTCCACCGTCATCAGCTGCTTGTCGAGGAACGGCGAGATGCCGCTGGCGGCGACGTCGGCGCTGGCCCGGACGTAGCGGCCCGGGAAGTTCCAGGAGGCGCCACCGTTCTGGGTGGAGCGGTAGAGCACCAGCGCGCTGGAGATGTCGGGGTTGTTGCTGGTCGGCTCGCCGCGGTTGAACAGCTGGCAGCTGAGGTAGGCGTTGCCCTTGGTGTCGAAGGCCACCGAGGTGTCACCGCCGCCGCCCCAGTACTGCCGTGCGGCGCCGAAGTCCACCACGTCCTCCTCCTCGCCGCGGGTGAAGCTGGTGGGCGGGGTGCTGTCCTGCCAACTCCGGCCGCCGTCGCCGGAGTAGGAGGTGTAGCAGTTGCCGTCACCGGTGCGGTAGTCGTTGGCCGAGGCCACCATCACCTGCGGGTTGTTCGGGTCGTAGGCGATGGAGGTCTCGTTGTTGGCCTGGCCGCGACCGTTGAGGTCGGCGTCGGTGAGGTTGAGGCAGTTGGCGTTGACCTTGACGTTGGAGGACAGGATGTCCTGGCACCCCTTGTCGCCGTTGCCGCGCGGGGTGTAGGTGGGGTTGAAGGAGGAGGAACTCGGGTTGGAGCTGCTGTTGGCCTGCAGAGCCAGGGCGGAGCCGCCGGACAGCAGCCGCTTCTGGATCTTGTTCAGCTGGTTGTAGGAGATCCCGGTGGCAGCGGCGGGACTGCTACCGGTTCCCGCCGAGAGCGAGAACGCCACGAGCGCCAATGCAGACGCTGAGGCGGCAAAGCCAAGTGAACGTTTCACGTGCACCTCCAGGCACCGGACGCCACTCTGCGCCCGGCAAGCGAAGCCGGACGCGGCTGCGCCCGGCGGGTTTTCGGCGCAGGGTCAGGTGTCACTCACAGCACACGGCGCTCGGGGCTGAACGGGGTGCCAACAAGGCATACCTGAGCACATACGCTGAACGGGGACGGCGGCGAACATACTCTCGATATCGCAGCCAGGTAAAGAGTTGCCCAGGACAAATTTCCGCTGCACTCCCCGGCCCTGCCCTCAGTCCAGCAGGCCGACCTGCCGGACCACCTCGCGGGCGCAGCCGTAGGCCAGGGTCACGCCGGCCCCGCCGTGCCCGTAGCAGTGCACCACCGGTCCCTCGGCCTCCAGCCGGACCGCCGGCCGGGCCGGCCGCAGCCCGACCCGGTGGCCGAGGATCCGGGCACCGGCCGCTGCCGGCACCAGCGCCGCGCACCGGGCCAGGATCGCCTCGGCGGTCGCCGGCCGGACCTCGAGGCCGGCGTCGCCCTCCTCCGCGGTGCCGCCGAGGATCACCGTGTCGCCGCGCGGCACCAGGTAGGTCAGCCGCACCGGGTCGGCCTGGTCGAGCAGCCACTCGGCCAGCCCGAACTGCTCGACCACGACGATCTGGCCGCGCACCGGGCTCAGCGTGGCGTCCCCGGCCAGCTCCCGGGCCCCCAGGCCGGTGCAGTTCACCGCGACGTCGACCCCGTCCAGGGCGGCCGTCAGGTCCGCCAGCCGGCCGGCGGCGACCGCTCCCCCGCCCGCGCGCAACCGGTCGGACAGCCAGGCCAGGTGCACCGCCATGTCCACCACCGGCACGGTGAGGCGGTACCCGTCGCGGTAGCCGGCCGGCAGCCGGTCGCCGGGAATCCGGGCCAGGTCCGGAACCGTCGAGCGCCACCACGGGTCGGCGGCGGGCTCGGCGAACAGCTCCCGGCCCGCCAGCAACCGCACCCCGGTGCCCGGCTCGGCCGCCAGCTCCGCCAGGTCGGCGAAGCTGGCGTGCAGCCAGCCGATCACCTGGGCGGTCGGAGTGGCCCGGTAGGGGTACCAGAGCGCCGCGGCGACCGCGGAGGTGGTCGCCTCCAGCAGGTCGGCCGCCACCACCTCGACCCGGTGGCCGGCCTCGGCCAGCCGCAGCGCGCTGGTCAGCCCCACGATCCCCGCGCCGACGACTCGTACCCGCATCTGGCCATCTCACCACGCGCGCCGCCGCCCGCGGTTAGGATGCGCGCCATGAGTGAGGGACGCTGCGGCGTAAACATCAGCCAGGTTCGCGAGATCGTCGGCGACGAGGGGCAGTGGCTCGACAAGTTCGAGGACAGCTGCTGCCTGGACGCCGGCCATGAGGGCCAGCACGTGTTCAACAGCGCGGACGACGACGAGCACCTGCGCTACGACGAGGCCAACAAGCAGTTCGGCTCCTACCGGGACGCTCCGGCGGAGGGTGCGCAGCCGATGTTCAAGCTGGAGCCGGTCGAGGCCACCGGCGCCCCGTAGCCGCGCTTGCGGCCGGGGGTCCCCCGGCCGCTACTCACCGTTCAGCGCTGGACGGACCAGCTCTGGATGGTGATCTGGCGCGCCGGTGGGCTGGGGGTTCCGCTCGGGTCGTAGATCAGCACCCTGGCGCGCAGCGACAGCACGCCGGTCGAGGTGCTGCACGATGCTGCCTGCTGGCAGAGGTAGACGTCCAGGTAGACCACCGTGCCGCCCGGGCCGAAGCCGGGTGAGTCGTCGGGGATCTCGATCACCGGCCCGCTGTAGGTGATCGAGCCGGTCTCCTTGACCCACAGCGACCGGGAGACCACCCCGAAGCGCAGCACCTGGGCGGTGATGTTGTTCAGGGTCAGGTCGATGACCGCCTTGGGCACGTAGGTGGTGCCCTGGATGTAGAAGCGGCCCTTGTAGCTGGTGGGCGTGGACAGCACCGCACATTGCCCCGCCGAACCACCGGTATAGGTACTGGTCAGGCAGTTGCCGCCGGGAATGGTGCTGTCCTCGGAGCGGAACGCCGGCGGGGTGTAGCCGAAGGTGAGCTGGACGGTGTCCACCTTCTCGATGCCGGCGTGCTTGTTTCCTACCGTGTAGACCGCCTTGGCCCCGGAGTAGCCCAGGTTGTGGAAAGCGGTGGCCAGCGCGCTGGTGCCGCCACCGAACAGGTCGACGGTGGCGGTCTGGATGGCCGTACCGGAGGTGGCCGGCAGGGTCAGGTTGATCGGCGTGCCGGCGACCCCGGCCGCGCTGCGCGGGGTCAGCTGCACGGTGCGGGCATCGGCCGAGTCGCCCGCGGTGTTCTGGTACTTCACGGTCAGGGTGGCCGAGTTCAGCACCGAACCCGCCGGCACGGTCGAGGCCGGGGCGAACCCGTCGACGGTGAAGGTGCCGGTCTGGAGATTGGTAGCGGTGCCGGTCCTGGTCCAGGACGCCGACAGCGCGTCGGTGTCGACCAGGTTGGCCACCGAGGCACTGGCACCGAAGTTGGCGTCGCTGGAGGGCACCGAGCTGAGCTTGGTGACCGCACCGGCGACCGGGCTCTCCGAGCCCGACTTCACCCCGTACACCGCGACCGGCGGCCGGTCGGTGTGGTAGCTGGCGCAGATCTCGGCATCGGCGGTGCCGGACAGCTGCAGCTGGCTGTCGCCGCCGAAGAGGAACTGCACCCCGACCGCGGCGTCGTCCTTGATCGGGTTCTGGCAGGCGCCGGGCACCGTGGCCGGCACGGCCGGCTTGCTGATCACCGTGCCGGCGCTGTTCACCGGGGTGCCGGCAACCAGTTGGCCATCGCCGACAGTCCAGACGTCGCTGCCGCCCAGCAGCGGGTTGGACGAGTTGTGGAAGTCGAAGTAGTAGATGCCCGGCGTGAACCACCAGACGCTGCCCTTGCACGGGTTGCTGCCGACGCCGTTCATCAGCGCGCTCAGCGCCTGGGCGTCGTCGTAGTAGCCGGGCTGGAAGGTCACCAGCTTGCCGGGGCAGTTCGCGGCGGTGGCCGCCGGCACCGCCCGGTAGGTCGGCACACTGCCGGCCTCGGAGGCGTAGTCCGGGTCGGCCACCGTGCCGGCCGCGCAGTTGACCGGCGGGGCGCTGACGATGGTGCCGGAGCAGCCGGTGTGCGCGTAGGCGTAGGTGTTGGTCTGCAGGGTGCCGTTGACCACCCGGATGTTGGAGTCCGAGACCACCCCGCCGTGCACCACGAACGGGATGGTGCTGCTCAGCGGCTTGACGTTCAGCCCGTCCTCGCCGGGATTGGTGCCCAGCGTCAGGATCGCGTTGCCAGGCTTGTTGTCGTGGTTGATCAGCACCAGGCCGCCGGCCGCGCCGCTGTCCGGGTCTGGCGTGCACTTCACCGCCGCCGAGGCCGCCGCGCTGCCGGTGGTGCCGGGATAGAAGTTGTTCAGCGACAGGGTGTCGGCGGTGGCGCCGACCCCGAAGCACTTCGGGTAGGTCGTGCTCGACGGGTTGTTGTTGAACGGCGAGCGGCGCAGCGCGGTGATGGCCGCCTGCGCGGCGCCGTCGCTGGCGTAGGTGGAGGCGGCCTGGCTGCGCACCGCGACGGTGACCCGGACGCTGGTGTCGGAGAAGGACAGCATCACCCCGACCACCAGTGCCACCACGGTGATCACGATCAGCGCCAGGATCAGGGTGGCGCCGGTGTCGTCGGCCGGGTCGAGCCGGCGCCGGATAGCCGGGATCATGACTGCCTCCGTTGGCCGGTCAGGGCGATCTGGTAGTCGGGTGCGTCGGTGCTCTGCGGGTCGTGCACCGCTAGGGTCAGGTTGACCACCAGCGGTGTCGAAGCGCCGCTCCCGGTGCAGGCCGTGGGGCCGGACGCCGACGCGCAGGAGGCCGACGCCGACACCAGGTTGTGCACCAGCACGGTGTCGCTGACCACCGTCGCCGAGCCCGAGCAGGCCAGCCGGTGCAGCTGCTGCTGGCCGGAAGCGGTGACGACCACGTAGGCGACCCGTATCAGGGTCGGCGGCGCCGACGCCCCGCTGGAGTAGTCGTTCCAGCCGAACCGGATCACCGCGTTCGGAGTCGCCCCGGTGCCGCACGGGAACAGCCCGCCGGTGGCCGGTGCGTTCTGCTCGACGGACTGGGTCAGCGGATAGGGCGCGGACGGGTCGGTGGAGTAGGTGGTGCTGCGCACCCCGATGCTGGCGACGTCGGCGGACCAGTAGGCGGCGCTGATCTGGGCGTCATGCGACTCGCTGAGCCGGCCGGTGGTCGCGTCGGCGTTGTGCAGCCAGCTGATGACCACGTTGCCGAGCGGCACGGCGATGATCCCGATGATCACGATGACGACCAGCAGCTCGACCAGCGTGAAGCCGCGGTCGTCCCTGTCGGGCAGGTCTTTGCCGGACATGTCTTTGCCGGGCAGAGGGAGACTCAGCATGACGAGCCCTGCCCGCACGGCTTGCGCAGCACCAGCACCACCTGCTCGGTGGCCCGGGTGTCGGAGCTGGCCACCTGGACGGTGAGCCGCTGCAGCCCCAGCTCGGTGCACGGGCCGGCGGTCCAGGCGGTGCCCGACCAGTACTGCACCGTGACCGCGCTCGCGGTGAAGCCGGACGGGGCGCTGAAGCCCACCGTGCCGGGCGCGTAGGCCGACGGGGCCGCGCACGCGGTGTAGCCGGCGCCGGCGACGTATTTCTCGACGGTCTCGGCATAGTCGCGCACCGCGGCGCCGGCCGTGGACTGCTTGCGGTGGATGTCGGAGGCGACGATGCTGGCGACCAGGCCACCGATCACCGCCACCACCGCGATCGACATGATGCTGAGCGCGATCAGCAGCTCCAGCAGCGACTCGCCGCGCTCGCGATCCGACGCCGCCTCAGCACCGGCCTCTGGAGTCATCTCAGACCTTGACCTGGTTGAAGATCCCGTACATCGCCGAGACCAGCGCGATGGCCACGAACCCGACCAGGCCGCCCATCACCAGGATGATCGCCGGCTCGAACAGGCTGGTCAGCTTCTTGATCTTGTAGTCCAGCTCGCCCTCGTAGTAGTGGGCGGTCGCCTCCAGCTGGGTGTCCAGGGTGCCGGTCTGCTCGCCCACCTGCATCATCAGCGAGGCGGTGCTGGGGAACAGCCCGGTGCGGGCCAGCGGCCCGGCCAGCCCGCCGCCTTCGAGCATCGACTCGGTGACCTGGGACAGCGCGCGCTCGAAGACCAGGTTGTGCAGCGACTCGCTGGCCACCCGCAGCGCCTCGGGAAGGGTGACGCCGGCGCTCACCATCGAGGACAGGATCCGGCTGAACCGCTCCACCAACGCGTACTGGACGGTGCTGCCGAGCACCGGCACCCCCAGCACGAACCGGTCCCGGGCATACCGGCCGCCCTCGGTCCGCAACGCCAGCCAGCCGATCAGCGCCAGCGCGGCCAGCACCGCCAGGATCACCCACCAGTACGCGGTCAGGAAGTCGGTGACCGCCAGCAGCATCCGGGTCGGCAGCGGCAGCTTGGCGTGCAGGCTCTTGAAGAACACCTTGAACCGGGGCAGCACGAACCCGGCCAGCACCGCGATCGTGAAGACCGACATGCCGGCGATCATCGACGGGTAGATCATCGCGGACTTGACCTTGCGGCGGGCCTCGATGTCGCGCTCGAGGTAGGTGGCCAGCTGCTCCAGCACCGTGTCCAGGTGCCCGGTCAGCTCCGCCGAGCGCAGGATGCCCCGGTAGAACGCCGGGAAGATCTTGGGATGGCGATCCAGGCAGGTCGAGAGCCGCTCGCCGTCGCGCAGCGACTGCTCGACCTCGGCCATCATCTTGCGCACCGAGCTGTTCGCCGACTCCATCCCGATGGTGTGCACGGCGTCGATCAGCGGCAGGCCGGCCCTGATGAAGGCGCCGAGCTGGCGCGACAGGTGCATCAGCTCGTCGCGCTTGACCCGCGGCGCGGTGATCTCGGTCTTGAGCAGGCTCTTCCTGGGCTCGACCCGGATGTCGCGCAGGTCCCGCTCGTACAGGGCGAGCTCGGCGGCCTCCCGGCTGGATGCCTTCTCGGTGCCGCGGGCCGGCTTGCCCGACGGCATGGTGGCCGTGTAGCTGAAGTTGGGCATTGAGTCAGACCCCCATCACGTACACGGATCGCATGATCTCGGCGAGGTTGGTGACGCCCTGCTGCACCAGGATGACGGCCTCTTCGAGCAGGGTGCTCATCCCCTCGGCGCGGGCCAGCTTGCGCAGCTCGTCGTGCGAGGCCCGCTCCAGCACCAGCTCGCGGATGCCGTCGGACATCGTCAACATCTCATAGACCCCGATCCGCTCCAGGTAGCCGGTCTGGGCGCAGAAGTTGCACCCGGCGCCGTGCAGGAAATTGCCGTCCGGGACGTCGCCCCCGATGGCGCGCAGGAAGGCCAGCTCCTCGGCACTGGGCTGGTAGGGCTCGCGGCAGTACACGCAGAGCCGGCGGACCAGCCGCTGGGACAGCACCGCGGTGACCGAGGAGGCGATCAGGAACGTCTCGATGCCCATGTCGATCAGCCGATGCAGCGCCGAGACCGAGTCGGTGGCGTGCAGCGAGGACAGCACGAAGTGGCCGGTCAGCGCGGACTGCACGGCGATCCGGGCGGTCTCGACGTCACGCACCTCGCCGACCAGGATCACGTCCGGGTCCTGGCGCAGGATCGAGCGGAGGCCGCCGGCGAAGGTGATGCCGGCCTGGTCGTTGATCTGGATCTGGTTGATCGAGGGGAAGGTGTACTCCACCGGGTCCTCGATGGTCATGATGTTGCGCTCGGGGCTGTTGATCTCGGCCAGCGAGCCGTACAGGGTGGTGGTCTTGCCGCTGCCGGTGGGGCCGGCGCAGATCACCATGCCGTACGGCGCGCGCAGCGTGGTCGAGTAGCGCTGGGCCATCGCGGTCGGCATGCCCAGCTGCTCCAGCTTGTACAGCGGCCGGCTCTTGTCCAGCAGCCGCAGCACGACCTTCTCCCCGCCCACCACCGCGGTGGTGGAGACCCGGATGTCGACGGGCCGGCCCTCGATCTCGGTGCTGATCTGGCCGTCCTGGGCGCGCCGGCGCTCGACGATGTTCATCCCGCCGAGGATCTTCACCCGGCTGACGATGGCCGGCCCCATCGAGCCCGGCAGGTCCAGCACGTCGTGCAGCGCGCCGTCGATGCGGTAGCGCACCCGGACCCGGTCGTTCTGCGGCTCGATGTGGATGTCGGAGGCCCGGTCGCGCACCCCCTGGGCGATCATCATCTGCACCACCCGCACGACCGGCGCCTCGTCGCTGGCGGCGGCGTCCATCCGGACGGTGTCGCGGCGCAGGCCGTCGCGGGCCTCGAACAGCTTGACCTGCGAGCTGACCTCGGTGATCGCCCGGTAGGTGTTGTCGATGGCCCGCAGCAGGTCGGACTGGCCGGCCACCGTGATCCGCACGTCGCGGCCCAGCAGCCCGCGCAGGCTGGTGATAGTGGTCTCGTTCGGGTCGACCACCGCGACCAGCACGCTGCCGTCCTCCTGCGCCGACAGCGGCAGGGCCAGCAGGGCGCGGGCGCTCTCGGCGGTGATCAGGCCGGCGACCTCCGGTTCCGGAGTCACGCTGCGCAGGTCGACCGCGGTCACCGCGCTCTGCTCGGCGATCATCCGGGTCAGGTCGCGCTCGGTGATCACCCCGCGGTCGAGCAGCAGCCGGCCCAGCCGTTTGGTGGCGCCCTGGCTGACCTCCTCCAGCGCCGCCACCACCTCGGCGTGGGTCGCCAGCCGGGCGTCGACGATCAGCTCACCCAGCCGGCGGCCGCCCTGGCGGACCTCGAAGTCGGCCGGCTGCCGGGCGGTGGCCGGCGCCGGCGCCAGCTCCGGCTTGTTCTCCTCGGCATTGTCAGCAGCGTGCCGCCCACGCAGTTTCATGCCGTCACCCCCACGGCCGGGCGGGGCGCCAGCACGATGTCCTTGGGGTGCAGGCTGCGCGCGGCAGCGTCCTCGTAGCTGATCAGGTTGCCCTGCAGCAGCATCGACAGCGACTGCTCGAAGGTGACCATGCCGTCCCGCTGGCCGGTGATCACGGTGTTGCGCAGCTGGTGGGTCTTGCCCTCCTTGATCAGGGCCCGGACCGGCGGGGTGGCCACCAGCACCTCGTAGGCGGCGATCATGCCGCCGCCGGTGCGGGGCAGCAGCCGCTGGTAGACGATGCCGGTGAGCGCGGCGGCCAGCTGCACCCGGATCTGGGCCTGCTGGTCGCCGGGAAAGACGTCGACGATCCGCGACAGTGCCTGCGCGGTGTCGTTGGTGTGCAGGGTGGCGAAGACCAGGTGGCCGGTCTCGGCGATGGTGAGCGCGAACTGGATCGACTCGAGGTCGCGCATCTCACCGACCAGCACCACGTCCGGGTCCTCGCGCAGTGCGGCCCGCAGCGCGTCGGGGAAGGAGCCGGTGTCCGAGCCGACCTCGCGCTGGCTGACCGCCGAGCGCTTGTGCTCGTGCACGTACTCGATCGGGTCCTCGATGGTGAGGATGTGGCAGGCCCGGTGGGTGTTGATCTGGTCGATCATCGAGGCCAGCGTGGTGGACTTGCCCGACCCGGTGGGCCCGGTGACCAGCACCAGGCCCTGGTGCTGGCGGGTGAAATGCTCCAGCACCGGGGGCAGTCCCAGTTGCTGCATGGTCGGGATCTGGCGCGGGATCATGCGCAGCGCCAAGGTGATCTCGCCCCGCTGGCTGAAGGTGTTGCCACGGATGCGGGCCTGGTTGCGCCAACTGAAGGAGAAGTCGTACTCGTGCAGGCCGGCGAACGCGCTGAACTGGGCGGGGCTGAGCACCTCGCCCAGCAGCGCCTCGGTGTCGGTGCCGCTGAGCTTGGCCGCCCCGGGCACGGGCACCAGGTCGCCGTGCACCCGGTATTGCGGAGCCAGCCCGGCGGTCAGCAGCAGGTCGGTGCCGCCGGCGCGCCACAGCCCCTCGAGCAGCCCGTCGATGCGGCTGCCGATGGTGTGACCGTGCATGAGAAAGCCTTTCCATAAACAAGAAACAGAAACGACATGCGGACGGCTGGGCCGTCCGGTGCTGCTGGTGGACGGTGGCTGGGGAGGGCCGCCGGAAAGGGCGGCCCTCCCCAGCTGGTGGATCAGGGGCAGCCGGTCACGCCGGTGGCGCCCACGTTGCCGTTGGTGTTGTCGTAGGTGATGGTGTAGCCGTTGGCGCCGGCGACGTGCACCTCGCGGAGCAGGTTGGCCGTCACCAGGGCAGGCATGTCGGCGGCGTAGGTGCCGTTCTTGGCGCGGTAGGCCTCCGAGGCGACCTCGACGGTCTTGACGTCGGACTTGCACGCCGAGGCGTTGCCGCGGTCGGTGATGCCGCCGACGGCGAAGATCACGATGCCGGCGAGCACGCCGAGGATGACGATCACGATCAGGAGCTCGATGAGCGTGAAGCCGCTCTCCTCCCGACGTGCCTTACGCAGTTGTTCCAGCATTCTTTCCCCCTTGGTGTGGCGAGCAGCCAAGGCGGCTGTCGCGGTCTTGAACTGCCCGGGCGTCTCCTGACGCCGGCAGAACCGGTGCGTAGCGTTCGGCGAAGCGTTGGATCGCCACGCTGACCGGATGTTCGGGTCGGGCTGCCATCAGCGGCACGCCCTGGTTGATCGACGCCGGGACGTCCCGGCTGGACGGCACGTGCGCGGCGATCGGCCCGCGCACCACGGCCGCCACCTCCCCCGCGGTGATCGCGGCGGAGGAGTCGGAGCGGTTGAACAGCACCGAACGGGCGGCGCGGGAGTAGCCCAGCAGGTCGAGGATGTCCAGCGTCTGGCGCAGGCTTTTGAGGGCCGGGCGCTCGGGCGTGGCCACCAGGATGTGGTGGTGCGCGCTGTCCAGCACGGTCAGCACCGTGGGCGAGAAGCGCGCGGGCAGGTCGACCACGACGGCGTCGTAGCGGTTGACCAGGGCCCGCAGCAGCTGGCCGATCCGGCCCGGCCGGATCCGCTCGGCGTCACCGGGCGCCACCGGCGCCAGGATGCAGTCCAGGCCGGTCCGCTCGGAGCGGGTGACCAGCTCGCCGCTGGCCACCAGCTCGCCGACCGTGCCGGGGCCGATCAGCTGGGCGAGGGTCCGGGTGGTGGACATGTCCAGCACCGAGGCGACGTCGCCGCATTCCAGGTCGAGGTCGAGCAGGCACACCCGGCGGGCGCCGTTGTCGCGCAGCGCGACGGCCAGGTTGGTCGCCAGGGTGGTCTTGCCGTAGCCGGCCTTGGCGGCGAACACCGTCAGGATCTGGCCCTGCGGGTCGGGCTGGGCGGCGCTGGCACAGGCCTGCGCGATCCGGTCGTGGGCGCGGACGTCGACCACGGCATGCACCCCGGCCGCGGTGGCGCGGACCGTCTCGGCGTCGGACGGCTGCCGGCGGACCAGGACCACCCGGGCGTCCGGGTGCTCGCCGGCGAGCCGGGCGGTGAAGCGCAGGGCTTCCTCGATGTCGACCGAGGCACCGATCACCACCGGGCACCGGCCGGTGACGGTGACCAGCAGCTCCGGCACCTTGCCCAGCACCGGGACGGTCCGGGCGTCGGCGCCGATGGCGGCAGCCAACACCTGGGCAGCCCAGGCGTCGGGCTCGCAGATGATCGTCAACCCGGCTTCCTTCCAGCTCGTGTCCGCTGTGAAGTGAGCGTGACGGAAGGCTGGCTGCAGTCGTAACGGGTGATCGGACAGACCTTGTGTCAGCCGGTTGGGGGACAACTGCGCGCGGGCAGTATCCACAGTGCTGCACGGGGTAATCAGTACCGGGCATAACGGATGAGATACCCGGCAGTCTTGAGCAGATCTTTAGGGCAACATAAGGCCGGAGTGTGCTTATATATTGTCGGACGTTAAGTCCACGTAGGGCTTTAACGGGGGGATGATGGAAACCAGCACGGCGGAACGGACCATGGCCGGGCCGGACCCGGCAACCCGGCACGCGCCATGACCAGTTTGATCTTCATCGACAGCCATCCGGTGACCAGGCTGGGCCTGGCCCTGATGGTGAACGGACAGCCCGACCTGCAGGTGGTGGGCGAGGCCGGCACCGCCGCCGAGGCGATCGGCCTGATCGGCGCGCTGCGGCCGGACGTGGTGACCATCGGCCTGTCGCTGCCCGACCGTCCCGGCCTGGAGCTGGCCGCCGAGCTGCGCGACCGGTTCGAGGGCCTGGGCATCGTGATCCTCACCGCCCGCGGCGAGGACGACGTGCTGTTCCGCGCCCTGGAGACCGGTGCGTCGGCGTTCGTGTCGAAGACCGCCTCGGCCCCGGAGATCCTCGGCGCCATCCGGCACGCCGCGGTGTCGGCGTCCTCGTTCAGCTCCCGGGGACTGGCCGCGGCGCTGCGCCGCCGCCAGGAGGCACCCGCGGTGCCGGTGCTCAGCGAGCGGGAGCGCCAGGTGCTCAGCCTGCTGCTGGCGGGCCTGTCGGTACCCGACCTGGCGATCCGGCTGCACATCAGCGCCTCCACGGCCAAGACCTACGTGGCGCGCCTCTACGACAAGCTGGGCGCCAACAGCAAGGCCCAGGCCCTGCTGACCGCGGTCCGGCTGGGACTGGTCGACGGCGTTCCGGAGCCGGTACCGGCCGGTTAGCTCCGGGCTCAGGCGGCCGGGCTGGTCCGGCTCAGGCGTCCGAGGTGCGGGCGATGGTGGCCCGGGCCCGGCGCACCGTCGGCGCCGGGCCGGCCGGAATGCAGCCCGCCAGGAACTCGTAGCTGTGCGCCAGCACCCCGGCCGACCGGGAGCCCGCCGCGGCCTGGCCCCGGACGTCGGCCAGCCAGTCGGCGATGTCGCCCCAGCCGGGTGCGGCCAGCGAGCCGCCCACCTGCTGCACCGACAGCGCCGCGCACAGGTTCGCGAACGCCAGCCGGTTGCGCAGCGGCCAGTCGCGCAGCGTCCCCAGCACGAACGCGGCCGCGAAGACGTCCCCGGCGCCGGTGGCGTCCACCGCGTTGACCGGCAGTGAGGGCACCCACTCGTCCTCGCCGCTGATCGAGTCGATCGCGATCGACCCCTGGCCACCGCAGGTCACCACCACCACCGGCACCGAGTCGGCCAGCTTGATCAGCGCCGCCCGCGGATCGTCGGTGCGGGTGTAGGCCATCGCCTCGGTGCTGTTGGGCAGGAAGGCGTGCAGCTCGGACAGCTGCTGCAGGACATCGGTCGACCACTGCTGGCTGGGGTCCCAGCCGACGTCGCCGAACAGCAGCATGCCGCGCCGGCGGGCGGTGCTCACCCAGGTCTCCGGCTCCGCGCCCAGGTGCACCACGCCGGCCGCGGCCGACGGCGGGTCGGCCAGCAGGGTGCTCGGCGGGATCGGCGCGGGATGGCTGTGGGTGACCATCGCCCGGTCCCGTTGCACCGCCAGCGACACCGTCACCGGCGAGTGCCAGTCGGCCAGCCGCTGGGACCGGGACAGATCCACGCCCTCCTGCTCGGCCAGCGTGCGCCACAGGAAGTCGCCGTAGACGTCGTCGCCGAACACCGCCGCCAGCGCGGTGCGCAACCCCAGCCGGCTGGCCGCCACCGCCAGGTTGGCGATCCCGCCGGGGCAGGAGCCCATGCCCTCGGCCATCAGCTCGGTGCCCTGGGTGGGCAGCGCCGGCAGCCCGGTGAGCACCACGTCGAAGAACACGGTGCCCTGCATGATCACGTCGAAGTCCGGCTCGGCCATCCCTTCCTAGGGTGCCACCTCACTAGGGTCTGGAGTATGCGTTTGGTGCTGGTGGGCGGCGGCGGCTTCCGCGTCCCGCTGGTGTACCGGGCGCTGCTGGCCCGGCGCGGTCTCGGCGTCGACGAGCTGGTGCTGCACGACGTCGATGCCGGCCGGCTGGCCGCGATCAGCCAGGTGCTGCGGCCCGACCCGGGAGTCCGGGTCCGGCTGGAGACCTCGCTGGCCGGCGCGGTTGCCGACGCCGACTTCGTCTTCTCCGCGATCCGGGTCGGCGGTGCGGCCGGCCGGGTGGCCGACGAGCGCCGGGCGCTGGCCGCCGGCGTGCTGGGCCAGGAGACGGTGGGCGCCGGGGGTCTGGCCTACGGGCTGCGCACCCTGCCAGCCGCGCTGGAGCTGGCCCGGACGGTCGCCGAGCTGGCGCCGCGTGCCTGGCTGATCAACTTCACCAATCCGGCCGGCATGATCACCGAGGCCAGCCGGGCGGTGCTGGGTGAGAAGGTGATCGGGATCTGCGACTCGCCGGTGGGCCTGGTGCGGCGGGCCTGCCGGGCGCTGCGCATCCCCCAGGCCGAGCTGCAGGCGGGCGAGGTGGTGGCCGACTACGCCGGCATCAACCACCTGGGCTGGCTGCGTGCCCTGCGGCTGGACGGCCGGGATCTGCTGCCCGGACTGCTGGCCTCCGACACCGCGCTGGCCTCGTTCGAGGAGGGCCGGCTGTTCGGCGCGCCGCTGCTGCGGGCGCTGGGCGCGGTGCCGAACGAGTACCTGTACTTCTACTACCGGCGCGCCGAGGTGCTGGCGGCGCTGGCCGCCGGCCCGACCCGCGGCGAGGTGGTGCGGCGCGAGCAGGAGGAGTTCTACGCGGCGGCGGCCGCCCGGCCGGCCGAGGCCGCCGAGCTGTGGGAGGCGACCAGGCGGCGCCGGGAGGAGAGCTACCTGGCCGAGGCGCGCGACCAGCCGCGGGATGCCCACGACCTGGCCGGCGGCGGCTACCAGGAGGTGGCCCTGGACCTGATGCAGGCGCTGTCCGGCGGGCCCGCCAGCCGGTCGATCGTGAACGTGGCCAACGGCGCCACGCTGCCGGAGCTGCCGCCGGACCTGGTGATCGAGGTGCCCTGCCGGGTGGACGGCACCGGCGCCCACCCGCTGCCGGTGGCGCCGCTGGAGCTGCACCAGCTGGGCCTGATCGCCTCGGTCCGGGCCTCCGAGCGGGCCGCCATCGAGGCGATCGGCACCGGCTCGGCCGCGGCGGCGCTGCGGGCGTTCGCGCTGTCACCGCTGGTGGACTCGACTGCCACCGCGCAGCGGCTGCTGGACGGGCTGCTGACCGACGACCCGGCGCTGGCCCGGATCCTGACCTGAGGTGACGACGTGGCCGTTGATTGCAGGCAATTGGTTACGGACAGTTGCCAAGCTGTTCGCAGCTCTGGTTAAATCGTCGTTAAGTAGCTGCCAACGGATTGGCGGCACGCTCGTCGAATGGAGTCGTCATGAGCGGCGGTGGCCTGCGGTCCCGGGGGTCCGATGGTGCCCGGCGGTTCGGCACCAGCACGCACGGTGACCGGACGGGATCGATCGTGCCGCGCCGGGCCGGGGTGCTGGCCGCCGCGATGCTGATCGCCGCCGCCGGCCTGACTGCGCTCCAGCTGACCGCTTCGCCGGCCGGGGCGGACACCTCCGCCGTGGCGAGCCTGGACCTGTGTGCCGCCCCGGCGCCCGGCCAGATGCGCTGCCTCGGCATGCGCCGTACCGACGTCAGCCAGCCGGCCGCGCTGGCCGGCCAGCCGAGCGTCGCGACGCCGGCCGCCACCCCGGCAGGTTACAGCCCCGCCGACCTGACCTCGGCCTACCAGCTGAACACCAGCCTGGGCAGCGGCCAGACCGTCGCGGTGGTGGACGCCTACGACAACCCGAGCGCCGAGGCAGACCTGGCGGTGTACCGGGCCCAGTACGGCCTGCCGGCCTGCACCACCGCCAACGGCTGCTTCCGCAAGGTCAACCAGGCCGGCGCCAGCTCACCGCTGCCGGCCGCGAACTCCGGCTGGGCCGCCGAGATCGCCCTGGACGTCGACATGGTCTCGGCGGTCTGCCCGCAATGCAACATCCTGCTGGTGGAGGCGGCCAGCGCCTACACCAACGACCTCGGCACCGCGGTCGACACCGCGGTGGCGCTCGGGGCGAAGTTCGTGTCGAACAGCTACGGCGGCGGCGATTCGGCCGGCCAGGCCGCGCACTTCGACCACCCCGGCGTGGTGATCACCGCCAGCACCGGCGACAACGGCTATGGGGTGAGCTTCCCGGCCAGCGCGCCGACCGTGACCGCGGTGGGCGGCACCCGGCTGGTCCGGTCGGCCAGCACCCGCGGCTGGACCGAGACCGCCTGGACCGGCGCCGGCAGCGGCTGCTCGTCGGTGTTCGGCAAGCCGGCGATCCAGACCCTGGTCAGCACCGGGTGTGCCAACCGCGCGGTCGCCGACGTGTCCGCGGTCGCGGACCCCGGCACCGGGGTGGCGGTCTACCACGCCGGTGGCTGGGGGGTCTACGGCGGCACCAGCGCGTCCGCGCCGATCGTCGCCGCCGTCTACGCACTGGCCGGCACGCCCGGCGCGTCGGACTACCCCAACAGCTACCCGTACCAGCACAGCGACAGCCTCAACGACGTCACCACCGGCAGCAACGGCAGCTGCGGCGGGACGGCGCTGTGCACCGCGAAGGCCGGCTGGGACGGCCCCACCGGGCTCGGCACTCCGGCCGGCCCGGCCGCGTTCTCGGCCAGCGGCGTAGTCGGACCGCCCACCCGGCTCGGTGCCACCCTCACCGTCGGCAGTCCGGTGGTGCCGGGCCTGAGCACCACCGCCTCGGTGACGCCGATCGTGCCGCCGCGGGACGAGGTCACCTCGATCAGCTGGAAGGCGGGCCGCACCGACTGCACGTTCAGCGCGCCCACCGCGGCCGACACCACGGTCAGCTGCCCGGCCACCGCAACCGGCAGCACCACCGTCACCGCGACGGTGACCGACACCCTCGGGACGACCAAGGTGGTGACCATGCCGCTGGTCTTCAACACCACCGGCGCCAAGCGCAACCTCGCCGTCTCCTTCGGCATCGCCGGGCAGTCCGGCAGCCCGCAGTCCGCCTGCGTCTCGGCCAGCACGCCGTTGCGTGCCACCGTCGTCGATGCCCTGACCGGTGGTCCGGTTCGCGGGGTGAGCGTCGGCTTCAGCCGGCAGAGCGGAACGGCGCTGCCGGTAACGCTGGCCCGCGGCACCACCGACGCCACCGGGGTCGCGGCCAGCTCGCTGGTCACCGCGACCGCGGTCACGCTGACTGCCAGCACGCTTGCCGTCGGGCCGTTCAACGCCTACCCGGCCAGCAGCATCGCGATCACCACCTCGGTGTGCACTTCCGGCCTGACCGCGACCGTCGACCGGAACGCGGTCTACTACGGCGACCCGGTGACGGTCAGCGGCACTGCCACTCACAGCTCCTCCGCGGGTCCGGTCGCGCTGGGCGGGGCGCCGCTGCAGGTCAACGAGACCGTTGCCGGCCGGGTGCTGGCGCTGGGCCGGGTCACCTCGGCCGCCGACGGCAGCTACCGGCTGGCGGTCCGGCCGACGCTGTCGGGCACGGTGAGCGTGGTGCTGGCCGCCTCGCCGTCCTGGACGGCTGCCAGCGCCGTGGCCGGCGGGGTCACGGTCAACCAGCCGGCCACCGTGCTGACCGCGAGCGCCAACGCCACCGACGTCGGCTACGCCGCGCCGGTGCTGGTGTCGGGCAGCCTGCAGCGCGACGCCGGCGGGGTTCTGGGCCCGGTGACGGGCGGCATGGTGAGCATCCGGAGCACCGCCGGCACCGGCACGGTGAGCGTGCTGGGCAGTGCCTCGGTGGCGGCCAACGGCACCTGGAAGGTGATGGTGGCACCGCGGGCGTCCGGCGTGCTGTCGGCGGTGTTCGCCGGCACCGCGGGGCAACCAGCCGCCACCGCGGCCATCGGCTCGCTGACCGTCGGCACCTGGACGCCGGCCGTGACGCTGGCCGCCCAGGCCAGCCAGCAGCTCGCCGGCGCCGGCAACCGGCTCACCGGCACGGTCACCCGCAGCTACGGCGGCGTAACCGGTCCGGCGCCCGGCGTGCCGGTCCGGATCTACCTGCAGACCAGCACCGGCGCGTCGGTGCTGCTTTCCAGCACCAGCACCACGGCCGCCGGGGCGTTCACGGTGACCGCGGCACCGGTCGAGAACGGCACGCTGGTGGCCCGGGTGGCCTCGGTCGCCGGGTACGCCGACGCCGCGTCGGCCGGCGTGCCGGTCGCGGTCACCACCAAGGCCACCGTCACCGGGCCGGCCTACGTCGGCACCGGCCTGCAGTTCGCGCTGACCGCGACGGTGACCGCGCCCCGGGCCGCCGCGGTTACCCTGGAGGGGTACAGCGGCGGCAGCTGGACCGCGCTCGCCACGGTCACCAGCACCAGCACCGGCAGCGCCCGGTTTCCGCTGACCGCCGGAAGTGCCGGGACGTACCTCTACCGGGCCAGGGTCGCGGGCGACAGCCGGGGTGCAGACGGGCTGAGCGCGAACCTGACCGTCACCGTGCGCTAGGTCGTTTCATCGCGCGAGCGGTCCCAGCGCCATGCTGTCCGTCGCGCCCCCACGTCGCCTCAGTACCGGACGCCGGCGCTCAGGGTGTCCTGGGCATCCCACAGGCTGTTGAGGCGGCGCTGAAGGTAGCGGGTCTGGGAGTTGAACCAGAACGTCCCGAGAATCGCCACACCGCCGGAGACCCGGACCGGTGAGTTGATCGCGCGATGCGCGTTATTGAGGCGGGTACTCGTATGGGCCAGGCTGACCCAGGCGAAGATCGGCAGCAGCTGAGCGAGGACCGCCTTGCCCGGGCTGACCTCCACGGCTTCCGGCGCGAAGGCACGCAACTCAGCGTTGATCTTGTAGTACCAGACCAGGTAGTAGATGCCGAAGGTGAGCGCGGACAACCACCAGACACCCCACGCGCTTCGCCGCACACCCACCCGCCGCGGCGAGGTCCGCGCTGCCATGGCACCGCCACCGTAGGGCGCGAGCGGTGCCCCCTCGCGCGGACCGGCCGACACCGGCTGGCTGTCGGGGTAGGGCGTCGGTAGCGGGCGATCGAACGCTGGGTCGGACGGCTGGGTCATCGCTAACCTCCGGGTAGCCAAGATCCCGGGGGCTTCCGAGACGGCGAGAGCCTGGACGCAACCCCAACCGCTGTCAAGGACCCACGCGGCAAGTCGAAGAACGGGATCCTTCCCAACATTCGCGGCATCGAGCGACCGCGTCCGTCCCGCAGCATCGTCACACCACCTCGGGCACCGTGCTGGGAACCCGGACGACCACCTCCAGCCGTTCGATGGCCTGCCGGGCCAGGGCGACCGCCTCCTCGGCGGTCTCCGCGGAGGCCCGGGCCTGAGCCAGCCGCGAGTAGGAGCTCTGCAGCCCGTGCAGCTCGGTGCCGGCCGGCAGGGGGTACTTGACGGTGACTCCCTCCGGGTGCGGCCCGTCGAGCCCGGCGATCTCCACCAGCACGCCGGACGCCTGGGTGCTGGCGAACCAGATTGCCTGGCACCGGGTGGGCCGGTCCTCGTCCTGCAGGGTGGCGCGGATGCCGGGGAGCACCTTCTCGCCGATCATCTGCCGCCACTGGTTCTTGACCAGGTCGACGCCGGTGGCGTCGGTTACCAGGTCCCAGATGTGGTCGCCGCCGAAGCGCAGGTGGGTCTCGATGATCCTCGGGCCGGCCTCGGTGAGCACGATCTCGGTGTGGGTCGGGCCGAACTCGACCCCGAGCGCGTCGAGGGCCCGGCTCACGTGCTCACCGATCGCCTCCTGTTCGGCCGGTTCCAGCGGGGCGGGCATCACATGCCCGAGCTCCACCAGGCTGACCGGGTCGGAGTACTTGCGGGTGATGGTCACCACCTGGTGCTCACCCTGCTCGGAGAAGCACTCCACGCTGTACTGCACGCCCGGCAGGAACTTCTCGACGATCACTTGGATGGGCGGGTCGGTTCCGGCCGCCGGATCGTCCGCGGCCGGATCGGCGGTGGCCCGGTCGGCCGCCAGCACCGGCATGGTGATCAGGGTGGGAGCCGCTCCCTGGTCGCGGGTGATCCCCCGGGCCCGAGCCATCGCGGCCTCGATCTCGTCCGGCCCGGAGATCACCGACACGCCCGCGCTGGCCATGCCGCTGGCCGGCTTCACCACGCACGGATAGCCGTGGCTGGCGGCGAATTCCGTCAGCCCGGCCACATCGTGCACGACCGCCGAGGCGGTGGACTCGACCCCGGCCTCGGCCAGTCGTTGCCGCATGGCGTACTTGTCGTGCACCAGCCGGACCGTCTCCACCGAATGGGTGGGGATGCCCAGGGCCTGCCCGGCGGTCGCGGCCGGGACCTGACCCTGGTCTGAGAAGGTGCCGATCCGGGTCACCGGGTGGAGCTCGTGGACCAGCCGGGCGAAGGCGACCCACTCCTCCAGGGTGGCGCCGGCGGGCAACACGACGATCCGGGCCAGCTTCTCCGGCTCGTCGATCTTGGTCATCTGGTCCGGATCGCAGAGCACGCTGCAGCTGACCGTCTGACCGGTGGTGCGCGCCCAGGTCCGCAACCGGTCGGGAACGTAGTAACCGTTGCCGAAGATCAACACGTGCTCGGACATTGCCTGGGGCTCCTTCGGTACGGATTGCGGCGGCTCGGGCGGGGTGGTGACCTCCGCAGGTTATCGGGACGGGTCCGAGGTGATCGGCGGTGTGGGAGAAATCAGTGACGAGGACGAGGTCTTGCCGCAGCTTAACTGTCGACCCGCAACTGGCCGGTATTTTTCCACAGCCCATGTGCTTATCCACAAAGGCGAATCTTCCCCGCTTTCTGTCACCCGTGCCGCCTAGGGTCACTGGCATGTCCGACAGCATTGACGAATCCGCCGCCCCGGTGGCGACCCGCGCCGGGCCCGCCGAGCGGCTGGCCCGGTTGCTCAAGTTGCCGCCGGACGCCCGTCCCACCGACGAGCTCGCCTCGTTCGACCCGCACCAGTTGTCCGACGCTGCCCGGATCGACCTGCTCAGCTTGCTGGAACAGCAGAAGCACTGGCTGGACTCGTTGTAACAACGGGTGCTTGCCGAGATCGAGGCGGCTGACACCAGCGAACTCGGCCTGTCCCAGGAGGCTGTGTCGCTGGCCTTGACGGTGCCGGTGCGGACGGCCCAGGCCAGGCTGAAGAATGCCGGCCTGCTGGTACGCGAGCTGCCCGCCACCTTGGCGCTGCTGTGGAGCGGGCAGATCTCCTACCGGCACGCCGAGGTGATCTGCGAGCAGGCCTGGTCGGTGCCTGCTGGCCTGATAACTCCGTTCGAGGCGCTGGCAGTGGCTCGGGCGGCCGACCAGACCGTGAGCCAGCTGCGGCAGGCGGCGCGGCGGGCGGTCACCAGGATCGACCCGGGCGGTGCCGAACGGCGTCACCAGCAGGCGCTCACCGGTCGCAAGGTGGGCTTGCAGCCGGCCGAGGACGGCATGGTCCTGCTGCCCGTCCTGCTCGACGCGCCCCAGGGACAGCTGATCTTCACCCGGCTGACCGCGGCCGCGACGCTGCTGCCCGCCACCGACTGCCGGACGATGGACCAGAAGCGTGCCGACCTGCTGGTCGACGCGGTGCTGTCCGGGCTGCCGCACGACGCACTGCCCGAACTGCAGGGCCGCCGGCCGAGTATCCAGATCGTGGTATCTGCCGACACCCTGCTCGGGTTGGACGACGAGTCGGCCGACCTGGCCGGTTACGGTCCGATCACCGCCGAGACGGCCCGCCGCTACGCCGCCGACCAGTCAGGCACCTGGCGCCGGCTGCTCACCGATCCCGACACCGGCGCACTGCTCGACATCGGCCGGGACACCTACCGGCCGGCCCAGCGATTGCGGGACTTCGTGCAGGCTCGCGACGGCGTGTGCTGCTTCCCGACCTGCGGCCAGCCGGGTTACCGCTGCGAGTTCGCAGCACATCGTCGCGTTCTCCGACGGCGGGCAGACCTGCCGGTGCGGCGGTGCGCTGGCCTGCCGGCGGCACAACCTGTGCAAGTCCGGTACCGGATGGCAGTACCGCCGGCTGCCCGACGGCTCCTTCCGGTGGACCGACGACACCGGTCACCGCTACACCGGTCATCCGCCGGAGCGTTGGAATCGACGGCGAGCAACTGCTGCTGCCGGGGTAGCCGACGGTGGACCGACCAGGCATCCGGAGTCGATGCCGGCGGCGTCCCCATGAACGGTGTGGCCGCCGGGCGGGCAACAGAGAACCCGATACCTCGCCACAGACAGCAGGCTGGTCGGCTCGCGAGCGTCGCTGATGTTCAGCCACCCGACCCCTGACTCCGGACACGCAACCGGCTGCCAGGCCGCGATCGGAGGTGGCGGGCGAGCGCACGGGCTAACCTGCTGGGGTGCATCCTGACTCCCCTTCCGAGATCACGGCTACCGAGGCTGTCGACCGCCTGGCCAGCGACGCCGTGCTGCTGGACGTCCGCGAGCAGCACGAGTGGGACGCCGGCCATGCTCCGCAGGCACGCCACCTGGCCATGTCAGAGCTCTCCCAACGGCTCACCGAGATTCCGAACGACGTCCCGCTGATCTGCGTCTGCCACGGCGGTGGCCGGTCCTCACGGGTGGCGATGGCGCTGCACCAGGCCGGCTACAACGCCATCAACCTGCGCGGCGGGATGGTCGCCTGGCACGCGGCCGGTCTGCCGGTGGTCGACGACGCCGGCGCCCCCGGCACGGTGATCTGACCACCGCGACCCGGGCCGGCCGGTAAAGACGCATGCCCCGCACGGTGAAGGCCAACGCTCCGCACGGTGAAGGCTCACGCTCCGATGGTGAAGACCCGTGCCGGGCATGACTATCCCGGCACCATGAAGACCTATGCCGCGCTGCTGCGCGGGGTGAACGTCGGCAAGAACAAGCTGGCGATGGTCGACTTTCGCACGGTCCTGGCCGAACTCGGTGCCGGGAACGTGCGCACCTACCTGCAGAGCGGCAATGCCGTCTTCAGCCATCCCACTCCCGAGCCGGCTGAGCTGGCGCGGGCCATCGAGGAGGGACTGGCCGGCCTAGGCGTGACCTCCCGGGTGCTGCTGCGCACCGGCCAGCAACTGGCTGCCGTGCTGGCGGAAAACCCGTTCCTGGCACGGGAATCCGACCCGGTGAAGCTGCACGTCACGTTCCTGGCCGAACGGCCCGCGCCCGACCGGGTTCCGAGGTTGCAGGTGCCGGCCGGCGAGACGGCCACATTCCACCTCACCGGAACCGAGGTCTACCTGCACTGCCCGGACGGCTACGGCCGAACCAAGCTCAGCAACAGCTTCATCGAGTCACGGCTGGGCATCGCAGCCACCACCCGCAATTGGCGGACGGTCACCGCGCTGGCCGAGCTGACCGGCACCGACTGAGCAACTCCGGGCAGGACGGCTCCGGCTCCTCACCAGCTACCGAGCACCCGGCTGACGGCGATCTCCAGGACCACCCGGCGGGGGTTGGGCCGCGGCACCCGGTAGCGCTCGGCATACCGGCGCTCGGCATCAGCGACCGACTCGGCATCAGAGCGGACCACGGCCCGGCCCTCCAGCGTCGACCAGTGGCGGCCGTCCACCTGGCAGACCGCCACCGGGACGCCGGCCGCACCGGCGGCAAGCGCCCGCCGCGCCTTGTACGAGTCGCCGGAGGTGATCACCCGGGCCACCCCCGCCCCGGCGTCCAACGTCACTCCGACCGGTACCACGTGCACGGTGCCGTCCGGGCGCACCGTGCTCAGACTGGCCAGCCGGCGGTCGCTCCAGAACCGCAGGAACTCCGGCCCCCTGCCGGTCAGGTCCGCCGTCACCGCCCGCCTCCTTCCGGTGCCCGGCGCAGCAGCGGCGGCAGGAACGCCGCACCCGCCTGGTCGCCGCCGGCCGCCATCACATCGCCGGGGTTGGACATCGCGCAGGAGCGTAGCGACAGGCACCCGCAGCCGATGCAGGACTGCAGCCCGTCGCGCAGCGCCTGCAACGCATCGATCTGCTCGTCCAGGCGCTGGCGCCAGTTGCGCGAGATCCGGCCCCAGTCGGCCCGGGTGGGCGTGCGCAGCTCGGGCAGTTCGGCCAGCTCCACCCGGATCTCCTCCAGGCTCAGGCCGACATTGCGGGCCGCCCGGATGAAGGCCAGCCGGCGCAGCACGCCGCGCTCGAAGCGGCGCTGGCCGCCACCGGTCCGGGTGGCGGTGATCAGGCCCTCGCGCTCGTAGTACCGCAGCGCGGAGGCCGCGTAGCCGCTCCGCCGGGCCACCTCCGACACCGTCAGCAACTGCTTGGAATCCATCCCTCGATCCTACTTGACTTAAAGCGCACTTCAACTTCAAAGATGGAGCCACATCCCCTGGAACTGGAGGAAGAACAGATGCCTACCGCAGTGATCACCGGTGCCTCGGCCGGCCTCGGCCGCGCGTTGGCCACCGCCCTGGCCGAGCGCGGCTGGAACCTGGTGCTGGACGCCCGGCGTCCCGACCGGTTGCTCCGGCTGGCCGGCGAGCTCGGCCGCTCGACCCGGCTACACGCCATTCCCGGCGACGTCGGCGACCCCGACCACCGTCGCCAGCTGGCCAGTGCCGCGGCCGGATTCGGCCCGCTGGACCTGCTGGTCAACAACGCCAGCACCCTGGGGCCCAGCCCGCTCCCACCGCTGGCCGAACTCCCCGCCGAGCAGCTGGCGGCGATCCTGCACACCAACGTGGTGGCGCCGCTGGCCCTGGTCCAGCTCGCGCTGCCAGCCCTGACCGCGGCCGGCGGCACGGTGGTCAACGTGTCCTCCGACGCCGCGGTGGCCCACTATCCCGGCTGGGGCGGCTACGGCAGCGCCAAGGCGGCGCTGGATCACCTGACCGCCACGCTGGCCGAGGAGAACCCGCAGCTGCGCTGGTACAGCTTCGACCCGGGCGACATGCGCACCGAGATGCACCAGGCGGCCTTCCCCGGCGAGGACATCAGCGACCGGCCAGAGCCGGAAGCGGTGCTGCCCGCCCTGCTCCGGCTGATCGGCGAGCGCCCGCTCAGCGGCCGCTACACCTCCAGCGCGCCGGAGCTTGCCGCCCCCGCCGCCGGGCAGGCGGTGGCCTGATGACGCTGCCCGCCCAGGCCAACACCGCACCCAGCACCCGGTTCGACCTGCCGCCGAACCTGACCGCCACCGAGCCGCCCGAGCACCGCGGGCTCGGCCGAGACGGCGTCCGGCTGCTGGTCGCCGAAGCCGTACCAGGGCACGGCCACCCGGGCGAGGACGTCCGGCTGGTGCACAGCCGGTTCCGCGAGCTGGGCCGGCACCTGCGACCCGGTGACCTGGTGGTGGTCAACACCTCCCAGACCGTGGCCGGCGAGGTCGACGGGGTGCTGGCCGACACCGGCCGCCCGGTGGTGCTGCACGTGGCCACGCCGGCCGGCCCGCTGCCCGACGGCAGCTGGGTGCTGGAACTGCGCACCGCCCCGGACGCCGCCCGACCGCTGCTGGACGCCTGCCCCGGCACGGTGGTCCGGCTGGCCGAGGACGTCGCGGTCCGGCTGCTGGCGCCCTATCCGGAGCACGCCGGGCCCAGCCTCGGCGTCCGGCTGTGGCGGGCCGAGGTGTCCGGCAGCCGCGCGCTGCCGGACCTGCTGGCCCGGCACGGCCGGCCGATCAGCTACGGCTACCTGCACGGACGGTGGCCGCTGGCCGACTACCAGACCGTGTTCGGCCGGCATCCGGGCAGTGCCGAGATGCCCAGCGCCGGCCGGCCGTTCAGCCCCGAACTGGTGACCGACCTGGTCAGCCGGGGCATCGGGTTCGCACCGATCACCCTGCACACCGGGGTGTCCTCGCAGGAGGCCGGCGAACCGCCGCAGGCCGAACGCTTCGAGGTGCCGGCCGGCACCGCCCGGCTGGTCAACGCCACCCGGCTGGACGGCGGCCGGGTGATCGCGGTGGGCACCACGGTCACCCGCGCGCTGGAGTCGGCCGCCGACGCCGAGGGCTGGCTGAGCCCGGCCCGGGGCTGGACCGAGCTGGTCATCGGTCCGGACCATCCGGCCCGGGCGGTGACCGGGCTGATCACCGGCCTGCACAACCCGGACGCCTCGCACCTGTTGCTGGTCGAGTCGGTGGCCGGCGCCGAGCTCGCCCAGCGGGCCTACGACGCCGCGGTTTCGGCCGGTTACCTGTGGCACGAGTTCGGCGACTCCTGCCTGCTGCTGGGCAATCGGAACTAAACCCGCCGGCACACCGCGACCGCCCCCCGGCATCCGCGGGCCGCCCGCCGCCAGCCGGTACCGCCGCACCACCGGCTGGCGGCGGTGTGGCGCTCGCGCACTACCGTCGGCAGGCATGCACCCCGAAACCGACCGGCTGGCCGCGATCGCCGCGCGACTGCCCGGCGCCCTGATCGCGCTGGACTTCGACGGCACGCTGGCTCCGCTGGTCCGCGACCCCGCCACCTCGCGCCCGGTGCCCGGGGTCGTCGACATCCTGGCGGCCCTGGCCCGGGCCGGGGCACAGGTGGCGATCGTCACCGGCCGCAATGCCAGCACGGCGCTGGAACTGGGCGGCCTGCACGCGATCGAGCGCCTGGTGGTCAGCGGCCTGCACGGCGCCGAGACCTGGCGGGACGGCCGGCTGCACACCGGCGAGGAACCGCCGGGCCTGGCGGTGCTGCGCACCAGCCTGCCGCCGCTGCTGCGCAGCACCGACGACAAGGTCTGGCTCGAGGACAAGCGGCTGTCGCTGGTGGTGCACACCCGGCAGGCCGCCGACCCGGACACCGCACTCGCCGAGCTGGCCGAGCGGCTGCCCCCGCTGGTGGCCGAGCAGGGCCTGGAGATCCACCCGGGCAAGCAGGTGCTCGAGATCCGGATCCCCGGCCCGTCCAAGGCCACCGCGCTGCAGGAGTTGCTCACTACCGGCACCTCGGCGGCGCTGTTCGCCGGCGACGACCTCGGGGACCTGCCGGCGCTCGGAGCGGTGGCGGCCTGGGCGGCGGCCACCGGGCGGCCGAGCCTTACGGTGGCCGTCGGCGAGCTGCCCGAGCTCCGCCGGACGGCCGACATCGCAGTGGCCTCCCCCGCCGAGCTCGCCAGGCTGCTGGCCCGGCTGCTGGCCGCGGCCGGCTGAGCCACCCGACCAACCTGGCACCAGTCCTTCAGACTCGCCCGGACGCCCCCTGCCATACCGGCCGGGTTCCGGATGATCGAATGGCCCCATGACAGCGCCCGGACAACCCGCTCCCGGACAACCCGCTGGTCCTGGCCGCCCCCGTGGCGACGGGCGCATCGTGGTGGACAACCTGACCAAGGTCTTCGGCACCCAGCGCGCGGTGGACTCCCTCAGCTTCACCGTCGAACCGGGGTCGGTGACCGGCTTCCTCGGCCCGAACGGCGCGGGCAAGACCACCACCCTGCGGATGCTGCTCGGCCTGGTCCGACCGACCTCGGGCACCGCGACGGTGAACGGGGTGAACTACGAGTCGCTGCCCCGGCCCCTGCAGACGGTGGGGGCCGCCCTGGAGGCGGCCAGCTTCCACCCGGCCCACACCGGCCTGCAGCACCTGCGGATCTACTGTGCGGCCGCCGACCTGCCGGCCCGCCGGGCCGACGAGGTCCTGGAACTGGTGGGCCTGACCCAGGCCGCAAAGAAGAAGACCAAGGGCTACTCGATGGGCATGCGGCAGCGGCTGGGCCTGGCCGGCACGCTGCTCGGCGACCCCCAGGTGCTGATCCTGGACGAGCCGGCCAACGGCCTGGACCCCGAAGGCATCCGCTGGCTGCGCGGCTTCTTCCGGCACCTGGCCGGCGAGGGCCGCACCATCCTGGTGTCGAGCCACCAGCTGGCCGAGGTGCAGGAGGTGGCCGACCGGGCGGTGATCCTGAACCGGGGCAAGCTGGTCCGGGCCGGCACCCTCGCCGAGCTGTCGGCCGGCACCGCCACCACCGTGGTCCGCGGGCCGGCGCTGGGTCCGCTGCAGCAGGCGCTGGCCGCCGCCGGCTTCGGCGGCACCACCGAACCGGACGGCGCGCTGCGGGTCCGCACCGACCAGATCGCCCACGTCGGGCATCTCGCCTTCACGCACGGGGTGGAACTGCACGAGCTGCGGCTGGAGGAGTTCGACCTGGAACGGCTGTTCTTCAGCCTGACCGAGGGCGAGCACCGGGCCGCCGCCCTCGGCCCGACCGGGCACCTGCCCACCGGCTCCCCCGGCGGCCCCCCGACCGGCTCCCCCGGCAGCCTCCCGGCCGGCGTGCCCGGCAACCGGCAGGGCGGTGCCCGGTGATCAAGCTGATCCGCTCCGAGGTCTTGAAGATCCGCAGCACCCAGGTGTGGTTCTGGATGCTGGTGCTGTCGGCCGCCTTCACCGCGCTCGGCACCGTCGGCAACACCTACAACGCGGTCCAGGACTACCAGCAGGGCAGCCCGGTGGACTACTACAGCGTGTTCACCCAGTCCGAGGGCGCCGCGGTGGCGCTGCTGGTGCTGGGCCTGCTCGGGCTGACCACCGAGTTCCGCCACAAGACGATCACCCCGACGCTGCTGGCCACCCCGAACCGGTGGCAGCTGCTGGCCGGCAAGGCCGCCTCGTACGCCGTGTTCGCCATCGTCTACGCGGTGTTCTGCGTAGCGCTGAACTTCGCGATCGCGATCATCTGGCTGTCCGCCGAGAAAGTGCCGCTCGACTACGGCCACGGGGTGCCGGGCGGCGTCGGCAAGACCTTCCTGTCCCTGGTGCTGACCGGCATGTTCGGCCTGGGCCTGGGCGCGCTGCTGCGCAACCAGGCAGCCGCCATGGTCTTCGGCATCGTGTACTTCTTCGTCCTGGACGGCCTGCTCAGCTTCGTGCCGTGGGTCCGCAAGGGCTATCCCTGGACGCCGGGCGGCGCGGCCCGGGCGTTCACCTCCAACGGCTCGGTCAGTGGCCTGCCCGACGACGTGCACCTGCTGGCGCCGGTGGCCGGCGGGCTGCTGTTCTTGGCGTGGTCGCTGGGGCTGCTGCTGATCGGCGGCCGGATCAGCCTGAGCCGCGACATCAGCTGACCCGGCGGCCGGCCGGCTTGTGAGCAACCGCACCAGCCGGACGCCGCTCGATCGGGCTCCGGCGCTGCGGCCGGACCTGCTCCCCGCGTACCCTGATACTTCGGGTGTGACCTGGTCGGCGGGTACTGGTTTCCCGCCCACGGGTCGTCCCCAGCAGGCGTACCCCACACTCCGAGAAGGTGGCCGACGACGTGACCGCGCAGTCCTCGACTGGCAGTGAATCAACCCGCCCCGACTTCGGCGCGAACGAGTGGCTGGTCGAGGAGATGTACGAGCGCTACCTAGCCGACCCGTCGGCGGTGGACGCGGCCTGGCACGACTTCTTCGCCGACTACCGGCCTGCCGCCGGCCCGGCGAACTCGGTCCGGCAGGCGCCGTCGACCGGTGCCGGCGACGACGAGGAGGAGGACGAGCCCCAGGCCGGAGTCGCACCCGCCGCCGCGCAGAACGGCCACGCTGCCACCGACGGGACTTCGGGTACTGCGAGCACCACCGCCGCCGAGCCGGCTGCCCCGCAGGCTGATTCCCAGCAGGCGACAGCCCAGCCGGCCAAGGCCGAGTCCCCGAAGACCGAGCCCGCGAAGGCCGAACCCGCGAAGACCGAGCCCGCGAAGGGCGAGAGCCAGCCCGCGCAGGACAAGCCGGCCCCGAGCCAACCGGCCCAGGCCACTCCCGCCGCCAGCCAGCCGGCCTCCACCCAGCCCGCCGCCAAGCCGTCCTCGACCAGCCCGGCCGTTCCGTCCGGGGCGCAGGTCAGCGTGCTGCGCGGCGCGCCCGCCCGAGTCGTCAGCAACATGCAGGCCTCGCTGGAGATCCCGACCGCCACCAGCGTCCGCGCGGTGCCGGCCAAGCTGCTCGCCGACAACCGGATCATCATCAACAACCACCTGCGCCGGGCCCGCGGCGGCAAGGTGAGCTTCACCCACCTGATCGGCTACGCGGTGGTCCGGGCGCTGCGCGACTACCCGGAGATGAACAACCACTTCGCGGTCAACGCCGACGGCAAGCCGACCGTGGTGCGGCCCGAGCACGTCAACCTGGGCCTGGCCATCGACCTGCCGGGCAAGGACGGCGGCCGGTCGCTGGTGGTGGCCTCGATCAAGTCCGCCGAGGAGATGGACTTCGCGTCCTTCTGGGGCGCCTACGAGGACATCATCCGCCGCGCCCGGTCCGGCAAGCTGGCCGCCGACGACTTCGCCGGCACCACCGTCAGCCTGACCAACCCCGGCACCATCGGCACCAACCACTCGGTTCCCCGGCTGATGGCCGGCCAGGGCACCATCATCGGCGTCGGCGCGATGGAGTACCCGGCCGAGTTCAGCGGCATGAACCCCGACGCGCTCAACGACATGGGCATCTCGCGCACCATGACGCTGACCTCCACCTACGACCACCGGATCATCCAGGGCGCCCAATCCGGGGAGTTCCTGCGCCGGATCCACCAGCTGCTGCTCGGCGAGGACAACTTCTACTACGACATCTTCGGCTCGCTGCGCATCCCGTACGAGCCGGCGATCTGGCTGACCGACCGGGAGTTCAGCCACGAGGGCCAGATCGACAAGGGCGCCCGGGTCATCGAGCTGATCAACGCCTACCGGACTTCCGGCCACCTGATGGCCGACACCGACCCGCTGGAGTTCAAGATCCGGACCCACCCGGACCTCGACATCACCAAGCACGGCCTGACGCTGTGGGACCTGGACCGGGAGTTCGCGGTCGGCGGCTTCGCCGGCCAGAAGCTGATGCGGCTGCGCGACATCCTGGGCGTGCTGCGCGACGCCTACTGCCGCCGGGTCGGCGTCGAGTACATGCACATCATCGACCCTGAGGAACGTGCCTGGATCCAGCAGAACATCGAGGTCAAGAACGACGCGCTGAGCCGGGAGGAGCAAAAGCACATCCTGTCCCGGCTCAACGTCGCCGAGGCGTTCGAGACCTTCCTGCAGACCAAGTACGTCGGCCAGAAGCGGTTCAGCCTGGAAGGCGGCGAGACCGTCATCGCGCTGCTGGACGCGGTGCTGGCCGCGGCCGCCGGCTACTCCCTCGACGAGGTCGTCATCGGCATGCCGCACCGCGGCCGGCTCAACGTGCTCGCCAACATCGTCGGCAAGCCGTACGCCAAGATCTTCAACGAGTTCGAGGGCAACATCGACCCGGGCACCGCGCAGGGCTCCGGCGACGTCAAGTACCACCTCGGCGCGCACGGCACCTACGTCGCACCGGACGGCACCGAGATCGCCGTGGAGCTGACCGCCAACCCCTCGCACCTGGAGGCGGTCAACCCAGTGCTCGAGGGAATCGTGCGTGCCAAGCAGGACATTCTCGACAAGGGCGAGGACGGCTTCACGGTGCTGCCGGTGCTGATGCACGGCGACGCCGCGTTCGCCGGCCAGGGCGTGGTCGCCGAGACGCTGAACCTGTCCCAGTTGCGCGGCTACCGCACCGGCGGCACCGTGCACGTGGTGGTGAACAACCAGGTCGGCTTCACCACCTCGCCCGCCCAGTCGCGCTCCAGCCTGTACTGCACCGACATCGCGCGGATGATCGCGGCGCCGATCTTCCACGTCAACGGCGACGACCCCGAGGCCTGCGTCCGGGTCGCGAAGCTCGCGGTCGACTACCGGGTGCGGTTCAAGAAGGACGTCGTCATCGACATGGTGTGCTACCGCCGCCGCGGCCACAACGAGGCGGACAACCCCTCGTTCACCCAGCCGCTGATGTACGACATCATCGACTCCAAGCGCAGCGTCCGCAAGCTCTACACCGAGGCGCTGATCGGCCGCGGCGACATCACCCTGGCCGACGCCGAGGAGGCGCTCAAGGACTTCCAGTCCCAGCTGGAGAAGGTGTTCCTGGAGACCCGCGACGCCACCGGCAAGCCGCGTCCCGAGCCGGTGATGGAGGAGCCGCAGGCCAGGGCGAGCGTCTCCACCGCGGTGCCGGCCGAGCTCATCAAGACCATCGGCGACCTGTACGCCAACCACCCGGCCGGCTTCTCCATCCATCCCCGGCTCAAGCCGCAGATCGACCGGCGGGTCGCCCAGACCACTGGCGGTGACGTCGACTGGGCGACGGCCGAGCTGCTGGCGTTCGGGTCGCTGACCGTCGACGGCCATCCGGTGCGGCTGGCCGGCCAGGACTCCCGGCGCGGCACGTTCACCCAGCGGCACGCGGTGCTCATCGACCGGGCCACCGGCGAGGAGTACACCCCGCTGCGCCACATCCCGGGTGCCACCGCGCCGTTCCGGGCCTACGACTCGCTGCTGTCGGAGTACGCGGCGATGGGCTTCGAGTACGGCTACTCGGTGGCCATGCCCGACGCGCTGGTGGTGTGGGAGGCGCAGTTCGGCGACTTCGCCGACGGCGCGCAGACCATCATCGACGAGTTCATCGCCTCCGGCGAGGCCAAGTGGGGCCAGCGCTCGTCGGTGACGCTGCTGCTGCCGCACGGCTACGAGGGGCAGGGACCGGACCACTCCTCCGGCCGGCCCGAGCGGTTCCTGCAGCTGGCGGCCGAGAACAACATGACGATCGCGATGTGCTCCTCGCCGGCCAACTACTTCCACCTGCTGCGCCGGCAGGCGCTCTCGGACATCCGGCGGCCGCTGATCGCCTTCACGCCCAAGTCGCTGCTGCGGCTCAAGGCCGCGGTCAGCCAGCTGGAGGAGTTCACCGGCGGCAGCTTCCAGCCGGTGATCGGCGACTCCTCGGTGGCCGCCGAGCAGGTCAGCCGGGTGGTGCTGTGCAGCGGCAAGATCTACTACGACCTGGCCTCGGCCCGGGCCGAGTCCGGCCGGTCGGACGTCGCGATCGTGCGGCTGGAGCAGCTCTACCCGCTGCCCGGTGACGAGATCGCCGCGGAGCTGGCCAAGTACCCGAACGCGCAGCTGATCTGGGCGCAGGAGGAGCCGGCCAACCAGGGCGGCTACCCGTTCATCGCGCTGAACCTGCCCGAGCGGCTGGCCGCGCACGGCGACACCCGGCAGCTCTACCGGGCCTCCCGGCGGGCGTCGGCCTCGCCCGCGGTCGGCTCGGCCAGCGTGCACGACAAGCAGCAGCGCGAGGTGGTGGCCACCGCCCTCGGCTAGGTTGTCAGGCATGGCCGCATCGGAGGAATCCCCCGTCCGCTGGGGCGTCCTGGGCGCCGGCGGCATCGCCGGCAAGTTCTGCACCGACCTGGTCCGCACGCCGGGCAACGTGCTGGCCGCGGTGGCCGCCCGCGACGCCGGCCGGGCCGCCGACTTCGCCGCCCGGTTCGGCGCGCCCCGCTCCTACGGCAGCTACGCCGAGCTGGCCGGCGACCAGGACTGCGACGTCGTCTACATCGCCACCACCCACCCCGGGCACCGCGAGCAGGCGTTGCTGGCGATCGCCGCCGGCAAGGCGGTGCTGATCGAGAAGCCGGTCTGCCTGAACGCCGCCGACGCCCGCGAGGTGTTCGGCGCCGCCGCCGCGGCCGGGGTGTTCGCCATGGAAGCGATGTGGATGCGCACCAACCCGCTGATCCGCCAGGCCCAGCAGCTGGTCGCGGACGGAGCGATCGGCGCGCTGGCCTCGGTCCGGGCCGAGCTCGGCCTGGGCCGGCCCTACGACCCGGCGCACCGGCTCTACGACCTGGCCAACGGCGGCGGCGCCCTGCTGGACCTGGGCATCTACCCGGTGACCTTCGGCTGGATCTTCGGCGGCCCGCCGCGTTCGGTGGCGGTCACCGGCACGCTGGCCGGCACCGGCAGCGACGCGACGGTGGCGATGCAGTGGAGCTACCCGGACGGCCGGGACGCCCAGCTGTGGTGCTCGGCGCCGCTGGCCGCGCCGTTCCGGGGGTTGCTGGTGGGCACCGAGGGCTGGATTCGCACCGAGGGCCGGTTCTACCGCCCGACGGCGCTGACCGTCTGCGTGGCCGGGGAGGAGTCCCGGATCGAGGATCCGCTGGAGCCCGGCGACTTCGGCTACTCCCCCGAGATCGCCGAGGTGGCCCGGTGTCTGCGGGCCGGGTTGACCGAGAGCCCGCTGGTCCCGGCCGCCGACACCGTCGCCATCCTGGACCTGCTCGACGGCGCGCGGGCCGAGCTCGGCGTGCGCTACCCCGGCGAGTGAGAAGACCGTCAGGAGAGCAGCATGTACTTCACCGATCGGGGCATCGAGGAGCTGGAAGGGCGCCGGGGCGAGGAGGAGGTCAGCCTGGCCTGGCTCGCCGAGCGGCTGCGCAGCTTCGTCGACCTCAACCCGGAGTTCGAGGTGGCCGTCGACCGGCTGGCGACCTGGCTGGCCCGCGCCGACGATGAGGATTAGCCGAGGACTGGCCGGCTCAGGCGGCTGACACCGGCTCCGCCGGCGCCGGCGAGGCACCCCGGTGCCCGATGGTGGAGTCGTCCAGCCCGAGGCGGGCGAAGATCCGCAGGAACAGCTGTGCCAGCGGTCCGATGGTGACCGCGAACAGCACCGTGCCCACCCCCACCGTGCCGCCGAGCAGCCAGCCGGCGAGCAGCACCGTCAGCTCCACGAAGGTCCGGCTGAGCCGGATGGAGACGCCGGTCCGGCGGGCGATCCCGGTCATCAGGCCGTCCCGCGGGCCCGGGCCGAAGCCGGCCGTGATGTACATGCCGGTGGCCAGGCCGCACAGCAGCACCGCCCCCGCCAGGGTCGCCGCCCGTGCCGGCAGGCCGTGCTGCACCGGCAGCACCGCCAGCGTCGCGTTCATCGCCAGGCCCACCACCAGCACGTTGCTCACCGTGCCGAGTCCCGGCCACTGGCGCAGCGGAATCCACAGCAGCAGCACCAGCGCGCCGACCGCGATGCTGACGGTGCCGATCTGCCGGTCCGAGACCAGGGCCAGGCCCTGGTGCAGCACGTCCCACGGGTCCAGGCCGAGGCCGGCCTGCACCTGCATCGCCGCCGACACCCCGTACAGCACCAGGCCGAGGTAGAGCTGGGAGAGCCGCCGCGTCCAGTGCAGCACCGACCGCCGGGGCCGGGCCGGCGCCCGCCGGTCGCCGGCCGGTCGTCGCGATCTCACCCGTCGATTCTGCCGGTCGCCGGCTGGCCGCCACCCTCCCCGGGTGCTGTTCCCCACCACCGCCGCCGCAGCTGCCGCCAATCGCCGAACCGGGCCGGCGGGCCGCCCCGGCGCCAGACCCGCACCACCCGGGCCAGCACGTCGGCCACCCCGTACTGGCGGGAGTCGCTGCCCTGGCCGGCGTTGTCGCTGGCCAGCAGCCAGCCGCCCCCGGACTCGGCGGCCTCGGCGACGGCCCGCTTGACCACCAGCAGGTCCGGCCGGCTGCGGAACCGGGCCAGCACCAGCACGCCGGGCCGTACGCGGGCGCCGTGTCGCACCAGCACCCGGTCGCCCGGCAGCAGGGTGGGCGTCATCGAGTAGCCGTCGATGCGCACCCACTGCCAGGGCAGCAGTGTCTGCATTCCTCCGATGCTGCCGCACTCGGCCGGGCCCCGCCGGAGTAGGGTCGCAGATCGAGCGTTCCGTTGTCCCGGAATGCGTTGTTGTCGCGAACTGGAGGTCTTTGTCATGCGCTTGATGCGCCGTTCGATCACCGCTTCCGCCCATTGCGACCTGCCGTGCGGCGTGTACGACCCGGCCCAGGCTCGCATCGAGGCGGAGTCGGTGAAGGCGATCCAGGAGAAGTACCAGGCCAACGACGACCCGGTCTTCCGGACCCGCGCCCTGATGATCAAGGAGCAGCGTGCCGACCTGGTCAAGCACCACCTCTGGGTGCTGTGGACCGACTACTTCAAGCCGCCGCACTTCGAGAAGTACCCGCAGCTGCACGAGCTGTTCAACAAGGCCACCAAGCAGGCCGGCGCCGCCGGCGGCAAGAGCTCGGTGGACCCGGCCGAGGGCCAGAAGCTGCTCGACCTGATCGCCGAGATCGACACCATCTTCTGGGAGACCAAGAAGGCTGCCTGACCTGCTACGGCGGCTGCCGCCGAACGTGCTCCCCGAGGCCGACCCGGATTCCGGGTCGGCCTCGGTCGTTCGGACACCCCGGGTCTCCGGCGCGGCACACCGGCGGGTGGCGATTCCGGTGGGCTCCACCGCCGGACTGAGGAAACGCTAGGGTGCCAGGCATGGCGGGTTCCCGGGGCGACGACGCACGCCGCGCCCCTGCCGCCGGAACCGATCTCTCGTCCGGGCCGACCCCGACCCCGACCCCGGCCGTCCGGCGCTGGCCGGCGCCGGACACCGAGCCCGCCCTGGTGCTGGTCCGGCACGGCGAGACCGAGTGGAGCCGCACCGGGCAGCACACCGGCAACACCGACATCCCGTTGACCGAGCGCGGCGAGCAGCAGGCCCGGACGGCCGGCCCGCTGATCCGGGCGATGCTGGGCGCGGCCGAGCCGGCGCTGGTGCTCAGCTCGCCGCGCCGGCGCGCCTGGCACACCGCCGAGCTCGCCGGCTTCGCCGTCGACGACACCGCCGCCGACGCCGCCGAATGGGACTACGGCGAGCTGGAGGGCCGCACCTCGGCCGAGATCCGGCAGCACTGGCCGGACTGGTCGGTGTGGTCGGGACCCATCCCCGGCGGCGAGGACGCCGCCGCGGTGACCGTCCGGTTCGACCGGCTGCTGGGCAGCATCACCAGCCGGCTCGCCGCGGCCGATGAGAGCGGGCCGGTGCTGGTGTTCTCGCACGGCCACGCGATCCGGTGCCTGGCCGCCCGCTGGCTGGGCGAGCCGGTGACCGCCGGACGCCGGCTGTGGCTGTCCACCGGCGCGGTCTGCAGCCTCGGCTATGAGCACGGCCAACCCGCGGTGCTGCACTGGAACCTCGACAGCGAACTCGCCGGCGCGGGCAGGTGAGACCCCGATGACCAGCGAGCACCCGCCGGACGCCGCCGGCACCGTCGAGCTGACCGTGCCGGCCGATCCGGCCTACCTCGCGCTGCTGCGCACGGTGATCGCCTCGCTGGCAGCCGGCCGCGACTACACCCTGGACGAGATCGACGACCTGCGGATCGCGGTGGACGAGGCCGGTGCGCTGCTGCTGCCGCACGCCGCGCCGGACTCGCGGCTGTCGGCGGTCTTCGGCGGCGCACCGGACCTGCTGCGCGCCGAGGTGTCGGTGACGATGCCGGCCGGCCATTCCGCCGGGCCGGACCGGTCGAGTTTCGCCTGGCTGGTGCTGACCGCCCTCACCGACTCGACAGAGCTGACCGGCTCCGGCCGGCGACTGTCGCTGGTCCTGACCAAGGGCCGCGGCTCCCGGGACCGATGACGCAGCGTTTCCGGCTGGACCGCGATCGCACCCACCAGCTGTTCGCCGAGCTGGCCACCCTGCCCCCGGGCAGCCCGCGCCACCAGCAGGTCCGCGACGCGCTGGTCGAGATCTCCCTGCCACTGGTGCGGTACCTGGCCTACCGGTTCGCCGGCCGGGGTGAGCCCACCGACGACCTGGTGCAGATCGGGATCGTCGGCCTGCTGCAGTCGATCGACCGGTTCGAGCCGGAGCGGGGCCTGGAGTTCTCCACCTTCGCCACCCCGAACATCCTCGGCGAGATCAAGCGGCACTTCCGCGACCGCGGCTGGATGGTGCGGGTTCCGCGCCGGTTGCAGGAGCTGCAGGCCGAGGTCAACGCCGGCATCGGCGACCTCACCCAGCGGCTGGGCCGGGCACCCACCGTCGCCGAGCTCGCCGGGCACCTGCGGGTCAGCCCGGAGCTGGTGCTGGAGGCCACCGAGTCCGCCCGGGCCTACTCTGCGGTGCCGATCGACGTGCCGCACACCAGCACCGGCCGCACCATCGCCGACGGCCTGGTGGACCCGGACACCACGCTGGAGCACGTCGAGCTGCGCCACGCGCTGCGCCCGGTGCTGGCCGAGCTGACCGAGCGCGAGCGGCAGGCGCTGCTGCTGCGGTTCGTGGAGAACAAGACCCAGTCCGAGATCGCCGAGGTGCTGGGCATCTCGCAGGTGCACGTCTCGCGGCTGCTGGCCAAGACCCTGGCCGAGCTGCGCCGGCAGCTGCCCGACCTGGGACGCGGGTAGGAGCGCACGCGGGCAACGCACGGCCGAGGCGGCGTGCGCCCGCTACAGCACCCGGTCCAGCGCCTGCCGGGACGACGGCAGCAGCAACAGCACCAGCACCGCGATCGCGGCGAGCAGGATCGGCACCCCCACCAGCGGCCGGCCGGCCTGGATGCCGAGCGAGTAGCCCACCGGCACCGCCAGCAGCTGCACCAGGATCACCGGTGAGCGGGCCGCCGGCCGCAGCTGCAGCAGTCCTCGGCCGCACGCCGCCAGCACCGCCGCGCCGAACAGCGCGAAGCCGACGATCGCCACCGCCGCCCACAGCCGGGTGGTGGTGTGCACGAACGCCAGCACCAGCAGCACCAGTGCGGTGACGGCCAGCGCCGCGGCTTCGGCCAGTACCAGGACGGCTGCCGCCCGGATGCCCGGGGGCGCCTCCTCGGCGGGTTCGGCTGGGGTGTCGGACACCCGCTGAGCCTATGCGAGCCGGCCGGCGAGGGAGCAACGGCAGAGCCGCCCGGACGCGTCCGGGCGGTACAGTCAGGCGGTGCGAGTCCTGGTGGTGTCCAACCCTCGAGCCACCGCCACCACGCTGCGCCAGCGCGACGTCCTGGTGCACGCACTGGCCTCCGACGCCAAGCTCGACGTCGAGGAGACGGCCAACCGGGGGCATGCCGCGGCGCTGGCCTGCCGCGCGATGCGCGACGGCTTCGACGTGGTGGTGGCCCTCGGCGGGGACGGCACCGTCAACGAGGTGGTCAACGGGCTGCTCACCGACGGGGTGCACCCGGGCGTCCCCCGGCTGGGCATCGTGCCGGCCGGCTCCACCAACGTGGTGGCGCGCGCGCTGGGCCTGCCCAACGACCCGGTGGAGGCCACCTCGGTGCTGATCGACGCGATGAGCGCCGACCGGCGCCGCCAGATCGGGCTGGGCCTGGCCGACGACCGCTGGTTCGTCTTCACCGCCGGCCTCGGCTACGACGCCGCGGTGGTCGCGGCCGTGGAGGCCCACCGCCGGCGCGGGCGCACCTCCACCCCGGCGCTCTACGTCCGGACCGCGGTGCGCACCTTCTTCCGGCAGGACCGGCGCCGGCCGGCGATCACCCTGCGGTTCCCGGACGGCAACACGGTGGCCGGGCTGCACATGGCGCTGGTCACAAACTGCGATCCGTGGACGTTCTTCGGCGAGCTGCCGGTCTCACCCACTCCGCAGGCGTCCTTCGACACCGGATTGGACGTCTATGCCCGGACCCGGATGGGGGCCGCCGGCATCCTGCTGGCGGCCGGCCGGATGATCGCCGCACCAGGACGGCGGGCCGGCCGGCGCGGTTTCGGGTCCCGGTTGGAACACGACTTGACCGAGTTCAGCCTGCACGCCGACCGGCCGCTGCCCTTCCAGGTGGACGGCGACGCCCTGGAGGAACGACAGCTGGTCAGGTTCCGCAGCGTGCCGGACGCTCTAGAGGTCTATGTCTGACCGGGCCCCGGTTCGGCTCCTTGAACAGGTCTTATAACACTGATTTCATAACCCTGTCTGCCAATTCGGGCAGGTGTGAGATGGCTGGCTGGGCAGGAATTGTCTACAACAATGCTCTTGACGACACTGCCCAAACCGGGAAATGATCACCGGGACACCCAAGTTTGCGGGCTGTGGTGCAGCTGTGCGAATGACAGGCAGTTTGCATAACTAGGTGTTTTGGACTTGCCCCCGTGCTCAAGGTGGGCGAGGCTTGTACTTAGACCGGGCGTCACCGACACAGGAACAGGCGTCCGCTGAACCACAGATCGTGTGCACCAAGCCATGCGACACGGCCGCGCTGTGCCGCAGGTCCTTGAAGTACTGGGTAGCTCGTGAAAGAATTCACAAGTACCTACTTCCAAGTACAACGTGCCTGTCAACAGCTTTCCCAGCAAGTAGAGGAGAACCACCCCATGGACTGGCGTCACCGCGCGGTATGCCGCGACGAGGACCCGGAACTGTTCTTTCCGATCGGGAACACCGGTCCCGCACTGATGCAGATCGAAGAGGCGAAGGCTGTCTGCCGTCGCTGCCCTGTCATGTCCGAGTGCCTGTCGTGGGCACTGGAGAGTGGCCAGGACGCCGGCGTCTGGGGCGGTCTGAGCGAAGACGAACGCCGTGCCCTCAAGCGCCGCAATGCTCGCGCCCGGGCTCGAATGTCGTAAAAAGGCTGCCTACCCCGCGCCGTCGTCAGCCTCGCGAGCCCGCTCGCGCCGGTTCACCGGAACCCGCAGGGTGACCGCGGTTCCCGGCTGGCTCGGCCCGCGGCCTGCGAGTTCCAGGCTCGCGTTCAGTTCCGCTTCCACCAGCGTCCGGACGATCTGCAGACCCAGCCGGTCGCTGTTGTCGACGGAGAACTTCTCCGGCAGCCCGGCGCCGTCGTCGAGTATCTGAACCGTCAGCGTCCCGCGCGACCGCTTGCCGACCACTCGGACCGATCCGCCGCGATTGCCGGGGAATCCGTGCTCTACGGCATTGCCGACCAGTTCGGTGAGCACCATCACCAGCGGGGTGGCAAGCTCTGCAGACAGTTCGCCGAAGCTGCCGACCCGTTCGACCAGCACCCGGCCGTCGGAACCGGCCACCTCGCCCAGCATCGCCAGCAGCCGGTCCACCACCGCGTCGAAGGCAACCTCCTCGTCGATCGCCGAGGACAGCGTCTCGTGTACCAGCGCGATGGAAGACACCCGGCGCATGGATTCCTCCAGCGCCGTCCGGGCTTCGGGGTTGGCGACCCGGCGGGCCTGCAGCCGCAACAGTGCCGCCACTGTCTGCAGATTGTTCTTCACCCGATGGTGGATCTCGCGGATGGTGGCGTCCTTGGACAGGATCTGCCGGTCCCGGCGGCGCAGCTCGGTGACGTCCTGCAGCAGCACGAGCGCACCGAGTGATTCCCCCCGCGGGTACAACGGGATCGCGCGGAACTGCACGATGGTGCCGGCGCCGTCGAGCTCGCGGCTGGCCGGATGGTGGCCGGCCAGCGCGTCGGCGGTCATCTGGGCGAGCTCGGCGGCCCGGAACGGATCCCGGGCCAGCTCGGTGATCACGTCGCCGAAGCTGGCGTCCAGCAGGTTGCCCGGATAGCCCAGCCGGCGGAACGCCGACGAGCCGTTGGGACTGGCGTAGAGCACCCGGCCGTGCGGGTCCAGCCGCAGCATGCCGTCGCCCACCCGGGGGCCGGCGCCCTCCTCGCGCTCGCTCGGCGGCCCGGGGAACGCGCCGGTGGCCACCATCGAGGCGAGGTCGGCGGCGCTCTGCAGGTAGGCCAGCTCCAGCTGGCTCGGGCTGCGCAGGCTGGTCAGGTTGCCGTCCCGGCCGAGCACGGCCACCGGCCGGCCCTCGAACAGGATCGGGATCGCCTCGCGCCGGATCGGGGTGTCGCCCTCCCAGTCCGGGTCGGACTCGCGGAAGATGCGGGCCTCGGTGAGCGCGATGCGCAGCGCCGCGGCCCGCTGCCCGGTCAGCCGCTCCCCCACCCGGTCGTGCAGGTAGGCGGTGGCTCCGGTGGTGGGCCGGCACTGCGCGGCGCACAGGAACTCCCCCTCGGTCGCGGTGGGCACCCACAGCAGCAGGTCGGCGAAGGAGAGGTCGGCCAGCAGCTGCCACTCGGCGGCCAGTTGCTGCAGGTGGGCGGTCTGGCGCTCGTCCAGCGAGGTGGCGGTGGCGAGCAGGTCCGACAGTGCTGACATGGTCAGTCGAGCCTGCCACAGGCGCTGTCGACGGGCTCGGCTCCCCCGGGCGGCGCGCCGGCCCGGTGCCCGCTTCGGCATGCCGGCCACGGCGGCGCCGTCTGATGGGGCTGCTGCCAGCACAGCGCGCCAGACGCCGAGTAAACCGGCCATGCACTACATTTCGACGGTTCTCACGCTCCTTCCGGAGGAGGTCGTCTTGTCCCAACCATCGAGGCACCGACTGTCACCCGGCGTCGCCGTTGCCGTCGCAATCCTGCTGGCCATACCGATCGTGGCCCTGCTCTGGGTACCCAGCTACGCCCGCAAGGATCCCGAACTGTGGGGTTTCCCGTTCTTCTACTGGTACCAGATGCTGTGGGTCATCGTGTGCGGGTTCTGCACCGGTGGCTCCTACCTGCTCATCCAGCGCGACCGTAGGAGCACCCGATGAGCGCCGGCACCGTGCGGTTGGCCACCGACACGAACGTCGACGGCGTCGGCCTCGGCGTCCTGCTGTTCTTCTTCCTGCTGGTCACCATCGGCGGCTTCTGGGCTGCCAACTGGCGCAAGGCGGACTCGCTGCACAGCCTCGACGAGTGGGGCCTGGGCGGGCGCAGCTTCGGCACGGTGATCACCTGGTTCCTGCTGGGCGGTGACCTCTACACCGCCTACACCTTCATCGCGGTGCCCGCCGCGATGTTCGCCACCGGAGCGGTCACCGGCTTCTTCGCGGTCGCCTACACGATCCTGATCTACCCGATCGTGTTCGTGTTCATGCCGAGGATGTGGTCGGTCTCGCACAGCAAGGGCTACGTCACCGCCGCCGACTTCGTCCGCGGCCGGTTCGACTCCCGGTTCCTGGCGCTGGCGGTGGCGGTCACCGGCATCGTCGCCACCATGCCCTACATCGCCCTGCAACTGGTCGGCATCCAGGCCGTCATCGACACCATCGGCATCGGCGGCAAGAGCAACGCCTTCGTCCGCGACCTGCCGCTGCTGATCGCCTTCGCGGTGCTGGCCGCCTACACCTACTCCTCGGGCCTGCGGGCACCGGCGATCATCGCCTTCGTCAAGGACAGCCTGATCTACCTGGTGATCGCGGTGGCCGTGGTCTACGTCGGGGTGCACATCGGCTACCACCACCTGTTCGAGGCGGCCGAGACCAAGATGACCACCAAGAACCCCAAGACCGGTGCCGCCACCGGGGTGTTCGTGCCCAAGAGCAACAACTATTGGGCCTACGCGACGCTGGCCCTCGGCTCGGCGCTGGCGCTGTTCATGTACCCGCACTCGATGACCGGGGTGCTGTCGGCCAGGTCGCGCACCACGATCCGGCGCAACACCGCGATCCTGCCGGCCTATTCGCTGCTGCTGGCGATGCTGGCCCTGCTCGGCTACGCCGCGATCGCCGAGAAGACCTCGGTGATCGGCACCGACGGCAAGGCCAACCCGCAGCTGGCGGTGCCGCACTTCTTCCGCGACGAGTTCCCGAGCTGGTTCGCCGGCGTCGCCTACTCGGCCATCGCCATCGGCGCCCTGGTGCCGGCCGCGATCATGTCGATCGCCGCCGCCAACATGTTCACCCGCAACGTCTACCGGGAGTTCCTCGCCCCGCGCGCCACTCCCAAGCAGGAGGCGCAGGTCGCCAAGATCACCTCGCTGGTGGTCAAGTTCGGCGCGCTGGCCTTCGTGCTGGGGCTGGACAAGCAGAACGCCATCAACCTGCAGCTGCTCGGCGGGGTGTGGATCCTGCAGACGTTCCTGGCGATCGTGGTCGGCCTCTACACCCGCTGGCTGCACCGCTGGGCGCTGCTGGCCGGCTGGGCGGTCGGGATGATCTACGGCACGACGGCCGCCTACAACCAGAAGTCGGCCGTCACCCAGCACTTCGGCGGCTCGCTGGCGACCTTCCCGTACACCCACACCAAGGTCTACATCGCGTTCTCGGCGCTGGTGCTCAACCTGGTGGTGGCCGTGCTGCTCACCCTGGTGCTGCGGGCGATGAAGGCACCGCAGGGCGAGGACGCGACCGTCCCGGAGGACTACTACACCGAGCGGGACGACACCGTCAGCACGCTGCCGGGCAGCGACGGCGGCCTGCCGGTCTCGGGCGGGGTGCGTACCTGAGAATCCATCCACAACGAAAAGCGTCTGGCTCTCGGGTCACTGCCCGGGAGCCAGACGCTTTTCTTGCCAGGGTGTACGCCTACTCGGCGCGGTACTCCAAGTGGCCGGCGTCGATGGTGGCCTGCTGCAGCCGGATCCGGATGCGGGCCTTGAGGCTGTCCGGGGCGATGTCGCCACCGCAGCTGCGGGCCACCAGCACCTTCACGTCCTGCTCCAGGCCGTACTGGCGCAGGCAGGGCGCGCAGCCGTCCAGGTGGCTGCGAATCCGCCGCCGCACCTCGCCGTCGGTCTCGTCGTCGAGGTAGAGGTAGACGTCGGCGAGGACCTCTTCGCAGTCCATGCCACCGGGACCGAAGCCGGTCATGAGTGTTCTCCTTCGGTCTGGGACGTCGAGGTGGCCGCCTTGACCAGCCCGCGGTCGCGCGCGTAGTCGGCCAGCAGCACCTGCAGCTGCTTGCGGCCACGGTGCAGCCGGGACATCACGGTGCCGATCGGGGTGTCCATGATCTCTGCGATCTCTTTGTAGGCGAAGCCCTCGACGTCGGCGAGGTAGACCGCCAGCCGGAACTCCTCGGGCAGCGCCTGCAGGGCCTCCTTGACGTCGGAGTCCGGCAGGTGGTCCAGGGCTTCCATCTCGGCCGAGCGCAGCCCACTGGACGTGTGCGACTCGGCCGCGTGCAACTGCCAGTCCTCGATGGTGTCGGAGTTGGACTGCTGCGGTTGCCGCTGCTTCTTGCGGTAGGTGTTGATGAAGGAGTTGGTCAGGATCCGGTAGAGCCAGGCCTTGAGGTTGGTGCCCTCGGAGAACTGGTGGAAGGCCGCGAATGCCTTGACGAACGTCTCCTGCACCAGGTCCTCGGCGTCGGCCGGGTTGCGGGTCATCCGCATGGCGGCGGCGTACAGCTGGTCGAGGTAGGGCAGCGCGTCCCGCTCGAACCGAGCTCGACGCTCCTCGACTGTCTCCTCGGCCACCGCGATTCCCTTCGCCTGAGCTGCCGGACCTCCGAACGAATCCGGTACCTGTGAGCTTACGGCGACGGCGCCGCCGGCGGCGTATGCGGTAGCGGATCGGACGCCCGGTGCGGGCGGGCGATCCAACACCAGCATGGCTTGCTCCTTGGCGACGTGCGGGGCTCGGCGGGTGAGCCGAGGTTCGAGATCTGCAACACGACCGTGTGCCGGATCCATTCCCGCCTTAGCTCACACCAGCAGCCGGTCGCCGCGGGGCAAGTCCGGCTCGTCCACCTTGTGGTCCTGGCCGCCACCACCGCCGGAGCACTGCGGGCACCACGGCTGCAGCTTGCGATGGGTGGAATGGGCCATGATCAGGTAGATCATGCTGGACTGCACCACCGCCCAGACGATCCTTCCCGGCGGGCTGGTCAGGAAGTTCGAGCCGATCAGCACGACGAGGTAGGGCACCAGCACCCGGGGGTTGCTGCCGGCGTGCGCCAGCCAGAACCGGCGGCCGAACCGCGCGGCGTGCTCGGCGGCGTTCAACGGCAGCGAGGCCGCGCACCGCTCGCACAGCCGACGGTCGTGCTGGCGCATTAACAGCCAGGTGACCACCACGAAGACCAGCAGCACCAGCGAGGTCAGCATGGTCAGCGGAGTGGGCGTCAGCGGCCGGATCCCCAGCGCGATGGCGGCCAGGATGGCGGCGCTGAGCAGTTGCGGTGCCCGGTGCCCCCAGCTGCGCACCAGGCTGGCTGGATAGGGCAGGCCGATACTGTGCGTCACGTGCGTGTCCGTTCCCCCCGTGGCCGGTCGCAGAGCATGACCAGCCCTTTTCGAATGACGGAAAGCCATTCTTTACAAGGAGATTATTCGTTATCGAATGGGTCCGAGCAACAGCCAACTGTCAGTGTACGAGCAGTTGCTCACCGCGCACACTGACCACGTCCCCGGGCAGCAGCTGGCGCCCCCGGCGGGTCTCCACCACGCCGTTCACCAGCACCGTGCCGGTGCCCAGCAGCAGCTTGACGTCCGAGCCCAGCTCGACCGCGTCGGCCAGCTTGAGGAACTGGCCCAGCCGGATCGGCTCGCCGGAACTCCCGGACGTGTGCACCTCGCGCATGCCGCCATTGTGCCGGGCGGGTGCTGGCCGGGCGCGGGCTGTCCGTCCGGGCACCGGCTGGCAGGATCGGATGCCATGAGCGGCGGAACCCCGGCGACGGTCGCGCTGGACCGGGCGCGGGTCAGCTACACCCTGCACCCCTACACCATTGACAACCGGGCCAGCCGGACCTCCTACGGCGAGGAGGCGGCGGCCCAGCTCGGCATCGACCCGCGCCGGATGTTCAAGACCCTGATCGCGGCGGTCGACAACCGGCTGGTGTGCGCGGTGGTCCCGGTCGCCGGCCGGCTCAACCTCAAGGCGCTGGCCAGCGCGGCCGGCGGCCGGCGCGCCGAGATGGCCGATCCCGCCAAGGCGCAGCGGGCCACCGGCTACGTCGTCGGCGGGATCAGCCCGCTGGGCCACAAGAGCGCGCTGCCGGTGCTGGTGGACTCCTCGGCCACCGGCTTCGACACGGTGTTCGTCTCGGCTGGCAAGCGCGGGCTGCAGCTGGAGCTGGCGCCGGCCGACCTGCTGCGGCTCACCGGCGCCGGCACCGCGCCGATCGCCACCTGACCTCGGACGTAACCCTGCCGGCGTCGGCGCCGGCTCAGCCGGCCTCGCCGTCCCGCGGGAAGTCCTCCTCGCGGTACTCGCCGGCCGCCCGCTGCTCGCCGCGGCTGAGCTCGGCGCCGCGCAGGTCCACCCGGCGGATCTTGCCGCTGATCGTCTTGGGCAGCTCGGCGAACTCCAGCCGGCGAATCCGCTTGTACGGCGCCAGCTGCCGGCGGCAGAACGCCAGGATCTGCCCGGCGAGCTCCGGGGACGGCTGGTGGCCGGCGGCCAGCACCACGTACGCCTTGGGCACCGCCAGCCGGATCTCGTCGGGTGCCGGAACCACGGCAGCCTCGGCCACCGCCGGGTGCTCGATCAGCACGCTCTCCAGCTCGAACGGACTGATCCGGTAGTCGCTGGACTTGAACACGTCGTCGGTGCGGCCGACGTAGGTGATGTAGCCGTCGGCGTCGATGCTGGCGACGTCGCCGGTGTGGTAGAGCCCGTGGGCCATCGCGACGGCGTTGCGCTCGGGGTCGTCGCGGTAGCCGACCATCAACCCGACCGGGCGTTCGGACAGGTCCAGGCAGATCTCCCCCTCCGTTGGCGCTGCCCCGTCCTCGTCCTCGTCCGCGCCCGGGGCCGGCAACGCCTGGCCGGTCACCGGGTCTGCCAGCACCACCCGGTAGCCGGGCAGCGGCCGGCCCATCGAGCCAGGCTTGACCAGTTCGCCGGGCGGGTTGCCGATCTGGGCGGTGGTCTCGGTCTGGCCGAAGCCGTCCCGGATGGTCAGCGACCAGGCCCGCTGGACCCGCTCGATCACCTCCGGGTTCAACGGCTCGCCGGCGCCGACCACCTCGCGCAGCGACAGCTGCCAGCGGGTCAGGTCCTGCTGCACCAGCATCCGCCACACCGTCGGCGGCGCGCAGAACGTGGTCACGCCGGCCTCGGCCAGCACGTCGAGCATCCGGGCGGCGTCGAAGCGCAGGTAGTTGAACAGCACCACGGTGGCCCCGGCGTTCCACGGCGCGAAGAAGCACGACCAGGCGTGCTTGGCCCAGCCCGGCGAGGAGACGTTGAGGTGCACGTCGCCGGGCCGCAGCCCGATCCAGTACATCGTCGACAGGTGCCCCACCGGGTAGCTGAGGTGGGTGTGCTCGACCAGCTTGGGCTGGGCGGTGGTGCCGGAGGTGAAGTACAGCAGCAGCGGATCGTCCCCGGCGGTCGGGCCGTCCGGCTGGTACGGCCGGTCGAAGCCGGCCGCCTCGGCGTAGTCGAGCCAGCCGTCCACCGGCGGGCCCACCGCCACCCTGAGGTAGCCGCCGGCTCCCCCGCCGGCCGGGCCGAAGCCGGCGGTCAGGTCCGACCGGCTGATCACCGCCCCGACGCCACCCCGGTCCAGCCGGTCGGCGAGGTCGGCCGGGGACAGCAGCGTGGTGGCCGGGATGATCACCGCGCCGAGCTTCATGCAGGCCAGCATCGACTCCCACAGCTCCACCTGGTTGCCCAGCACCAGCAGCACCCGCATGCCCCGGCGCACCCCGTGGCCGGCCAGCCAGCCGGCCAGCCGCGAGGAGGAGTCCGACAGCCGGGCGAAGGTGTAGTCGGCCCGGCTGCCGTCGTCCTCGATCAGCCGCAGCGCGTCCTGCTCGCCCCGCTCGGTGGCCAGCACCCCGTCGAAGTAGTCCAGCGCCCAGTTGAACCGCTCCGGGCGCGGCCAGCGGAACTGCCGGCAGGCGCCGGCCAGGTCGCCGCGGCTGTTCAGCAGCAGGTCGCGGGCGGCCAGGAACTCGCTGATACCGGTGCTGGAATCCATTCGCCGACTCTGGCACTGCGGTGCCGGGTTGTCACGCGGGCCGCGTGCGGCCTTCGGCGGGCGGCCTTGTCACCTGGGCGGCGCGGGCAGCGCGTCGATCCACTCGGCGACCAGCCGGCCGATGGCGGCGGTGCCGCGCTTGAGCCCGTGGTCGCCGGGCACCTGCTCGACCCGGCGGCCAGGTGCGGACTCCGGCATGCCGAACGCGTCGTTGGTCCCCTGCACCACCAGCACCGGAACGCCCACCCCGGCGAGCTCCGGCAGCCGGGACTTGTCCGGCCGGCCCGGCGGGTGCAGCGGGAAGGCCAGCGCCACCACCCCGATGGCCGGCGGCCTGGTCAGCCCGTCGGCGGCGGTGCGGCAGGCGACCCGGGCGCCGGAGGACCGGCCGGCGTAGACGAACTCCAGCCCGGCGGTGGCCTTGCGCCGGCCCAGCGAGGCGATCACCGCCCGCCAGGCCTGGTCCAGGATGGCCGGAGCCGGCACCGCCTTCTTGCCCGCCACCCGGTACGGCTGGATCACCCGGGCGACGCTGATCCCGGCGGCCAGGCACGCCGCGCGGACGGCCAGCAGGTCGGGTGCCTCGATCGAGCCGTTCGCGCCGTGCCCGATCACCAGCAGCCGCCGGGCGTCCGGGACCGGGTCCAGCTCGAGGACCGCCGGGCCGACCGGGGTCGAGATCGTCAGCCGTGGCATCCGCCCATCCTGCCGCATCGCCGTCCGCGGAGCCCGCTTCCGAGTGCGGCACAATCGAGGCATGTGCGGTCGCTACGTCAGCTCGGCCTCCACGGCCGACCTTTTGGAGGAGTTCGACGTCGAGCAGGTGGTCGGCGAGCAGCCGGCGCCGTCCTGGAACGTCGCGCCGACCGATCTGGTGCGGGCCGTCCTACAGCGGCCGCTGAAAGAGCAAGCTGAGCAGGTCGATGAGCCTGACTCACCGGTTCGCCAGCTGCGCACGCTGCGCTGGGGGCTGGTGCCGAGCTGGTCGAAGGACGCCAAGGGCGGCGCCCGGATGATCAACGCCCGGATCGAGACGGTGACCGAGAAGCCGGCGTTCCGCAAGGCCGCCGCCCGCCGGCGGTGCCTGCTGCCGGCCGCCGGCTACTACGAGTGGCAGAAGAACGAGGGCGGCAAGGTGCCGTACTTTCTGCACGACCCGGACGGCCGCACGCTGGCGATGGCCGGGCTCTACGAGCTGTGGCGCGACCCCACCATGGCCGAGGACGACCCGCACCGCTGGCTGTGGACCTGCACGGTGATCACCCAGCAGGCCACCGACCTGCTGGGCGAGATCCACGACCGCAATCCGGTGCTGGTGCCGCCCCGGCTGCAGGCGGCCTGGCTGGACTGCTCCAGCGACGACCCGGAGACCGCCCGCCGGATCCTGGAGGAGATCCCGCCGGCCCGGCTGGAGCCCTACGTGGTCTCGCCGGCGGTGGGCAACGTCCGCAACGACGGCCCGGAGCTGATCGAGCCGGTCGCGCTGCCGGAGCAGGAACGGCTGCCGCTGTAGGCAGCACGCGCGACGAGGCAGGCCTCCGGCCACGGCAGGCATAATCGTCGGGCGCAGTGCATCGTGTTACGCACGGACTGGTCCGAGCAGCCGGCTACCAGCACAGCACTACAAGCGAAGGAGTCTCATGGCAGAGCACCCGAACGGCATCGACCCGGCGGACCTAACCGATGACGACCTGCGACGCGAGGTCACCCACCTGCACGAGACCCGCCACGAGACCCTGCTGAACGGCAGCGAGGACGCCCTCGACCACCACACCCGGCGGATGCTCGAGCTGGAGGCCGAGTTCCTGCGCCGGTTCCCGGCCGAAGGCGCGCCGGACCCGCTGCGCACCCGGGCCGGCAGCCGCCGGGAGGCCGGGCAGGACTGACCCGCCGGCTCGGCATACTGATGCCGTGACAGCTCCCGCCGGAAGTTCCGGACGCCCCTGGGCGGCGCCGACCGCCGCCGGCCCGGTCACGGCCACCGTCGAGCTGCCCGGATCGAAGTCGCTGACCAACCGGGCGCTGGTGCTGGCGGCGCTGTCGGAGAACCCGGTACGGATCAGCGCCCCGCTGCGGGCCCGCGACACCCTGCTGATGGCCGCGGCGCTGCGCAGCTTGGGCGCCGGGGTGCGCGAGGACGGCCCGGACTGGCTGGTGGAGCCCGCCGCGCTGCACGGCGGGCCGGTGGACTGCGGCCTGGCCGGCACCGTGATGCGGTTCGTGCCGCCGCTGGCCGCGCTGGCCGGCGGCGACAGCAGCTTCGACGGCGACCCGGCGGCCCGGGTCCGCCCGATGCGGGTGCTGCTCGACGGGCTGCGGCAGGCCGGCGCGGCGATCAGCGACGACGGGCGGGGCACGTTGCCGTTCACCGTGCACGGAACGGGCTCGGTGCCCGGCGGCCTGGTGCGGATCGACGCCGCCGCGTCCTCGCAGTTCGTCTCGGCGCTGCTGCTGGCCGGTGCCCGCTTCGACGACGGCCTGGAACTGGTGCACGACGGTCCCGGCCTGCCGTCCCTGCCGCACATCGAGATGACGGTGGCCGCGCTGCGGGCGGCCGGGGTGAGCGTCGCCGACGGCGTGGCCAACCGGTGGCAGGTCAGCCCCGGCCCCATCCGGCTGCCGGACCAGGTCATCGAGCCGGACCTGTCCAACGCCGCCCCGTTCCTGGCCGCGGCACTGGTCACCGGCGGCTCGGTGACGGTGCCCGGCTGGCCACCGGTCACCAGCCAGCCCGGCGCGCTGCTGGCCGAGCTGCTCAGCTCGATGGGCGCCACCGTGATCGGGAACGAGGCCGGCCTGACGGTGACCGGCAGCGGCGCTATCTCCCCACTCGAGGCCGACCTGCACGCGGCCAGCGAGCTGACGCCGGTGCTGGTCGCGCTCGCCGCGCTCGCCGACGGCGAGTCGGTGATCACCGGGGTGGCCCACATCCGCGGCCACGAGACCGACCGGCTGGCGGCGTTGGCCGCCGAACTGACCGGGCTGGGAGGTCAGGTCCGCGAGACCGCCGACGGCCTGGTGGTGCGACCGGTCCGGCTCCACGGCGGCCGGTGGCACAGCTACGCCGACCACCGGATGGCGCAGGCCGGCGCGGTGCTGGGCCTGGCGGTGCCAGGCGTCGAGGTGGACGACATCGGCTGCACCTCCAAGACCCTGGCCGACTTCGAGGGCATGTGGCAGCGGCTGCTCGACCCTACCGACGCTGCCCAGGCCGAGCGGTAAGCCGGGTGGCGCGGCGCGATTCCAGGCGGCTGGACGAGGACGACGTCCGCAACCGGCCCACCCGCTACGGCAGCCGGGCCCGCACCAAGCAGCGGCCGGCGCACTCCGACGCCGAGACCGGCATGGTGGTCACCGTCGACCGGGGCCGGTTCACCGTGCTGCTGGACGGCCCCTCCGGCTCCGAAGACACCGTGCTGCTGACCGCGATGCGGGCCCGCGAGCTGGGCCGGACCGCGATCGTGGTGGGCGACCGGGTCGGCGTGGTGGGCGACCGGACCGGGGGCCCGGACACCCTGGCCCGGATCGTCCGGGTGGAGCCGCGCGAGACCGTGCTGCGGCGCACCGCCGACGACAACGACCCGTACGAGCGGGTGATCGTGGCCAACGCCGACCAGCTGCTGATCGTGGCGGCGCTGGCCGACCCGCCGCCGGTGTACGGGCTGATCGATCGGTGCGTGGTGGCCGCGCTGACCGCCGGCCTGGAACCGATCCTGCTGCTCACCAAGGCAGATCTGGCCTCGCCGGAGGACGTGCTGGCACACTACGGCCCGCTGGACGTCCCGGCCATCGTGACCCAGCGGGGTGCCGACCTGGCTCCGGTGCGCGCGGTGCTGGACGGGCACGTGACGGTGTTCGTCGGGCACTCCGGGGTGGGCAAGTCCACCCTGGTCAACGCCCTGGTGCCGGGCGCGGCGCGCAGCACCGGCGCGGTCAGCGGCGTGGGCAAGGGCCGGCACACCTCCACCTCGGTGTTTGCGCTGGCGCTGCCGGAACCGGCGCACGGCTGGGTGATCGACACCCCCGGGGTGCGCTCGTTCGGGCTGGCGCACGTGTCGGCCGACGACGTGCTGTGGGCGTTCCCGGACCTGGAGGACGGCGCCGCCCGCTGCCCCGGCAGCTGCGAGCACCTGACCGCCGAGGACGGCTGCCGGCTGGACGCCTGGGTGGCCGAGGGCCATTCCACGCCGGCCCGGTTGGAGGCGTTCCGCCGGCTGCTGGTCAGCCGCAAGGACCTCGGCGGCGCCATCGCGCTGCCCTGAGGGCGGCGCCAACCGGACAAGATCCGAGAGATGGATAGTTTCGGTATCTATAAGCTACGAGCATGTCTTCTGCCGGTAGTGCCGTGGTGATCGGCGCCAGCGTGGGCGGGCTGCTGGCGGCCCGGGTGCTCAGCGACCGCTTCGCCCGGGTGGTGCTGATCGACCGGGACGTGCTGCCCGACCGGCCGGCGGCCCGCCGCGCGGTGCCGCAGGGCCGGCAGCTGCACGTGCTGCTCTCGCGCGGCAAGGAGGCGCTCGACGAGCTGTTCCCGGGCCTGTCGGCCGAGCTGAACGCCCGCGGCGCGCCGCTGGTCGACCTGCACGGCGACGTGCACTGGTACAACGACGGCTACCGGATGCGGCGTGCGCCGTCCCCGCTGATCGCGGTGGGAATGAGCCGGCCGTTGCTGGAGGATGCCCTGCGCGCTCGGGTGGCGGCGCTGCCCGGGGTGGAGATCCGCAGCCCGGTCGAGGTGCTCGGCCTGATCACCACCGCCGACGGCAGCCGGGTCACCGGGGTGCGGTTGCTGCCGGCCGGGGGTGTGGAGGAGAGCCTGGCCGCCGACTTGGTGGTGGATTCTGGCGGCCGGGGCTCGCGCACCCCGATCTGGCTGGAATCGCTGGGCTATCCGCGGCCGGCCGAAGAGCAGGTGCGGGTCGGCGTCACCTACGTCACCCGCAGCTACCTGCGGGAGCCGCACCACCTCGAGGGACTCTCCGGCGCGCTGACCAACGCGGTGCCGGGCCAGCCCCGGGCCGGCATCGTCGCCGCTCAGGAGGACGGCCGGTACGCCGTGGCGCTGTCGGGCATGCTCGGCGAGGAACCGCCCACCGACGACGAGGGAATGGCTGCCTTCGCCGACTCGCTGGCCGCCCCGCAGGTCGGCGAGGTGGTGCGGACCGCGGTGCCATCCGGCCCGCCGGCCACCATGCGCTTTCCGGTGAGCACCCGGCGCCGCTACGAGCGGCTGCGCCGGTTCCCGGCCGGTTACCTGGTGTTCGCCGACGCGCTGTGCAGCTTCAACCCGATCTACGGCCAGGGCATGACGGTGGCCGCGCTGGAGGCGCTGCTGCTGCGCCGGCTGCTCGCGGTACGTCCCTCCGGCGCCGGCACCGACACACTGGCGCGGCGGTTCTTCGCCGGCGCCGCCAAGGTGATCGACGGGCCGTGGTCGATCGCGGTCGGCACCGACCTGCGCTTTGCCGAGGTGTCCGGCCGGCGTAGCCCGAAGGTGCGGTTCGTCAACGCCTACGTGCACCGGTTGCACCAGGCGGCGACGGCCGATCCGGTGCTGGGGGCGGCGTTCCTGCGGGTGCTCAACCTGGTGGACCCGCCGACCAGGCTGCTGGCTCCCGGCATCGTGCTGCGGGTGCTGCGCGGCTCGCTCGGCCGCCGGACGGCCCGCGTCCCCGCCGGCGAACCGGCAGTCCGGACCAGCTGAATCCACCGGCGGAGACAGGGCCGCGCCCGGACTTCCAGCCGACGCGGCCCTGACCTCGCTAACCCCTCTCCGCCACCGTGCTGTGCGGACGGCGAGCCGCCGTCTGCTCAGTTACAAACTGACCGGTTCTGGCGTCCCGGTAGTGAGTGCCGTGGCTGCGGTTCGGGCCGTGTTCCACGACAGTCCCCCCGGGGTTGCGCCGGGCCGTTGCCTTTGTGACGTAACGGCCCGTGGTGGCACTTCTCGCGCGCCCACCTGATTTCGCCATATCGACCTCCTGCTGGTCGAGTTAGGCAGCGGGGTAAGGTTGCCTCTCGTTTCTAGGCGAGCGCTGGCCTTGATCCGCTGCGGTAGGTCGAGGCCAGCGTCGTTGCTTGCCCCGTTGAGGCGGATGCCTCGTACAGAGTGTCCCAGGACGCACTGACAAAACTCGAACAGTGTTGCCTCTGCCAGCGACTGTCTCAACCCTAACTTGAGACTTGCTTGGTAGTTCCGCCACGTAGCAAGCAACGCAGGTCAATTGACGTCTGGGCGGCTCAGCCGCCGGCGGCCAGGTACTTGCCCAGCACCTGCACCGCCTGCTCAATCTCGGCGGTCTCGCCGGCGAAGGACAGCCGGGCGAACCGGTGCCCGTCCACGGTGTCGAAGTCCCGACCCGGCGCCAGCGCCACCCCGGTGTCGGCCAGCAGCCGGCGCGCCCAGCCCCACGAGTCGTCGGTGTGGTCGGAGACGTCGGCATAGAGGTAGAACGCCCCGTCGGCCGGCGCCAGCCGGCCCAGCCCGATCGCCGGCAACGCCTCCAGCAGCAGTGCCCGGTTCTCGGCGTAGCGGGCCACGTTCGCCGCCAGCTCGGCGTGCGCGTCGAAGGCGGCCAGCGCGGCTAGCTGCGACAGCGTCGGCGGGCAGATGGTGAAGTTGGCGATCAGCCGGTCGACGGCGTCCAGCAGCTCGTCCGGCACCAGCAGCCAGCCGATCCGCCAGCCCGTCATCGAGAAGTACTTGGAGAACGAGTTCACCACGATCGCCGACCGGTCGAACTGCCAGGCACAGGCGCCGGGGCCGGCGTAGCTGATCCCGTGGTAGATCTCGTCCGAGACCAGCCGGACGCCGTTGTCCCGGCACCAGGCGGCGATCTCGGTGAGCTGGCCGGCCGGCACCATGGCACCGGTCGGGTTGGCCGGCGAGGCCAGCACCAGCCCGGCCGGCACCTGCTCCAGCGCCCGCAGCAAGTCGAGCGTGGGGGTGAAGTTCTGCTCCGGGCCGCACCCGTACTCCACGACCGAGCAGCCCAGGCTGGTCAGGATGTTGCGGTAGGCCGGGTACCCCGGCCGGGCCATCGCCACCGTGTCGCCGGTGCCGAAGGCGGCCAGGAACGCCGCCAGGAAGCCGCCGGACGAGCCGGTGGTGACCACCACGTTGGCCGCCGGCACCTCGATGCCGTACCAGTTCCGGACGTGGCCGGCGATCGCCTCGCGCAGCTCCGGCAGGCCCAGTGCGTCGGTGTAGCCCAGCCGGTGCCCGGTCACCGCCTGCCGGGCTGCCTCCCGGACCACCGCCGGAGCCGGCGTGCCCGGCTGGCCGATCGCCAGGTTGTACACCGGCAGTCCCAGCGCACGCCGATGCTCGGCCGCTTGGAACACCTGCATCACGTAGAACGGCGCGACCGCCGAACGAGCCGACGGGCCGAGAGACACAGTCATACCCAGCCCCCGCAGCGCCAGTACACACTGTCCTGCCGGGCCAGCAGCCCCTCGTCGACCAGGTAACGGCGCAGCGCCGCCACGTCCGGGTGCCACACTCCCACGATCTCGTTCACTTCGGTCTCCGGATAGCGCAACCCCGGCTCGAAGGCGGTCGCCAGGTAGGCCAGCAGCAGGCTGCGCTTGGCCCCGCCCCGGGGGATGACCGGCAACCGGCCGCGCACCAGGTAGGCGCGCAGCACCTTCCGCAGCGCCGGATCGGCGATCTCGTCGAACGAGGCCGGGTCGGCCAGCGCGCGGGCACGCTCGGTAGCGGCTTGGCCCTGGGTCACCCGGCGACGATAGCCTGCAGGCCGTGACCAGCACGCCGGGATATCCCGCCGCCCAGCCCGATCCGGCCGATCCGGCCGACCAGCCCGGTCCGGACGATCAGGTTTGGGCCGCCGACCTGGAACTGGCGCTGCGGCTGGCCGGGCAGGCCGACGCGATCACCACCGCGCGGTTCCGCAGCGCCGACCTGGTGGTGACCAGCAAGCCGGACCTGACCCCGGTGAGCGACGCCGACCAGGCCGTCGAGCGGCTCGTCCGGCAGCAGCTGGCCACCGAGCGCCCGGACGACGCGTTCTGCGGCGAGGAGTCCGGCTCGGCCGGCAGCGGCCCGCGCACCTGGGTGCTCGACCCGATCGACGGCACCAAGAACTTCGTCCGGGGGGTGCCGGTCTGGGCCAGCCTGCTGGCCCTGCTGGTCGAGGGCGAGCCGGTGCTCGGAGTGGTCAGCGCGCCGGCGCTCGGGCAGCGCTGGTGGGCCGCCCGCGGGCACGGCGCGTTCGGCGCCTCGCTCGGCCGACCGCCCCGCCGGCTGCGGGTCTCGGCCGTCGACCGGCTCGCCGACGCGAGCCTGTCCTACTCGTCACTATCCGGCTGGGCCGAGCTCGGCCGGCAGCAGGAGATGCTGGAGCTGATCGGCCAGGTCTGGCGGTCCCGGGCCTACGGCGACTTCTGGTCCTACATGCTGGTCGCCGAGGGCGCGGTGGACCTGGCCGCCGAGCCGGAACTGTCGCTGTGGGACATGGCGGCCCTGGCACCGATCGTCACCGAGGCCGGCGGCCGGTTCACCGGCCTGAACGGGGTGGACGGCGTGCAGCAGGGCAACGCTGCCGCCTCCAACGGGCTGCTGCACCCGGCGCTGCTGGACGCGCTGGGCGGCTAACCGCCCGGCCGGGGAGGCCGGCCTCAGCGCTGGGACAGGTCGGGCACCACCTGGCCGCCCGGCAGGGTGGCCAGCAGAGCGCCGTCCACCAGCAGCTTGGACCGGCGCAGCCCGCTGCCGATCACCACCGGCCCGGCGGCGGCCACCTCGGCCGACACCAGCACCGGCCAGCCGGCCGGCAACCCGATCGGGGTGATGCCGCCGTACTCCATGCCGGTCAGCTCCACCGCCTCGGCCATCGGGGCGAACGAGGCCTTGCGCACGTCCAGCAACCGCCGCACCGCGCCGTTGACGTCGGCCCGGTGCACGGCCAGCACCAGGCAGGCCGCGTAGCGGACCTCGCCGGCCCGCTTGCCGGTGACCACCACGCAGTTCGCCGACTCCTCCGGCCGCACCCCGTAGGCCTGGCAGAACGCGGCGGTGTCGGCCAGCTCCGGATCGATCTCGGCCACCGTCACCTGCCCGGTGGACGGCCAGCCGGCCAGGAAGTCCCGGACCGGCGCCGCGAGCAGCTGCCCGGCCCCGGCCGTGTCCTGCCAGTGCAACTTCCCTGCCGGTGCCTCCGGCTGCGCGTCAGTCGTCATGTCCTGAGATTGTTCTCGACCCCGGGCCGGCACCGGTCAGCGGCCCTCGGCCGGTGCGGGGCGTCCGTCGTTGCGGGGCGTCAGTCGCCGTAGCCTTCCGGCGGCGCGGCCAGCAGCCCGAAGCGGGCGCCCTCGCTGTCGGCGACCGAGGCCCGCCGGCCGTACGGCGAGTCGGCGGGCGGCCGGATCACGCTGCCGCCGAGCTTGACCACCCGGTCCACCGCCTCGTCGGTGTCGTCCACGGCCAGCACCGCCCACCACTGGTCCGGCAGGTCCTCCCCGTCCTCGGGATAGCCGCCCACCCCGCCGATGTCGCGGCCCTCGCCGACGAAACTGCAATAGGGCGGCCCGCCGGAGGACCAGTCGTGCATCTCCCAGTCGAAGACCGCGCGGTAGAAGGCCACGCAGGCCTCGGGCGAGTGGCTCAGCTGCTCGGTCCAGATCAGCGAGCCCGGCTCGTTCACCACCCCGACGCCGAGGTGGCTGCCGGGCCGCCACAGCCCGAAGGTGACGCCGGCCGGATCGGCGCAGATCGCCAGCCCGCCGAGGTCCAGCACGTCCATCGGGCCCATCAGCACCTGCCCACCGTTGTCGGTGACCCGCCGGACCCTGGCCTCGAGGTCGGCGGTGGCGAAGTAGACCGTCCAGGCCGACGGCGCCTCGGGCATCATCTTGGGGCTGATGCCGGCGGCCAGCCGGCCGTTCTTGGTGCAGTTGAGATAGCCGCCGGCCTCCGCTGGGCCCTCCTGCATGCTCCAGCCGAACAGGCCCTCGTAGAACAGCCGGGCAGTGCCGAGGTCGGACACCGACACGTCCACCCAACAGGGTGTGCCGTCCGGCCACGGACCGTCGTGAACAGGCATGGCAGGCACTCCTTCTCAGCAGCACGGCAGACGGTGCCCACCCTGCCACTGATGCCACGCCCGAACCAGCGGCTGGCGCGGAAATCCGCGCCATGTCCGGCTCGTCCCCGCTGCCCTGGCGGGTACCTCCGGGCGGGCGGGACGGTTAGCCGGCGCGCACCTCGACGCCGTGCCAGAAGGCCACCCGGTCCTTGATCTGGGCCGCGGCGTCCTTCGGCTCCGGGTAGTACCACGCTGCGTCGGCGTTGACCTTTCCGTCCACCTCGACGGAGTAGTACGACGCGGTGCCCTTCCACGGGCAGACGGTGTGGTGCTGCGAGGGCCGCAGCACGTCCGGACGCACCGACTCCAGCGGGAAGTAATGGTTGTTCTCCACGACCACGGTGTCGTCGCTGTCGGCGATGACTTCCCCGTTCCAGATTGCCTGCATGCTCATGCTTTCCACCATGCCACGGCGGCGGGCGGCTTCGCAGTGAGACTTCATCCACTGCGAACCGGGCGCTGAGTAAGGTCGCGGCGCATGAACCTGTCGCTGACCACCTTCTCCGCCCGCGCCGCCGCGGGCACCGCGCTGGCCGTGCTGCTGGCGCTCCCGGCGGCCCTGCCGGCACCCGCCTCCGCCGCCTCGTCCGCCACCCGGACCTCGAACTCGGCCACGAAGCACTCCGACGTCGAGCTGTCCTGGCGACTGCTCGACACCGGCAGCACCTCGCACTTCCGCGGCCTGTCGGCGGTGAGCGCCCGGGTCGCCTGGGTGGGCGGCTACGACGGCACCGTGCTGCGCACGGTCGACGGCGGCCGGCACTGGTCCGACGTCTCGCCGGCCGGCGCCGACACCCTGCAGTTCCGCGACGTGCAGGCCTTCGATCCCCGGCACGCGGTCGCGATGGCTGCCGGGGTGGGCACCGACTCGGCCCTGTACGCCACCAGCGACGGCGGCCGGCACTGGCAGGTGGCCTACCGCAACACCGACCCGGCGGCGTTCTTCGACTGCATGTCGTTCTCCGACCGCAACCACGGCCTGGTGCTCAGCGACCCGGTCGACGGGAAGTTCCGGATCCTGGCCACCCGCGACGGTGGTCGCAGCTGGCAGGTGCTCGACACCGCGATGCCGGCCGCGCTGCCCGGCGAGGCGGCCTTCGCGGCCGGCGGCGAATGCCTCACCACCCTCGGGCGCGAGGCCTGGTTCGGCACCGGCGGCCAGGACCAGGCCCGGGTGTTCCACTCCCGCGACGGCGGCCACAGCTGGACGGTCACCAGCACCGGGATGGGCAGCGGCCCGACCGCGGGCGTCTTCGCGCTGGCCTTCCGCGATCACCGGCACGGCATCGCGACCGGCGGCGACTTCACCACCCCGACCAGCGCGACCGATGCCCTGGCCCTGACCCGCACCGGTGGCCAGAGCTGGCAACTGGTGTCCGACGCGCCGAGCGGGTACCGCTCCGGGGTGGCCTGGCTGCCGCACAGCGACACCGCGGTCGCGGTCGGCATCTCCGGCAGCGACGTCAGCTACGACGGCGGCCGGCACTGGCAGCAGTTCGACGACGGCAGCTTCGACACGGTCAGCTGCACCCGGGACGGCGCCTGCTGGGCCTCCGGAGAGCTCGGCCGGGTGGCGCTGCTGAACCGCTGACCGGCGCCGGCCCGGCAGCCCGCGGGGCCGGGTTGCCGGGTGGCCGAGCTGGGAATTAGGTTCGGGAGCAGGTCCGAAGTCCGGCAGCGTCGATCAGATGAGCGAGGTTCCGCGTGAGCGAGGAGAGCACCGCCCAGAACACCACCTTCGCCAGCAACGGCGGCCAGGCGCACGGCTACCTGGCGTTGCCGCCCGGCGGCAGCGGGCCGGGCGTGATCGTGATCCAGGAATGGTGGGGCCTGACCGACCACATCGTCGGCATCACCGACCGGTTGGCGGCCGAAGGCTTCGTGGCACTGGCGCCGGACCTGTTCGGCGGCCGGACCACCCACGACGCTGACGAGGCCGGTGAGATGCTGTCCCAGCTGCCGGTCGAGCAGGCCGCCCAGGACCTGTCCGGCGCGGTGGACTACCTGCTCGGCCACGAGGCGGTCACCTCCGCCAAACTGGGCGCGGTGGGCTTCTGCATGGGCGGTGGCTTCGTGCTGATGCTGGCCGCCCAGCAGGGCGACAAGATCGGCGCCGCGGTGCCGTTCTACGGAGTCGGCCCGGGCGTCCCGTCGCAGTACTCGGGCCTGACCGCGGCGGTGCAGGGCCACTACGCCGAGGACGACCAGATGTTTCCGGCAGCATCGGCGCGGGCGCTGGAGGAGCAGATCCGCGAGGAGGCCGGCGCCGACGTGGAGTTCTTCTACTACCCCGCCGGGCACGCCTTCCACAACGACGAGAACCTGCTCGGCACCTACGACCCGGACAACGCCAAGCTGGCCTGGCAGCGCACCGTGCAGTTCCTGAAGGAACGGCTGGGCTGATGGCTCCCCAGCCGGATGAGGCCGAGCGCGCCCGGCTGGCCGAGCGGCGCGCCGAGCTGCGAGACCGCTACCTGCTGCCGCCCGACCGGCGGCCGGCCAGCAACGGCCGGGGCATCCACCACGCGGCGCTGATCTGCAGCGACCCCGAGGCCACCATCCGGTTCTACCAGGACCTGCTGGGCTTTCCGCTCATCGAGCTGGTCGAGAACCGGGACTACCCCGGCTCGTCGCACTTCTTCTTCGACCTCGGCAACTCCACCCTGCTGGGCTTCTTCGACTTCCCGGGCCTGGGCCTGCAAGCCGGCACGGAGGCGCTCGGCACCGTCCAGCACATCGCGATCTCGGTGGACCCGGAGCGGCACGCCGAGCTGCGGGCCCGGCTGGACGAGGCCGGCATCTCCTACGGCGGGCCGGACCAGGGCATCGAGGAGTCGCTGTACTTCCGCGACCCGGACGGCATCCAGATCGAGCTGCTCTCCGACGACCTGATGTACTTCGGCGGTCAGTGGCTGGACGGCCGGTGAGCCGGTTGCGGCTGGGTTTCGGCCTGCCGGTGTCGGGCAGCTGGGCCCGGCCGGCCAACCTGGTGCGGATCGCCCGGCGGGCCGAGGAGCTGGGGTTCGAGTCGCTGTGGACCTTCCAGCGGCTGCTGCACCCGGCCGAGGGCGACTGGGGCCCGATGTACCGCGCCGTGCAGGACCCGATCGTCACGCTGGCCCACGTGGCCGCGGTCACCGAACGGGCCCGGCTCGGCATCGCGGTGGTGAACGCGCCGTTCTACTCCCCCGTGCTGCTGGCCAAGCAGCTGACCACGCTGGACGAGCTGTCCGGCGGCCGGCTGGACGTGGGCCTGGGCCTGGGCTGGGCCGAGGAGGAGTTCGCCGCGGTCGGCGTGGACCCGGCGCGCCGGGGCGCCCGGACCGAGGAGTTCATCGCCTGCCTGAAGGCCATCTGGACCGAGCAGGTGGTCAGCTTCGATGGCGAGTTCTACCGGATGCCGGCGGTTCGGGTCGATCCGAAGCCGGTGCAGCAGCCGCACCCGCCGCTGCTGCTGGGCGGCGGCGCCGAGCGCGCGCTGCGCCGGGTCGGCCGGATCGCCGACGGCTGGATCTCGGCCAGCCGGCACGACCTGCGCACCGTCGGGACGGACCTGGACGTGATGCGCGACGCCGCCCGGGAGGCCGGCCGGGATCCCGACCGGCTGCGCTTCGTCGTGCGCGGCGTGCTGTCGCTGACCGAGCAGCCCGCCGGCGCCGACCGGCGGCCGCTGCACGGCGACGCCGGCCAGATCCGCGAGGACTTCGACCGGCTGGCCGAGGCCGGCATCACCGAGCTCTTTATCGACCTGAACTTCGACCCCGCGGTGGGCTCGCCGGACGCCGATCCGCAGGACTCGATGCGCCGGGCCGAGCAGCTGCTGCAGACCTTCGCGCCGCGCTCCTGAGCCGGTGCTGGCGGTGCTCGCCGCCGAGCGCTGAGCATCCCGGCACGGTCCGTCCATAGCCCGCGGGGAACCTCCGGACCGAAAATACGTTGTCGGAGCAGTGCTCTAGCTTGAAGACTCCCAGCGAACCCGACCTGTGAGGACTGACGCGATGACCCGGCACGACCGCCTGGAAGACCTGGGTACCGGCTGATGGCTGACGTCATCACCGCCAACGGACTGGTCAAGACCTACGGCAAGCTGCGCGCGCTGGACGGCCTGGACCTCGCCGTCCCGGAAGGGACCATTCTCGGCCTGCTCGGGCCGAACGGGGCCGGCAAGACCACCGCGGTGCGCATCCTGACCACCCTGCTCGAGCCGGACGCCGGCCAGGCCCGGGTGGCCGGCATCGACATCCTCAAGAATCCCGGCCAGGTGCGGGCCAAGCTGGGCCTGTCCGGCCAGTACGCCGCGGTGGACGAGTACCTGACCGGCTTCGAGAACCTGGACATGGTCGGCCGGCTCTACGGCCTGGGCCGCGGGCCGTCCCGGCAGCGGGCCCGGGAGCTGCTGGACCAGTTCAACCTGGAAGAGGCCGGCGACCGTCCGGTGAAGACCTACTCCGGCGGCATGCGGCGCCGGCTGGACCTGGCCGGCGCGCTGGTGGCCCGGCCGCCGGTGCTCTTCCTGGACGAGCCGACCACCGGGCTGGACCCGCGCAGCCGCACCGACATGTGGGAGGTGATCACCGACCTGGTCAAGGGCGGGGCCACCCTGCTGCTCACCACCCAGTACCTGGAGGAGGCCGACCGGCTGGCCGACAAGATCCTGGTGATCGACCACGGCCGCGCCATCGCCGAGGGCACCGCCGACAGCCTCAAGGCCCAGGTGGGCGGCGAGCGCATCGAGATCGTGCTGGTCCGCTCGGAGGACCTGCCGGCCGCCGGATCGATCCTGACCGACCTGGCCGGCGCCGCGGTCGAGGTCCAGGAGCACAGCCGCCGCCTCGTCGCCCCGGTGACCGGCGGCGCCAGCCTGCTGATGGAGGCGCTGCGCCGGCTGGACGCGGCCGGCATCAGGTTGCAGGACGTGGCGCTGCGCCGGCCCACCCTGGACGACGTGTTCCTCACCCTGACCGGGCACTCCTCGGAGGACGACGCCACGCCGGACGGGGCCGCCGGTCCCGCGGCGGCGGCCAAGGAAGGGGCGGGCGTCCGATGAACGTGCTCAAGCCGGTGGCCGACGGCGCCGTGGTCGCCAAGCGCAACCTGATCAAGATCAAGCGGGTGCCGGACCTGCTGGTGTTCTCCACCATCTCGCCGATCATGTTCATCCTGCTGTTCGCCTACGTCTTCGGCAGCGCGATCCAAGTGCAGGGCACCAACTACCGCGAGTTCCTGATCCCCGGCATCTTCGCCCAGACGGTCATCTTCGGCGCCACCCTGACCGGCGCTGGAATGGCCGACGACATGAAGAAGGGCATCATCGACCGGTTCCGCTCGCTGCCGATGTCGCGCTCGGCGGTGCTGATCGGGCGCACCGGCAGCGACGTGGCCAACAACGTCCTGATCATCACGGTGATGTCGCTGACCGGCCTGCTGGTCGGCTGGCGGATTCGCAGCTCGGTGGGCGAGGCCGTCGCCGGTTTCCTGCTGCTGCTGGTGTTCGCCTACGCCATCTCCTGGATCATGGCCTGGGTCGGGCTGATCGTGCCGAGCGTCGAGGTGGTGAACAACGCCTCGTTCGTGGTGATCTTCCCGCTCACCTTCATCGCCAACACCTTCGTGCCGACCAACAACTTTCCCGGGCCGCTGAAGTTCGTCGCCAACTGGAACCCGGTGTCGTCGGTGACCCAGGCTGCCCGGCAACTGTTCGGCAACATCCCCGAGAGCGTGCCGGTGCCCGACTACTGGTCGCTGCGCCATCCGGTGCTCTACACCCTCGGCTGGGTGCTGTTGCTGCTGCTGGTCTTCATCCCGCTGTCGGTGCGCCAGTACAAGAAGGCTGCCAGCCGGTGAACCCTCCCGGACTAGCCGGAGCGGTGCTCGACTGGCTGCTCGAGTCCGACCCCTCGGTGCGCTGGCAGGCGCTGCGGGACCTGACCGACGCCCCGCCGGAGGTGGTGGCAGCCGAGCGGGCCCGGGTGACGGTCGAGGGCTGGGGCGCGCAGCTGCTCGCTGCCCGGGACCCGGACGGCAGGTGGGCCGGCGGCGCGTGCTTCCCGGCCACCGACTGGTCCCGGGAGAACGAGCACCAGCCGTGGACGGCGACGCTGCCGACGCTGGACCTGCTGCGGCTGCTCGGCCTCGACCCGGATTCCCCGCAGGCGCGGGAGACCGTCGCCCTGGTCCGGCAGAACTGCCGCTGGGAGTACGACGACCTGCCGTTCTTCGACGGCGAGGTGGAGCCGTGCATCAACGGCCGCACCGTCGCGCTCGGCGCGTATTTCGGCGAGGACGTCGAGGTAATCGTGCGCAGGCTGCTCGACGACCAGCTCGACGACGGCGGGTGGAACTGCTGGGCCGAGACCGGCTCGACGCGCTCGTCGTTCGACTCGACGATCAACGTGCTGGAGGGCCTGCTGACCCACCAGCGGGCCACCGGCGGCACCCCGGAGTCGGCGGCGGCCCGGCGCCGGGGCGAGGAGTACCTGCTGGAACGGTCGCTGTTCCGGCGCAGCAGCACCGGCGAGCCGGTGAAGCCCGAGTACCTGACGTTCGCGTTCCCGCCGCAGTGGCACTACGACGTGCTGCGGGCGCTGGACTACTTCCGGGAGGCGGACCGCCCCGACGAGCGGCTGGCCGAGGCGGTCGCGCTGCTGCGTGCCAGGCAGCAGCCGGACGGCAGCTGGCCGGTGGAGCACACCCATCCCGGTGCCGTGCACTTCGCCCTGGAAGACCGCACCGGCACGCCCAGCCGGTGGCACACCCTCCGGGCGCTGCGAGTGCTGCGGTGGTACGACCAGGCCAGCGGCTGAACCTGCCCGGCACGGGTCGGGTGCGGCCGGGTACGGGTCAGGTGCGGCCGCCCGCTGCCGATAGGGCTCCTATCGCCGCCGGTGCGGTGCCGGCGAGCTGCAGATGGGAACGTCGATGTCCTGCTCGCAGGTGGTTGCCCTCACCAGCCCAGCCCGGCCAGCCCGGCCAGTCCGGCCTGCCCGCCCGTCCCGCCGGCTGGCGCCGGCTGGACTCGCCCTGGCCGCCGCGCTGGCCTGCCTGGCAACCCTGCTGGTCCGCCCGGTTGCGGCATCGGCCGCCACCACCGCCGAAACCGCCGCGGCGACCAGCGTGCTGCGGATGCTCAACGCCGAACGGGCCGCCAACCACCTGCCGGCCCTCGGGGCGAGCGTCGCGCTGACCAGCAGCGCCCGCCGGCACAACCTGGCCATGGCCGCGGCCAACCAGCTGTCCCACCAGCTGCCCGGCGAGCCGGTGTTCACCACCCGGATCAGCCAGGCGGGCGTGGCCTGGCACTCAGCCGCCGAGAACGTCGGCTGGACCACCGACCGCAGCACCGCCGGGGCGAACGGCCTGCAGGCCGCCATGTACGGCGAGAAGCCGCCGAACGACGGCCACCGGCGCAACATCCTGTCCACTTCGGTGCGTTACGTCGGCATCGACGTGCTGATCGACGCGCGCACCGGCAAGCTCTGGCTCACCGAGGACTTCGCCGACGTGCAGGGACCGGTCGGTTCGCTGGCCGGGCACAACCCCAGCGGCTACTTCGACAGCGCGGTGGCGCTCACCAACCACCAGGTACGGCTGCGCGGCTGGGCGGTTGACCCGGACAACCGGCTGCTGTCGCTGGCCATCGCCGTCTACTACGACGGCCGGCCGCTCGGCTGGTTCAAGGAGCCGGCACTGCGCCCGGACGTCGCGCTGGCCAAGTCGGCCGGCCGGTACTCCGGCTTCGACATCACCGTGACGCTGCCGGCCGGCGTGCACTCGGTGTGCACCTACGCCATCAACGTGGGCCTGGGCACCGGCAACCCGAAGCTCGGCTGCCGCACCGTTCGCACCTGACCGGCAGCACCCGCCAGCATCCTCCAAGCCGCCGGTCAGGCTTGCCCCGGCACCCGAGGGCCGCCCATTTCCTTGGCAGCACGGCGATCCAGCCCGGCGATCCAGCCCGGCCCGTGACGCCCTACCGGAGTTTTACCCTGCCGGGCTTGCACATTCCCGCACGCGCCAGCCGCTCAGGACAAGCTTCGCGCGGGCTGCCACTGTGTGCATACCCTGGCAAATATCGCAAAACACGTGTTGAATTCCTAGGCGTTCCGTTGATCCTACGACAACGGATCGTCGAGGAAAGAGGTGCCGATGAGCGGTGGCAGCGCAGGCCCTACTGTCGTCCTGGCGGGCGCGGACGAGGTGGCCCACGAAGCCCGCGACGTGTTGGACTGGCTCGACACCCAGCGCGCGCACCTGAGATTCCAGGTGGAACGGGTCGCGCTGGCAGACATCGACGGCTGGCAGTTCGACGAGCGGTCCGGAAACCTTGCCCGGCCTGACGGCGCATTCTTCTCGATCGAGGGAATCGCCGTGATTCGCCACGATTCCTCCCCGAACCAGTGGACCCAACCGATCATCAACCAGCCCGAGATCGGCCTGCTGGGCTTGCTGGTCCGCCGCAACGGCGGTGTAGTGGAAGGCCTGTTCCAGGCCAAGGCCGAGCCCGGCCAGGCGAACCTCGTCCAGCTGGCCCCCACCGTGCAGGCCACCCGGAGCAATTTCATGCGCGCCCACGGCGGCTCGGCGACCCGCTACCTGAGCAACTTCTGGCCGCCGGTGGCCGGCGTCCAGGTCGACGTGCTGCAGTCCGAGCAGGGATCCCGGTTCCTGCGCAAGCACAATCGCAACATGGTGGTGGAGGTCGCCGGCGACGTCGAGGCCGAGGACGGCTACCGCTGGATCTCCCTCGGCGCCGTCTGGGCGCTGTTGCAGCAGGACGACGTGGTGAACATGGACGCCCGGTCGGTGCTGTCCTGCCTGCCGGTGACACTTCCGCACGCCGCCGACCGGGGTGTCTCCGGGACGGCTGACGGCCTCGGGCGGGTGAGCGGGCCGACCGCCCGCAGCCTCGTCGATCCGTACGCTTCGGTGCATTCGTCGGGAGAGATCCTGAGCTGGCTGGCGCACGAGCGACAGCGGCACTGCCTGCAGGCCCGGCTGTGCCCGATGCGCGACATCGAGGGCTGGCAGGTCGGGACGGACGCGATCGAACACACCTCGGGCAGGTACTTCCGGGTGATCGGCACCCGGGTCTCCATCTCGGGCCGGGAGGTCGCGGCCTGGTCCCAGCCGATGATCGAGGCCGCCAGTTCCGGCCTCATCGCCTTTCTGGTCAAGGAGATCAACGGCACGTTGCACGTGCTCGTCGAAGCCAGGTGCGAGGCCGGGCTGGCCTTCGGGGTCGAGATCGGCCCGACGGTGCAGTGCCGGCCGGCCGCCTCGGTGGGCCGGCACGCCGACGCCGAGCGCTTCCTGCACCGGGCGATCGACGCTGGTGAGGACCAGGTCCTCTACGACGCCGTGCTGTCGGAGGAAGGCGGCCGGTTCTACCGCGAGCAGAACCACTACCGGATCATCCAGGCCCAGGACCTGCCGGACGCCGAGCCGCTCGGCTACCGGTGGATCACCGCCGCACAGCTCAAGTCGCTCACCGCACTCACCGGCTACGTCAACATCGAGGCCCGCAGCCTGCTGGCCTGCCTCACCAGCCTGGTCTCGCCGACCCTCCTCAGCGCATGACGGCCCGGTCGGGACATCCCACCGAGCTGGGCGACGTCGCCGGTCGCACCGCGCCGACGACACCGGATCCCCTGCCGACGTCAGCCTGGTGGGACGGCCTGGCTCCCTCGGGCCCGGCCTGTACCTTCGCCCTCTCCTCGGTCCGGGTGACCGTCCGCAGCAACAACCAGCGGGTGATCGACGAGCTCGCCGGCTACCTCGGCGGCCACTTCCCGGTCACCGCGGGCAGCTCCGGGCCGCAGCCGGACTGGACGGTGGGCATCCTCGACACCCCCGACCCGCTGGCCGAGGGCATCGGCGCAGAACCGGTCGTGCTGCACGACTTCGGCGCCGACAAGGTGGTGGGAACCCGCTCCGTGCGGCATCCGGGCACCTTCACCGCCGCCGGCGGGGACTGCCTGATCGTCGCCGACGTCGCCCGCCGCCGGATCACGATCGCCGGGCAGTACCGGGCCGGTTCGCTCTACCCGCACCGGGAAGCCGCGCTCACCGGCATCGCGCACGAGATCATCCGGCACCTGATACGCCTGCAGTTGGAGTTCCAGGGCGGACTGGTCGTGCACGCCTCGGCGGTCGGCTGCCGGGACCAGGCCCTGCTGGTGGTCGGCGACAAGCGGGCCGGCAAGTCGACGCTGCTGACCGCGCTGCTGCTGCACGGCGGCGCCGACTACCTCGCCGGTGACCGGGTCTTCCTCTGGCCGGAGCCCGACCCGTCCGGCTGGCTGGTTGCCGGCTGGCCCACCGCACTGCGCCTGAACCCGGCGACCGCGGGGATCTTCGCCGGCCTGCGCGCGGTTGCCGACGCCGCCCGGCACGCCGGCCCGCCCGAGCGCGAGGCCGGCAGCCGCAAGCTGCACATCCACCCCGCCGACATTCCCGGCCTGCTGGCGGTGCCGGTCCGGCCGGTCGCCACGCTGACCACGGTGCTGTTCCTGGGCACCGCGGTCGGGCAGCCCTCGACCGAGGTCAGCGAGGTCTCCGCCGAGCGCGGCCTGGGCCTGATCGAGCCCAACCTGCTGACCCCGCACGATCCGCAGCACCCCAACTGGCTCGACCTGCCCCGGCCGTCGAGCCGCGCCCTGCAGGCCGCCAGGCAGGCCTTCACCGGCGAGCTCGGCAGCTCGGTGCGGTTGCTCGAGCTGCCCGTCTGCGGGTGGACCGAGCAGGCGTTGGCCGTCCAGGTCGGAGCCCTGCGCGAGAAGCTGGGCTGGCCGCCGGCCGCACCGGGTGCCGAGGACCGGCAGCCCGCTGCCGCCGGCCCGCGCGGCGCGGTCACCGTGCTGACCTCCGCACGCGGCCCCCTGGTGCTGCCGGGCCGGTACCCGGCACCGGATGGGCAGCAGGGCACCATAGAGCCCGACGACCCGACCGACCGAGGGCGGTCCGCCCCCGCGGAAAACCGCCACCCGACGACCGGACAGGATGACGACTGAGCATGGCACTGCACCTCCCGACACCGCTGCACGAACGGGCCTGCCAGAACGTGCTGGACTTCTTCGCACCGCAACCTGCCGTGGACAGCGTCCTGGTGGTGCGCTCGTGCGCCCGGGGCACCGCCGTGCCGGCGAGCGACCTGGACATGGCCGTGCTGGCCACTCCGGACAGCACCGCCGAGGACCAGCAGAAGTTGCGCCAGGACTGGGAGAGCTTTCGGGCCGACAACCCGGCGATCCTCGAGCTGTGCGCCTCCAACCAGTTCGCCGCGATGCACCTGGAGTTCTTCGACGGGGCGTTCGAACCGACCGTGTGGGACGACAACGGCGGGCCGGACGACTTCGAGTTCCAGCTGGGCAACTTCCTGGCCTACTCCGCGCCGGTCGGCACGGTGGGCCCGTACCTGGACGAGCTGCTGGGCACCTGGCTGCCCTACTACGACGAGCAGCTGCGCGCCGACCGGCTGGCGATGGCCCGCAAGGCCTGCGTGGCCGACATCGACTGCGTGCCGTTCTACCTGGACCGGTCCCAGCACTTCCAGGCATTCGACCGGCTGTACAAGGCGTTCCGGGAGTACCTGCAGGCCCTGCTGATCAGCGGCCGGGTCTACCCGCTGGGCTACGACCGGTGGGTGCGCGAGCAGGTGGTCGACCTGCTCGGCCGTCCGGACCTCTACCCGCAGCTGCCGCCGATCCTGCAGGTGGAAAGCATCGACGGGCGCTCGATGATGTCGAACGCCGCCAAGCTGCGAGACCTGGTCGGGGACATCGCGCCATGACGGTAGGACCGGCCGCCGCACCGGCGCTGGCCGCTTCGCCGCCGCCGGCTCCCGATCCGGCGGCTCCCGATCCGGCGCAGGGCCGGCCAGCCGGCGACGAGCACGAGCTCCTGATGCGGGAGTTCCTGGCCGCGCACCGGCACCTCGGCCAGTACGTCTCGGTGCAGCCGAACGGCTACGCCTTCCTCAACGCGGTCTGGCTGCTGCACACCGACCGCGGCGGGTTCGTGGTCAAGCGCCACGTGCCCGAGGTAGGCGCAGAGCGCCTGGAGTGGACGGCGCAGCTGCTGGATGCCCTGCACGAGCAGGGTTTTCCCAACGACCGGATCCTGCGCACCGACGACGGCGCGGCGGCGCTGGCACTGCACGGCAGGATGTTCACCGCACACACCTTCCTGCCGGGCGAGTGCTTCCGCGGCGGCATGGCCCGCCTGACCGAGGCGCAGCGCACGTCGGCCGTCGACGGGCTGGCCTGGTTCCACTCGCTGGCCGGCCAGCTGCGCGGTGCCGGGGCACCGCCGGCGCTGGCACCGGGTGCCGGCCCGGACTCGGCAGTGGATCCCGGGCCGTTGCTGTACTGCGAGGATGTCAGCGAGCTCGCGGCCTACTGCACGCCCGCCGTCGAGCAGCTCGCACCGGGCTACCGGGCCGAGCTCGACGACCTTCTCGGCCACCTCGCGGAGGTGCTGCGCGGCGAGGCCTACCGCGCGCTCGACCGCCAGATCATCCACGGCGACTACCGCCACAAGAACATGGTCTTCTCCGGCGAGGAGTTCGCCGGCCTGTTCGACTGGGACTTCGTCCAGCTCGCGCCGCGGCTGGTGGACGTGTGCGGACGGTTCGCCCAGCACTACCTGGATGTCAGCGCCACTGCCGGTCCGGACGCCATAGCGGGCTACCTGGCCCGCTACCGCGAGGCGGCCCTGCGCCACTCCGCGCCCCTGAGCCGCGAGGAGGAGCTCACCCTGCCCGACCTGCTGCGCGCCGGCGTCGTCTCCACCGGAGTGGTGGTGGCCGCCTTCCTCTGCCACGCGCCGCTGATGGCAGCCGAGACCGCCGAGGACCGGACGGCAGAAGCGCGCCGCCGGTTGCTGCGAGCCCGCGCGCAGCTGCGCACCATCGACGAGTTCTGGCCACGCCGGACCACCCCGTACCGGCCATGACCCGACCCCGACACCGTGCCCGCCTTCGACGCACCGACCGGCCGAGCTGAGGAGAACACCCCATGGATCCCGAACTCTCAGCGTGGAAGGACAACCTGCGCGGCAAGGGAGTGCTGCCCGAGGGCATGAAAGCGGCGATGCTGGCCGGTTCCTCGGCACGCGGCTGGCACGACGCCCGCAGCGACTTCGACGTCTACCTCGTCACCGACCGGCCCTGGTCGTCGGAGGGCACCCGGTCGTTCACCGTTCCGCTGGAGCCCAGCACGGTCGGCACCGAGTCCTTCTACGTGGGATCGCGGCGCTGGGAGATCAGCTACTGGCTCGACACCCAGGTCGGGCAGCTGATCGAGAAGGTGTCCTGGGAGGCCTTCCGCAGTGACCTGATGGCCGGCGACGCCCTCACCGCCCGCGAGGAGACCTTCCTGTCCCGGCTGTCGAGCGCGGTCGCCCTCGAGGGGGAGGACTGGATCCGCCAGCGGAAAGCGGAGTTGCACGACAGCGCCTTCCGGTCCTTCCTGGTCGCCAGGTCGCTGGGCTTCGCCGACGGATGTGTCGAGGACGCCCTCGGCCAGCTCGAGTCCGGCAGCGCCGAAGGCGCCACGCTGGCCGCCCGGCAGGCGTTCCACCACGCCATCGACGCCCTGCTCGAGGCGAAGGGCGAGTACGGCAGCGCGGTGCAGAAGTGGCTTCCCTACCGGGTCCGGGCCGCGCAGCCGCTGCACATCTCCTTCGCCGAGTACTGGGCGGTGGAGACCATGCAGACCTACGACCCGGCCGACCCGGCGCGCTGGATCAACGAGGTGCTGACGCTCTGCCAGGACATCTCGATGAAGATCGAGGTGTGAGGGTGGGCACGCCGGCACCGCTCGCTCCCGACGACGTCCCCGCCCGCCGGCTGGACACCCGAATCCGGCGGATGGACGGCAGCCTGGTGCTCGCCTTCGGCGAGACGGTGGTGCAGCTGTCCGAGTCCGGAGCGCTGCTCTACGAGCACATGGACGGCAGGCGGACCGTCGGCATGCTGGCCGCCGTGCTGGCCGAGACCTACGAGCTGAGCGAGCAGGAAGCCCTGACCGACACCGGCGAGTTCCTCGGCTACCTGCTGGAGAACTCGCTGGCCGAGGTAAGGACGTCCGGCCCTTGATCAGGATTCGCCTGGACGACGCGACCCTGCACCGGACCCGGGTCGCCACCAGCCCGCTGTGGGAGTCGCTGTCCAGCCTGGCGTTGCTGGTCCGCTTTCCCGGCGACGTGCCGGCGCCCTACCGGGAGTGGGCGCGCCGAGCCCGCCGGAGGATGCCGGAAGGCATGCGGCAGGAACTCCAGGACTGGCTGCCGACGCTGCGCGCCCATCGGCTGCCTGCCTTCCTGACACCGCTGCCGGAGACGCCGCGCCCCGCCATGGCCGACGAGCTCGCCGTGCTGCGCTCGGCGGCCGCCACCGCCGACGAGTCGCAGCCCGCCGCCGTCAGCCAGCGCTTCGCCGCCGGCCCGGCAGCCGTGGCACAGTTCGCCGACCGGCTCGAGGAGTACTGGGAGGCGGCCGTCGCCCCGTACTGGGCGGGAATCAGCAGCGCGCTGGAGGAGGAGATCCTGGTCCGGGGCCGCACCCTGGCCACCGACGGGCCGTCGGCGATGCTGGCGGAGCTGGGCGGCCGGGTGATCTGGCAGCCGCCCCAGCTGTCGGCTCCGTACCAGACCGACAGCGCCTACTCGCTGACCGGAACCACCTTCGTGCTGGTACCGGTGATCTTCGGAGCCGGCACCCGGATCTTCTCCTCGGCGCCGGGCGCGGCCGGCGTCTCCTACCAGGCCCGGGGTGCGGGTGTCCTGGAGGACAGCGCTGCCGAACCGGCGGTCAGCCCCGAGGCCGACCGGATGGCCACCCTGATCGGGCGGAGCCGGGCGGCGGTGGTGCGGTCGCTGGTCGCCCCCGCCACCACCACAGCGCTGGCCAGGGCCACCGGGCTGGCGCCCAGCACCGTCTCCCAGCACCTGTCCACCCTGGTCGCCGCGGGCATCGTGTGCCGGCACCGGGTGGGGTCGAGGGTGCTGTACGAGCTGGACAAGGGCGGGTTGATCCTGATCGAGCAGCTGAACGACGAGCAGTTCTGACGCCTCGCCGAGCAGCGCCAGGACGCCGGCTCAGTCGGCCCCGGTCAGCCAGCGTGCCGCGTTCAGCTCGTCGATCAGCTGCCGCAGCCGGCCATACCGCTTCGCGGTGACCAGCAGCGACACGGCCGCGGCACCGGGGACGTCGCAGTCGGTCGGCTGCTCCGAGCCCGGGGTGATCCCCTCGCCGGCGAAATCCGCGAACCGGGTGGCGAGATCGGCCAGCGCGGCCGGCGGAGGTTGGTGGTGCAGGTGCAGGACCAGCCGCCGCTCCCCCGTCCAGTGCAGGCACTGGTAGTTGGCATAGAAGCCCACCAGCTCGGCCACCGCGGCCGGCGCGGAGTCGGTCACCCGGAACAGCGCCAGGCTGTCCGGGCGCAGGTAGCCGGTATCGAGCATGGTGTGCTCGACGAAGTCGACGAACCGCGTCCAGTAGCAGCCGCCGGGCTGGTCGAGCAGCACGATCGGGGCCGGTGGCATCTTGCCCATCTGCGCCAGCGTCAGCAGCTCGAAGGCCTCGTCGGCCGTGCCGAAGCCGCCCGGCATCACCACGAACCCGGCCGAGGCCCGCACCAGGGTCAGCTTGCGCAGGAAGAAGTACTTGTGGACGACGTGGCGTTCCGCGCCGACGAACTCGTTCGCCTTCGCCGCCGAGCGCAGCGCGATGTTCACCCCGTAGCCGCCCTCGATGCCCGCGCCGGCATTCGCCGCCGCCATCAGGCCCGGCCCGGCACCGGTGATCACCTGCCAGCCGGCGGCGGCGATCAGCTCGCCGAGCAGCCGGGCCTGCTCGTACAGCGGGTCGCCGGCCGGCACTCGGGACGAGCCGAAGAAACCGACCCGGCGGTGGTCGGCGGTGCCGCCGAACACCCGTGCCGCCTGCTCGATCTCGGCCACCGCGGTCGCCGCCAGCTCGAGGTCGTCGGTCGCGTTGGGCAGCCCGGCCAATCGGCGCAGGGCGTCGCTACCGGACCGGACGAATTCCGCGCCGGGACCGGAGAATTCGTGGCCGGAAGGCTCGTTCACGAAGGGGAAACCCTCGTCCGGCGCAGCGACATACCGGCGAGCCTACCGCTGCGCCGATGCCGGCGACCGGCCTCGGTGGCGGCCCACCCAGTGCCCGACCGCGCTGCCAGCGGGCCGGTATAGGGTGGCTGCAACGGCCAACTGCCAACGGACGGATGAGATCCGGTCGGACCGGATCAGATCCCGTCCGACCCATCGGAGGACGAGAATATGCCCTTGCAGCTGGGATCGTACGGCGCGTTCGTGACCCCGCCCCGACTGGCGACCGAGGAACTGGCCGCCGGCGTCGAGGAAGCCGGCTACGGCACGCTGTGGGTCGGCGGCAACCCCGGCGGTGACCTCGGGTTGCTCGAGCGCGCGCTGCGGGCCACCATCCGGCTGGTGCTGGCCACCGGAATCATCAATATCTGGAAGGACGACGCGGCCGACATCGCCGCTGCCTGGCGGCGGATCGAGGAGGCGACACCGGGCCGCCTGCTGCTCGGCATCGGGGTGGGTCACCACGAGACCGACGGAGCCCGCTACGCCAAGCCGTACCAGGCGTTGCTCGACTACCTGGACGAGCTGGAGGCCGGCGGGGTGCCGCGCACCGCCACCGTGATCGGCGCCCTGGGGCCGCGGGTGCTGGCTATGTCGGCCGAGCGCTCGCACGGCGCCCACCCGTACCTGACCACCCCGCGGCACACCCGGCAGGCCCGCGAGATTCTGGGGACCGAGGCGCTGCTGGCTCCCGAGCACAAGGTGGTGCTCACCGAGGACGCCGAGGTGGCGCGGGCGCTGGGCCGGGACTCGGTGGTACATCCGTACCTGTCGCTGGCCAACTACGCCAACAGCCTGCGCCGGCAGGGCTACACCGACGACGACCTGGCCGGCGAGGGCAGCGACCGGCTGATCGACGACCTGGTCGCCTACGGCCCGTCCGAGCGCATCGTGGCGCGGCTTCGCGAGCACCTCGAGGCGGGGGCGGACCATCTCGCGGTGCAGGTGCTGGTCCCGCGCGGCACCGACCCGCTCGACGGATTCCGCCGGCTGGCGCCCCTGCTGGGGCTCTAGGCCGGGGCCGGACACCTCATGCGAGTACTGCTGACCACGAACTACTGGCGGGCCGGCGAGGGCAACTCGTGCTTCCAGCAGAGCGTGCCGCTCGCCCGGGCCCTGATCGGGGCCGGGCACGAGGTGGCCTTCGGGCTGCCGCAGCCGATGACCGGGCAGGCCACCGAGCTCGGCTTCCGCACCTTCGCGGCCGGCGAGCCGACCGAGTTCGTCGAGCTGCAGAAGGCTCTCGGGGTGGCGGGGTTGCCGTCCGGGCAGCGTTCGGCGGCCTACTTCGACCGCCTGCTCGCCGGGGTGTGTGCCCGACGGATGGCCGCCGACATCCTCGAGCTGGCGGAGGACTGGCGGCCGGACCTGGTCATCCGGGACGACACCGAGTTCGGCGGGTGCCTGGCCGCGGAGGCACTCGGCATTCCGCACGTCCAGCTCAAGGTGACCGGCATGCGCCCGCCGGCCGGTTCCGGCGGTTCGGCGGCGCTGGACGAGCGGCGCGCTGAGCTCGGCCTGCCACCCGACCCGGACGGGCTGATGCCCGAGCGGCACCTGGTGCTGCTGCCGATGCCCGCCGAGCTGTACGGCGGTTCGGTGCCGCCCTCGGCGATGGCGATCAGGCCCCTGATGTTCGACCCTCCGCAGCAGGGCTGGCAGCCGGACTGGCCGGGCTTCGACCCGGACCGGCCCACCGTCTATGCCACCAGCGGCAACACCTTCGCCCGCAATCCCGAGGTGCTGACGGCGATGGTGGCCGGCCTGCGCGACGAGCCGGTGAACCTCATCGTCACGGTGGGACGCGGCACCGACGTCGCCGAGCTGGGTCCCCAGCCGGGGAATGTCCATGTCGCGCAGTGGATTCCCAACGGCTCGGTGCTGCCGCACTGCGACCTGGTGGTCTGCCACGCCGGCCCGGCCACCATCCTGGGCGCGCTGAGCTACGGCGTGGCACTGGTGCTGGTGCCGTTCGCCTTCGACCATCCGTGGAACGCCGCCCGGTGCCAGGCGGCGGGCCTGGGCATCACGGTTGCCGAGGAGGAGCGCAGCCCGGACGCGATCCGGGTGGCCGCCCGCCGGGTGCTGGCCGACCCCGCCTTCGGGCAACGGGCAGCCCGGATGGGCGAGCAGATGGCCACCCTGCCCGGGGTCGAGGATGTGGTGGTCCGGCTGGAGGAGCTGGTGGGCCGGCCGGACTAGCCGAAGGCCAGCAGGTTCTGCTCGGCAAGCTCGGCCAGGGTGTCGCTGACGTCGGCGACGGTGCACTCCAGCTGGTCCAGGATCTCCCGCAGGCTGCGTACCCCGTCGATCGCCCGGAGCAGCTCCAAGGCCGGCGGCTCGCTCTCGTCCAGGACGTACTCGATGCTGCCGTCGACGGCCACGAACCACTCCGGGCTGCCCGGCCGGGCCAGCAGCAGCACCTCGGGCGCCAGCCGGGGAACCGAGTCCAGATCCCACGCCGGGCCGAGGCCCACGGCCTGCTCGATGCCCGGCCGCTCCCAGGCCCTCGCCCACTCGATCGGCGGGCCGGCGTCCGGGGTGACCGACATCGTGTCGGCCTGCTCCACCAGCTGTGAGAGCAGCCCCATGTTGACCACCCGCAGCGCCAGTTCCAGCCGGGGCGAGTCGGTCGGCCGCTCGGCGAACCGGACCAGCTCCTGCCGCAGGGCGTCGCCGTCGAGGAATCTCGCCGACTCCGCACCGGCCAGCGCCTGCTCGATCAGGGCGCCGTCCTGCTGCAGCAGCATCCGGACGAACACCTGGTAGGTGTGCCGGGTTCCGGGCCCGTAGAAGAAGGGCCCCTTCGGACGCTGCACGCTGGCCTCGGGCAGCACGCCGCTCATCGCCTCGCGCAGGATGGTCTTGTCCCACAGCAGCCGGGGCCGCAGGTGCCGCGGGACCGTCGCCGAGATCTCCACCAGCCGGTGGTCCAGGAACGGCACCCGGGCCTCGATCCCGCTGCCGGCGGCCGTCCGGTCCTCGTGCCAGACGTTGTACTGCTGGATCTTGCGGTACTCCCAGTCGAGATAGCTCAGGTACGGGTCGGCAAGCTCGGTGCCGGCCACCGACTCCACGGCTGCGTCGGTGAGGAACGACGGCTCGGCCGGGGCCCACCAGGCACTCAGCTCCGGACGCCGGCGCAGCACCCCCTGCCGGGCCAGGGAGCGCAGGTTCGCCTCGCACACCTCCCAGCCGGCACCGCCGGACAGCTCCGAGGAGTAGCCGCCGTTGAACTCGTCGCTGGCCGCCCCCAGCAGCATGGCGCGCAGGTCCGGGCGGACCTGCTTGGCGAACCGGTGCAACTCGTGCTTGTAGTAGATCTCCGGGCCGCACAGCGGCGTCTCGCACAGCCACACCAGGCGCAGCCAGTCCTCGGGTGAGGGCACCCGGGACGGGTCGAAGACCACCTGGTGGTTGGGTACGCCGAACTTCTCGGCGAGCCGGTGCGCGTGCTCGGCGTCGCCGTTGAGGTAGGTGCTCGCGCTCAGCACGGTGAAGGTGTGCAGCTGGTCCAGCTGGCCGACGGCGTGCGCCAGCACCGAGGCCGAGTCGATGCCACCGGACAGGAACAGGCCGATCTCGGTGTCGGCGGTGGCGCACTCTGCGACCGAGGAGGCCAGCACCTGCCCGTAGGACTCGACGAGGTCCTCGGCCCGCGCGTCCGGCACGGTCTCGGTCGGGAACTGCCAGTACCGGTGCCTCGCCGTCGCGCCGCCGTTCAGCTCGATGCGCAGGATGGTGGCCGCGGGCACCGACTCCAGCCCCTCGAACCAGGTGTCGGGCGCCCGGTCGTGCAGGCTGGCGGCACTGGTCAGGTAGGGATTGGCCAGCGCTGCGGCCCAGTCGAACCGGCGGGGCGTGTCGGCGTCGGCGAACAGGGTCTTCAGCTCCGAGCCGAGCACGATGCGCCGGTCGTTGCGGTGGTAGTAGAGCGGCTTGATGCCGAACCGGTCCCGGGCGAGCACCAGAACGTCGTTCTTGCGGTCCCAGAGGATGATCCCGAACATCCCCCGCACCGAGTCGAGGAATTTGAGGCCGTGCTCGCGGTAGAGGTAGAGCAGCACCTCGCAGTCGGACTGGGTGCGCAGCGTGGTGCCGGCCGGCAGGGTGGCCGCCAGCTCGCGGTGGTTGTAGACCTCGCCGTTGGCGATCAGCACCAGGTTGCCGTCGTCACTGACCAGCGGCTGCCCGCCGTGCTGCGGATCGACCAGGGACAGCCGGGTGAAAGCCATTCCGACCGGCCCCTGGCGGGTGGTCACCCGGTCGTCGGGGCCCCGGTGCTCGAGGATGTCGGCCATCCGGTCCAGGAGTGCGTCGGCGACGGGCTCCAACACCCCGCCGTCGAGCCGGGCGACGGCCGCGATGCCACACACAGGTTGCTCCGTTTCTGGCGACATCCACTGCCGGCAGGTAGGTAGGGGCTACTGAGTCAGGAGCTGCCGTGCTCCCCCTCGAGGGAGGGCACGGCAGCTCCCGGTACCTCAGGTGTTGTTGCGCAGCATCGTCGCTGACGTCACGGTCGTGCCAGCCGGCTTGGTGTACTTCTTCATCTATTTTCACCTCCCAGAACCTGGACGGTCCAGAGGCCCGGCGCTCCACCCGGCCGGACAGGCCCGGGCGGAAACGTCGGTGCACTCCTGACAGCGGCCACGCTAACCACGTCGTGGCCGTCCGGGCCATCTATTCGGCCTGCGCCGAACGTTCGCGTCGCGCGGGGGCGATCCGGCGGCCGATAGAGTCGGCGACGACGTCGTCGAGGGAAGTGAGGGGCGCATGAGCGGGCTCGACGCCGACCGGCTCAGGCGCACGCTGGGCGAGCACGGCGCGGAACTGCGCGACGGCCGGCCGCTCGCCGACGGCCTGCTCCGGCGGCTGTCCCCGGGCGCGCTGGCCCGGCTGCCCCGGATCGCCTTCATCGTGCTGCGCCCGGACGCCCTGCAGGCCGGCAGCGCCGTTGCGCTGGTCGCCGAGCTCGGCAGGCGGTGTGCGGCGTCCGTGCTGGCCCTGCGGGTCCGGCGGCTCACCCCGGCCGACTTCAACGCCCTGTACCGGCACGAGTTGACGCTGATGGGCCGGCAGGTGTGGTTGCACCACCGGCTGTTCGAGTCCGGGCCGGCCGGGCTGGTGGTGCTGGAGGGAGACCCGGGCGGGTTCGACTCGCTGGGTGAGCGAATCCAGGCGATCAAGGGCGACGCGAGCCCGGCCCGGCCCGCGGGTGAGGACCTGCGCTCGGCGATGGGGCGGTTGAGCGCCGTGCACGTCGGCCTGCACACCGCCGACGACCCCGGCGCGACCCTCTGCCAGGGCACGGTGTTCTTTGGCGTCGCCGGGCTGGCGGAGATCCTGGATGCGGCCGGCCCGCTGGCCGAGGACGTCTGGCGCCCGCTGCTGGAGACCGAGCTGCCGGCCGCGGCCACCATGCCGGCCGCGGCCCTGCAGCTCAAGCGCCGGATCCTGGCCAACCTGGCCGCGACCGGCCCGGCCGACTCCGCACCAGCCCGGCAGCTACGGGCCCTGACGGCCGAGGCCTGCGCCACCGTCGCGCCGCTCCCCTACCACCGGCAGCGCCCGGCCTACCGCGACTTCGCCCGGGCGGAGTACCCGCTGCTGCGGCAGCTGATCGCGGCCTGCGAGAGCGAAGTCCCGGCCGGCATCGCCGCGGTGCTGGCCGACCGCGAGCTGTCCCCGCAGCTGCGCGCCCGGGAGCTGCGCGGCCGCGTCGACGGGCTGCACGCCCTGTATGCGAGCTGGTACCTGTCCGGTCACGGCGCCTACACCGTCGACGACGGCGAGCCGCTCTTCGATGCGCTGGAGCGCTGCAACGTGCCGGTGTCCGAACGCGTCCGGGTGCTGCTGATGTCCGGGCTGCAGTACGACGTCAACCCGGTCGCCACCTGGTCCTCCGAGCGCCTCTACGCCAATGACTGGAGCGTGCTCGAGCAGGACTAGCGGGCCGGCCGGACTTCCCGCGGCGCGGACCGGCCGGGCTTCCCGCGACTTTCACAGGGCGGCGCGCTAGCCGACCGTGCCGGTGGCGAGCAGGTGGGCGCTGGCGGCCACCAGGGACCGTTCGCTGCTGAGGGCGCGGGCCAGTTCCAGGGCGGACTGGAAGGTCGTCTCGGCGGACTCGGAGTGCTGGGTGGCTTCGGCCACCGTCCAGGCCGGCCCCTCGACGCCGTGGATGACCACGTCCCGCAGGCCGGCGGCCCGGCACTCGTGCTCGAGCTCCTCGGCGCGATGGAAGTAGGCGTGGGTGAACCAGCCGTTGCTGGCGTCGTGCACGCCGTCGTCGATGAGCCGCCGGGACCATTCGATCCAGGGACCCACCAGCCGGCCGGTGGCCGCGAAGTCCAGCGGTCCCTGGAAGCGGGAGATCGCCGCCGCGGCGACCACGCCACCCGGCCGGGTGACCCGGACGGCCTCGGTGAGCGCGGTGATCCGGTCCTGCTCGGAGATCAGGTGGTACAGCGGTCCTAGCAGCAGGGTGGCGTCGTAGCTGTCGTCGGCCTCGGGCAGGCTGCGGCTGTCGGCCACCGCGGCCTCGACGGCGGGCTCGCCGGCCAGCGCCTGGGCCACGTGCCCGGGCACCAGGTCCAGCAGCTTGACGCGGTGCCCGGCCGCGGTGAGGGCACGCGCGTACACGCCGGTGCCGCCGCCCACGTCCAGGACCCGCGCCTTCGCCGGCAGCAGGTCGTCCAGGATCTCCAGGGTGCGAATCCATTCCAGCTTCTCGTGCACCCCCTTCAGCATCCGGCGGCCCTCGTCGTAGCGGTTGCCGTAGTACTCGGCGATCTCGGCGGTCACGCGCTCGGTCACAGGTCGTTGCCTCCGTTCGGCGAGGGGTGGCTCACCACGAGATCGGCTCCCAGGTGCGCGAGCGCACCGACCTCAGGGCGGTGTCGAGGATCTGCTGGGCCAGCAGGCCGTCGGCGAAGCTCGGCGCGTCGGAGAGGGTCGACGCGTCGGCGGAGATCGGCGCGTCGCCGGCCGCCGGGCGGCGCAGCGCCGGCAGCACGAACGCCCGGTAGAGGTGCCTGGTGGCCGGCAGCAGGTAGGCCGACGCCGACGTCGAGGACCCGGGCGGGGAGGGCCGGCCGCCCGGATGGCACAGCGCCTGCTCCTCGGCGGCGCCGGACAGCTGCTCGACCAGCTCGACCCGGTCGGATTCCGGCCGCAGCGGATTGGCGCGGGCCACCGCGCTGGCGCGGCTGCCGTGCACCTCTACCCGCAACGGGAAGTCGGTCCGGATTCCCCAGTCCTGCGAGGCCTGCAGCCGCACGCTGAGCCCGGTCTCGCACTGCAGGTGCAGCCACGCCTGGTTGGGTGACAGCCCCGCCGAGCCCGGCTCGGCGGCGGTGTGCGCCCACACCTGCCAGGTACTGGGACCGCCCGGTTGCCCCGGCGCCTGCAGGTAGCGGGCCAGATCCACCATGTGCACCACCAGGTTGCTCAGCACCCCGCCGTACCGCACGTGCTGCCACTGCCGGCCGGGGCGCGGCGGCCCGAGCCGGAACTGCATGTCCAGCGCGAGCACTGAGCCCAGCCGGTCGTGCTCCAGCAGCTCCTTCACGGTGGCCACCGGGGCGGCGTAGCGCCAGAGGAAGCCGGTGAAGTGCCGGACACCGGCCGCCCGGACCGCGTCGAGCATGGTCTCGGCCTCGGCGGCGGTCTGGGCCAACGGCTTCTCGCAGACCAGGTGCTTGCCCCGGCCGGCCGCCGCGACCGCGATGTCGCGGTGCAACTGGTCGGGAGCGGCGATCACCACCACGTCGACGTCGTCGCGCTCGACCAGCGCCTGCCAGTCCGCTTCGCGGGCCGAGGCCGGCAACCCGAGCTCGGCGGCCGCCGCCTCGCACTGTTCCGGGCGCCGGGACCAGATCGCACTGACCTCGACATCGCCGGCGAGGTCCCGGGCCGCCTGCGCGTGCACCTTGCCCCAACCGGTGCCGATGATCCCGAGACGTAGCGGTGCTGTCACTGCGGTGTTCCCCCAACCCGACGTCGTTCGTGCTCTGGCAGCGTAGTAGTTCCTCCGGGCCCGGCACCGCGACCGCGTCGGCCGGGCAGCTCCCCGGTACGCCTTCGGCGGGCGCCGGCCGGTGAGAACCGACTTTCGTCAAAAGCCGAATGGATGGCTCCGCCCGGCACCCGGCGCCTAGGGTGCTGGGGCAAGCATGCCGAGCGCCGGAGAGGACAGTGAGGGGGTGTATCGCGAAGCCGCGCTGCAGGAACTGGTGAGGGTGCGGACGAGTTCCCGCGACACCGCCCTCGCGACGGCCTGCAGCGACCGGACGAACGCCATGGCGCGCTGGGACGACCGGGCCAGCGTGCGGCGCAACCCGCGCCGGGTGCTGACCTCGGCCGGCACCGAGGACGTCTTCTTCCCGCCCGAGCTGTACCCGGTGGTCGACCATCCGCTGGTCGTCGAACTCGGGCCCGACGTCCGCCGCCAGCTGCTGATCCAGCGGCTCTACGACTACCTCGACTTCACCACCGAGCTGGAGTCGCTGGCGGTCATCCCGGTGGCCATCAAGATCAGCCGCAACCGCGCGGGCCTGCCGATTCCCGCCCAGGCCCGGGCCGACGCGTTCAAGATCGTCACCGACGAGGCCTGGCATGCCCAGTTCAGCCATGACTTCATCCAGCAACTGGAGCGCCAGACCGGCATCGGGCACGTCAACGCCGGCGGGATGGCCTCCTTCGTCGACCGGCTCGACCGGATTCACGAGGCGCTGCCCTGGCAGCTGCGCGGCATCGAGGAGCTGCTGTTCGCAGTCGTCAGCGAGACGCTCATCTCCAGCATCCTGTCCGACCTTCCGGCCGACCCCCGACTGCCGCGCAGCGTGCGTGACCTGGTCCGCGACCACGCCGAGGACGAGGGCCGCCACCACGTCTACTTCCGCGCCATCCTGCGCCACCTCTGGCCGGCCCTGACCGAGCCGGAGCAGGCCGCGGTCGGGCCCTTCCTGCCCGAGATCGTCCATGCCTTCCTGGAGCCCGACTACACCCGTGCGGCCCGCAACCTGGTGAGCGTCGGCATCGGCAAGGACCAGCTCGACCAGGTGGTGCAGGAATCCTGGCCGCGGTGGCGGGTGAGCTCGGAGATCGCGGCGGCAGCCTCCTCGGCGGTGCGCTACTTCACCGAGGTGGGCGCCCTGGACCAGCCGCGTACTCGCGAGGCGTTCCAGGCCGCCGGCCTGATCCCGGGCGCGGTAGTGTGAGCCGGTGTCCTACCGGACCTTTCGCAGCAAGCGGACATGTCGCGTCGGGCCGGGGTTGTCCACCAGGCAGGTCGCCGTTGCCCGGGCTCAGAGCAGGTCGAAGACCTCGTCGAGGGTCACGCCCCGGGACACCATCAGGCACACCACGAAGTACAGCACCTGGGACAGCTCCAGCCGGACGCTGTCCCGGTCTTCGTGCTTGGCCGCCATCCATGCCTCGGCAGCCTCTTCGAGGAGCTTCCTGCCGAGCCCGTCGGGACCCTGGTCGAGCCAGTGCACGGTGCCGCTGCCCTCGGGACGCTGGTGGGCCCGCTGCAGCACGGCGGCGTACAGCTCCTCCACGGTCACCGCGAAAGCCTATCCCCGCCCGATTTCCGGATGTGAGGCCCGGCGATGACCACTAGCGAGACGGCGCCGGTCACCCGGTCGAGCACCTCGCTGTTCTGGCGGTACTGGACCGCCTCGGCGGTGAGCGAGGTCGGCTCCGGCGTCACGCTGGTGGCGCTGCCGCTGATCGCCATCACGCTGCTCGACGCCTCCGCCTTCCAGATCAGCCTGCTGACCGCCATGGGCTACCTGGGCTGGATCACGCTCGGCCTGCCGGCCGGGGTCATCGTGGGGCGGTTGCCGCTGCGCGGCCTGCAGGTGGGCGCCGACGTGGTCCGGGCAGTGGCCATCGGCAGCCTGCCGGTGCTCTGGTGGCTGGACCGGTTGACCTTCGCCCACCTGCTGCTCGCCGCGGCCGTCATCAGCCTGGCCACCGTGCTGTTCGACGTGGCCACCGCGACCTTCCTGCCCGCCATCGTCGACAAGAGCCAGCTGACCGCCCGCAACAGCCTGGTGTCGGGCACCTACGCCGTCACCCAGCTCAGCGGCCCGTCGCTGGGCGGCCTGATGGTCCAGGCGCTGGGTGCCGCCCCGGCGTTGCTCGTCGACTCGGTGTCGTTCCTGTTCTCCGGCGCGGTCCTGCGTACCCTGCCCGAACGGCGCACCCCGCCGGTGCCGGCCGCCAGCATCGGCAGCCAGATCCGCGACGGGTGGCGGTTCGTGCGCTCGCATCCGGTGATGTTTCCCTGCGTGGTGTGGGCGACGGCGATCAACTTCACCTGCGGCGCGCTGCTGGCGCTGACGCCGGTCTACCTGGTCCGCGACCTGGGTGCCTCGCCTGCGGCGGTGGGCCTGCTGATGGCCACCGAGGGCATCGGCGCGGTGATCGGCTCGTGGCTCACGCCCCGGTTGGAGCGCCGGTTCGGCGGCGCGCGGGTGATGCTCACCGCCACCTTCACCGGCGCCGCCCTGGCGCTGCTGATGCCGCTGCTCGGCGGCGTGCCGGGCGCGCTGGTGTTCTCGGTGGGCAACGCCGGCTTCGCCGCCGGCGTGGTGATGGGCAGCATCATCACCCGCACCCACCGCCAGACCGCCAGCCCGCCGCACCTGCTGGCCCGGGTGATGGCCACCGTGCGCTTCGTGTCCTGGAGCGCCACCCCGGTCGGGTCGCTGGTCGCGGGCGGGCTGGCGGTCGGCCTGGGCACCAGGGCCGCCTTCTGGCTCTCCTGCGCCAGCGCCTTCCTGGGGCCGGTGCTGCTGCTGCGAGGTCCGGTGCCCGGGTTGCACTCGCTGTCGGACCTGGAGCCCGCCGACGCCGAGGAGGCCCGATGACCACCGTCGTGACCGAGGCGGAGGTGCTGGCCGGCCTGCGGCAGATCCGGTGGGACGACATCGAGCAGGTCGCGGCCCAGGCCCCGCCGTTGCTGCGGGAGCTGGTCGCCGACCCGGCCTGGCTGGGCCGGGCGCTGGAGGAGATGTTCGCCGACGAGCACCTGCGGTCGCTGTCGGAGCGGCTGGAGATCTTCGACAAGGTGGTGCTGCTGCACGACCGGGCCAGCGGCGTCCGGCTTCGCATGCACATCTTCCACGACGGCTACGTTGACACGCCCCACAACCACCGCTTCAACTTCACCTCCCTGATCCTGGCCGGCGGGTACGAGCAGACCTTGTACGGCGACTGGGCCCCCTTGTCCCTGGACCTCGACCCGGCGGTGCTGCGCCCCCGGTTCATCCGGCAGGAGACGGCGGGCAGCGCGTACACGATCGAGCACACCTTGCTGCACTCGGTGCGCGCCGCCGCCCAGACGGTGACCCTGACGGTCCGCGGGCCGGCGCAGAAGGACCGGATGCTGGTGATGGGTTCGGACGGCGCGCCGTTCTGGGCCTTCGGCATGGCCGACGAGGACGAGCAGGAGCGCACCAGCCGCAGGCTGTCGAGCGCGAACCTGGCCGGCATCCGCGAGCTGCTGCGGGCCCAGGGGCTCGTCCGGTAGCGGTCGCGAGCCGGCTGGTCAGCCCTCGGCGGGGTCCTCGGTGTGCTCGCGGGGCGCGTCGGCACCCTGCTCGGACGCGTCGCCGCCCTCGGTGTCGGTCTGGGTGTGCTGCCGGACGGCGTCCTCGGCGGCGGGATCCTGCTCGTTCGATGTCGGTTCGCTCATCTCTACAGTTCTACTCCGGCGGGCTGCCTGCTCGCGATGCGAGGATGGCGATCATGGACGACGCCAGCGGTGCCAGCCGGACCGCAGTGCTGGTCTGCCAGGGCCGCGCCGCCGCGCATGGCCGGCTGGCGGTGGACCGGTTTTCCGACCCGATCGCGCCGGTGCTGCTGCGCCCGGCCGAGCGCGAGGTCGTCGAGCAGGTCCGGGCCGGCCAGCCGCCCGCCGGCTGGCGCGACCGGATGGCCTACGAGCTGGTGCAGGGGTGTGCGGAGATGATGGTGCCGCGCACCGTCGCCATCGACGACGCCGTCCGGCAGCGGGCGGCCGATCAGCTGGTGATCCTGGGCGCCGGCCTGGACTCCCGGGCCTGGCGGCTGCCCGAGCTCGCCGGCACCACGGTGATCGAGGTGGACCACCCGGCCAGCCAGGCCGACAAGCTCGACCGGATCGGGACCCTGGCACCGCTGGCCGGATCGCTGCGCTTCGCCCCGGTGCGGTTCGACCGCGACGAGCTGGGCAGCGCGCTGGCCGGCGCCGGGCACGACCCCGCCCGACCCACCACCTGGCTGTGGGAGGGGGTGGTGGCCTACCTGACCCGCGGCCAGGTCCGGGCCACCGTCGCCGCGATCCGGGCGCTGTCGGCCCCCGGCAGCCGGCTGATCGTCAACTACCAGCAGCCGGCGGTGGCCAGCATGCTCGGCCGGGTCGTGGTGTGGGCGATGCTCAAGCGGGGCGGCTCCCACCCGATGGCGGGCGAGCCGTGGCGCTCGCTCTGGACCCCGGCCGCGCTGCGCCGGCTGCTGGCCCGGCACGGCTTCGCCGTCGAGAGCGACGAGAACCTGATCGAGGTGGCCGGCCGGCTGGGGTTCGAGCTCCGGCAGCGCCGGTCGACGCGCACCGGACGAGTGCTGGTCGCCGACCTGAGCAGCCCCGCCTGAGACGTCCAGCCTGAGACCCCGAACTGTCATAAGGATCGGTCGCCAGGACAACCGTTTTTTAGAACAGTCGCTCCAGGCCGGTCAGTCGCCGGCCTCAGCCGGACTGCTCCCGGCGTCGAGTCCGAAGTACGGCAGGCAGGGCTCGACGCCCTCGATCCGCACCCCGTCCGCGCCGGTGCCGGCCAGCCAGTCCGAACGACCCAGCCGCAGGTAGCGCATGGTGTCCACCCCGTCGTCGCGGCGGTGCCGGGACTCGCCGTTCGGCCGGTAGCCCAGCGCCCGGGACACCGCCAGCGAGGCATGGTTGTCCTGCCAGGCCGAGCTGACCGCGGCCTCGGCCGCCAGCGGGCCGAAGGCCAGCGCCAGGACCGCGCGGCGCATCTGCCGGCCGATCCCCCGGCCGCGAGCCGGAGCGATCAGGTGCGAGGCGCTGTAGACGGTGCGCAGCGCCGCGAAGTCCTCCGCCTCCAGCTCCTGCACGCCCACCAGCTCCCCGCCGGCCCGCACGCAGAACGGCAGCCGCCACCGCTCCGGACGCCAGCTGCCGTAGCTCTTCCAGTAGTGCTGGAAGCCGATCACCCGGCGGTTGGCCGCCTCGGACAGCCCCGGGTACCGGGTGGCGGCCGGGTCGAGCTCCACGTCGTCGGGCAGCAACTCGGCCAGCGGCAGCAGGTCGGCCTCGGTCATCGGCCGCAGTTCCAGGTCTGCCACCGACAGCCGCAGGTCGAACACCGGCCAGTACGGGTGCCCCACCGCTACTCCGTCGCCGCCAGCAGGGCCTGGGCGGCGGCCAGCACGGTCGCCTCGTCCAGCAGCACCGCCCGGGCCGCGTCGCCCAGCGGGATGAAGCTGTCGGCGCTGGTCACCCGCCGGATCGGGCCGCGGAACCCGCCGTCGACCAGCGCGGTGACGATGCCCTCCGACACCCCGCCCGAGCGCCGGGTCTCGTCCACCACCAGCACCTGGCCGCTGCCGGCCGCCTCGCGCAGCATGTCCGACACCGGCAGCGGGGACAGCCAGCGCAGGTCCAGCACCGCGGTGGACACCCCCTGCCCGGCCAGCGTGCCGGCCACCCGCAGGCTCATCGGCAGCCCGTTGCCGAAGGTCAGGATCGACAGGTCCGCAGCATCCGGCGCGTGCAACGGTCCGCCGCCCGAAGCCCGGACCAGCCAGCGCCGGGCCCGCCCGATCGGCACGTGCTCGTCCGCCCAGCGGTCCGGTCCGGCATAGGGGGCGAGCCAGCCGCCGTCGCCGGCCGTGTGCAGATCCCGTTGGTGGTACAGGGCGATCGGCTCCAGGAAGACCCCGACGGTGCCGTCCACGGCGGCCGCCGCCAGCAGGGTGCGCAGCATCGCCGGGGCGTCGGACGGGTGTGCCGGCACCGCCAGCACCAGCCCCGGGATGTCGCGCAGCGCCGCCACCGAGTTGTCGTTGTGGAAGTGGCCGCCGAAGCCCTTCTGGTACCCGAGGCCGGCGATCCGCACCACCATCGGATTGCGGTACTGGCCCTGGGAGAAGAACTGCAGGGTGGCCGCCTCGCCGCGCAACTGGTCCTCGGCATTGTGCAGGTAGGCCAGGTACTGGATCTCCGGAACCGGCAGGAAGTTGGCGAGCCCCGCACCCAGCCCCACCCCGAGGATGGCCTGCTCGTCGAGGATGGTGTCGAACACCCGGGCGCCGCCGAAGCTCTTGCGCAGCCCGCGGGTCAGCCCGTACACGCCGCCCTTGACCGAGACGTCCTCGCCGAACAGCAGCGTCTCGGGCCGGCGGGCCAGCTCGTCGTGCAGCGCCCGGTTGACCGACTGGGCCAGCGTCAGCGGGCCCTCCTCCTCGGGCAGCCGGCCGCCGAACACCGCGGCGCGGTCCGCCCCGGCCGGTGCCGCCACCGCCGCGGCCACCTGCTCGACGCTGCGCGGGGCCAGCGGCGCCATCACCTGCGACGCCGAGCTGAGCTGCGGCTCGGTCATCACCCGGGCCGCCACCTCGCGCACCCGCTCGCCGATCAGCCGGTAACGCTCGGCCAGCTCCTCTCCGTCGGCGAACCCGGCCGCGGCCAGCAGCTGCGCGGTGGCCAGCAGCGGGTCGCGCGGGTAGTCGGCGACGATCGCGGCCGGCGTCCGGTAGGCCACCTCGGCGTCGGAGCCGGCATGCCCGAGGAACCGGACGGTCCGCAGGTGCAGGAAGGCGGGCTTGCGCGCCGCCCGGACGTAGTCCACCGCCTGCCGGGCCGCGTCGTAGACGTCGGCGAGGTCGCAGCCGTCCACCGCCAGGTAGCGCAGCCCCGGGCGCGCGGAGAACCGCTCGGTGATCCAGCCGGTCGGGGTGCGGGTGCTGATGCCCAGCCCGTTGTCCTCGCACACCATCAGCAGCGGCATCGGCAGCCCCTGGTAGACGGTGTTCGAGGCGGTGTTGACCCCGCCCACCAGCGTCGAGTGGTTCACCGAGGCGTCGCCGAAGCTGGTCACCACGATCGCGTCCGCCGGGTACGGGGTGCGCACCCCGGTCCGCTTGGCCCGGCCCAGCGCGAAGGCGAGTCCCACCGCCCGGGGCAGGTGCGAGGCGATCGTCGAGGTCTGCGGAATGACCGACAGCCGGGCGTTGCCGAACACCTTGTGCCGGCCGCCGGCGATCGGCTCGTCGACCGAGGCCGCCATGCCGCGCAGGATGTCGGCCACCGGGTCGGTGTCGGGCAGCTGCCGGGCCCGGGCGCAGTAGAAGCCGCCGGAGCGGTAGTGCAGCAGCGCCGGGTCGTCCGGCCGCAGCGCCGCCGCGACCGCCGCGTTGCCCTCGTGCCCGGAGGAGGAGATGGTGTAGAAGCCGCGGCCCTGGGTCTGCATCCAGATCGCGGCCAGGTCCACCTGGCGGGACTCGCACTGGGCCCAGAACAGCTCGGCGGCCTGCCGGACCGTCAGCGCGCTGCCGGGCCGGGCCGGGGCGTCGAGGTCGCGGGCCGGGCCGCGCCGCACCGCCGCCAGCTCGGTGAGGAGATGCTGCTCCAGGGGGTGGCGTTCAGCAGGCACCAGCACATCTAACCGTGCCGGCTCAGTCGAGCGCGTTCAGTCCCGCCTCTTCGGCCGCCGCCATCCCCGGGGCGCGACCCGGGCCGGTGCCGGCGGCCCGGCCGGAGATGGTGCGCCGCTCGGTCACGATCGCGGTCACCAGCGCGGCCGGCGTGACGTCGAAGGCCGGGTTCAGGCCGGTGCTGCCGGGTGCGGCCACCCGCCGGCCGGCCAGCGCCAGCACCTCGGTGTCGTCGCGCAGCTCGATCGAGATGGCGGCCCCGGTCTCGGTCGCCGGGTCGATGGTCGACTCCGGGGCGGCCACTACGAACGGGATGCCGGCGTAGTTGGCCGCCACCGCGTGCGCGACGGTGCCGACCTTGTTCGCCACGTCGCCGTTGGCCGCGATCCGGTCCGCACCCACCACCACCGCCTCCACCTGGCCGCCCAGCACCAGCCCGGCCGCGGCGGAGTCGACGATCACCCGGTGCGGAATGCCGCGCCGGCCCAGCTCCCAGGCGGTCAGCCGGCTGCCCTGCAGCAGCGGGCGGGTCTCGCAGACGTAGACCATCTCCAGCGGCTGGGCCTCGTGCAGCCGTTCGATGACGCCCAGCGCGGTGCCGACCTCGACGCAGGCCAGCCCGCCGGCGTTGCAGTGGGTCAGCACCCGGCGGGCGCCGGCCAGCAGCTGGGCGCCGCGCTCGGACAGCGCCCGGTTGGCGGAGATGTCGGCGTCCCGGATCGCCAGGGCGGCGGCCACCAGCTCGTCCGGACCGGCCCCGGCCGCCCGGGCGGCGCGCAGCTGCTCGACCCCCCAGGACAGGTTCACCGCCGTCGGCCGGGCTCCGCTGAGCTTGCCGGCGGCCACCGCCAGGTCGGCGTCCAGCTCGCCGCCCTGCTCGGCGGACCGGCAGGCGGCCAGCGCCATGCCCAGCGCACCGGCCACCCCGAGCGCCGGCGCCCCGCGCACCGCCAGCGACCGGATGTGGGCCACCAGCTCGTCGACCTCGCGAACCTCGAGGACCACCATCTCCTCCGGCAGCCGGGTCTGGTCGATGATCCGTACCGCGCCGCCGTCCCAGTCGATGGTTCGCATGGCCGGTAGCGTAGCCAGCTGTGCTCCTCGCCGACCAACGCAGCGCGGTGGTGGCGGCCTGCCGGGACCTGCTGGCCGCCGGGCTGGTGCGCGGCACCTCCGGCAACGTCTCGGTGCGCGAGCAGGCCACCGGCACGATCGCGATCACCCCGACCGGGGTGCCCTATCCGGGCATGCGGGCCTCCGACGTCGCGGCACTGGCACCGGACGGCAGCCAGCTCGCCGGCGCGCTGAAGCCCACCTCGGAACTGGCGCTGCACCTGGCTGTCTACCGCGACCGGCCGGACGTCGGGGCGGTGGTGCACACCCACTCGGTGTTCGCCACCACCTTCGCGGTGCTGGGCGAGCAGATCCCGCCGGTGCACTACCTGATCGTGCGGGCCGGCGGGGCGGTGCCGGTGGCCCCGTACGCCCGGTACGGCACCGCCGAGCTCGCCGAGTCGTGCGTCCGGACGCTCGGCCGTGGCTTCGCGGTACTGCTGGCCAACCACGGCGTGGTGGCGGTGGGCGCCGACCTCGCCGCGGCGATGGCGGTGGCCGAGGCGGTCGAGTACACTGCGGAACTGGCCTGGCGGGCCCGGCAGGCGGGCGTGCCACAGCTGCTGGACGCCGATCAGCTGGCCGCGGTCGCCGAGGCGTTCGCCGGCTACGGCCAGCCGAGCGGCCGGGACGAGAGCAAATAGTGCCAGCTCATGTCGGCGGGCTTTCGGTGCACAGCCTCAGGACGCTGAAGCGTTGCTGTCGGACTCGACTGGGCTACTTCTCGTTGGATTAGCCATCTTTCGAAGACGAAGCGATTCGACTCCGGCTCACACTGTCAGCGGGCGAACAGCGGCGGCAGTGCCAGCAGCATGCCGGTCGACCAGGTGACGTGGGTCAGCATCGGCGCCAGGATCCCGCCGGACGCCCGGCGTTGCAGGCCGAGCACCAGCCCCAGGGTGGCGGCGGCGAAGACCAGCATCGGGTTGCCGGTGGCCACCGTGACGAGTGCGTAGATGCCGGTCGAGGCCAGCACCGGACGCCGGTCGCCGAGGGCTGCGAACAGCGCACCGCGGAAGAAGATCTCCTCGGCGATGCCGTTCAGCACGGTGACCAGGGCCACCAGCGGCAGCGAGCCGTACCGGGCGTGTGCCAGCACGTTCTCGGTCAGGTCGCGCAGCGGCTCGATCTCGCGCACCGCCAGCGCCCCCAGCACGAACACCCCGACGGCCAGCAGCCCGAGCACCACCGGCGTCAGCACCGGCCGGCGCAGTTCGCCGCGGAAGCTGATCCGGCCCAGGTGCAACGGGCCGGATCCGAGGCCGCCGAGCAGCCAGACCGCCGCCAGGCCCGTGGTCAGCGGGTAGAAGGCCGGATCGGCCGGCCGGACCGACAGCGACAGGCCCAGCAGCACCGCGCCGGCGACGAGCGCCAGCACCACCACCAGCCGGCGGCGCCGGAACGCGCTGTCCGGCTCGCGGTGGTCGCGTGGGACCTTGTCCACCAGGGCCGGGCGCAGCAGCTCGGCCAGCCGGCCGGTCAACCCGGACGATCGCCACGCAGTCCGGGCTGCCGTCGCGCGGGCCGGCGGGTCGGCCGTCATCCGGGCCGGCGGTCGGCAGCAGCCTCGGCCGCCTGCCGGGCCGCCAGCGCCTGCCGCACCGCCTCGTCGTAACCGATCGTCTTCCCGGGCACCAGCCGCTGGATGGAGTTGTCGCGCACCACCACCTCGGTGGTCATCGAGTCCACCAGGTTGCGGGCCGCCGTCAGGTTGACGTCGGTCACCAGGGCCAGCCACGCCGAGGACAGCCGCGGGCTGAGCAGCGGCACCGGCAGCACCGGCAGCCGGCGCCGGTGCAGGATCTGCGCGGCCCGCTGCAGCATGTCGACGTAGCGCAGCACTTCCGGCCCGCCGATCTCGTACACCTGCCCGGTGGCCTGCGGCGCCTCCAGCACCGCCACCAGGTAGCGCACCACGTCGGCCAGCGCGATCGGCTGGCTGCGGGTGCTCACCCAGCGCGGGGTGACCATCGCCGGCAGGTGGTCGACCAGCTGGCGGGTGATCTCCCAGGAGATGCCGCCGTGCCCGATCACCACCGCCGCGCGCAGCACCGTGACCGGCACCCCGGCCTCGCCGAGCAGCCGCTCCACCGCCCGCCGGGACCGCAGGTGGGGCGAGAGCCGCTGGTCGTCGGAGCCCAGGCCGCCGAGGTAGACGATCCGGCTGACGCCGGCCTCGGCGGCTGCGGCGCCGAACGCCCGGGCGGCCGCCGCGTCGACCTGCTCGAAACGGGCCGAGTCCAGCGAATGCACAAGATAGTAGGCGGCGCTGGCACCGGCCAGCGGGCCCGCCAGGCTGGCCGGCCGGGAGACGTCGCCGGCCACCGGTTCGCCCGCCCCGGTGTAGCGGTCCGGCTGCCGGGTCATGGCGCGGACCCGATACCCCGCTGCTTCCAGCGCATGGCACAGGTGCGAGCCGATGAAGCCGGACGCGCCGGTCACCAGCACCTCGGTCCCGGTCATCGCCGCCGCTCCCCTGCCCGGATCCGTTCCGAACGAACGGTGAATGAGCTTGCAGAAATTAGCGTACCGCAGGGCGGAGCAGCTGGACGGCCGTCTCCAGGTCGCCGGCGTGACTGGTGCCGGGCAACACGGTGCCCTGCCAGGCCAGGCCGCCGACGACCAGCCGGCGGGTCGGCCGGCTGCGGGTCAGCGAGCCGATCTGCTCCAGCTCGGCCTGGCTGAGCGGCGGCAGGCCCTCCTCCGAGTGCCGCCACAGGAACACCGCCCCCGCCCCGGTCCGCCGGGCGGCCGAGACCAGCGCGTCGGTCGGCACCCGGCCGCCCAGCACCCGCACCGGGGTCCGCAGCTCGGCAAGGGCCGCGGCCAGCGCGTGCAGCGGCAGGGTGTGCTGTTCGTCCGGGGCGCAGGCCAGCAGCACCGGGCGGCCCGGCATCGGCCGGGGCAGGAAGGCCCGGTAGCCGCGCAGCGCGTCCATGATCGCCTCGGTGAACACGTGCTCGACGTCGACGCCGGCCCGGACCCAGCGCATTCCGATCGAGGCCAGCAGCGGGCGCAGCACCTCGTTCCAGGTGCGCACCGCCCCCCGTTCGACCAGCAGGTCGCCGAGCTGGCTGGCCGCGGCGTCGGCATCCAGCCGGCTGGCCGCCCGGGCCAGCCCGCGCACCTCGGGCGAGGCACCGGGCACCGCCAGCACCCGGCCGCCCGGCCCGCCGCCGTGCTTGACCCGCGTCTGGCTGCCCACCCGGACCGACCGCCCGCCGGCCAGCACGCCGCCGGTCCGGATCGGCGCCGCGGCATGCTCGGAATGCTGGCCCAGCACCGTGCGGGCGGCGGCCGCCGGGGTGTGCCCCCGGCTGACCAGTTCCTGCATGCGCTGCAACCGGTCGAGGTCTGCCTCGGTGTAGCGGCGGTGGCCACCACTGCTGCGCCCGCCCGGGCCCAGGCCGTAGCGGCGCTCCCAGCTGCGTACCGTGGCCGGGGCCACCCCCAACCGGCCTGCCGCGGCGCCTACCGACAGCAGCGTGGGGCCGTCCGGCTCGGAATAGGAAGCTTCCTGCGACACCCTCAAAGGATGCCTGACGATGCGACGGTTGACCAAGTTATACGGGACGATTACTCAACCGCCAGCGCGGGCGTCCGGAGCAGCAGCGGCAGCGACAGCCCCGCCAGCAACGCCGCCAGGACGCCGGCCAGGGTGCCGGCCAGGGCGGTGAGCCCGGCCAGCCACCAGAGGCTGCCCGGCACCGAGCCCGCCACCGCCGCGGTGGCCGCCAGGCCCGCACCGGCGCCGGCCAGCGAGCCCGCCACGCCGATCAGCAGTCCCTCGGTGGCGATCAGCCGGACCAGCTGGCCGGCCGTCCAGCCGACCGACCGCAGCAGCGCCAGGTCCTCGACCCGCTCGCGCATGTTGAGATAGCTGACGTCGGCCACCGCGACCGCGGCCAGCAGCAGCGTGACGACCACGGCGAGGTAGTCCACCGTGCGGGCCCGCAGCGAGATCGCATCGCCCAGCACGCTGCCCACCACGCTGCCCCGGAAGGCCACCGTGATGGCCAGCAGCGCCGTCAGGCCGGCCGAGCCCACGCAGATGGCGAGCATGCCGAGGCCGGTCCGGGCCGGCTCGTCGCGCAGGTTGCGGTAGGCCAGCTGCACCAGCCCGCGCACCGGCGGCGCGGCGCCGTGCCGGCTCTGCCCGCGGTCGGTGGCCGGATACGGCAGCGGCGCCGGCACCGAGGCCCGCCACACCGGCCAGGCAGCGGCCAGCAGGGTGATCGCGAGCGCCGCCGGCACCGCCACCAGCGCCCGGCCGGTGGTCACCGGCGCGCCCAGCGACCGGGCGGCGACCAGTGCCACCAGCGCCCCGAGCAGGCCGGCGCCGGTGCCGATCACCGCCATCTCGCCCAGCAGCAGCCGCATCAACTGGCCCCGGGTCCAGCCCAGGCAGCTCAGCGTGGACAGCTCCAGCCTGGGCGAGCGGGCGGCCGCACCCGCCGCGTTGGCGGTGAACACCCCGCACACCACCAGCACCAGGGCGAACAGCAGCAGGCTCTTGCGGTCGACCGCGCGCAGCACCGTCACCACCACGCCCTTGCGCTGCCACCGCTCGGTCAGCAGCAGCTCCGGCCGGCCCGCCGAACCCGCCGGCAGGGCGATGTGCCGCTCGGTGGGCGAGCTGCCCACCGTGACGTCGACGGCGAGGCCGGTGCTGCGCGCGATCGCCTCGGCGGCCAGCCGGACCCGTTCCCGGCTCACCGGGTCGGTGCCGCGCACCCCGGCCACCCGGACCTTCACCGCGCTGATCGGGGCGGCGTCGCTGACGTTGTCGAAGACGGCGGAGTCGGTGAACGCCGCGGCCGCGTCCAGCGAGGTGAACATGGTCGGCGGCGGCAGCAGGTAACCGGCGATGTTGCTGTCCGGCAGCAGCGGCTGGTCGTGGAGCTCCTCCCTGCTGTGCCCGTCGGCCGGGGCCAGTGGCTCGGTGCGGTAGTCGCCCAGCGCCGGGTCCAGGCTCGGCGCGCCCGGTCCGCCGGGCAGCGCAGCCAGCCGGGACTCGTCGAAGGTGCCGACGGTGACCACCCGCGGAATGGCGTCCCGGGTCTCCTGCGCCTGCAGCGCCGGGTGCCGGCGCAGCGTGCGGAACGCGGTGTCGGCGGCATCCGGCGGAACGGTGACGTTGCCGGCGTAGCGAATCGGGGCGCGCCAGACGCTGGCCGGATTGGTGACCGGCTGCGGCTGCAGGGTGCCGTCCGGCCGGGTGCGGTAGCTGACCGGCCCGCTGGTCCAGTAGCTGTCCACCATCGGGGCCTGCCGCTTGAACAGCCGGTTGTCCAGCAGCAGCTGGTAGGCCTGCTCGGCGGTGATCGTCGCGTGTGCCACCACCCGGCCGCGAGCGCGGTCCAGCAGCGGGTCCAGCTGGCGCAGCGGCAGGCCGTCGCGGACCATCGCGGTCAGCTTCGCGTCCAGCAGCTGGACGCTGACCTCGTCGGAGTCCTCGACCCCGGCGTGCTCGGCCATCAGAACCGGGACGTTGCGCCCCTGCACACCGGGCACGCCGCCCCGCTCGGGCAGGTAGCTGCCCCGGGTCACCGCCCGATCCAGGCCGGCCAGGGCCGCCTCCTGCTCGGGATCGATCGCGGCCAGCAGGAACGGGAACGTCCAGCGCACCGTCACCGCGGCGTGGCCGGCCGGCAGCCCGTCGAACCCGCCGCCGCTGTCCCCGTTGGCCAGCGACCAGCAGGTGCCCAGCCGCTGGCCGTGGACGGAGAACGGCGACGCGTCGGACGCTGGGCGCGAGGGGCAGGCCGGCAACCGGCCGCGCGGGTCGGCGAAGTCGTAGCCGAACCCCGGCTCACCCAGCTCGCCGACCTGCTTGACCGGCACCGGACTGACGTAGGTGTAGTCGATCACCGGCGGTGAGAACGTGCTCAGGCCGCGAGCGGTGGAGCGGGTGATCCAGGTGGTGAACAGCTGTTCCTGGCCGGCAGTCAGCTTGTCGGTGATGTCGATCGGGATCTCCATCGTCTGCAGCAGGTAGCCCACCATCGCGATCGGAGCCGCGACCTGCACCCCGTCCAGCTGCTGGATCCGGTGCCACTGCTCCAGGGTGATGCCACCGAACTGGCCGGACAGGAAGTTGGCGCGCACCAGCCCCTGGCTCTCCTCCAGCGCGGTACGCGAGCCGGCCGGCCGGACCAGGATGTCGTAGGAGGGACGCGGCTGGGCGGCGATCCGGCCGCGCAGCTGCAGGCGCTGCTCGGCGACCTGCCCGGTGAGCACCACGAAGGAGGTGGTGGCCGCGGCGATCCCCAGCACCAGCGCCGCCACCCGCAGCCGGTTGGCCCGCAGCCGGACCAGCAACAGGTGGATCATGACGGCAGGCCGGGGGACCTCATGGGCACAGTGTGACCGGCGGGCGTCACTGTGGCTGGGATTGCGGCAGATCCAGCACCGATCCGCCGGTGGCCAGCACCGCCGAATCGGCCGACACCAGCACGTAGGACGGAAAGCCGGTGATGCGGTACGCGGCGGCGATCGGGCCGCCGACCGGTTCGAACACCACGGTGGCGATCGGTGCCAGCAACCGCTCGATGTCGGCACCGCGCCGCGGGTCGCCGACGATCACCACGATCAGCCGCAGCGGACCGGGGTGCAGGCCGACGTAGCCGGCCAGCGACGGCAGGCTCGTCCGGCACCCCGGGCAGCTGCTGGACAGGAAGGCCACCAGGTACGGACGGCCGGCGAGCTCGGCGGAATCCAGCGGCTGCCCGGTGCTGGTGCGGGCGAGGATCGGCGGTGCCGGGCTGCCCGGGTCCGGACCGCCGGCCGGCAGCGGAACACCCGCACCGGGCCGGGACAGCGGAGCCTGGTCCGGCAGCACCCGCAGTGCCAGCAACGAGATTGCCAGTGCCAGGCTGGCAACCAGTGCCGCGTACGCCGTGAGCACGGCGGTGACCGTCATCGCCGGCCTCCGGGAGTCAGCAGAGAGCGGGATGCCGTCTCCCGGTGCCCGGCCTGCTCGAGCAGCGACCGCAGCGCCGGCGCCTGCCAGCCGAGCACCGCGCCGAGGCCGACCGTGAGCACCGCCGCCAGCGTGACCGGCGCCGGAGCAGCGGCCTGCGGGAGCCGCAGCCCGAGCACCAGCAGCAGCGCGGCGGCGGTCAGCGCGGCGTTGCGCAGCACGGTCGGCCAGCCGATCGGCGCGTTCCCGTTGCCGAAGCAGGGACAGCTGAAACCGCGCCGGCGGGCCACCAGCACCGCGGCGCCGGCCGTCAGCAGGGCGAACTCCGCGGTGGCCAGCGCCGCGGCCGGTCGCACCGTCGCCGTCGGCACCAGCAGCAGCGCGGTGAGTCCTTCGGCCACGACCCAGCCGCCGGCCACCGCGGAGGCGTGCGGCACGCCGAGGCCCAGGCGCAACACCAGGCCGAACTGCTCGATCCCGGCGGGGTGCCACACCTTGCCGACCGCGGCGGCGGCCAGCACCAGCGCCAGCAGACAGCGGACAGCCATCAGGGCGAAACCGAACATAGCGCCTCATCGACCCTTTCTCCGCCAGCACCAGCAGTGCTGACGCTCCCCCGATCTCGCTCGACCAGCGTCAGCAGCTGCCGGCACTCTCCCCTGACGGACCCCGGCAGCGGCCGGGATCAGCAGAGGCCGCCGTCCGGTACCCAGGCCCCGCACGTCTTGCTGCAGGTGGGCCCGCTGTACTGGCACTGCCTGGCGTAGCGGTGACCCTGCTCGTCGCAGCGGTACTCGGTCCACTGGTCGGGCGGGCAACTGTCGATGGTGCGTGGCCTGGTGGTCCTCCGACGGCCGGCCAGAATCCTAGTAATACGTGCAGCCGAAGCAGCCATGGACGAATCACCTTGCCCGATAGGCGTTTTTGATTGGATGCACGTTAGGCACTCAACTACATTCGGTCAAGCTGCCTTGTCACAATGCATATTTCCGCTAGCTGTGGGTGTGCGGCCGGTGTCGCAGGGTGTGCGTCAGCCGGGCCCGCTGATCCGGCGCAGCGTGCTGTCCGGGTCGGATCCGGTCAGGTCGCGCTCGCCGACCAGCCGCCCGTCGCGCAGTTCGACCAGCCGCTGGCACTGGCTGGCCACCGTGGAGTCGTGGGTGGCCAGCAGCATCGTCATGCCGTGCTCGGCCTGCAGCTCGGTGAGCAGGTCCAGGATCTCCTCGCCGGTACGGGAGTCGAGGTTGCCGGTCGGCTCGTCGGCCAGCAGCAGCCGGGGCCGGTTGACCAGCGCGCGGGCGATCGCCACCCGCTGCTGCTGGCCACCGGACAGCTCGCGGGCCGGCACGCCGGCCTGGTCGGCAAGCCCGACCGCCGCCAGCAGTTGCCGGCCGCGCTCGCGCTTGTCGAAGTCGACCCGCAGTGGCAACACCGGGCTAATCACGTTGTCGAGCGCGGAAAGGTTGCCCAGCAGGTGATAGCGCTGAAAGACAAACCCGACAGTGCCGCGAAAGTACGCCGAATGCCTGCCGGACAGCCGGGCAATGTCGACACCGTCGACCAGGATGCGGCCGGAATCCGGAATGTCCAGGCCGCCGACGAGCTGCAGCAGGCTCGACTTTCCGGCCCCGGACGGCCCGGTGACTGCAACGATTTGGCCGGGCGAGACGGCCAGCGAGACCTCCGCGAGCGAGGTGACCACCGCCCGGCCCTGGCGCCGGGTCTTGGTGACCGACACCAGCTCGACGCGCGCGCCCGCGCGCCCTTCCGGCGGCGTAGCCGCTGGTGGCTGCATCGCCGCATCCTCCTCCCAGCACTGCCGGAGCCGGTCTGGGCCACTAGCCCGTCCGGGGCAAAGCCTTGCCCCTATAGTGGTCGCCGTGGCTATCCAACACGCGGTGTTGTCCTTTCTCGCCGATGGACCGAGCTACGGCTACGAAATTAAGACGAATTTCGAAAAAGCGGTCGGACCACAATGGGGCGGCCTCAATATCGGCCACGTCTACCAAATCCTCGAACGGCTCAGCCGGGACGGCCTGGTGACCTCCCGAACGGTGTCGCAAGATGTCCGGCCGGACCGTACTGTCTACAAAATCACCGCGGCCGGAAGGCGCGAACTCGACAACTGGCTGGCCGAGCCGACTACGCGCACCGCTGGATACCGAGACGATTTCATCCTCAAGGTGCTGGCCGCCGGCCGGCGCAGCGAGGAGCAGGTGCACGAGGTCTGCCGCACCCAGCGCGACGCCCGGATGGCCGAACTGCAGACGCTGCGGGCATTGCGTCGCCAGCACAAGGACGAGCCGCTGGCGGCGCTGACCATCGAGGCCGCGATCCTCGGCGTGCAGGCCGACCTCAAGCTGGTCGAGATTGCCGACGCCAACGCCTCCCGCCCGCTGCTGGCCGCCACGCCGGCCGAGCGCCAGGCCAAGCCGGCCGAAGGCCGCCGCGTCGCCGGTCAGTGACCGGACCGCTGCTGGCAGCCGGCCCGTCGCCGGCCGCCGTCACCCTGATCAGCGCGACGGCGGGCGCGGTGGTGTCGCTGCTGGTGGCGATCGGCACCCAGGTGGCCCTGAGCGTGCGGGAGGACCACGCCCGCCGCTACTCCCGGCGCCGGGCCGCGCTGACCGACGCCCAGGACGCCGCGCTCGCGGTGCGCGGCCGGCTGGGTGAGTACGGCACGCTCAGCCGGGCCGCCGCCGGCCGGTCGACGCCGGAGCAGGCGGCCGCCGAGCGGCGCTACCTCGACGCGCGAGCGCTGCTGGAGGTCACCCTGAGCCGGGTGGACGACGAGAAGGTGGTGGCGGCGGCGCTGGGCTGGCGGGACGCGGCGGAGGTGAGCTTCATCAGCTCCGCGGAGGTCTCGGCGGCCACCGAGCAGCGCCGGTGGCAGGAATTGAACGCCGCGATCGGCAGCGCGTTGCAGAGCAAGGACGGGGTGGCGCCCGGGCCGGGCTGAACCCGCCGGCCTCAGCTGGCGGCGGCGGTCCGGGGCAGTTCTTCGGCCAGGTCGAACCGGTCGGTGACGTGCAGCTCGCGAGCGGCCGAGGTGGCGTACTCGGCGAAGTCGGACGGCGCCCCCACCAGCAGAACCGAGTTGGCGTTCTCGTCGGCCAGCAGGCGTTCGATGAGCTGGTATGCGAAGGATGTCGTACCGGACAGCAGCTTGGTGGCGTCCACCACCACGTCCTGGCCCGTCACCGGGCCGAGCGTCCTCACCATGTCATCGGCATAGTCGCGACCCGCTACCAGTCGCGGCAACGGCAATGTACGTACGCCCACGACTACCCCCTCAGCCTGCCAGCTACTCAGCGCGATGTGCCTTTCGAATAAGCACCGGCCCGGGCCAGCACTAGCATGTCTTCGGCTCGAACGTCAACGATAGCGGAATTGTTTCATCCTTCAGGCCCAGTCGTACAGCCTCTGTCTGCTGTGTCGGGCCTCGGTCACCGGAACCCAGCCCTCGAACATCGTCCCGACGAACCGCTGCTCGAGCTCGGTGTGGCGCCGGCCGCGGGCGTTGGCGGTGGCCAGCGCCGACCCGCTGGCCAGCAGCACCCCGCCACCCAGCCGGCTCACCACCGCGACCGCGGTGGGCAGCCCGGTGCCCCGGCCCGGCCCGCTCTTGCGGCTGGTGCCCGACAGCGCCATGGTGATCGCCATCCGGTCGTCCTCGGCACCCTGGCCGGCCAGCGTGCCCAGCAGCCCGGCGCCGGCGTCGGCCACCGCGAAGCGCAGCATCCGCTGGGACGGCAGCGTCTGGGCGGCCATGAAGCCGACCGTTCCGGAGTGCTCGCAGACGTTGGCCCCGATCTCGGCCAGCGCGGTGTGCAGCGCGTGCGCGATGTCGGCGTCGTGGCCGACCACCCGGTCATAGACCAGCCCGCTCAGCTTCCGGACGTCGGAGCCGGTGGCCAGCTCGGTGACCTCCAGCAGGCTGTCGTGCCGGTCGAGCTCCCGCTCGTTGGCCGGCAGGTCGTGGCAGCCGCCGAACCGCTCGACGATCGCCCCCAGGTGCATCCGGGAGGCGTAGCCGGCCTGGTTGGCGCGCAGCCCGCGCAGCCGCAGCCGGGACCCCCGGGCCGCGGCGAGCTGGGCGACCGCCGCCACTCCGACCAGGTGCAGCGGGTCCAGCCAGGACACGCCACTGAGGTCGAGCAGGCAGTCGCCGTCGGCAGCTCCGACCGCCAGCGACTGCAGGCGGGCCGCTGGCGTCGGCCTGGGCACTGGCTGTCTCTCCTCACGTGCGATCCCGGATGGGCAGGGGCGACGATACGACTACCGTCTGTCACTAATGGTGCGTCACCGGTGAGCAACCCGGTTAGCGCGCATGACCCCTGACACACCTCGGCTCTTTAGAAGAGCGCGGCTCGGGGAACCGGCGCGGCGCCAGGCACCCGGGGACTGAGGAGAAGGTCGGCCGGTCAGCTCACCGGCCGCGGCGCCGCTGCCGGCGCTCCCGGCGATCCAGCCGGCTCAGCCCTGCGTCCAACGAGCGCAGCCCGCGGGCCGCCCGGGAGCCGGGGTCGCGCTGGGCGGCCGAGGCGGAGGCCCGCCGGAGCACCGCGCGCAGCAGCGGCACGGCGACCGCCAGCATCAGCCAGGTACGCAGCCGGGACGACAGCAGAACCCACACCAGAACCTCCGAAAGGACGACGGCGACAACGCCGGACAGCGTCCCTACAACGTAACGGCTGCGCTGACGCCACCCCGCCGGCCACGGGTAGGGTAGACACTTTCCTAGACGTTTCGTCTAGATAGATGTCTAGCAAGCGGGGAGGCGGCAATGCGGCACGCTGCCCGCTCGGCGGACGCCGGCCCGGCGGTACGGCCGGCGGGTGCGCTGCCGAACCTGACTCCGATGCTGGCCTGCCCCGGCGAGCTGCCCGGCGCCGCCGAGGACGCCCAGTGGGGCTACGAGACCAAGTGGGACGGCGCCCGGCTGCTGGCCTTCGTCGACGGCGACCGGGTACGGCTGCGCTCGCGCAACGACCTCGACGTCACGGTCAGCTATCCGGAGCTGGCCGGGCTCGGCGGCGCGCTCGGCGGCGGCCGGGCGGTGCTGGACGGCGAGGTGGTCGCCTTCGGCGCCGACGGGCTGCCGAGCTTCGCGCGGCTGCAGCGCCGGATGCATGTCGGGCAGGCCGGCACGGCGCTGCGGCTCAGCGGCACCGACCCGATCCGGTTCCTGGTCTTCGACGTGCTGCACCTGGACGGCCGGGACACCGTCGGACTGCCCTATCTCGAACGCCGCGGGCTGCTGGCCGGGCTGGAGCTGGACGGGGCCAGCTGGCAGTGCCCGCCCTACTTCGCCGGCAACGGCGCCCTGGTGCTGCGGGCCAGCAAGGAACTGGGGCTGGAGGGGGTGGTGGCCAAGCGGCTGTCCAGCACCTACCGGCCGGGCCGGCGCTCGCCGGACTGGCGCAAGATCAAGAACATCCGGATGCAGGAGGTCGTCGTCCTCGGCTGGCAGCCGGGCAACGGCCGCCGGGCCGGCACCATCGGCTCGCTGCTGGTCGGGGTGCCCGGCGAACCGGGCCCGGCCGGCGGCTCCGGTGCGCTGCGCTACGCCGGCAAGGTCGGCACCGGCTTCACCGAGGTGGCGCTGGCCGCCCTGCTCCGCCGGCTCGGGCCGCTCACCCGGCAGACCCCGCCGCTGGCCGTGCCGCCGCCGCGCGCCGAGGCGCCCGGGGCGCAGTGGGTCGAGCCGGTGCTGGTCGGCGAGGTCGGCTTCGGCGAATGGACGCCGGACGGCCGGTTGCGGCACCCGGTCTGGCGCGGCCTGCGGCCGGACAAGTCGGTGGCCGACGTCCGGATCGAGGGCTGAGCCGGCCGGACCGCCTCAGGCCTGCAGCTCGGTGAGCACCAGCGGCAGCTCGTCGAGCAGCTCGCGGGCCAGGAAGCCCAGCGAGCCGACCCGCGCGGCCAGCCGGTCGCCGGCCGCCGCGTGCAGGTAGGTCGCCCAGCAGGCCGCCTGGGCGGCCGGCACCCCCCGGGCCAGCAGGCCGGCCAGCGCGCCGGCGAGCACGTCGCCGCTGCCCGAGGTGCCGAGCCCCGAGTGGCCGGCCGGCGCCAGCCAGCGGTCGCCGTCCGGGGTGACGATGTGGTTGTCGCTGGAGAGCACCGCACAGTACCGCTCGGCCAGCCGCTGCCGCGGGTCGCCGGCTTGGCCATCGGAACCGCCACCGGAACCGCCGGCTGCATCGCCGGCCTCGCGACCGGAACCGCCGGAGCTGCCGCCCTCGCCGGAGTCGCCGCTCTCGCCGGCCGCCGCCAGCAGCCGCTCCAGCTCGGTGTGGTTGGGGGTGAGCAGCAGCCGGCCGGCCAGCGCCGCCAGGGCCTGCCGCGGCAGCTTGCCGAGGGCCCCGATGGCGTAGGCGTCGAGCACCACCGGCACCTCGTCGGCGACCGCACCGGCCACCGTGTCGATCAGGGCGGCGGTCTGGTCGATGTCGTCCAGGCCCGGGCCAATCAGCACCGCGGCGGTGCCGCCGAGCCCGCGGTCGAGGGTCTGCCCGCAGTCGCCGGCCACCGTGCCGGTCTCGGTCTCGGGGAGCCAGAGCACGCCGGCCTCGGGCACCGCGGCGGCCACCGGCCCGGCCACCGACCGGCCCACCGCGAGGGTCAGCACGCCGGCGCCGACCCGCAGCGCGGCCAGGCCGGCCAGCATCGCCGCGCCCGGCGCGCTGCGGGCGCCGCCGATCACCAGCACCCGGCCGCGGCTGTTCTTGTCGCCGTCCGGGATCGGCAGCGGCCAGTCGCGCAGCGCGGCCGGGGTCAGGATCTGCTCAGCGGGCGACATCGATCTCTCCGGGGTGCTCGGTGGCCGGGGCGCCGAATTCCTCTAGGTGCTGGTGGTCGTTGTAGACGGCGGTGCGCCACTCGCCGTCCGCCCCGTCCCGGACCAGCCTGCTCACCGAGGCGTTGGTCACCGAGCCGCTGCGGGCGATCTCGAAGACCCGGTCCTCGTCGAGCTGCTCGCAGACGTAGCGGAACAGCAGGATCACCGCGTCGTGCGACACGATCAGGTTCCGGCCGGGCCCGGGCAGCCGGTCCAGGTCGGCCAGGAAGGCCCGGATGCGCAGCACCAGGTCCACCCAGGACTCGCCGCCGGGCGGGCGGTAGTAGAACTTGCCGAGCCAGCGGCGCCGGTCCGCCTCGGCCGGGAACCGGGTGGTCACGCCGCGCTTGGTGAGCAGGTCGAGAACTCCCAGCTCGCGGTCCCGGATTCGCTCGTCCTGGCGGATCGCCGGCGGGTCGGCCAGCTCGGCGAGCGCGAGCTGGGCGGTCTGGCGGGCGCGCAGGTACGGCGAGGACCAGACCGCACCCGGCCGCCGCGCCGGATCGGCGGCCAGCCACTGCCCCACCGCCCGGGCCTGTCGGGCGCCCAGCTCGGACAGCGGCACGTCCGGGTCACGCATCGGCATGGCGATCGACAGCGCCCCGCTGGACTCTGCCTCCTCGCGGGCGACGTTGCCGACGCTCTCGCCGTGCCGGACGAGGATCAGCTCAGTAACGGCCATACCGCCGACGATAGCGGGACCGCGCAGCGCCTCCACCGGTCGTCCCGGCTGTTCCGATCAGCGAAAATGCGCCGGTGTGTTGGAGTCGTGTGGTTGATCTCCCGGGCCGCCGTATAACCTATGGGCCGTACGCGCGGCGGTTAAGCCATAGCTGTCCGTAGGTACACCGGCACGGGAATGTCATGACCTCGCCTTCGGACTCTTTCCATTTCCTTACCCGCCTGGCCGAAAAGCATTCCCGGCTGTCCGCGCTTGCCGCCTCCTCCGACCGTCCGGACCCGGCGGAACTGGTGACCGAGCTGGCCGCGCTGCGTGCCGAGCTCGACGCGGCCGACGCGGAGCTGCGAGCCCGCCAGGAGGCGCCGGCCGTGCCGGCCCCCGAGGCCGCCGAGCTGTTTCTCGGCGATGACGAGACCATGGCGATGTTCCGGGACTTCGACTGGTCGAACAGCCCCCTCGGTCCGGTGGCCGGGTGGTCGGCACCGTTGCGGGCCGCGGTGCGCACCGTGCTCGCCGCCAAGGTGCCGATGCTGATCTGGTGGGGCCCGCAGCTGATCCAGCTCTACAACGACGCCTACCGCCCGCTGCTCGGTCACAAGCACCCGGCCTCGATCGGCCAGCCGGCCGCCGAGTGCTGGGCCGAGGTCTGGGACACCCTCGGCCCCCGCGCCGAGAGCGTGCTGGCCGGCGAGGGAACCGTCTACATCGAGAACGAGCTGCTGTTCGTCGAGCGCATCGGCTACCTGGAGGAGACCTACTGGACCTACTCCTACTCGCCGATCACCGGCGAGTCCGGTGAGGTGCTGGGGGTCTTCGTCGCCACCACCGAGGTGACCGGCAGCGACGTGTTCGACCGGCGGATGCAGACGGTCCGCGAGCTCGGTGCCCTGTCGGTGACCGAGACCGCTGGCATGGACACCGTCTACGAGCGGGCGCTGCAGGTGCTGGCCGGCAACCGGATCAGCGTGCCGTTCACGGCCACCTATGCCGTCGCCGAGGACGGCACGGCGCGGTTGCAGGCCAGCTACGGCATCTCCGCCGCCGGAGCCGAGCTGCCCGCCGAGATCCAGGTGAGCAGGAACTCGCCGCTCGGCCGGGTGGTGCACACCGGAGCCACCGAGATCGTCTCGCTGGAAAGCTTCGCTCCCGGCGTGGTGCCGCTCCCCTCGCCGCTGGGACCGGCCGTCCCGCACATGGTGCGGTTGCAGCCGGTCTGGCTGAGCGGGCGGCCGCAGCCGTACGCGGTGATGGCGATCGGCTGCAATCCCTACCGGGATTTCGACCAGCCCTACCTGCGGTTCCTGGACCTGGTCGCTCGCCAGCTGGGCATCGTGCTCACCGACGCCGCCGCCTACGACACCGAGCGGCAGCGGGCCGAGGCCCTCGCCCAGCTCGACGCCGCCAAGACCCGGTTCTTCGAGAACATCAGCCACGAGTTCCGCACCCCGCTGACCCTGATGATGTCGCCGCTGGATGCCCTGCTCACCGACCCCGCGGTCAGCTTGCCGGACGGCCGCCGGGCCGACATCGACGCGGCGCGCCGGGCCGTGCTGCGGTTGAGCAGGCTGGTGGACACCCTGCTCGAGTTCGCCCAGGCCGAGGCCGACGAGCTGCACGCCCGGCTCGAACCCACCGACCTGGCACTGCTGTGCGCCGATGTGGCCAGCATGTTCCGCTCGGTCGTCGAAGAGGAGGCTGGCCTCGCGCTGGTAGTAGACACCGACTCGGTGACCGAGCCGATCGCCGTCGATCCCGAGATGGTCACCAAGATCCTGTCGAACCTGCTGGCCAACGCCATCAAGTTCACCCGGCAGGGCAGCATCGCGGTGCGGCTGACCGAGTCCGACGACGAGGTCCGGCTGACGGTGTCCGACACCGGATCGGGCATCCCGGCCGAGGAGTTGCCCCGGATCTTCGAGCGGTTCTACCAGGCGCCGATCAGGGGAGCCCGCAGCGGGGAGGGCGCCGGCATCGGCCTGTCCCTGGTGAGCGACCTGGCCCGGGCGCACGGCGGCGAGGTGAGCGCGGTCAGCGAGGTGGGCAAGGGCAGCGAGTTCACCGTCCGGCTGCCCCGCACCCCGATCGCCACCACCCAGCCCACGGTGACCGCCGCCGACTCGCGGGCGGCGTCCGCCTTCATCGCCGAAGCGCACAACTGGGCGGCGAACGAGCACTCTCCGGTGGCCCCCGAGGCGGTCACGCAACCGGATGCCTCCGGTGTCGCCGGATCGCCGGCCGGCCGGATCCTGCTGGTCGAGGACAACGCCGACATGCGCGCCTACCTCAGCCGGCTGCTGGCGGCCGACGGCTGGCAGGTCGAGGCGACCGGCTCGGTGGACGAGGCGCTGGCCGCCAGCGCAGTGCCGGACCTCGTGCTGTCGGACGTGATGCTGCCCGGCCGCAGCGGTATCGAGCTGGTGAAGCTGATGCGCGCCAACCCGATGCTGGCCCGGATCCCGGCGATCCTGCTGACCGCCCGGGCCGGTGCCGCGTCGGCCGCCGAGGGCCTGCAGTCCGGTGCCGACGACTACGTTGTCAAGCCCTTCGTTCCCGAGGAGCTGCTGGCCCGGGTGCGGACCCACTACGAGCTGGCCAAGCTGCGCGAGTACGCCCTGGACCAGGCCGAGAACAAGGCCGCCAACCTGGAGCGGGCGCTGGCCAGCAACCGCCAGATCGGCGCCGCGATGGGCATCCTGATGGCCCGGCTGCACCTGACCGACGAGCAGGCTTTCGACCTGCTGCGCAAGACCAGCCAGAACCGGCACCGCAAGCTGCGCGACATCGCCGAAGAGGTGATGATGACCGGCGAGCTGCCGGCCTGAGCAGTCCGCGGGTGGCAGCCTGAGGAGGTCTGTTCCGGAGGGTTGCCAACTTGTGCACCCCCGGTAGTGGAAACGCAGCCACCGGTGCCGTACCGTCTACCTCAGAATTGGGTCGGCCCAGCAGGTGGTTTCGCCAGTTCAGATCGACTCCGTCGGAGCGACTCATGACCGCCACCCTTCCGGTTTCCACTCCCCGCAAGACCAGCCGCAAGCCGGCCCGGCCCGCCGCGGCCAGCACCGGCCGCGTTGCCGGCCCCACCTCCGAGGAGGTGGTGGAGCGCGCGATCCGCGCCAGGCTGGAAGACCTCAAGGCGCAGTGTGCCGAGGCGCAGGCCCAGTACAGCCCGCCCGGTTCCTGCGGTGACGCCGCCGACCGGTGCGCCAACGTCGAGTTGGCAATCACCATCGAGGACCTGCAGGCCCGCATCACCGAGCTGGAGCTCATGCTGCAGGCGCCCAAGCCGGTCCAGCCGCGCCGCACCGGGCGCAAGAGCAAGCCGGCCGGGGCGATCGAGGTGGGCAGCCGGGTGCAGGTGAGCTTCGACGGCGGGCGAAGCTGTGAGACCTTCGTGTTGCTGCCGCACGAGCTCGCGCTCGGCGACGACGAGGTGGTCACCCCGAACAGCCCGCTCGGGCAGGCGCTGCAGGGCGGCGTCCCCGGTGACCGGGTCAGTTACCGGGCGGCCAACCGGGCCACCATCACGGTGGACATCGTCTCCGTCGACGGCCAGGAGTTCTCCGACCGGCCGGCCAAGTCGGCCTGAGGTCCTCCTAGCCGCTCCCGCCCTGGCCGTTCCCCGGCCGGCCGACGCGTCAGCGCGGCCAGCCGGGCTCCCGGCGGGAGTTGATGACCAGGTTCTGCACGAAGGTGTCCGGTGGCAGCGTCAGCATGAATTCCACCGCGCCGGCAACGGTGTCCGGATCCATCATGACCTCGGCGGGCAGGTTCCACTGGTCCATCATCGGCGTGTTCATGGCGCTCGGCATCAGGCCGTGGATCCGGGCCGGCCAGCGGTACTCGTGCGCCTCCCGCTGCATGATCCGGGTGAGCATCGCCAGCGCCGCCTTCGAGCTGTTGTAGGCCGCCGCGTCGGCCCCGACCGTGATCGCCGAGATCGAGAGAACGTTGACGATGTCGGCGGGGTACTCGCGCTCGCCGGTGCCCAGCGTGCGCAGGAACTGCCTGCTGGTGTAGAGCGGGCCGGACTGGTTGACCGCCAGCACGTCGTGCCACTGCTGGTCGGTGATGTCCAGGATGCCGGCGCCCCGGTCGGTGCCGGCATTGTTGACCAGACCGTCGAAGCGCTCCCCGAACTGCTCTGCGGTGTCGTCGATCACCCTTGCCACGTCGGCGGAATCGGTCACGTCCAGGCGCACCGCCGAGGCGCTGCCGCCGGCTTTCGATACCAGCCGGACGGTTTCGGTTGCGGCGTCGAGGTCGAGGTCGGCAACCACGGCGTGGGCACCGCCGGCTGCCAGCCGCGACGAGATCGCCCGGCCCAGGCCGCTGCCGCCGCCGGTGATCAGCACCGCGCGCTGGTCGAGTGTGCGCATGTCGACTCCTGTCTGGAAGGGGTTGTCGGATCCGGCTCGCGGGCGCTCAGCCCGACAGCGCCGGCTCGCCGGGTACCAGCTCGCCGGCCGCGGCCAGCACCTCGGCGACGGTGATCGCGAGCAGTGCCGGGTCGGCCTGCCAGCCGTGTGGATCGCCGGTGCCGTCGCCGTGCCACAGCACCCGGTGCGGCCCGCCGGCCGGCGGTCCCCAGATCACCGGAGACACCGGGCCGAACAGCACCACCGAGGGGATGCCGTAGTTCGAGGCGACGTGTGCGACGCCGGTGTCGCCGCAGACCACCAGCCGGGCCCGGCCGACCAGCGACACCAGCTCGAGCAGCGTCAGGTTCGTCAGGACCGGCACCCCGGCGGCGTTGGCGACCGTCCGGGCCAGCTCGCGCTCGGCCGGCCCGCCGGTGACCACCACCGGATGGCCCTGCCGGCGCAGCGCGGCGGCGACCGCGGCGAACCGGTCGGCCGGCCAGCGCCGGGACCCGGCGGCGGCGCCGGGATGCACCACCGTTCTCGCTTCGGGCATGCCGGTCGGTGGCAGCCGCATGCAGTGCACCGCCTGCGGGGTACCGGTGGCTTTCCCGTCCGGCACCGGCAGTACCTCGCGGACCAGCCGGCACCACCGGCTGACCTCGTGCTCGCCGGCGTGCCAGGCCGGCCCGGGCAGCGTGCCGGCCGGGTCGGCGAAGCCGAACAGCCGGCGCGGCCGCAGCGCGCTGAGCAGCCGGCGACTGGCCGGGCCGTTGCCGTGCAGGTCGATGGCGACGTCCAACCGGTCCGGCACCGGCACGATCGGCGCCAGCTCGGCAGCCGGCAGCAGCCGGTCGAGCGCCGGGATCAGCGGCACCAGCGGCGCGAACGCCGCCGGGGCCGCCAGCACCACCTCGTGGTCGGGCAGCGCCGCCTTCAGCAGGCCGAGCGCCGGCAGCCCGGTGACGAAGTCGCCGAGTCCCAGCGCCCGCAGCGCCAGGGCGACCGGACGGCCCGGCGCCGCACTCACCACGCCGAGCCGGCGTCGGCCTGCCGGGCGAGTTCCACCAGGGCGGTGGTCGAGCGGCCCGGCAGGTAGGGCACCGTCACCGCCTCGCCACCCCACTCGGCCAGCACCGCCGACTCCGGCAGCGCCACCCCGGAGTAGTCGCCGCCCTTGGCCCAGACGTCCGGCCGGATCCGCCGCAACACCGCGGCCGGGGTGTCCTCGTCGAAGACCACCACCGCGTCGACGCATTCCAGGGCCGCCAGCACCCGGGCCCGGTCGGCGGCCGGCTGCAACGGCCGCTGCGGGCCCTTGAGCCGGCGCACCGAGTCGTCGGAGTTCAGGCACACCACCAGGCAGTCGCCGACCGCTCGGGCCGCCTGCAGGGTGGCGATGTGGCCGGCGTGCAGCAGGTCGAAGCAGCCGCCGGTGGCCACCACCACGCCGTGCCGGCGCCGGACCCGCTCCAGCAGCGCGGCCACCCCCGACGGCTCGTCGCACCGGTCGTCCGGTGCGGCGTCGGGAAGGTCCAGCCGCACCCCGGCAGCCGCGCCCGCGGCGACGAACCGGCCGGCCGCGGCCACCGCCAGCTCGGCCGCTTCGCTGGGCAGCACCCCGTCCGCCAGGCCCGCGGCCGCCGCGCCGGCGAAGCAGTCCCCCGCGCCGCAGGTGTCGCCGGTGCCGACCAGTACCGGGGCGATGAGGTGCGGGGCGTTGTCGGCCAGGCAGAACATCGCGCCGCGCGCGCCCAGGGTCACGCACAGCGAGCCCGCCTGCCACTGCCGGGCCAGCTGCTGGGCGGCGCGCCGGATGCCGGCCAGCGACGCGCCGGCCTCGATTCCGGCGAAGCCGGCCAGCTCGGCCAGGTTGGGGGTTACCAGGGTGGCGCCGGGCACCGGTTCCGCGCCGCGCGGATGCGGATCCCAGACCAGCGGGCAGCGCAGGCCGGCCAGCGCCGCGCGCACCGCGGGGTCGGTGGTGACGCCGCGGCCGTAGTCCGCGACCAGCACCGCGGCGGCCGACTCCAGCACCGCCAGCGCCCGCGGCGGCAGCGGCCCGATCGGGCCCGGGTCCCCGCCGCGGTCCAGCCGGGCCACCGGGTGGTCGGCCACCCGCAGCCGGGTCTTGACCGGGGTGCTGCCGGCCCAGGGAAGCGCGATCAACTCCAGCCGGCCGGCCAGCAGTCGGCGAAGCTGCCGCCCGGCCTCGTCGTCGGCCACCGGCGCCACCAGCACCACCGGACGCGGCCCGTCGGCGGCCAGCAACGCGGCCAGCGCCGCGCCCCCCGGACGCCGGTGCTCGACCGGATCGTGCAGCACCGGAACCGGTGCCTCCGGCGACAGCCGCGCCGATCCGGCGATCAGGTCGACGTCGAGCAGGGCGTCGCCCAGCACCACCAGCGGGGCAGTCAGGTCCCCGGCCACGGCGGCACCTCCCCCACCGCCCGGCGGGCCAGCTCGGCGTCCATCGCCTCGCACACCAGGTGCAGGGCCAGCAGGTGCAGCTCCTGGACGGTGGCGGTGCTGGCGGCCCGCACCGGCAGCACCTCCTCGACCGCGTCGCCCAGCGGATTGGGCAGCGGACCGGTCATCGCCCAGGTACGCAGCCCGCACTCGCGGGCCCGGCGGGCGGCGGCCAGCACGTTCGGGCTGCGTCCGGACGTCGACATCAGCACGCACACGTCGCCGGGACGGCCGTGCGCCTGCACCTGCCGGGCGAAGACCTCCTCGACGCCGTAGTCGTTGAGGATGGCGGTCAGCGCCGACGGTTCGGTGTGCAACGCGACCGCCGAGAACGGCGCTCGGTCCGGGCCGTACCGGCCGACGATCTCGGCGCTGAAGTGCTGGGCCTGGGCGGCGCTGCCGCCGTTGCCGGTCACCAGCAGCCGCGCCCCGGCACTCAGCGCGCCGGCCAACCGGGTCCCCCAGTCGGTGGCGATCCCGGCGGCCGGGCCGAACTCGGCCAGCGCACCGGCCAGCGCCTGGACGTGGGCGGTGGCGAAGTCGGCCAGCCGGGTCGGGTCCGCGGGCCGGTCGGCCAGCAGGTCGGTCATCGGGCCACCTCCACAGTCACCTCGGTCAGCGAGCCGTCAGTCAGCGGGTTGCCGGTCAGCGAGCCGGCGGTCAGCGAGCCGGCCGGCGCCGACCCGGCCAGCGCGGAGCCGGCCGGTGCGCTGCGGGCCAGCACGCCGCGGTAGCAGGCCTCGGTCTGCTCGGCGATCCGGTCCCAGCCGTAGTGGGCCAGCGCCCGCTCCCGGCCGGCCGCGGCCATCGCCAACCGGCCGGGCCGGTCGGCCAGCAGGTCGGCCACCACCTGTGCCAGCAGGTCCGGACGGCGCGGCGGCACCAGCCGGCCGGTGACCGTGTCGAGCACCGTGTCGCGCAGCCCGCCCACCGCGGTGGCCACCACCGGCAGCCCGACGGCCATCGCCTCCAGCGGGGTGATGCCGAACGGCTCGTACCAGGGCACCGCCAGCAGCAGGTCGCAGCCCCGCATGATCGCCGGCAGTTCGGTGTGCGGCTGCCGGCCCAGCAGCCGCAGCCGGCCGGCGACTCCCAGGCGCTCGGCCAGCGCCAGCAACCGCCGCGCCTCGGGATCGGTGGCCAGCTGGTCCGGAGCCGGGCCGCCGACCACCAGCAGCTCGGCGTCGGGTATTCCGGCCAGTGCCTCGATCGCGTCGGCGACTCCCTTGCGCGGCACCAACCGGCCCAGGATCAGCAGCCGGAACGGCCGGTTCCCGGCTGACCCGGCCGAGCTGGGCGAGCCGGCCGAGCCGGCTGGCCCGACTGGTTCTGCCGGGGTGAACAGGTCCAGGTCCACCCCGCACGGCACCACCTCGACCCGGCTGGCGGCCACCCCCATCGAGCGCAGCTCGCGTACCTCGTCGGTGCAGGTGGCGATCACCAGGTCGGCGGCCCGCCCGATCAGCCGCTCGGCACCGATCCGCTCCGGCGGGCTGGTGTCCGCGCTGCCCTGCCAGCGGCGTTTCACCTTGCCCAGCGCATGGAAGGTCTGCACCACCGGCAGGTCCAGCACCGCACCCGCCTGCAGCGAGGCCAGCCCGCTCATCCAGAAGTGCGCGTGCAGCAGGTCCGGCGGCCGCAGCAGGCAGCGGCGGGCCAGCTCGGCCCCGAAGCCGTCCATGAACGGCAGCAGCTCGTCCTTGCCGATCACCTCGGCCGGACCGGCGGCGATGTGCTCGACCCGGACGCCGGGCACCAGCCGCACGCTGGCCGGCACATCCGGGTCCTCGCGGCGGGTGTAGACCACCACCTCGTGCCCGCGGCGGGCCAGCGCCGCCGACAACGCCGCCACGTGCACGTTCTGGCCACCGGCGTCCACCCCGCCCAGGCACGCCAGCGGGCTCGCGTGCTCGGACACCATCGCGATTCTCATCGGCTCGCCTCCTTCGTCGTCGGGCCCGGCCGCCTCATCGGGCAAGTCCGTCCAGCAGCACGTCCCAGTCGGCCAGGAACCGCTTGAGGCCGTAGCGCTCCAGCGCGGCCGCCCGGGCCGCCTGCCCGCAGGCCCGGGCCAGTTCCGGCTCGGCCATCAGCTCGGCCAGCCGCCGGGCCAGCTGCCGCACGTCGGTGCTGATCGCGCCCGCCCCGGGCGGCACCGCGGCGATCGCCTCGGTGGTGGCCAGCGCCAGCACCGGCATCGCCAGCTGCATCGCCTCGATCAGCGACAGGCCGAGCGAGGTCCACCGGGTCAGGTGCAGGTAGGCCCGCCGCCGGGCCAGTTCGGTGTGCATCCCGTCCTGGGTCTCGATCCCGGAGTAGCCGGCCAGCCGGTCCGCCGGCAGCCCCGCAGTGGCCACCCGGGATGCGACGAACTCCTGCGCCCCCATGCCGAAGACGTCCACCGGGGCCACCGGCAGGAAGGTCTCCACCAGGTCCGCGCCGACGATTCGGCCGCGCCGGCCCGGCTCGTTCACCGCCACCGCCGCCCGGTCCAGCTCACCGGTGTAGCGGGCGCCCGGGTCGACGATGCCGTGCTCGATGACGGTGGTCGGGGCCCGCCCGTTGTCCCAGAACAGCTCGTTGAAATGCGTGACGTGCACCAGCGGGATGTCCGACCGGTCTGCCAGCACGTGCCGCTGGGTGCAGGGCGCGGCATCCGGGCTGTTGTGCTCCAGGTACACCGCGGGCAGGTCGGTGCCCGGCCGGCGGCCCAGCCACTGCCGCACCAGGTCCTCCTCGTGCGGGCGCTGCAGCATCACCAGGTCGACGTCCTGCTCGCGCAGCGCGGCCGGCGGCAGCTCGGTGACCGAGGCCGGCCAGTCCCAGGTACGCGCCCGGCCCACGCCGTCCGGGCCGCGGTCGGGCAGCACCGGGACGAGATAGTCGTGGCTGCCCTGGACGAAGGCGGTCGTCCAGCTGCCGTGCACGTGCCAGAGCAGGATCCTCATCGCGACACCGCCACTGCCGCCGGCCGGCCGGCCAGCTGCTCGACGGCCCGTACCACGCTGGCCGGCGCCACCCCGGTCAGGCACGGGTGGCCCGGCACCGGGCACTCGGTGCGCCGGGTGCCACGGCACGGCGCGTGCTGGTCGCCCAGCAGCACCACCGGCACGCCGTACGGCGCCCACCGGCTGGCCGGCACCACCGGCGAGAACAGCGACACCACCGGCGTGCCGACCGCCGCGGCCAGGTGCGCGGGCCCGGTGTTGGCCACCAGCACCGCCTCGGCGCCGGCCAGCAGCCGGGCCAGCCCCGCCAGGTCCAGCGCGCCGGCCAGGTCCAGCACCGCGCCACCCGCATCATCGGCGACGCCGGCTCGGGCCGCGGCCACGATCCCCGAGGTCAGCTCCCGTTCACCCGCCGACCCGGTCACCAGCACCCGCCAGCCGCCGGCCACCAGCAACCGGACGGTCTCGGCCCACCGCTCGGCGGGATAGGCCCGCGCCGCGGCGGTGGTGCCAGGATGCACTACCAGGTAAGGAGATTCCGGCTCGTCCGGCGTCTGGTCCGGCGAGGCCGCCGGCAACCGGACGGCCAGGGTGCCCGGATCCCCCGGCGGCAGCTCGAAGCCGGCCGCCCGCACGGTGGCCAGCATCCGCTCCGGCTCGGGCCCGTCGCCGGCGACCGGCAGCCGCAGGTCCAGCAGCGAGCCCGGATAGTCCTCGCTGGCGGCCACGATCCGCGGCACCCCGGCCAGCCGCAGCAGCAACGCGGTGGGCAGCGGGGACTGGTGGAACGAGGTCAGGATCACCGCCTCGTCCAGCTGCCGGGCGGCGAGCCGGTCGACCAGGGCGGCCACCTCGTCCGGCGACACCGCGGGCGGCGGGTTGGCGATCCACGGACAGTTCCAGACCAGCACCTCGTCCACCCCGGGCAGCAGCCGGCCGGCGGCCTCCCCCAGCGGTCCGGTGAGCAGGGTCAGCGAGTCGGCGGCCGCGGCCACCACGCGGATCGCCGGCCCGCACACCAGCACGTCGCCCATGCTGTCCAGGCGCACCACCAGCAGCCGGCGGCTCATCGCAGGCCAGCCAGCACGAGGTCGACCGCCGCACCGAGATCGGTGGCCCGCAGCGGCGCGGCGGCCACCTCCTCTTCCCGGGTCTGCTCGGTCGGCACCAGGATCGAGGCTGCGCCGGCCGCGGCGGCTGACCGGACGTCGGAGCCGATGTCACCGATCACCACGCACCGGGCCGGCGGAACGCCCAGCCGGGCGGCCGCCTGCCGGACCAGTCCGGGTGCGGGCTTGCGGCACTCGCAGCCGGCCTCGTCGGTGTGCGGGCAGACGAACCAGCCGTCGAACGGCCCGAGCAGCGCCTCGATCCGGGCGTTGACCGCCGCCACCTGCTCGGCACTGATCAGCCCTCGCCCGATGCCGGACTGGTTGCTGATCACCGCGAGCGGAATGCCGTGCGCCCGCAACCGGTCCAACGCCCGCCGCGCGCCCGGCATCGGCGCCACCGCCGCCGGGTCGCCGTTGTATGGCACGTCCCGGACCAGGGTGCCGTCCCGGTCCAGCAGCACCGCGGCCGGCCGGGCCGCGACCACCGCCGGAGTGCCGGTGCGGCCGGCGGGCGGCGGGCTGAGCCAGGCCCGCAGCCAGTGCCAGCTGGCCGCGGGCGGAATGGCGATGCTGGTGCTGATCATCCGCAGCACCTCGGTGCGATCGCGCGGCCCGGGCGCGATCCGCCGCCAGCAGAACTCGGCGGTGCTGCCGGCCCACACTCCCCCGGCCAGGCCCGCCGCCCGTCGGCGGCCGGCCAGCGCCGTGAGCAGCGCCACCAGTCCCGCCGCGGTGCCGATCAGGTGCTGCGGGCGGCGGCCCAGCGACGCCTCGGCCCGGCGCCGCCAGCTGCGGCCGTGTATCCGGCGCATCAGCACGTCGTCGGCGTTGCCGCGCTGCTGGCGCAGGCTGATCCACCAGCCGGCCGGCCGCACCGGATGCACGCTGACCCGGCTGCCCCGGCACAGCTGCCAGCCGCGGTCGAGCAACCGCAGCGCCAGGTCGGCGTCCTCCCGGAACGCCCGCGGAAACCGCTCGTCGAAGCCGCCGACATCGGCCAACGCCGTTCGCCGGTAGGCCAGGTCGGCGGTGATCCACGCGGCGCTGGCCAGCCCCGCGGTGCTGCGTTCGAAGTCAGTGGGGCGCCGGTCGGGTGGCAGCGGCACCTCGATCTGGCCCTGGGTGGCGGCGGTCGCCGCCGTCGCCGCGGCCAGGTCCCGCTCCAGGTCGGCCAGCCAGGTCTCGCTCACCTGCACGTCGTCGTCGAGGAAGGCCACCCAGTCGCCCCGGCAGGCCCGCCAGCCGGCGTTGCGGGCGGCCGCCGGGCCGCGTCCGCCGCTGCGCAGCACCGCAACCGGTGCGGGCAGGTCCAGTGGGACGGCCGGGTCTCTCCGGTCGTCGACCACCACCAGCTGCGGCACCGGCCGGCCGGCGGCGGCCGCGGAGTCGGCGATGCTGTCCAGCAGCACCCGCAGCGACGGGCGCCCGATGGTCGGGATCACCACGGTGTAGCTCGGGGTACCGGTCATCGGCCGGCTCCGAGCCAGGACCGGCGCACCGCGAACGGGCCGATCGCCAGCAGGTCGACCGGAGTGGACCCGAAGCACTCCAGCGCGTCACGCGGCGAGTCCACCATCGGACGGCCGGCGGTGTTCAGGCTGGTGTTGACCACCACCGGCAGGCCGGTGCGGCGCGCGAAGCCTTCCAGCAGCCGGGCCACCAGCGGCTCGGCAGCCGGGTCCACGGTCTGGATCCGGGCGGTGCCGTCGACGTGCACCACGGCCGGGATCCGCTCGGCCCAGCCGTCGGCGACCTGGTGCACGAACAGCATGTACGGCGACGGGATCGGCCCGCCGCTGAACAGCTCGGCGGCCCGCGAGGCCAGCACCATCGGCGCCACCGGACGGAACTGCTCGCGGCCCTTGACGTCGTTGAGCCGTTCCAGGTTGGCCGCCCGGCCCGGGTGCGCCATCAGCGACCGGTGCCCCAGCGCGCGCGGGCCGTACTCGCTGCGGCCCTGGAACCAGGCCACGATGCCGTCGGCGGCCAGCGTCTCGGCGGCGGCCTCGGCGATGTCGGCCGGCCGCTCGTAGGGCAGCTTCGCGGTGGACAGCGCCGCCTCGATCTCGGCGTCGCTCCACTGCCGGCCGAGGTCGGCACCCGGCATCGGCGCCGCGGCCTCGCCGAGCTGCCAGCTGCCGGCCAGTGCCGCGCCGAGCGCGGTGCCGGCATCGCCGGCCGCCGGCTGCACCCACACCTCGTCGAAGCCGCTGTCCCGCCACAGCCGGGAGTTGGCGACACAGTTCAGCGCGACCCCGCCGGCCAGCGCCAGCCTGCTGCTGCCGGTCTGCACGCGCAGCCAGCGAGCCAGCTCCACCAGCACCTCCTCCAGCACCGCTTGCAGGCTGGCCGCCAGGTCGGCATGGTCTGCCGACCACGGCTCGTCCGGAAGCCGTTTCTTGGCAAGGGCATTCCAGTCCACACCCTGGGTCCTGAAACCCCCGTCAGAGCAGGCATGCACCATCGGACGCAGCTCGTCGAGGTAGCGCGGCGTTCCGTAGGAGGCCAGCGCCATCACCTTGAACTCGTCCGAGCTGCGCAGGAAGCCCAGGTGCTCGGTGGCATCCTCGTACAGCAGGCCGAGCGAGTGCGGCAGCTGCTGGCTGTGCAGGATCTGCAAATCCCCTTGCGTGTAAAGGCCTGCCAGCGAGCTGTGCCGCTCGCCGCGGCCGTCGAGCACCAGCACCGCGCAGTCCCCGCCGAACGGAGCGGCCAGCCCCGCCGACGCGGCGTGCGCGACATGATGGGCGACGTAGCGCACCTGCGAGGGATCCAGGCCCGGCAGCACGCCGGCAAGGAAGTCCGGCGCGGCCAAGGCGTAACGCTGGCGCAGCTCGTCCCAGGGGTCGAACAACCCGAGCTGCTCCGGCGGCAGCCGCAGCGCCGGATCGAAGGAATAGGTCACTACGTCTAGGTCGGCGGGTGTCAGGCCCGCTTCGGCCAGACACCAGGCGGCCGACAGTTCCGGCAGCTCCCAGGCGGAGAACGGCACCGGACGTTTGCCGTGCTTGCGCCGGGAGAACCGTTCTTCTTCGGCAGCCGCGACTGTCCGGCCGTCCACGATCAATGCCGCGGCAGGATCGTGGTACAGCGCATTGATGCCCAGGATTCGCATGATCCCCGTTGTGGTCGACATCTCGATGCGCGGCAGCACGAATCGAGGAGAAATGTCTGCAAAAGTAAGGCGGTGCTGCTCACCGCGACTCGACGGTCACATCCGATCGAGAGTGCTGCCGCAGGCTGTAAGTCCAACCAGAACCGACTGTAAGCCAGCGAAGCGGTTCTCGCCAGCACTGCGCAAGAAGCAGTAGGAAAAGCAGACGATCATGCCTATGAACAGGCCTGTTCGCGCCGCTCAGCCCTGCTCGCGGAGCGCCGAAATTGTGCGCCGGATGCCTTCGGGCCAACCGATTTCCGGCCGCCAGCCGAGCTCGGTCTCGATCAGCGTGGTGTCCGGACGGCGCACCAGCGGATCGTCGGCCGGCAGGTCGACGAACCGGATCGCTGACGCCGACCCGGCGGCGGCGATGATCTCCCGCGCGATCTGCAGGATCGTCATCTCGTCCGGGCTGCCGACGTTCACCGGGCCGGCCAGCTCGCTGGCCGCGACTGCCAGGATGCCCCGGACGGTGTCGTCGACGTAGCACACCGACCTGGTCTGGCTGCCGGTGCCGGCCACCGTCAACGGCTCGCCGGCCAGCGCCTGGCCGATGAAGGTGGGGATCGCCCGGCCGTCGTCGGCGCGCATCCGCGGCCCGTAGGTGTTGAAGATCCGGACGATCGCGGTGTCCACGCCGTGGGTGGTGCGGTAGGCCACCGTCAGCGCCTCGGCGAAGCGCTTGGCCTCGTCGTAGACGCCGCGCGGCCCGACCGGATTGACGTGGCCCCAGTAGTGCTCCGGCTGCGGGTGCACCTGCGGGTCGCCGTAGGTCTCCGAGGTGGAGGCCAGCACGAACCGGGCCCGCTTGTCCTTGGCGAGCCCGAGGGCGTGCAGGGTGCCGACGCTGCCGACCTTCATCGTCTCGATCGGTAGCCGCAGGTAGTCGGCCGGCGAGGCCGGGGAGGCGAAGTGCAGCACCAGGTCGACCGGGCCGGGAACGTGCAGGTAGTCGGTGACGTCGCACTTGACCAACCGGAAACCACTATGGGAACGCAGGTGCTCGACGTTGTCGGGCCGTCCGGTGAGGAAGTTGTCCAGGCAGGTCACCTCGGTGCCGGCGGCCAGCAGTTCCTGGCACAGGTGGGAGCCGAGGAAGCCGGCGCCGCCGGTGACCAGCGCGTGCGCGAAGGTCCTCACCGGCACGCGCCAGGACCGGCGGCGGTGGGTCGGGATGCGGGCATTCCAACAGATCGCAACGGTATGCCTTCCAGCGGCACCTGCCCGGACTGTCTCCCTGGGCGGTGCCCGCTCGGGAACCACCTCGACACGAGAGGCCCCGAACCGAGACTAGAACGCACCGCTCGCCCGCGACAACACCCACCGAGCGACGACCGCGGTCCGACCGACGATCAGACACCGCCCGACCCAACGATCAGACCCTGCCCGGCAGACGATCAGACACCGTCCGGCAGACGATCAGACACCGCCCCGGCCGATGGTCAGGCCGGTGCCCGCAGGGCGAGCGCGCCGAGCCCGGAGCGGCGCGGCTGGCCGGCCGCGACCCCGGCCAGGTGGAAGGCCAGGTCGGCCTCCGGCCGGGCCCGGCTGTAGAGGTAGCCCTGCGCGGTGGAGCAGCCGTACTGGGTCAGCAACCGGGCCTGGGCGGCGGTCTCGACACCCTCGGCCACCACGGCCAGCTCCAGCGTCTTGCCGATCTCGAGGATGGCGGCCACCACCGCGGTGCAGCCGGAGTCGGTGCCGAGCCCGGCGATGAACCGGACGTCGATCTTGAGCATGTCCACCGGCAGCTCGGTGATCCTGGTCAGGCTGCTGTAGCCGGTGCCCAGGTCGTCGATGGCGATCCGGATGCCGAGCTCGCGCAGGGTGCTCAGGTCCTTGCGCAGCGAGTCGGCGATCAGCGGCATGTGGGTCTCGGTGAGCTCGAGCACCAGCCGGGTGGGCGGCACCTGGTACTCGGCGAGCGCGGCGAGCACGTCGTCGATCAGGTGGCCGGTCTCCAGCTGGCGTCCGGAGATGTTGACGTGCACGTCGGGAGCCCGCTCGCCCAGCTGGTCCGCCCAGCTGGCAGCCATCCGACACGACTCGCGCAGCACCCGCCGCCCGATCGGGATCATCAGGGCGCTGGACTCGGCGACGTCGAGGAACTCGCCCGGGCCGAGCACGCCGCGGCGCGGGTGGTTCCACCGCAGCAGGGTCTCCACCGCCACGATCCGGCCGGAGCGCAGGTCCAGCACCGGCTGGCCGTACATCACCAGCTCGTCCTGGCTGAGCGCGGTCTCCAGCTGCGGGCGCAGCCGGCTGCTGCGCGCGGCCCGGGCCTGCAGCTGGGGATCGGTGACGGTCACCCGGTCCCGGCCGGCCCGCTTGGCGGTGTACATCGCGGTGTCAGCGGCGGCCAGCAGCTGCTCGCCGGTGCTGTGCCCCTCCGCGGTGGCCAGGCCGATGCTGGCGCTGATGGTGAAGGTGCCCGAGGGCAGCAGGAACGGCTCGCGCAGCGCGTTGAGCACCCGCTCGGCGACCGCGCTGAGGTCGGAGTCGGCGGTCAGGTCGGTGCAGATGATGGCGAACTCGTCCCCGCCGAGCCGGCCGACGGTGTCACCCGGCCGCACCGAGGCACCCAGCCGGCTGGCCACCTGGACGAGCAGCTCGTCGCCCGCGGCGTGCCCGGCGCCGTCGTTGACCTGCTTGAACCCGTCCAGGTCCAGGTAGGCCACCCCGACCCCGTGACCGGTCCGCGCGCTGGCCACCAGGCCGTGCTCCAGCCGGTCCAGCAGCAGGGTCCGGTTGGCCAGCCCCGTCAGGCCGTCGTGCAGCGCCTGGTGGGTCAGCGCCGCCTCGGCCCGCTTGCGCGCGGTGATGTCCTCGATCAGCGAGATGGCGTACGGCGGGCTGCCGTCGGCCGGCGTCACGGTCGAGGTGGACAGCAGGCCCCACAGGTTGCTGCCGTCGGCGTGCCGGTACAGGGTCTCGCGGCGGACCTGGGTCACCTCGCCGCTCACCATCTTCGCCAGCGCCGCCCGGGTGCCCTCGGCGTCCTCGGGAATCGACAGGCTCACCACGGTGAGGGTGAGCAGCTCGGCCTCGGTGTAGCCGGTCAGGTTGCACATCGCCTGGTTGGCCCGGATCAGCCGGCCGGCGGTGGGCGGGTCGAGCGAGACCATGCACATGCCGACCGAGGCCGCGTCGAAGGCCAGCCGGAACCGCTGCTCGCTCTCGCGCAGCGCCAGCTCGGCCTGCCGCTGGCTGGTAACGTCGCTGGCCACCCCGATGTAGCCGGACAGTGAGCCGTCCGGGGCGGTCATCGCCGTCACGGTCAGCTCCACCTGCAGCCGGCGGCCGGAGCGGGTCAGGTAGGTCCACTGCTGCGGCTCCGGACGCGCGGCGTCGGCGTCCCGGATCAGCAGCCGGAAGTCCGGTGCCACGCCGAGCTCGGCGGCCCGCTCGGCCAGCTCGGCCGGGTCGTGCAGCAGCACCGGGCTGCTGCCGAGCATCTCGGACTCGGTGTAGCCGAGCATCTTCTCGGCACCGGTGTTGAAGACCGTGATCTGGCCCAGCGGGTCGGTGCCGATGATGGAGGTGCTGCTGGCGGCGGCCAGCACCCCGCGGTAGAGGTCGCGGGCGGTGGCCAGCTCGCGGGCCGCGGACCGGGCCGCGGTGACGTCGTGGGCGGTGCCGCTCATCCGGACCGGGGTGCCGTGCTCGTCGACGTGCACCCGCCCGCGGCCGTGCACCACCCGGCTCGGCCGGTCGGCCGGCAGCAGGGTGAACTCCAGCTCGTAGGGCCGCAGGTCGGCCAGCGCGGTGCGCACCGCCGCCGTCAGCCGGCCGCGGTCGGCCGGCTGCACCAGGGACAGCCAGTTCTGCATACTGGGCTGGAACTCGCCGCGGCGGACCCCGAAGATCCGGTACATCTCGTCCGACCAGGTCATCTGCGCGGTGACCAGGTCCCAGTTCCACGAGCCGAGCATCGCCAGCCGCTGCGCCTCGGCGAGCGCGTCCTCCCGCTCGGCGGCGGCCGCCAGCGCGTTGTCGCGGGCCTGGCCGGACAGCACCAGGATCAGCGTCGCCAGGCAGATCACCGCGAGCAGCGTCTGCAACGCCCACTGCCGGTGCTGCGGGTCGCTGATCGAGCTGAGCGCGCCGTGCCCGTTCAGAGTGCCGACGGTGGCCAGCACCGCGGCCATCAACGCCGAGATCATCGCCCGCAGCGCACCGAGCCGGGCGGCACCCCACAGCAGCGGCGGCAGCACCAGGACGGCCTGGCCGGCGGTGTGCGCCGGCAGGAAGATCCAGCAGGAGGCCGCGGTCACCAGGGCGAACTGGACGACCCACTCGGCGTTGTGCCGGTCGTAGCCGAACTCGTCCCACACCGCCGGGCCGGTCGGCGCCAGCAGCAGCGGGGTCAGCATCACCAGCCCGAGGCCGTGGCTGAGCACGTAGCCGCAGGTGCCGGGCAGCCACGGCTTGTCGGCCGCCAGGTAGCCCACCCCGACCATGGACGCCGCCGCGCTGACCCCGAGCACCGCACCGGCGATCAGCCGGATGCCGTCGGCGACGCTGGCCAGCGGCCGGGACCGGTGTGCCGTGCCGCCGGCCAGGAACCGGGCGGCGATCACGCACTCGGCCACATTGGCCAGCGTGAAGCAGAGGTTCACCTCCGGCGCGGTGCCGATCAGCAGCCGGCTGAGCGCGCTGCTGACCGCGATGCCGGTGACCAGTTGCGGCCACCAGCGGCGCGGCGAGCGGGCCAGCACCGCCAGCGAGAGGCCCGCCGCCGGCCACCAGGCGCCGCCGGCCAGCGTCGGGTGGCGCAACAGCCGGGTGGCGAACTGGCTCAGCACCAGGATGGCCAGAGCCATCGCCAACCCGGCCAACCACGGCATCCAGGACGCCCTGATCGCCGGCCGGCGGGGTGCCTCTGATCGCACGACCGTCCCTCTCGTTGCTCGCCTCATCGCCCTGTTCCATCGGCCAGTGCCCTAGACACTTGACCTTTGATGCCTAGACATCCCATATGGGTGGCACGCATGGGCCCCGAATGCGCGCTTGCCGCGGGGCCCGACCCGGCCGGTGGCCGCGTGGTCACCCGGCGGCGGGATGCCTTAGGTTGGAAGGGCGGCTCAAGCAGGAGCCGATCTCGCGGGGCCGGCCGCCACTCCCCAGCCAGGTGGCGCAGCTGCCGCCTGGAGGTTCAGCGCCGCCATCCACTCGCACGCACTCTCCCCGGGAGCCCGGACATGACCACTGCCAGCGCCATCAAGCACTGGGCGCGCCGCGAGGCCCAGACCTACCGCCATGGCGAGGACCGCCCGCTGTCGGGCTACCTGGCGGCGATGAGCGTCTATGCCAGCGCGGTGGCCGGGCTCACCCTGCTCGGTCGCCGGCTGGGCTTCCGGCCGCCGGAGCGGGTCAGCCCGTGGGACGTCGCGTTGTTCGGCATCGCCACCCACCGGCTCACCCGGACGGTGGCCAAGGACGCGGTAACCAGTCCGGTGCGGGCGCCGTTCACCACCTACCAGCGCCCGGAGGGTCCCGGGGAGGTGCACGAGGAGGTGCGCACCGACTCCGCCGCCCGGCATGCGGTCGGCGAGCTGCTCACCTGCCCGTTCTGCCTGGGCCAGTGGGTCGGCACCGGGTTCGCCGCGGGGCTGGTCTTCGCCCCGCGCGCCACCCGGTTGGTGGCGGCCACCTTCGCCAGCGTCGCGGTGTCGGACTTCCTGCAGTTCGGCTACAGCGCGCTGCAGAGCAAGGAATGACCTCCTCCGCTCAGCCGTCCCGCCAGTTCAGCCGTCCCGCCAGTCGTCGCTGGTGAGGTGGGAGCCGGCCTGCGGGCCCATCTGCAGCATCCCGCCGTCCACCACCCAGGACGCCCCGGTCACGTAACCGGCCTCCGGCGAGGCGAGGAAGGCGATCACCGCGGCGATCTCGCGGGCATCGCCCGGCCGGCCCAGCGGCACGCCGGACCGGTGCACCGCGCGCGGGTCGTGGTCCTCCTGCCCGGTCATCGGGGTGGCGATCTCGCCGGGCGCCACCGCGTTGGCGGTGATGGCGTACCTGCCCAGCTCCAGTGCCATCGTCTTGATCAGCCCGCCCAGGCCGTGCTTGGCCGCGTCGTAGGCGCTGGAGCCGACCCGGGGCTGGTGCTCGTGCACGCTGGTCACCGCGATCAGCCGGCCACCCCGGCCGGCGTCGACCATCCGGCGGGCCGCCCGCTGCAGGCAGACGAACGCGCCGTCCAGGTCGGTGGCCAGGGTGTGCCGCCACTGCTGGTAGCTCAGCTCCAGCACCGGGGCGTTGTCCCCGGTGCCGGCGTTGTTGACGAAGACGTCCAGCCCGCCGAGCTGGTCGGCCAGCCGGTCGACCACGTCGCCGCAGCCGGGCAGCTCGGTGGTGTCGAGCCGGGCCAGCACCGCGCGCCGGCCGAGCCCGCGTACCTCGTCCGCGGTCTGCTCGGCACCGGCCTGGTCGGTGTGCCAGGTGATGCCGACGTCCAGGCCGGCCCGGGCCAGCGCCACCGCGGTGGCCTTGCCGATCCCGGAATCCGAGGCGGTGACGATCGCTGCCTGCGGGGAGAATGCCATCGTCGGATGCTCCTTCGGTGGAGTCGCGGCACCTCACCGGTTCGCTGGAACCGGCGGGGTGATAGGAAGAATTGCCAGCAACGGGCGAGCAAAACGGATGGAAAGGGGTGCGGCCATGACGGAATTCGGCGAGAACCTCAGCGAGGAAGTCCTCGGCACGGACGAGGAGACGCCCGAGCGCGGCCGGCCGGGCAGCAACCCGCCGGCCGAGCCGCAGCCCGGCCTGCACCCCGGTGCCGGCGAGCCGGCGGAGTCCGGCGACCGGTCCGACCCGCCCGCCCAGGGGTTCGGCGAGCCGGACTCGCAGTAGCGGCTCCGGCTGTTCCTCAGCCGGTGCCGCGGTGCGTCGCCAGGTCGCGCAACCGATCGAACAGGCCCGCGATCGGCCCAAGCATCAGGTTGCCGGGCGGTGTGTCCGGGGCGCTGGGATGCGGCCGGGTCGGAGCGAGCTTCTTCACCGCCTCGACCTGCTTGCCGATCTCGACCAGCTCCTCCTGGCTGAAGACGGCCCGCAGCTGCGGGAACATCTCGCCCTCCTCCTCGGCGACATGCTTGCGGACCTCGGCCATCAGCGTGGCCAGCTCGGTCTCGAAGCCGGCGTCGGACGGGCTGAGCCGCTCCAGCCGCTTCATGGTCTCCTCGGCCTCGGCATGCTCGCGCTTGGCCCGGTCGGCCTCGGCTTCGCTGACCTTCTCCTTGACCTTGGGGTAGAGCGCGACCTCCTCGGCCACCGAGTGCCGCACCAGCTCGATGGTCACCTGCTCGGCGAGGTCCTTGCGCCGGGACTGCGCCTGCTCGCCGGTCGCCCCGTGCAGCCGGTCGAGCTCGGCGAACATCTGCTCGACCTCATGGTGGTCATGGGTGAGGATCTCGATCACATCGCGTTGCTGGTCCACTGGAAACTCCTTACAGCACCCGGGGAGGGCACCGCTGGTTCCTCGACTGCCGGATGCGCGAGTGGGCTGGCCCTGATGTGCGCTGCGGAGAACGGCACCCTCGGCGGAAGACGGCCTCCGAACTCGGTTCGCGTCCGGACCGGCTGGGCGTTCAGCCATCCCGAACCTATCACCCGGGCGGCGCGGCCACCGTGCCTCACTCAGCGGGCGAGCTGGCCGACCACCAGCTCGAAGACCCTGGGCGCCGCGGCCGCCGCCGGGACGATCCGGCGCCGCAGCACCGGCCGGCCGGCGGTCCAGAGCAGCCCGCTGGTCAGCGTCCGGTACCGGCGGGAGTCGCGCGCCCAGAGCCGTTCGTAGTCCTGCGGGCGGCCGGCGGCCAGGCACCGCACCAGCGACCGGGCCGCGGTCAGACCCACCGTGATGCCTTCCCCGGTCAGGGCGTCGACGTAGCCGGCGGCGTCGCCCACCAGCAGCACCCGGCCGGCGACCCGGGCCCGGGTGCGCTGCCGGAGCGGGCCGGCGCCCAGCACCTTCGAACCCGGCGCGGCGGACAGCCGTTGCGCCAGCACCGGAAACCGCGCCAGCTGCTCGTCGAAGGAGGCCCGGTCCGAGCTCAGGATGGCGATCCCGATCTGATCGCGCGCGACCGGAGTGAGGTAGGCCTCGGACGACGGGCACCAGTGCACCTCCACCAGGTCCGACCAGGGCGCGGTCCGGTAGTGCCGCCGCAGCCCCCACCGGGCCGGTGGCCGGGCCGGCAGGTTCAGCCCGGCCAGCCGGCGCACCGTCGAGTGCAGGCCGTCGGCGCCGACCAGGTAGCGGGCGGCCAGCCCGCCGGCCCGCACGCTGCCGGCGTCCTGGTCGATCTCGGTGACCGCGGCCCGGTGCACCGCGATGCCGCGCTCGGCGACCGCCTCGCGCAGGCAGGACTGCAGGACGGTCCGGCGCACCCCGCGGCCGGCGGCGCCGGGGAACAGCGCCTGCGCCGAGCGGTCGCCGTCGAGATAGCGGATGCCGCGGAACGGCCGACCGGGCGGGTCCAGTCCGAGCTCGGCGAGAGCCTGCACCGCGGCCGGCATCAGGCCCTCGCCGCAGGCCTTGTCGATCGGCGCCTCCCGCGGTTCCAGCACCGCCACCGACAGCCCCGCCCGGTGCGCGTAGAGCGCGGTGGCCAGGCCCACCGGCCCGCCGCCGGCAACGAGCACATCGATCATGCCGTCGATTCCGCATGATCGAGCCTCGCCAGCGCCCCGGACTCGGTGCGCAGCCGCACCCGGAGCAGCAGCGCGTTCAGCACCGAGAAGACCAGCGCGGTGAGCCAGGCGGTGTGCACCAGCGGCAGGGCGATGCCTTCGGCCACCACCGCCACGTAGTTGGGATGGGCGAGGTAGCGGTAGGGCCCGGAGCTGACCCGCCCGGCACCCGGCACCACCACCACCCGGGTGTTCCACTGCGGCCCCAGGGTGACGATGCACCACCAGCGCAGCGCCTGGGCCGCCAGCACCACGGCCAGCATCGGCCAGCCCAGCACCGGCAGGAACGGCCGGTCGGCGAGCCACACCTCGGCCAGGCAGCCGGCCAGCAGCCCGGTGTGCAGCGCGACCATGGCCGGGTAGTGCCCGGCACCGGTCTCGACGCCGCCGCGTTGCCGGCTCCAGCGCAGGTTGCGCTGCGAGACCACCAGCTCGGCCAGCCGCTCCAGGGCCACCAGGCCGATCAGCACGGTGTAGGCAGCTGCCGAACTCACCACCGCAGCAACACCAGCTCCGAGCAGAACCCGGGGCCCATCGCCATCAGCACGCCGGGGCTGCCCGGTTCGAAACTGCGGGAGGCGACGGTGTCGGCGAGCACGTGCAGCACCGAGGACGAGGACAGGTTGCCGATCGCGGCCAGCGAGCGCCAGGTCAGCTCCAGCTCGCCCCGCTCCAGGCCCAGGGTGCGCTGGATCGCCTCGATCACCTTGGGCCCGCCCGGATGGCAGACCCAGCCGGCGATCTCGCTGCTGTCGAGCTGGTGGGCGTCCAGCAGCAGCGCCACGTCGCCGGCCAGGTACTTCTCCACCAGCACCGGCACGTCGGCGTCCAGCACGATCTTCAGGCCGTCGGCGCTGACGTCCCAGCCCATGGTGCGTTCGGTGTGCGGGTACAGGTGCGAGCGGGAGTCCAGCACCTCGGGCATCGCCTGCAGGCCCAGCTGCTCGGCCCGCCGCGAGCCCACCAGCACCACCGCCGCGGCACCGTCGCCGAACAAACCGGTGGCCACCATGTTGGCGGCCGAGCGGTCCCGCGACTGCAGGGTCAGGGTGCACAGCTCCACCGACAGCAGCACCGCCACCTCGTCCGGGTGCGACTGCAGGTAGTCGTGCACCCGGGCGATGCCCGCGGCGCCGGCCACGCAGCCCAGGCCGAACAGCGGCATCCGCTTGACGTCCGGGCGCAGTCCCACCAACGGGGCGATCAGCGCGTCCAGCGAGGGGGCCGCCACTCCGGTGACGGTGGTGAACAGGATCAGGTCGACGTCATCGGCAGCCAGGCCCGCCGCGGCCAGCGCCTCGGTGACCGCGCGGGCGCCCAGCACGGTGCCCTGCTCGATGAAGACGTCGTTGGACTTCCCGAAGTCCGCCAGTTCCTGGTAACGCTCCAGCGGCACCACGGTGTGCCGGGTGTGCACCTGGGCGTTCTGATGGAACCGGCGCAGCAGCGCCCGGTCCCGCTCGGCCGGCAGGCACCAGTCTGCGAACGCCTCGGTGATGTCCTGCTGTCGATATCGGTGTTCGGGCAGCACCCCGCGGACGCCGGCAATAGTGGTCACCGACTCAGCTTAGGTCGGTCCGGCCGGCTGCCGCCCCTATGCTCGGGCGGGTGCTGTCCCGACTGTCCGTCTTGTTGCGCACCAGTCACCCGATCCCCTGCGTGGCGGTCACGGGGCTGGCCAAGGCGCTGGTCGCGGTGGCCGGCAAGCCGCCGGCGCAGTGCCTGCTCGCCGCGGCGGCGGTGCTGGCCGGGCAGCTGAGCATCGGGTGGTCCAACGACCTGATCGACGCATCCCGGGACCGGACGGCCGGCCGGACCGACAAGCCGCTGGCGGTACGGCCGGAACTCACCGGTCTCGTCCGGCGGGCGCTGGCCGTCGCCGTGCTGCTGGCCGCGCTGCTGTCGCTGGGGCTGGGATGGCGGGCGGCGCTGCTGCACGCGGTCACGGTGGCCGGCGGCTGGGCGTACAACCTGGGGCTGAAGGCGACGCCCGCCTCGGCGCTGGCCTACTTCGTGGCCTTCGGGGCGCTGCCGGCGATGGCGACCTCGGTGACTCCGGACCCGAGGATGGCGCCGGCCTGGGCGATGCTGGCGGCGGGCCTGGTCGGGGTGGCCGCGCACTTCGGCAACGTGCTGCCCGACCTGCCCGACGACCTGGCCGCGGGTGTGCTGGGCCTGCCGCAACGGCTGGGCACCCGGGGGTCGGTGCTGGCCGCGGTCGGGGCGCTGCTGCTGGCCGCCGGCATCGTCGACGTCCAGGTCGGTTCCCGGCATCCGGTGTTCACCGCGCTCGGCTCGGCCGCGGTGCTGGGGCTGGCGCTGGCCGCGCTGCTCAGCGCCGTGCGCCGGCCGCGGAGCCAGGTCGCGTTCCTGGCCACCATGGCCGCTGCCGCCGTGGACGTGGCGATCCTGGCGGTCAACCACGGTCTCGGCTAGCCGTCGGACCGGGCGGGCGGCAGCGCGGTGCCGCCGACCAGCGGGGCGATCTGCGGCGCGGGCGCCGGCGCGTCCTCCAGCGGCCCGCAGTGCCGCCAGCGGCGTCCGGCGCTGGCCGCCGGCACCGGCCAGGCGGAGGAGTCAGCGGGCAGTTCGAAGCGCTGCACCTGCTGGTACTCCCGCCGGGCGGCGGGATCGCCGGACGGCTCCAGCAGCCGGGCCGGCACCCAGGCCGAGGTGTAGAGGTAGCCGTTGGTGCCGTCGCCGAAGCTGCCGTAGGTGCGCCAGGAGACCAGGCCCCACCAGCTGCCGGCGCTGCGTCCCCAGGCGTGCAGGTCGGCCAGTTGCCGGACCAGGTGCACCAGGACGCGGGGCGGCATGTCTACAATTATCGAACACAGATTCGAATACCACTACTCCCGACGCGCTCCGCAGCTGCGGGGTCAGTGGCCGGCGCCGACCGGGCGCCCGGTGGCCCGGCGCACGATCGAGTATCCCGAGACCAGCGCCCACACCCCCTCCAGCAGCAGGAACCCCCACTCGAGGCTGACCACCGCGGTGGCGGCCAACGCGGTCGAACCCACCGCGTTGCTCACCAGGTAGGGGTAGCCGGACTGGCCGAGCCGGCCGGTCAGTGCCGCCCCGAAGGCGACCAGGACCAGCAGCGAACCGGCGAGCTGGACGACGTCGTACATGACGAGCTCCTCGACGCCGTCTTGTCGCTGACCGGGTACGGCGGGCCTCGTCCGGGGCGCCGAAGCGGCGCCTGCCTCCCATGATGGCATCGCCCGGGAGGCCGTGCCGGTCAGATCGGTCACCATGCGCGACACTCACCGCATGGCGGAACCGGAGTTCGACCCGACCCCGGCACCGCTGCGCCCGCCGGTGGTCTTCGACCAGCAGTGGTGCAACGTCAGCTTCCTGCACTGGCCTGTACAGCCGGCCGCGATCGCCGGGCTGTTCCCGGCCGGCTGCCGGCCGGACACCGTGGCGGGCCTGAGCTACCTGGGCCTGGTGCCCTTCCAGCTGCGCGGCATCGCACTCGGCCGCGGCGGTGCCATCCCCTACTTCGGCTCGTTCGCCGAGACCAACGTCCGGCTGTACTCGGTGGACGACGCCGGCCGGCACGGTGTGGTGTTCTGCTCGCTGGACACCGCCCGGCTGGCCGTGGTGCCGATCGCCCGGCTGCTGTTCGGCGTTCCCTACAACTGGGCCCGGATGCAGGTGTCCCAGCCGGCTCCCGACCGCTGGCACTACCGGTCCCGGCGGCGCTGGCCGGGTCGCGGACCGGCCTGCACGCTGACCGTCCGGGTCGGCCGGCCGGTCCGACCCACCCCGCTGGAGGAGTGGCTCACCGCCCGGTGGGGACTGCACGCCCGGATCGGCGGCCGCACCCGGTGGGTGCCGAACAGCCACCAGCCCTGGCCGTTGCACGAGGCCGAGGTGCTCGAGCTGCGCGAGGACGTGATCGCGGCGGCCGGACTCCCCCCGTCCGGCGACCGGCTGCGCGCCCTGTGGTCGCCAGGAGTCCGGGCCCGCTTCGGCCGGCCGGTTCGGCTGGACTAGCCGTTCGATCGCACGCGATGCGATCGCTTGCAACTAAGAGCCTGGGCAGGTAGTTACCTTCGGAATTCAGGCCAATCGCAGCGTCGCGGCCGGGCCGGTCTGCAGCGGGGCCGGGCCGATACGCTGCGGAAGCTCTCCTGAGTACACCGTCTCGGCGGCGATGTCGCGCAGCTTGCGGTGCTCGCGCTGGGAGGTTACCCGCAGCAGGTCGAAGGCGGCGTGGTCGGTCAGCCCGTACCGCGCCATCAAGATGCCGATCGCCATGCCGATCTCGCGGTTGCTCTGCAGCGCGGTCTCGAGGTTCTCGGCCCGTTCGCGGTCGCTCACCTTGGCCAGCGCGATCGCGGCGTGGTCGGCGTAGACGTCGGCGAACCGGCAGATGGCGTCGGTGAAGAAGTGCGGCTGATCGGAGTACAGCAGCATCGCCCCGCGCACCAGGTTGTCCACGCTCAGGCAGTAGCCCAGCACGGACCGCAGGTTGGTCTCGGCGCGCAACCGGGCGGTGTACTGCGGCCACCGGGTCTCGGTGTGCACGTCCGGCAGGTGCACCGTCGCGCGGTCGCGCAACGCCTGCCAGGCCACCCCTTCGCCGGTGTGGGTGGAGATGGCTGCCACCGTCGCGAGCAGGGCCTGGTCGGTGGCACAGTTGTAGATCAGGGCGCCCTGCGCGGAGAGCTGGGCGATCGAGGCGAAGGAGCAGCCGGTCGCCCCGGTGATGAGCTCGAGGATGCGGTGGGCGGTGGAGTCCTGGTCGGGTTGTTCGGCCAGATCGCGGGCAAGCGCGGCGAACCAGCGCGCGCTGTCCAGGTCGGAGAGATCACTCATGCGTGGTACCTACTCACGCTCATGGCCGTGCCGGCTCGTTTCTCGACCCGCACGGCGTAGCGCCAATGTAACGGAGAGCCGGCCGAGAACCTAGCCAACCAGGCCCGGGCTGCACAAGAAATACAGCACGCTGGAAGACCACCGCCGATCCGATAACGCTGGGTAGCTGACTTGTGCGTTCCTGGGTAACAGGTGCCGTTCGAGCCCGGCTGGGGATACCCTCCGTTGCAAGGCGACGAATCTTCACCCGATCGTCGACCCCTCGGCCCGGGGACCCTGCACAGCCCCTGCACCTCCCCGCCGACAGGTGGCAGCTGACAGCCAGCTGGCCGCTGTACCAGCACGGGAGCCAGAGATGACCCAACCTTCCAGCAGCAGCAGTACCGTTGCCAGCACCGCCGGCTCCGAGCCCGGCTTCATCCCCACCCGGCTGCACACCGACCAGGGCCGGATCAGCGTGGCGCAGAGCGTCGTGCAGAAGATTGCCGGAATGGCCTGCCGCGAGATCAGCGGCGTGCACCGGATGGGCACCAGCACCGGCCGTGCCTTCGGCGCGCTGCGCGAGCGGATTCCCGGCAGCTCCGGGCCCAATGTCGCCCAGGGCGTCGGGGTCGAGGTCGGCGAGACCCAGGCAGCCATCGACCTGGACATCGTCGTCGAGTACGGCGTGTCCATCGCCGATCTGGGCAGGAGCATCCAGCGCAACGTCAAGCAGTCGGTGGAGCGGATGACCGGGTTGGAGGTCGTCGAGGTCAACGTCAACGTCGACGACGTCTACCTGCCCACCGACGACCAGGACGCGCCGGCCCGGGTGTCATGACCGCGGCCGCTGATCCGACGCTGGTCGACGGGGTCGACATCGACGCCGTGGCGGCTGCCGTGCGCGGCTGCCCGGCGGTGGACGACCTGGACGGCGGCCTGCTCGGCGGCGCGGTGACCTACCTCCCCGGCCGCCGGGTGCCCGGCATCCGGATCGCCGAGGGCCGCATCGAGGTGCACGTCCGGGGTGTCTGGGACCAGCCGGTCGACGTGGTCGCCGGCCAGGTCCGGCAGGCGCTGGCACCGCTGGCCGCCGGTCACGTCGTCGACGTGGTGCTGAGCGACATCGCCGAGCCCGACTGGGCGAAGCCGGAACCGGCCGATCCGGCGGTGCCGGCCGATCCGGCTGCCGGCGCCGGTTCCCCCACGGTGCTCGCGGATGGCACTGTGGAGCCATGGACGACGAGCGCCTTCGCCGAGCCCAGCGGCGCGAGTTCATCCGCGAGCACCACCCCGACCGCGGCGGAGACCCGGCCGAGTTCCTAGCCGGGCTACGCCGTTTCGACGCCGCACCGCCACAACCAGCAGGCGGCGCGGCCCGGGTGGTGATCGTCGCCGACCAGCGCTGGCCGGTCAGCGCGGTCACCTCGGCGTTGCGCAGCCTCCGGCGGCGACGCCGGTCCCGGGTCCGCTGACCGGCAGCGGCCCATCCGAACCTCCTAGAGATTGGAACACGACATGACCCGGAGCACGCTCGGCGTTCTCGTCGGCCTGGCGCTCGGCTTCGCCCTGGCATTCGGCAGCTTGGGGCAGATGCTGATCGTCGGGCTGTTCGCGCTGATCGGGTTCGTGGTGGCCAAGGTCCTCGACGGCGACCTGGACCTGAGCCAGTACGTCTCGGACCGGCGCTCCAGCCGATGACCAGGCCTGCTCCCGCCGCGGCCGAACCGGGCCGGCCGGACGCCGAGCCGGCGGACGGTGCCGCGCCGGTGGACGGTGCCGCGCCGGGCGCCGGCCGCAACGAGCTGGGCAGCATCACCGTGAGCGAGTCGGTGGTCGCCAAGCTCGCCGCGCAGGCCGCGCTGGAGATCCCGGACGCCGGCGCCGCCGCACCCCGGTTGCTCGGCCGGTCGCTGTCCGGTGCCGGGGGGCTCGGCGTCCGGTCGACCAGCCTGCACGCGCTGCCGAAGGCCTCGGCCCAGGTGGACGGCTCGCTGGCCCTGGTCCGGCTGGAGCTCAGCGTCCGGTGGCCGGCATCGGTGCCCGCCGTCACCGCCGCGGTCCGCAACCGGGTCCGCAGCCGGCTGGCGGAACTGGCCGGCCTGGAGGTGCCCGAGGTGACCATCCGGGTGACCGACCTGGTGGCCGAGCCCGTCGAGTCCACCCGCAGCCGGGTGCGCTAGCCGCGAAGGGAGGCACGATGAGACTGATCAACCGGTTGCTCGCCGCCCTGCTGAGCCTGGCCCTGATCGTGGCCGGCGTGCTGGTGGTGGTCGAGGTGGTCGCCCAGCGGCTGGGCCGCGGACCCGCGATCGTCGACTGGCCGCAGCTGCACGACTGGGTCAGGCGCACCCCGTGGCAGCAGGGCAGCGTCCGGGTCGCCAGCATCCTGCTGGTGCTGGCCGGGCTGGTGCTGCTCGCCGCCGAGCTCCGGCGCGGCCGGCCCGGCCGGCTGGCGGTCCGCTCCGAGGTGACCGACGCCGCCTACACCCGCCGCGGCGTGGCCGCCGCCATCCGGTCGGCGGTCAGCGACGTCGACGGCATCACCTCGGCGACGGTGTCGGTGAGCCGGCGCAAGGTCACCGTCGAGGCCACCACCGCCGGGCTGCAGCCCTACACCGCCGCCGGCTTGCAGGAGCCGGCCACCGCGGCCGCCCGGCAACGCCTGGACGCCCTGGAGTTGCGGGAACCGCCGGCGCTGTCGGTCACGGTCAACACCGCCACCCCGGTCAGGAGCAGCTGATGCACGCCGACCGCACCAACCGGGCGATGCTCATCCTGCTCGCCCTGCTGCTGATCGCCGCCGGCCTGTTCGGCGCGCTGGCCGGCTTCGGGACGTTCGGCTCCGCCACCCGGCACGGCCCGCTGGTGTCCGACCAGGTCAGCGACTACTTCGGCCGGCACGGCGACTGGCTGTGGCCGGTGATCGCCGCCGGGGCCGCGATCATCGCGCTGCTGTCGCTGCGCTGGCTGCGTGCGCTGCTGCTGTCCACCGACCGGACCGGTGACCTGCCGCTGACCGGCGACCGCTCGGCCGGGCGCACCACCTTGGCACCAGCCGCGCTGGCCGACGCGGTCACCGGTGAGATCAGCGGCTACCCCGGCGTCCGGACCGTCCGCGCCCGGCTGATCGGCGACCCGCTGGCTCCCACGCTGGTGATCGCCGCCACCCTGGAGGACGGTGCCGACCTGCCGGGGCTGCGCCGGCGGATCGAGGCCAACCCGGTCCGGCACGCCCGGCAGGCACTCGACGATCCCGACCTGCCGGTCCGGCTGGATCTCACCGTCACCGACCGGCAGGGCCAACGGGTCTCCTGACCTCCCCGGTCGGCAACGGAAGGATCAGGCGGGGCTGCCCATCACGCGCAGGGTCTTGATGAGATCGCCCTCGAATTCGAAGTGATTCGTGTTGAAGGGCATGACCACCCGGGTGCCGTCGGGACCGACAATGGTCATCCGCTGCTCGGTGACCGCGCGATTGTCCTCGATCACGACCGCGAAGATCTCGGGCTCGATGTGGGGGAAGTCCTGGAAGAGCTTGGCGTAGAAGCCGCGGATGGCCTCCTTGCCGTTGAAGGGCTCCGGCGCGACCACGAAGGTGGCGAAGGCGTCGTCGGTGAACATCGCGACGACTTCCTCCAGCCGGTTGCTGTGCGCATACTCGAAGTACTTGTCGACCAGCGCGGCATAGTGCTTCCGGCTGTGGTTGCCGTGCGCCCCTGCTTCCTGGCTGTCTTCAACGGTGCGAACGTTGTCCTGAGACATGATCACTCCTCTACTGCGGACGGATGGGGATCGTAGCGAATCGGTGCGGGGATCCGCCCTCGCGCGCCGTTCCTGTGATTGGCGTTCGGGCGCCGGATCGGATAGGCAGGAGGGGAGGCACTCCGGGCCTTGAACCAGCAGGGACAGCGTTGAGCAGCCAGCGTCTCGGGGTGCCCTCGCCCCGGCTGCGCCTCCCGAGCGGTGGGTATCGAGCCGGATCCCCAGCGGCTCAACGGCTCAGCGGCTCCCGCGGCGCAGCCCGCGTATCGCCAGCAGCAGCACCGCCACCCGCGCGGCCAGCCGTAGCCGGCTGCGGCCCGCAGCGGTATGCCCGTCCGGCCGGCGAGCCGCAAGCCCGGCAGCCTCCGGCGCCGGCTCCCGAACCGGTTCGGGAGCAGCCGGTGGCTCGGGAAGCACCTGCCGGCGGTCCCTGGCCTCCCGCCGGGCCTCGTCGGAGCCGAACCCGGAATCGCCGTGCGGCCCGGCGAGCACCGAGGTGACCGTGGCGTAGGCGGTGATCCAGTTCTCCCAGCCCGCCTCGTCGTCCGGTCCGGTGGGCGCGGCCGACCTGCGACCGGGCTGGTCGAGGGCGTCGGGGTCCAAGGCATGCGGGTCCGGCGGCAGGCTGTCCAGCAGGTAGCCGCGCACCGCGTCCAGGCTCTGCCACAGCTGCTGGGCGTACCCGCAGCTCTCGTGCAGCGCCTGGTTCAGCAGCGCGGCCCGGCTGGCGTGCTCGTCGGCGGTCAGGTCGTTGCGGTCGTCCAGCAGCAGCCGATCGGGATCGAGCAGTTCCGGCTTGGGGATCTCGTGCATGACAGGACGCCTCTCAGCTCGATCTCGAGGCCCGCCGGCGCAGCAGCGCCGCGGCGGTCGCCAGCAGGCCCCCGGCACCGGCGGCCAGCGCGCCGTGGTGGTGCGAGGCCCACAGCTGCGCGTCGCGCCGGTGCGCGGTGTCGTCGAAGTCGCCGTGCGCGCCGAAGTCGTGGCCGTCCGGGCCGTCGGCCGGTTCCCACAGGTTGCTCGGGGCGTCGGGCTGCTGCGGCTCTCCGGTCTGCTGGGACTTGAAACCGGTGCGCGCCAGGTAGCGGTCCAGCAGGCCCGGCGCCACCGCGTTCGCGGCCAGCGTGCCCACCGTGGACGAGCCCACCCAGTACTCGCGCCGGCCGGGGTGGTCGGCGGCATACACCACCGCGCGGGCCGCCAGTTCCGGCTGGTAGATCGGCGGCACCGGCTGGGCGTGCCGCGGCAGCCGGGACAGCACCCAGTCGAACTGCGGGGTGTTGACCGCGGGCATCTGCACCATCGTCACCCGGATGTTGCTCTTGTCGTGCAGCAGCTCACAGCGCAGCGCCTCGTGGAAGCCCTGGATCGCGTGCTTGGCGCCGCAGTAGGCGGTCTGCAGCGGAATCCCCCGGTAGGCCAAGGCAGAACCGACCTGGACGATGGTGCCGCGGTCGCGCGGGCGCATGTGCTGCAGCGCCGCCATGGTGGCGTAGACGTAGCCGAGGTAGCTGACCTCGGTCACCCGGCGGAACTCCGCCGGCTTGATCTGGGCGAAGGGCGCGAAGACCGAGGTGAAGGCGGAGTTGACCCACACGTCGACCGGGCCCGCCTCCTCCTCGATCCGGGCCGCGGCGGCGAAGACCTGGTCGCAGTCGGCGACGTCGGTGGGCACCACCAGCGCGCGGGCGCCGGCCCGTTCGACCTCCGCCGCGGCACCGGCCAGGCCCTTCTCACCGCGGGCGATCAGCGCCACGGTGCCGCCGCGGGCGGCGAACGCGACCGCGGTGGCGCGGCCGATGCCGCCGCTGGCTCCGGTGACGACGACGGTCTGGGAATTCCTCGACTGGTCCATCTTTCGAGTTTGCACCATGCAAATGTGAGTGCACAGGCCGGCCGGCTCACTGCCCCAGCAGGCTGCGCAGGGTGTCGGCATTGCGCACCGCATGGCCGGCCCCGTCGTTGTTGAAGTACACGTAGACCTCGCGGCCAGCGGCCTGCCACTCGGCGATCCGGTCGCGCCACCAGCCGAGGTCGGCGTCGGAATAGCTGCCGCCGTAGAGGTGGTCCGGGTCCGGCCCGTGCATCCGGACGTAGACGAAGTCGGCGGTGGCCCGCAGCACGCACGGCAGCTGCGCGCCGCTCATCACGCAGTAGGCCGCGCGGTGGCGTTCCAGCAGGGCGAAGACCGCCTCGTCGTGCCAGCTCGGATGCCGGAACTCCACCGCGACCCGCATCCAGTCCGGGATCCGGCCCAGGAAGTAGTCCAGCCGGGCGTCGTCGCGGGCGTGCCCGGGAGCCAGCTGCACCAGCAGCACCCCACGTCGGGCGCCGAGCTGGTGCCAGCAGGACGCCATCCGGGCGATCCAGGCCTCCGGCTCGTACAGCCGCTTGCCGTGGGTCAGGCCGCGTGCCGCCTTCACCGACAGCTGGAAACCCGCCGGCAGCCGGGCCTGCCAGCCGGCGAACGTCCGGTCAGCCGGCCACCGGTAGAAGCTGGCGTTGAGCTCGGCGGTGCGGAACCGGCGGGTGTAGAGGTCAAGGCGTGCGGCGGGCGGAGTGCCCGGCGGGTAGAGCACCCCGTCCCAGTGCGGGTAGCTCCATCCGGAGGTACCGATCTGCACGCCCACCCGAACTCCCGACCTCGCTCGCCGCCGCTGCCCGTCGATTCTTCCCTGCGACCGCACCGATCCCCACGCTGCGTCTGCCGGGCTTCGGCTCCCGCCTCGCTGCGTCTGCCAGGCTTCGGCTCCGGCCTCGCCTGCGTCTGCCGGGCTTCGGCTCCCGCCTCGCCTGTAACCTGAATTCCATGGATCGCGAGCCGCAGCCGCTGCTGGACCACGCGGTCTTCTCCCCCACCGACCTGCACGTCGACCTCGCCTCGGGCGAGGTGGCGCTGGGCTACCGGCTGTCCGGCGGCAGCACGTCCGAGATCAGCTTCACCGAACGCCTGCGCTTCCCGCTGCCGGCGCGCGAGCCGGACGAGCAGCGGCGCCAGGCGTTCGGAGCGGTGCTGCGGCTGCTGCACGCGGTCGCCGGGGTCAGCTACTTCAAGGCCGCCGCGCCGCCGGTGGTCGATCTCGGCAGCACCCGGTTCACCGCCGCGGAGCTGGCCTACCTGGAGGCGGTCTACCGGCACGGCCTGCGCGAGTTCGCCTACACCAACGACCTGCCCGCCGTGCTGCACACCCGGTTCGCCGCCGGCTCCGGGCACCCGCTGACCGAACCGGACGCGGCCGCCGGCGCCGGCGCGTGGTACTCGGTCACCGACCGGCCGCTGGTGCCGTGCGGCGGTGGCAAGGACTCCATCGTCAGCACCGAGGCGATGATCTCCTCCGGCCGCAACCCGATCGCCTTCGCGGTCAACCCCAACCACATCATCGAGGGTGTGGTGGCAGCGTCCGGGCTGGAGCTGCTCGCGGTGCGCCGCACGCTGGACCGGCAGCTGTTCGAGCTGAACCGGCAGGGCGCCTACAACGGCCACGTGCCGGTGACGGCGGTCAACTCGCTGCTCGCGGTGGCCACCAGCATCCTGCACGGCCTGGGCCCGGTGGTGATGTCGAACGAGTCCTCGGCCTCGGCGCCGAACCTGTACTGGCAGGGCGAGCCGGTCAACCACCAGTGGTCCAAGAGCGCGGACGCCGAGCAGGCCCTGCAGGCGGCACTGGCCAGCCGGCTCGGCGTGTCCGGGCTGTACTTCTCGCTGCTGCGCCACCTGAACGAGATGCAGATCGCCCGGCTGTTCGCCGGCACCACCGGCTACGACGGCGTGCTGACCAGTTGCAACAACGCCTACACCATCGACCGGCCGGCCACCCTGCGCTGGTGCGGCGACTGCCCCAAGTGCCGGTTCGTGTTCCTGGCGCTGGCCCCGTTCGCCGGCGTGCAGCGGATGGTGGGCATCTTCGGCGCCAACCTGCTGGCCGACGAGAGCCAGCTGCCCGGCTACCGGGTGCTGCTCGGCATCGGCGGGTACAAGCCGTTCGAATGCGTCGGTGAGATATCGGAATCCCAGGCCGCGGTGGCCCGGCTGGCCGAGCTGCCGGCCTGGCGGGATGCCGTGGTGATCCAGCGGCTGCTGCCCGACCTGGACCGCGCCGCCACCCCGGCCTGGTCCGACGTGCTGGACCGGCACGCCGCCGGCTACGCCCCGGACGACTTCGTCGCGGCGATGGAGAGCCTCGCCGGTGCCGCGGTCAGCCGGTAGCACCGCCGCCGGCAGGCGCGGTGGCAGCGATGGCTTCGGCGAACACCCGCGAGCGGTGCTCGAAGTTGTCGAACCGGCCGTAGCTCGGCGCCGCCGGTGACAGCAGCACCACCCCGCCCGGCGGGGTGTGCCGGCGGGCCAGCCGGACCGCGGCGGTCAGGTCGGAGGCGCTGAGCCGCAGCACGGCGGGCAGGTCCGCGACGGCCTGCAGGATCCGCTCGCCGCTGTCCGGGATCCCGATCAGGGTGGCCGAAATCCCTGTCGCGGCAAGGTAATCCCGCAACGGGCGGTAGTCCAGGCCGCGGTCCTGGCCGCCGACGATCACGGTGAGCGGGCGGTGGGCGTAGGCCTCGATGGCGTGGATCGCCGACTCCGGAATGGTGGAGATCGAGTCGTCGACGAAGGTGAGCCCGGACGGATCGGGGATCGGGGTGAGCCGGTGCTCCAGCGGCCGGATGCCGGCCAGCCCCTCGGCCAGTGCGTCGCGCTGGCCGAGGCAGTCCACCCCCACCGCCTGCAACGCCCCCAGCGCCACGCACAGGTTGCTCGCGTTGTGCCGCCCGACCAGGCCGAGCGCGGTGCGCGGGAACAGCGGCTCGGCGCCGAGGTAGAACCACGGCTCGCCCGCTGATCCGGCGGCCACGTGGAAGCTGTCCGCACTCCCGACCGGCACCCGGGGCAGGTCCGGGCCGAAGGCTGCCAGCTCGGCGGTCAGCCGCGGGTCGCCGGCGTTGAACACCACCCGTTCCGGGCCGTGCGCGACCAGGTTCAGCTTGTCCCGGTAGTACTCCCGCTCGCCGCCGCTCCAGTCCAGGTGCTCGGGATAGAGCGAGGTGAGCACCGCGGTGCGGGGCGAGTCGTCCAGGTCGGCGCACTGGTACATCGACAGTTCCAGGACGTAGAGCTCGGCCTCGGGCAGCGCCAGCGCCGCGGTGCCGATGTTGCCGCCGAGCACGTTGGGCCGGCCGACCGCCGCCAGCAGCCGCGAGATCAGCGTCGAGGTGGTGCTCTTGCCCTTGCTGCCGGTCACCCCGATGGTGCGCGCGGCATGCTCGGGCATCCACAGCGCGGTTCCGCCGGTGATCCGGACGCCGGCCGCCCGGGCCCCGGCCAGCCACGGATGGGTCTGGGCCACGCCGGGCGAGCGCACCAGCACCTCGGCAGCCAGGATGGCGGCTTGGGCGTCCGCGCCGGTGACCAGCGGCACCGAGCCCGCCAGCTCGGCCCAGTTGCCGGCCGGCGCGGCCGGGCCGTCCTGCACTGCGAGGAGTTCCGCCGGTGCCAGCGGGGCGATCGCCCGGAGCGCGGCGACCGCCTCCCGGCCGGTCCCCCACACCACGACCCGGCGGCCAGCCAGTTCGGTCAGCTTCACCCGGGTCCCGCTCCCTCGCTCGCCGTACTCCCAGCCCGCCGTACAGTAGCCCAGCCGGCAGCGCGGGCGGTGCGGCGGATCAGCTGACGGCTGCGCCTGAGCCGGCGGTCGCGGACCGGCCGGCGGTCGGGTCGAAGCGCCGCAGCCGGAGGCTGTTGCTGACCACGAACGCCGAGCTGGCGGCCATCGCGGCACCGGCCAGCAGCGGGTTGAGCAGCCCGAAGGCGGCCAGCGGCAGCGCGGCGACGTTGTAGGCGAAGGCCCAGAACAGGTTGGCCCGGATGGTCGCCAGGGTGGCGCGGGACAGCCGGATGGCGTCGGCCGTGCCGCGCAGGTCGCCCCGTACCAGAGTCAGGTCCGAGGCCTGGATGGCGGCGTCGGTGCCGGTGCCCAGGGCGATGCCGAGGTCCGCGGTGGCCAGCGCCGCGGCGTCGTTGATGCCGTCGCCCACCATCGCCACGGTCCGGCCCTGCCGCTGCAGCTGCCGCACCGCGGCGACCTTGCCGGCCGGCAGCACCTCGGCGATCACCTCGCCGATGCCGACCTCGGCGGCGACCGCTTCGGCGGCCCGCCGGTGGTCGCCGGTCAGCAGCACCGGGGTGAGCCCCAGCGCGCGCAGCTCGCCGACCGCGGCCGCGGACGAGGCCTTGACCGTGTCGGCGACGGCGAGGACGCCCTGCAGCCGGCCGTCCCAGCCCACCCACACCACGGTCTGGCCGAAGCCCTCCGCCCGCTCGGCGGCGGCCACCAGCTCCGCGGGGGCGGCCATTCCCCAGCGTTCGGCGAGCCACTGCCGGCGCCCGGCCACCACGGCGTGGCCGGCCACCTCGCCGGACACCCCAAGCCCGTTCTCGGCACGGAATCCGGTGACGGCAGCCAATCCAGTGCCGGACCGTTCGGCTGAGTACTCGGCGACAGCGCGGCCGATCGGGTGCTCGGAGGCCGCCTCCAGCGCGCCGGCCAGCCGGACCAGCCGGACCGGGTCGACGCCGGGCGCCGGCTGCAGCCCCGCCACGCTCATCCGGCCGGTGGTGAGCGTGCCGGTCTTGTCCAGCACGACGGTGTCGATCCGGCGGGCCGACTCCAGCGCCGCCGGGCCGCTGACCAGGATGCCGTGCTGGGCGCCGCGGCCGGTGCCGACCAGCAGCGCCGTCGGGGTGGCTAGGCCCAGCGCGCACGGGCAGGCGATGATCAGCACGGCGACGGCCGCGGTGAACGCCTCGGCAGTGCTGCCGCCGGTGACCAGCCAGGCCAGCCAGGTCAGCACCGCCAGCCCCAGCACGACCGGCACGAACACCGCCGAGACCCGGTCGGCCAGCCGTTGCACCTCGGCCTTGCCGCTCTGCGCCTGGGTGACCAGCCGGGCGATCTGGGCCAGCTGGGTGTCCGAGCCGACCCGGCCGGCCCGGACCACCAACCGGCCGCTGGCATTGACCGTCGCGCCCGCCACCGCACTGCCCGGCCCGACCTCCACCGGTACCGATTCCCCCGTCAGCATCGAGGCATCCACCGCCGAGCTGCCCTCGACCACGGTCCCGTCGGTGGCGATCTTCTCACCCGGCCGCACCACGAACAGGTCCCCGACCGCCAGCTGGTCGATCGGTACCCGGCGTTCGGTGCCGGCGCCGGGCGAGAGCACCGCGACCTCGCGGGCGCCGAGCTCGGCCAGCGCCCGCAACGCCGCACCGGAGCGGTGCTTGGCGCGGGCCTCGAAGTAGCGTCCGGCGAGCAGGAAGACGGTGACCACCGAGGCGACCTCGAAGTAGACGGCCTCGTCGCCGGAGCCCGCGGCGAGCAGGCTGAACTCCATTCGCATGCCGGGCTCGCCGGCGCCGCCGAACACCAGCGCCCACAGCGACCACAGGTAGGCGGCAGCGACGCCGAGCGAGATCAGGGTGTCCATGGTGGCCGCCCGGTGCCGGGCGTTGACCAGCGCGGCCCGGTGGAACGGCCAGGCGCCCCACACCGCGACCGGGGTGGCCAGCACCAGCGAGACCCACTGCCAGTACCGGAACTCCCATGGGCCGATCATGGCCAGCGCGAGCACCGGAACGGCCAGCGCGGCCGAGACCAGCAACCGCGACCGGCCGGTGCCGGGGTCCGGTTCGGCGTCCGGCCGCCCGGCCGGCAGCGTCGCGGTGTAGCCGGTCGCCTCGACCACGGCGATCAGGTCGGCTTCGGTGGTGCCGTCCGGCATCCGCACGCTGGCGGTCTCGGTCGCGTAGTTGACGCTGGCCGTGACGCCGGCCAGCTTGTTCAGCTTCTTCTCCACCCGCGCCGCGCAGGAGGCACAGGTCATCCCGCCGATCCGCAGCTCGACGTTGCGGCCGGTGGTGGGCGGGGGTGCGATGGTCACGCCGGGAACTCCAGGGCTGGTTACGGCCGGAAGGGTCTCTCGCCCGTCAGGCGGCAGAGCCGGCCGGGACGAGGTGGTAGCCGCCGGCCTCGTCCAGGGCGGCACTCACCTGTTCCGGCCGGAGCGGCTCGGCGCTGGTCACGGTGACTAGCGAGATCCCGGCCGGGTCCAGGTCCACCGCGACGTCGGACACCCCGTCGAGGTTCTTGAGTTCCTCGCTCACCGCGGAAACGCAGTGGCCGCAGGTCATGCCGGTCACCCGGTAGCTGGAGCTGGTCATCGTCTTCTTCCTCGTTCTCGGGCATACGGGGTGGAAAGCAGGGTCAGGAACGCACCAGCCGGGCGATGGCGGCCGAGGCTTCCTTCACCTTGTCCTCGGCGTCCTGGCCGCCGGCCTGGATGGCGCCGGCGACGCAGTGGCCCAGATGCTCCTCCAGCAGCGAGAGCGCCACCGCCTCCAGCGCCTTGGTCGCCGCCGAGACCTGGGTGAGCACGTCGATGCAGTAGGTGTCGGCCTCGACCATGCGCTGCAGGCCGCGGACCTGGCCCTCGATGCGGCGCAACCGCTTGAGGTGGGCTTCCTTGGTGCCGGAGTACCCGCGCGCTACCGGCTCAACCGAATTGGTCACCCGAGTCGTCCTTCCCTGGAGCGCCGGACTGTCCGGCAAGCCCACAGTACCCCCTACCGGTATCAGGTACCAACCGGGGAACACGGCACCAGCCGCGCCGGCCCTGAGTAAAACCTGTGCCAAGCAAAGCAATTGTCGAGAAGACGCCCGGGAGCGCGCTGTCCACACTAGTCACTGGATCGCGACAGTATCTAGTCGCAGACCATCACCGGTAACGAGGCCGGAGCTTCCACATTCAGGTTCGACCGTTCGCAGGAAGAGCCTTCCGCCCGAGTCTAGGAGGACTGCACCATGGGCAACGCGACTTCTCTGATCGCGATGGAGAACATGACCGGCATGAACCACTCGGTGCCGACCTGGGACACCATCGGCGCGATCCTGCTCACTGCGTGGGCGGTGGCGATGTGGGGCGCGGTGGCCGCCCTGGCCCTCGCCAACCGCGGCAGGGCCAAGCCCTGGGTCTTCAACGGGGCCGCCGCGGTGATCGGGATCGGCATCGTCGGCCAGATCGGTCACCTGCAGGAGCACATCGCCCAGGCCGGGTACTGGATCCAGCACCCCAATGCCAAGGCCTGGATGACCCCGTGGGGCACCGGGCTGGCCAAGGGTTACGGGCAGCTCGATGACTCCAAGCCGACGCTGGGCATGGAGATCCTGCACCTGGTGGGCAACTTCATCTTCCTGGCCGGCATCGCCGGGGTGGTGCTGATCACCGCGCGGGCCCGCCGGGTCACCGCCCGCAAGTGGGGCAAGATGGGTGTCTGGATGCAGGGCATCCACGGCCTGGAGCACATCGCGCTGACCCTGTCGGTGGCGCTCGGTGCCAAGAAGGCGATCGGGCTGTCCACCTGGTTCGGCACCCTGGACGCCGGGGCCGGTGCGGCCACCTACCGGATCTGGTGGCACACCATCGCCAACCTGATCGGCTCGTACATCTTCGCGATGGCCGTGTACCACCTGTGGCGGGAGCGGGCGGCGGTGCGCGCCTCGTTCGAGGTCGGCGCGGTCGAGTCGGAGGGCGATCAGGAGCCGGTGCGGATCGGGCTGAACCGGCCGGTGGCCGACCCGGCGGGTGCCCGGTAACCAGCAGCAAGAACAGATCCGGCGCGGCCGCCTCGTGCAGAGGTGGCCGCGCCGGACTCTTTTTCGGAGGTGCGGCCCGTCAGCCGCGCCGGCGCAGCCGGCCGAGGAGCTGGCGCAGGCCGGCGAACCGGGACGGCCGCATCGCCTTGAGCTCGGCCTCGTTCTCGGCACTGTGCAGCCGGCGGTGGTCACGCGCCTGGCGCTTGGCGTCGGCCATGCCGGCGGCCTGCGCGGCACCGGTCACCGGAGGCGGAACGAACCCGCCACTGCCCATATCGCTCATGATCGCGTCCTTCCCCGCGCGAGTCGCAGGTCGATGCGGCCTGCGATCAGGAAGATCAGCGTACGGCGACACGGGTCATTCCGGGCCTTTATCGGACACTACGCGACAATCGCGATTCCGACTCCCGGCTCAGGACGGTACCGGGGCGGGCTGGCACAGCTCGGCGGCGACCACCCAGTCCGCTTCCAGCTCGGCGTCGCGCTGCTCGGTCAGGCCACCCAGCAGGGTGCCGTCGATCCCGCCGATCTCGGCGATCCGGTTGCGCAGGATGCGGGCCGTGACCAGTGCGGCCTTGGTGCCCCGGGCGGTCACCGGGTCCAGGTGGTAGCCGGCGTCGCCGACCAGGCACCAGCCCGGCCCGCTCATCGGGCGGCGCTGCATCCGCAGCTTGCCGGCGCCGCCCAGCTTGCTGAGCTGCCGTCCGGCCTTCAGCGCGGGGCCGAGGTGCGGGTCCTCGGCGAGGATCCGGTGGTACAGCTGCGCCGGGTGACCGCCCGATTCGTCGATCAGGCGCTGGTGCATGTCGGTGGACACGCACCACTGGCGCGGGCCGCACGGTGTCGAGATGGCCAGGCTGCCGGGCTGGGAGTTGAAGTAGCCGCGGTCCGAGGGCAGCGGCAGGTCGGCCCAGTAGGCCAGCAGCGCGACCCAGGGTGAGGGGATCACCCGGTACGGCTCGGCGCCGAGCCGGTCGGCGTTGCGGGACAGCCGGCCGTCGGCCAGCACCAGCAGGTCGCAGCTGACCTGGTGCTCGGTGCCGTCGTGCCGCACCGTCGCACCGGTCACCCGGCCGCCCCGGCTGGTGATGTCGCCGAGCCGGGCCGGCCGCAGCACCGTGACGTTGTCGCGGCTCGCGGCGGCGGCCAGCAGCACCGAGTCCAGCACCTCGCGGGGCAGCGTCATCCGGTAGGAGTACTCGTCCTGCTGCGTATAGTCGTGCTCGACCACATCGTCGTCGACCCGCAGGGTGTGCCCGTAGGTACGGGGCGCACCGCAGGCCAGCACCGCCTCCAGCAGGCCGAGGTCGGCCCACAGCAGGTTGCCCTCCCGGTCCCAGGTGGACTGCTGCGGCCAGAAGGAGCCCGCCTGCGAGGCGTCGACCACCAGGACGCTGTCGGCGTACGGGGCCAGCGCCCAGGCGGTGACGGCGCCGGAGATCCGGCCGCCGGCCACCACGACGCTCCAGTGACCGGCGATCATGCGCTGGGCCGGTCGGGGGTCACGGTCCGGCAGCCTACCTGGCGGTGTCCCGGCGGGTGGGCGGCTCAGGCCGGCGCCGCCGCCGGCAGGCCGATCTCGACCGGCACCGGCCCGGCCGGGGCCGGCTCGGCGTCCTCCGCCGGCTGCTCGTGCCAGTTCATCGAGATGTAGACCTTGGCGATGTCCTCGCGGGCGAACCGGATGCCGGCGGAGTCGGTGATCAGCTCGCCGTACTGGCACAGCTGGTCCAGGTAGGCGGTGACCTCCGGCAGTTCCAGGGCCTCGGCCAGCGTGATCCCGGTCCGCTGCCGGAACACCTCGGCGTCGACCCCTTCCGGAGTGGTCAGCGCGAAGCCGATCAGGCTGCCCGCCTGCGCGCCGGACGACAGCGGCAGGTCGTAGTCGAACTCGGTCGGGTGGGCGATGTAGTCGCGCAGCTTGCCGGCCCGGAAGCCCTTCATCCGGCCGTCGATCACCGAGAACGCCCCGGAGCCGAAGCCGATCCAGTCCAGCTTCATCTGGTAGTAGGCCAGGTCCGCCTGGCAGATCGGGTTGCCGAAGTAGGCGAAGGTGTACTCGGGGAAGCCGTGCTCGGTGAGGATGTCGCTGGCCAGCTGGTAGGCCTCGAGCTGGTTGGCGAGGTCGGTCTTGGCGTTGGCCCGGTCCAGCCGGCGGCGCAGCACGGTGCCCTCGCTGGCCCGGTAGGCATAGACCGAGTAGTGGTTGACCGGCAGCTGGGCCGCGTGCCGCATCATCTGCTCGACCTCGTCTAAGCCCTGGTCCGGAAAGCCCACGATCAGGTCGATGTTGATGTTGTCGAAGCCGGCCTGCCGGGCCAGTTCGATGCTGGTTTCGGCCATCGACGCCGAGTGGGCCCGCCCGATCATCCGCAGCCGGTCGTCCCGGAAGGACTGGACGCCGATGCTGATCCGGTTGAAGCCGATCTCGCGCAGCAGCCGGAGCTTGTCCAGGGTGAGCGACTCGGGGCTGCTCTCGATGGTCGACTCGACGATGCCGGCCATCGGGAAGGCGTCGGCCAGCGCGCCGTAGAGGGTCTCGATCTCGGCCGGGCTGAGGATGCTCGCGGTGCCGCCGCCCCAGTACATCAGCTCGGGCCGGTACCGCTCGACCAGGGCCGGCGCCTGCTCGGCGATCTGGACCTTGAGCGCGTCCAGGTGCCCGCGCCGGCCCTCGGACTCCGGGCCCAGCCGCAGGTCGCCGATCGGGACTTTGACCACCCAGTCGCAGAAGTGGCACTTGGAGTTGCAGAACGGGGTGTTGACGTAGAGCAGCAAGGGACGCTTCGCGGTACCTGCCTCGGACATGCCCAGTTCTCCTTCTGACCGATCGAATGCAGGTTCTGCGCGCAGTCCCGTGCGTGGATGTCGTGGCAGCTTAACCGCCCTCGGGGCCAGGAGCGATGGTCTCGGGCCCGCGATACCGCCCGCGACCCGGCTCACAGGTCGGTCGGGCGCGACCGGTGGGCAGGAGGCGGTCAGCCGGCGTTGCGGTAGGCCTCCAGCCGCAGGGCGAGGTGCAGGTCGTCGCGGTCCGCGCCGGTCCTCAGGTTCACGCCGGTGACGGCCTCGATCCGCTCGATCCGGTAGTAGAGCGTGGTGCGGTGGATGTGCAACCGCTCGGCGGTGCGGGTCACGTCGCCGCCCGCGTCGAGCAGCGCCCGGGCGGTCAGCAGCAGGTCGCCGCGGTCCAGCGCGGCCAGCGCCGGAGCCCCCGGGTGGACGTCGGCGACGGCGAGCGAGTCCGGGGCGGCAACGATCAGGTGCCAGCCGCCCAGGGCGTCCCAGCTCGGGTGGGCAAGCGTGCCGCCGGCCCGCAGCACCCGCTGCACGGCGCTGGCCCGGCGAACGGCGACGTGCAGCTGGGCCAGCGGCAGCGGCGGCCCGCTGGTCGCCCGGACGGTCCCGGAGCCGGCCAGGTGCACCCGCATCCGGCCGGGCAGTTCCCAGCCCCGGCCGTGCGGCGGGGCGGTGACCACCACGGTGCTGGCCGGATCGAGTGCCTCGAGCCGGATCAGCTCGCGGGCCGCGTCCGGATCCTCGCCGGCGGCGAGCAGGGCGAGCAGCGCCGCCCGCCGGTGGGTGCGCCCGTCACCGGCCGACCGCTGCCGGGCCAGGTGAGCCGCCGCGACGTCGGCGCACTCGACGAGCAGGTCCACCTCGGTGACGGTGTGGTCGGGGTCCAGCACCCACAGGTAACCGAGCAGGTCACGGCCGCCCCGCAGCGGCAGGCACCAGCGGGCCAGCATCTCCGCCTCGGGCACCGCTGGCACCCGGACCGGCCCGGTCGCCCGGGCCAGCCCGAGCCGGGCCACCATGGCGATCGCCGCCGGATGGACCTCGCGTTCGAGGATGGTGCGCATCCGGGTGGCATCGACCGTGCCCTGCCGGCTCCACCACAGCGGCCGGTGCCGCGGGTCCTCGACCAGGACGGCCCGGCCGAGCGTCGCACCGAGCCGGTCGACGGCTTCCTGCACGCCGTCCGAGGTCGTCATCGCGCCTCCTCCGGGCCGCTGCTTCGACAAATGTAGGAAACCCTACCCGGATCTTCCGCCACGGCGCCGAAGCCGACTGAATGCGTCGATTTATAGGATTCAGCGCTAGCCAGGGGATTCGTCCGCTGTCGGTAGTCAACTGCTGACAGCGGGTCGATGGGGGCCCGAAAGCTAGCAGAGGGGCCGGAGTTGACCGCCCGCGCCCGTGAAGTTGAGGGGCCCGTGTCCGACCGGACGCGGGCCCCTCAACTTGTGCCGGATACGGGGTCAGCTACGGCCGGCGGCGTTCCAGGTAGGTGTCCGGCGCCGGCTGGAAGCCGAGCTTGGCGTAGAGCGCATGGGCGTCCGCGGTGTGCAGCATCCACCGCCAGGCCGGCTGGCTGTCCACCACCTCGCGGACGATCGTGAGCCCGAGTCCCCTGCCCCGGTGCTCGGCCAGCACGTAGACGTCGGCCAGGTACCCCAGTGCCACCCCGTCGGAGACCACCCGGGCGAAGCCGACCTGGGCGCCGTCCGGTGCGTAGAGCCCGACGCAGCGCCAGGCCGAGTCGATCTGGCGGAGGATGTCGTCGGGGCTGCGCCAGCGGTGCCAGTAGGCCTCGGTGGTCAGGAACCGCACCACGGCCTCGCGGTCGAGCCGTCCGGGATCGTCGTCGAGCTGGTAGCCGCCGGAAAGGTGCCGCAGCATCCGTCCTCCTCGCTCGCCGTGCGTCCGCCGGCTGGATCGCTGGCTGCGCGGAACCCGGCCGAGCTGACTGGACGAGCCGGCCGCACCTGGACGATAGGTGAATGCGCTCCGGCAGTTTCCGAAGCTGGTTCGCACTCACGTCCTATCGACTGTGGCTACGCCGCATTCGGCCCCGCGAGTCGATTTCGTCACGAGGAATAGATGCTTTTGCCAGAAGACAAAGAATACCCAGCCTGCTAGGATCACGGCCTAACCCACAGGCCGTTCAGGAAAAGCTTACCTCCACCCACCGGCACCGTCCTAGTAAAGGCCTGGGAGGGGAATTCCTGTGCGAAATTATCTCGGCTCGCCATCGCAACCCTTGAATGCCCAATGTCGGCCGCCGGTCACGTGGGGCCGGGATATCTCTCGCAGTGGACGACATCGACGTCTACGTTGCTTGACGAGGCCGCCGCCGATACGAAGTATGACGACTCGTGGGGCAACTCCTTCCCACGCTCGGCCTCGGCACGTTCGGCTTTCCCGTTTCTCGTCAAGGGAATGACAGCTCAACCTACCGGTCGTCGCAACCGACGGCGGGCGTTGTCTCGGGTGGCGGCTGTACCGGTAGTGGCACGTTCCTGAGCGCCACCACATGCAGGTAGTGAGATATATTCGGTTACCCGAACGGCGCGGGGGTCTATAAAAGCGACAGCGGCCGGTTACTTCTTCACGAGGCTCCACTGCATTGTGGTCTCCTCCGGCGGCACCTTCTACCGGGCACTGCCCCAGCCGACTCCAGTTGGGGTGCCTACGCCAACTTTGCGTTCAATTCCAACTGGGCAACGTCCTACAGCTGATTCGGCTTGGAGGCAGCTATGGCCCGTCCCTGGATTTCCACCGTGACCGCACTACTCAGCGGATTCCTGACCGTCCTCACCCTCGTCACCCGCGACTGGCTCGAGGTCACCGGATTCGATCCTGACCGGCACAGCGGCGCGGTCGAGTGGGGGCTGGTCGCCATTCTCGGCGCCATCAGCCTGGTCTCCGGCGCGGTCGCCGGTACCCGGTGGCGCCGTGCGATTGCCTCGACATGAGCGAGAACCAGCAGCCACCGCCCGCTCCCCCGCCATCCGGGCCGGGTGGCCACGCGGCGGACCGGCTACGAGAGCAGCTGATGCGCGATCTCGGGGAGATTCCCGAAGGCCATGACCCTGGCCGGCCCTCCGGCGCCACCGGAGAAGACGCCGATTCCGACGAGGTCGGTCCCGACGATGCGGACTCCGGCGACGCCGACCGGGACGAGGACATTGAGCAGCACAGCGATCAGGACGGACGCGAGTCCGGCGAGGAGAGTGCCTGATGCGAGGACCATCCGACGAAGCCATTGACCGTCGCACCACCGAAGGTGCTGCCGGCGTGGCCGGCCTGACGGCCGACCAGCCACAGCCCGTAGAACGCCCGAGCGGCGGCAAGGCGCTGCTCCGGCTGGTCGACCTGCTCGTCAGCTCCGGATTGCAGGACGCGGCGGTGGCCAGCATCGAGACCGCGATCGGCGAGCCCGTCAGGGCACAATGGCGTGAGCGTGCCGAGCAATTCCTGGCCATCCCGCCGGATCTGCCGGAGTACTCGGCCGACGAGGAGACCACCTCGCGCCGCGCGGAGGAGATCGCCCAGGCAAGCATCGACGCCGCCATCTGGACCAGTCCGCCCACCACCTCCGGACCGCAGTGGCGCTCGCTCGGCCCGACCACCATCCCGAACGGGCAGACCTACGGCGCCAGCCGGGTGAACGTCTCCGGACGGGTCTCCTCGATCGCGGTCGATCCCGGCAACGGCGCCCACCTGCTGTGCGGCGCCGCCAACGGCGGGGTGTGGGAGAGCTTCGACCGTGGCGCGAGTTGGGCGCCCCGTTCGGACTATGCGCCGTGCCTGGCGGTGGGTGCGGTGACGTTCGACCCGAGCAATCCCCGGATCGCCTACTGCGGACTGGGTGAGGGCAACTGGTGGTGGTGGCTCGGGGCAGGCGTGCTGCGTTCCAGTGACGGCGGAACCAGCTGGACGACGCTGTGCACGGCACCGTTCGTGGGCAGCGGCTTCTTCGACCTGCAGGTCGATCCGGGCAACGGCAGCCGGCTGTTCGCCGGCACCACGGGCGGCCTGTACACATCCACCGACGGCGGGACCACCTGGACCCGTCGCAGGAGCGCCACGACCTGGTCGGTGTCGATCACCGCAGCCAACGGTGAGGTGCTCGCGGCGTGCAGCGACGGCGTATTCCGCTCCACCGACAACGGCAACACCTGGACCGCCGCGACCCTGCCCGGCGCGCCCGCCGGCTTTACCCGGCTGGCGACCGCGCTCGCCCGGAGCGACCCGAGCATCGGATACGCCTGGGGCAGCGGGAATCCGGTCACGAACAACGTTCCGACGGCCTACCTCTGGCGGCGCGCCGGCGGCACCTGGACGAGCCAGACGCTGCCGCCGGGAGTCGCCACCGGCCAGTCCTGGTACGACTGGTTCCTGGGCGTGTCGCCGGACAATGCCAACCAGGTGTACTGCGGCGCGATCAGCGTGCACCGTGGCGACCTGGCCGCCGGCAGCTGGACCTGGACGGACATCGCGACCAAGGCGAGCGGCGACTCGATCCATCCCGACCAGCACGCGATCGCCTTCGAGAACGCAAACCCCAACACGATCTACGTCGGCTGCGACGGCGGGCTGTACCAGTCGCCGGACCGCGGCATCCACTGGGTGCACCGCAACAACGGCCTGGTGATCTCGGAGTTCGAGTACCTGGCGCACAGCATCGGCTCGTCCCGCTGGCTGCTCGGCGGAACCCAGGACAACGGCACCGAGCGGTGGCAGGGGTCGCCGGTGTGGGACCACGTGGCCGACGGCGACGGCGGGGACTGCGCCGTGAACCGGGCCGACCCGACGGTGTGCTTCCACACCTACTACGGCATGAGCCCGGAACGCTCGACCACCAGCGCGAACCCGGGCTCCTGGACCTACATCCCACCACCGGTTCCGGCCAACGAGGGCTCGCCGTTCTACCCGCCGTTCGAGGCCAGTGCGACGAACGGCACCACCATCGGCATGGCCGGCAACGCCTTGTACCTCTCGCGGGACAGTGGAGCGAACTGGACCCGGCTGGCCTACCCCAGTGCCGGTTCCGGCAGCGCGATGTACATCCCCACGGCCGACACCGTCCTGGTTGGCCTGGGCGACGGACGGCTGCTGCGTACCACCTGGAACGGCACCTCGTGGCCGGCATTGACCCTGGTGGCCACCCCGCGCAGCAGTGCCGTGATGAGCGACATCAAGGTCGATCCGTCCAATGCCAACCGGATCTGGCTCACCTATTCCCCGGTCGGCGCCGGTCGGGTCTACCGCTCCGACGACGGCGGGGCGACGTTCACCGACCGCACCGGCAATCTCCCCAACCTGCCGATCACGGCCATCGAGGTCGATCCCTGGAACGGCAACCGGGCCTGGGTCTCGGCCTCCCTCGGCGTCTACCAGACCTGGGACGGCGGCGTCAGCTGGAGCCCGTTCGCCGACAGCCTGCCCAACTGCTACATCGGCGATCTGGTCTTCCATTCCAGCGCCCGGGTGCTGCGCGCCGGCACCCGCAACCGCGGTGCCTGGGAGATCCCGGTCGACGGGTGGATGACCGCGCCGGCCTGCGGCACGCAGTGGACCGGAAGCCTGGCGGCGAACCAGACCTTGCGCTGGTTCACCTTCAACTGGCCGGCGACCTGGCATGTGGTCTGGACGGTGATGCCGACGACCGCCGGAAGTGCCGCACAGGTCCAGTGGTCGGTGCAGGTCCAGCGCGCCTCGGCCGAATTCGTGACCTACTGGATCTCGGTCACCAACCTCACCGGCAGCCCGGTCACCTTCGAGGGCCGCTTCGGCATTCTCAGCCGGTACTGACCACCCGCCCGACATCGACACGGAAGAGGAAGAAGGCCCTTGACATGTGGACCGGAACCCAATGGACGGGCAGCCTGGCTGCCGGCGCGAGTAACCGGTGGTTCACCTTCAACTGGCCCGCGAGCTGGCATGTCGTCTGGTACATGATGCCGACGAGCGTGGGCACCGTTCCCGAACTGGACTGGTCGGTGGCCGTCCAGCGGGCGGACGCCAACAACTGCACGTACTGGATCACGGTGACCAACAGATCCTCGGCGAGCATCACCTTCGAGGGCCGGTTCGCGGTGATGTCGCCATGACCGCGGCCGCCGAGGAACCGGGAGTCACCGACGCCGGCCCGGCGCCGGCGGTGTCCACCTCGACCGGTACCGGCCCGGCGCCGGCCGAGCCGTCCGCCGAGCTGCTGGCCCAGGCGGCCGAGCGCGGCGCCACGAACGCGGGTCCGGCGCCGGCACCGGGCGGCGGCGGGGACGGCATCGGCGCCCCGGCCCGCTTCGTCGCGACGTCGGCCGCGGCGCACGAGCAGTCGCACGGGCATTCGGCCGGAGCGGCACCGACCGGCGGCCAGTAGCCCTACCGCCGCTGCTCAGACCAGCTCGCCGCGCTTCCTGCTCAGGTAGGCCCGCTCGGCGGAGTTCTGGGTGGCATCGACGGCGGCGTCATAGGCCTGCTTCGCCTCGGCGGTCCGGCCGAGCCTGCGCAGGAAGTCGGCGCGGGCGGCGTGCCAGGCGTGGTACCCGGCAAGGGGCAGCCGGTCGACGAGGGTGAGGGCGACCTGCGGGCCGTCCAGCTCGGCGACCGCGACCGCGCGGTTGAGCGCGACCACCGGCGACGGGTCGAGCCGGGTCAACTGGTCGTACAGCGCGACCACCTGCGACCAGTCGGTGTCCGCCGCGGTGGCCGCGTCGGTGTGCACGGCGTTGATCGCGGCGAGGATCTGGTAGCGGCCGGGCCGGTTGATGGCGAGGCACTCGCGGACCAGGCCGTGCCCCTCGGCGATCAGCTCGCGGTCCCAGCCGGCCCGGTCCTGCTCGCCGAGCGGGACCAGTTGCCCGTCCCGGACCCGGGCCACCCGCCGCGCCTCGGTGAGCAGCAGCAGGGCGAGCAGGCCGGTCACCTCCGGCTCGCCGGGGAGCAGGTGGCGCAGCACCCGGGCCAGTCGGATGGCCTCGCCGGTGAGCTCGGCGCGCACCGGGTCGCCGCCGCCGCTGGCCAGGTAGCCCTCGTTGAAGACCAGGAACAGCACCGCCAGCACGCCGCCGAGCCGTTCGGGCAGGTCGGCGGCCTCCGGCACCCGGTAGGGCACCTTCGCCGCCGCGATCTTCTTCTTCGCCCGGGTGATCCGCTGCGCCATGGTGGCCTCGGGCACCAGGAACGCCTGGGCGATCTCGGCCACGGTCAGCCCGCCGAGCAGGCGCAGCGTCAGCGCGATCCGGGCCTCCGGCTGCAGCGCCGGGTGGCAGCAGGTGAAGACCAGCCGCAACCGGTCGTCCTCGACGGGCCCGACGGGCTCGTGAGGGGTGTCGTCGTAGGACATGAGTGCCGCCTGGTGCTTGGCGTCGCGCTGCTTCTCGCGGCGGATCCGGTCGATCGCGCGGTTGCCCGCGGTAGTGGTGAGCCAGCCCCCAGGGTTGGCAGGCACGCCGGACTCCGGCCACTTCTCCAGTGCGGCCACCAGGGCCTCGCCCGCCGCCTCCTCGGCGATGTCGATGTCGCCGAAGCGGCGGACGAGCGAGGCGATCAGGCGTCCGTACTCCTCGCGGAAGACCCGCTCGACAGCCGGCTGGCCCTGCATCGATCGATCAGCCGTTCGGGCAGGCTCAGGCGAGGCCGTCGAACGGACGGACCTCGACCTTGCCCCGGCACGCCTTGGATCCCTCGGCCGCCAGCTTGAGCGCCACGTCGAGGTCGGGCGCGTCGATGACCCAGAAGCCTCCGATGGCCTCCTTGGTCTCGAGGTAGGGGCCGTCGGTCATCACCGGCGTTTCGCCCTGGCCGTCGACGACGGTGGCGGTCGCCGCCGGCTGCAGCCCACCGGCGAAGACCCAGTAGCCGTCGGCCTTGAGCTTGTCGTTGAAGGCGCCGGTGGCGGCGAACGCCGCCTCCATCTCCTCCTGGGAGCCGTAGTTGCCGTACTCGTTGCGCTCGGCGGGGCCGTGCACGCTCAACAGGTAGTGCGTCATGTCCGCTTCTCCTCGTTCGGGGCGATCCCGGTGACCGCCTGCTACCTCTCCCACGAACGGCAACTGCTCAATACGACAACCTGCCACAGAAAGTCTTCGTTCGGGCTCCGGAGTCGCTTCGAACGCGACATCGATCGAGCTCTCATGCAGTGGTCGCCGGAATGGCCGGCGCCGACCTCGACGACTTCGGCGCTCCGACGGGCGAATCCGCCATTCACGAGTCCAAGGCTTCGAGCAGATCCTGTGCCAGCAGCGTCACGCTCTCGGCAACCGCCGCTGGGTCGCCAACCAGCTCCTCGGCAGCGCCAGCCATCACTGATCCGCGCGCGCCGGAGTTCCGCGCGAACAACTCCTCGAGGACAACGAGCGCTTCACGAGTCACCTCGGCGCTGGCTTCCTGGAGCAGCAGGCGGCCAGTGGCCGCCCGGATCGCTTCCGTGTCGACGGCTCGCAACAAGCGGTAGACGTCATGTGCATCCTTGTTGTCCAGCCTCGACGGATTCCCGATCCGGTCGCGAAGCTTGTGCAACTTGGCCACCAACAGAGCAGCTGGGCCGGCCACTGAGACCTCGAACTCGCGCACGTCGTCGGCGACGGCTCGCGCGCGAATGACCATCTTCGACTTGTCCACCAAGGCCGCTTCGATGCCACGCGTCCGGCGCATGGCCTTCGGGTCGTGCGGCGGCACCCGCACGCCACGGCGTCCTGGGCCGGCGAAGGCTTCGGGCACCATCAAGTCGACCGGCACACCGCGAGATGAGATCCAAGAACCGATCGCACTGGGCCGCGGATCGGGAGTGAACCCGGAGGCGCGCATGGCTTGCTCAACCAGCGGATCGCTGCCCAACAAGGCCGGGTCCACGGCGACATCCCCGTCGGTGGTGTACTCGGCAAGGGCGACCTCGGCCGAGCCGGTGTGCGGGTAGATCGCCTGCGCGCCCACAATGACAAGCGCATCCAGGTGGGCTTCCAATGCCTCGAGGGCGTCGAGTAAACCCGTTCTGGCCATGACTACTGGATCAGTCACGACGCCACTGCTCCTCGTTGGATTTCATCCACTCGATCAAGTACTCGCCTTCGGCCGGCTCGCGACCGGGCCCGTTGAGCAAGTCAGCCGCTACCTGTGCCGGTGCGGCAACGGGGTATCCCGATCCAGAGGTAACCGTGTTCCGGAAGGGGACGTCACCCACGGTCGCAGGCTCCAGCAGGATGACATTCGGCGCGGCTGCGTTGGCCCTGAGCCCCCACTGTTCTGCGGCCTCTTGGATCGACGAAACGTACACGTAGGCAGCCTTGGCCGGCGCGTAGCCGGCCCATTCCTTCGCGGCAACCGAACCTGTCACAGCCGCGGGAAGCCTCGGCGCCTCGGCGAGCTTGGCCAAGAAGCGGTCAACGCCACGGGGCTCGATGAACGCCATGATTCGAGTCGTCGTCTGGAATGCGGCATCAGCGCTCCACTGGCGAAGCAGCCGCTCCCAATCTGTCGCCCGGTAGCGCTCATCGCTCTTGGCGATGAGATCTTCGCGCTGGAGGTACTCCAGCACCCGGTAGGTCGCCCCACTCGAAGCACCCGAAGTCGCGATCAACTCGCGCACACGCCAATCCCGGCGGTGATCCAGCAACGCCCGAGTCACCCGGGCTGCCGGCTCTCCCTTGAGCGTTCCGCGTGGACGACCCCTTCGCCACGGGTCGCGGTCCTCCCCCCGTTCCGATAGGAAGATTGCCGGCGAGTCGACGACGATGCGCATGTTCCCCGTCGCGTCCACGTAGGAAAGTCCGCCGTCGGCGAGCGCTTGGCGCACCGATGCCGAGAGGTACCGCGCTGCTACCACCGGAACATCTTCCGGGCTCGTCGTCATGCTTCGCGCTCGGTCACCGATGCCCGCGACGTCACGACGCTCGATCACCGGCTTGACTTCGATCATCAGTCGCGCGAGGCGTCGGTCTGGCGTCTCGATCTCGATCTCGAGGTCAGGGCGCAACGAACCCTTCCCCGGCTCAAATCTTTCGGTTACCTGCCAGCTCGCCGGCAGACGATCACGCACCATAGTGGCGACGCGACGCCCCACCTCAGCAGCCGTAAGTGCATCGTTTGCGGGCAAAAATCCACTACCGTTCGGATATGTTAGGTATTCCGCTGGCAGCGGAATAGGGTACTTACTAGAACATCCTAGCAGCCCGTTCGGTAAATGCGGTTACTCCGCTGCCGGTGAAACTGCAGGCTTTCCTGAATCAGCCCTGGCGGCTCGCACCGGCATCGTCACCCCTGCCTGACTTTGCTTATCAGGCTCACGGCCTGAGTCCACACGGTTCTGTCGGCAGTCGGATACGCCGGCCGAGGAACGCTTCGACGTCACGGGCGCCCGCGTGTGGGGCATCGCCCAGCCGGGCTGTCCCCGGGTAACCCGGTCAGGGCGCGCACTGCACGCGGACGCGCACGCCGCGCTGCGCGTCGTGCTGGTCGATCGTGGTACCCACGCAGTCTGTCCCGTGCAGCGACGCTGCGTTCAGGTCAGCGGCGTACTGACCGACCTCGCGGGCGTAGTCGGCCATAGCCTGCCTGAACTCGCGGACCGGCATACCGACCGTGCCGGTGAACTGCGGATAGGGTCTCTCGCGGAAGAATCGAAGGAAGTCGCGGGCGTGGCTGCCCTCGTGGAAGCCCAACGTGGTCGTGCCTGCCGCGACATCTTCAGCCGTGGTTCCGCGCCCATACGCCGATGGCACGTCGGGGCGGAGCCCGCGGCCGTACGTCGTCCGAATCGTGGCCACCGGTTGACCAGGCCCCGTGAAGGACGTGACCTGCCCACCGCGGGTCCGGAAACTGATCCGGTACGGGGAGAACCGGATCGTCGTCTTCGCCCGGACCGCGTTGTTCCGCCGGTCGGGCAACACGATGACGTTCACATCGCCGGCGGTGAACGACGCGCGCCCGCGACGGTCGACATGCGCCTCGGTCGGCACATCCGCCGTTATCCCGGGGACCCGCATGGTGGGGAATGCCCACTCCGGGATGAGCGAGCGGTGCTGTTCGAAGAGCGCCGCCGCCGGCCGGTTGGTCAAGCGGGCGGCCGTCTCGATGAGCGTGCTGAGCGCGTGCAGGTAGGCACCCCGCAAGGCCTGGTACAGCGCCGGGTCGGCACCGAGGTCGTCGATGACCATGCGACCCTGGGCCTCCACCATCTGCTGCCACTGTCGCAGGACCCGCTCGACGGGCGGCGCCGCGGTCACCTGTGCGTAGTAGTCACTCGCGCTCTCGAGAAAGTGGATCGTCGACTGGACGAAGTCCCGCCGATCGGCGGCGGACACCGCGTGCGGTGCCGCGGCACCGGGACGCGCCTGGCGCAGCACGAGCCCGTCGCGGCCGTCGAGCTGGACCACGTGCGCAAGCTCATGGGCCAGCAATCCGGTCCGGTCGGCCGAGCCGAGCGGGCCGCCGAGCAGGATGTCCCTGCCGACGGTGAATGCCTCGGCGCCGAGCCCGGCGCTCAGGCGTGCCGCCCGCTCGCTGTCGTGGACACGCACCTGGCTGAAATCGTGACCGAGACGCGCCTCGTGCCTGGAGCGCAGAGCCGCAGGCATCGCCCGGCCGCTCCGACGCTCGGCAGCGAGCTCGTCGGCGACGCCTGGCAGGAGCGCAGCTCCGGGCGTGGGCGGCACCTGGCGGGACGCCCCCGGGGAGGGATCTCGGGTGCCGCGAAGATCCGACGCCCCCGCGCGATCCGCCTCTGCGTCGAGCGCTGCGGCCCCTACCGCAAGGTGCACCGGCGCCGACGACTCAGCCGATGGCAGTGGCCTACGCACCATGAACGGTCGCACCGAAGGACTGTAGTGCCGGTGATGTCACGACGACGTCACTCGAGTTTGCCGGCGGCCGCCGGGAGCGTGGACTGGTCGCTCCCGGCTGACGGCGGTGCCCTCCTGGTCAGCGGCCGGCTGGGCTCAGCCGTCCGACGCCGGTGCCGGACAGCTTGCCGAGGCCGGCCATCCGCCCGGTGAGCAACAGCAGCAATGCCTCGATCGGGCCCTCGACTCTCGCACCCTCGCCGACGGACCAGTCGATGTCGGTGGCGACCAGTTCCAGGCCGGACAACCTGGCCCGGGCCTGGAAGGCGGTGGACAGCGGCCAGGGCATCGTCCACACCCGGGTGGCGGCGGTGGCCGCGGCCTCGACCGGCATCGGGCGCGCCCGGCCGAGCGGAACGGCGATGTCCTGGCCGTGCACCAGGACGTCCACCAGCGGCTCGAGGTAGCTGACCCCGGCTGCGCGCCTGCGCGAGCCGGCCATCGCGCGGATCTCGGTGGTCACCTGTCGCTGTGAGCCGGTGGCGTGGCGGCGGGCGGTGTCGGCGATCATCCGGGCGAAGTTGCCGCGCGCCTGGACCATCCCCAGCGCCACTCGGGCCGGACCGGTGTGGGCGAGCGCGAGGTGCGCGGCGACATCGCAGACCCGCCATCCCGAGCACAGCGACGGATGCACCCACTCCTCGGCCGAGAGGTCCTCGAGCAGGTCGGCCAGGCTGAGCCGCTCGTGGTCGATGACCGCCCATACGGCGTCTTCGCTCATACGTGACCTGGGAGACCTAGCCATGGCCGCACTCCGAGTCGAACGGTAAGTAGTACGATGTTCTGACTAAATTAGTTCGATGATCTGACTTCTGTCAAGGAGGCTTCGTGTCCGCTGACGTCGAGGAGGGGGCTGATCAGCTCAATGTCGGGCTGCTGCTCTTCATCCCCTACCGGGCGATGGAAACCCGGGTGTTCCGGGCGCTCGCCGCAGCCGGCTTCGACGACTTCACGCCGGCGCAGGCACGCGTGATGCAGCGGATCGGCCCGAACGGCACCCGGCTCACCGAGCTCGCCGAGGCAGCCCAGGTGACCAAGCAGACGGCTAGTTTCCTGGTCGACCAGCTGGAGCGAACCGGCTACGTCCGGCGGCTGCCCGACCCCTCGGACGCCCGGGCCCGACTGGTCTGCATTGCCGAACGGGGTATCGCGGCACAACCGGTCGCCGAGGCGGCCGTCGCCGAGGTCGAGGGCGAATGGCGGGCGCACCTCGGCGAACGACAGTGGGCTCAGTTGCGCCAGGCGCTGACCCGGCTGCGCGAGATCACCGACCCGTACCAGTGAGGGACGACGACGGGACGATCTGCGCCGTGTCGATGCTCAAAATCGAGGGCCCGGACGCTTTCGCGTCCGGGCTGATCGCGACGTGGAGGCGGCCGCACCCGAACCGAGGCGGCGAACGCGAGTGACATCCCCGCTCCGGCAGGGGTTGTCCGCCGTTACCAGGCTGGCGAGCCGAGCCGCCTAGTAGCCGACGAGTTGGGGATCGGTGAGGCCACCGTCCTGAAGGTGCTGCGAGCTGACGGAGTCGACGTCAAACCGGCTGGCGCTCGCTACTGATACTCAGCGGCGCAAGGGGCGGCTGTCTGACACGCTGAACGGTGTGAGGGACGCAGGCTGTTCCCTTGACGAACACAATGCCCATTTGGGCGATCATGGGATGGATGTGTTCCCAACCGTCAATCCCTGTGCTTTACTTCGCTCATCGAGCCCCTCGGAGGCGCCGATGAGTAGCTGAAAGTGGGCGTTGGTCACGCCCATCCTGGTTGCCACTGCAACGGCTGCTCCGACTGTTGTCAGTGACGGCTGAGATCGCTACCGATCAGGCGTGCTCGAAGTGGGCTTCGTGTGCGGCGTCGAGGTTGGCGGCTACGCAATACCTGTAGTACCGGGGTGGTCCCCCTTGGCGTACGGACAACTGCTCGCCGACCTCGTCGGCTTGAGCGGAAGTGACCGCAGCTTCTCCTCCACGCACTCGCCGTCGAACTAACCACACCCGCCGCACCGCTCTATGAGTAGATCCGTCGACTCCCTAAACTGGAGGACGTTACGACATGAACGAAAACCTGCCGCGATGAAGGCGCAGCCGCAGGGTAAGAAGCCCCCTGGCCCGGCCGGCCAAACCGGGGACACCCGGGAGCTCGTTCACCAAATGCGCTACTGGGCGGAACTCACAAATCCGGGTGTTGGATACGACCAGAGCAATCGGTGGAACCTCAAGAACGGTGGCTCGGTCGACTGCTCGTCGTTCGTTATCCTGTGCCTGAGGAAAGCTGGCTTCCAGACAGGTAACGCTAGCACCACCCGCAACATGCGCTCGGAGCTCACGAAGCATGGATGGGTTGTCGTGGAGAACGACGGGCACCCGCAGCCCGGGGACATCCTGCTCAACGACGGCGGTCATACGGCCGTGTATCTGGGATCCGGTGTCCTCGCTCAGGCCTCGATGGATGAGGTGGGGGGCATCAGTGGTGGGAAGCCCGGGGACCAGTCGACCTCCGAAACTAATGTGAGGAAGTACTACAACTTTCCGTGGAAGTGCTATCTCCGGTACCAAGGGCGGCGAAATGCTTCGGTGGTGGCTTCGGCGGTAGCCCATGGAGAAGGTTGGCCGCTGCCGCCCGGCCACTACTTCGGACTCATAACTGGTCCAGACGAGTCGCACGGCGGGTTTTTCCCGGACGAAATCCCGCACGTGAAATGGATCCAGCGCCGCCTGATCTCACTGGGCTACGTCCCGGGTGTGCACGATCCTGTGTCCGACTGGGCCGACGGCAAGTTCGAGACGCCGACCAGGGACGCTGTCGCTCGTTGGCAACACGCAAAGTGGGCCGCACAAACCACCCGATTCGGCGAGATTTGGGAGGACGACTGGGATCGACTGCATCACAGCGCGTAAGCAAGCCAGCAGCGCAATAAACGCGGCACCTCACAAGCCCCAGAAAACCGAAAGAGCCTGTGTCCAGAGGACACAGGCTCCAACGAACCACTATTGGTAGCGGGGACAGGATTTGAACCTGCGACCTCTGGGTTATGAGCCCAGCGAGCTACCGAGCTGCTCCACCCCGCGTCGGTAAGCACCACCTTACCTGCCCCCCGACCTGCCACCAAATCGGGTCAGCCCCGGGTCAGTTCCCGCCCGCGGAGCCGGCCGACGGAACTATCCCGGCGAGCGCATCCAACCGTTGCAAGAGATCGTGCGCGGCAAGCTCGACGTCCTTGTGCCGCCACTCCGAGGCCCGGTACACGCAGGCGATCAGCCCGGTCCGGTGCACCCGGCGGAAGTCGCCGTAGACGAAGGCGTAGCGTGCCTTGGTCTCGTCGTTGGCGCCCTCGGTCAGCCCGAGGTGCCAGACGGCGTACTCGTCCCAGCTGTGCTTGGCGAGGTAGTCGTTCTGGGCGGCGGCATTCGGTTGCACCTCGCCCCAGTCGCTGTCCAGCACGTACTGCCGCCGGTCGATCAGCTGCCGGGCGTGCTCCACGGCAGCCTGGTTGAGCGAGTAGGAGGCCATGGCCTACCTTGGCACATCCGGCATTCCGTATGGGAGGTCCCTGCATGACAGGTGCCAGCCACCCGCCGCCGTGGCCGGAGCTGCCCGGCTACGACGCGTGGAGCGCGACCTGCGACACCCTGCACGCCCACACCCAGACGCTGGGCAAGCTTGCCGTGGCCCTGGCTCCGCCCGAGCCTCAGCTGATGCACGCCGCGTTACGGCTCACCGCGCGCGGCTGGGAGACCCGACCGCTGCCCGCACCGGACGGTTCGGGCGCGATCGTCGTCCTGCTGGACCTGCGCGGTCACCTGGCGGTGGTCGAGCACAGCGATGGACGAACGAGCTCCGTTCCGCTCACCGCGCACCGGTCAGTCGGGGAGGTGACCGTCGACCTCCTCGGTGCCGTCGCGGCGATGGTGGGACCGGTGCCCATCAACACCCGGCCACAGGAGGTTCCCTGGACCGTGGCGCTTGACCAGGACAGCGAGCACGCTACCTACGACGAACAGGCCGTGACGGCGTACTTCGCGGCAGCCACCCGCGCGAGCCTCGCGCTCAACGCACTGCGCGCGCCCTACCGAGGACGCGTCAGCGGAGTCAATGCGTGGTGGGGCAGTTTCGATCTCTCGATCAGCATCTACTCCGGACAGCCCGCCGAGCCACCGTCGGAGGACTTCATCTTCCGGAACGCGATGAACGCCCAGCACATCGAGATCGGATGGTGGCCGGGTGACACCCGATTTCCCCGCCCGGCGTTCTTCGCCTACGCCACCCCCGCACCGCCCTCGCTGAGCGCCGCAGCGGTCGCGCCGGCTCCCGTGCGCTGGGATTCCGACCTCGGCGAGTTCCTGTTCGAGTGGGCCGATGTCGCCGCCGATGATCCGGGAGCTGCCGTTGTGGAGTTCGGCCGGTCGTTCCTGGCGCATGCTTGCGCGGCATGCGGCTGGGACCCCACACTGGCCGCGAGCGCCCAGGGCGTTCTGCCCCCGATCACCTGACGGAGGGACGCACCCGATGCCCCAAACGTGCAGCCACCTCGACACGGTGGCCGACGTGACTCCGTCCAGCGACGGCTGCGAGGACTGCCTTCGTATCGGCGGCCGCTGGGTGCACCTGCGGCTGTGCATGCAGTGCGGACACGTCGGTTGCTGTGACAACTCGCCGAACCGGCACGCGACGCGGCACAATGCCGAAACCGGTCACCCGCTGATCCGCTCGTTCGAGCCGGGCGAGGACTGGTGGTGGTGCTACCCGGACGCCCTCTTCATGGAGATCGACGGCGCCGGGCCCAGTCCCTCACACCCCTGACCGCCGTTCCGTCGCCGGCCGCGCTGTGAGCCCGCAATCGCGCAAACCCCCCGCCGAGCCCGCTATTTCGGCGAGGACGACGGGGACGGGCTGACCGACGGCTTCGGCGTGGACGTCCCGGGTGCGCTCGACCCGGCGCGCAGATAGGCGTTGGTCAGCTCCTGCACCCTCGCCTGGGCCTTCCCGATGGCGGCGAAGTCACCGCTGCGGTAGGCGGCCTGCAGCTCGGTCAGCGCGGTGTTGAGCTGCTGCAGCAGCTGCGCCTGGGTGCCGGTCACCGGTGGGCTGCTCGGCTCGGCGGTGGGCGAGGACGAGGCCGGCGGCGACGTGGACGGGCTGGGACTGCCGGTCTGCGCGCCGGAACTGCCGTCGATCAACGAGATGCCGACCGGGGGCCGGCTCAGGTTGGCCAGCGCCTCCTTCAGGTTGGCGGCATAGCCGATCCGGTCCCCGTAGGCCACCAGCACCCGCTGCAGGATCGGGTAGCCGGTGGAGCCGGAGGCCTGCACGTACAGCGGCTCGACGTAGAGGAAGGAGTTGCCGATCGGCAGTGTGAGCAGGTTGCCGTGGATCACCTGGGAGCCGCCGGAGTCCAGCAGCGAGATGTCCTTGGAGATGGTGGCGTTGGAGCTGAAGGTGTTGGCCAGCTGCTCCGGGCCCTGGATGACGGTGCTGCTGGGCACCCGGAGCACCGTCATCTTGCCGTAGTCCGGTCCGGGATCGCTGTTGACGGTGATGAAGGCGGCCAGGTTGGTGCTGTTGTTGACCTTCATCGGGGTGGTCAGCTGGAACTGCGGCTGGCCGCCGTGGCTGCCCGGGGCGCTGGCCAGCACGTAGTACGGCGGCTGGGCCACCGCCGAGTCCAGGTACGGGTCGTTGGGCACCGTCCACTTGTCGGCCACGTTGTAGAAGTCCCGCGGGTTGTCCACGTGGTACTGCTCGAGCGCCTTGCGCTGCACCTCGAACAGGTCCTGCGGGTAGCGGACGTGGGCCCGCACGCTGTCCGGCATCGAAGCCTTCGGCTGGATGATGTTCGGGAACACCTTCATCCAGCTGCGCAGGACCGGGTCGTCGTCCCACTCGTAGAGCGTCACCTTGCCCGAGAAGGCGTCCACGGTGGCCTTGACCGAGTTGCGGATGTAGTTGATCTGGTTGTCGGCCTGCTGGACCGTCCGGTTGGTGGCGGTGAGCGAGTCGGTGGTCAGGTCCGACAGGCTCTGCCGCTCGGAGTAGGGGTAGTTCGCGATGGTGGTGTACGCGTCGACGATCCACTGGACCCGGCCGTCGATCACCGCCGGGTACGGGTCGCCGTCGACGGTCAGGAATGGCGCGATCTTCTCCACCCGCTGCCGCGGGTTGCGGTCGAAGATGATCTTGGCGCCCTTGGCGCTGGCCGCGTCGTTGAGCAGGAAGTTCGTCTCGCGGTACTTCATGCCGAACGCCAGCCGGTTGAACGGGTTCGACAGCGACACCCCGCCGGTGCCGGCGTAGGTGGTCTTGACGTCCGCGCCGTCGTACTCCCGCGGCGTGCCCGCGGCTCCCACGATGGAGTAGTTGGGCAGCAACTCGCCGAAGTACACCTGCGGCGTGGACAGGTCCAGCGGCCCCTGCGGCGGGATGTCGCCCTCGGTGAACTCCTTGGTGTTGGTCACGTCGCTGCTGGCCGCGGCCGCCGCGAAGCCGTAGCCGTGGGTGTAGAAGGTGTGCGCGTTGATCCAGTTGGTCTGGTTGCCGGTCAGCTTGCTCTCGTCCAGCTCCCGCACCCCGACCACGTAGTCCAGGATCTCGCCGTCCACCTCGTAGCGGTCGATGTCGAGCTTGGTGGAGAAGCCGTACTGGTTGCGCAGCTGCTGGAACTTCGTGAAGGTCGGCGACACCACGTTCGGGTCCAGGATGCGCAGGTTGGACACCGTCGGGTCGGTCGCGGTCAGCGCGGCGTTGTCCGGCCGGTTGGTCACCGAGTAGGGCTGGTAGGTGACGGTGCCGCCGTCCTTGTCCGTGACGATGTCATAGGCCTGCCTGGTGGCCTGGATGTTGCGCGCGATGTAGGGCGCTTCCTTGTCGCTGGCGTTCGGCTTGACCGTCACCTGCTGCACGATCGCCGGGTAGATGCCGTTGATGCCGATCGAGAGGACCAGCAGCACCACGAAGGAGATGACCGGGATCTGGGCGCTCTTGAGCCACAGGCTGGCCAGCACCGCCAGCGCGATCAGCACCGCCACCCAGAACAGGATGGTCTTGGCCGGCAGCGAGGCGTTGACGTCGGTGTAGGACGCGCCGGTCACCTTGCCGCGGCCGGAGAACACCAGGCCGTAGCGGTCCAGCCAGTAGGCGCAGGCCTTGAGCGCGATGAAGAAGAACACCAGCATGGTGACGTGCCGGCGGGCCGAGATGGTCAGCTTCGGTCCCGGGGTGGCGATCCGGAAGGCCCCGAACAGGTAGTGCACGGCCAGGCTCAGCAGCAGCGAGAACACCACCGCGTTGAACCCCAGCCCCAGCAGCAGCCGGTAGAACGGGTAGTCCCAGGCGAAGAAGGAGATGTCGCGGTGGAACTGCGGGTCCTTGATCCCGAAGGACACCCCGTCGCGCCACAGCTGCCAGGTCTTCCAGTGCCCCTGGGCGGAGGTGCCGGCCACCAAGAACACCAGCACCATCAGCACGCTGAAGATCAGCCGCTTCCTCGGTTCCAGGGCCACCCGGTAGCGCTCCAGGTTCTCCTGCTCCTGCGAGATCGGCCGGAACGGCGGGCGCATCCGGTAGGCGAAGAACACGTTGGCGCCGATGATCGCGGCTATCACCAGGCCCACCAGCAGGAACAGCACGACCCGGGTCCACAGGATGGTGCTGAAGACGCTGCGGTAGCCGACCTCGCCGAACCACAGCCAGTCGGTGTACACCCGGACCAGCGAGCCGAGGACCGACAGCAGGACGAACAGCGAGACGAGTACCCCGATGACGATCTTGCCGCGCCGCGACACCCGGATGCTCGGCATATCAGGCCGCATGGCCACGAGGCTCTCCTCACCCTGCGTCCACGCCCTTGCGGTCGGGGACGGCTGTCGATCCTGCTCTGTTCGGCCAACGTACCGGGCGGGGTAGGCGTTCCGGCCCGGATGGCAGGATCGAACCATGCCTGACGACTCCTCCGCGGCCGGCCCCGCCGGTCGGCGTCCGGACCTGCTGCTCGAGACCGTCGCGGCCGAGATCGAGGCCTACGTCGGCCAGGCCGGCTGGGACCTGGCGCCGGCCCTGTTCGCGCTGGTCCCGACCCGGGTGCTGGCCGCCGACCCGGCCGCGGCGGCCCTGCTGGGCCAGGGCGCGGCCGGCGATCCCGGCGAGATCTCGGCCGACTCCCTCACCCCGGTGGCCCAGGAGGAACTGCCCGACGGCCCGCTGGACGAGGTGCTGGCCCGGATCGGGTGGCCGGAGGAGGTGCTCGGCTGCGCCCTCAGCCAGGAGATCGTCCTGCTGCCGCCATCGGCGGAACCGGACCTGACCGACCTGGCCTCCGAGGCGGCGGCCAGCGTCGCGCTCGAGCATCCGGACCGCCGGGAAGCCAGGCTGGTGGTGGCGGTGCTGCGCGACGGCCGGTCGGCGAGCATCCTGCGGCTGCGGAGCACTGCCGGGACCGGGGAGGACGACCTGCTGACCGGCCCTGACCTGGCGCCCAACCTGGTCGCGGCGCTGAGCGTCACCTTCACCGACTGACCCGTCCGGGCTGGCTGGCCCCCGGGCTGGCTGGCCCCCGGGCTGGCTGGTTCCGGTCCGGCCGGGCTTGGTCGGGGCCGAGCCCTCGCCTCGTCGGGTTCCGGGATCAGCAGTGCGGCACGGCGGCACCGGTGGCCTGCGCGTCCAGGTCGCCGATCGCCTCGTGCAGGGTGGAGACCTTGATGACCTCGAGTCCCGACGGGATGTTGCCCCGGACCTCGGAACAGTTGCTCTCCGGCGCCAGGAACAGGGTGGCGCCGGCCCGCCGGGCCGCGATCATCTTCAGCGCGATCCCGCCGATCGGGCCGACCTTGCCGGACGGTTCGATGGTTCCGGTGCCGGCGATGAACCTGCCGCGGGTCAGGTCGTGGGTGCTGATCTTGTCGATGATGCCGAGCGAGAACATCAGGCCGGCCGACGGGCCGCCGATCCCGGTCAGGCTGAGCGTCACCTGGAACGGCGGCAGGCAGCCCTGCACCACGGTGATGCCGATCCGGGGGGCGCTGCTGCCGGACGCCGGCGCCTGGAGCACCAGGGTGACCTCGACCTGCTTGCCGGCCCTCCGGACCACGGCCGGCAGCCGGTCCCCGGCCCGGTGCGCGGCCAGCACCCTGCGCAGCGCCGGGTCGTCGGCGATCGAGGTCCCGGCCACCGAGACGAACTGGTCACCGGCCTTGAGCGCCGCCGCGTTGGGAGAGTCCTCCGACACCGAGTTGACCCCGAGCCCCTTCGGGTAGCCCAGCTCGCAGGCGGCCGCCTCGACGGCATTCTGCTGCGACAGCACGAAGTCGTCGGAGTTCTGCTGGTCCTGCTCCTCCTGGGTGGTGCCCGGCGGGTAGAGGCTGTCGTGCGGCACCACCACCTCGTCGTGCCGCAGCCAGCCCCGGATCGCGCCCAGGATGGTGGTGTTCTCGGTGCTGGCCGAGACCGTCATCAGGTTCAGGTGGCCGGTGGTGGGGGTCACCGGGTGGCCGCTGACGGCGATGATGTCCTTGCCGTCGTCGGTGCCGAGGGTGTTGAAGGTCGGCCCCGGGCTCTCGACCAGGTACGGCACCTGCATGCCGAAGCTGAGGATGCCCAGCACCAGGCACAGCACGGCCCCGATGACGAGGGTGCGCAGCTGACGGGACATCGCGATCACAGTAGCGGCCGATGCCGGCTGCGGCGGCGGACCGGGGCGTCCGAGTGGTGTGGAGGTGGCGGTCCGGTCAGTCGGTGGCCGGCTGGTCGGTGGCCAGCGCGGGGCTGCTTGCCCGCAGTGCGGCCAGCACGGGCGGCTGTTGCGCGAGCGCCCGCAGCAGGGCCTGGTGCTCGGACACCGGGTCCGCCCGGCGGAACCGACGGCCGGTCTCGCCGGCCGCGCGCCACCAGATCGCGACCGCACCCAGCGCGGTGCTGACCACCGGTGCCAGCAACCACCACAGCCATGCCATGCGATGCACGGTAGGCGGCGGGACCGGCGGGCGGGCGGACGCGCGCCGCGACACCGGTCCAGGTGGCCTTTCTGATCGACTGGTCGACTGGTTAGCCTGGTTGGCCTGGTTGGCCTGGTTGGCCTGGTTGGCCTGGTTGGCCTGGTTGGCCTGGTTGGCCTGGTTGGCCTGGTTGGCCTGGTTGGCCTGGTCGGGCCTGGTCGGGCCTGGTCGGGCCTGGTCGGGCCTGGTCGGGCCTGGTTGGGCCGGTAGGCGGTGCTCGGCGTTGTCCTTCGCCCTGGGCCGATGTGTACCGCGGCCGGTTCAGCCCGCCGGGCTGGCCGTCCAGCTGTCCCGCTCGGCGGTGTTCGCTGAGGGCGCACGCCGCCGGGCACCGCAGCCAGCCGCCGGCCGTTGGGAGATAACGTGACGGGTATGAGCAACTTCGGGTTCGGCTTCGGGCAGTTCGGCCAGAACGAGCCAGGACGAGATCCAGACGACATCGCGGGCAAGATCCCGCTGTTCGCGGAGTTGCAGCGCCTGCTGGCCGGCTCCGGCGGCCCGGTGAACTGGGATCTGGCACGCCAGCTGGCGATTTCGAGCCTGGCCGGCCAGCACCGCCGGATGACCTCGGCCGACCACGCCGCCGTCGCCGATGCCGTCCGATTGGCCGACGTCTGGCTCGACGGCGCCACCGACCTGCCCTCGGGCATCACCACCGCCGAGGCCTGGAGCCAGATCGACTGGGTGGAGAAGACCATCGGGACCTGGGCTGCCCTGTGCGACCCGGTGGCCAGCCGGGTGGTGTCGGCGATGTCCGGTGCGATCCCACCGGAGGTGGCCGCCCAGGCCGGCCCGATGGCGCCGATGATGAGCCAACTCGGCGGCATGATGTTCGGTGCGCAGCTCGGCCAGGGCATCGCAGCGCTGGCCAGCGAGGTGGTCACCGGAACCGAGATCGGGCTGCCGCTGGGCCCTCCCGGAACCGCTGCCCTGGTGCTGGCCAACCTCGACGCCCTCGCGCAGGACCTGGAACGGCCGGTGGCCGACGTCCGGCTGTTCATGGCGGTGCGCGAGGCGGCGCACCACCGGCTGTTCAACCACGTGCCGTGGCTCCGGCAGCAGCTGCTGGAGGCGGTGGACGCCTACGGCCGCGGGATCAGCATCGACCCCGACGCGATCTCCGCCGCGCTCAACGACATCGACCCGAGCAATCCGGAGTCGTTGCAGAACGCCCTGGCCGGTGGCCTGTTCGAACCGCAGAACACCGACGCCCAGAACGCTGCGCTGCGCCGGCTGGAGACCCTGCTGGCCCTGATCGAGGGCTGGGTGGACGCGGTGGTCGGCCAGGCGATCGGGGACCGGATGCCCGGAGGCCCGGCGCTGGCCGAGGCGATCCGGCGCCGGCGCGCCTCGGGCGGGCCCGCCGAGCAGACCTTTGCCACCCTGGTCGGGCTGGAGCTGCGCCCGCGCCGGTTGCGCGATGCCGCCGCGTTGTGGGCGGCGATGTACCAGATGCACGGCACCTCTACCCGGGACGGTTTGTGGAGCCATCCGGACCTGCTGCCCAGCGCCGACGACCTCGACGACCCGACGACCTTCGCGGCTGGACATGGCGCCGGTCAGGATCTGCGGATGCCAGAGCTGGACGATCCGGACCTGGCCAGCTTCCGGCCGGGGGGCGGGGACGCCGAGGTGCCCGATCTGCCGACCGAAGCGGGGGCACCGACAGCCGAGGCTGCCACCCCGCCGGCGGCCGAGCCGGAGGTGCGCCCGTCCGGCACCGCCCAGGACGGGCCGGACACCCCCGCGGAGCGGGGCGAGGCATCGTCCGGTTCTTCCGAGCCGCCGGACGAGTCGGGCGAGTCACAGTCCGCCAGCCCCGGCAACTGAGCCGCCATGGCCACCCCTTCCAGGAAGCCACGGGCCCGTTCGGTGCGCGGATAGCGCTCGACCCAGGCCCAGAAGGCCCGGTTGTGGCCGGATTCCAGCAGGTGGCTGAGCTCGTGCATCAGGACGTAGTCGATCACCCAGGCCGGCATCGACTGCAGCCGGTGCGAGAGCCGGATGGTGCGGTCGCTGATCGTGCAGGATCCCCAGCGCTGCTGCATGTTGGTGACCCAGCGCACGCTGACCGGCTGGGCCCGCCCGTCCAGGTAGGTGGCCGACAGCTGGCGCGCGCGGTGCAGCAGCTGGCTGTTGCCGGGCCGGGCACCGATGCCCGTCATCCTGGCCTCCCGGCGGGTAACCCGGTCGACCATCTCGGTGACCAGCTGCCGTTCCTCGGCCTTGCTGGTGCGCGCCGGCATCAGGATGACGATCTTGTCGCCCTCGCGGTAGGCGGACACGGTTCGGCGGCGACGGCTGCTTCGCCTGACCTCAATCGGCGGGGATGGGTCGACCATGCCCGTCACCCTAAGCTGCGCCACCGACAATCCGGAGCCGTGACCGGCCGACTGTGCACAAAGTCGAGCCACTGCTGTGATTGGTAGGCCGAAGGCCTTGACATTTCAGGGAAAGGGTCTTTATCCACAACTTTTCAACGAGAGGTGTGGCGCGTCGTCCAGAGGTTATCCACAACTCCTTCCACAAGTGTGGACATGGAGTTGAGGGTTACCGCAGGCCTGTGGATATCCGCCGGCTCGTGTCGGGGCGGTGTGCCACCGTCCTAGCCATGACAGCCCAGTACCCCGATTCCGTTCCCGGCGACCCGCCTTCGGATACCTCCCCCGCGCAGCTGCCGACCGGGCGGCGGCTGAACCGGGCGGCGGTGGTGCTGTGGCGATCGCGGCGGGATGTGCAGCTCGAACTGGGAACCCGCCGGATCGTCGTGGAGGATGTCGGGCCCGAGCAGCTGTCGGCATTGTTGTGGCGGCCAGCCGGCAGCCTGGCGGCCCGTCCGTCCGGCGCCGTGCCGGCCGGGCTCGCCGAACTCGTCGCGGCCCTGGACGACGCCGGCTTCCTGACCCGGGCCACCGGTGCTGCCGGTGAGCGGGCGTCCCCGCCGGCCCGGCTGGCAGCGGACCTGGGCGCGTTGGCAGCCCAGTTCGGAGACGGTGCGGAGGCGGTGCTGCAGGCTCGTCGCACGGCCACCGTGGCGGTGCACGGCACCTCCCGGCTGGCGACCACCGTCGCCGCCACCCTGGCCGCCGCCGGAGTGGGCTGGGTGCAGCTGGTGCAGGCCGGCGAGGTGTCGGCCAGCGACGCCTGCCCCGGCGGCGTGACGCCTGCTGACGAGGGCCGCAGGTTCGCGGTGGCCGGCGAGGAGGCGGTGCGCCGGTACGGCCCGGACATCGAGATCGGCCCCATCCCACCGGAACGCCGCACCGACCTGGTGGTGCTCACCGACCCGGCTCCGCCGGATCCCACCCTGCGCTCGGCACTCCACCAGGACGCGGTCGCCCACCTGCCGGCCAGCGTGGACGGCCGGCGTGCCGTGATCGGCCCGCTGGTGCTGCCCGGGCAGACCAGTTGCCTGAACTGCACCGACCTGCACCGCACCGACCGCGATCCGGCCTGGCCGGTGCTGGCGGTGCAACTGGCCTCCCGGCCACGCCGGCGGATCGGCTCGGACGTGGCTCTGTGCCTGGCTACGGCCGGCGTGGCGGTCGGGCAGGCGCTGGCGTACCTGGACCGGCAACAGCCGGCCACCCTGGCAGCGAGCCTGGAATGGCAGTGGCCAGACTGGCGGCTGCGACGCCGGAGCTGGCCGGCGCACTACAGCTGTGACTGCGGTGCCGCAACGGCGGCGGCGTTCCATCCGGACGAAGACGGCAGAATAGAACCGTGACCGATATCCCGCAGCGTGGTGTGGCCCGCACGGCCCGACTGGCGAGCCTTCCCCTGGGCGTGGCCGGACGGGCGACGGTCGGCCTGGGCCGGCGCCTGACCGGCCAGTCGCCGGAGGGCATCCAGGCAGAGCTGGCCCAGCGCACCGCCGAGCAGCTGTTCTCGGTACTGGGGCAGCTCAAGGGCGGCGCGATGAAGTTCGGCCAGGCGCTGTCGGTCTTCGAGGCGGCGCTGCCGGAAGCGTCCGCGGCCCCCTACCGCGAAGCGCTCACCCGGCTGCAGGAGGCCGCCCCGCCGATGGCGCCGGAGACCATGCACCGGGTGCTCGACGAGCAGTTCGGCACGTCCTGGCGGTCCCGATTCCGTTCCTTCGAGGACCTGCCCGCGGCGGCTGCCTCGATCGGCCAGGTGCACCGGGCCGTGTGGTCCGACGGCCGCGAGGTCGCGGTCAAGATCCAGTACCCGGGGGCCGGGCCGGCGCTGATGGCGGACTTCAACCAGCTGTCCCGGTTCGCCAAGGTCTTCGGCATGCTCTCCCCCGGCCTGGACGTCAAGCCGCTGCTGGCCGAGCTCAAGGCCCGGGTCAGCGAGGAGCTGGACTACACCCTGGAGGCCTCCGCCCAGCGCCAGTTCGTCGCGGCCTACGAAGGTGATCCGGACATCGTCGCTCCGCGGGTGGTGGCCAGCGCACCCAAGGTGGTGGTCAGCGAGTGGCTCGACGGCACCCCGCTGTCGAAGATCATCGCGACCGGCAGCCAGGAGCAACGCGACCGGGCCGGCCGGTTGCTGGCGCTGTTGCACTTCTCGGCGCCGCAACGCAGCCAGTTGCTGCACGCCGACCCGCATCCCGGAAACTTCCGGCTCCTCGACGACGGCCGGCTCGGCGTGCTGGACTTCGGTGCCATGGCAAGGCTGCCGAACGGCACCCCGGAGCCGCTCGGCCGGATTACCCGCCTGGTGCTCGACGGAGACACCGACGCGGTGATGGCCGCCCTGGTGGCCGAACGGTTCATCCGGCGGGGTGTCAGCATCGACGCCGACAAGGTGATGGACTACCTGCGCCCGATCCTGGAACCGCTGGCCCAGCCGGAGTTCACCTTCACCCGGGAGTGGATGCGCGAGCAGGCCCAGCGCATCGGCGATCCGCGCAACGAGGCCGCGCGGGTCGGGCGGATGCTGAACCTGCCACCGGAGTACCTGCTGCTGCACCGGGTGACCCTGGGGTCGATCGGAGTGCTGTGCCAGCTCGGCGCCCGGGCACCGTACCGCCAGATCGCCGAGACCTGGCAACCCGGATTCGCCTCGTAGCGGCGGCAGAAACGGGGCCTGTCGAGCAGCTCGTCACCACCATTGCGAGTCGAGCTTGGCTTCGATAGCCCGGACGTTCTCACGGGCGCAGCCCGGACAGGTCCACCGGCGACGGCCGGCCTCGGTGTCCAGCACCCAGGCGAGCGGCGGGTCGCCCTCAGTGGCCGGGTCCGGACCACGCCCGCAGACCTGGCAGGTCACCGGAGGTTGCGTCACATCCTCATTCCAGCGTGTCGCCGGCCGCATTGCCAGCACCACGCCGACGGCCGCCGGAGTTCGCCATCCCGTAGGACAGCGACACTCCGGCGGCCGACGAACCGGTGGACCGGTTCTCGTTTGCCGGATCGGTCCGGCCGACCGGCGGGGGTCCGACCGATCAGGCGGACCGGTCAGGCCGACCGGTCAGCCTTAGCCGACCAACTGGTAGTCGGCGCTGAGCTGCTCGGTCAACCGGCGTTGCGAGCGGGTGGCCCGGCGGGCGGAGTAGACCGCCAGCCGTCGCCAGCGCCGTGCCGTGACCAGCTGCTGGGACAGCCGGTACTGCGCGGCCAGCATGGCCTGCTCCTGCGCTCGCTCGCGAGCGAGCGCTTCATACATCGTGTACATCGTTGACTCCTCGGACGTGTGGTGTGGATGGAAGGTGAATTCCGTTCGGAGGTACGGCCGACGGCTCGGCTACCCGGGCGGGCAGGCCGGCGCCGTTCAGGCCGCGACCTCGTTCTTGCGCGGACGGCCGCGCGGACGCTTGCGGGCGATCACGATGCCCTGATCGAAGATCTCGCCGCCCCATACGCCCCAGGGCTCGCGCCGGTCGAGCGCACCGGCCAGGCACCCGGCGCGGACCGGGCACAGCGCGCACAGCGCCTTCGCGCGCTCCAGCTCGGTGGGTGACTCGGCGAACCAGAGGTCGGCATCGAACGACCGGCAGGGCAGGTCGTCGACATCGGCACCGAAGGCCGGGTCGACCGTGGCAGCCAGCGGCTCACAGATCGAGATGGCAACCGGCTGATCGGCCACAACCCACGGTTGCGCCTGCGGCTGGGTCAGAGTGGCAGTGGCAAACACGTCGGGTCACCTCCTACTTCGTTGTAGACAGTGGATTGCTTGTTCAGTTGTGGAGTGGGCGAGTGCATGTCTGCCCCGTGGTCTCGCAGGTTCGGGAAGTAGTAGGAGCGGCACATAACAAAGGCCGCGGTTCCCGGTCAGGGAATCCGCGGCCTCGAAAGGTTCGCTCTGCTGGTGTCAAAGCGGAATCTTTCGAGGTCGATGTGCCTGACCGAAGAACTGGGTCATCTCGGTGCCAGTGATGTCGGACGTGCGCATAGCCGACACAGCCGCCAGTCCCGCCGGGACAGCACCGAAGGCAGCCGGGACTCGCTCGGCTGCGTGGAACTGCAGATTCGTCTTCACCTTCGGCACCTCCTCGGTGGTCCGGACTTGCGCTACCGGCGTGCAGCGACAGCTGTGGCCGGGGGTTGTGTAGCGAGGTTATCGGAGCGGCTTAGATAAGCACAAACTATTTTCCGCCCAACACGCCGACGACTTTCTAGCGACGCCGGAATCGGCCGTCGAGCTCAGCCCGCCGCGCCCGGATCGGCCGCCATGGGCTCAGCCCGCCGCGCCCGGATCGGCCGCCGTGGCTATGCCCCACCTCGACCGGAACCCCGACCGCCGGGCTCAGCCCACTTCGACCGGAACCCCGACCGCCGGGTTCAGTCCACCTCGACCGGATCCGGGTCCGCACCGCCCAGCACGGCCAGCACCGGCTCGGCGTAGCGCTGCAGCTTGGTCGGCCCGACCCCGGGCACCTGCGCCAGCTCCGCCGCGGTCGCCGGCGCCCGGTCGGCGATGGCCACCAGGGTGGCGTCGGAGAACACCACGTAGGCCGGCACCGACTGTGCCTCGGCCTGCTTCTTGCGCCAGGCCCGCAACCGCCCGAACGTCGCCGCGTCCTCGGCCGGCACCGCGGTCCGGACCCGCTTGCCGGACCCGCCGGACCGTCCCGCACCCGCCGGCCGCAACCCGTCGAGGAACCGGCTGGGCCGGCGCCGTTTGGCCTGCCCGGGATTGCGGGCCAGTGCCCAGGACAGCATCAGCTGCTGGCGAGCCCGGGTGATGCCCACGTAGAACAGCCGCCGCTCCTCGGCAAGTTGCTCGTCGGTGCTGGCGTGCTGGATGGGCAGCGTCTGGTCGGTCAGCCCGACCAGGAACACCACGTCCCACTCCAGGCCCTTGGCCGAGTGCAGCGACGCCAGCGTGACCCCCTGCACCGTCGGGGCGTGCTGGGAGGCGGCCCGCTGCTCGAGGTCGGCGTTGAACTCGTCCAGCCGGGCGGCGGGGAACTCGGTGCCGAACTGCTCGGCCAGGTTCACCAGCGCGGCCAGCGACTCCCAGCGTTCCCGGGCCGCCCCGCCGGGCGGCGGGTGCTCGGCATTCCAGCCGACCGAGCTGAGCACCTCGGCCACCGACTCGGGCAGCGAGACGCTGCCGTCGTCGGCCCGAGCCGCCCCGCGCAGCAACACCAGCGCCTGGCGCACCTCGGCCCGGTCGAAGAACTTCTCCCCGCCGCGCAGCACGTACGGGATGCCCGCCTCGGCCAGGGCCTGCTCATACACCTCGGACTGGGCGTTGATCCGGAACAGCACCGCGATCTCCGACGCCGGCGTGCCGCCGGCGATCAGCCGCTTGGCCGCCTCGGCCACCGACTGGGCCTCGGCGACCTCGTCGTCGTGCTCGGCGAAGCTGGGCGCCGGCCCGTCCGGGCGCTGGCCGACCAGCCGCAGCCGGGTCGCCGGCGTCCGGGACTGCGCCGGCGCGGCGCTGATCAGCCGGTTCGCGAGGTCGACGATCTGCGGGGTGGAGCGGTAGTCCCGCTCCAGCCGTACCACCGTGGCCGCCGGGAAGCGCTCGGCGAAGTCGAGCAGGTAGGACGGCCGGGCGCCGGCGAAGGAGTAGATGGTCTGGTTCGGGTCGCCCACCACGCACACGTCGTCGCGCCCGCCCAGCCAGGCGTCGAGCAGCCGCTGCTGGATCGGCGAGACGTCCTGGTACTCGTCGATGACGAAGTAGCGGTACCGGGTGCGCACCGACCGGGCCACCTCGGGAATCTCCTCCAGCGCGCCGGCCATGATCAGCAGCAGGTCGGCGAAGTCGATCTCGTTGTTGCGGCGCTTGGCCTCCTCATAGCCGGCATAGACCTCGGCCACCCGCTCCGCCGACACCGAGATGCCCCGGCTGGCCTTCGCCGCCGCGCCCGGGTAGTCCGGCGGGGCGATCAGCGAGGACTTGGCCCAGTCGATCTCGCCGGCCAGGTCCCGCAGCTCCGCCTTGTCGGTGCGCAGCCGCAACCGGTTGGCGGCCTGGGACACCCAGCGGATCGGATTGCCGGCCACCTCGGGCATCGGGCCGCCCAGCACCTGCGGGGCGAAGAAGCTGAGCTGGCGCAGCGCCGCCGAGTGGAAGGTGCGGGCCTGCACCCCGACCGCGCCCAGGCTGCGCAGCCGGGTACGCAGCTCGCCGGCCGCCCGGGCGGTGAAGGTGACCGCCAGCACCGCGTCGGCCGGCACCGCGCCGGCCGCCACCGCGTAGGCGATCCGGTGCGTGATCGCGCGGGTCTTGCCGGTGCCCGCGCCGGCCAGGATGCAGACCGGGCCTCGGACGGCCTCGGCGGCGGCCCGCTGCTCGGGGTCGAGGCCGGCCAGCACTCGCTCGGCCGCCGAGCCCGCCGGCTGGCCGGTGCCCGGGGCGGAAGAGTAGGCGGGAGAGCTGGTAGCGGTCACCCCTGCATCCTGCCAACCGGTACTGACAGTTCGCAGGACGGGGCGCCGGGCTGGGGACAACGCCGGCACCGCACCGGGACGACGCCGGCACCGCACTGAGGCGACGTCCGGGAACATCGGCGGCCAGCCCGGCGCTCTATCTGGTACGACACCGACTCCTCCCCCGCGGAAAGGTCCTCGATGACTGCCCCTCTGACCATGTACACCACCACCTGGTGCGGCTACTGCGTCCGGCTCAAGCACGGCCTGGACCGGGCCGGCATCCCCTTCATCGAGGTGAACATCGAGCAGGACGAGGCCGCCGCCGAGCGGGTCATGCAGGTCAACGGCGGCAACCAGACCGTCCCGACCCTGGAGTTCCCGGACGGCAGTGCGCTCACCAACCCGTCGGTCTCGCAGGTGCAGGAGAAGCTCGCGACCCTGGTGTGAGGGGCCGAAGAGGCGGCTGAGGTGAGGCGCTACACCGCGGTCACCCCGCAGCTGCTGGCCCGGCAGCTGGTCGACCTGGTCGACCAGCGCCACCCCGGCACCCGTCCGCTGCGGGTCGCGCTGGACGCACCGGGCTGGGTGGACAGCACACCGCTGCTGGCAGCGCTGAGTGCCGGGCTGCCCGCGGCCGGCCACCCGGCCGCCGTGGTGCAGGCCCGCGACTTCTACCGGGACGCCTCGCTGCGCTTCGAGCACGGCAGGACCGACGTCGAGTCCTTCTACGCCGTCTGGCTCGACTCCGCCGCCCTGCAGCGCGAGGTGCTCCGCCCGCTGGCCGCGCCCGAGGGCGCCCGGTACCTGCCGGCGCTGCGCGACCCGGCCACCAACCGGTCCGCCCGCGCCGAGCCGGTCCCGCTGCCGCCGTCCGGCGTGCTGCTGGTGTGCGGGGAGCTGCTGCTGGGCGCTGGCCTCGACTTCGACCTGGCGATCCACCTCGCGGTCAGCCGGGCGGCCCGCAAGCGGCAGGTGCCCGAGCAGCTGCGCTGGACGCTGCCGGCCTTCGACCGCTACGACATCGACGCCGACCCGGTGGGACTTGCCGACGTGGTGGTCCGCTACGACGACCCGGCCCATCCCGCGCTCTCGGTGCGCTGAGCCCAGGCCGCTCTAGTCGGTGGCGACCAGCCAGGCGTTGATCAGCTGCCGGGCGATCGACATGGCCCCGGGCAGCCCGCGCAACGCCGGCGGCACGACGTCGGCGCCGGCCGGCTCGGCCTCGCTGCCCCAGTCGGCGGTGCGGCGGACCTGCTCGCGGGTGTACCAGCCGGCCTCGACGATCTCCTCGGCGTCGATCACCAGCCGCGGGTCGCCGGCCACCCGGGCGGTGTAGCCCAGCATCAGCGAAGCCGGGAACGGGTGCGGCTGGCTGGCCACGTAGGTCACCTCGCACACCTCGATGCCGACCTCCTCGCGGACCTCGCGGGCGACCGCCGCCTCCGCCGACTCGCCGGCCTCGACGAAGCCGGCCAGCACCGACATCCGGCCGGCCGGCCACTGCGGGCCGCGGGCCAGCACGCACCGGCCGGCACCGTCGTGCACCAGCATGATCACCGCCGGGTCGGTGCGCGGAAAGTGCTCCGACCCGTCGGCCGGGCAGGTCCTGGTCCAGCCGGCCTTGCTCACCTCGGTCACCGTGCCGCAGCGCGGGCAGTGCGAGTGGGTCTGGTGCCAGGCCTGCAACGCCACCGCGGTGGTCAGCAGCCCGACGTCGAGGTCGGTCAGCTCGGTGGCCAGCTCCCGCAGGCCGCGCCAGTCGGACCCGGCAGCCGGCAGGGCCACCTCCCCGGCCGCCAGCAACGCCAAGTACCGGGTGCCGCCGGCGCCGCCGAGCAGCACCCGCACCCCCTCGATGCGGGCCTCGGCCGGCGCCACGAACCGCAGTTCCCGGCCACCCGGCCCGACCGGCGCCCGGCCGGACGGCGAGATCAGCAGCACCCGGCTGGCCGGGTCCTGCCAGGCGGCGGCGAACCAGGCCGGGTCGGTGCGGCGCTCGGCCATCCGGTCGTGCGCCGAGCGCGCCAGGATCGGCACCGCCGGCACCGCCCACGGGTCGTGCGCCGGCCGGTCGGAGGCCCGGGCAGCTACCTGGTCAGCGGCCAACGGCTACTCGACCTCCACGATGCCGGCCAGCGGCGCGGTGATCGCGCCGGCGTCGCCGACCGCGACCCCGACCAGCCGGCGGGGGGCCAGGAACTCCGCGGCCACCTCGGCCACGTCGGCGACCGTGACCCGGGCCAGCCGGGCCGGGTGGCTGGACAGCCACTCCAGCTCCACGCCCGCGCCGAGCAGGTTGGCCACGGTGCTGGCCAGTCCCGACTGGGTGGCCGTCGAGATCGCCAGGGTACCGATCGCGTACTGCCGGACCGTCTCCAGCTCGGCCTCGGTGACCGGTCCGGAGGCCATCCGGCCCAGCTCGTACAGGGTCTCCAGCAGCGCCGGCGCACTCACCTCGGTGGCCACGTCGGCGCTGATCAGGAACGAGCTGCGCAGCGCCTCGTGGTCCAGGGCGCTGCGCGGTGAGTAGGAGAAACCGCGCCGTTCCCGGATGTTCTCCACCCAGCGGGAGGAGATGAACCCGCCGAAGACCAGGTTCGCCAGCTGCAGCGCCGGGTAACGCTCGTCCTGCCGGGGCAGCCCGGGGCCGCCGAACCGGAAGGCGGTCTGGACCGAGCCCGGCCGGTCCACGATCCGCAGCGGTCCGCCGGCGACCGGTGGCGGCGGCGCCACCTTGCCGGCCGGCGCCGCGCCGGTCCAGCCGGCCAGCGCGGACTCGGCGGCGGCCAGCGCCCGGGCCGGGGAGATGTCGCCGACGATCACCAGCAGGGCGCCGTCCGGGCGCACCATCCCGGCGTGCAGGGTGCGCAGCTGCGCGGCGGTGGTGGCGGCCACCTCCTGCTCGTCCGGCAGCGTCCGGCCGTACGGGTGGCCGGGCGCCATCCGCTGGGCCAGCGCCTCGCCGGCCATCACCCCGGCCTGCGAGCGGGACATGGTGATCCGCTCCAGCAACCGGCCGCGCTCCCCGCCGACCTCGGCGTTCGGGTAGCTCGCCGAGGTCAGGATCTCGGCGTAGAGGCCGAGCAGCGCCGGCAGCCCGGAGGCGATCGCCGAGGCCGACAGCAGCAGCCGGTCGGGGTCGGCACCCACCGACAGCTCCGCGCCCAGGTCGCCGAGCGCCTCGGCCAGCCCCAGCCGGTCGTGCTCGGCGGTGCCGGTGCGGATGGTGCCGGCCAGCAGCGCCGAGCGGGCCCGGTGCCGGGCCCTGGCGGAGAAGAACGGGACTCGCAGCCGCACCTCGACCAGCGGCACGGTCGGCCGGCGGACCGCCACCACCCGCAGGCCGGACTCCAGCACCCGCTCGGAGTAGCTCAGCTTCTTCGGCCTGGCGGGCTCCGCGAGCCCCGGGACCTCCAGCAGTGCGGTCACTTGGCAGCTCCCGGAACCAGTTCGACCACGGCCCGGCTGGTCGGGGCCAGCGCCCGGGCGGCGGTGCGGATGTCGTCGTCGGTGATCGCGCCGAGCAGCTCGGGCAGCCGCAGGATCAGCTCCGCGTCGTCGAAGATCAGCTGGAACTTCGCGAACTCCAGGCCGCGGTTGAGCACGTTGTCCAGCTCGTGGGAGAGGGTGGCGGCCAGCTGCACCCCGGCCCGGCGCAGCTCGCCGGGTTCGGTGCCCTCGGTGGCCACTCGGTCCAGCTCGGCGTCCACCGCGGCGAGCACCGTGTCGGTCGCGGCCCGGTCGGCGTAGTGGGCGGTGATGGTCAGCCGGGTCGGATCGCGCTCCTCCAGCGGGTCGCCGAAGGTTCCCAGGTAGGCGCTGACGTCGGTGACCAGGCCCTTGTCCTGGACCAGGGCACGGTGCAGCCGGGAGGCGTCGCCGTTGGACAGGATCTCGGCCAGCAGCACGCTGGCCAGGTAGGCCGGGAAGTCGGCGACGGGGTCCGCCACCCGGTAGCCGATCGCGATCGCCGGTATCGGGGCCAGCTCGTCGGCCACTTGCGCGCGCCGCTCGGCGGTCAGCGGCGGTTCGCTGAAGTCCGGCCGCCGCGGCCTGGTACGGCGCTCGATCGGCCCGAAGTGGCGCTCGATCATCTCCAGCGCCCGGTCCGGGTCGAAGTCGCCGGCCACGCTGAGCACCGCGTTGGCCGGGGCGTAGTAGCTGTCGAAGAAGGAGCTGGCGTCGGCCACGGTGGCGCTGGACAGGTCCTCGAAGCCGCCGTAGCCGTTGTGCGCGTTGGGAAAGGTGTCATACATCAGCTCGGGCAGCTGCAGCCACGGGAAGCCCCCGTACGGCCGGTTGAGCACGTTGACCCGGATCTCCTCCTTGACCACGTCGATCTGGTTGGCCAGGTTCTCCTTCGTGATCCGCGGCGAGCGCATCCGGTCGGCTTCCAGGAACAGGCCGCGCTCCAGCGCGTGCGAGGGCAGCAGGTCGTAGTAGTTGGTGTAGTCCAGGTGGGTGCTGCCGTTGAAGGTGCCGCCGGAGGACTGCACGTAGTGGAAGTGCTCCAGCTTCTCCAGGTTCGCCGAACCCTGGAACATCAGGTGCTCGAACAGGTGGGCGAAACCGGTCCGGCCCTGCGGCTCGGAGCGGAACCCCACGTCGTAGTTCACCGCGACCGCCACCACCGGCGCCCGGCGGTCCGGGGCCAGCACGACCCGCAGGCCGTTGGACAGGGTGTGGTGCAGCAACTCGAACGACAGGGACGGCAGGGTGGGCAAACGCGACGCGGTGGGCACCCCGCCACCCTAGCCACACCGTCGGGTCAGAGAACCTGCACGGTGGCGATGGTGGCCTCGGCCTTGGGCCACAGATCCTTGCGGTTGTCCGGGATGGAGAGCATGAAGATGCTGATGCCGGCCGTGGTGGGCACGCCCACGGTCCACAACCGCTCGACCCGGGCGGCCAGGTGCCGGCGCGCGCGGTAGGCCGGGTTGATGGTGATCTCGGTGAGCAGCTCATACCCCTGCACGCCGCCGAAGGACCGGGTATGCGCGGCCAGCACCTCGCTGGACGGGTTGTCGCCGTACCCGCGCTCCAGGGCCAGGTCGGTGCGCCGGCGCACCTCGGTCTGCACCTGGGCCGGCGACGGCACGGACGGGCCGAGCGGCCGCGGGTTGGCACGGCTGTCCTCCAGGTAGCCCACCGTGTCGGTGGTCGGCGGGCTGGCCAGGCTGCGCGGGTTGCCCGAGCCCTCGCTGACCACCCAGCCGGGCTCCACCTCCTGGGTGAGCGAGATGCGCAGGCCGAGGTTGACGTCCGGGGCGTCCTGGCGCAGCGCGTCGTCGATGCAGCGGTAGGTCAGCCGGGACTCCTCGTCGCGGATCTGCGGGCAGGCCACCAGCGGCACCAGGCCGAAGCCGCCCCGCGGGGCCGGGACGCTGGGCACCGGGACGGTCTGGGACGGGGCGGGACTGAGCGGGCCGATCCGGTCGGCCGCCTGCCGGGTGCTGCGGTTGCGGTAGCCGTTGACCAGTGCGACCACCACGACCAGCACCAGCACCGCCGCGACGGCCATCGGGACGAGCCGGCGGTTGCCGGCGGGCGGGGACGGCGGCGGTGGCGGCGGAAACTCGATCATCTCGCTACGAACCTAACCCCTACCGGCCCACCCGGCCCAGTCCGCCGGGGTTTCGTCCGGTCGGTTCGGTCAGCTCGGTCAGTTCTTGAAGCCCGCCCGGCCCAGCTCGGCGAACTCCCGCCACAGGTGCGCGGCCGCCTCGGCGCCCTTGTAGAGCATCGACAGCGTCACCTTCTCGTTCGGGGCGTGGATCTGGTCGTCCGGCAGGCCCACCCCGAGGAACACCATCGGTGCCTGCAGCGCCTTCTGCAGGCCGGCTTCCGGCCCGGACCCGCCCTCCCGGGTGGGCAGGATCAGCTCGGCGTCGAAGGCGGTGCAGATGGCCCGGGACAGCGCCTGGTAGGCCGGGGTGTCGATCGGCACCAGGCAGGCCTCCACCCCCTCGCCCTCCCAGTGCACCGTGCTCTGGATACCCGGCGGGGTGTGCTCGGCGACGAACGCCTCCACCCCGGCCCGGATGGCGGCCGGCCGCTGGTTGGCCACCAGCCGGAAGGAGAGCTTGACGAAGGCGTCGCTGGGCACGATGGTCTTCGACCCGGTGCCCTGGTAGCCGCCGCCGAGGCCGTTGACCTCGGCGGTCGGGCGGGCACCGAGCCGCTCCAGGGTGGTGTAGCCGGCCTCGCCGGTCAACGCCCGGGACTTGGCGTTGGCCAGGAACGCCGCCTCGTCGAACGGCACCCGGGCCAGCAGCTCGCGCTCGGTGTCGGTCAGGTCGAGGACGTCGTCGTAGAAGCCGGGCACCTGGACGCGGCCGTCGGCGTCGTGCAGGGCGGCGACCAGCCGGGTGAGGGCCTCGGCCGGGTTGGGCACCGCTCCCCCGAACACCCCGGAGTGCAGGTCCAGGTCCGGCCCGTGGAAGCTCACCATGGCCGGCACCATGCCGCGCATCCCGGTCACCGCGCTCGGGGTGTCCTCGGCGAGCATGCCGGTGTCGGTGATGACCATGACGTCGCAGTCCAGCCGGTCCCGGCGCTCGGCCAGCAACGCCTCGAAGTTCGGCGAGCCAGACTCCTCCTCGCCCTCGATCAGGAACTTCAGGGTGACCGCGGGGTTCGCGGCACCGGTGGCCGCCAGGTGGGCACGCACCCCCAGCAGGTGGAACAGCAACTGGCCCTTGTCGTCGGAGGCGCCGCGGGCGCGCAGCACCGGCCCGTCGACGGTGGGCTCGAACGGCTTGGTGTGCCACAGCTCCAGCGGGTCGACCGGTTGCACGTCGTGGTGGCCGTAGACCAGCACGGTCGGCGCGTCCGGGTCGTCGCTGGGCCACTCGGCATACACCGCCGGCAGGCCGGCCGTCGGCCAGATCTCCACCACCGGGAAGCCGGTGCGCCGGCAGGCCTCGGCGAACCACTCGGCGCTGCGGGCCACCTCGGGGTGGTACTCGGGCTGGGCGCTGATGCCGGGAATTCGCAGCCAGGCGTCGAGATCGGTCAGCAACTCGGCGGAATGGTCTGCCACGAAGGTACGGACGTCGTTGGTCACGTCGGCAGGTTATCCCGCGTCGGCGGCCGATGGCAGCCCAAGTGCGGACCCCGCGGGCCAACTGCAGACACCAGTGCAGGCAGTAGTGCAGACCACGCTCGTGCGGACCGCCGCCCTGTGGTCCCGGCCGCCCTCGGTCAGGGCTGCTGGGCGTTGATCAGTTCACGCAGCTGGTCGGCGTCGAGCAGGTCGGCCGGTGCCACCGTCACCCCGGCGCCCACGTAGTAGAACGCCGCGCCGACCGTGTGCAGCTCGCTGTCGGGAATCCCGCGCACGGCCGCCCAGGCCAGCCGGTAGATCGCCAGCTGCACCGCCTTCGCCCGGGCGTCGGCACCGGTCGGCGGCCGGCCGGTCTTCCAGTCCACCACGGTGTACCCGCCGTCGGGGTCGGCGAACACCGCATCCATCCGGCCCCGCACCACCCGGGCGCCGAAGGACATCTCGAAGCCGACCTCGACCGCGACCGGGGTGCGCTCGGCCCAGCTGCTGCGCTCGAAGGCGGCCTTGAGGGCTGCCAGCTCCTCGGCGTCGGCCAGCTCGTCTACCGCGCCCGGCAGGTCGGAGATGTCGAGCAGCGACTCGGCCGACCAGCGCTGCTCCAGCCAGGTGTGGAAGGCGGTGCCGCGCCGGGCCTGCTTGGCCGGCTTGCTGGGCAACGGCCGGCGCAGCCGGCGGGCGAGCTCGGTGGGGTCGGCCGACAGCGTCACCACGTCCGAGACCGACAGCTGCTGCGGGATCGGCACCTCGATCACGCCGCGCTCGGCGGCGGCCGCCCGCTCGGCCAGCAGCAGGTCCACGTCCCGCTCCCAGAGCTTGGCCAGCGGGCTGCGCTGGGAGGCTGCCAGCTGGCTCGGCTCACTGGGCTCGGCGAGCGCGGCCAGCACCCGCGCGGCGCCCCGCTCGACCAGCGAGCGCCGGGCGGCCAGCGGGTCGGCCGGCCAGCTCTGGCCCTGGGCCTGCCCGGACGCCGGGTTCTCCTCGCCCTCGGCCACCTCCCACCAGCCGTCGGTCTCGACGTCGGCGGACTCGCGCAGCTCCTCCAGGAACACCGACGCCGGCCGGGGCGTGCTGCCGGCACCCCAGGCGGCCCCGCTGGCGTAGAGCGCCTTGCGGGCCCGGGTGAAGGCGACGTAGGCCAGCCGGCGTTCCTCGATCAGGTGCCGCTGCTTCATCCGGTCCCGGTGCTCGGTGATCCGGTCCTCGGCGTCGCCGTAGTGCTGGCAGCCGGCCAGCTCCAGCACCGGCAGGTCAGCGGCGTCGCCACGCAGCGGCGAGGGCAGCAGCGCCGGGGCGGTGGCCCAGTCGTGGTTCTTGGCGGCATCGGGGAAGCCGTCGGTGACCAGGCCGGCCACCGCGACCACGTCCCATTCCAGGCCCTTGGCGCCGTGCACGGTCAGCACCTGCACCCGGTCCGGCAGCACCTCCAGGGTCGCGGGCTTCAGGCCGTACTCCTCCTGCTCGGCGGCCCGCAGGTAGCCGAGGAAGGCCGACACCCCGGCTCCGGCGCGGTCGTTGGCGAACCGGGCCGCCTCGTCGATGAACCGGTCCAGGTTGGCCCGGCCGGCCTGCTCGGCACCGGGCCGGGCGGCGACCTCGACGTCCAGGCCGAGCGCGTGCTCGATCTCGGCCACCAGGTCGGGCAGCGGCAGGTCGAGCCGGCGGCGCAGCCGGCGCAGCATCGCAGCACAGTCGGCCAGCCGGCGGTAGCCCTGCCGGGAGTACCCGTCCGGTTCGCCCAGGTCGTCCAGCGCCTCGATCAGGGACGGCTCGATCCGCTCGTCGTCCTCGGTCCGGTCGGCGCCGTCGGACCGGTCGCGGTCTGGTCCGGTCCGGTCGGCGCCGTCCTGCTCCGGTTCGCGCAGCGCCAGGCCGGTCTGGCGGGCCAGCACCTTGGCCCGCTGGTGCAGCGCCACCAGGTCGGCCGGTCCGATCCGCCAGCGCGCGCCGGTCAGCAACCGGGCCAGCGAGCCTCCGGCGTTGTGGTCGGCCAGCACCTGTAGCACCGCCCGGACGTCGGCGATCTCGGGCAGCGTGAGCAGGCCGCCGATGTCGACCACCTCGACCGGCAGCCCGGCCTCGCGCAGCGCCTGGGCGATCAGCGCGATGCCCGACCGCTTGCGCACCAGCACCGCCAGCGTCCGCCGGCCGGCCGTCCAGTCCGGCCGGCCGTCCCACTCGGCGCGCAGCTGCCGGGCCAGCCACGCCGCCTCGTCGGCGACGGACTCACCGTAACGGGCCACCACCCGGCCGGCCGGCGCGTCCGGACGTGCGGCCAGCGGCAGCCCGGCCGGGCCGCGCAGCTCGTCGGCGACCCGGTTGGCCACCGAGAGGATCCGGCAGTCGTTGCGCCAGCTGGTCATCAGCGGGTAGACCGCGGCCGGCTGGCCCGCGCCGGTCCGGAACCGCTCGGCGAACCGGGTGATGCTGCCCGCGCTGGCGCCGCGCCAGCTGTAGATCGACTGCAGCGGATCACCCACCGCGGTGACCGCCCGGCCGTCGCCGAAGAGCGCGGCCAGCAGCTCGATCTGAGCGTGCCCCGAGTCCTGGTACTCGTCCAGCAGCACCACGTCGTAGCGGGACCGCTCCACAGTCGCGACCGGTCCGATCGCGGCCAGCCGGCTGGCCAGCACCATCTGGTCGGCGAAGTCCAGCAGGCCCTCGGCCCGCTTGCGCTCGTCGAACAGCTCCACCAGCGGCAGCAGGTCGAGCCGCTTGGTCATGCTCTCCAGCAGCTTCTCGACGTTCACCGGCAGGTTGCGGCTGCGCGCGCCGGGCTTGGCCGGCAGCGTGGCGAGCTGGTCGCGCAGCCGGACGGCCAGCTCGCGGACCTGCTCCGGTCCGGCGAGGTGGTCGGCGAGCTGGCCGGCGAGGTCGAGCACCCGCTCGGTGACGGTGGCGACCACACCCGGTTCGACGGAGAAGCTGCCGTCGTAGCGCCGGACCACCGCATCGGCGACCTGCCAGCGGGCGGCCTCGGTGAGCAGCCGGGAGCCCGGCTCGCAGCCGAGCACGATGCCGTGTTCGGCGACCAGCTGGCCGGAGTACGCGGCGTAGGTGAGCACCGTCGGCTCGGCGACCTCGGTGCTGCGGCCCAGCGCCCGGTGCAGCGCCTTCAGCCGGGCCCGGATCCGGTGCTGCAGCTCACCGGCCGCCTTGCGGGTGAAGGTCAGGCCCAGGATCCGGTCCGGCGCGACCAGCTCGTTCGCGACCAGCCAGACCACCCGGGCGGCCATCGTCTCGGTCTTGCCCGAGCCTGCCCCGGCGATCACCACCGACGGCTCCAGCGGGGCCGCGATCACCGCGGCCTGCTCTTCGGTGGGCGGGAACGTGCCCAGCAACCGCGCGATGTCGGCCGGCGAGTAGCGGGTCTGGCCGGGCCGGACCCGAGCGGTCCGGACCGGCCTGGCCTGGCCCGGCCGAGGGGTTCGGGTCCGCTGGGGCAGGGCGTGGATGGTCACTGGGTCACCTGCCGTCCGTCGTCCTGGGCCGGGCAGCAGCTGCGCACCAGGCACCGGCTGCATCCCTTGCCCGGCTGTGCGGTCACGCTGTTGCCGCGCAGCACCGCGGCGATCCGCTGCACCTCGGCGGCCACCCAGCCGGGCTCGTCGAACTCGGCCAGCGGCGCCTGGGCCTGCTCCCCCGGCCGGGCGGCCCCCACCTGGACCAGCCGGGCACCGCCCGGTTCGGCCGGCTGGCCGTCGGTGAACCCGCCCTCGGCCACCGCCAGCTGGTAGAGCGCCAGCTGCGGGTGGTCGGCCACCTCCTGCCGGGTGGGCTTGCTCTTGCTGGTCTTGAGGTCGATCACCACCAGCCGGCCGTCGGCGTCGGACTCCAGCCGGTCCACCTTGCCGGCCAGCACCGCGTCGCCGACCTGCACCCGGAACGGCTGCTCGCGGGCCACCAGGGTCAACTGGCTGCGGCTGCTGGCCAGCCAGGACGCCAGCGCGAGCAGCATCCGCTGGGCCCGGGCCCGCTCTGTGACCGCGTGCCAGGGGGCGGCGAACTCCAGCCGGGACCAGCCCTGCTCCAGCAGCGTCGAGAGCTCCGCCACGCTCGCGCCGGGCTCGGCCTGCTCGGCCACCCAGTGCACCAGGGTGCCCAGGGACGCGGCCACCTCGTCGGTGGCATCGGTGGCGCCCAGGTCCATCAGCAGCGCCCGCAGC